>Ga0209417_1000015_pt1 | contig 466639 bp, 376 predicted proteins | sample RifGroF2_FD_184002 | JGI IMG/M metagenome (GOLD analysis project Ga0209417, IMG submission 184002) | Groundwater microbial communities from Rifle, Colorado, USA - Groundwater F2 (SPAdes) (version 2) | ecosystem: Environmental > Aquatic > Deep subsurface > Groundwater | place: Rifle, Colorado...
ACTGTGCTTGAATAAAGCATTGTACTCTCCTCAGATTTTAATTTGATGATTAAATCCTTCTGAGAGAGTACATTTTTTTTGTAGATCAGACTAGATCAGATGTTCTCAATTTTTGAGGAAGTCCTGTAATGAAGCATTGAATACAAGTAAGCCTCACATAGCTGCACGTTTTGGCGTTGGTTTAGCTAGAGAATTAGTCAAGATCGTTGGATTTGGTCTGCCAATTTATGCCATGTCGGTTATTGATGATGAAAATACTTATATTGTTAATAATGGTTTAGCAGCATTATCAGTCGTTACGCCAATTCTTGCTGACAGATTTATGCACAAAAAAGACTATTCTCTTGCAGCTTTACAAGCACTTGCAAAATACGTAGCAACTTTGAAAACCGAGCAAAAACAGCAAATAGCAACGCTTTTTAATGAAAAGTATGCAAAATCTTTAAGTGCCAAAATTTTAGCCGAAAAAGATGGTTTTATTACAGAAAAGATAGGCGGTGGTGTTGAGATTGTTACTCCTAGCATCACTGTTATTGTGCTTCTAGCACTGTGCCAAAACAGCGAGAACAACGTAATAACAATGCTTTCAAGCATCCTTACCGATAACACTATTTGGAAAAGTGGCGTAAACACCATAATTGTTAGCTTACTTGCAGTTACTTTACACGGTTATTATCAAGTTTATAAAAACATTACAAACTCCAGCAACAAACAAAAAGCGGCTGCCTTGCAAGCAATTAATGCGGCATTGAAATAAGACTTTTTTAGAAAATTGATACAGAGCTTGAATTAATAAAAGTACTCAGACTTTTAGGCTTGAAACTCGATATTTTTACTGTTTAATGCGTAAGCCCTGGGGCATGGTTAATGTATAACGCTAAATATTATGATTTTGGCGTGGGCTGAAAAATCTGCAAATTATTTTATTTTGCGAATCAAGCTAACTATTTCATCCAAAGAGATGATATAGGCATCGCAGTTAATTTTTCACCAAAAGCTAGACTCGTTGTTCCTGCATACAGCAATACCCCATGTTTAAATTTTTCTCCGGCGAATGCTTGGAAATTTTTTAAGCCTTTAAAGTCGTCATTCGATAGAGATTGACTACTTTTTATCTCAATAGCAACAAGATCACCCCCAGGCCCTTCCAAAACAATATCCACTTCAGATTGTGCATAGTCTCGATAGTGGAACATTTGAATCTTCATATCGCTCCAGGAGATCTGCTTGAGTAGCTCAAGAATAACAAAATTTTCGATAACACTTCCAATCAAAAATGGATCATTGCCAAGCCTTTCAATATCAATATTAAGAACAAAAAGTTGCAACGCAGTGTCACTTAGATAAATTTTAGGCGATTTTACCAAACGTTTACCTAAATTACCACTCCATGCTGGCAAAAAATGTACAAGAAAAAGAGTTCTCAACAATTCTATGTATCGCTGCATGGTCACGGCGGATAGCTTTACAGTTCTTGCAAGCTCCTGCGTATTCAATAATCCACCAACTCGTGATGCAAGCAACATCAACAAATTTGGAATTTGATTTATGTTTTCTATTCTTGATAAATCAATAATGTCTTTCTGAAGAACTAATGAAATGTAGTCGTTAAACCATTCGTTTCGTTGAACGTCTGAATGCATAAAGACTGAAGATGGGTAGCCACCTTTTGCTGCGCGAAGCAACAAATCTTCTTTTGAACATGGGTATGTTTTTCCGGTGAGGGCCAATGGTTGATTAAATACCTGATCAAGAAATGTCTCGGTTCTGCCTTCGATTTCTCCTTGAGAGAGCGGCCAAAGCGTTAACAGCCGCATTCTACCAGCTAAAGAATCACCAAATTTGGGGATAAGCAAAGGATCTGCAGACCCCGTTAAAAGGTAACGCCCAGGAGTTCTATTCTCATCCACGTCACTTTTAATTGGAAGAAATAACTCTGGAACTCTTTGTATTTCATCTAAAATCACAGGCTTGTCCAACCGAGATATAAAGCTGACAGGATCATTTTTTGCTGCAAGTAAAGACGGTAGATGGTCAAATGTTATGTAGTTATATTTTTTTTCTTGCGAGGCTACTATTTTAGCCAATGTTGTTTTTCCGGTTTGCCTTGCCCCTATCAAAAGCACAATTGGCATATATTCAAGAGCTGAATATATTTTTGGTAGTATATTTCTTTTTAACAAAGCGCTTCTCCTTTATTTTTTAGTATTTAAATTAATTTAAAAAATCAGTAAATTATAACTTTCAATATTAGAAATTCTAACACATGGCTGTAGATTTTTGCAATTATTGGCAAAAAACAATGATTTCTTAGTAAAAAATGTTACATATTTACCAATTTTGCGCAATCTTACATAAAAGGCGGAGAGTTCCACTCTCCGCCTTTTATCGATATTTTGATAAGCAAGAAAATCGCAAACAATCGTTTGTTTAAAGCGTAAATATTTTAAATAAACACTAAGAATGGTGCACTTACAATAGCATTACGTCATCCTCGCGTAAGCGGGGATCCATATTTTGTATTCCTGGATTCCCTTTTTCAAGGGAATGACAAAACGACGTTGTATCGTTTTTATTTTTAATCGTCGTTTAGAATATTTTGTCTCTAAAATCTGTCGCTTTTACTGATCCGTAGCAGCCTCTTGTTGTTGACGCACAAACATAGCCATAAATGACTTAAATCGCGAAACAAATCCTTTTTTAAGATTAACGCCCAACCGCTTCGCGTGTTGATATTTACGCCAAGCATCCCAGCGCATTCTTTTCAGCCGCGAAAGTTGTGATGACTTCAATAATTCAACAATCGCTGTTGCGTTGGGATAAGCGTCAAGCAGTAAATATTGTGGCGCGTTTGGATCAATGATAGATTGATCAATGATAGATTGATCAATGATCTCATTAGGTATGTCGTGATTCCTGTTAATACAAAATTCAGCCAAATCCATAGCATTCACTTTTGATTTGTTTATATGGCTACCAGGCTCGAAAGGCACTACAAAATGATCTGTTGCTACCTTCTTATTTTTTAGTAAAAATGGCGGATAAAAGGTGTTCGAATTGTTTGTTGAATATGCTTGTGCCGCTCCATCAGCGCCATACGCCAACAATGCATTAACTGCTTCAATGTTATCAGCCAAAACTGCCTCATGCAACGCTGTCATGTTCCAAATGAAACCAGCGGAACTAAAAAAGTGATAACTTATGTTTGGATTTGCACCGTAATCTAAAAGCAATTTTACGCCATCATTGAATCCAGATATTATTGCATAAATTAGTATTTTAGAATGACAGGTTCGTGAAACTCTATAATCGGTGTCAATATGTTGATGCAATATGTCATACATTACGCCCCTTTTTATTCGTTCAAAAAGTGTAACCGGCTCACGGATAAAGTCTATGTCAATTTCAGCATTCGGATCAGCCTTTGCATTTAGTAACATCTCTAGCACTGTGGCATTTTTAGTTACAAGCGCTAAACGTAGAGCTAAATGCCCATCATAACACAATTTGTTTGCGCTTGCGCCCAGCTCCAAAGCAGATTGTACATGTTGTGCAAATTTTTGATTGTCAATATTATCGTGAGAAGAATACATTTGAGTTGTTATCCAGGTTTTATTTTTAGTATCAAAACGTGAAACCATCCCCCGAACGTCTCCAACGCCACAGCACATAAAAACTGCAAGCCACAAACACAGAAAAGTTCGTCGTTGTATTCTCCCGTCCATTGTTATTCTCCCGTCCATTGTTATTCCCCCGTCCATTGTTATTTCTTGGATGCTCGATCTACAATTAAAGTATAAAAAATGGACAGAGCAAAAATCAATGTTTGTGCAAAATTTTTGCAATCAAATTCGATGGCACTTTTCGCAATTCCTAAAAAAATTATTCGCCAGACCGCTCCCAATCGTTGCCAGCAGGCCGCATCTAAAAAATTGTCAAAACTCATGCAAGTGCGATACGCAGCGGTGTTTAAGCTGGCATGGTTAATGTATAAGCCTGAAGGTTATGGTTTTGACGCGAGTAATAAATGTGGTGAATTTTAAAGTTATCATCTCGGTTAATTATCAAATTTTTTCGCTAGATCTTTATTTTTATTAATCATATATTTCACATCAGAAAAATGTTTAATTTAGAGAAAGGAATGTTATGAATATTCGCAGTGCCTTGATTGTTTTTTTAACAATCTTTAGCATCACCACCGCCAACAGCATTTTTGCTTGTGCCCAGCATCTTCCGACTGATGTTGAAAAAATGCAGACCGAAAAAATAACGTTTAATTTTACAGAACAGTTTTTCGATTTATTTAGTCCAGAAACTAATTCTATCTCTACAATGCCATACTACAATAGTATTGCTGCAGCATTGCGTAATGCAGTGCCAATATTAATATGGGGAGTATGCCAGAGCTCTGACTCAGTTTTTTTTATAGATATTAGACAACTTTTTTTAAATTTAGATAAAGCACCGGTTGATTTTATAAATCTGGGCCATATTATTACGTTACATGCCATGCTACTGACACTTGAAACGTTCTTGCTTGTCCGGAGTTTAGCGTCATACGAAGAAGATTTCATACGTCCGTACAATGAAGCGCCAGAACATAAATATGCTTCTTTGAAAGTGTACGCGGATGGCCAAGGGGCTGAGCAATGGTCAGAGAAAAATCGATTTGAATTTCCGTGGAAGGTATTAATCAATCATATACGCTGTGGTCTTTTGGAGTTGATCGATGTAATCCATAATTTAGAATTTCTCATAAATAAACAACTGCCAGCCGAACAAATTGTTAAACTTTTACATAAAAATCCAAACGTTCCTACAAATCTATTTGTTGCAAAGGTAGAAAGTGCATCGTTTTTGGGGTTATAAACTGCAATGCGCATTATTCACGCATTAATGAACCAATATGGCTTATCTCTGACAGGTAACAATGAATCTTTGCAATTGTTTTTTATGTGCGCCAAAAGTTCCTTTGCCTCAAAATAGCTCACATAATCGTTTTTTTGTTTAATTAACTCATGTTGAAATTTTACAACCTCAATGTCCATATCATCTTTAGATCGATTAAACGTTGCAGCCTTATAAACAAACGCCTGACACTTAATTTTCAATTTATCCATTTCTTGAACAACAGATTCAGTATTTTTAACTTGATCATCAAAAAAGTAAATTTGGCTTGGCCGCCACCCAATTTTTTCAATAAACGCCTTTAAGACTATTCCCTTCGGAAAGCAACCGGTACAGGCTACCCCCTTATAAAATATAGCAGGACTTGGATCTACGCCCTTTTCGATTTTATATTTTGAAGGATATTCGGTTGTTGCAAGCTCATCAAATAAAATTTTTTGTTGCTCAAAACTTAAACTAAAATCAAGCCCCAAACTTACAAGATCCTTATAACGCCAATCTTCCAAGTGCTCTATCAGGCCAAACTCTCCGGTCTTAAACGATGTAAGCGCAATAATTTTTATATTTCTTTTTTGAAGGCTCAATATTTTAGAAATCAAAGCCTTTTCTACAGGCTGATTTTTAGATTTTAATCTAATTTTGCTAGCAATTGTCTTTCTGAAGCTCTCAGGATTTTTCTTTGTTAAAATAAATGTATTGAAATTATCAAATATTTTTTTCAACTCTGGATCGCTTAGATAAAACCTAGATTGCATCATGTGTTCAATTGGCTCGAAGAGAACATCGTCAATATCAAAGACAAAAAGATCTTCTTTTGTTGCCTGTTCAAAAACCATCTCAGCTTCATGAATGCAATTTATTTCTTTGATCTCTGATTTAACAAATGAATAGACCAAAAACAATGCAAAAAAATGCATTAATTTATTTTTGAATCTAAAGCTCATTTAAAATTCCTTTTTTAGTTAAAATTTGAAAGGCGAAGCGTTCCACGCTCCGCCTTTCATCAATATATTGATTAGCAAGAAAATCGCAAGCAATCGCTTGTTTAAAATCTGTCGCTTTTATTGATCCGCAACCGCCTCTTTTGGTTGACGCGCAAACATAGCCATAAATGACTTAAATCGCGAAACAAATCCTTTTTTAAGATTAACGCCCAATCGCTTCGCGTGTTGATATTTACGCCATGCATTCCAGCGCATTCTTTTCAGTCGCGAAAGTTGTAATGACGTCAACAAATCAACAATCGCTTGTGCGTTGGGATGTGTTATTGTAATACTCCCAAAACCATCTGGGTTAACAACATTATGCGTCAAATTAATGCATGTTTGGGCAATTTGCATAACACTAACTTTTGAGTACACATCTATAACAAAAAAATCATCCGGATAATTTATACGAATAATCGCATTCTCATATCCCGGCATATTTAACAAAAATGGCGCAGACTGTTCGTAGTTATGCATTTGTGCAGACCCATCTGCACCATGCATCAACAACAGCTTAACTGCTTGCTCGTTATCAATCATAACAGCCTCATGCAATGCAGTCATATTCCAAATGAAACCAGCGGAACTAAAAAAGTGATAACTTATGTTTGGATTTGCACCGTACTCAAGAAGCAACTTTACGCCATCATTGAATCCAAATATGATTGCGAAAATCAGCATCTTAGGTCTCTTAGAATGTGGAATTGCTCCGTCATATTGACGAAAAAAAAATAGAGCTTCAAATTTAACAAATTCCAACCACGTACACAAATCGCGAGGGACGCAATCCATAGGCATTTCAGCGTTTGGATCAGCCTTTGCCTTGAGCAACATCTCCAGCACTTTGGCGTTTTTAGTGAACATCGCCAAATCTATGGCCAAATGCTCGTTATAGCGCAACGAGTTAGCGTTTACACCTTGTCTCAATAATGACTTTACTTGTTCTTCAAAAGCACTTGAATCAATTTCGATTTTATTCAAAGTAAATAGGTATTGTTCATCAAGACCGTATATATTTAATCCTTTCTTAAGCATTTTAATCGTCCCCTTGAAAGCATTACGATCCATTCCCATGATTCCCCCAACGCCACAGCACATAAAAACTGCCAGCCACAAACACATAAAAGTTTGTCGTTGTATTCCACCGTCCATCGTTATTCCACCGTCCATTGTTATTCCCCCGTCCATCGTTATTTCTTGGATGCTCGATCTACAATTAAAGTATAAAAAATGGACAGAGCAAAAATCAATGTTTGTGCAAAATTTTTGCAATCAAATTCGATGGCACTTTTCGCAATTCCTAAAAAAATTATTCGGTGGCTCGCTCCCAATCGTTGCCAGCAGGCCGCATCTAAAAACTTGTCAAAACTCATACAAGCACGATGCGCAGCGGTATTTAAGCTGGCATGGTTAATGTATAAGCCTGAAGATTATTGTTTTGACGTGGGCTGAAAAATGTACAAAATATTCACTAGATTTTTATTGTTATAAATCATACAATTCTTACCAGATTAAATTTGCGCAAGTTTAATTATGTTGTAAATAAAGTGTTGAATTTCTGAATTTAATGAAGGTGAAATTATGAATAATCGCTGTATTCTGATTATTTTTTTAACAATCTTTAGCATCACCACCGCCGACAGCATTTTTGCTTGTGCCCAGCATCTTCCGACTGATACTGAAAAAATGCAACTGGAGGCTACATATGCCGCCGCAACAACAGCACCTGAAAGTATCACTTTTAAATTTGAGCAACAATTTGCGGATATGTTTCGGCCAGAGCTATCAGTATATTGGGCCACTCAGTTTCATAACGATGCATTGCTTTGTAAGTTGGCGATGAGTAATGCCTTTCAAATATTATTATGGGGATTGTGTCATGAACATGACGCAAATTTTTTTAGAAAAATTAGACAGATTCTTTTTAAATTAGACAAAACCCCGATTGCCTTTATAAATGGGCACGCAGATGAAATTGTTAAATTGCAAGAGTATTCAGAAGAGCTTCTAACAGATTTGGAGAAAACACGTTCCGACAATGACCGAAAAAGACTCTTATTGAGTACGTACAACAGCGCACCTGAACATCAAAATGCCCCTTTGCAAGTACGCATGGATATGCAATATAAACTTCCTTACTTTGATCCTGTCTATGTTGCCCTTGATGCGAAATGGACCGAAGAAAAACGATTCAGCGAGCCGTGGAATTTTCTTCTTAACGGTATGATAATTGGTGTAAAACAACTACAAATAAGGATTGTGCAAAGATTAAATTTTCTCATAAATAAGCAATTACCAGTTGAAGAAATAGTTCAATTGCTTTATGCGAATCAAGGAAATTCAGAAGAGATATTCATTAAAAATGTAGAAAGCGCAATGCTTTTAGGGGTTTAAGCTTTGTCAGTTAATTTTAGAGTGAGGCGTAGCTGTTGAATTATTGGCAGCTAGGCCTTATTTTTTAAAGATTTTAATTCAGATTTAATGATAAAAAAGTTGTTAGAATCAAAAAAGTTTTTTATTTTTTTTTGAACATCTGAATCATCTGGCAACAAAATTAGAGCTAGCCCGCCGCCGCCTGTTCCAGTTAGTTTTGCGCCGAGTGCACCGAGCTCAATGGCCTTGTTTACGATATAATCAAGCTCGGTACATGAAAGCCCAAGCTTCTGCAATAATTCATGATTTTGATTCATGCATTGGCCGAGCAAAGCTAAATCAAAGGCTTTTATCGCAGCCAAGCCCGAGTTAAACACTGTAGTGTATCGATTAAAAATGTCTGCTGATTTATCGGGTTCATCATTTAAAAATTTATTAACTTTTGAAATGAGTGATTTGGTATCGGTTTGTTTGCTGCTGTCGACAAGCAAAATTTTAATTGGTTGTGCAATGTTTATCTGCGTTAATCCGCCTTGTTTGGAATATTCAAATATGCCGCCAAAAGTTGCTGCTGTATTATCTATTCCGCTGGGGGTGCCGTGAATAGCTGATTCGGCAAATATTGCTGCGTCGTTGATTGTTGCATCATTCATATTTAAATTTAGAAGCCGATCAAATGCTTTGATAATTGATACTGCGCAAGCGGCACTGGCTCCGATACCTCCGCAAGTGACGGTCAGATCGCCTGAAACGGTGATTGTAAAATTTCTTTGGCTGATTTTCAAAAAAATTAAAATGTTTTCCAGCATCTGGCTGTAGGCTGCAGTTTTGCTGGCAATAAAACCATGCACTAGAGGGCGATTGTCTGTGAATATTAATTGATCTGAATCATTGAATACAACAATCGCTTGAGTTTTAAGTGGCAAAGCAGCGACTAGCGCAGGCTTGTTGTGCACCACAAAATGTTCGCCCAGAATTATAGTTTTTCCAAAACCAAAAGATTCTCGCATTAAAAATCTTTCGGAACAAATTTGAGGCCGTATTCAACAATTCCATCATCATTATTTGAATAAAATTTTCTGAATACCGATTTTAAAGGCATGCCTATTTTTAAATCTTCAATTTTAACATCAGCAAGCTGTGCCATAATCATCGGGCCATCATCGAGCTTGATTAGGCCGATACAGTACGTTGGAGCGTCTTTAAGCTCTGCTGATGGACTGGTAATATTAGTGAAAGAAAACAGCGTTCCTGTTCCTTTAAATTTACACTCATCAAACTCTGTTGAACCGCAGGAGCATAAATATTTTTGTGGATAAAAAGGCTTTTTGCAACTCTTACAAACAACGCCCTGCAGGCAATAACGTGATTGATATTGGCGCCAGCCTTGAATAGGACTTTTGTACATCATAGTTACTCTTTTTCAAAAATATGAACAACTGAAGTAGTTCCAACTCCGCCCATGCTGTGGGTAAGCCCAATTTTAGGGCTCTTTGCTTGTCTTGCCCCGCAAACACCTCTCAACTGATTAACAATCTCAACGGCTTGCGATAAGCCGCTTGCACCCACTGGGTGACCCTTGGCTTTTAGACCACCAGAAGAGTTAATTGGAATATATCCGGTTAAAGCCGTTTTGCCCAGAATAGAAGCAACTCCTGCCGTTCCTGGCGCAAAAAATTCAAGATCTTCAAGTGCGATAATTTCCGACAGACTAAAAGCATCGTGTACTTCAGCTATGTCGATATCTTTGGGTTCAATGCCAGCCATGCGATAAGCCTGTTCAGCTGCAATTTTTGTAGCCTTAAAGCTAGTCCATTCATCTCGTGATGCTAGATCCAATGCGTCGGTACCCATTCCAGTTGCAATTATATTTATTCCAGTGTTTTCAATTTTTTTTGCATAATCATAACTCGAAATAATCATTGCACATGACCCGTCACTGACAGGCGAACAGTCGATAAGCCGCAATGGATCAGCAACAATTGGTGATTGCAAAACATCGTCTAAAGTTATTTTTTTTGAAAATTGTGCCAGCGGATTTAGCGTGGCATTAAAATGATTTTTGATACTAACTGACGCTAACTGCTCCTGAGTGAGCCCATATTTTTGCATGTAAAGCCGTGTAACAAGAGCAAAGAGCGATGGAAATGTTGCGCCTGCAAAATGTTCTGTTTGATAAAGAGCAGCTCCCATCAATGCGCTTGTGATCATTGGCGTTGGAACATCGGTCATTTTTTCAGCCCCAATTACCATCACAACTTCATGCATCCCGGATAAAATCGCTCTTACACCCGCAGCAATTGCCGCACCACCAGAAGCACACGCGCATTCAATTCTAAGACTTGGCACGTTTAAATTTAAATTTTGGGATGCCATAGCACCAAGATGCGCTTGGCCTTCAAATTTTTCGGCAAGCATGTTGCCTACAAAAATTGCTTGAACTTCGCTGGGCTGTAAGCTGGCATCTTTTAATGCCGCTAACTGAGCCTCTGCCATTAAATCTTGCAAGCTTTTGCCCCAGAGTTCTCCAAATTTGGTACTTGCTACGCCAAGTACAGAGATCTTCATATCAATGTCCTAATAAATCGAATTTAAAATTTTACGGTATTCAAAGCTATTCACATAAATTTTGTTATCGATGTAGGTTTGGGTTTTTGTAGCAGCATTAGCAACCGCTTGTATATTTTCAGTTGTCTTCAAAATAAACGCATCGCTTCCGCTTCCACTGCCATAACTGACAAGTAAAATTCGCTGGTCAGGCATTGCTTCATCCAAAACAGCGGAAAGACCGAGTAAAGAGCATGCGCTGTACGAATTGCCAATCTGGCCGACCAACAATCCGGCATGTAACTGTTTTTTTTCAAAACCCAACAGCTTTGCTGCCGCGAGAGGGAATTTCCCGTTTGGTTGGTGAAAAACAACGTGATCAAAGTCTTTTGGCGCTAGCCCATTTTTTAAAAGAATGGCATCTGCCGTTGCACAAACATGTTTAAAATAAGCAGGTTCCGCTGTAAATCGGCCAGCATGTTGAGGATGTTTTTGCAAAGCCCTGCGCCAAAAATCCGGTGTATCCGATGCGTAGGATATAGAATCCTCGATGGTTGCAATAATTTTTGAAGGATCCAAACCAATAATTAAAGCCGCGCTTCCAGCTCCTGCTCCAAATTCTAAAACATCTCCAGGAGTGGCCATTGCCACATCTGTGCCGATTGCCATCCCAAATTTAGCCATACCAGCCTTAATCAGCGCAGTACAGATGCCAAGTGCAGCGGTTCCAGCTTTACATGCAAATTCAACATCTGCGGCGGAGCTAAATTCATTTATCCCAATCGCCTGGCCAACAATAGTTGCTGTGGGTTTTACCGCATAAACAGGGCTCTCGCTGCCAACAAAAATAGCGTTAATTTCTCTCGCATCAATATTTGCACGCTGAATTGCGTTCTGGGCGGCGCTTACAGCAAAAGTAACTGAATCTTCATCTGATGATGGCACAGATTTTTCTTCAATGGCTATACTTGCGCTTATTTTTTCAAAATCTTTATCATACGCAGCAACCAGGTCTTTGACCTTAATTCTGCCTCGAGGTATGTACGCACCGTACCCAACTACTCCTACTTTCATATTTTTCCACTTTTAATTAAGTCCAAAATTTCTCTGGCACTATCAAAAGATATCGTGTTTTTAGCAATCATTTTTTCTGCAACCAAATCTATTAAATCTTCAGGAATACCTGCATTGACGGCAATGTTTTTGCAGTGCAATTTCATGTGTCCATGCTGTATTCCATTACTTACGATTGCGTTAATAGCTGCAAAGTTTTGTGCTAGTCCAACACTGGCCATTATCTCGGCAAGATCCGAAGCCTTGTTTACACCTAATATTTCAAGCGAAAGTTGAGCAAGATGATTAATTTTTGTAGCTCCACCAATAACGCCGACAGCAATTGGCAATTCAATCTTGCCAACCAAATTACCATTCTCGTCCTTTTCATAATTTGATAGTGGTTTGTACAAACCTTCATAAGACGCAAAACCGTGAGCTCCAGCCTCAAGCGCTCTAAAATCGTTGCCTGTCGCTATTGCTACCGCATCAATCCCGTTCATTATCCCTTTATTATGTGTAACAGCTCTAAAAATATCAATTTTAGCTATCTCGCTGGCTAAAATTATTTTTTCAATCAATTCTGAACCTAATTCTTGTTCGCTCCAAACAGCAGAAGCTCTGGCAATACGATAAATAGCCAAATTTGATACGATCCTTATTAAAGCCTTTCCGCCTGTCAGCCTTTCAAGATCGGGGGCTATGGCCTCAACCATTGTATTAACTGCATTTGCGCCCATTGCGTCTTTAACATCAACGACAAGATAGATGATCAGAATATCTTCATTAATTTGTTTGAATTTTATATCTATGGCACCACCGCCGATGGCAACAAGCGCGGCGTCTTTTTTGTTTGCAATTTCAAGTAACTCTAATTTATGCGTTTGAATAAGCGCTTGTTTTTTTTGAATATCAGAAATATTGATTATATGAACTTGACCAATCATCATGGATTGATCTGCTATTGAGTTAAAGCCTCCAGTTGATCGACACTTTTTAGCCGCATTGCTAGCGCCTGCAACTACGCTGGGCTCTTCGGTTACCATCGGAATTAAGTAATCTTTACCGTTGATCAAAAAATTTGTAGCTATCGAATATGGCAATGAAAATGCAGAAACAACATTTTCGCTCATTTTTTCAACAAACGCGTTATTTTTTATAGAACTGGTTAAGAGCTCAACGCTTGAAGAGTTTAGTTCGGCAAATTGTTGTAATATGTTAAGTCGCTCGTTGCAGTTTTTTTTATAAAAATCTTTAATTCTGCTGCATTTTTTTATCATCAAATAAGCCTTTAAAATTAGCACAACAAAACCTTTTAAAAGTTGTTTGATTTTGTCGAAACAATAAGCCCAAAGCCACCAAAGAACTATAGAATCCGTGGTGATTTTTGTCAAATAGATGATATAATTAAAAAAGTCTTATAAAATAGGGATAAAGTTGAAAAGACCTCAAAAAAATATCCACCCGAGAAAGTGATTGTGCAAAATAAAAAATACACAGAGCTATAATCTGCGGAGAGAGCGTAATGAATAATCAAACAATTCTTGTGGTCGGCGGAGCAGGATATATTGGGTCACACACATCATGGCTGTTGCACCAGCAAGGTTACAATGTTATTGTGCTAGATAAACTTGTACACAAACAAACATTTAATCAATCCTGGGCTCGGCTTATAAAAAGCGATTTTTCTAACGAACAAACACTAAAAACAATATTTACAGAAAATAAAATCGACTGCGTTATGCACTTTGCTGCATTCATTGAGGTGGGCGAATCTGTCAAAAATCCCAAAGATTTTTATCAAAATAACGTTACTAAAACATTAACTCTTTTGAATTCGATGCTTGAACATGGGGTAAATAAATTTATATTTTCATCAAGTTGCGCTGTTTATGGTGTACCACAAAAACTACCACTTGAAGAAACGCACCAATTCGCGCCAGTAAGCCCATACGGCAAAAACAAGCTGGTCATCGAATATGCGTTACAAGACTATGCTAAAGCATATGGTCTACAGTATATTTCATTGCGCTATTTTAATGCATCAGGAGCATGTCCTGAAAAAATGCTTGGCGAATGGCACATTCCAGAAACGCATGTCATTCCAAAACTTTTAAGAGCAGCAATGAATAATCAGACCTTTTTGGTCTGCGGCGATGATTATTCAACTCAAGATGGAACATGTATTCGAGATTATGTGCACGTGCTTGATATCGGCCAAGCACACATCCAAGCATACGAGCACCTTAATAAGACTGGAATTTCTGATTGCTTCAATTTAGGCTCAGAATACGGATTTTCAATAAAACAACTTATTTCGGCAGCTGAACAAATTTGCAAAACAAAAATTAAAATTGGCATCTGCAATCGACGTCCAGGAGATGTTCCTATCTTGATAGCAAACGCATCCAAAGCCCAAAAAATTTTGGGATGGCAAGCAAAAAATTCAAGCATCGAAAATATATTAAAAAGTGCTCTCGAATGGGAGAACATATTAATTAAAACAAAATATTTTTCATTGACTCCTCGCATCTAATCGTGCTACAAATTAAAAAATCTAATCTTAAAGGGAGACTGTGATGATCAAATTTTTGCGTGCCAATAAATCTTTTTTAATCTGTTTATTTTTGTTTTCATTTTTAATTCGAGTTGTAGTTTTTATCGCATATTTAAGCAAAAACGAAAATTTTTGGCAGATTGATTCAAACACTTATCATGAAGTTGCGACTCAGATAGCCGATGGCAAAGGCGTAAGCACTTTGCAAGGCGCCCCAAATTTTTATCGCCTGCCCGGATATCCAATATTTTTAGCCATTTATTACAAAACATTTGGTGTAGATAAAAAAAATGTGCTGTGGCTACAAATATTTTTGGCCGCATTTATCCCCCTGCTAGTTTTTATGCTGAGCTTGGCACTATTCCCTAAAAATTTGCTTCTTGCAAAAGCCGCTGGAATTTACAGCGCAATGCACTTGGGCTTAATTTTATACTCAGGCTTTTTTATGACAGAATCGTTATTCATATTTTTATTTTTAATCTTTGCAATTTTATTTTTGGCATCGGTTCACATTCGCTTTTGTCCAAGAAAAAATTCATTCGAAGGTATGGAAGACAATCCAAAAGATGTTCCATTCCGCTATTTTGCGCTACCAGACCCAATTGCGTCAAGTGAGCCATATTTAATGTTGTTTGAAGAAATGTTTTCATCGGATCTTGAGGCAATGGCACGTTCGTGCTGTTACCAGGCACAACCACAACCAACATACCCGCTTTTTTTTTGTAGCGGAATAACCCTTGGACTCGCTTCTTTGGTGCGCCCCGTCGGACATTATTTAATTATTTTAGCGATGGCGCTTGTATTTCTTTCAAATGAAGCATTGATGTTGAAAATAAGAAAATGCTTTTTTATGTCATTTGGCTGGTTTATTCCGGTGGCGTTTTGGTTAGCCAGAAATTATATGCTTGCTGGCGCATTATTTTTCCACACATTGCCAGGCGGACATTTTTTATACCTTTCAGCAAGCCGCGTCGCAATGCATGTTCACAACTGTTCTTATCAAGAGGCACGAGTAATTTTAAAAAACGAAGTAGATGGGCTGATTAAGCAGAAAGAAGACGAAAAAAATAAAGCACTGTCTGAAATTGAAAAATGTAACGTGCATGAAAATCTAGCAATAAAATATTTTAAAATGCGACCATTTTTAACGCTAAAATACTGGTTCACAGATATGATGCGCACAAGTCTTTCGCTGTATTCCGCAGAAATTTTATACTTAGAATCTGGACGCCAAGAATTTGATTACTTCAATAAAGATCGACCGACAGGATCAATGTTTCAGCGTTATCTATTTCCTCAAACAAATAAGCTCTGGCTCAAGCTTTTGATCTGGTTTGAAATTCTTTTATATTTGTTAACGTTGATTGGACTTTGTGCAGGTGCACTCAAAATAATTATTCAATCGATTAAAAATTGGACAGACGAAAATAAAAAACTACTCTGCGCGTGGACCGCATCAGTGCCATTCATGACATTATTTATTTTTATAGCCCTTGCCGGAGGATACGCCAGAATGCGACTACCTATCGAACCATTTTTGATTATATTTTCACTGAGTTTTTGGATTCCACTTTTAGCAAATTTTAAAAACAATTCATAAAAACTCACACTGCTCAAAATTATTATAAACACTTGCATACATTAACCACAACTCCAGTGATTACGCGTTTAAACAAGTAAATATCGAATGGAAGCCTGTAAAATGGTTTTTATACATAAACTCCTGAAAATAATACGCCAACCATTGCATTATTATTGCAATATTTATTATAGTTAAGTTATGGGAAAGTTGTATTTTTTATATTAATCATAAAACAAGGAGAATTATTATGCGCATTGATAAAAACCTTATATCGATGCTTCTTATAAGCGGCAGTTTGTTTGTGTTAAATGCCGAAACACCAGTAACACCTATAAAGGCAACACCAAGCAAACTCTCATTCAACAGTAATTTACGCAATCAGATAGATATTAGAGATTTAAAATTTGCTGTTGAAAATTTAACAAAAGATATAAATTCATTAAAAGCTGATGTACAAAAGCTGAAAGAACAAGCAGTTGGCAAAAAAGAGGACCCAACGCCACCCAAAGACTTGGAAAAAACTGATGAAAATATTGATGATTCCACACTTTTATCAGAAATAAAAAAAGAGTTATACTCTGACGTGATGTATGCTGATTATGTAAGATCACCTAAAACACATGACGCCCTGGGCATGCTTGAATGCAAACTTCTCGGACCAAACCCTCATTTCGAATACCCAAAAAAAGTTACAATATTTTCTGATTGGGCAATGCGCTTAAAATCCATAAAAACAAACATCCCCGATTCACTAAAAAAAGATTTTACAGCAAGATTTGCGAAGATTGTTAAGGCTAGACCAAATTACCAAGAATTTATAACCGCTTATATAAATGCTGAAGCTAACGATAAAAAAAAAGCTGAAGTATTAAATAGGCGATTAATTACAGTATTGGTATCGCTAGCAAATATTCTAAAGCATGAATTCCAAAACAACCCAATATTTTACCCTGCAGCCTATCCAGATATAGATGCCGATGCTAATGCAGTTTATAAAGAATGCCAGGAAATTAACGGTTCTTTACCACAACGAATGGGTGTCTGAAATGCAAACAAACGGCTAATCCGCCAAAATTTTTAATAAAAAGAAGCCGTCCGATATTTAAGTCGGACGACTTCTTTTTATAGTTTCAAAATGGGCATCAAAACACTCATTAACTGGACGATTCATCAACAACTACGCATTACAACATCGAGCCCGCCGGGCCTGCCGAGAAATTTATAATTTTTTAGATACGGCCGGCAAGCATTGATCCAGTGCTGTCTGCAGAAAACAATTTTTCAAAACTGCAAAAAGGCCGACCCTGTTTTAAAGAGTCGGCCAATTCATGATTTTGACGTTTATACAGGAGTTACGCATCGAAGTGACCAAAATTCTTTGAAAAGCTGGTAAATCTATTGATCAAAAAATTGACAGATTTTCGCTCACAGCGTCTGAGAGCTTGTTCTACATTATCAAGCCTGGATTTAATCCGTTCAATCTGGGCAAAAGTATATGCAAGCAGCACCGCAGCTACGTGTCTGTGCTGAGTTTCAAGTTTTCTGAAGTAGCATTCCTCAAGTCCAATTTTTTGTTTCGTGATTATGTTGATCATTTCAACTTTCCAGCGATTTGCATAATTCAAAACATGCTCCAGAGGCTTTGCTTTGTATGTTGCGATTTGGAAAACTATGGATTCTTTACCGTTTTTATCAAATCTGCGAACGATTGTAAGCTCTAAATCCACAGCATGCCACTTTACTGATATTCTTCTTGCCGTTTGTCGGCCAGTGGGACGGGGGCCAGCGGCCAACACAAAGATTTGATTTCTTAAAAAAATAACGTTATATTCGAAACTCTTACTTTTAGATACATGGAGAATCTTCAGTATTTTAATTTTTTTAAGAAGGGTTACAGTACTATGAATAAATACCTACTGTCTTTGGCTGTTTGCGCAATTGCTTTGCCTGCTTGCAGCTTTTTTGGATCAAAAGAAAACAAATCTGACGAGGCGAGTGTGCAAAAAACAGAGGATAAGATCATGAAAAAAACAATATTTACATTTTTTGGAGCCCCTGGATCAGGCAAGGGAACTTTGGCTGAAAAATGTGCTACCGAATTAGACTTTAAAGTTCTATCAACTGGAAATTTATGCCGTGCAGTTGCAACAAAAGATGATGAAAAGTCAAAAATTATCACCTCTATTATTAGCGAAGGCAAGCTTGTTCCTGATGAAATGATTGCAGAGATGGTTGAAGAATGGCTTACAAAGGAAGCTGCAGATGCAAAAGCTATTATTCTTGATGGATACCCAAGAACTCAAAAACAAGCAGAGCTTTTGTTTGATATCTTGAAAAATAAATTTGCGGATTATAAATTTAGAGTTATTTCTCTTGTAATTCCAGATGCAGAAATTATCGAGAGACTTACCTGTAGACGTGTTTGCAGCAATAAAGATTGCCAGTCAACCACATCGCTCAAGCTATTAAAGGACCCAACAAAGCTTATTTGTGAAAAATGCGGCTCAGAACTTATTCAAAGAAAAGACGATTCTGAAGAAGTTATCCGCCAACGCTTGAATGTTTATGCGCAACATAGCGGAAGCGTGTTAAACTTCTACAAAGAAAATGGTGTTAAAATCGAAGAGTTGAATGTTTCAAAAATCACAGTTGATGATGTGTTTGAAAACTTCAAAAAGATGCTTCAATAAAAACATCCAGATTGCCACGATGATTTGGCTGAAATCATCGTGGCAATCTGGATTAAATTTCAGCTCAATGAATACGCCAAATTAATAATTGGTAAATAAATTATCCAAATTAACACACCAACAATCAGGCCAACAATAACCAACAACAGCGGCTGAAATAATGATGTCATTAAAACCGTAGATCGCTTTAATTCATTGCCAAAAAATTGGCTGGCTTTATCAAGCACGGCATCTAAATTGCCAGCCTTCTCCCCCACTCTAATCAACGAAGACAGCATTTCAAACTTGTAACACCCCTGCAAGCAATTCAATGACTCGGTAAGGCTTTTGCCAACCGTCAACTGATCGGCGACTTCGTTTATTTTTTCTTTTAAATAATAATTTCCAACTGCAGACTTAGCCGTCAAAATCGCATCTATAAGCGGTAGCCCTGATTTTAAAAGTAAGCTTAGTGACTGCAAAAAACCAGTCAGATCGGACAATACAATCAAACGTGAAAAAAATGGGCTGTTTAATAAAATACTGTCTTTAAATTTTTTCATTTTTACCTTACCCACGGCAAGACTCAATGCCAGAGCCAAAATTGCCATGCCACCAACGCAAAAAAACGCGCTACGCGATCTTAAAAAATTGCTGATCGCAAGCAGTTTTTGCGTCGAGCTTGGAATGTTTTTGCCCAGCGATACAAAAAAATTCTGAAACTGCGGCACCACACCAATAAAAATTGCCAAAATTATTGCGAAGGCAAAAAACAGCGTAAAGAGTGGAACAGCGGCTGAATTGATCAAGTCTCTGCGCAACTCGTACTTCTTTTTAAGAGACTCGGAAAGCTCTGTCAAAGCCAACGCCAACTGCTCACTGGCCTGACCAACTCTAATCATCTCGATGATAAATTCGTCAAAAACATCAGGCGATTTTGTAAGCGCAACCGAAAGAAGATTGCCACGCTCAACTTCAGCGCCGATAGATTCAACAACATTTTTAATTTTATGATCTTGCGTCTGAGAGCTTATTGTGCGCAGTGCAGTCAAAAGCTCGACGCCACCGCTAATTAGAATGGCAAGCTGTTCAAAAAAAGCCGCAAATTCGTACACAGACAGGCTTTTGCCTGCAAAAATATTATTTATTTTAAACATTAAACTAGATTTTGGCTTGGCGCTCAAAATGGCTATGCCTTCTGCCAATAACCGAATCTTTAAGTCATCAACATCGCCTGCAAAGCGATACCCAGACAACTCTTTTCCAGCAAAATCAATGCCTTTCCAAAAATAATTTGGCATACAAAACCAATCACAATTTATTTTGAATTTCCACACCCAACAACAAAAGCGCATCGTGCACGGTTGTTTGCGTATCTATTTTTAAAGTTTTATTGCGAGAGGTGGCACCGCGCAAGAGTTTAATATCATCAGATGCAACACTTAATTTTTTAGCCAAAAATTTAATCAGCTCTTCGTTGGCCTTTCCACCCTCAGGCTTACTTTTTAGCCTGCATTTCAGGCGGCCACTCGAATCTTGCTCAAAACCCTGAACCTTAGCGTTTGGTATCACTTTAAATTCTAAAACTAAAGCCATCAACAACATCCCACAAAAAATTTTATTTTTTACTAGAAAAATACGTTATTTCCGTTAGTATATCATATAATACTTTTGAGCGCAGGCTTCAAGCATTAAAATATCCGCTTTAAAATTAGCGCCCATAGCTCAATTGGATAGAGCGTCAGACTACGGATCTGAAGGTTAGAGGTTCAACTCCTCTTGGGCGCACTTTAGCTCATCAATGTTCTTTGAAAATTTGTGTTTGATTTGTACGGAGAGATGGCTGAGTGGCTGAAAGCACTTGCCTGCTAAGCAAGTATCTGGAGAGATCCGGATCGTGGGTTCGAATCCCACTCTCTCCACCATACTTCGCCCTCGTTTCACTCGTGGCTTCGTATGGCAGGCCAGTCCAAATATTCCAATTTAAATTTTTTTTCTGGAGAGGTGGCAGAGTGGTTGAACGCGACGGTCTTGAAAACCGTTATTCCGGGAGACTGGAATCGTGGGTTCGAATCCCACCCTCTCCACCAGTCCTCGCTCATACGGAGCTATGACCGGCAGGTTCAACTCTCATTCGCTTTTAATTCTATTTTTTTAGATTGTTATCATGACATGATTTTAATACAGGAGTAATCTATAAAAATATCGATGGCACTTTTTACAATTTCTAAAATTTACACTCGAAACATGCGTCTCAATCAGTGCCGGTAGGCCGCATCTAAAAACTTGTCAATTTCTTGCAATAATTGATTTCATGGACTATTACAAGTAATATAGTTGATGTATAGCTGTAAAAATCGTGTGTTTGGCTATATTAAAGACAATGGAATTGGTATCAGTAGATATGCTTCTTTTATTGACTTGATTTTTATTATTCTGATAAAGTTCGGGAAGGCGGTTAATTTATATGGCTATATTTTGTAAAGATGAAATCATGCTACTTACCGATCTTTTGGAGCGTAATGCCAGATTTTTTGCCGTGACGCCAGCTCTAACCATGCGTATGGGATATCGCACAGTAACTTTAAATTATGCGCAAGTTTATGAGCTCTCATGTAAGGTTGCCGAATTTTTAAAACAGCAAGAAATCGGAAAAAATGACAAAGTATTGATATTTGCTCCGAATTCACCTTTTTGGGTTTGTGTTTTTTTCGGCGCAATGCTGAATGGCAGCGTTGCGGTTCCGGTAAATATTCAAAGCACGTCAGAAATACTTAAAAAGATTATCGAGCAGACTCAAGCAAAAATTGTTTTTAAAAGTCGACAATTAAAGCGAGATCTGTTTGGAGATGTCCAGATATTTGATATTGAATTTATTGATGAATTAACGCATGATATAAATTTGCAAAATTTCAAACGAGCTGAACTTGAAGAGGATGATCTGTTAGAGATTCTTTATACCTCTGGTACGACAGGAGACCCAAAAGGTGTTATGCTATCGCATAAAAATATTTATTCAAATGTTTTGTCTATTATCAAAGTTATTGAGCTGAAACCTCAATCTGAGCGCCTTTTGTCAGTGCTTCCGCTAACTCATATTTTAGAGCAAACGATTGGTTTATTTTTGGCATTCCATTTCGGAGAGCACGTTGTTTATGCCCATTCATACGCAGCAATAGGAAATCTTTTGCAGGAATTTAAAATTAGTAAAATGGTTGTGGTGCCAGAGCTTTTGAAGGTATTGATGGATCGAATAAAAGGCGATGCTGTTAAAAACGGAAAATTTTGGTTATTACAAAAAATGATGAATTTTTCATCTAAAATCAATTGCCGACCATTATCAAAAATTTTATTTTACTTTGTGCTTAAAAAACTAGGCGGAAGGCTTGATACAGTTGCAAGTGGTGGAGCTCCGCTGGATATAACATTAGAAAAAGAATGGAATGCTTTGGGTGTATTTGTTATTCAGGGTTACGGTCTAACCGAAACATCTCCAGTGATATCGTTAAATAGTTTTGATAAACATAAATTTGCATCAGTTGGAAAAATTCTTGAAGGTGTACAGGTAAAAATTGCGTCGGATGGAGAGATTTTAGCTCGTGGACCAAATGTTTTTCAGGGTTATTATAAAAATGAATCTAAAACCAAAGAGGCCTTTTCATCGGATAGTTGGTTTATGACTGGTGATATTGGCTATTTTGATTCAGATGGTTTTTTATTTTTAAAGGGCCGCAAAAAATACATGATTCTTGGTCCTGGCGGACAAAATGTTTTTCCAGAAGATATCGAAACTGAATTAAATAAAGTACCTGAAATAAAAGATAGTTGCGTACTTGGATTGGACAATGCAGGCAAAAGCACGCTGATACATGCTGTTCTGTTATGTAACAACAAGGCAACTGATACAGAAAAAATAATTGACTCTGTTAACGAAAATTTGGCCTCATACCAACAAATCAATTCATGGTCGACTTGGGACGAGGATGATTTTCCGAGATCAGCTACGCGCAAAATTAAGCGCGATGAGGTGATTAAAGTTATTTTGGCAAAACAAAGCGGAGACATATGCGAGAACATTGAGTCTCATAGTAAAATCGCTAATATTTTGAGCTTGGTCTCTGGCGTTGAGTTGCGAAATATTCATTCAAACACCAGAATAGTTCGAGATCTTAACATTGACTCATTGATGCGTGTTGAGTTTGTGATGCGTGTTGAGCAAGAGCTGGGCTTCAGTCTTGATGAAACGTTTATAAATGCAAATACAACCGTCAGTCAACTTGAAGATATTATTAAACAAAAAAAATTTAGCCTGCACAAAATTGAATTAAAAAAATGGCCATGTAGCTGGTGGGCAAAAATAGTGCGGGCTGTAGGACAGTTTTGGATACTTCTTTTTACAAAAATTTTTATGAAAGTAGAAATTGATGGTCTTGAAAATATTCAAGATGTATCAACTCCAGTAATTTTTATGCCAAATCATAATAGTTATTTTGATCCGCTGGCAGTTTTGCAAATCCTGCCTTTTAAGATTCGAAAAAGACTAACATTTGCTGCAGCGGAAGATGTTTTGTATGGAAAGTTTAAATGGATTTCCTGGCTTGGTGAGTTGTTTTTTAACACATTTTCATTGCCTAGATCTGAGGAGTCAAACATTCGAGCTGGCCTTGATGTTATGGGTAAAGCGCTTGATAAAGGCCTTTATGTAGTAGTTTTTCCAGAAGGCAAAATTAGCGTCGATGGTAAGTTTCAGCCATTAAAATCAGGAGCGGGTTTGATGGCTGTAGAAATGCATGTTCCTATAATTCCAATAAAAATAGATGGTATTGAAAACTTGGCTCCATACGGATCGTTTATTCCACGTCGTCGCGTAGTTGTAAAAATTAAGATAGGTAAGCCAATAAAATTTAAAAAGGCCGATTCGTACGAATCGGCTAGAATTCAAATCGAAAATACGATGCGATCATTATAGTCTTAGCCGTTTATAAAACGATAAGGTATCCCGGAAAATGGATTTGTTTTCGCGCATCCGTATTCATCAGTATAAGTGTCGCATGTGCTATAATATTCGTACAACCTCATGTAAATAAAATAGGATTCTAGATCTACGCTATTTGTTCCAAGAAAACGATTTACTATGTTTTGATATTTTTCCAATGTTGCGTCGTTGCAAAGAGCGTAATGTGGTATGGTTGAAATACTAATAGGATCAGATTTTTGAGCATCAATAAGTTGCTTATGTAAATTTACGTATGATGCAAAAAAACATGTAACACAATCAGCCGTTTTATTTTTTTGCAAATTTAACTCAAAATCCGCGCTTAACTTAATACACGATTCATATAAATGGTTAGCATTTTCAGAGAACAATTGCATGCTTACAATACAAAAAAATGTTAGCGCTATTAATACAAACTTTTTCATATTTTTCCTTGATTTAATAATGACATTAATACATGCAGGAAACGAATAATAGCAATAACGTTTACGACAGTCAACACAAATGTCAACAACTCATGGCAAAAAATTCCTTCATCCTCAAACAAAATTTCACAAGTTTTTTATCATCAGAAGCAAAGGTTTTTGTCGATCATTTCTCGAGTTTCGGAAATTTATTTAAGGATTTTGACGTAGATACGCTTTTTTTGCAACTATAAATTATGTCACAACTTTGGTTAAATAATACCAAATCCGTCGTATTTGATACCTACTTTGCTTTGCCAAAAAGAATCCATGCTATTGCGCCATAAAGCTACATTGTCCAACTTGCCTATCTCGTGAATTACCAATATAACTTCCAGTCCATAGTCACATATTATTTTTAGATTTATCTCATTTGAAATGGCGCCAGCTACCAAGTCTAAATCGTTTCCAAATGCTCCGCCTCCAACAGCTGTTAAATATATTTTACGTTTGCCGTTTAATGCTGCGGCAAGAAGTGTTCCTTCATAAAATCCTTCAAGCATTGGCTTTGTTATTTTTTTGAGAAAAACCTTTCTTGGATCATCTTTAGCCATAAGCCTTGTTGGATTGAATAATCTCCAGTCAAATGCTGCAACTGGTATTTGATTAATGCGATTAATTGGCGCTTGCCATATTTTACGCACTTCAGAGAGTTTATCGTTTTTACTTTCGCATGGCCTTATTCTTCCTCCAACAACAACATCGATATCGCGATGAAAATAAATTTGCAAATTATCGGTCCAGTTAGCCGGAACGTCTGGCGTTGCCGCCACAACTAGCTGATCTACTGTTGGCATTCCTCCGCCTGATGCGTTTGGATTGATTAGGCGTTCGTATGGTGTATTCAAGAGCAAATTCATAGGTGGATGACCGTACATTTTATAAAATGTGCCTGGTGCTGCCGAAAAACAGCCTAATTCTCCTTGCGTTGGCCTACTCATGCCATTTGTAAAACCGAAGTTAGCATTCGCATTTACACCGTTATGTGCGCAACCGCCCTCCAGGCAATGCATTCGCGATGCCAGCTGAAAAACAGCATCCTTGTTTGCTGGATCGGCCTGCAATGCGCCAATATCTACACGATCGAATGTGTCGGCATTTCCTGAGAAATAACAAAGAATATGGAAGGACGGATTTCCTAATTTTTGAATGCCTGCAGCTTGAGCTGCAGCATACTGTTGTCGCAATCTAACAAGTGTTGATTGTACGATTGCTCCACAGCAAAGCGGCTGTAGTGTTTTTCTATTGAAAATGTATGAAAGGCCGTTATCGTCCTGCTCAAAATTCAATGGCATATCGGCTCTTTCTTCTAATCCGGTAGCATACTCAAATATTCGATCTAGTCGAACTTGATCATTTGATTGACATGTGTTACTGGGATGTGAAACGGAGTCTCTTAGTGCAAGCGTGCCAGTTACTATAAGCGCCATGCCACACAATGCTACACCGCCCAGCGCTAAGCTTTCAATGTCTATTTTGGATTTAGTTTTATTTTTTTTGCGTTGATCCAAAGACTTTTTTGAGCCTTGACTTGCGTCAGCATTCTCGTCCAGAGAGGCTTTATCCTTATCATGATCATGGTGTTTAACGTTCAGATCAGTTACTTCGCAAGCTTCATTTGTCTGCAGTGATTTTTGTTCGGCGAACGCAACAAAGTTCATCAAAAAAACTAAAAATATTGGTAAAAACATTTTATTCATAAAAACTCTCTTTAAATTCATTAAACATGGTATAAATTTAACAAATTTGCTACTTCTTAGAAACAGCATGTAATGGTTCAGTGCATATTAGACTGATTTGGCCCCTCAGGTCAGGATTGATAGTATAACTCAGTGGTTGAGTAACGCAAGGCCTGATGTATACGCACTTTGTTGTAAAACGAATTGAATTCTTTCAGCTTGTAATGCAAAATCTCGAGATTTTGCGGTCCGTCGTACTGAATAGTAAAATTCATACCTAAAATAAAGCTTTTTGCGTTTGGTTGTAAATCTACGATTGGAAGCTAGCTGTAAATGGCAGGGGCATTTTTCCTTATTTTGAAAATTTTAATTCGGCAAGCCCAATCCAATCGCATGCTGCAGGCTGGGTCTAAAAAATCATCATCTTCTTTGTAGCCCTGATGAATAGCTGCATGAGAGAAGCCATAGTCGATGTATCAGTCTACCTATGCATGTTTTGGAATGGAGCAATGTTTGGTAGATTTTAAAATTAGAATGGTATGATAGGATGGCGGTTAATCACTGCCACATACTTGATTTTCAGAAAATAAACTTGATATTGATTAAATTCGTATGCTAATTTTGCTTCAATATATTGGGTAGATGTAGACAAATATCTTAGGAGAAGAGATGCAATTTGGCATTATTGGAGTATTGATTGTTTCAATGTTTACAAATACTTTGAATGGTTCAGCTAGATGTCGTGTGAATGCGAAAGCACGATTTATAGCCAAGCGCACATTGAATGCACAAATATATAATCATCATGTAGAAATTTCACAAGATTCTATCATTTTGGACAGTTTAATTTGCACTAAAAAAAATGTTCCAAATAAATTTTATTGGGCATGTAAAGTTAAACAATCAGATAGCAGTTTATATTATGTATACGACATTGAAACCTGCAAACACCAAAAAATTATTAAAGATATTGAGATTCCTGATCAAAGAGTCGTATTGCAAAAAGCAAGCCCCAACCAGCAATTTGAGTTAATAGAAGAAGAAGGCATTTTAGTTTTGCGCAATGTGATGACAAAGGAATGTTTGTTTTCTTCGCAAAATATTAAATCTTCAGTTTTCAGTTCTGACAGTAAATTTTGGGTATGTTTAGAAGATGACCCAAGTCAAGTTAATCTTAATGATTTATACCCCAATCTATCAGATATAAGGCATAGGTATTACTTAAAAATAAAATTATTTGATCTTAGTAGCGGTATCTTAGTATTTGAAGATGATTGTGGATTGATAAATGTTGTTGAGCCAAAATTTAGCAATAACGGTAGCAAGTTGGCCTATTTAAAAAAAGATAAAGGGTTTACTTTTGATGAAATGGTAATAATTAGTGTGAATGATACATCTGCAAGGATCAGGCTTATCGCTCCTTACTTCTTTCCTTGCGACGTAATGGCTTTTACATTTTATAATGATGATAATGAAATTTGTGTCATAAGTTATTATCCAGTAATAAGCAAGCTGTTATCAAGTTTTTTTAGCCTATAAAAATTGGAATAAAATTGACAATGATTTAATTTGTATGCTAGCTTCACCACGATATATGGGATAGATTTAAGCAAATATTTTAGGAGATGTTATGCGAATCTGGATTATTGGAGTATTTATTGTTTCAATGTTTGTAAATACTTTGAATGGTGCTGCCAGGAGTCATGTGGATGAGAGCTACGCGGTTGGACAGTATGGGTTGGCTTATGCTGGAATTCCGCAGGGATCTATCATTTTAGATAGTGGAATTTGCTCTAGGCAACATATTCCGGATAAATTTTATTGGAAGTGTTTTGATAATAAATTGTTTTGGGTGTGCAAAATTAAACAATCTGATAGCTATTTATACTATGTATATGATATTGCAACCAGTGCATTTAAATGGATCTTTAATGCTACTGATTTTCAGTATCAAAGAATTACAGTTCAGATTGTAAGCGATAATTATCAATTTTGTTTGATTAAAAAAGGTAACGGTTTTGCTTTGCGTAATCTAACGACTAATCAAGATTTGTATTTTTCGTCATGTATTAAATCTGCATTTTTCAGTTATGATAGTAAATTTTGGGTATGTTTAGAAGAGATTTTAGATCAAGTTGATACTCATAATTTAGCTTACAATCCATCAGATATAAGATATAAGCATCATTTGAAAATAAAATTATTCGATCTTAATAGCGGTGAACTAATCTTTGAAGATGATTGTGGATTGATAAATGTTGTTGATCCGAAATTTAGTAATGATGGTAGAAAATTGGCCTATTTAAAAGGAGTTAATACAACAAGCTCAACCATTAATGTGTATGATATACAATCACATAACAATCTTAATCAACAAATTTTGCTTGAGTGTGACGTAATGGCTTTTTTGTTTAATTATAATAATTGTGAAATTTGGGCCACAAGTTATGTGCAAAAACATGATATGTTGTTATCAAATCATTTTACCATCAAAACTTAAAAGTTATGCACATAAATGGTGCATTTTGGAATAATTAGTCTTTGGCAACTCTGTCCGTGCCAGGCACAGTTCCAAATGAACGAAAATTGGTGGAGGTAAGCGGATTCGAACCGCTGACCCTCCGCTTGCAAAGCGGATGCTCTACCAACTGAGCTATACCCCCAAATCATAATTTTGGTGGGCCTAAGTCGACTTGAACGACTGACCCCCCCGTTATCAACGGGGTGCTCTAACCAACTGAGCTATAGGCCCCAAATATAATCAAAGAATCATTAATTTTTTCTGATTATACAAGCATTTTTTTGCTCTTGCAAGAAATTATTAATCAAGTTTTTGAAAAATGTAAATCTGTTTAAAATTGACACACAGGAAGGCAACTCTCATAATAAAAGGCATAATAATTTAAGCAAATAAACATGAGGTACAAATGAAGTTTATAGATGTCGCAATAGCCTTTGACGAGATAGAAAAAGAGTCATCGCGTACAAAAATAACGCAGCTGCTGGCCGAGCTTTTGAAGCACGCTACACCAAACGAAGCGGCGATTATATCATATCTTTCACTTGGCAGCTTAAACCCGCCTTACGTCGGCACGCAATTTAATTTGGCATCCAAAAGTTTAATAAAAGTTGTGGCAAAACTAATTGATAAAAGCGAACCGACTATTACGCGCGAAATTGCCAAACTTGGCGATCTTGGACTTGTTTTGCAGCAAGAAGAAGGTTTTGGCAAAAATACCTGTGATTACACGATAAATGATATAAATAAAGAGCTGAATAATCTGCTGGACATTTCCGGCATTGGATCTCAGGACGTTAAAGAAAAGGCTGTATTCGACCTTCTTTCAAATTTAGATGCAGCATCGGCAAAATATATCATTCGAATAATTTTGGGCAAGCTACGCATGGGTTTTTCTGACATGACTTTGCTGGACGCGTTTTCATGGATGGAGTGTGGCGATAAGTCGATCAGATGCAATCTGGAAGAGGCTTATAATATCTGTGTGGACATCGGACAGATTATTAAAGTGCTCAAAGAGGATGGCGTTAATGGCATTAAAAAGCTTAACATAACGCCAGGCATTCCAATTCGACCAGCTGCAGCCGAACGCCTGGAAGATGCCGAATCTATTTTTAAAAAACTTGGAGTTTGCGTTGCCCAGCCAAAGCTTGATGGATTCAGGCTTCAGGTGCATGTAGACAACACTCAAAAGCCTCATCTGGTCAGGTTTTTTTCGCGCAATTTGATAGATATGTCGCACATGTTTCCTGATCTTGCGCATGTTTTGCTTGAACTTAAAGTTGAAAACATTGTATTTGAGGGCGAGGCCATTGCCTATGATGCTGAGACTGGCAATTTTTTGCCTTTTCAAGCAACTGTCAAACGTAAGCGAAAGCATGATATCGAGAGCGTTTTGCATGATTATCCGCTAAAGCTTTATGTATTTGATCTTCTTTATCTGAATGGCAAGTCTTACCTCGGAAAAACTCACAAACAACGTCGCAAAGATTTTTTGGATGTGCTTGAACAAAAAACTGTCGAAAAGCATCAGGTGGTATTGCCGATCGAAGAACAAAAAGTTGAATCATCCAAAGATTTATCTGAATATTTTGAGAAGAATATTTCAAGCGGGCTGGAGGGGATTGTGGTCAAGCGCACAGACGCTGTTTATCAGGCTGGCAAGCGAAATTTTAACTGGATCAAGCTTAAGCGCCAAGAATCAGGCTCGCTGAATGATACTGTAGATTGCGTGATTTTGGGATATTATTCAGGGCACGGCAAGCGAGCATCTTTTGGCATTGGAGCCTTGCTTGTCGGAGTTTACAACAAAGAAAAAGATATTTTTCAAACAGTGGCAAAAATTGGTACAGGCTTGACCGATGTTGAGTGGAAATATCAAAAAAAAGAGTGCGATAAAATTAAAACTCACGACAAATCGCACAATGTCGAGTGCGCAAAAGAACTGTTTCCAGACGTCTGGGTGGATCCAGAAATTGTTTGCATGATTCGCGCTGATGAGATCACGCTTTCGCCGTTGCACACAGCTGGCAAAACCAGCAAACAATCAGGTTATGCATTGCGCTTCCCTCGCTTGATTGGGTACCGTCCGGACAAAAAAGCGGCCGAGGCTACTGAAGTAACTGAGCTAGAACATCTTTATAAACTTCAATTTAAAAAAAGCAAAAAAGCTGTGTCGAAAGAAAAGCAAGCTTCGATTTTTGAGTAAACATAAATTTTGCGCAAATGTGAGAGCTGTTTTTGCAATTGTTATACCATTCCAAGTTGTTAAAGTACCTAAAATAAAGCTTTTTGCGTTTGGTTGTAAATCTACGATTGGAAGCTAGCTGTAAATGGCAGGGGCATTTTTCATTATTTTGAAAATTTTAATTCGGCAAGCCACATCCAATCGCATGTTGCTGGCGGGATCTAAAAAATTATCATTTTCTTTGTAGCTCTGATGAATAGCCGCATTCAAGAAGCCATAGTCGATGTATCAATCTGCCTATGCATGTTTTGACATGTGTCTATTTTATAAATCCTGCCACCCTCCGCCACGCCTTGCAAGTTCATCGACGATTAAACTTACTTTTGTGGCTAGCAAAATTCTTGAAACTGGAATTGGCAATTCGAAATTCATGGTCTGCGTGGCTGTGAAAAATTTGCGCAAAAGCGCTTCGTGGCCTTTGTCTTGGCTTCTTGAAATTTGATTAAAATCTTGTGATAAACCAAAACCTTTCAGTTCATAAAAATCATCCATGATTATTGATTTACCGTCAAAAAATGCTTCCATACGCTCTTTGCCCATATCGTTGCTGCCGATTGCCGAATAAAAAAATGAGCAGCATGAGCCATCACTCATGCGAAGCTGTGCCGTAAAATTGTCAGTCATGCTTAACATGTCTTGTTTTGGATTGATTGTTTGCACAGATATTGAAACAGGATTTGAGTCGGTCAAAAATATGAATAAATCGAAGATGTGACATGCCTCGCCGATGATGCGACCACCGTTTTGTGGAGAATTGATCCAGTGATCTTTTGGAATAAATCCGGCATTCATGCGATAAAAAATCATTGCTGGGCCATGCCGTTTACTCAAAACATTTTTTATTTCTGACATGAACGGAGAAAATGGTCGATTAAAGTCAACGCAATAAAGATAATTTTTGTTTGATGTTAAAAATTGCTCTAGCTTATTCAATTGCTCAAAATTGACAGCTGCAGGCTTTTCTACAAACACAGCCTTGCCAGACCTCATGAAATCAATTGCTTGATCTGCATGTAAAAAATGTGGCGTAGCTATTAACGCAGCGTTCAATTCAGATTCAAGTAAATTATTATAATCGTTAGTAGGTTCGTTTACGTCATAACTTCTAGCGACATTAATCATGTTTGATGCATTTGAATCCGCTATAGCTGCAATCGAAATATTTTTAATGTTTTTTAAGATCGGTAAAAGTTTTGTTTTTGCAAAACCTCCAACGCCCACGCAGCCAAGCCGAATATGTGCTGCATTCGGCACAAAAGGCTTGCAGTCTTGTAAAGCTAAGTTTTTTGATTTTTGTATTTCATTAAAATCAAAATCGTTATATTCGGAATGGTAGCTCAAAACTATTCCAAGCGAGTCTTTTTTACCCAGCGATTCGTAGGCATGTTCAATGTTCTCTAAATCAAATTCTGATGAAATTAACGGATCGATTAAAATTTTATTATTTTGAATTAGGGATGCGAAAAATTCCATGTTTCGGTTTTCTGTCCAGCGAACATAATCGTATGGATAATCTATGCCATCTTTTTCGTACGATGCATCATAACGGCCAGGGCCGTAGGAGCATGAAATGACAAAATCTATTTCCTTTGAATAAAATGGATCGCGATCAAAATCAATTTTTACATCGCCAACAAGAACGACGCGTCCCTTGCGGCGGGTTATGTTCATTGATTGTTGTATCAAATCCCCAGTCGAAGCTGCAGCAGTGATGATTGTTGCGTCGACGCCTCGTTTGTTCGTTATCCAATCCATTTCATTTATCAAATTATTGTTTTCTGGATTTACAACAAAATCAGCGCCCAGTGTTTTTGCAAGCTCTAAACGCTTTTTTTTAATATCAACACCAATCACATTGCAGCCAGCCGCTTTAGCCATTTGTAGTGTCAGTTGCCCGATTAAACCAAGGCCAATTACACAAACGCTTTCGCCAAAAACAAGATTTGATCGCCGTAGCCCTTGCAATGCGATTGCTCCGATCGTTGTAAGACTGGCTTGTTTTAGGTAGGTAGAGTCGTGAAGTTTTACAATCAAATTTTGTGGCACAACAACAATTTCTGCATGATTGGCAAAACCTGCTCCAGCACAGGCCACATAATCGCCGACAGTGAAATTTTCAACATCTTGGCCGAGTGCAATAATTTGACCAGAACATGAATACCCAAGAGGCATAACTTGATCAAGCTTTTCAAATACTAAGTTTATTGTCGAAGCTACACCACTTTCTTTTACGGCGCCAAAAACTTTTTGAATATTTTGGTTTAAATTTGAGGTAGCTCTTTGGATGATGTTTTTGCCAGAAGCGGATATTGTTGCAAACTCCGTTCCACTGCTGATAAATGAGTAGTGCGTTTTTACAAGCACACTATTTTTTTCAAGTTTTGGAATATCAATGTCAAATAATTTTACTTTGCCTTTTTGCAAAAACACCTGTTTCATTTTTCACCAAATTTTAACTACATTGATTGTGCGCCAAAATAATACTTAAATTTTGAAGTAGCACTTAACATGTTTTTCGATCCGGCTTGATGCATATAAAAAATAAGTCCGCAAGGGTCTATGACCACTTTGTTTTCGAACAATTCTTCGGGTATCGATTCAAATTGTTGATGTCTGACTAAAATAGCGACAATATCTGCTTGCTTTATTCCATCGATCATATTTTTTGATATCAAACCCAGCTTTTGAAGGGTGTGGTTCGATAAATTTGGATCAAAAGCATAAAAATCAATGATCTCTTTACGCCTGTTAAGCTCTATCGCAATTTTCAATGCAGGAGATTCGCGAATGTCATCAACGTTTGGCTTAAATGTGAGGCCCAAGGCAAAAACTTTTGGACGTTCGATGCCAGAGTCTTGTAAATAATCAATTTTAGCCAAAATTTTATCAAGAACGTGTAATGATTTATTATTATTAACTTTGCGAGCAGCAAGCAAAAGCTCTGTTTCCTCTGGAAAACTTTCGATTAAAAAGCATGGATCAACTGCTATACAGTGTCCACCAACCCCTGTTCCTGGAGATAGTATTTTTACGCGTGGGTGTTTATTGGCAAGCTCGATTACCTGAAATGGGTCAATTCCTGCTTTTTCAGCCATTGCCGCAACTTGGTTTGCAAAAGCTATTTGAACGTCACGCGAACTGTTTTCAATCAGCTTCACCATTTCAGCAGTTTTTTCATCAGTTACATGCAAAATTCCATTCACAAATTTTGAATAAAAATGTTTTGACAACTCGGATGCCTTGTGGCACATTCCACCAATTACACGGTCATTTTCAGTTAATTCTTTTAATATTTTACCCGGCAAGACTCTTTCGGGACAATGCGATACAAAAAAATCGATGCCTACTCTCATGCCTGATAACTCTTCTAATTGTGCAGCCAGAGCTTCGGTTGCTCCGACTGGAACTGTTGACTCAAGTATTATTAAGTTGCCTGGCATAAGGCGTTTGGCGACCACTTCGCCTGCAGAAAAAATATAGCCTAAATCTGCACGCTTATTTTCTTTTATTGGTGTAGGTACAGCAATAATAAAGCAATCCGCGTATTGCAGATCCTTGTATGCCTTAAACGAACCCTTGCTTAAAACAGACAAAAGACGATCACTAAGTCCTGGTTCGACAATTGATATATTTCCGGAATTTATACCTTTTACTCTGTCCAAATCTATATCAAAACCAAAAACTTCAAATCCCGATTGTGCTGCAAGTATAGCTGTGGGCAATCCTATATAACCAAGACCAACAACAGAGATGCGTCTCATTTATCCTCCCCTGTAAGCAATTCATTATTAAACATTTTTAATTATCCTTTCGCTTCCAAACACATCATGATTGAAATTTTTGATCTCATTTTTCAATTTATATTTAATTATCTGACCAATTTTGTAAACAGAATTGCCATCTCCAAAAATATTGCTTGGAATTGCGGATAATTTATTATCACAAAATTCTTGTAACGCTTTCGTTAATAAAGTTTCATTTGATCCTACAAGCATACCTAGTCCTTCCCAGACACCTTCCATTCTTTCTGTAACATCGCGAAGTATAACTACTTGCTTGCCCAAACTCATAGCCTCTTCTTGAATGCCGCCGGAATCTGTAAGGACAAAATCACAGTTCAGCAGCAAATAAATCAAGTTTTTATAAAGAAGCGGACTACTTAAAAAAACATTATTTGCATCCGATAGTTTCGAGTCAAGCAGCGCTTTTTTTATATTTGGGTTTGGGTGTAAGGGATAAAATAGCACAACGTCTTGACGATTTTCTATAAAAATTTTTATGCACTTAAATATTCGTAAAAGTCCTTCATTAAATGTCTCTCTGCGATGTGCGGTGAGCAGTATAATTTTTTTGGACTCTTTTTTGCAAAACCTAACTTGATCAAGTATTTCTTGATCAACTGATATCTCTCCTGAAAGTATTCTTTTTTTTATCCAAAATAATGAATCAACAACGGTGTTGCCGGTTAAAAATATTTTTTTACGATTTATGCCACTGGCAAGAAGATTTGCGTAACTCAAATGTGTTGGCGCAAAATTATAGTCGGCAATGTGGGAGATATAAACTCTGTTCATCTCCTCAGGATACGGAGATTGAAAATTGCCACTTCTCAATCCTGCCTCAACATGCGCGATTTGAATTTTGGCATAAAAAGCGGCCAATGATGCGGCAAATGCTGTTGTTGTATCACCTTGAACGATAACCAGTCTTGGATTAAGTTTTGAGTAAATAATTTTCATTTTTTCCAAAACCGAGCTTGTTATGTGAAACAAGTCTTGATTTTGTATCATTATATTAAGGTTGATGTCTGGATAAATATTGAATATGCTGAAGACTTGTTCTAGAAGCTCACTGTGTTGATTTGTAGATACTAAAATTGAGATAAGTCCTGCCTTGTTGAGTTCTTTGTGCAACAGAAGTAATTTAATTGCCTCTGGTCGTGTTCCAATCACAACAACAATAGGCCTCTCCATCATTAGACTTTCTGTTAAAAAAATCCAAATATACCTACTAAAAGGAGATTAGCAAACAAAAAGAATAAAGCAAGAGTCGCTAACTGAACGGAAGCAACCACTTATTGGAAGGCAACGAAAAAAGCAGATTATCAAGGTTTGATAGAAAAAGAAATATTAGGCGTTGTACATCAATTTAGTCGCGCAGATGCATAAAATACTTAGATGGTTGAGATGGTGTTGTTTTATAAAAATTATTGTGCATAAACTTTATTTTATAAACACAGTTAAGAATCAAAGCAATGATGTTCAGGGATATACATTAAGCATATCACTCCAAACTCAAGCACCCAACAGCCCTACCAAACATTTAACAATTTTTTAAATGCGGCCTACCAGCCACGATTAGGAGCGGCTTAGCATGTGTTTTTTAGAAAAATCGCAAAAAGTGCAGATATAAAAATAATAAAAACATAACATATTTACTTCGCAAAAACGACTGCGCTATATTTAATTCAAATAAAATGGTTGTGGTTCGGTTTAATAATTTAATAAATGGAGGCTTTATGTTTCATTTAAATTTAAACAACCATCTGCTTTAAGAGCTTAATTTCTTTGGCCCATAGCGCCATTTCATTATCGCTTGGCGTTTCAAGAATTTTTGGAATATCAGCAAGCTTTTTATCGTTCATTATCCATTCAAACGTTTGAAGCGGGATTTTGCCTTCACCAAGCGGTGCATGTCGATCTATCCTAGAGCCTAAGGCTCCGTACGAATCATTCAAATGAATTGCTTTAACATGTTCAAGGCCAATAACTTCATCTAGATACTTGATGGTTTTTTTATATGATTCTGGCGTTGAAATATCATAACCAGCTGCAAATGCATGGCATGTATCAAGGCAAATTCCAAGACGCTTGCGATATTTGGTCTTACATCCGTCAATTATTTGTTTTAGTTGGTCAAACTTGTATCCCAAATTGGTACCCTGCCCTGCCATGTTTTCAAGTAAAATCATTGTTTTGCCAGGCGAAGCTTCAAGCGCAATCTCAGTGTTGTTTATTATTTGCTCTATGCCTTTGTTTTCGCCAGCTCCAAGATGTGATCCAGGATGCAGCACCAAATAAGGTATACCAAGAATTTCACAACGCTCAATTTCATCTATTAATGATTTGATCGAGTTTTTGACTGAATCTGTTTTATTTGATGCAATATTAATCAGATACCCAGCATGTGAAATAACCATTTTAATCGATGACTTTTTTGCAGCCGCTTTGAACGCATCAACCTCTTTATCGGTAATTTTGGAACCAAGCCAACTGCGCCCACTTTTGGTAAAAATTTGCATCACAACACACCCGATAGATTCACCTCGCCTGAATGCCGAGTGCAATGCCACTGCAGATGAAACATGTGAGCCTACAAGAATTTCTTTTGTAGTCATAATTTTCCAATAAATTTAGCAACCTTGGTCTAAATCCTGCACAGGCACATTGAAATATCCTTGAAGTAATTTAGGCAGCTCAAGATAGTTCATATTTTTTGTTATATCTTCAAAATCCCCAGCACAATAAGTATTCCAAAAAAGAACATTTTTATCTTTTGTTTCAGGCTTTTTAAGATCAGCCAACATTGCAGCAAACGTCTTTCCGGTATACGTTCCATCAAGCTGAATCTTTTCGCTTAATTTAAGTAATTTTATTGCAGAAGCAGCCTCAACCGTAATCTTTGCATACTTTTCGCCTGCAAAATCATCAATTATTCGATAATCATTTTCAGTAATTTCAAAAATTGGAAAACTTGAATGCAATTTATTTAAGTACTGGTTGGTTTTAGATATTATTTCGCTTATTGCTTTTGATTTCGACTCACGTGTTCCACTAATTTTAACAGCCACAACCTTACCCTTAAGACCCGCAGCCTTAACTCCAAGAATTAAACCCGCTGCGGTACCACAGCTACCAGCAGTAACATAAATCAAATCTGGCTCAGGAAGCTCACCTTTTTCGATTTGTTCTTTTAATTCAAATGCAGCATTTACAAAGCCAATAGCGCCAATTTCATTCGATCCACCCATTGGTATAAAATAAGGAGATTTTTTATCATCTAAAATATACTCACACGATGTATTAAATATTCCAACCGTCCGCTGAGCATCGCTAGCATAAGCCTTGATATCTGGATTATAATAAAGATCCATCAATAAATTACGGCGAACGTAAGAAGTATTTTCTTGCGGTGTAAGCATAATAATACAACCAAGATCTAACATTTGTGAGTAAATTGCCGTCGCAAGAGCATGATTTGATCCAGCAGCACCGACAGTGACAACCGTTTCTACATCAGCATTTAATGCATCTGCCAACAAAAACTCAAGCTTACGAACTTTATTGCCACCAAAAACTTGCGCCGCTTCGTCATCTGATTTTGTCCCAGACAAGCTGTCTTGCTTGATATAAATATTTTTAAATCCTATCAATTTTTCCAATTTTTCAAGTCTTTTTACTGGAGTTGGAAATGAGCCAAGAATTTGATGAGGCAATTGTATAAACAGTTCTGGAAATTTCTTGAATAGCGGCAATTCTTTGGACTCATTGCTGTTTTGATATTTTTTATGATTGTTAAAAGAGTCAACTTTATCTCTAGGTCCGCTTAACTCAATCAAATCCGATGACACCAGCGTTGTTTGATTCCCTGCATAAACTTGAAAAACTAATAACGATAATAAAAATATTTGAAAAAAATACCGACTTATTTTCATGACAAAATCCTTTCTCTCTCAAAGTTACAGTTACTAAAATCAATCTTATTCAAATTTTTGAAGAAGTCACCCTCTCGTGATTTTTCGCTGATAAAATCACAATTTGCTTGTTAGCATGTCCTGACCGATAACTCAATAAAAAATAGCCTACTATTTGATGGCTTTTTTTAGTTCAAGAATTTTGTCGCGAATTTCGATGGCCTTTTCAAACTCAAGATTTTCTGCAGCAAGCTGCATTTGTTGTTCAAGCTCTTGAATTAGTAGTTCGGCCTCTTCAACGGTTTTGGGCTTAAATTTTTCTAGATATTTTTGTTTGGCACCTTTGGATGCCTGCATAATTCGCTCTTGCAGTTTAGATATGCTCTTGCCAACCTCTCTGGATACCGTTTTCGGCGTGATGCCATGCTCTGTGTTGTATTCGATCTGAAGCTGGCGTCTGCGGTTGGTTTCTGCAATTGCCAGCTGCATCGATTGAGTGATTTTATCGGCATAAAATATAACTTTGCTTTCCGTGTTTCTTGCAGCTCGTCCAATCGTTTGAACTAGCGATCTGGTGTTGCGCAAAAAGCCCTCGATATCAGCATCGATTATAGCAACGAGTGCTACCTCGGGGATATCAAGGCCCTCGCGCAAAAGATTTATTCCGACAAGGCAATCAAAAACCCCGCTGCGTAGCTTGTGTATCAGCTCAGTTCGCTCGGGCGTTTTGATTTCACTGTGCATGTAACAAACTTTTATTTTTTTGTTTTCAAGGTATTGAGCGAGCTCTTCGGCAGCCTTTTTTGTCAGCACCGTAACAAGGGTACGAAAGCCGTTTGCTGTTGTGTTTTTGATTTGCCCGATCAAATGCTCGAGCTGGCCCTCGCGTTTGACGATTTCAATTTCAGGATCAATAATGCCGGTAGGCCGGACAATTTGCTCTGCTATTGAGTCTGCGCTTTTGACCTCGTAGTCGCTTGGTGTGGCCGAAACAAAGATTACGTCTTTAAAGTATTTTTCAATTTCTTCGAACTTTAAAGGTCTGTTGTCGTACGATGAAGATAGTCTAAAACCAAAATCTACAAGCGATTGTTTGCGTGCTCGGTCGCCTTTGTACATGCCGTGCAGCTGGGGTATGGCGATGTGCGATTCATCGATAATCAAAAGAAAATCTTTGTCAAAGAAGTCAAAGAGCGCATAGGGAGCGTCGCCTGTCCTGCGTCCATCAAAGTAACGCGAGTAGTTCTCAATTCCGGTGCAATAACCTGTCTCTTCAAGCATTTCTATGTCGTGTTTGACGCGTGTCAACAAGCGTTCTCTGTACAACGGGTTTTCGATTAAAGGCGCTTCGCGTTCAAGATCTCGCTTGATCTGTTCTATCGCGGAGTCGCGTTTTTCTTTCGTGGTTAAAAAGTGCTTTGCTGGAAAGACCAAGACGTTATCAAGTACAGAAAGGACTTTTTGCTCCTGCCTGTCAATAAATTCTAGACGTTCCACCTCATCGCCAAACATTTCTATGCGTAGATTGTTGCGCATATACGGCAAGTTGACGGTTATTGTGTTTCCAAGCACTTTAAAATTGCCATAGGCGTTTTCAAAATCGTTTCGTTTGTACTGAATAAAAATAAGCTTATCAATCAAGTCCCTGCGCGATATTTTGTCTTCGACCTTGATTTGCATGGTAAGCTCGCGATAATCCCACGGATTACCAAGCGAGTATATCGCCGAAACCGAAGCAATGATGATTACATCGTTACGATTGATGATCGATGCAGTCGCTTCAACGCGTAGGCGCTCAATTTCAGTGTTAACCTTTGTTTCTTTGGGAATATAAACGTCCTGCGCTGGCAGATACGACTCTGGCTGGTAATAATCGTAATAACTGACGAAGTAACAGACCTTGTTTTCAGGAAAAAACAGGCTGAACTCTTCATAAAGCTGCGCTGCAAGTGTTTTGTTCGGCGACATTATCAGCACGGGCTTGTTTTGTTGCGCGATAACGTTTGCAAGCGTAAAGGTCTTGCCAGAGCCGGTTACGCCCAGAAGAACAGACTTGCCCGGGCGATTGTCATTCAATGTTTGAATGGCTTTGGGCTGGTCGCCGCTGGGTTGAAACGGATTATGAAGTTTGAAGGCATTTTTATTAAAAATATTCATGCATCTAAGATATAGTCAAAACCGGCATTTGGCCAGTTTTTGTGTGAATAGCAATGAAAAGCCCCGGATTTTAAGGCCCGGGGCGAATTTTTATGCCTGAGCGGCTTGCGTGTTGCCGTATTTTGCGACGTAGTAATTAATCAGTTCCTGAAGATCTTTTGACGATACTGCACAGAACGGATCGTTAGATTCATCCAAATCAAACAGTCGCGAGTTGTTTTTTGTTTTGTAGCGGATTACAACCTTCGTTCTTGATGCATCAGGCAGCGCCTTGATTTGTCTTCCTCGACGTGTGACTAATTCGTCAATAATGGTAGTCTTCTCCGACTGAGCGACGTCTTGCCATGCCATGACGAAATCGGTATATTTTTTTAGGCCATCGGACGTGAATTTTAGGGTTTCTAGAGATGCCTTTTTTGTAACATTCCTTACGCTCAACATCAGCCAAGTTCCTACCAAAAAGAACGCGGCTCCAATACCGCCAATCATTATTCTAGCGCCGGCGTCTAAGCCAATATTTTTGCCCATCCATCCTCCGGCAACAGCACATGCGCCTATTCCAGCAAATATTATTGCAACCATTTTGATTGATGCGACAGCTGCGTCTTTATCAATAAAGATGGTAACTTCGTCTTTGTCAGCATCATATTTTATAATATCTTTATTTACCTGTTTTTCGATAATGGTTAGAATATTCAATTTTGTTGGTATTTCTGGGCTTTGTGTTGCGCAAAACAGGCTCTGACTTGAAATAATTGCCACAATTAAAAAACTGAGTATTTTTGTTATTTTCATTCGAAATCCAATCGAATTAGCGAGTGGTGATAATTACAAATTTAACGACGTTATTTTTGCATGGCTGCCAAAATTAGTCAACTTGTATGCCGATTTTTATTGTTGTCAAATGTATGATTTTTACGGGCATACATTGACTATGTGTTATTTTTGTTTCGATTTTATAGTGTATTTCGAGAAAATGATTGCTACAGCTAAAAATGTAATAATTTTAGTTAATTTCATAAATCGTCCTCTAATTTATAATTATCATACAATTTTCACGGAGGTCGATTTTTGCATAACTTTTAAACTTAGTCAAACGGATGTGCTGGTCAAAATGACTATTTTTACGGGCATACATTGACTGTGGGTTCTCAAAGTTTCGATTTTATAGTGTATTTCGAGAAAATGGTGAATTTTTAGGTGTGGCCTGCAGGCCTTGAATGGGAGCTTCTTGCGATATAATTTTTCAAAAAATTGCAAAAACTGCCCATGGCCTTGGCGATTGTGATTGAGAGTTGTTTTTGGATTGAGCCATTATGGCGTGCTAATCGTGCGTTTCAAGTTGAATAAAAATAAAAATTGGGCCCTAGAAAGTATTTGTTTTTATTGATATCATTAATTCGGTTTTCTTTAACAGGCCGAAGTGGCGAAATTGGTAGACGCGCTAGATTCAGAGTCTAGTCCTGAATAGGGGTAGGGGTTCGAGTCCCCTCTTCGGCACCACATTTAACATGGCATCCAAGATGTTGGGTTCTTGAATTTAATATTTAAGAGTGATACACTCAACCTTGGTTGAGTTTTGGCTTTAATATCAATATAAAACTTGTTTTTAAATTGTTTGTTTTATTCTGGTAAGTTTAATTAAACATGGCATCCGGCGAAATGCAGATGATAAATTAAAGAGATTTTAAATTATGCAAAAACGTGATTATTACCAAATACTTGGCGTTGAACGTAACGCAAATCAAGAAGATATCAAAAAAGCGTATCGCAAATTAGCGTTACAATACCATCCAGACCGTAATCCTGACAACAAGGAAGCCGAAAATAAGTTTAAAGAGGCTTCTGAAGCTTATGATGTGCTATCGACACCAGAAAAACGCAAGGCTTACGATCAATTTGGTCATGCTGGAATGGGACAAGGCGCTGGCGGAGGCGGTGCGCAATATTCCGATCTTAACGATATCTTTGAGCAATTTGGTGACGTGTTTGGCGATCTTTTTGGCGGGCAGGCTTCAAAACGAGGCAAAAAGTCGAAATCTAGTCCAATGCAGCAGCGCGGGCATGATTTGTCTCAGTACTTAAAAATTTCACTCAAAGATTCTTATATCGGTTGCAAAAAAGAGATTGATATTTATCGCTACGAAAAATGTGAGCAGTGTGATCATACCGGATGTAAGGCTGGTACAAAGTCAGATATTTGCAATACTTGCCAAGGCACAGGTTCAATGCATTACAGGCAGGGCTTTTTTACTTACAGTCAGCACTGTTCTGATTGTAGCGGGCAGGGGTTCAAAATCAAGAATCAATGCGTAAAATGTCACGGTCAGTCTCGTTATCAAAAATATGAAAAATTTTCAGTCAACATTCCTGCCGGGATTTATACCGGTGCAGAATTAAGAGTGGCAGGCAAGGGTGACTCAGGCTCCTTCGGCGGGCCATCTGGGGACCTTTATCTTTCTATCGAAGTTGAGATTGATACTAAGTTTTACCGAAGAGAAGACGATCTTGTTTCAACGCTTAATCTTACTTATCCACAGCTTGTTTTGGGTTGTCAGCTTGAGCTGGAAAATGTTGATGGATCAAGAGAAGTAATAAAAATTCCGCGAGGATGCAAAGTTGGTGAAGAGATTAAGTTCTCTGGAAAAGGCTTTGCAAGGATTCAGCGTGGCGGTCGCGGCGATTGGGTAATTATTACGCAATGCCATATCCCAACCAAGTTATCTGAGGAAGCAAAAAAATCATTGCTTGAATATTCAAAACAGATTGGCGATTCTTGCCAAAGTTCTGGTGGTGGAATATCTGGTTTTTTTAAGAAGTTTTTAGGCTGATTGAGCACTATTGTCGCAGTTAAGTTAATTTATTGAATTATATCCCTGTAACTGGTTAGAATCTTACGAGTTACAGGGATATTTCATGTTTAGTTTATTTTTATTTTTTTTATTAATACAGAGCTTTTTAATTGGGCCACAGGCGAATTGCAAAGAACATAAAGTTCATATCAGTGGCTTAAAAAAAATTTTAGATAATTTTCATAGCGTTGAGCCAGGTATTTGCTATCGGTCGGCACAGCTAAGGCCTAAAACCTTGGCCCGATACATTAAAAAATATGGGATTAAATCTGTTATAAATCTGCGTGGTGAGAATGCGCATAGTGATTGGTGGAAGGCTGAAAAAATGGTTTCGGAGGAACTTGGCGTCACATATTATAATCTTCCTTTTTGTGCAAAAAAACTCGAAAAAAAACATGATCTAAAAGCTCTTTTGCATATTTATAAAATAGCGCCTCGTCCAATTTTAATCCATTGCTTGAGTGGGGCCGACAGAACCGGAGAGGCAGCGGCTTTGTGGGTTTTGGAGCAGCAAGGCAAGAGTAAAAAGGAGGCTTTGAAGCAGCTTTCATTGTACTATCGCTATTTTAGATTAAAACGTCCTAAAAAATTTTTTTTGATTAAACATTGGAGTGGAATCAAAAACTTTAATTGTCCGGATGCGGTTTCTTGATTTTCACTTTTATGGTGATACGCTTTAGTTGAAGTGTTTTATTGTTAAATGCAGCTCAAGAAGGAGGAGTGAAAATGGTTAAACGTTACGCATTGTTATTAGTTTGTATTTTTATTAATTCAAATTTACATTCGTATTCTACGACGAATTATAGCGGCATCCACAAAGATTATTTTTCAAGTTATGTCAGACAAGAGGGTGATAAAATTATTGCGGCCAAAAATATAAACATGGGATCTCTGTCGTTTGCGTTGCAACAAAATTATGAAAATTGCCTCACCAGGACGCTTAGTCGGCTGGATGGTATTTGTTGGTCTCAGGGGCATTTTTTTGTTGATTTATACGCAATTCAAAATGTTACAGCCGAAGAGGTTAAAAGTTTTGTAGATTTTATTGCAACGTTGGTATTTTCAACTCAACTTGATTATGAAATTAATGATGCAATTTGCAATCTGCTACATAAAAATGGGCTGGTTAAAAACGATATCTTTAAACATGCTAGCACAGAGTATAATTCTCGATACGGCAAGGTTAAAGATAAATTACAAAAAACTATGATGAATGAGTATCGAGATTATGTTACGAAGCTGGAAGTTGAAACCGCCGTAAGTGGTGAATTTATAGTTTTGATTGCCCGCATAAAAAAATCAAAAACTGACGAATCTGAAAAGCAAAAAAATAAAGATAACGGCTTCTGGCATTGGTTAATTGATACAAATTCGAGCTTAAATGATCTTGATAAAGATTTGTCGACTTTAACGTCTAATTCAACGACTTCTGATTATGATACGGTCTATAAAAGTGAGGTGAATAAGCGAGTTGTTGAAATAATGAATTCTATTTTGCAGGAAAAAGGTTACACACAAGACACTTTACCAGCAAGGGTTATTTCTGATTATAGCGATGTTGTGCAAAAAATTATTAAAGACACAAATAACAAATTTTCTTATAACAACAATCAATATGTATATGTGAATGACATTAAAAATACAGCTAGAACGATGTTGCAGCCAATATTTGATAAAATTAAATTTAAAGGCGAAACGTGCTCAATCTGTCTTGAAACTTTTACGACATGGCAGCAGCTTGGCTTTCTGAAATGTGGACATTTTTTTCATAAAGGCTGCATTGATCAATCGTTAAGCAAATGTGGCAAAAAGTGCCCACTTTGCAGTTCTTATTCGGAAAAAGTGGATCACACAGAGACTGTTCCTTGGCAGTAGCTTAAAAGCATCAGGCTCATGATCATAGCTTGCTGTCCGAATTATAAAAATTATTATTTTCTTGTTTCAGGTAGACCATTGTCTGTGTTTTGATTTTCGTTTTATTCGATAATAAATGTATTGATTATTGCAATTAGTGTGTTGTTTTTGTTAACGTCAAAATTAAGGATAGTTGTCTGTTGCCAAAACAATGGAGGGACTGATTATGAAATTTAATAAATTAATTTTTGGAATAATGTATTTAAGTGCTTTATCTGCCAATATTTTTGCAATGGACGATGACGAAAATTATGTTACATCTCAAACCGATTCTGCAAAAAAGCGTGAAAACCCATCTCGATCTATGCTGAACGATTCTACTGTTAAGATATGGCCAAGTCTTTGGCGTAGTAGTGGTCGTAGGGGAGATATTAATTTTTTGCAGAGGCTTGCTGTAATCAGTAGATTGGATAATGGGAAGACTCTTTTGCATATCGCAATGGCTCTTGATGCGCACAATGCAGGCGTTTTAGGTCATAAAGTCGAGTGTGTTAGCGATTTGATAATTAATGGAGCTGCAAAGATAGGTGCTTTGGATAACGAAGGCAATACTCCATTGCATCTATGGGTTAATAGATCAAATAGTAATGGGTCAGTTGTTTCGGCTGAAGAGGCATGCAAAGTTGGCCATGTTCTTAATACGTTAAAACCGATTAATTTTGATCTTATCAGGAATCATGTAGGAAATACTCCGATGCACATCGTTTGCATGACTGGGCTTGAAAATATAAATTTATTCAATCTTTTTGTTGAGTTGGGCTACGATTTTCAGCTGTTAGGAAGTCTGAATAGAAGTATTTTGCATAGATTGGCCCTGGCTTCTCCTTGTCCGAAAAATGAAGAGATTGTTGCACGGTTGTGTGATTTATTTAAGGATGATTTTTATAGTAATTTTCGAGATCAAATCTCTAATGTTGTAAATCAGAAAGATTCAAAGGGCTATACTGCATTGCATTATGTATGTAAGGGCTGGAAGCCTAACGGCAAGAAATCATATTCTTTCAACTTGCCCTTGTTTAACCTACTTGTTTCAATCTTGGGATGCAATCTAAATATTCAGGACAATGATGATCATACTCCTCTGTATTACGCAAATCAAAGAGTTAAAACTAAGAAAGGTGCTATGGCTAAATTCATGCATGCAAAACTTAAACAAGCAGGCGCGATATAGCCTTTACTCAGGACTGCGTGCTAGTAAAAATCTTTTGTTTGTATCAATTTCTGGGTAGCTGCAGTTAGTTGATGTGGCGCTCTGGCCCTTTTTTTCATTGATGGCTTGAATTAGACGATTATTCCAGTCTGTAATTTGAATGTATTTTATCCGTTTAACAAATTCATCAAATATTTTAATGATAAACTTTGTAGCTTTTAGTTCATTGGTCTTATTATTATTCAGTCTTCGATTGCTCATGGAGTCTAATTTTTTAATTAATTGGGATCTTTTGAATGATAGCTCTCCGTGCATTTCTTTTGGCACATCTTTAAGTTTGATTTTTTTGGTGCTAAAAAAGTTGGCAATTAATGTATCGGCATCAGTTGCAAATTGTTTTGTGTCAGTTTTTATGTTAGCATCCATCATTTTAGATTTAAGCAATTTAAATTTATCGGTATCTTTACACAAAATTATTGAGCCAGAGATAAAAAATATCAGGTGTATTAAAATTATTTTTTTCATAATATTCCTTTTTTTTAAAATTTATAATCTATTCCAGCGACTAGAGCAAATGCAAATTTGTCGCCAAGACTTTCGTAATGAATTTGTTCTTGATTATCAATGTATTGGGTCAAAAGATTAGGCTGCCCTTCAACATCTTTATAAAGTTGGCCTGGAAAAAATAGGCAAGCTTGACCGTTAAACGATAGATCTTTAATAGGCTTCCATTCCGTACGTATGTCAAGCTCTGCGCCCAGAAATCTGCTTGCAGTTTCATTGCTTAACCACCCATTATTTGTGGAATCAGTTGTTGGATATTGTGGTGTAACTCCTGGAAATCCAAGATATGCTCGATCGTAAGCTATTTGATTTTCTATTGCAGGGTTTGAGTGATGCCCATTTTTATCCCATTTATAAAGTGTTGCAGATTCCCAAAAAAACATCAAATCGCTACTGATTAAACACTTTTCTTTTTTATTGAGTGGATACCACGTCAAACCCATTCCGATGAATTGGAGGTTGCTTAAGTCTTTTAAATTGTCGTAAGCATACATTGTTCTGTAAGAAATATTCAGTGGTCTTGGGATGACTAGCCGATCAAAAATTAATGTGTTTTTGACATGCATGCCTTTATATCTTGACCTCATCGGAATGAATCCATGATAAGTCTTTGAAATCTCTTCGTTGTATGGATAATTATCTCCGGAAATATGCCCCAACGCGCCTCCAACTCTGAAGGGATGTTTTTTGAATGAATAACCAATATCAAGCAAGGCCATAAAACCCCGATGTTCAAGTGTGTATTCTGGCCTGAATCTGGCATTTCCAAATAAATCTGAATTAAATACTCGCTTTTGGCCTGATCCGTTAGCGTCTGTAACTTGGGATCCTTGCTTGCCAATGTTTCTGTTATATGGAGCATTTACAATATATGAAAGGTATTTTTGTGGCTCATAATTTTGAGGGGATGTGCTTTCTCCAAGCTTGTTTGTTACCGGTACTTGATCGCGACTGGTATTGCTATCAAAAAATATATGGCTGAAAATTTCTTCGACAGATCCATCTTTATTGCTACGTGATAATTGTTTTACATTTCTATCGACTGCAAACATTGTCTGATCGCCGAATTGTCCTGCTAGTTCGCAATTTATTTCAAACCCGTTGTAATCGTAATCAACCATCAAACCAAGTGTATGTAGATACGCTTTAGAATCAGATTCAAATTCTACTGAAAGCTCGGGAGCATGCGTATAAACCCAGTAAGGCTGCAACCACATCTGCCCATACTCTTTTTCCTCAGGTGTATAATCAAGTCTGAGTGCAAGATTATAACGATCTTTGTTGGCGCCTCGTTCCATACGCTTTGAACCTAGTCTTTGAGCTCTGCTTGGATACATCACGTCATCTAGATTGGCATCAACTTCAAGCCATTTCATGAAATATGCGTCGAAGCTCAAATCGTCTAAAATTTGGCTTTTTAGCAAGATTCCCGGAGGCATTTGAGGATAGCGTGTAAAATTACCAGTTCCGGGCCAACCCATATATTCAACGGCCAGATCGTCGTGATAGCCGAGCGATAATCCTCGCCCAACCTCGTATTGAAAAAAACCTGCAGTTAAAGATGTTGGGTTTTTATTAAATGTTCTGGTGAATGTATCGAAATTTATTTTTAGCCATGCATCTTCAAGAAATATCAATGGCAGAATTGTTTTTGTTGTTACAGCGTCTGCCGTAACAACAGAGTCTAAGGCTTTTGAGCGCAGATCTTCGCGAGAGAATGGCATGTAATAATTATTTTGCTGCCAGACCACATAATTCGTTAGCCTGACTCCCGCTTCTGTTGCCGGTTTGCCGTATCTTTTTTCGCCCTGTTTTAAGCTGAAGTCAAGATAAAGTTTGTGTCTAAAAAAGTCATTCTGATCATAAAAATTATCGCTTAATGTGCGCACGCGATTGTAAAAAAAATAGTCTTCTTGCAAAACGCCTCTTAAAATCATTTCAACTTCATTTGAACTAAGTTTTAAAAATGATTTTTCTTTTGGAACATCGCTCTGAGCCCAACTCATTTGCTGGACGAATATAAGTGTTAAAATGTATTTTAATTTTTTAAATTTTGACATCGAAAACCCCTTTTTATTGAGATGAACCAACTTAAAAGCATTTTTTTTATAAAACATTTCAAAACTGAAGGCACTTTTTGCAATTTTTTAAAATTTTGTTCGAAAACCGTCTTCAGATCGATGCTTGCAGGCCTGGTTGAAAAATTTATTGATTTGTTTGCAGGTGCGATTAGGAGCATGCTTTTGGGTGCTATAGTTGATGTATGGCCCTGAAAATGAGGGTTTGAGCTCGTGTCGTTTTTCATTGTTTTGGTTCCGGAATTGTTGCAGTTGTGTTGTTGGTCTGGTTTGGTTGCTTTGGCTGTTGTGTTTGCGGATCTTCTTGTTCAGTTTCGGGAATAACTTGCAACAACTGTTGTGGTTGTTGAGTCGCGGGTGTCGATTGTTGAGGTGGTGTTGAAAGTGTTTGCGTGGCGTGGATTGTTGCCGGAGGTTGTGTTTGATCTTGTTGAGGTACGGCATTTTGTTGCATAACGTTTTGTGGCGTTTGCTGTTGCGAAGCTGGCGCAGGCAGTTCTTTTGCTGGCGCCTGTGATTGAAGTTGCTGTGGAGCTTCAGATTGTTGTGCTGGCGGTGTTGCGTGCGCTTGCGTTGGGGTTGTGTCTATTTTTTTGTGAGTTTCGGCGTTAAGTCCAGAAATGAAATTATATTTTGTTTCTTTGAATGGATCATTGGTGCGCAAGTCTCGGTTATAAAGTGTTATAACCCAGTCGTTAAGATTTTCGGCGGTAGTTATAACTGCAAATGCATCAAAATAAAAATCAAGAGCTTTTTGATAAACAACATTTGGACATGAAAGTACATTCCATGCCACTGAATCTACGTCTGGAGCGAGCAGTCGGAGCCCTTCATTTTTTTGGAAAGTTTTTCGTTTTTTCTCGCCGCGTATTATTGCTTTGATATTGATTTTGGTTGATGATGGCGTACCGCCCTCTTTGACTGAAAAATATGTTGCACTATTTACAGTATTTTTAGTTAAAATGTCAGCGAAATTAGTTTCATTCAAAATAGTTGAATCTTGTCGTCCTTGGTCGGATAATCGTATGAAATCATTGGCTGCATTTGGTATTGTTAGATAAGCTGCGATTGAAAGAGAATTAAAAAATGTGCTTACTTCTAATTCAAATGGTGTTGCGGCTCTAGATAGATTTTTTGCGCGTATCTGTAATTCAGTTTTTAATGTATGTTCTTGCCAGTAACTGTTATCTTCGTGGTTGCCGCGCAAATAAATAAAATTATTCGGATTAACCTGTGTTAATCGCATAGTTGCTGTTAACGTTTCTAAAGTAAATGGCGAGCGGTTAATAACATCGCCCATCAAAAAAATATAGTTTTGCGGTTGTGTAATCTTTAGTGAATCGTCGATTATTCCCAATTCTTTAAGCTTTGTGAGGCTTCTAACAAATGAATGGAGCGATCCTTGCAAGTTGCCGAAAACGACAATTTTTGAATTTGACTGTGTTTGTATTCTATAAACATAGCTATCTTTCATGCCTGATTTTTGTCGAGTAGATCCAAGATCTTCAAGCAATATTTTAAATGCTGAAATGTCCCATGCAGGTGGTTTGATCAAATTGATTTTAGATAGAAGCCAAATTGCTTTATTTTTAATTTTTTGTAAAGACGTTGGGCTCAATGATTGGTAATACTTTGTAAACTCTGGTCGCAGTGTATCATTGTTTTCCATCGGCGTGTTCTCATTGGTATCCTTTGCATATCGCTGCAGGGCTGCTAAATCGTGGAAGCATTCTTTGTAACTCGGTTCAGGCATTACCATAAAAGCAATAAAAATTAGAAAAATTACGGCGGTTAAAGCCATAAAAAATTTTTTTATGTTTAATTTTTTTCTTTGTCTAGAGCGACGCTTCACTTTTATTACCACGATAGCACCTTTGTTCGTTTACATCATGATGATGACGCTTGTTAATACTGTTAAAATAAATGAAATTATTAAAAACGTTATTCCATTAATTTTTTCTAAGTAGTTAAATTTTTGCGTTAATCCTTTATCGGCTGTTTTTTTAGCATCTTCCGAATATAGCAGGTATAAGCGAGTTATGAGTAGTTGAAAAATAAAGCACATCAGAGCGATTAAAAGAAGTAGTAGATAAAGAATATCCGTGAGTGTTAAATATCCGACCTGTGGCATCATTTGCTCAATAACAAAGCGGTAGCCAAGTAGCGCTGTGACGGCTGAAATCGATAAGCTGAATTTTCCTACAATATTTGCAATATTCATAGCAAATGAGAAAAATCCCAGAAATACCGAAGCAAAGAGCGGTATGAATATAATTAATATTTTTCGTATTCCTTGTTTTTCGATATCGATTGTGAAAAGAGCCTTTGGCACGAAGACTTTTTTAGTTTTATCCTCTTTGCTAAGGTCGAGTTCTTGATATCCAGCGTTTACATTTAAATCTTTTGGCTTCCAGCTGGTGGGGATGATGTTTGGCGCGAGCTGAAATGAGTTGGAATCGGTTGTGAAATACATTTCGCTTGGTGTGAAGAAGTTATTGGTCATCATTATTGCAATTTTGTGGTCTTCGAATGGAAATTTGTTGTAGTTAAGTGATGTTTTGATATTAATTATTATTTGGAATTTAGCAAAAATTTGATTGCCTGAAATTTTTATATCTGGTGGGGATTTATAGAGTATTTTGTCCTGATCGAATGAAAATTTTTGAATGTTATCAAGCGATATTTCATCTGAGTTGAACTCGAACCACAATATTGCATCAAATGTTATATCATTTTTGATTACATCAAATGTTGGGAAATTTTTGATGTACATGCCAGTTTTTACGTTTACTGCAAGCGGGCCAAGTTCTTGAATTATTTTTGAATTTATGGCTTTAAGCTCAGGAATAGTATCCGTGGTGTTGAATTTGGATAGCGCGATTGTAAAGACAATTGATATGATTAAACACATCAAAACCATGATTGTCGTTTTGAATTTTGCACTAACAATATCTATTTTATTAATTAATGTTTTAAATTTTATCAACATTTAATCGCCTTTTTCCATTTTCCATTTTTTATCTACTTCAGCGTTTACCCAAACCCTGTTTTTTGACAAGCACATTGTTTCTTGATCAAGTTTGAACGTCATATCTTTATCAGCTTTTATGGTTGTTGTTAGTTTGAATTTTTTCAGGTCGGTTATTTTTTTTAAAATATTTTGCAAGGTTAAAGGAAAGCCGGTTGCTTGGATTATTGCAGAAAATACTGATGCGTTCAAATATCCCTCTAAAACGAAAGGTGAGATTGTTTTGTTTGGCATGTGTATTTTCAAGTCTTGACGGAATTCTTGCACTATTGCAAGCTCGCTATTAAACGGGTTTGGAACAACTGACGAAAGTAATACTGATATGCCACGAGATTCTTTGAGGGTTTTTTGAATCCAATAAAGATTTGATAAGCCCGCAAAGGTTGTTTTGTGCAAACCTTCGTTCATGGTTTCGCATATGAAATTATAAGCAGGTCGAGTTTGTGCTAGACAAATTATGGCTGCTGGTGTTGTATTATATATGTTTTTTACCGCGTTAGAAATGTTGACAGTTTTTTCTTGATAACTTGCTGTTGCTTCTGGTTTGATATTGTATTCTTCAAGAATTTTTATAGCAGATTTTAGAGCGTCTTTTCCCCAGTCGCTTTCTTCATAAAATATGGCTATTTTTTTCTTGTTTAAAGTCTCTACTAAATATTTTACTAATCCATTTATTTCGCTTTCGTGATCGGCTCTTAAAAATATCTGATTTTTTAATTTTTGATTTCTAGTTGCCGATGTGCCTTCGATCGGGAACATTGATAATATCTCGTTGCTATTTAATGAATTAGTCGCACATTTAGTTGAGTTTGTTCCAAATAAACTTAAAAATAGCGAAGTTTGTTGTTTTAATTTATCAATGTTGATTTGTGAAGTTTCAATTTCTGAATCGTCGTTGAGTGCTGATAGATTGATAAAAAATTTTAATGGCGGCTGCAGTTGTTTCATTTTATTAAAATAAAGCAGCATTCCGTCCAGTATATCCTGAGCCATTATTGCCGCCTCTCCCTTGAGCGGTAGCGACGTGCCAATCGCCACTTCATATTTGTCTGCAACCAGCGGCGTGTTGATAATTTTTGTAAGCGGATCAATGCTTTGCTGTGGTTGACTTTGCGATTGGGTCGGAACGGTTGATATTGTAAAAACGCTTTGAATCACAAAATAAAATATAAACAATCTACATATTTTTTTCATGGCTTAATTCCACCTCGATTTGTGTTTTGTTCATCGTTGATCAAGGGTGCATTTTATTGTTTTGCCAAGTCAAGTTTTTAGTGCAAGCAGTAAAAAAAATAAATGGATACAAATTTTTTAAATAAAAGAAACAGCCGGTGCTCAAGATATTGATGTTCAGTGGCATACATTAATATGTGCGCTTCAAAATTGTGACTACATCGGCCTTGCTGTAGATTTGATAAATTTTTAGATCCCGCCTACGGGCAACGATTGTGTCAGGGCTGGCGAATGAAATTTTTGAAAATAACGAAAAGCGCCATCAAGCCTGAAACATCAGCATAGATGGCGCTTTTGCTAATACTGTTTTTAGCTAAAATTAAACATTATTTTTCAGCTTGCGGCCAATTTTTTAGGTCAGACGTTGTTTTAGGTATGCCGGCAGGGTTCTTGATTGCCGAGGCGTATGAATTTTTGAATGTCGCTTTTAAATCATCTTCTAGCAGCTCTACCCAGCTAAATGAATACATAACACGTCGGAGAGCTTCTCTAACTCTTCCATTGCTAAGCCATCCTCTGAAAAAAAGCGTAATTTTTTTGTACCAAGGAGCCATGTGAGCTGCATAAATTGCGGATAACTTAATGTATTCCATTGCGATTTTATGGTCAGTATCAATTGATACAAATATAGAAATATCACGATCGAGATTTATACCGCATGTCTTAGCAATGAAACTAGTATCTGGGACTAACCTTCCCTCACTCATAGAACGTTGTATCACATCATCTGCTGATAGTTGGTTACGAATTTTTGAAGGTTTAATGCCATATTGTGCCCACATTCTGATAGCTGATGTTTGATGCAAACAATCCACCAGTTTTTGAGCTATCTTTGCATCTTCACCCCTTGGGTCGAAATTTAAATATGGATGAAAAATTTTATGGGCTTGTAACTCTGCGCTCTCTTTACAGCTATCGTGTGCCTTTTCCATCAACTCAGGCTTCCATTTTTTAAAACCTTCTTCAAGGCGTTTATTTACATCATCGGGGTTAAGATTAGGATTGTCTTTTAAAATTTGCCTGGCGGTTTTAAAATTTGCCGCTTCAAGAGCTGTGACCAAGTCATCAGTTGGGTCTGCCCCTAAATCTAGAAAATTTAAAAACAACAAAAGCAACGACGCTAAAAGATTTGTGCGATTAAATATTCCCATAAAATTACTCCTCCCAAAATTAATTTAATAAAACATGATTCATCTTCTTGTTACAAATATAAATTAATTTAGGGGGGGGGTGTAAAGAATTTAAATTAATATTTTAAATTAATAGAATTTAGAAGCCGTTTTTCAAGCTTGAGCATTTCATTGTATTCATCGTCTGTGTGGTGGTCATGGCCAATCAAGTGAGCGATCCCATGGGCGAGTAGGGCGGTCAGGTGATGTTGCAACGTGCGGTTCCATTTTTCGGCAGCATCTTTTTGCACGTGTTCAAGCGAAATAATGATGTCGCCTAGGTTTTTGTCGTCTGGTGAAGTTACTTTTATTTTTTGTCCTGGCTTTAAGTTTGGATGAAACGGAAACGAAAGAATGTCTGTGGCTTTGTCTTTGTTTCTGAATTGTTTGTTGATAGCATGAATAGATTTATTTGTTGTCAGCAGGATATTTAAATCAAAATCAAATAGGTTGAAATTCAAAAAATTGTTATAGTTCAAGATATTGATATTCAGGGGCATACATTAATATGTGCGCTTCAAAATTGTGACTACATCGGCCTTGCCGTAGATTTGGTAATTTTTTAGATCCCGCCTGCTGGCAACGATTGAATGCGGGCCGTGGAATGAAAATTTTTAAAATAACAAAAAAGGCCTTCGGCATCGCGGGCCTTTTTTGTTATTGAATTTTTTTACGAAATGCCGATTATTTTTTTACAGAATTCTGGACATAACTTCTTAAAAAAATGTCTTCGTGGATAAAACCGTTCTTCTGCTTTATCGACAGTTTTTTTTAATAATGTTTCTATCGATAATTTTAATTTTTCGATAATTTCAGCATCTGATTTGTTTTTATCACAAGATAACGCAGGAACTATGTTTTGAGGAAGGTCTTTTATAGTCATAAACAAAATGGCCCGTGTAACCGATGAATTTTCCATCATTGGGCCAAATACTGTTATCGTAAGTAAGAATGTAGCTAGTGCAGTTTTTCTCGAATCATTAGTTTTTATTGCTTCCACCAATAATGTGTAGTCGTATTCGGATATTGACGATAAGCATTCGTTTACATCTTTCGTCAATTTGTCGAATGCGATTCTCTTGGTATCGTCATTAGCCATAGCTTGTTCAAGTGCGGCATTATCATCAGCTTTCATTTTATCCATAGCCAGAGCTTGTTCAGATGGGTTGATCATCGAGAAGCATTTGGCCATGGTTAGATTGGCGCCGTTATCAGCCAGATCGTCGCCGATGTAGAATTCACACAGGCCGAATTCATTGATTCGAGTCGGCAAATTTAGCATTAATCCATCGGTTACAGTGTACGTAACTGAGTCAAGTTTAAGCGTTTCTGGCTGTAAATCATCAGTCATTGCTTTAACATCTGCAGATGCACCAAAAAGGCCAGCGAATGCACAGATAGTCATCAAATATTTAAGTTTCTTCATAATAAAACCCCCAATTGCTTATGTTTCTAACATCCTCGACAGCAGCGGTCTTGCAGTAATAAAGTCTAGAATTAAAATTTATTTTGTTGGATAAAGCACTTGTTGTGCATTTTCGACCACTTTTTTAAACAATGCTTCAAGAAATAAAAATAATGTGTTTTTTAAATTATCGATATTTTCGGCATCGGATTTGTTTTTATCAAATCGCTGTGTAGACATTTGGCCCATTAATGCAGGCATTTCGTTGAACGCAGAAGATAAAGCAAGCGTCCATTTATGAGGAAAGCCGTTATCATTTTTGATTATAACCATAAAACAAACGGTCTGTGCAAGCGATGAAGATATATCACCCAGTATTGGGCTCATTATTGTTGCCATAAGATTGGCCATCGCTTGTCCAAGTTTAGCATTATCATTCGTTTTAGCTGCATCCAAAAATAATGTGTAGTCAAATTTAGCCATGGAAGATAAGAATTGGTTTACCTGAGCAGTTAAATTGTTGAATAAAATACCCTTGGCATTGTCGATGTGCAATTCGTAGGCTTTAGCTTCGATTTCAGCAAGTAACTTAATGCTGGCATCATGTCGCTCATGTGATGTTCTTATATCATCCATAAATTTGCTGAGCTCTGAAAAATCAATAGCACTGACCTGATCTTGTTCCATGGCGCAAAGGTTCACAGATGTAAAAATAATAGCGGCAAATGCGCAGATCGTCATCAAACGTTTAAAATTCTTCATAATAACCCCCAAATCAAAGTTAAAACTAATAAAATTAATAACCTATTCCAAGCTTACTAGACGGCGGTTAATTGTCAAATTGAAATAATTAATAGGGTTAATTAGGTTAATAATTGAGTAATATTCTTGCATTTTGACAATCTTCATTGTAATCTGGAAGCGTAAGTTCCAAATAACAAGGAGTATTTGATGATAAATAGATCTAATTTTTTAGAAAAAATCGATTTTAAGTATAAAATTCATTCAGTCTGCGGGTTGTTGGGACCTCGGCAGATTGGAAAGACTACTTTAGCTAAGCAGTACGCAAAAAATATACCCAATGCTTATTTCTTAGACCTGGAGAACCCATTCGATCTGGCTCGTCTTGAAAATCCAATGCTGACATTGTCCAACATTCAAAGCGATTTGATTGTTATTGATGAAATTCAACGACGGGCGGAGCTTTTTCCCATACTCCGGGTTCTTGTTGATGAAAAACCGCGCAAAATTTTGATCCTGGGCAGCGCATCTCGTGATTTGTTGCAACAATCGTCAGAGACGTTGGCCGGGCGCATCGGATACATTGAACTGACACCGTTTTCAATCGCAGACACAAAAGAATACAAAAAACTCTGGCTTTTGGGAGGGTTTCCACTTTCTTATCTGGCAAACACAAACGAAGAAAGTTATGGTTGGCGCCAAGCTTACATATCAACCTTCATGGAGCGGGACATTCCTGGTCTTGGATTTAATATCCCCGCATTGCAAATGCGGCGTTTGTGGATGATGCTTGCACACAATCATGGTGGACTTCTTAACATGTCTGAAATTGGTAAATCTTTGGGCATCACACATCACACTGTTCGCAGTTACGTAGAAATTTTAGCAGGAACATTCATGGTTCGAGTTTTGGACCCATGGTTCGAAAATATAAGTAAGCGACAAGTAAAAACTCCCAAGGTGTATATTCGCGATAGCGGCCTGTTTCATGCATTGCTAGGTATTAAAACAGAAGCTGACCTTCAGGTTTATCCGCGATTAGGAGCATCGTGGGAGGGGTTTGCTTTAGAAGAAATTATTAAAATTTATCAGGCGCAACCGGAAGAATGCTTTTTTTGGGCGACTCAAGGTGGTGCTGAACTGGATCTTTTGATAATCAAAGACGGAAGGCGCATCGGTTTTGAAATTAAATATACAGATACTCCCAAGCTCACCAAATCCATGCATATCGCCTTGCAAGACCTCGCGTTAGACCATCTTTACGTTGTTCATCCTCACAAAGATACATTTCCACTTGCCGACAAAATAACGGCTCAAGGGTTTGAATCGTACATTAAATAAAATGCCGATCTAGCGCATGATTTTGGCACAAAAAAGGCCCGCGATGCCGCTGGCCCATGTAAATTCTTGGATTAAAAATTATTGCGTAACTACTTCTGTCGAAGTCGCTGGAGTTGGTTCTGTGGGCTGAGTTGGATTTGAACGAGATGAACTGGAGCAATTGCACATTCTTGCATTTAGGCTCAATATGTTGAGGAAGTTTTGTCTCGCTAATTGATTGATGATGGCTTCTGGATACAACATTGCTTTCATAATACCGATGCTGTAATTTGCTATTTTATTACATATTTTATTAAATGCATTTTTAAGAGCTTCGGCTATTTCAGCGTCGGATTGCTCTTTTTTAATGAGGCCTAACTCGCTTTTAATCTCTTCTTCAACGTGTTTAAAATGGATTTGTACATCTGTGTCTTCATAAAAACTTTGAAGCGTTTTTAAATATTCTTTAATGTCGGGACATTGCGTAATTAAATTTGTTAAACAAATTGAATAAAGAGAAATGTGATTAATGTCGGTAAAAAAATGTTTATAATTTGTAAAAAGATGCGTAATTAATTTTGGGGTGCATTTTTTCGTTATTGTTTCAAGTTCACAGCCTGCTTCATTTTTGATTATTGTTACCATGCCAGTATAATCAAAATTAGAGACTGCTGATTTTAAGCATTCTAATGATTTCTCAAATGATTCGAGCAAAAGCGCTTTAGCATCTTCAGCCTTTAAAGAATTAGCATGCTCGAGTATTTTATTGACTAAAATTCTACCTTCTTGGCTTACCTCTGGCTTGGCTAAGTCAGTCATTGCTTTAACATCGGCAGATGCGCCAAAAAGGCCTACAAATGCACAGATTGTCATCAAATGTTTAAAATTTTTCATAATAAAACCTCAGGATAAAAGTTAAAAAATAATAATATCACCGCTGTTGTGTAAAGTTTATTATATTGCATTTAATTGTCAATGGCGCATCAATCGACATTTTGTTGGCAAATTGAAATTGTTGAATTTGGTGTGTGCCACAAAATACTCATTAATATGCCATTTTTATACACAGTTTTGGCAAACCGCAGTTTTTTAGTATAAAATGAAATGTTACGGTTTGTTTTGATTTTAAAAAGGTTTTAATAAACAAAATTTATAAAATAATTTGGTTGTGGGGGATATATTAATATGAATAAAAATTTAATAAAAGTTATCAATGCCAAAGAGCATAACCTGAAGTCTGTTTCAGTCGATATTCCCAAAGAAAAGTTGGTAATTATCACTGGACCTTCCGGATCTGGCAAAAGTACGCTGGCAATGGACACTTTGTACGCAGAAGGTCAACGTAGATACGTTGAGTCACTGTCTTCGTACGCGCGTCAATTTTTGGGGATTGCAAAACGCCCTGACGTAGAGCGAATTGAAGGCCTGTGTCCCGCCATCGCTATCGAACAAAAAACGGTTGGTTACAACCCACGTTCTACCGTCGGCACAATCACCGAAATCTACGATTATTTGCGTGTTTTGTTTGCTCGTGTGGGCATACCTCATTGCCCATCGTGCGATAAGCCTATACATGCCGAATCACCACAAAAAATTACCAAAGTTATTATAAAAAAGTTTACAGGCAAAACTGTTACAATCGCATCACCAGTTGCGGTCCAAAAAAAAGGTGAATTTACAAACGATCTGGTCAAGTATTTTAACGACGGTTATTACCGTTTTTTAGTTGACGGCAACACGTACAGATTCGAAAATCAGACCGATATCTATAAAATTAAGTTAACAAAATCATACAAACACGATGTCAGCGTACTGATCGATAAAATTGCGGTAAAATCTGAAGATTCTGCCCGTCTGCAAGAGGCTATAGAAAAGGCTTTTGCTCTTAACGGTGGCATTTGCGGAGTTATTGATGATGCTGGCAAGGTACACATGTACTCGTCCAAGCGAATATGTCTTTCTTGCGTACGATCGTTTCCTGAAATTGAGCCGCGAATGTTTTCGTTCAACTCACCGATTGGTGCGTGTAAGCATTGTCATGGTCTTGGTTTTATTTATCAAACCGATTATTCCACGCAGGCTTTGAGCGAAAATGGCTTTGGACCGTCATCGTACTTTACATTTGAAGAAAAAGAAAAGGTCTGCGATTACTGTCAAGGCAAGCGCCTGCATGATGAGGCTCTGGCTGTCAAAATTGCCGACAAAAATATTTACGAGTTTTGCCTGCTGTCAGTCAGTGATTTGCTTGATTTTGTACAAAAAATTGAATTAACGGATGAACAAAAAGAGATAGCAGCTCCGCTGTTTCGCGAGATTCTTAATCGATTAACATTTTTAAATAATGTTGGACTGTCTTACCTAAATTTAGGCCGACCTGCAAGAACCTTGTCTGGCGGTGAGGGGCAGCGAATCAGGCTTGCCACGCAGCTGGGTTCTTCGCTTAGCGGCGTGTTATACATTCTTGATGAGCCAAGCATTGGACTGCATCAGCGAGATAATGATCGGTTGATCAAGACTCTCAAAAATTTGCGAGACCTTGGTAACACGGTTGTTGTTGTTGAGCATGATATCGACACAATTAAACAAGCCGATTATTTGATCGACATGGGGCCTGGAGCCGGCATTTTGGGCGGTGAAGTAACAGCGTTTGGCACGCCCAAAGAGGTGGCGCGTAACGCCAAATCGTTGACTGGTAAGTTTTTGTCCGGAGAGCGATCCATTTCAGTTCCACCAAAGCGCCGTCGTGCTGAAGGATTTATCACGCTGAAGGGTATTCGTGCCAACAATTTAAAGAATTTAGATGTTAAATTTCCGATTGGGATTTTGACTGCAGTTTCAGGCGTTTCTGGATCGGGTAAAAGCAGTCTTGTAATGCAGACTTTGGCTCCAGCCTTACAACTTTATTTCAGAAGCGGTTATGCCATCGGGCGTAATTTTGATGAAATTGATGGCGTTGATCAGCTCAAAAACGTTGTGTTAGTCGATCAGAGTCCGATTGGTCGTACCCCGCGGTCCAATCCTGCAACATACCTTGGAATATTTGATGAAATCAGAAATTTATTCGCATCATTGCCAGAAAGTAACGCCAGAGGTTATAACGCAGGCAGGTTCAGCTTTAACGTGCCTCAGGGCCGTTGTTTTGAGTGTAGCGGTGAAGGGACAATCAGAGTTTCTATGCATTTTTTAGAGGATGTTTTTGTGACATGCAAAACTTGCAAAGGCGCTCGTTACGACCAAAAAACTTTAGAAATAACATTTAAAGATAAAAATATTGCCGAAATATTGGACATGTCTGTGCTTGAAGCTGTCGAATTCTTCGATACATTTCCTCGCATCAAAAAGCGATTAGATATACTGTGCGAAGTTGGCCTTGATTACATTAAGCTTGGGCAGCCATCTCCAACGTTTTCTGGCGGTGAGGCACAGCGTATCAAGCTGGTCAACGAGCTTGCAAAGCGCGACAAAAATACGATGTACATTCTTGACGAGCCAACGACCGGGCTGCACAGCGCAGACGTTGAAAAATTGTTGCATGTTCTACAAAAATTGGTTGCTCGTGGAAATTCCGTGATTGTTATCGAGCATAACTTGGACGTCCTCAAATCAGTCGATTATCTGATTGATGTTGGTCCTGAAGGTGGCCAAGCGGGCGGATTTATTGTTGCCAGCGGTACACCAGAAGATGTTGCTGACTGCAAAAAAAGCATCACCGGCCGATATTTGAAACCGATGCTGGAGGAGTAGCCAACACCGCCATATTTACGGACATACATCTACCATAGACCTCCAAATGCGTGATTCTGTCGATTGTTGTGTAAGTTTGATAAGTTTTTAGATGCGGCCTGCGGGCCACGATTCAATCAGTGGTTTGGTATAGAAAATAAAAAAACTGCAAAAACATTATATGTTGTAAACCAACGCAACTGCAGCTATCTTGTAGAACAGATAATATTTATGTAGAATTACATCAAAGAATAACTTTTAAATAAAGGATGCCAGAATGCAGAAAAGATTTTTATTGAACTTAACGTTTTTGCTGGTTTTGACAGTTCAATGTTTAAAGTCAGAAACCGAAACGGTTCCTCCAACTGAAGCTGTAACAGAACCAGTTGATGTAGTAAAACAGGTTTTAGACGAAAAAACAGTAAGCGATGCAGTCGCCCAAGACAACGAAATAATGATCAAATCAGACAACGGGCTTTCAGCCTTTGATGTACTCGACGACATTGACATAGATATTATTCCTCCGGAGCCGCCTAAAGTAACATGGGAAATGTTGTGGCTTGGGGCACAAGTCCAGCTAGATAGTTATATGTTTAATGCCAAAGAATATGTAGCTAAACATAAACTACGTTGTAGCCTAGGAGCGGCTGGAACCGTAACGGCTATTGTGGTAATAGCATACTTGATATACAAGTTAAAAAAAAATAAAACAACACCTCCTATAATAAACTAAACATGTCTGAAAAACATACGTTTGCCATTTTTTATTCGGATTTGTCAAAAATTGTAAGCTCAACAACTATGGGTATTGTCGAATTTGCTGACAAAGAGCTTGTTAATCGTGTTCTAAAAATCTTACGGATGAAAAACGGCGAGATTCTAACATTTTTCGATAATTTAATAAATCTAGATCTTGAAATTTCTGATACCGGTCAGTCAAAACATAGGCTGAGTGGAACAATTTTAAAACTTGAGCAAAACAACCCAACATCACCCGAAATTATTTTGATGCCATGCTTGCTAAAAAAAGAGGCCTTTGAAGAGGTAATTTACGCAGCAGCGCAGATGGCCGTGACAAAAATAGTCCCTTTAATTTCAGCCAAAACTCAACGAATCTGGGGACAGCACAAAGAATTTGAGCGCTTAACCAAAATCATGATTTCAGCGTGTGAACAATCAAAAAACTTTATCATGCCAGAGCTGCATAATCCAATTAAAATTCAAGAAATTGTAAATTTTTTTGCAGAGAACAAATGCCCAATAAAGGCTTACTTTGATCCGACAGGCCAAAATTTTATAAATCTGTTACAAACAATTCAAAAAATGCCTAACACTTGCACCGCTTTGTTGTTCGGGCCTGAGGGAGGGCTGACGCATGAAGAAGAAATCCTTGTCTCTGACATAGGCTTTAAAACCTATGCGCTCACACCAACAATTTTACGTTCAAGAGAGGCTGTAATTGTAGGCCTTGGCGGAGTCAGAAGTACTGCAAAATAAATTATTTTTTTATTGCGAAATATTGAGTCTTTAAATAAAGTGGTTCAATCTGATCTACGATATTTTCTTTATTTTGCCAACACTCGTACGCCATCAGGCCGATAGTCTTGGATGATGCAAATGATGGAACATTTTCAAAAATAATTGCTTGATCGCAAAGTGACATGCGAATAAGTTTTTCATGCAATTGCATGCCTTGGCCACAAAAAAATATTTTGTGATTTTCAAAATCGGTTTTAATTTTATTTAAAAGAAGGTCTATCTTTTGACTTGCTTGCTCAAGAATAACAAACCTATTTCGCAACTGATGAATCCGTTGAAATGGTTCGACCAGCTTACTCCTACGCCAAGGCTTCGGAGCACAGGCACCACGGCCTGCCCGTCGAAGCTCGTCAGAGCGAAGACTGGGAGCTGATTCATCAACACAGCTTATTCTGAGCCCTGTCGAAGGAAACTTGCCATCAGAATCATTAATTTTTGAAATTAAAAAATAAACATCGTTATTGTAGGCATTCAAAAGAGCCACAGCTATGCTGATTTCACCAATGATCAAATCTAAATTTTCCGCAACGGCTTGCTCAACTAATGCTTCTAGTCCACTAATACCAATCAATGGAATTTTTTTATCAAAAGCGATACCGTTAACAGTTGCCAACGTCACACGTAAAGACGTGAACGCGCCTGGACCTTTGTCCACAGCAATAAAATTTAAATCTTTGAAATTTAATTTATGCTTTGTAAGCAACGAATCGATTGCTTGAATTAAACCGGAACTTGCACGTAAATCAATTTTCGACACATTCTCTAAAAGATTTTGATCAGAAAATAGGCTTATATCTAAACCGTTATAACTACCATGAATACTTAAAAACTTTGATTGCATATATCAATTTACTCAGTTTGACGTTTTATTTTTTGATGTTGATAAAAGATACTGAAGGCATCATCTTTTAAAGTGTTACCCTTTTTTTCAATTATTCTTCCGCAATTAATGCACTTCCACCCCTCGAAATTTATGAAGTGATCAAAGAACGACTGCAGCACAAGCAAACCACCGCACTTCGGACACTTCATCATTTCTCCTTTCTTAGATCTCTCTGAATAATCGACCTAATACCTTTTTTATTTTATGGTAACATAACTACTATGAATATTCTAAGCATTTTTAAAAATAATAAAAAAACATTCTTTCTAATTATTTCAAACCACTTCTTTGTAAAATTTCCTTTTCAATTAATTGCCTATTTAAACTTTCCTGTTGCTTTACCCTATCAGAATCACCTGAAGCTGCGGCAATTGAAAATTTCTTTTTTACAACATCTAACTGCTCCTTCAGTTTGAGCTCTGTCATAGTTTCAATAAATTCATTTTTTTTGATTGTCTCATCGTTGCGCAGTTTCAATTCAGCCAAAAGACGCTTCGTTTGGTCAATTTCAGCATTTAAAGACTTAATCTCGCGGCCCTTGCCCAAAAGTACGCCTTTGATTTTTTTTGTTGCAACATCTTTTTTAAACACATCGGTTTTTAACGTTTCAACAGTACTTTTTAGTTCATCTTTCATTCGATTATCTTCATAAAGCTGCACAGATAAATCTGACAAGTCAGAATTTAGCTTTTTTAAAAAATTTCTCACAACCAGTAAGTCAAAATGCTTTTTATCTGTAGCAAGCCTTAAATCTGAAATATCTTCTTTAATTTGTGAAACAATGTTCATATTTTTAGGCACATTCAAATATTGTATACTATCAAAATCAATATCCGGAAAGGCTTTTACGACGCGACCAGTAACATCGTTAGCTATTTTTAAAGTTAAAAGTCGTATTTGATCATCTGTAAAACTTTTTATACTGACAGGAATATCATGTAAACGCATTAATTGCGAATTAACTTCATACAAAAACAGTAATCTAATTTTATTTGCTTCAACTTCTGTAAATTTAAGCATGTCGGCCCACCCGGCCAAATAATTTTCAGCTTTTTTTACAGCCAGAACGATATTATCCATCATCTCGCTTTTACGAACTATCTGAGAATACCCGAAATCGGATGTATAATTCGTTGTGCTCAATGTTTTGTCAAACCATTCTCTCTGGTCTTTAAAACACTTTATAAAATCAGTTGCCTGATCAGAACTTTCCGACTCAAGAACAATTTGTTCCAATTTTGCAGAATTTTCATAAAAATTTTGAGCTACCTGCTTTTTCCAATAAATTGGAACAGGTACTAGAAATAACGATCCATTTAAATCTTTAAACGCAACAGCTTCTTTTTGTGGATTTTCAAACGTTTTTTGTAGCTTTTCTAAGACGGCCCGTTCCATTTTTTTCTGACCTATCTTAAACGCCGTGCCTTCAGCGTCTTTGATCAATTCAATAACTTCGTACAAGGCACTTTTATTAACATTCGTAACTTGAACATCAAGCTCTTGCTTAACACCTTCCAACTCTTGCTGTGAATCGCTTGCAATTTCGACAATTTCTTGCTCGGCCTCGGTCTGCACATCTTTAATTTCCTGCTTCAAGTTTTGCTTGATTTTATCTGCCTTTTTTAAAGCTTCGGCACGCAGATTTACAACTGATGATTGAGTCTCACGTTCGACATCCTGAACCTTACATTTAACCATAGATTCAAGTCGAGCATCGCGTTCTTCGCTTATCTCATTAAGCCCAGACACAACAGTCGACCACAAATCCCCGTCCTTGGCAGCACAACACAATAATTTTGTGACGAACAGTAAAAATATAAAAATAGATATTTTATTCATGACTCCCCCAACGCATTAAAGTTCAACCAATCTTCCCAATAATAGTTTAATCAATGTAAATCGTTATTTTCAACATATTAATAATTCAGACCAATTTATAGAAACTAAATAGCAAAACCAACAAACGCCTCCGGTCAAAACCTTCATTAAAATTGCGATACATTAACAAAGACATTCCAAAGGCCGCCATAGAATATTCATTCCAAGAAATTAACAATTTTTATAATCCTGCCTGCAAGTATCAATCCAGCCAGGGCTGCAAGATGATTTTTTTAAAAACTGCGAAAAATAGTGTTGCATGTGAAAAACATGAGCTAAACTATTATTTTAAATACATTCCATAAAACCAATCGACTGGGTCGCATTTTTAAAACAACTTGAACTTTGAAATCCAAATAATATAGGCTTTTATTAAAGGGTAACGTTTTAGGGGGGAGGAGTCATGAAAAAGATTGTCTATGTTATCGTTGTGTTTTTTTGCGTAGGAGTTCTGGTTTATTTTTTGAGTAGTTATTTCAATAAGCTTAACTTAATATTTCAAGAACAAGCATCACCGCCAGAGGAGCTTACAAATGCCCAAGAAAAAGAGGTTTGGTTAAACATATTCGTTCATGGATCATTTGGAACAATGCTTGGAATGTTGAGCTTGTCCAAGGTGGCCAAAGACGACGTAAAAGGGTCTTGGTATCACGAGATCATCAGGGATATGCGCAAAGATCCTAAATTTTTTACAGAACAAACCATACTAAAAAAGGGCTTACTCAAAATCACGCCAACGCTTGATCCAGCAGACCTAAACAACCAAAGGCTTGCCGCATACCCTATCACAAAAGCGTTTGATGAAATTATAAAAAAAACAAATCCAAACCAAATCAATAACTATTATGTTTTTGGATGGACAGGTTTAATTAGCCAAAAAAGACGTCGACTAGAAGCTGTGCGTTTTTATAATGAAATTTGTGAGGAGTACAAACAATACGAAAACAAGGGGATAAAGCCCAAAATACGAATACTCACCCACAGCCATGGCGGAAATTTATGCTTAAACCTTGCAGCTGTAAATTATATAATACAGCAACCAACAAACGCTCTACAAGTGCTAAATAAAAATAAAAACGAGCATGACTCACTCATAGAGCTTTTAAATCTAATAAAAACCCTTCCAAACAAAGAGGTTGCAAAATTGAAGGGCAAAATGAAAAAATATGATTACCTACCTTTAAATAAAGATTTAAAAGTGCAGGAACTGGTTTTGCTAGGTGTGCCAATTCAGCCAGAAACAGAGAATTTTTGCAACTACGATTTTTTCGAAAAAATTTATAATATTTATTCAACAAAAGACTATGTTCAACAAATAGACTTCATTTCCACCAAGCAAGGCTACAGCTCTCAACGAATAAGTCCAAGAATAGCCCACAATCAAAACAAGATAATTCAAGCAAGAGTAATGATTGGAAGAAGTATGAAAAAAGAAAAAATAAATATTTTAGATAAGCCAATAAAAAATGATGCTCAAAAACAAGAGGCTTCTGAAACACTTTTTAATAAAATTATAAGTAGCGCACAGGCGTACTTCGCAGATGGTTTAAAAGATCCAACACATAAAGACCTTTGGTTTGCAGCGTGGGGAAGGGAAAATGAATCATCGTTATCTCCACTACCAATAATCGTTCTTATACCATTAATCACAAAAACACTCAGTTGTGCCAAAAACACACACAATGATTTTGATGTTAATATTAAAAAATCTAAAGATGGCAAATATTTGAAATTTCAAGTTTCAAAATACGATGAATTTAGAGTTGAAGTTGAGGAACTTTTTCCATTCGACATCATTGATCGATTAAAAAAGGATTTCGGTAAGTGGAAGCCAATCGAAGACAAAGAAAAAGATACAAATTTGGCGCTAATTTTTAATAATATTAACGCTAAATTCAACAACATTTTAAGTTATCAGGTCCTGGAAATGGTTAAAAAGATATAGCTTTTTTTTCCCGACCTTGTATCATAATTTCCTACTATTCCTGTTAAATTTTTGAAGATCGAGTTGGTTGGTTTGCATCATTTTAGATAACAGGCTAGACCACGTAGGAGAAATAGATGTTTTTCGGGGAAAATAAGTTTTTTAATTTAAATTTGTTTGTAATTTTAATTTTTTTGAGATTTAGCTACGCAGCTGCTGCAGATAATAGCGACAAAGATGCCGCATCTATTTTGGCAACTGACGCACATCAAACAGAACAATTGTCACCAGAAATTGAAGAAGAGCCCTCTCAAAAAATTAATAAAATAATAGTCAAAGGCAACAAGTATGTCAGAAAGGATGTTATTCTGGCTAGAATTCCATACAAGGAAGGTGATGTATTTGCAAAAGATAAAACATCCATAGCCATCAATAATCTTTATGATCTAGGATATTTTAGACAAATTCAAATTGAAAAAGAAAATCTTGGCAATGAATCCATAAATCTTTGCATACATGTTGCAGAAAAAAAGCTTCTTGAAAAAATTGAATTTAAAGGCAACAAGTCAATAAATGCAAAGAAATTTAAAGAGACCTTAAATCTGGACAAAATTAGCACCATCGATCACGGAACAGTCCAAAAATTAATCAAAGAGATGAAAAAGGCTTACAGGGAAGAACAGCGTCATAAAGTATCGATTGCTTACGAATTGATAGAAAACAAAGAAAATCCGGACAAAGTTAAGCTTGTTTTCAATATAAAAGAAGGACCAAAATCAACCGTTGTTCGGGTGTTTTTTGTTGGCAACAAAGAAATTCCTGAACGCAAACTACGCAAAATTGCGTTCACTCGTGAAAACTGGCTTCTAAGCTTCACGGATAATGCTGGCGTTTATTCAGAAGAAATGGTGGATGTAGACAAACATAAAATCGAATATTTTTACCGCGATTATGGATTTATGCAAGCAAAAGTTTACAAAACTGATGTCAAATTCTCTCCTAATAACAGAGATGTATCCGTAACATACCACATCAGCGAAGGTCCAAAATATACAGTCAGAAGCATTAGCGCTAATGGCGATGAAATATTTGGTGAAGATGAGTTAATGCCGCTTATCAGTCTTGAAAAAGGGAAACCGTATTCTCAGGCAAACCTTGTAAATTCGATGAACAGGCTGAGAGAACTGTGGGGAGAAAAAGGTTATATCTACGCAGATGTTTATCCACAAATAAAACCCGACGAAGACACTCACGAAGTCGACGTAACTTTTCACGTTGAGCGTGGCAATTTAATGTACGTAAATCGCATTAACATCACTGGAAATAATTACACTCGAGACAAAGTAATTCGTAGACAACTCGACATTTTTGAAGGCGACCTGATAACAAGCAAAAAATTAAAGCGCTCACAAAATCAAGTCGAATATCTCAGCTACTTTGAGCGCGGAAGCATTGATTGGAAGATTCACAGAATATCTGACGACCTTGCCGATCTTGAAATGAAGGTTCAGGAAGCCAAAACGGGTAATTTCAATGTAATGGCAAGCTATGGCAGTGACAAATTTTCACCTCGACCATCACTCAAAGGCGCCATTTCTTTGGAAAAAAACAATCTGTTCGGGCTTGGTTACGATGTTGGTGGCATGATACAAGCCAACAGACACAGACTGCAACGCATAGAAGGTCATTTTTTTGATGCCAATCTGTTTGACACAGACCTTTCAGGTGCATTTGAAGGCTACAAAAATTGGATTGAATACGAGTATTGGACAAACGTCAACAGAACGCCAGTCGAAAAAATATTAGGCTTTACAACACGACTTGGCTTTCCTCTCACAAAAATAGATAAGAGGCTACAACTCTTTGCAGACCTATCATTTGAACACATAAGAAATAATAATCCTAAATCATATAATCCAATGTTCGAAATAATTGTAAATAGAACGTTCCAACGCGGCGACCTTTTCTCCATCGGGCTGGATCTTGTCAAAGACACTCGCAATCACAAAGTTTATCCAAACGAAGGTTACAAGGTAATGTTGAGCACCAGGATGGCTCCTACTCCACTTAACAACAACTTTGGATTTATGAAAACGCAGATTGAGGGAAGTTGGTTCACATCTGTCATAGGTAAAGACGATCTAGTATTTGGTTTGCATATACTTGCTGGACGAGTGAGCAGCCTGACCAACGATCACACAATTCCATACAAAGAGCTGTATCAGATCGGTGGCCAAAACACGGTACGAGGTTTCTTGTGGGGCGGCATCAGCCCTGCTTGGATCAACGGTTCTCCGCTTGGAGCAAGGAATGCCATGCTGTTAAATGCGGAATTGACGTTTCCGCTTGTTAAAGATTATTCAATGAAGGGTCACGTGTTCTACGACACAGGCGCAGGCTGGAGCACTCCTAAAAATGACGTTGAAGACCCTAAAATGATAAAACGTGACAAGTTTAATTTACGTCACGCTGTCGGTTTCGGCTTTAATTTGACTAACCCGGTTCCAGCAAAAATCGACTGGGGTTATAAACTTGACCGCAAGCCTGGCGAACCTGCTAGCGAATTCCATCTAAGCATGAATTACGCATTCTAAGGCTTGATAATGCTAAACTTTTTTTATCAAAACAGGCTTGGCAAGATAGTTCGTCCACTGCTCACAAAACAATTTGTGAGCAAATTTTTGGGATACGCAGCAAATCGATTTGTCAGTCGATATTTCATCCCTTCGTTTATCAAGACACATAAAATTAATATGACCGATTTTATTATTCCCGAAGGTGGATATAAAACATTCAATGAATTTTTTTATCGCAAATTAAGGCCAGGATCCCGCAACATCGATTTCGACAAAAATATAATTACATCGCCCGCAGACTGCAAAGTCTTTGCAATTCAAAAATTAAGCGACGATTCAACATTTTTTGTAAAATGTTGCAAATTTGATGTCCGCAGATTTTTAAAAGAAAAAGATTTAGCTGCGACATATCAAGGCGGAACTTTGCTACTCTTCCGCCTTGCGCCTCAAGACTATCATCGCTTCCACTTTCCATTCGACTGCGTGCCTAGCAAAGTCAAATTCATTCATGGCAAGCTTGAATCTGTTAACCCAGTCGTCTATCAATCCGGAGTGCAACCACTGACAGAAAACGAACGGCACTTGATAACATTGAATTCACAAAATTTCGGTCACGTGCAATTTGTGCCAGTCGGAGCCATGGTTGTAGGCAAAATAGTCGAAACATTCACGCCAAACCTCTTTTACAACAAAGGCGCCGAAGCAGGATATTTTGCTTTCGGTGGATCAAGCATAGTCATGATTTTTAAAAAATATGAAATCAAAGTTGCCGACAAAATTTTACACAATTCGCAAAACAACATAGAAACAGCTATAAAAATGGGCCAGCCTGTTGCCAAAAAACCATAATTTCAAACAATAGTCAAAACCATGATAGCAAGAGTCATACATTCACATTAAACAGCAAAACCTTCGAATAATTCGCCTCTGTAAATACTTTTACAATTTTTATAACGCGGCCTGATGGCTACGTGCTGAAGCTGAGTTTAGAATAACATTAGAAAAAATTGCAAAAAATGCCACTGCCTCTTCCAGACATGATAAAATCGCGTACATTTATGCCATATCACTACAAATTCTCACCCACTCACAAACTTGCGCTATTTAATTTCTGGGATATATTATTTAAAAAATTTATTAAACAAATAACAAAACAGTAAGCGAGAGATCATGCAATCAAATCTAATTTTAGTTGATGAAAATGATAAAATAATCGGAACAGCCGAAAAGCTTGATGCCCACAAAAAAGGGCTTTTGCACCGCGCCTTTTCGATTCTAATTTTTAATTCTAAAAATGAAATACTCTTACAAAGACGGGCTTTGCATAAATATCACTCTGGAGGGCTGTGGACAAACGCTTGCTGCAGCCATCCACGGATCAATGAAGACCTTTATGTCGCCATACATAAAAGGCTGCTTGAAGAGATGGGTTTTGATTGCGCTCTGGAAAAAAAATTTGAATTTATCTATAAAATTTGGTTTGAAAAAGATCAAATTTTTGAGTACGAATACGACCATGTTTTTGTCGGCAAATACGATGGATTTGTTATCCCAAATTCCGAAGAAGCCGATGAAATCAAATGGATAGCACTATACGATTTAATGTCTGATTTAAAAGAAAATCCTGAAAACTATACTTTCTGGTTCAAAGAAATTATTGCCAAAACAGGCTGGTAAACAGTGATCGTACGTTTAAAAAATTTGGATTGATGGTTTATAAATAATACCAAATCGACAAAATAATACATAAAACTCAATTTACTAAATCGCTGATTACACGATGGGTTTAGAAACTCTTAAAAAACTATTTAATTCTGCAAATTGGTATAATATAAACTATTGTAAAGAATCGAATTTATTCTTTAGAAACTTAACAGGAATAATAACCCCTTCTTCAAGAAAATCATTCATGGCAAACACCAAGCCTTTTTGATCATAAACTGGACGACCTGCAATCGTTGATGATTGGATAGCAAAAATTTTGCGTCTACGAAAGGTAATTCTTGCGCTATCCCATTTTCTGACAACAAAAAATCTCCATCCAACTATCAAACAATTTATTGAAGAGCGAATGCAAAGCGCAACACATGCTCCAACAAAGCCAAAGCCAAATTGAATAGATAGAATATAGCATGCAGGCAATAACAATAAATATTCTACAGCCAACCCAAGCTGCATAACAAAATGAGATTCATAAGCTCCGATTAAGCTTCCGCTAACAACTATATAAAAAGTATCAAGTATGATATTTAACGACAATATTTTTATAGCCAGAGCCGAAGTTGCAGCAACATTGGCATCAAGCGGACTAAACAATTGTCCAATAAATGAAGATAAACCAAAAACAATTGCCGCCATAACAGTACTTAAAATCAATGCTATTTTCAGTATCTTATTAGCAGCTGGCATTGCCCACAAAATCTTATTTTCACCCAAAATTTGTCCCATAATAATTGATGCAGCAGTATAAAAGCCATACAACGGCAGCTGCATAGACGAAAACACCTGACAATAAGCAATCTGATAAACAGCAACCGCACTTATTCCGTGCCAACCAACAAAAATTACAAAAAGATACAATGCTATATCCGAAAACCCGAACTGGAGGCCAAGATCAAAAGATAAGCTAATGTAAGACTTTAAAACAATTTCATTTTCGAAAAAAACCTGTTTAAATAAAGCAAATTTAATATTGTACAAAGCAAATTTTTTATACAAAATCACAACCAAGCACAACAACATTCCAAGCATGTAAGTAAAAACCAAAGCAATAGCAACACCGTGCACTCCAAGCTTTGGCAGGCCAAAATAACCAAACATCAAAATATAACCAAGACATATTTCGAATGAATGCATAATTAATCTGATATAAAAAGGACTAAAAGTATCACCAATGCCAGCTATAAATCCATTCAATGAAAAAAATATCAGCGCAAACGGAACAGATTTAAGTAAAGTAGACAAATAGAGTATGCCCACCTGATTTAAAGAGTTATCTCCGATCAAATAAAAAGCCAAAAAGCTAATATTTTGGCTAAATAATACAACAGCACAACCAAGAATGGCTGGAACATAAATACTTACAACAAAAGTTTTCAGTAATGAAGAATTATCGCCCGCTCCTAAAAATCTGGCAGCCAAGACCCGAGCTCCCATATCAACTTCACCTAAAAAACTATTAATTGTCATAGTTACCATGTTTCCAATCGACATTGCAGCAATAGCCACAACACCAAGCTTGGCAACATTAAACATTTCAATAAGTGTTGCAACAACTATAACAAGTTGAGTGGCAATCTCAGGAAATGCCAATTTTAAAATATTATTAGTTTTTATTTTTGAATACATGCAAATCTTATTTGTTTTAAGATTTTATAAATTATACAACAACCCAATCAACGTAAATACTTTAACCACTTTAAAATAGATTTCAAGGCCATTTGCACTAAATTTAACGCAAAAAAGCCATCGCAGCTTCAAAGGCAATCAAAATTATGATAACAATGGTTAAAATTTCTTCGTGAATGGTATCCATTCGTTCTTCGTAAACCATGTGCAAATCGCGAATTATGTTGAGTTTGCGATTGATTGAATCCTGCCAATCCTTTAAATAAAGCTTTTCTACCAACATTGAATAAAATTTCAAATAATATGCATCACCAGTCATTTTTACCGTATTTTCAAGCTGTTCAGTGATAACGGAAATATCAACACGTAGGTTTGCAAGTCGAGAAATGGGAGAGTCGAAACGCTGACCCATCAGTGGTAAATAAGCTTTCAATGGCACTTTGTAAGATTGTTGGCCATAAAAAAATTCAAGCTTTTGGTCGATTAAACGATCAAAATATTGAAATTCTAGCAACTGAACAGTTACAGACTCAAAAAGCTCAACCGGCTCAAAGTATTCATTATCATAAATAAATGCCGCCTTTGAATCGATAATAATTAAATCTTGACCGTAATAGCCAGTCGAAGATTCTAAAATTAAATCTTTCTGATAATCAGACAAATTTTCCATTTCAAGCCGAAGTAATGATGCTATTTTTGCACCATAAAGATCTTTAAAATCCTCGGGAACAATCTTTTCTGGCAATGTGTTCACCTGAACGGCAAAATAATCGTTTTTTAAATTAAAAAAGCGAGGTTTTTTGACGTACGGACTAATTTTATTGAAAACAAGCTTAGCATCTGCTTCACTTTTTACATCACATTGCCTCTTAATTTCGATTAGCTTACTTTTCAAATTATCAAAACTATCATTGAATGGTATTTGATAACAAAATGATAATGCTCCAAAATGATAAACTCTACTAAGAATACAGCCATGCCCTTCAACTCGGCCCTTGTTTCCGGTGATTACCGGATTGGCTTCCCCTGGAAGCAAAAACGAATATGGTACCCTGTAATTTTTAAAGTAAGTTGAAAGCGGTATATCAAAAGGTTCTAAAATATTTTTACATCTTATCGCGGCCAAATCAGTATCATCTCCAATATCAAAGCTATAAAAAAATAACATATTTCCAGAAAAACTTTGATTTTCATCCAAAGTTGTTTTTTTCATTTCCATGATTTAATCCTTTAACTTATCCCCCAAAAGTGTCGCTGTGCCTAATTGATCTGTAGCACCGCAACGAACATCTTCAACCCTGTCAGTATTCTGGATATTGCTAGACTCTTTATATTTTTTGTATGCCCTTAAAAACCTGTTCACGATCTGCAACGCCGGTGCAGATGATCCAGCATTTTCAACAACAACGGTCAAAACCAAAGGGTCATCGTCTTTGTAATAAAAAAATGAAGAAACCCACCCGTGATCAAGTTGCCGTTTTGTTTTCTTCTCTTTTCGCAAATCGCAAGTCTGAGCCGTACCCGTCTTTACATAGATATCAAATCCTTTGATATAACTCAATAGTTTACCAGTTCCTAGCAAAACAGCGTTCTTCATTCCATCCTTTAAAATACGTAAAGTATAATTAGAAATTTCAAGAGGTTCGTTTTCAATCGGCTCAAGTTCCAAAATACGAGGCCTAACCAAACTTCCGGTGCAGATTGCTGCAACCATCCGCGCAATTTGTAATGGTGTAACGACAAGGTAGCTTTGTCCTATCGACGCGGACACGGTATCACCCTTCCACCATTTTTCCTTTTTCGTTTGAAATTTCCACGCAGATGTTGGTACTAGGCCATCTTTTTCATAAAGAATACATCCAGTTTTTTTGCCTAGCCCAAACTTTTTTGCATAAAAAGCAAGTATATCTATGCTGATTCGCCTAGCAACCTCAAAGCAGTAAACATTGCAAGAATATGTTAACGCCATGCGTGGATCCAGACTTCCATGCCCCAATTTATTCATGCAGGCATATTTTCTGCCGTAAAACAAGAAATATCCAGGACAATGAAATGTCGAATTTGAAGCTATAATACCCTGCTCTAGCCCGGCGGCAATCGTCACAAGTTTAAAGGTAGATGCAGGAGGATAAAGTGCTGCGGTTGCCCTATTTAAAAGAGGATTGTTGTAAACCATTTTTTCTTGCCATTCATCGAAAGAAATTGGTTGATTAAAAATATTTGGATCATAATTTGGAAATGAAACTAGCGCTTTGACAGCACCTGTCTTTGGATCCATCAAAATAAAAGCTCCAGACTGACCTTCTTCAAAAAAAGTTTCTGCCATTTTTTGCATATTCAGATCAAGAGTCAAAACAATATCAGCGCCAGCCTTGGCTTGTCTAAATTCCTGCAGCCCAAGCTTTTTCCCAGTCGAATTTGTAACCGTTTTTTTGTATCCAGCCTGCCCCTCCAACGAGCTCTGCAAGAGCTTTTCGACGCCAGCCTGACCTATCCTTTCAACCCGGCTCAAAAAACCAAGCACGTGGCTTGCAAGTTGCCCGTAAAGATACACCCTTTCAAACCGATTTTCGACAACCAAACTTGAATCAGCATCACATTGCTCACTAACCTGGCATAGTTTATCAAAGTTTAAATTTTCAAACAACAGAATACGACGAGAAAACCTTTCAGCAAAAGCCAAATCTTGCAGCATCAGCTCACATCGCAAATCGATGCCTAAAATTTGAGATAGATTTTTTAATAGATCTACCTTTTCTTTTATCAGACCTGTCTGGCCAGAGCCCTGCCAATAAAGGTCAAAAACTGGATTATTTGTCGCCATTAAATTGCCACAACAGTCCAACAAATTACCACGCAATGGCGTTATAACCTCTATTCTCAAAAAATTCTTTTCGCCAAGCCCCGCTAAAACGCTTTTTTGCTCAATTTGCAAATAAAAAAGTCTTAAAATTATCCCAATCAAAAATAAAAAAAAGACCCCGCAGATCTTAAATGCTCTCAGATTTCTAGACTGAGCCACTTTAAAATTTTTAATAAAAACACCTACTTTTTAATCAAATTTCACAAATTCACTATATTTTATGCCTTAATTTAACATACACAACAAAAATCATGAATATTAAAAATACTTTTCCAATCAGAATTGACATTCTTCGAGACAAGTGTACATTAAATACAATTAGACATTTAATCGATATGTGATTTATTATTTAAGCTCTTTACACCTATACTTATAAAACGGCCGACATGCGTTATGTTTGCCGTTTTTTTATTTATCAATAAAATTTCACTTCGCTCGTCCTGAGCTTGTAGAAGGGTTTGATCGCTCATATGGTTCGACAGGCTCACCATGAGCGGGCAAGATTATGCATTGACAGAAAAAAAGTGCGCCCGGTAGGACTCGAACCTGCGACCTACGGATTAGAAATCCGTTGCTCTATCCAGCTGAGCTACGGGCGCTAAATTATAAAATTATTTAATAAAAAAGATGGTCGGGGTGGTCAGATTCGAACTGACGACCCCTCGCTCCCAAAGCGAGTGCGCTACCAACTGCGCTACACCCCGACATTCAAACTGACACTTATTTCAAATTGATCATTGATACTGTCTGGGGTGAGCGACGGGTCTCGAACCCGCGACCCTCAGAACCACAATCTGATGCTCTACCAACTGAGCTACGCCCACCGCATCAAAAACATCAACGCCAATATTATAAGCAGATTATTTCAAAAAACCAAGATTAAATTTTAGATTTTTCACACCCAAAAAATAGACTGCGCCAAATTCATGATTTTCAGGCTCATACATTACCCTCAACAACACAAAACATCGATCCAATCAGTCCCAACAAGAAAATAATAATTTTTTAAACCCCGCCTGCAGGCCACGATTGGATGCTGAGTTTCAAGCGAATTTTATAAAAACTGCAAGAAACGACCATGGTCTTGAAAACTTTAAACAACCAAAATCTAGCTGAAAATTACACGCTGAATTATGTGCAATTTTCAGTCTCAACCCATTTGACTTTTCGTTGTTAATGCGTCAAAATATAAAAATCAGAGTTGTATTTATTAACACTATTTTTTAGGAAGGATCTGTCGAATGATCAATTTTTTAAACCGAAAAAACTTATTTGCACTGCTTCTCACGGTAGCCTGTGTTAACGCAAGCAGCGCATTGGGCGCAGCATCAGCACCAGCACCAGAATTAAAAGCTGCAACAGAAGACAAGCCAGAATTAAAAGCTGCAAAAAAAATCATGACGTCAAAACACATTGAGCTGGGTTCAGCCGTAGCAAGAGATTTAGCAATACTAATCGAGATGCGAAACAAAGGAAAATTTGGCGCAGACAGCAAACAAGCCATTATTTCAGGGACTTGCACAGACTTGGCAAGATTGTTAAACGATGTTACAGCAATGTATAACGCGAGTAACCCTAAAACGCATCCAATTCTTACCAACTTAGTAGGCGTCGCACCAGTCATACTCTTAGATTTGATCGACGCAGTAACAAAAATTAAAAAGTTATACAAAAAAGAATACTCCCTCACCAACGATAAAAGCAGTGTAAAAGTTTCAAAATTAGTCGCTAGAATTAATAAAATTGCACCGATCCTGGAAATGTCACTGGCAACTTTACGTGCAGGCTTGAATTACACCGGTAATGCATACGCAATCAAGCTTTGTACCGCCGCTCTCACACTCACTCGCGCAGCACAATTTTATGCTCAAGACAGCAAAAAGACAGCATACGCAGTTGCTTTAATCATAGTCTGTGCATTCATTACTGATCACGTGTATATGTTGACTCAAACGCTGACAAAAAAACCAGCATCATCACCTGTAGATACATCACCAGCTAAACCCGATATCGAACCCGGTACCGAATTAAAAGAAGTACCAACAACAGAAGTAGACCCAAAATAAGTACTAGCAGCAACGCATTAATTCAAAAACATTTTGATATTTAAAGAAAAGAGGGCTAGCTTAAAGGCTGGCCCTCTTTTCTTTGTTCCATTCTAAGCGCTAATGAACCTTTTCAATCTCCGGCTGAACATCAACAAGATAATTCTTCTTAAGCATCGTAAACGCGCGCTGACGTGTAAACTTTTTATCTTTTTTGCATTTTTTAATCATGTGCAGCATGTTTATCATGTTAACACATGACAGAACCTGATTGTCTTCGCCCAAGGCCTTGATTTGCTTCTTTTGCCAATCTTCTTCGCTCTCTATTTTTTCGATCGGCTCGGAGCCGTTTTCGTCATCGCCAAACTCTTGACTAGCCGCGACCTCTTTTTTATCTGATTTTTCCTTGCCATCTGACTTCTTGTTTGGATCTGGCTTCAGGCCAAGATTTTCGCGCACCTCGTTTTCGGTGATATAATTTTTGAGCGAGCTTTCTTTGCCGTACAGCTCCTTGATCCACTTCATATCCTCCTCTGGCACGATCTTTGCCTTAACTTCAAAATCTGGCTCCACACCCTGGGCCTGGATGGACTTTACGCCAGGCAAGAAATACAGCATGGTGGTAAGTTTGAGCGCACAGCCATTTTTGACAGGGATAAGCTCTTGCACCGAGCCCTTGCCAAAAGTTGTCGTGCCGGCCAAAAATACCATAAATTTACGGTCATTTTTGCCCGACTCATAAATCTTTTGTGAATGATATTGCAGACACCCGGCCAAAATCTCGGAAGCTGATGCGGTAAAGTTGTTGATCAAAATAATGATTGGCACGTCACTTTTTAAAACAGGATCAGTGCGAGTAAAATATTCGGCCACGGTTTTGCCGTTGCGGTCTTTGGTTGAGCACACAAGCGAATTTTTAGGTAAAAACAGACCCGCCATATCGATGGCAGAATCAAGCGTTCCGCCAGGGTTGCTGCGCAAATCCAAAATTATGCCCTTGCACTTGCCCTTGTTGGCCTTTTCTAACAAATCCTTCACCTGCTTTGCAGCGATCTCGGCAAAGTGCTTGAGTGAAAGGTAATAAACACGCTGTTCTTTGAAGCAGTAGCAAACCGCAGTCTGGTCCTTGATTAATTCACGTTTAATGGTAAATGAAAGCGGTTTTTTTGCTCGAATAATTTTTAAATTAACCTCGGTGTCAGTCTTGCCTTTGAGCTTGTTGATAACCTCATCAGTAGAAAGGCCTTTTAACGTGTCTTTGTTTACGCTAATTATTTTGTCACCACGCTTCAGACCGGCCTTGTGCGCAGGGCCACCCTGCACCACATCTATGATCAACAGCGCATCGTCGTCAATTGCCTTGCCAATTATACTTACGCCGATACCAGAAAACTCGCCCGTCGTTGTCTCAAGCGTGTTTTTGAACTCTTCGTTATCAAAAAACGCAGAATGCGCATCAACGTTTGAAATAGCCAGTTTTAACGAGTCTTTGATGAATTTTTGAAAATCGACCTTGCGAAAAGCCTTTTTTTCGATTGTGGCAACAGCCTCTGAATAAGTCTGAAACCACTGCAAAATATCTTTTTCTGAATTATAGTCCTTTGATTCAGCTTTTTCGTCTTTTTTATCGGATTCATTGTCTACCTCTTTTTTGTCGTCATTGCTCGATTCCTTTGCCGCCTCTTTTGAGGCCTGATCAACAACTATATCCGTCGTTTCGGTAATCGCTTCAGAGGTGTCATCGGCACTGGACGAATCTTCATCTACAATTTTAGACTCTTCAATGCTGGCATCTACAAGCAATGCATGTTCAGCCGACATGGTGGCAAAAACCGCTACTGCGCAGCAATATCCAAGTAGAAATTTAAACTTCATATCTCGCTCCTTCAAAATAAATAATTAAACTATTTTTATCGACGGGACTTCAAAAAAAATATAAACAATCTATGATTGGATTAAGGTATCAATAAATATGTGGCGTAAGCAACAAATTTAGATTACTTCAAAATTGTGAATCAAATGTAAGGAATTTTGGAATATGGAAATCGCAAACACCGATCCCAACAAACAAGTGATCATTGTCACCGGGCTTTCTGGAGCGGGCAAATCGGGTGTACTCAAAGGGCTCGAGGACTTGGGCTTTTATTGCGTTGACAATCTACCCGTGCCGATGCTTTCAATTTTGCTGAACCTTGCATTCCAAACACAAACCAACACAATCAAAATTGCGCTAGGCATCGATTCCAGAAGCGAGCAATTTCTGCACAATCTGGTAGCAGAGGTTCAAAAGCTAAAAGATGAGCTAAAAGATAACCTAAAGATCATATTTTTGACTGCATCAACAGAAACGTTGATCAAGCGATATCAAGAAACACGCAGGAATCATCCGATGATTTCAAAGGACGTCGATCTTTTAAAGGCAATCGATAGAGAAAAGGTTTTGTTGCAGCCTATCGCCAAAATGGCCGATATCACGCTTGATACCAACTCCCTAAATTCGCACGATCTTCGCAGCTGGGTTCAGGCCTCGTTTGCGGCAGAAAACTCTAGAAAACTTGTTGTTAACCTCGTGTCATTCGGCTTTAAATACGGCCTACCATCTGAAAGCAATATCGTACTCGATCTAAGATTTTTGCCAAACCCTTATTTTATACCAGCACTCAAACATCTTGACGGCAGAACGCCCCAAATTCAAGAATATTTATTTGATCAACAACTCGTAAAAGACTACTGGGACAAGGTTTTGGATTTTACAAAATATGCGAGCGAACACTTTTATGAAGAGGGTAGATTTTTTGTAACAATCGCGTTTGGTTGCACCGGCGGCAAGCACAGATCGGTCTCTTTTGTTGAAAAAATGAAGCAACAAAACTGGAATAATGTTAAGTTTTTGACAAATCATCGCGACATCGGAAAAGAGTAGTAAAAAAGTAAGGAGAGAGATGACAAAAAACGCACTGCACTTTTCGCTTCTGATCGCAGTTTTGGCCGCATGTCTTTATTTTATAATCTTCGGCCAACGCGGGGTCATGAAGTATTATCAGGTTTCTAAAGAAATCCAGCACGAAAAGGCCAAACTCGCAAAGCTTGAACAAAAAAACAAGAAACTTCAAGCCAAAATTGAAGCCTGGCAAAACGACAACTTCCAGAAAGAAAAGTTTGCCCGCCAAGATCTACAAATGAGCAAACCAGACGAGATGGTCTTTGTTCTGACTCAGACTTGAGACAGCGAGTTTTATTAGGCATTTTCTGAAACTTACGGGCTAACAATACGTCATCCTCGCGAAAGCGGGGACCCAGCAAGAGTTTCTGTTATATAGACAAAATATTCCAAACGGCCACTAAAAATGGTGGGTATTAAGTTGTTATTAATTCACGATATTATTTATTCGTCATTCCCGGCCTGACCGGGAATGACGAATATGCTGAGTTGTAAGATTCGAAAAAAGTTTATTGATGTCTGTTTTTGCAATTTCTAAAAATTTTATTCGCTAGCCATCTCCCACACGTCGCTAGCAGGCCGCACCTAAAAACTTATCATTTTCTTGGCAGAACCGACGGGCAGGCGCATTTAAAAGAACATGCTTGATGTATAACCCTGAATATCGGATACTTGATCAAATGCTTTCAAATTGAAAATTGAAGGCATTTTTATTGTTTAGTGCGTTTTTGAAAAAACCTTTTAAAAATGGCTAAAACGATACCGATCAAAAATATTGCAAGAAACGGAAACGATACGCCAGACTTGCAGATATTAAATACGGCCATTGTTAGAATGTACAGCGATGTACCAAGACCAAGCACAGGAATGAATCGATATAATCCAGAATTTGAAACAACGCCAACCGCTTTGTACGCCGCAATCATGCTCAAAAATATCGCAATCAACTGCGCAAACACCGACAGGCTGGTTAATGCGGTTTGATCGTTGCTGACGGTTAAAACTAGGCACCCCAAAACGCCCTCAGCCAAAATAGCTATCCATGGCACATTTGTTGAAGAGAGCTTTGTAAAAAATCTTTTGAATGGAATATGGTTATTATCGGCCAGCGTGTACAAGTTCCAACAATTTGTAGTCAAAATCGAAAAACATGCGCCTAAAATAGCCGCATAAACCGAACCATTCAGAACTCTGCCCAATATTTCCAAACTAGGCAAAGCCTTCTGTGCTAGGCCCAAAATCGGAACTTCAACACTTCCAAGCATTGCGCCAAGCGAACCATAAATTAAAAACTGAAACACCGTGTTAATCGACACAACCACAAAAAATGCGGTTAAGATAACTTTTTTTATGTTTCGAGTAGGATCATCAATCAAATGACCGACAGAACAAATAATCTCAAAGCCCATCGTTGCAAAAACGCAGAGCGGTACAATCAAAAATATGCTTGAAAAATCGGATGATCCAAACGACCAAACAGATGGATCAAACGAATAAAATCCGACGCCAAAAACAAATAAAATCGGCAATGCTTTGAGCGTAGAAAAAACGTACTGAACTTTCCCGCCAACACTGGCACCGGCAAGGTTAAGCAGGATAAGCAGAAAAATAAAACAGTAATCCATGGCAATTGTCGGAACGTTACTCAAAACCGAAAATTGTGCCTGAAAAAATGTATTAAATTTATGCATCAAAAGCGCAACCGACGTTGTCTTGCCAATAAAGTACCCCCAACCGCTCAAAAACCCAGCCCAGTCGCTGATATATGACTTACTAAAGACATACAGGCCTCCAGATACTGGATGCAGCTTGGCAAGTGTTGCGATGCTTAAAATGATCGGAAACATCAGCAGCCCTGCAAAAATATAACCCAAAAAACTGTAAGCACCGGCAATTGGAACTATCTGTTTGGAATTAATAAAAAGTCCAGCGCCTATCATCGTATTGATACATATTAAAACACCGATTAGTGGCGATATTTTATTCTTTGACATAACTTATCCCAAAAGTAAGAATTTTATTTTTTAAATCTTGTTGCCAACAACAGCATTATTATAGCTTTTATTACAAAGTCGCCTACAAAAAATGGATAAAAACCTATCATTAAAATTTTTTGTACCGGAACAAAACAAGCCAATCTCAATAACCCAAAAGCAAATACTATCAATGATCCAGTCCAATATTTGCATAGCAACATAAAGTTAGATTTGCGCATAAAATTGCGTGTTGTTGCCATAAAAATCATCGCAACCAAAAACCCGATCAAATAACCACCGGTTGGGCCAAGCAAGTGAGCTGGTCCACTGCCGAAATGTGCAAAAAATGGAGCCCCAACCAAACCTTGCAAAAGATAAATAATGTAGGCATAAACAGCCATTTTGCCAAACAGCCAGGCACAAAACAAAAATGCAATTGACTGAAGGGTAAATGGAACCGGATTGAATGGCAGAGGAATGCAACACTGCGAACTAGCCGCATAAATCCATGATAATGCCAAACAAAACCCAAACAGTTTTATCCAGGATTCACTTGTAACTCTGTTGATTTCATAAACTAGGTTAATCAATTTTACTTTTAGATCTTGCATATCAGCCTTTCGCTTTTTAAAAAATTATCCAGCGTCAGAATGATATTAAATTTTATACGGCTTGGCAAATGCGGGTAAATATATTCTAAATAAAACCGTTCAAATGGATTCGACTACGCCCTGAGCGAAGCGTAGCGGAGTCGAATTGGTACGAACGGTTTTAATCGAATATCCCTTTTTTATAACAGCTCGACACCTTTTGCTTTGCAATCTGCTAAAATATGATCTGGCCAAATGCTTGGCTGAACCTGCCCAATGTGTTTTTTACGTAACACAAACATTGCCATGCGAGACTGCCCAATTCCGCCGCCAATGGATAGCGGCAACTTGTCCTCCAGTAGCATTCTATGAAATAAAAACTCTTTGCGATGCTCATGGCCTTTAAGTTTTAGCTGAGCTTCCAAAGATTTTTTATCGACCCTTATACCCATCGAAGAAAGTTCAAAAGATGTCTGCAAAACTGGGTTCCAAACCAAGATATCTCCGTTAATTCCTTTAAAACCCGTATCCGTTGGCGTTGACCAGTCATCGTAGTCAGAAGCGCGACCATCGTGTGGTTTACCATCGATTAAATCGCCACCTATTCCAATTAAAAAAACAGCTCCATGAATTTTGCAAATTTCGTGCTCACGCTGCCTTGGCGTCAGATGAGGATATTTGCTCACAAGCTCCTCGGTATGAACAAATGTAATTTTTGATGGCAGAACAGGTGAAATGTCTGAATATTTCGCACAAACGGCCTTCTCGGTCTGCTTGATGACCGAATAAATATCAGAAACAATCTTTTTTAAAAATTTGAGTGTACGATCTTGAGACGTAATAACCCTCTCCCAGTCCCACTGATCAACAAACAGTGAATGAATTTCATCCAAATCTTCATCGGCTCGAATTGCGCGCATGTCTGTAACAATACCTTCTCCAGACTTCATGCCGTATTTTGCAAGAGCCATTCGCTTCCACTTTGCAAGCGAATGCACTACGACGGCTTTTTGATCAGCATCTGATTTTACTGCAAACATCACAGGCCGCTCAATGCCGTTTAGATCATCGTTTATACCTGTGCCATCTTTAACAAAAAGAGGTGACGTAACTTTTGTAAGATGTAGCTTTGTCGCAAGCCGTTTTTCAAAACAGGCTTTAACAAATTGAATTGACTCTTGTACTTCTTTGAGCGATTTAGCCACAACAACACTCTCCAGTTTTTTTATCATTTTATCCATTAATAAATCCTTGAATTTGGCGGATCGTAAAAATTAAATTTCAAACATATCTCAAAAACAATCTCTAGTTGCTTATTATTACCATCGATATCATTCATAAAATCCTTTCGAAAAATTAGGCCTACACAACAAAAAACCCCAGCCGGTTAAGCTGGGGTTAAGTTTTTACGTTTCGTTTTCAGTTCACGTGCGCAACTCAACCCCAGCAATATTATTATTGCTTTGATTATTATTTTGATTGAGATTTAGGGCACTGCGTCTGAACATTTTTTTCCTTACATTAAGTTTAAATTCATGTTTTAAACTTAAACTTAAATAATTTTAAAGTCAAACACTTTACAATTACAGCACCAAACCATCCATATTCAGCTGCATACATCAACCACCATCATTGAAAGCATAGAATACATAGGCCTTGCAAACAAAATGATAAGTTTTTAGACGCGGCCTGCCAGCCATTATCTGGTCGAAGTTTTCAGATGGTTTTACAAAAAACTGCAAAAAACCCCCTCATTTTGAAAGTTTCGATCAGAAGCCAATCTTGAAAACCATAAATTTCATGCTCGATTTGAATGATTTCTTCAAATAAAACAATCAAAAACATCGCTTTTCATACAAAATTAGGCATTTTTGAGTGATTTTAGCACTTATAAAATTATTTACAAATAGAATATTTATGATATCATGGGTGTATGGTAGTAATTTAAATTAAATGAATTGGGGGAAAGTTTTATGAAGAATAATTTAATATTTTTATCACTATTACTTGTATCTTGTTCAATGAGCAGCGTACAAATCAATGCAGCACAACAACCGCAATCAACTGGCGGTAAAATTTGGGAACTGTCAAAAACCGTTTTAAAAGGTGGACTAAAGCTAACAGCACGAATCGGCTGGGAAACAATTAAATTTACTCCAAAATTTATATTCTTTCCGATCAAGCACTTGTATTCCATGGGGAAGAACTTGGGCGATGCATTTGAAAAAAAAGATTTTAAACAAATAATTTGTGCTATTTATGAAGGAACTGCTGTTTTATTGTGGTTAGGCGCATTGATATTTTTAATGCACGGTGCTACGGTTGCAGCTCAATTTTTTGCAGAAAACGGGATTGTCTCAACTGAAACCGCTGCTGGATTTGAAATTGTTAACAATTATACGTGGATGAATCCATATTTTCAAAGCATCTTGGGGTACATTAAAACTTTTACAGCATACGAATTAGGCATGCTTAAAGATTGCATGAGTTCAGGCCTCAAGAATTTGCCTGGCTGCCTAGGAAATATGGCAATGCAAACAATAAAAGCATCATATTACACAACAAAAGCCATGATTTTTTCTGGAGTAAGATTGATTTGTTCAAAGATTGGGTTAGTTCAGTAATTTTTGATTAAGCTAAAAATATAAAACGGCCACGTCAATAAAGCGTGGCCGTTTTATATTTTTAGAGATTTACATTCGCATACAAAAGCTTACCAGATTCAAGCGAAATGCTTGCACCAGGAAGAATTTCTATGTCTAAGTCGTTTGCAGGATTACCATTTCCAAGCAAGAATGCTTGCGATAAGCTTACGGCGCCATCATTGTACACGTGATTTTGACCGTTAACAATAAGCGTTCCAGTCGTCAATTGCATGCCAGTTATTGTGGTTCTAAGTGTACATCCATTCAAATATAAAATTGAACTGTCATCCATGTATAACAAATCACGCCTATCATTTGAAGGACTGTAACTAAATGTAATTCCCGTATCAAACATTACTGTACGTGATATAGAAAATGTCTGCGAAGACTCAAAATTAAACCCTTCAAATCCAGATATAGTTGAATCTATCATCTGCAGCCCACCATTTTTAAATCTGTAGTTATCTGTTAAAAATAGATTGCAGTTTTGTAGGATAAGGTTGGTATCAGCCGTTTTACATGCCAAATTTTGACCACCTATTCCATAAAAAACAACATTATTAATCGTCAATTGACCGGCGTCTATGTTAACGTATGCCCCAGGATTCATGCTCACCGTATATCCATAACCATTAATAATAACTTCGCCGGCAAGATTTAGAGGCTTATAAAGTGCTCTATTATCGGTTATTTCGATGGTAGAGTTAAGAAATTTTAGAGTTGCTCCAGCGGGCAAATATATCCCATTTTCATCATAATTTTTTATTACGGTATTCGCAATTTCAACGGTCTGGCCCGCCTCAATTTGTATCAAATTTGAAAAGCCTTCAGCCAGATTTATGGTATAACCATTCCCCTGAATAAATGTATAATTGGTTGAAGGCGAAGATTGAATAATAAAATGGCGGTTAGGTCCAAGTAATAAGTCTGTTTTAAGCTCGTGATAGTAAACTTGAAGCGTTATATCTCCACGATTTTCTGGAAGAAATGGCTCTGGAGCAACTTGATATGTGATGGAATTGTCGCCAGTCCAACTTGGATCCCAATTTATTGGAGAATTATTACCAGAGGTCTGAACAATAGACTCTCTGCTCCAGCCAGCTATTGAATTTGTATCTTGCAGATATAACTTACCACCTGGAGAAATAAGAATAGATGAGCTTCGATTCGAAAATACCAAACCTCCTTGCAACACATCGATATTTATTAAAAACAGCAATAATAAAAATTTAAAAATTGCCTTCATTAAAAACCCTTCCGCTTAGTACGCATTATTCATCGACCACTTCAAGACATTTTAGAAGCTATAGAAATCGAGTAAATATTAGAATAATTAATCTGATATCATATAAAAAACGCCTAGTTTAGCATCTTTTATACAAGCCTTTTTATGACAACTAAGGAAATGTTACTTTTATTTTTTTGTTTTTTTGTTCCACAAAATTATTTCGTTTGCCGACTTTTTCATGAAAAACAGTGTCTTCAAGGCAAAGCAATGATTTAGCCGCAACTCGCCTCAATTCTTTTTCTGAAATATCATTTCGTAGCACAATTTTGGGCAAAGCAACCAGATTTTTTGGCAATTCCATATCCCATGATTCGATATGATCGATATACTTGGGGCTCAGCAAAAGAACGATACTATTTTTAGGTAAAGCAAAGTTTTTATGATTAAGTGGCTTGATTTTCTTTATCCACGAACAGTAGTTGCCAACTTTTTTAAATGAATAACAAATGTAGTCTTTGTCAGGAATAATTTTAAAATTGTTAATAGTGTTATGTTTATCAAAAACATGCTCAAGTCTTCGAGTAATTATAAGCCTGTACTTGGCCAGATCCAAATCGTCGACAGGAAATGAATAAAATCCATTATCATCGCTTACAGCAACTTTGCCATCAAAATAAACTCTGAATCCAGGCAAATCCTCGATCGTGCTTTTTACCTGAATAAGGCCCTTGGCCACAGTCTGGTTGTCGCGTAAACCTGCTGGCAAATTTGTGACTTTTTCACTAGAATTAGGATTATTTAACGTGCCGGAAATAGGGCTCTCGGGCATGGCATTTAAATTGCCTACCAAAAACAAAGCGCTAATTATTAAGTAAATATTGATATTAAATGTACTTTTAAGATTCATGCTAACCCCTATCCTATTAAATTCAGCCAAAATACTAAGATCATGGAATAATCGTATTTATGTAATTTTATATTATGATATTCTAGAATCTATAATAATTGAAATTATTTTGAAATCAATTGTTTAGATATGTAAAACAAAGGTATTAACAGATGTTTAATAAACAAAAAATATTAGATTTTTTTAATAAAATATTAAAATCTGGTGCCTCGCCACAAAAACTTGCAATATCATGCAGCATAGGTATTTACATTGCATTTTCACCATTTCCTGGGCTTCATGCGGTAATGATTTTTCTTATTCACTGGATTCTAGGATTGAACCTTCCAATGATGTTTTTGGCAACATCGATAAACAATCCCTGGACGATTATTCCGTTTTATTCAACAGACTACTTTTTTGGCTACTGGCTGGTACACAACGTTTTAGGCAGGAACCCCGATTTTTGCATATCTTTGGCAAAAGTCTTTGGATCTGGTAAAATATGCCTGGTATCTTTTTTTGTTGGTGGAAACGTGCTGGGTTTAGCTGTAGCCTTAATCAGTTACCCGTTTGCAAGTTTATTATTTAAAAGGCTTTTAAAATCTGGCAAGGCGGATTTATGAAAACAGTTGCGGAGAACAAAAAAGCTCGCTTTGATTACGAAATACTTGATACGGTTGAGGCCGGTATCGAGCTACGTGGAGACGAAGTTAAGTCCATCCGCAATAATTCTGCCTCGCTTTCCGACTCTTATGCCATTGTTTCCAAAGGTCAAATCGTCCTGCTTAACTGCTACATCGCGCCGTACACGCACTCATACGTAAAAAGCATAGACGACACCACACGTCGCAGCCGTACTTTGCTTTTGCACAAAAAAGAGATTAATAGAATGATTGGCGACGTCTCACGCAAAGGATTGACCTTAATCCCACTAAAAATGTATTTTAATGAACGAGGTTATTGCAAGGTTCTGCTTGGCCTTGCAAAACATAAAAAATCAGTAGATAAAAAGCGAGAATTAAAAGAAAAGGATATAAAAAGAGAGACTCAGAGAATAATCAGGGGCAAAATTTAAGGGGGGATAATGATAGGTTCTAAACTTTATCGCACAAAATCTTGTGTGGACTCGATTGCTTGGGCAAGCCAACATTTATCGGATGCACCGGACGGATCAGTATTTCTTGCGGACAGACTTGAAAGCGCCCACGGACGCAACGGCAGAATATGGCTCTGGCAGCCGGGCCAGCTGGCTGTAACAATTATTTTAAAACCAAAAACTTTTAATTTGAGCTCAGCCGAAGACCTACCCATCAGGCTAAATCAGCTAAATATGGCCATTTCGCTTGGAATTCAAACCGTTTTAGCTGAATACGGCGTGGGCCTGAGGTGGCCAAACGATTTTGTCTTGAATAACAAAAAAGTCGGAGGTCTTCTGTTCAAAGTTGTTTGGGAAAACAACTTTCCGGCAGGTATAATTTTGGGTTTTGGAATAAACATCAATAACGAATTTAAGCCAACAGATGAGCTTTTTGACATCGCAACAAGCCTGAAACAAGAAATTGGCAAGGACCTGGACATGCGAGCCATTTATAAAAATCTTTTACATTCGATGAATGAGTTTTATAAAAAGTGGCAGGCAGGCGCGTTTGATGAGATCTATAAATCTTGGCGCAAGGCTCAGCTGAATCTTGGCAAGAAATTAAAAATTAATTTAACCAGCAGCAAAACCATTTCTGGTACAATGCTTCAGGTCATGCCGAATGGCGATATAATCTTGATTGATGAAGCCGGCAAGCAACAAATCATTCCGTTTTATACCGTGCAAGAAACTCTTGTCGTATAGACGCTTTTAGACATATTCAAATGCATCAACAGATCAGACCGCTCAACACTGATGGCACTTTTTGTTATTTTCCAAAATATTGTTCGCTATAAAAGATCAGATCATTGACGGCAGGCCGCATCCAAAAATTTATAAAAACGCTGGCATAGCCTACTCTATCGAAGTTTTGGAATGACATAGTCGATGTATGAGCGTATTTATTGTGGGTTTGCGCCTCTTTGGGCTGGTGGAATATACTGATACTCAAAACCCGTTACAAAGTTAAAGTCCGGAGTATAAAAATCTGCAATAATTGGAAACTTTCTATAATCAATTTGTTGGTATGCTAGCTTATAATCACCGCTATCTCCAGCGATATAAACCACATCGTTAATTTTATAATTCATGCGAGGCTGGAATGGCCATGCAAGATCTTGTAAGGTTATATTCCTAAACGTACAATAATATTTAACAAACATAATAATTGGATCAACTATCGAATTTAGATAATTATGGCGTGGCACAGGATCTGGTAAATATTTTTCAGTCAAATAAACAACAATTCTAGGCATTACTCCACGTGAATGCTCATTTTGAGGCTCATTTCCATCAGATGGATGATAGTATATTTTAAAATTGTTAATTTTACCTGTAATCTTTCCATCTTCAGCTATATCAATGAGTTTGCTCTGCAATAAAAATTTAGCAAAATTATAACTAAAATCAGGAAGATACTCTTTTTTTACCTGTAGATGCATTTTAAAAACTGATCCACAAGACTTTTTAGCTGCGCTCACAAACTGCTGCAATCCAGTTAAATCATCTGATATTCTAGCCGAGCCTTGATGGGATAATATTTCATTAAGGTCGTCAAAATTTTGCGATACAATGCTTGTAAAAAATGAAAAATAAGCATATCCATTTTCAGCAAATTTCATAGGACGACGATCTAATGAACGGCTAATATCTGCTTCAAAAAATTGACATGCTATCTGATCGCCATTAAATATATCTGTATCTTGATACAAATGGTTATCACTAAGCAATTCAGGGATTATAAAAATATAACCACTACGCGCTTGTTGTCCTGAAGTTGAATATTGTATCCAACCACATGATCCAATTCGATCAGTAATCTCATCGCACCACTCATCAACATTGACCCAATTTGTATTTATACACTCAAATTCATCAAACTTAAAGCCTCTTACATCTGCGATCCGCAATTCTGGGACTAACAATGCGGGCACTGGAGGAGCTATCGGTGAGCTTGATTTATCACCACTGCCACGGCCTTGGACACATTTTGCCCACGCTGCACGAAACAAATCTGCAATCGATTTTCTAAATCCATGCTTACTATAATATTGACATACTTGGATAGAATGCTTTTTTAAACGTTTCACCCGTGCCAAAATTTTTAATTTTATTGCCATGGACGCATTTTTTAATTTATCTTTAAAACGCTTAGTCCAGCTCTCCGAGAATTCGCCTTGTTGCTGTGGATTTGTAGCTGTTTGCACCGAATCAGCCGCATACAAACCGCTACAAACGCTAAAAACCATAAAAAATAAAATGTATTTCTTCATTGCCAACTCCAAGCCTTAAGATTTGATATCGACCTACGTTGATTGAATGATACATAATTTGTGTAGCTGATTGGAAGATTATTATTATTATTATTATTATTGGGCAAAATTGCGATCAGAAGGCGCTTGCCAAGCAGGACTCATACCAAATCGACAAAATAATACATAAAACTCAATTTACTAAATCGCTGATTACATGATTGGTTTAGAAACTCTTAAAAAACTATTTAATTCTGCAAATTGGTATCATGTATCATGCGTGATTAAATGAAGTCTGCCGAGCGCGCAACCAGTTTTTGTTATTTTTATTTTTTTCATTCGCCAGCCCAGACCAGATCACTGCCGGCAGGGCGCATTCAAAAATTTATAATTCCCTTAAAATAATCGCCATAATCAGGGATTCAAGATTGAATACTTGATGTATAAGTGCAAAAATCGAGGGTTTGAGTAATGCCTTTTATATTAGTCCACACCTGCTCCTGTCGATGATTGCGATTGCGGCGGCAGCTGCTCATCAACAATAGGCGTTGTGGAGAGCTCAGGCGGCAACGTTTCTACCTGCTGCTGAGGTTGAATAAACCGCTTAGGCGTAACGGATTTTATCAATTTACTTAAATTTCTCTTTATCGTCGCACCATACACACTTAAATTTCTCTTTATCGTCGCACCATAAAAAGTTGTATATTTATAATTACGAATAAAAAAAGACTTCATTGAAGATAAAAGTTTTTTGATGGCATGCTTCTTTAATAGATCATTGAGATGCTGAGTAAAAAGAGGATTTTGAAGTTCAGAACTAGCATAGCTGAGTAAAGAGTAAGACTTATCAGAACTAGCATAGCCGAGTAAAGAGTTAGACTTATTATATTCGCTGTCTTTATCGCATTGTATTTTAAAAATTGAATCGATGTTGGCTCCATGGTTTATGAGGCACTCTATTAACGTAAAATTCAGGTTATGCTTAATAGCTAAAAATAACGGAGACTTACTTTCCTTTATATCAAAAAAGTAATCTTTGTCGTAAATATACACATTTTTTCGAGCTTTATGCACGTACCATGCATTCGGATTGGCTCCAAACATAAGTAGATTCTTAGCTATCTCAACTAAGCCCTCTTCTAAAGCAAAATGAATAATCTTATATCCAGTATTAGTATCATAGGGCATATCAGTATTCGGATTGGCCTTAAATCTGAGGAGTAAGTCAACCATTTTCTCATCTTTGTTAATCACGGCATACAATAATGAAGTATAATTACTATTATCTAACACGTTAACATTCGCTCCAGCTCTTAAGAGAGCCTCAACTAACTCTTTAGACCCAATCTTTGCTGCTAAACATATATCTGCTGGACGTGTATTTCCTGATTTAATAGCATCTCTTATAAGAGCGTCAACTAACTCATTAGACCCAATCCTTAGTGCGGCATCGATATGCGTCTGATCTGCTTTTCCTGATTTAATAGCATCTCTTATTTTATCCTCTTCATATTGCATCAATACCTCAAAATTTTTAAAGTCAGGCGAATCTTTAGGAATCTTTCGTGCAAAATCAAAAACACTTTCACTGTATGTATTTTTAAAGGGCATGGTATCGTCTTCACGTTCACAGGTAGTCACTATATCCCATGGGTTAGCACCACACTCTAAAAGCTTCTTTATTACATCAATCGCACTGTCTATCGTAAGAATTGTTAAATATAAAGCGGTGCAATCATTAATCTTGACTTTATCATCAATTACTAAATTAAATTTCAAATTTGGATCAGCACCCTTGCTGAGCAAAAATAATGCGGCGACACCATCCTTCGCTCTTAGCGCTCTGTGAAGATCTGTACATCCATCCTCATCCAGTTTATTTATATTTTTTACCGATGCCGAATTTATTAATGTATGCGCAGCACCAATTTTTGTAAACAAGAGGTTACCAGTACGCTGCGTTTCAACGTTTTTTCCTACTAATTTGTCTGGATGATACTTGAACGCTAGTTTTTTATATGCATTTTTCGGATCAGCCCCCTCCTCAACTCCAAGTATTTTGTATGGATCACTGTTGGGAGTGTTAAATATTCGATTCGACGCTACATCATCCTTGAATTCACTGGCATTAAAATCAGCCTGCGGATCAACTTCCATAGCATTAATCGACATCAAGCTAAAACACGTAAATATCATCAACCATAAACACAACAGAGGGCCATGCAGCGTACCCCTGTCCATCGTTATACCCCTACCCCTGTCCATCGTTATACCCCTACCCCTGTCCATCGTTATACCCCTACCACTGTCCATCGTTATACCCATACCGATGCCAGTTGCAATTAAAATAATGGATACAAAGAGTTCAGACTAATAAATATACTACTGATGTAGTGTTACAAATTCACAAACAGAATATCAATAAATTAAATAATAATTAGTAGTAGACATGACGTTTTTGTTATTTTTCAAAATCTTGTTAGCTATCAACGACCAGATCAATTGCTGCAGGCCGAGTCTAAAAACTTGTAAATTTGCTGGCATGGCCGACTCTATCGAAGTTTTGGAATGACATAGTCGATGTATCAACCTGCTTATGCATGTTTTGACATGGCGCAAAGTTTGGTAGATTTTAAAATTAGAATGGTATGACTCTATGCCAGCTTTTGATTTGGCTTGAGTTTTTAGTCAAAACCCTGATTCAATCAAGTCGAACAACATTTTCTTTGATAATAAATTGATATTTTATCCGAATATATCTATATTTTTATTGTTAACAGTAAATTTTTTGTTTGGAGAGGCCATGGAAAGAAAAATTTTGTACGCCCCCTGGCGCCACGAATATGTGAACAGAAATCGTGAAAATGATGTAAAAATGCCAATAAAAAACGATTGTATTTTTTGCCATCAGGTGGCATTGGCCGAAGATGACAAATTTTTTATAATTAAGCGGTTTAAAACCTGCTTTGTGATGATGAATAAATATCCATATAACATTGGGCATTTGATGGTTTTGCCATACGACCATATTTCTGATTTGCGAGAGTTAAAATCAGAAATTCGTGCCGAGCTTTTTGACATTGCGGCGCTTACCTTGACGGCTGTAGAAAAAGCTTTAAAAGCCAAAGGTTTCAATCTTGGAATAAATATGGGTGTTGCAGGTGGAGGAGGTATTCCGTCCCATCTTCATCTTCATATTTTGCCTCGCTGGTTTGGAGATACAAATTTTCTTGAAACCATTGGTGAAATTAAAATGCTTAGCTCTGATATTCAAATTGTTTATCAAATGCTTAAAGATGAATTCAAAAAACTTGCATGATTTTAATAGCCCTACAAATCAAAGAAATGAGCTTATTTTTTTGAAGCTTTTTGAAACAATTTAACTTTAAGTTTTGCAAATTTTTTTCCAGCTCTGCGAGATATGCCAAATTGTTTTAAATATCCTACTGAATTTTCAATTTGAGCGTTAATGTCGGTAGTATTTTTTGCATTGATCATTTCTCTGTCAATAATCATTCCAAATTTTTCAAGTTTAAATAAAGGAGCAGTAGATTGTTTTATTGGCTCTCCGAACGAAATTATTGTGCCAAAGGGATCTCTGATAGAAAATGTTTTATAACCCCAATCAGTAGTTTTTAGTTCTGTGGCAATCTTGAGATCTTTTTTTAGGCATTTTTGATAGTATTTTTCTATGCCTTTTTTCATCTCAACAAAAAAGCCTGTACAACGATTTGCACATCTCTTTATAAAGCTGAATGCGGCAAGTTCTTCAACTTGTGGAGTTCGTAAACTAATACCGCACTTTCCCTTGCGAAGATGCGCGTAAACCAAATGTTTTTCGCCTTCCATTCCCTCCTTTAAGCTGGAAAGATCAAACCCTAATTTTTCAGTATAAAATTTGACCCCCTCTTCAACGGAGTCTATAATCAAAACTAGTTCCCCTGACTTCATTTTACTATCCTTACCCTCGCTATGAAACTTGCTTTAACTCACAAACTTTAGTCTGAGCTTATTTTGTTGCAGCAGCAACTTTCTTTGCTAGTTTGCTAACTTTACGAGACGCAGTGTTTGCTTTTAATGTTCTTTTGCCTTTTGCCCTTGATATCTTTGCTTCGGCAATTTTCAGAAGAGACTTTGCTTCTTCGATATTTTTATCATCCAAAGCCTTTAAAACTTTTTTCGTGTAGGTTTTTATCTCTGTGAGTCTTGCCAAATTAACAAGCTCTCTTTTTTTTGTTTGAACAGCTCTTTTTTTTGCAGATTTAATATTTGCCATTGTTACTTCCCTGAAATATTATTTATATTACTTTTTCGATTTTACCGGCTTTTAAACACTTTGTACAAACAGCGTCGCGATACACATTTGTTTGACCTTTTAATCTAAAACGCATCACATGAACGTTTGGATAAACCCAACGCTTTACTTTGTTGTTTGCGTTACTCACAAGATTTCCTACCTGCGGTCTTTTATCACATATTGCACATATATTTGCCATTTTGCAGAATCCTTTCGAATAATTTAATTTTGCAAGTTCTATATTAGCATAAATTCATATATTTTAAATATCTTATCAAAAAGTAAGCACTTACCAAGACCATTAATCATTTGGTCGAAAGGCGTGCATTTCTCTTGGTTCAATATTTAACAATTCGTAAACCTCTTTTGCATAAAGAGTTTCTTTGTCAAATAGAGTGGTTGCAAGCAAATCCAATCTATCTTTATTTGTTATTAAAAGCTCTTGGCCCTTCTTTAGGCACCCATCAATTATTTTGCTGATTTCAGTATCAATTTTTTGAGCAGTGCTTTCGGAAAAGTCTTTGTGTTTTTGAATATCACGTCCTAAATATGGATGTTCTTCAATTGAGTTCAAATCTATTGGCCCCAAATCAGACATTCCGTAGCGACATACCATGCTTCTTGCAATATCTGTGGCCTGCTCAATGTCGTTGGATGCGCCAGTGGTTTGTTCGTTAAATATAAGTTTTTCAGATATTAAGCCACCCATGCAAATAACGATTTTTGCCTCCAGTTCGCTTCTGCTTCTTGAGTATTTGTCCATTTCAGGCAACGACCATGAGACTCCAAGAGCTCTGCCGCGTGGGACTATCGTCACTTTATGTAATGGATCAGAGCTTGGAAGTAAAACATTTAGAAGAGTATGTCCAGATTCGTGATACGCAGTCATGCGCTTATCTTTTTCTGACACAATCAACGTTTTGCGTTCAGCGCCAAGCATTAGCTTGTCTCTTGCTATTTCAATTTGTTCGATTTTAACAGTAAGAAGACCTGTTTTAGAGGCTAACAAAGCTGCTTCATTTATAAGGTTTTCTAGATCAGCGCCACTAAAACCTGGTGTACCTCTGGCGATTTTGCTTAAATTAACCTCTGGATCGAGCTTTACGTTTTTGGAATGCACGTTTAAAATTTCTTCTCTACTGACCAGGTCCGGATATGGAACCTCAATAATTCTGTCAAATCGTCCAGGACGCAACAACGCTTTATCTAGAACATCTGGTCTGTTTGTTGCAGCAAGAACAATTATTGCTCCGGCCTCTGTTGAAAAACCGTCCATTTCAGAAAGCAATTGATTCAAAGTTTGTTCGCGCTCGTCATTTCCACCACCTAAGCCTATGCCGCGTTGCCGGCCAACAGCATCAATCTCGTCAATGAAAATTATGCAAGGGCTGTGTTTTTTGGCTTGAGCAAAGAGATCGCGGACTCTTGAGGCTCCAACGCCAACAAAAACCTCCACAAAATCAGAGCCGCTGATGCTAAAAAATGGACGACTGGACTCGCCTGCAACGGCTTTTGCTAAAAGAGTTTTTCCGTTTCCAGGAGCACCACTGAGCAGGATTCCGCGCGGAATTTTTGCTCCAAGACGTTCAAATTTTTGTGGATTTTTTAAAAACTCTATAATATCTCGCAAATCTTCTTTTGCTTCGACAACTCCTGCAACATCTTTAAATGTTACACTTATTGTGTTTGGGGAAAAAAATTTGGCCTTACTTTTTCCAACACTAAAAATTTTACCAGCGCCACCGCCACCCGAATTATTTTGGTTTTGCCTGAAATAAAAGAATATTAATAAAATTAAAAACGGAAGCAGAGATAAAAATAAGTACATCCCCCAAGAATGCTTTTCTGCAGGGTAAACCTCGGCATCAACATTATTTGCTTTAATTGTGCTCCAAAACATCTCTGTTGGGGCTATGTAAGCAGAAAATGTCTTATTGTTTACGTATTTTCCTTGAACGTACTGATCTTGCACAATAATGGATGCAATTTTTTTATTGTCCATCTCTTTTAGCAGCTTTGTATACGTTAACACCTCAACCTCTCTGTTTGCACTGTTGAACCAGAAAAGATATAAAACTCCGATCCCAACCACTGCCAATAAAAGCCAAAGAGCTCCTGGGCCCGGATTTCCTCCGCTAAAACTTTTTTTCATAATTATTTTCCTCAAATACAAATTTGAAAATAACAGCTATAAACCACTCAATCTTACCTATTTTATCTATAAATTGCTCTTAAAAACTTTTAGATTCCGTAACAACAAATTGAAGTCTTTCGAGTTTCCATTCATGATAAAGATATATGAAATAAGCAATACAAGCGATGTAACATCTATAGTCTAATAAATAAAATTAAATAATTCCATCACTATTTTTGCTTGTTTTTTTTCTAACTGTAATAAGTTTTTCCAGTCCAACAAGGAAAACTCTTGGGCTTGTCGTCAAATGTTAAAATTTTAGTTTTTTTACTTGTTGTATTTAAAACAGCTATCTGAGGCACGTTTTTGTAAGCCTTAGGATGCAAATAATCAACTGAAAAGGCTATGTAGTTGCCACATTCTGACCAAACCGGCTCTTGCTTGCTAGCATTATCAAATGTAAGCTGTTTTTCTGTTGCTTTTTTATTATCAAGGTCCATCGTAAATAACTGGAAATACCCATTTACAAGGCGACAAAAAACAATGGAATTATTTTTTTTACAGTAAGATGGTGCTGCACAGTACCCCTTTCCGTTCGTGACACGTTTCGTTGTTTTATTCTTTGTGTCTAGTAGATAAATTTGCGGTTGTCCAGTTTCAAAATCGGAGCAAAAGACTACATCGTTATTTGGTAGATAACATGGAGAAACATTATTTTCGCCATTGTTTGTAAGCTGGGTAAAAATTTTCTTTTTTAGTTTTTTACAAATATTCTGATCGTACAAGTATAATTCTGAATTTTTTTTACCTGACATGCACAGAATTGCTTTAGACCCGTCTTCAGAAAACGATGGTTGCATATTTAATCCATCGTAAGGACAAACCACTTTTAAGCTGTTTGACATGATATCGATGGACATTAATTTGCTATTTTCCCTTGTTATTTGAGAGAAAAATAATACTGGGGCTTGAGTGTGCCATCTTGGGGCAAGGTTTATACGGTGAGAAGTATATAAAACTTTTTCTTGCTTACACGCATAATCCGATATACATATCGCTTTACACTTGTTTGATAATTGTTTGCAATAAGCAAGCGTGCTTAGCATTGGACCATGTTGTCCTGTCAATGCTGGCAAAAGAATATCGGAAATTGCGTGCGCATCGCAAACTATGCTTTTATCATTAAACTTAAATTTTTTTTGAAAAACTGATTGTCCTGATGAGGGCTCTTTCATCGTGACAGAGATTATTCTACTATCATTATTGTTTTTATCTACAGATTCTTCTTTTAAAAAACCACACAAAGAAACATCGTTTTTAAAGAGGTTGGCTAACACTTTATTGTCTGGCTCTGTGTCTGTCTTTTTGAGCTCGACAGATATTTGGTCTGTAAATTCAAGGTCAAATTGAATAACTTTTGCTAATTGCAAGAAAATAGGATCTTCGTTTAGACTCAACATTAAGCATTTAATTTTAGCATGACTTGTCGCATTTACTGTTGTTTGGATAAGGTTATCAGGTGCTTTTTGCTGCATTAGATTGCTAAAAAGGCAAGCAGTAGTATTATAAAAAAATATAAATAATAACATTATTTTTTTTCTGTAAATATACATAAAAGCTCCTATTTGTTTTGCTAGTATCTGGGATTATTTAAAACAGTTAAAAGAGTAATGTAAGCGCTATTGACAAAAATCAATGGTAAAGTTTTTGCCCCAAAGTTTTCTATTGAATTTAAAAAGATGAGCAATACGTAGTATACTCAAATCATAAATTAAAACATTAGATCTTTTTATGATTTCAAAATGTTTAATTTTTCCTTGCCTGTCAACTAGAAAACCTATTCTGCAAGTTGTCCCTCTTGGAACGCCCAAAGGAGGTTTCCATAGTCTTTCAACTTCGATTTGTACATATTTTTGATATAACGCCATTTCAGGGTCAAATTTGCCATTAAAATTTAAAACAAGAGTGCTTGAGGTTTCATTAAAATCCAATGACTGATCGTCATCAAAATCTTCTTCGTCCAAGATTGGATCTTCGGGTTGATCATCGATTTGGTTTAATGCTTTATTTTCAATTACATCAGGTTTTGGCTCAATCTTAGACGTTACATCAATCTTCGGATTTTCATTTTCTATGGCTTTGACTTCATCAAATGCTTCTTTTTGCGCTATCTTTTTTTTAATTTCTTCATCGTTGGCAATTTTTTCCTGCTTCTTTTTTTGTGCCAATTTCTGGGTTTGTTGATTTTTTAGTTTCGTTGCCAATAATTTATTTTTATTGCCGAAAATTTCTGGAATTATTGGTCTATCTTTAATAACCTCAGTGTTCTCTTTTTTATTTTGTGACATTTTGATGCTTTTAGGCTTGGCAAATGGTTTTGAATTTTTAGATTTTGCATTACTTTGCTTTGTTGGCTTAAGTCCGGATTTAGCATTTTTAAAATTTTGAGCTTTGTTTGCGATATTTGATTTGGATGAATTATTAGTTTTGCGTAACACTGATTTAGTGCGCTGTTTAGCCTTGCGTGACCCTGACTTTGATCCATGCCCAGATTTAGTTCCAAATTTTTTGCCGCCACCAACGAATGGGATAGTTGCTCTATTTGTTTTTTTCAAATTTCCATTTTTGTATAATGTGTGGTAATTTTTTTTGGAATGGGCTCCAAAGACAACGAATGTTTTTTTTATTCCACCGTTATTTGTGATTACAGATGCAGCTACGCAAAGTAGTAAATGAAATGTAAGCGATGAATATAAACAATTTTTGAGATTTAAAATCATTGTCCCCGCCGCAATTTTTAAGGAGATACTTGTTGGGTCGACATTGCAACGTAATGCACGCCGGCCTCTTTCAATTGGTCAACTACTTCAATCACTTTGCCATAAGCAATTGATTTATCTGCCTTTACAAAAATTGGAACATTTTCTTTTTGCGAAATTGCCTTTTGCACCGATGAAACCAATGATTTTTTCTCAATCGGATAGTTGTTGAAGTAAATCTTTCCATCCTTACTTAGCGTTACAATCATCTCCTGGCTTGTTGCAGCTTCCCGGCTTTTGCCGAAAGGCAAATCAACTTTTATGCTATTTTGGACCATTGGCGCAGTAACCATAAACATTATAAGTAATGTTGCAAAGGTATCGATCATTGGCGTAAGAATTATCTCTGGTGCATAATATTTCCTTAGAGCTCTTTTTCTGATCTTCATCTTTCGTCCTACTCGCCCAATGTTTCTTTAACTATTTTCAAAAATTTTTCATTAATATCAACAAGTTGAGCTTCTATTTTGTGTAGCTGATGAGTTAAATAATGATATGCAACCAGTGCTGGAATTGCAACAATAAGTCCCGCAAGTGTTGTTGTCAAAGCTTCTGCAAGTCCTGGTGCAATTGTCGAAATGTCAGCGCTTTTTTCTTGTGCTATATCTATAAATGAATGAATTAATCCCCAAATAGTTCCAAACAAGCCTGCAAGTGGCGATACTGCGTAGCTAGTAGATAGAACTGGAATATAAACTTCTTCATCTTCAAGTATTGATGTTATTTCCTGATTTGTAGACAGCTCTAAAATGTCGAAATCCTTAGCCGAAATATTTTTTTGGTCACTTTTTTGTTTTTCTACTATTCTTTTTAACTCATTGAGCGAGGAGTGTAAAAAACTGCCACCAAGTGTTTCTTTAAACTCCTTATTTACCTCAATCAATTCTTGGAAGTTAGAGATTTGGCGTAGCCGTTTTGATAAAAATTTGAGGTGTTTAATATGCTTTATAAATATAATTGTCTTATAAATTATTATGGCCGTACAATAAACAGATAGTACAAAAAGTCCAAGTAGCACAAATCTGCAAACCCAATCAGACTGCAAAATCAGTTGCCACGCAGTTGAATTAAAAATATTTAACGACATGATTTTCCCTTTTTACAAATTTTATCAACATATACAAATAAAGAACAAGTCATATATTTAGAATGCCATTATTACATCAAAAAGTGAATAATTAATACAAATAAAGCCGAACGCCTTTAACAGATTTGCAAAAGTTGGCTATAGCCAAAACCATTATTAACAACATTATACATTAACTATACTGTTTAAAGTGCCTGATTCAGTCATGCTTATAAAGAAATTGATAATTTTTTAGAAGCGGCCTACGGGAATTGATTGGTAGCCGTTTGCAGAGGATTTTTTTTAAAAATTGCAAAAAATCGTGGTGTCTAAAAAAATATTTCATTTTTTTTATTCCTGGATATTGATCACTGTATTTAAATTAAAAGTATGCTAACTTATTAGCAGTTTTAGGTCAAGGAAAAGTAATGAGTTTTAGAGTGGAACGAGGAATACCATGATTAAAGGTAAACGCAATTCTGTCCAAAATTTGGCGCATACAAATCAATCCAAGTTGTTGAATAATTTGAACAAGTTTTCATACTTAATTCCTCCGGGAATTTTGGTTATTTTAACCAGCTTTTTTTATTATTTTTCATTAAATTATCCATTTCAGTTTGATGATATTGCAAACATTACCAAAAAATTTGCAATTCGTTTTGACGATCCACTGTCGCGGTGGTGGGTAAATTCACGTTGGTTTGGTGATTGGTTGAATAGGCTAAATTTTGAAATAGGGAGATTTGACTCATTTTGGTACCGTTTGTGCAATGTTATGATTCATGTTTTTGCAGGGTTAGCGATTTTTTACCTTATTAAAGCTCTGTGTGAACAGCTCAAAGAAAAATCTTTTTTTTATAATAACTCAACGATAATATCATTTGTTTGCGCAGGGTTATTCTTACTTCATCCAGTTCAGAGCCAAACAGTTTCGTACGTCATTCAAGCGAGAATTGAGGGTGTAGCAAGCTTACTTGTTCTGTTTATTTTACTACTTTTTGTTAAAATATTTACAGCAGCATCCAAAAATTTATTTATGCAGAGTGTGCTTGGTTTTATACTTTTTATCTCTGCACTGTTCGCATGTGGCACAAAAGAGATAGTTATAGTTACACCATTTTTGATGGCTTTGATAGATTGGTTTTTCTTGTCAAATCAGCAGTGGGATAATTTTAAATCACGTCTCTGGTTTCATGCAATATTTGACATTTACTTTTTAAGTTTGATGGCACATTATCTTTCGCCAGGATTTGCAACCAAAGCTTTGACATTGAATGTTGTTACTGGCAATAATCGAGGAAACGTTTTGACGGACTGTGCATTTGATACGATAACACCACTTCAATACTTGATGTCTGAGTTTAGAGTTGTTTGGCATTATTTATGGATGTTTGTTTGGCCTTTAAATATAAGCGTTGAGTATGATTGGAGGGTTGCTGCCAGTTTTTGGCAAGCAGATGTATTGCTGCCATTGATCGGATTATTGACGATTGTTGGGACAGCTATTTATTCTTTCTTTCATAAAATAAATTCATATTTTGTTTTCGGAATATTCTGGTTTTTTATTTGTGTAGCTCCTCGTTCGTCGATTATACCTTCGCCAGAGCTTGTTTGTGATTATAAAACATATCTGGCATCTGTTGGATGGCTGTTTGTTTTATCAGTATTTTTAGTGAAATTCGCTGAGTGGCTTTTTCAAAACGTTCAACAGCTTTCTAGATACGCTTTTTTTTGGCAGGCAAAGGTTGCTGCATTTTCTGCACTATTCATTCTTGTTGGCTTTTCGACTTATAATCGTAATCAGATTTGGTCGTCATCGATTGCTTTTTGGGAAGACAATGTTAAAAATGCTCCAGGAAAGGCAAGGGTTTTTAATAATTATGGTGTAGCATTGTCAGAAGCGGGCAGAGTGGATGAGTCTATTATTGCATATCAAAGGGCTATAGACCTTGATAAATATTATTCAGACCCACTAAGCAATATCGCCGTGGCTTACTCATTAAAAGATGAGACAGACAAGGCAATTGACGCCTTAAAATCGGCACTTGTTTTATGCCAAAATTATCCAGAAGCATTGAATAATTTAGGAACTTTGTACATTAAGAAAAAAGAGTACAAAATTGCTGAAGATTACCTGCTTAAAGCTATAGAACTTAGGCCGTATTACGGTAAAGCATACTATAACATGGGTCGTTTATATCTTGAAAAAAATCAAAACGATGTTGCGTTGGGATATTTTAAAAAGGCTGTGGAAGGCGATCTTGACACACCAGAAGGTTTTTATACTTATGCGCAGATTTGCCTTCGTTTGAAAAAATTTGAAGAGGCAGCCCAAGCTCTTAACACGATTATTAAACGTGGTGGAGGCAACGAAATTGTTTGGTTTAACCTGGCAAATTCGTATTTTATGCTCAAGGATTATGATAAGGCCCAGAAAATATATCAAGATCTGGTAGCAAAAAATCCTATGGATGGCAGATATTTACACAATCTTGGTGAAACATTATACTCAAAAAAAGATTATTCTACTGCGTTGGAAGTGTTCAAGAAAGGGACTTCGATTGCCAAGCCTGTTTCACAAACATTTTTTAGAATTGTAAGCTGCTTAGAGATGATGAATAAGTATGATGAAGCAATGAATTTTTTAAAACAGCTTGAGCAAGTAAACACTTCGGATGCATTTAAGAAGAATATAAGAACTGAAATGGCTCGTTTAGCAATTCAGGAAAAAATAGATAAAAATGGTAATAAAGTTAAAGTAAGCGAATTAAAGCAGGCATTGGCTTTAGGTAAGCCACAAGCACAAAATAACGCTTAAATTTGGAGCGGTTATGGTTTTGTCGGATAACCTTGTGTATTTTTTCAAAAAAATACTGCCGCCGATTGGTTTGCTTATTTTTACTTTTTTTATTTATTATCCAACATTGATTTTTTGCTTTATTTTCGATGATTTGCCAACAATTACAGAGAACATTCATTCCCGAAAGATTGATTGTGGAGGACAATTTTTTCAAAATCCTCGCTGGATATCTAGACTGTTAAATCAATTTACATTTGTTCATTGGAAGAGTAATCCATGGGCTTATCGTATTTTTAATATATCGTTACACTTGGCGACTGGATTGCTGATGTTTTTATTTTTATTTCTTGTACTTCGGCAACATAAAAAAAATAAATTTGTTCATCAAAACGCCTATCTGATATCGCTTTTGGCGATGGCCTTATTTTTATTACATCCGGTGCAAACGCAGACTGTAACCTACATTACGCAAATGCGACTGGAAGGCTTGGTTGCTTTTTTCTTTTTTGCAGTTTTACTTTGTTTTGTTGTTGGAGCTTATACGAAAAGATATTTGCTAAAATGTCTTATGTACGGACTTTCATTACTTTTAGCCGCATTTGCCGCAGGAACAAAAGAAATAGCGATTGTGTTGCCGTTTATTACCGTAGCGGTGGACTGGTTTTTTGTTGCTCAGGGTGATTTTAATAATTTTAAAATCAGAATTCCAATTCATCTATTATGCTTGCTTATTATTTTTGGGTTATTTTTTAGCTACGGATACCTAGTTCCGCGTAATATTACGTCAATACTTGTAACACCAGTTCGCAACAATCGAGGAAACATATTAACTCCTACTCATCAAGATTGCATAACAACTTATTATTACTTAATTTCGCAGTTTAAAGTAGTTTTACACTACATTTATATCTTTTTATTTCCTCTTAATCTTTGTTTTGATTATGATTACAAGCTTTCAACTGGATTCTTTAATTTTGATGTGTTAGCGCCAATTTTTGTCTTGGCGTCAATTGTCTGTTGGGCGGCCATTAGGCTTTGGCGTAACTTAGCAGATCTTGGTACATTCGGAATTTTGTGGTTTTTTATTTTAATTTTACCTCGTGCATCATTTTTTATTTCCACAGAACTTGTGTGTGATTACAAAACTTATTCGGCATCGTTTGGTCTTTTATTTTTAATTGCTTTTATTTTTGCTAAGGGTTTTCATTATTTTGCAAAAATTTTGAACAATACAAAATATATTTATATGCAGCCGACAGGCTTCGTAGTATTAGTTTTTGTTCTTGGTCTTTCCTCAAAAATAAGAACCAATGTTTGGAGCTCTGATCTGTTGTTTTGGAAAGATGCTTCAGAAAAAAGTGGCAAGGCTCGTTGTTACAATAATTATGCCAATGCATACGCCGACTTGGGTGATATAAAAAATGCTATGCATTATTATGAAGAGGCTATAAAAAGAGATAATTTTTATGCAGAGCCGCATATAAATTTGGGATTGATGTATCAACGGCTGAATCAGGACGAAATTGCGTTTTGGCATTACAAGCGAGCTCTTGAGATTGGCGAAGGCCATCCAGAGCTTTTTAATAATTTAGGCATTTTAAACATGAAACATTATGCATACGAGGAGGCCGAAATATGTTTTAAAAAGGCCTTGGCGTTAAGGCCTAATTATAGCAGTGCTTTAGTTAACCTGAGTAAACTTTGCCACTTTCATGGCAAAACTTTGGACGCAACTACATTTTTTAAATTTGCATCAAAATATGCATAGTTAGTTTAACTTTATTAAAGGATATTTTTATGATGATTAAAGAATTTTTGCTTTGGAGTCAAAAGCTAAGAAACGGATTTCAACTAGCTCAAGATTTTTATACAAGCCATTCCGGCCGAATCCTAAAATCTCCCAAAAAAATAGCATTTGTTGGCATGGGTGGCTCTGGTATTGCCGGCAGAATAATAAAAACGTTTTTGGACAGCAAGGAAGGTATAACCTGCTTTGTTGTGGATTCTACTAAATTGCCTGCATACATAGACTCATCCACGCTAGTGTTTGTTGTCTCATATTCGGGCAATACCTGGGAATCTTTGGATGTTTTGAATCAGTTGGCTGAAAAATTCGTTCCAACAGTTGTTTTGGCTCATGGCGGGAAAGCTATTGAGATAGCTGAGGCTAAAAATCTTCCTTTCGTGATAATGCCTAGTTCGGTTACTCCGCGTTCGGCGCTGGGCGATACGCTAGGCTTTTTTCTTGGGTTGTTCGACAAAATGGCAATTATGGATGGAAAGCATAAATTAGATGCTTTTGTTAAGCACGCAGAACTTTATATCCCGAAATTTGCAGAACCAGCGTATTTTAAGGACTTTTTAAACATTGTAGAAGGTTTTGATTTTTTTCATGTTTGGGGTGTTAGCGGTGATACTGATGCTTTTGCTTATCGTGCACAGACTCAGTTTAATGAAAATAGCAAAGTTCATTCGGTCTATTCGGCTTTCCCAGAGCTTAATCATAACCTAATTAATGGTTTTGCGGCCTGCAAAGAACGGCCATGCGTTTTATTTTTTCATTCTGAATTTTTACCATTAAATTTAAGTATGGCTGTGGAGGCTACATGTGAAATCTTGAGGGAATACGATGTTGTGCTTTACAAACCGCCTGTTTTAGGCAATACTTTTGAAAGTCAGTTATTTAATGTAATTTTATGGTCTGATTTCGCATCTTATTACTTGGGCAAGGCTCGTGGAGTAAGTGTCGAGGACGTAAAGCTTATTGAATCGTTGAAATCGAAACAAAAACAAAAAGGTCTCAAATAGAGGTTGACGCTATGAAAAAAGGTGTACATCCAGAAACTTTTCAAATTGGAGCTCATTGTGCTTGTGGTAACGTAATTCAAACAATATCAACATCTCCAAGTTTGGATCTTGATATTTGTTCAAACTGCCATCCATTTTTTACGGGTCAACAAAAATTTGTTGATACAGCAGGACGAATTGAAAAATTTGAAAAGCGCTATAATATTAAAAAAAAGTAAATTGAGTTTAAATTTTCAAGCCTATTTTAACCTTGACTTGGTTGAGATAGGCTTGTTTTTTTAGGATAAATATGCTTGATTGGAACAAGGTTCAGGTCGATTACGATGTCTTGGTAGAGAAGCTTTCTGATATTAATATTGAAACTCGTCAGAGGGCAGCTTTGCAAAAACAGGCTTCTTTTTATTCAGATATTTTGGACTTGCACAAACAAATTGTTGCATGTGAGCAAAATATTAAGCAATGCCAGCTCCAGATTTCCCAAGAAGAGGGTGAGATGAAAGAGTTGTATGAGGCTGAAATTCACGAAATTGAGACCATTTTAAGCAAATTGACATCCGAACTTGAAGATGTTTTGTACCCAGTCGATGAGCTAGATTCGCGATCTGTATTCGTAGAAATTCGCGCAGGAGCCGGGGGGCAGGAGTCCGCTCTGTTTGCTTCCGAGTTATTTAGGATGTATTCATTGTATTCAGAAGCGAGGGGTTGGCGCACTTCTATCGTAGATTACAGCACAACCGATTTAGGTGGTTACAAGGATTTGATCGTAAACATTGAAGGAAAGAATGTTTACAAGTATTTAAAACACGAGTCTGGCGTGCATCGCGTTCAACGTGTGCCAAAAACCGAAACTGCTGGCAGGGTTCATACATCTACTGTTACAGTCGCCGTTTTGCCTGAAGTTGACGAGGTTGATGTTAATATCAATCCTGCAGATTTGCGAATTGACACGTATCGAGCAGGTGGCGCTGGCGGTCAGCACGTTAATAAAACCGATTCAGCCGTGCGTTTGACCCATATTCCAACTGGTCTCGTTGTTTGTTGCCAGGATGAGCGCTCTCAGATCAAAAATAGGGCCAAGGCGATGAAGGTTATGCAAGCTCGTTTATTTGAACAGGAGCGTGAAAGAAGGGAAGCTGTCGAGCGAGAGCAACGTAGGGCGCAAGTTGGAACGGGAGAACGTGCAGAAAAAATTAGAACTTATAACTTTCCTCAGAACCGCATTACCGATCATAGAACAGAGGTGACGCTTAAAAAGCTTGATTTGGTAATGGATGGAGATCTTAACGATATTCTTAATCCTTTAATTGAGCTTGAAAAGAGCCAACGTCGAGCAAAAGACATTGTTTTCGAGGCTAAGTGAATCACGCAAAAGACGTTATTTCTAGTCATTGCTTTGTTAGCTGTAATACAATTCTAATTTTAACATCTATGCTCCATTCCAAAACATGCATAGGCAGATTGATACATCGACTATGGCTTCTCGCATGCGGCTATTCATCAGAGCTGCAAAGAAAATGATAATTTTTTAGACCCCGCCAGCAACATGCGATTGGATGTGGCTTGCCGAATTAAAATTTTCAAAATAATGAAAAATGCCCACGACATTTACAACTAGCTTCCAATCGTAGATTTACAACCAAACGCAAAAAGCTTTATTTTAGGTATTTATACGAAGATGTCCAAACCCTTTTTCCTTCTTTTTTTTCCTAGGAATTAGGGTAATGTTTTTTATGATATTTTCATCTCCACCAAATGCTCGATCTGGAAGACCACATAGAAAACGTGAGTTGCTTTATGCTCTATCAGTCAAGGCTTTGATTTTTTAGTAGCTAAATTTTTTCACTCTTTGATCTGGAATTGGTATTATAATGTCGAACTCAGGTTAATCAACACTTTAAGCAATCGCGCTCATATGGATCCGACTACGCAACAAAAAAGGGCCAGAGATAAATCTCGAGCCCTCAAAAAGCTTAATCTAGATCAAAATTAGTTCAAAAGAATTTCGGCTCTTCTGTTTGGAGCAAGCTCTTTAATCAAAGAAGCTCTGTCGGTCTTGTTTGACCAAACTAGAGGAATCTCGTTACCACAGCCAACAGTTTTGATTGAGTTTGCAGGAACACCACGTTTTGCCATCTCTTGTTTTACTACATCTGCACGGCGTTGAGACAATGCCATGTTATAGCTATATGAGCCTAGTTGGCAACAGTGACCTTGAACAACAACCTTTTTACCATCGCTTATAACCGATTTTGCTACTTCGCAATCTTTTGCAAGTGATGCAATTTGATCGTGTCTGATGCTATTTTTGTTTAAATCAAAATTAATTGATTTAAGTGAAATATCTGATTCGGAATCACCTTCATCACTTGAATCGTTATCTACCAAAGCATAACCTTGTTGGCTTGTTGCAATTGGAGAAGCCTCTTTTACCTCTGAAAGTTTCTTATTTCCATCTGATTCATCGTCAACAAAAGCAAAATCTGATACATCGCCAGAATCTACTAAATTTTCTGTTTCTTGTGACAATACTGGAATATCTGAATTATCAACTATCTTTTTAGACTCTTCTACGTGACTATCTTTGGCCTTATCGCACTTCTTTTTACCACAACCGGCAAAAACTACAATTAAAGCCAATGCGAGTAAGGATATCTTTTTCATGGTCCACATCTCCTAAAGTATAAAAATATAGAAATTTTGACATTTTCACTAAAAACAACTCTTTTTCTTACAATTCCCACACACTTTAACACATTTTTATTAAATTTTCTACTCATAATTTAATAATAGTCTGATATAATAGTAACAGCGGACAAAATTAAAAAACTTGAGGGGACTTTATATTGTGAAAAAAATAATAATTAATAATGATTTATGGCAAACTCGTGCCGCGGTTTTAAGTAATAATAAATTACAAGATATTTATTTTGATACATCGAGCAAGGAAGACCTTGAGCGATGTTATTTCAAAGGCCGAGTATGCAAAGTTTTACCAGGCATTCAAACAGCGTTTGTTGATATTGGCCAGACAAAGGCTGGATTTCTTCATATCAGCGAAGTTGACCGCGCGCTTGCAACAGAAAAAGTTTTTGACACTCAATCAGAAGATGAACGTGACGAGATAACCAGATTCGAACTCAAAGAAGCTATTTCTATCGACAAAATTTTTAACGAAGGCGAAGACATCCTTATACAGGTCATCAAAGAGCCGATTCACGAAAAAGGCGCCAAGTTGACGACGTGTTTTACTGTGCCTGGACGTTTTCTGGTTTTGATGCCAAATATTCCTCAAATTGGTGTTTCTAAAAAAATAGATGTTCGCGAAGAACGCTCTCGTTTAAAAGAAATAATGCAAAAAAGTCTACCACCAGGCATGGGCGTCATTGTCAGAACTACGGCAGACGGCCGATCTGAAAAGGATTTACGTAAAGATTTAGCTTTTTTGGTCTCAACGTGGACGTCAATCCAAAAAAAAGTCCACAAAGCTAAGCCTGGCGAAAAACTTTATGAAGATTTGCCAATTGCGCTTCGAGCCATACGTGAGCATCTTGACGAAGATATAGAAATGGTGATTACCGACAGCAAAGAAAGCCAAGCCGAAATTTGTAAATACGTGAAATATATTTCACCTGAAAGTTTGAATAAAATTCGATTTTACCAAGGCCCACCATCACTTTTTGAGCGATTTGAAATAGACAAACAAATCGAAAAAGCCCTCGAAAAAAAGGTTTTGTTAAAGTCTGGCGGAACATTGATAATCGAATCAACTGAAGCAATGACGGTAATAGACGTAAACACCGGCAAATTCACAGGCTCAGGCAATCAAGAAGATACTATTTTACGAACAAATATTGAGGCAGCCGAAGAAGTAGTCATACAGCTAAGATTGAGAAATATCGGTGGATTGATTGTTATAGACTTTATTGATATGGCATCATCGTCTAACCGACAAAAGCTTTCGCGTTTTCTTGAAAAAATGTTGAAAGAAAAAGATAAATACCAATCTGTAGCCCTTAAAATATCAGAATTTGGGCTTGTTCAGATGACCCGTAAACGTTCTGGCAAAACACTGCAGGCACAACTAACAAACACTTGCAAATGCTGCAATGGACGCGGATTTTCAAGATCTATTGCCACAATCAGCTACCAAGTCCTGCGCAATTTCAAGGAAGACATTATTCGCCACAACCTTAAAGATCAAATTATTTTTGCGATATCCAATAAAGTTTTTGATCATCTTGTTCAAAACGAATATAATACTATTTTAGGACTGGAAAAAAGCCTAAATTGTAAGGTTACACTCGAAAGTCACGAAGATTACGACGACGACCAATTTAGCTTTCGCAGGCAATAAAAATTTATTTTTCAGTTTAAGGAATAACATGTCGGAACAAGCCAGATCTCAAATAAATACGCACAATTATGAAGCTACAATCGGAATTGAAGTTCACTGCCAACTAAAAACGAAATCTAAAATTTTTTGCGGATGCAAAAATGAATTCACACACACGCCAAACAAAAACATATGTCAAGTTTGCTCCGGACAGCCTGGTGTTTTGCCTATATTAAACAAAAAAGTTGTTGATTATGCAATAATGCTGGGACTTGCCACAAACTGCAAAATTGCCCAAAAGACCGATTTTGCTCGCAAACATTATTTCTATCCAGATTTGCCTAAAAATTATCAAATTACACAAGATCTAAACCCAATTTGTGAAGATGGCTTCATACAAATTGAGCTTGAAGATGGATCCGACAAACAAATTCGCCTTATCCGAATACACATCGAAGAAGACGCCGGCAAAAACCATCACACAGACGCTGGATACAGCCTCGTAGACATCAACCGCGCCGGCACGCCGCTGGTTGAAATAGTCAGCCATCCGGACATGAAAAGCTCGTATGAAGCAAGAGCGTATGTCATGCGCCTGCATTCAATAATTAAATATCTGGGCATCAGTGACGCAAACATGGAAGAAGGCTCGTTCCGCGCAGACGTAAACATTTCAGTCAAGAAAAAAACAGATGCCAAGCTCGGGCAACGAGTTGAGCTCAAAAATATAAACTCTTTCAAGTTTATCGGCCAGGCAATCGACTACGAAATTGAACGTCAAATTCAAGAACTTGAATCAGGTGAAAAAATTTATCAAGAAACTAGGCTTTGGGACCGCAAAAATCAAAAAACAATCGTCATGCGCCGCAAAGAAGGTGCTGATGATTACAGATACTTTCCAGAACCAGACCTGCCAGAAATTGATATCGACAAAGACTGGATTGAATGCATCAACAAAACTATTCCCGAACTTCCAGGCGCAAGAATCAAACGCTTTCAAGCTGATTTTGCACTGCCCTACAACGATGCTTTAATCTTGATTGAAGATCTGCAGCTGGCATCCTTTTTTGAAGAATGCTGTAAGTTTAGTAAGCACAGCAAAACGCTGAGCAATTGGATCTTGCGAAACTTATTAGCCTATCTCAAAGAACACAACACGGAAATTTCAAAAACAAAAATCACAGCCCAATTGCTTGGCGAACTTGTCAACGCAATTGAAAGTGGCGACATTAATAATAAAGTCGCTCAGGACGTCTTTGCAGAGATGATCGAAACTGGTAAATCACCAGCAGAAATCATCAAAGACAATGGCTTGCGGCAAATCGATTCAGTCGGCGACTTGGAAGCAATAGCTAAAAAAATTATTGAGGCTAATCCAAGCGAAGTTGAAAAATATAAAGCCGGAAATGTTCGATTGTTTGGATTCTTTGTTGGTCAGGCAATGAAAGAGACGCAAGGCAAAGCAAATCCAAAGCTTTTGAATGATATTTTTCAAAAATTGTTGAGTTAAAGTGCAAATATTTTAAACGGCCATCAAGAATAACAGGCTTGCATTGCTCAGCAATAATAAACGCTTTCACATCACGTCATCCTCGCGAAAGCGGGGATCCATACAAACGCTTCAGCCTGGATTCCCGGTCAAGCCTGGAATGACGTATAAATAATATCGTGAGTTAATAACAACTTAATACCCACCATTTTTAGTAGCCGTTTGAAATATTTTGTCTATAAAACTAAGGTTTAGATTTTTGGACCAATTCGAAACGCAATTAAATTCAAGATTTTAAAATATTCAGGAATTTGAGATGCAAGCAAAGCAGCTACCGCTTCGACATAAATATGCGACGTCTTGTTTCTGCTTTTAATCATCACGAGCAAGATTTCCGCTTCATCCTCGAAGATAAGACGCGCTACACAAGCCTCTCTTACAACATCTCCTGAAAACTTCGACTCCATCAAAACATTCGATTCTTCAAGATATTTTTTGATGTACTTCCAAAACATATCAATCGAATACTCAAATCTTTGGATCACCGAGTCGCGATGAATTTTATATTCCTCGTCGTAATCAAATTTTTCTTTAAATTCGGAATAAATCCGTTCAAACCGACTAAGACTTGATATTGATTTTTCAAGCGAATTTAAAGCAAGCAGCAATTGCCGATGCTTCTGCGTTAATTTGTCCATTTTATACCCTCTTTCAAAACATTTTTTCTAAAATCTGGGTCAACCGTGCTTAAATCGACTAAATCAATTTTTAAGGGAATGGTTGTATCATCGATATCAACCAAAATTTTAAGCAAGGTCTGATACGGAATCGAACTTCCAATATTCACAGCAAGATCAATGTCTGATCCTGGGCGCTCTTTGCCTGTTGCCCGTGAACCAAAAAGATATATCGTGCAGTTCGGCAAATGCTTGTGAATAATTGATATCAGCTCGTCCTGATACCGCTTTTTGACCGCCATGACCCCATCCTAAATCCGCCAGTTCGACAATTGATTCATCGCTGTAAATACTTGTTGCTGCATGTACTTGTCATCCTGAATTTATTTCAGGATCCATGGATTATTTATTAATTCCCTGGATCCCGGATCAAGTCCGGGATGACAATTCAACATTCACACGTTAATTAAATTATCATTACGCCAAGTTTAAATTATCGAAATGTAGTTAAAATAAATAATCGCTAAAACCACTCACACCAATTTACCAAATTTTTACGCATTGATCACCAACAATCACACGACGCGCCAAGCCCATCATATTCACGCTTATACATTAACTATACTGCTTTGCAAATACGAGCAAATCGAGTCTGCCAAACAATTGGTAATTTTTTAGAAGCGAGCCGCTACACCTGATCAGGACGTTTCTGTGGATCAAGTTTTTCCAAAATAACAAAAAATGGCAGCGTAATTTAAAAGGCCGTACCAGAGCTTTTGCAAAACTCAAAATTCATGATACGGCCGAACAGATCAATTAATTGGCTACTTACTATCGGAAGACTTTTCTGGGTTTAAAGTGGATGTGATAAAATTTTTAATCCATTTTAATTTTCCACCAGAAAAATATCCGCTAGGAACGCAATAATCAAGCATGTCAAGATTGTGCAAGACTTGGTCGGCTGCTAATTTATCGCCATTAATCGCCTTTAAATAATTATGAACAAACAACACATCGTAAGGCTTATTTTCAGCATTAATATAATTTTTCAAATCTTTTTTGAAATAATCGGACAGATCTACACGGCCTTCGAAAAAAATTGATTCTAAAGAAGTTGTTGGGGTAATTGACTTCTTTATTTCATCAAAATTTATTGCGTCGAGCGGACTGCGGCCTTGTTCAATATCTGATGCTTTCGTCCGCGACTTTGCATCTTCCAAATTTTTTAATTCCCCATATCGAAATTTGAATATTTCAAATTTAAACATTGCAAGCTCGTAAGCTTGGGCATCGCGCATGACTTTATCAAAGATTTGCGCCAATAAGCCCGCCTGATCGCCCAAATTTTGATTGATTTCTGCAAGCCCGGCTTCAATTGCAGGATCACAAAATGCTGTTAATATTTGATTGATCAATGCAGCAAACGCTTCTGCGTTCCTGATATCTTTGCGATTTAATAATTCGATAAATTCTTTAACTCGACTCATCAATGGCTGATAAACCTGCTTAGACAATGCAAATGATGCCTCATCTACTACAATTGCATCATTTGTTTTTTTTATGTTTTCTAAAAGAGTCTCAAGCTGAGGCACTAATTCAGCAGCATTCTTATTTAACTCATCACCTACCGATTTAAGCTCGTATTCAGCTTTTTTAATTTTGGATCCACGCCATAACGGATTCCACGATTTTTTTACTGCTTCGATGTTAGCTGATAACTTATTAAAGGCTTCCACTTGCATCATCAAAGGCTTGTTGTCCCTCATAAAACCATCATGATACAATGTTAAAATATTATTTTTAGCCACAGCAGCTTGCCTTTGCTTACAAAGCACATTCAATTCAGCTAACTTCTCTTTTAACCTGTCAAGCGTTAACAATTCGCTGGCAGCCGACTCGCTTGTTGATGCGGCTTCCGACGGCTTCGCAAATTCAAACTTGTAATCTCGAGGCAAAACGGATGTGGCATAATCCAGCTGCTGATAATATTGTTCCAAAACGTTGTAGGACGAATTGTCCGACATTGCAGAGCACATCCCAACAACAACAAAACTCAACAAAGCTGTTATTTTAAATATATTTATTTTCATTTTTATTCTCCTCGATTATTTAGCACCAGATACGGCTTCTACTCGACGCAACGTTGCCATCATATTTGCAACATTATTTTGTATTTCGAAAAATGCGTAAAATTCCTGTGCTTGTTTCATGTTTTTATTTTTTACGAACAAATCAATCAAATAATTTTGAGCCATAAACAATGCTGGCAAACCAGCGAAATAAATAAGTGATCTAAAGTCAAATTTAGTCACATCAAACGAATGCAAAGCATTTTCAAACTTTTTCAGCTCTTTGAGATGACTAGCTCTTTCCAGCTCTTCGAGACGACTAGCTCCTTGATAGTGGTCTAGGTCCCCTTTCCAATCATTATAAAGCTTAACAATGGTTTTGATAATCGATAATCGATTTGGTATCATCGAAGGGATTTTGAATAGCACGCCAAGAGCGATATAATTTACGGCAACAAAAGGTCCTCCCGCAACCAATGTTTCTATCCCAGCCAAAGCCGTCTTAATAAGTCGTGGATAAAAATCTGACATCACCTTGCTAGATTCTGCTATTTTTTGTTGAGCAGTTGCCTGAAGCTTGCCGGCAAGATTGCGTAAATACTGCAGTTTTTGAACTTTGTCGCCGCTCAATTTGTCGCGTAGATCAGAGGGTTGGCCAGCGTTTGATTTTCCAGTCGCTTGTTTTTCTAAATCAATAACCGCTTGAGATTGCGCGTTAAACGCTTTTTCTGCTGTTGTTATTTTTTCTTCGTCGTCACTTTCGCGTACAGCTTCAAGCGCTTTACGTTTCTCGTCTAACGAAGTTCTTGCAGCATTCAACGCATGATCGTTAAAATATTTAGCAACCGAAGATTCTTGCTTTGGCTCGACTTCACGCATCAACGATTCATACCCTGCGACAAATTCAAGGTATTTTTCGAAAAATATGCTGTTTGCTTTATATAAATCATTATTCTTGATTAACGCGAGTCTAAATTTATACAAATTTTTATAATCATCTTGCGCCTTTTTTAAATAGCTTAATTTTTCAGCATCTATTGATTTTAAATGCTTACACACAAGATCAAAAGCCTTGCTTTCAGAATAGTTTTCCTCTTTTTTCAAATCCTCAACAACTCTTAATCGCAGCTCTTTGGCCTGACCAGGTGATAAAAATACAAATTGCGCAACTTCTCCTATCTTTCTGTCCTTTTCGACATTCTTGTATGCGTATGCAGGCAAGCTGAGTAACTCAATTTTTGCAAGCGCTGAGTTGACCATTTTAAGCTTAGCATCGGTTAGGTCGTTCAAATCTTTGGCTGAATCGCGCAATTTTATTATTTCTTCTTTTTTAGCATCATAAACTTTTTGCACTTCGGCGACAGATCCTTCTTCTCCGCTCCACTTTTTATCTTTGCCAAACCAACGAGCCTTATCAGCCCTGCGTTCTTGATCGACGGCACGAGCAACCATCGGAGATAACTCTTTATCGCTTATATTTATTAGTTGCAAAATATTTGACAAGCATTGGCCTTTCCAGGAAGCCGCTTTTTGCTCCGTATCTTCCATGCAGCTAGCCCTACCAAACACGGCACATGCCAGCGCAATCAATAAAATTTTTTTCTTCATCGATTCTCCCTCTCCTCTTTATTTAAAACAGACTCCGCCTTGTCGAACACCGAACAAAGCTCTTTCACAAATTTAGTTCGTTTATAAAAATATTTTTTTGAAAGATCGACTTCGTCTTCCAGTACTTTTTTAAGCGGAATAACCATGAATTTTTTATCACTGGTTTTTATGTTCAAATAATCCGTAGAATTGCGCACCGCTTCTCTGAAATCTTCAAGCGTTTTGACCACCACGCCGTTGACCTCTTTAATTATGTCACTTTGCCCAACCACTCGCGCATCCATCGTCAATGAAGTTGGAAAAATATTTGAAATAATTAAACGAGGTTGGTACTGATTTATACGCCTGGTATATTTTATGATATACGGATTTTCTTCTTCAAACTTGGGAATATGATTTAACGCCAACGACATAACAACCATACCTCCAATGATTTCGTAATCAATCTCTTCAAATTCAGGATACATCTGTCGAATTGGCAAAGGAGTTGTTAACTCAAAATTAAAATTAAAATTGAGTTTTTGACCTGTTCTATAAATCTCCAGATCAATCTTTTGACCAAGCTCAAAACGGTTTAACAGAGCAACAATCGAAATCTTATCTTCACTCCACGGAGCGCTTGTTTCACCGTACAAATCAATTTTATAACCATTGATTGAATACAAAACATCGCCATCTTGAATGCCAGCTTTTTCAAGCAGCGAATCTTTAAACACGCGACTTACATAAAGTCCGCCAGGCTCGGGGTTATCCAAAAACTTGGTCATGTGTTTGGTGCCAAAGTTAAACTCGCATCCAAGCATTGGTTTGCGCAAAAATTTAACTTTGTATAATTCACTTATCACATTTTTTATATCATTGATTGGAATGATATAACCTACCCCCTGCGCCTTTGAAATACGAGCGGTGTTAATGCCAATAACTTTGCCTGCTGTATTAAGCGATGGACCGCCAGAATTGCCTGGATTAAGTGCGGCAGTAATCTGAATGTACGACTCATCCCAGACAACATCACGACCGCTAACAATGCCTTGAGTGCTTTTTAATTTCTCTTGCCCCAGCGGATAGCCAAGCGCCATAATCTCTTGAGTACGAACAATCTTGTCCGAATCTCCAAGCTTCAAAAAAGGAACACTGCCAAGCTCTTTTTTGATTGCAGCCATAGCAGAATCTTTCAGCTTAAGAAGCGCAAGATCACGATCTGGACCGACGCCAACTACATCTACGTCAAATTGCTCCTTGCCAAGCGAAGGAATTTGAATTTTGATACCAGCAGCCTCATCGATAACATGAAAATTGGTTAATAAATGCCCTTCCTGATCAATAAAAAAACCACTCCCACAAGACTTGCTTTGCTTGGGCGTTTTGTAGGGCTCCAACCAGTTAAATGTTGCGGTATCAACAAAAACTTGAACTACAGTATCCTTGGCTTGATGTTGAACTTTTTGCCAAATTTTAGAACTAGGAGTATCTTCAAATGAATCATCCACCGCCCCATCTGCTGGCTTAAAACTCAATGAATTAAAGCCAAAAATAAGAATAATGACTAAAACATTTTGAATAAATAAATACATACAGCACTCCTTTAATTTGGTAATAAAATGATTTTTATTGTTGCAAAATTAATGCATACATTTCAAGAAATCATAAAACTGCCGCGCTTGTGTTTGATCAAAAAGTTTAAATTATATGTTCACGCAATATTATTAAAAATCATCACTTATTAACTCTTCAAGTTGGCATTTTTTTAAAGACGCAAACTAGTCAAACCTCTGATTTGATAATGTAAATCGCGATATTGTAACATAGTTACCAACAATGAATGTTGGTAACTATGTTACAATATTTCAAAACATCCCATCACAAAATCGCCAACACAAATTGCATCATTTTGAAACAGTTTTGAAACCGCCTTCTTGGTAGTTGATTTGACCCGATTAACATAATAGATAAAATTGCGACAAAATATTTTACATAAAATACAATTTTTGAATAAAAGTCACACATTTGCTAGAATTTAAACATGTAAAACTTGATAAAAGGAAATAAAATGATGTTGTTTGATAACGTATATCCAGTTACATGCCACACAGACCACGTTGGACAAGGGTCAACGTTTGTAGCCATCAAAGGCAACAACTTGGATGGCGCACAATTCATTGATGCAGCGATCGAAAAAGGAGCAACTACAATAGTTATTGAAAAAGGCACAATCCTGAATCAGCAACCAAAAATAAATTATGTTTTTGTTGATGACTGCAGAACTTCATTGTCAGAAATGGCAGCACAAAAACTTGGTAACCCCGCAGAAAAACTTAAAATTATCGGAATAACCGGAACATGTGGCAAAACAACGACTAGTTATTTGATTGAACATATTTTAAAAAAAGCAGGGCATAAAACAGCCTTACTTGGCTCAATAAAAAACAAAATTTTGGACGAGCAAGAAGATGTTTTACTCACAACACAATCAAGTGATTATATCCAAATGTTTTTAGCCGAATGCGTCAAGCGTGGCGTTGAATACGTGGTTATGGAGGTGTCATCACACGGGCTTGCTTTAAAACGCACTCACTGTCTTCAATTTGAAGCAGCAGGATTTACAAACTTAAGCCGAGAGCACATGGATTTTCATCCAACGCTGGATAATTATTTTCAAACAAAATTTCAAATCTTTGATCAGGTCAAGACATCTGGCGCAGCTGTGATAAACACCGACGACGAGTGGGGCAAAAAAGCGCATCAATTACTTGAGAATAAAAAATATAACTTTTCCAAATTTGGGTTTGGACAAAAACATTCACCCGAATCAAAAATTTCAATAATTCAAAACGATTTAAACATGCTGAGATTTCAGATTACAGGATTTGATTTAACACTGAATACACAACATTTACTTGGCGACTTTAATGCATACAATATCACGATGGCAAGCTTGATTTGCAAAAGCCTTGGATTAAGTGAGAAAAAAATAGTAACTGGAATTTCAAGTTTTAAAGGAGTTCCTGGCAGGCTGCAATGCCACAAGTTAAAAAATGGAGCCATGGCATTTGTTGATTACGCACACAAGCCAGACGCAATGGAAAAAGTTCTAAAAACGTTGAGACCTCAAACAGACCATCTAATCGTTGTATTTGGATGCGGAGGCAACCGTGACAAAACTAAGAGATCTGTTATGGGTCTTTGTGCTGCAAATTATGCAGACCAAATTATAATAACAGACGACAACCCAAGAGATGAAGACAGACAAGTGATTGTAGATGAGATAATGGCTGGAATCCCAGAGATTAAAAAATCTTGCACTCAGTGCATTTTAGACCGAGCGTCTGCGATAAAAACTGCAGCACAAATATCAAATCCAAATTCAATCATTGCACTTCTTGGCAAAGGCCATGAAAATTATTATTTAATAAAAGGTAAAAAACATCATTTTGACGACTTTGAAGAGATAAATAAATATTAGCCGAAAGCATGATTTTTAGGGGCATACATCAAACGTGCTTCTCTTAAACAAGCCGCACATGGCATCTGCCAAGAAAATGATATTTTTTTACATGCGGCCTACCAGCACCGATTGGATGCTGGTAGGCGAATGTTTTTTCAAAATAGTGCAAAAACTGGCTCCGACAAAATTATGCCACCGCAGGAACAGCTTGAGGTTTAACGGCAGGAATTGTAGGTACAACTTGCCTTACTGCATGAGTTGGTTTATCAGATGCTTTTTTTGTAGGAATAACAACGTTTGGTTGTGGCACTTCTTTTGGTTTTTTAACAGACACGTCAGTTGCTCGACGTTTTAATATTGTCGAAATAGAATCTCTAACTTCAACATCTTTAATTAATATCTCTCGATTCCAATTACTAAAACCAACACATGTAACAGGAGGCATAGGATAAGGGTCTTTCCATTCAAATTGCTTATTTTGACCAAGCTTGCCGACTCCACAAGAAATAATGCCTTCATCAACATTTATCCAATACTCTTTAAAAGTTGTTGGATCAGGAGAAAGGTCAGGAAGCTTCTTTTGATCGAATTCAACAACAGCATCACCTAAACTTTTTCTGTGTATAGCTGTAACCTTATTGTTCCATTTTCCAAACACAATTTCATAAATTCTACTATTTAAGTTACGAACTTTATAAGGCCCTTCTCCAAGAGCAACAAATATATCCTGCGCTGCCTTTACCTGAAAGGTTACCGAACCACTTGCAGGACTTGGAAATTTTACTGGGAACCAAAAATATTCACCTTTAAATTTAATTGGCATACCATTCTGATTTACCGATGGAGAGGTTATAAGTTTCGCTGAAATATTACTTATCAATCCATACCACTTATCCCTTATTGCCTCATCTTCAGCATTTCCAGCACCAGTAAGATAAGGGTTATTATAAGCCTCAATAAAAGTACTGAGCACTGTTTGAAGAAGTATGACTGTATAAGGTGTTATCTCTAAGTTAACAACACTATTGAAAAGTGTTTCCAATCCATCGCAAATTTTTGCTTTTACTGTTGAATCACCGACAATATAAAAATCCGTAATAAGCCGCATTGCATCAGCCCACTGTTTAATGCCGTAATCAAGCTGTACTGGATCAGAAAGTTGCAAAGGAAGAACGACACCTAACTTAGCTTCAAAAATCTGCCTATTTCTCAGAGTTTCTGAACTAACTTGGCCAGACCCACCAACCATTCTTTGGATATCTTCTCTAAAAACGTAACGCTTCGACTCCGTTTCATACTCATCAATTTTAGATTGCATTGCTTGTTGGCCAATTTTAAACGCTGCTGCAAGAATCGCAACCGCACCTGTTGCAGCTATTACGCCTAAACTACTATAAACCTCAAGATTGGTTGCTTGAGCTAAGCTGGCAGCTGCTTTAAATATAGTTTCACCAGTAATTTCAAGTGCTTTTACACATTTTTCCAAATCTTTCCTTTCTTTAGATTGATCTTGATAAAGATGTGTAACATTTGGCAATCCAGACTCTAAAACATTCATTTTAATGTGATAAGATGCACCAGGCTCTGGAGTGCCGTTAGTTTGAAACAGGGTCCCTGTAAGGACATCCCTAAATCTAACCGCAGGGCCATCTTGCATAATTTTATAATCATAAGGAGATATTATAGTTAACGAAGTTAAGCTAGGTGTTTTATATGCAGAACCATCTTTACTAAATACAAACTGGATTTCTGGCCAAATTTCAAGATTTTGGATAGAAGCCTTACCTCCAAACCCAATTTTGAATATACCCTTTGGACTGCTTGAATCAACAAATACACAAAATGTATTTTTACCAACATCTCCATTTCCAATAACAACAAGCCCTTTGTAAATACCAACCCAATATTTATTTACTTCATTCGTCTTCAAGGCTGCTATTGGTAGCATACCAGCATCAATTCTATATAAATCTTGGCCCCCATTTATTCGCTCAACAAGCGTTGCAGAATTTTGCTCAGCTCCAAAAGTTATTTTGTATCCTTCATTGTTCGAATTACCCAAAAATAATATTGCTTCCTCCGAGCCTTTTGCTTCAAATGCTACTGTTCCTGAGTCTGTTGGAGAAAGTGGCAAACTATGCCAAGCAGGAGCATCACTAGTTCCAACTTGAATATTTTTTGTATCTTTTACATAAATTCGCTGTGGAGGCATGACAACGATGGAACTTGCCACTTTTTGAATATTTTTAATCTTAGTAGTTGATTCATGCGTACAAAATCCAACGTTTAAATTACCACTAGCAGGCTTTGGATCTCGCCATGACATGATAATATTTGTACCTGGAGAGCCTTTTCCAAGCACTATAAAGCCTTTATCATAACTAACCCACAATTGCTCAATCATGTCTGGCATGATCCTTGCATTTATATTTTGCTCATTGTTAACAGATTGTACAACCTCGCCATTTTTATAAATTATCGTTTTTGTATTTTCTGCCGCACCAAATGCAATTTTATAAATTGATTGAGGAGCAATTTCATCCGAAAAACATACTTGTACATCACCTTCAGGCGAAAATGCTTCAAAAATAACGGTTCCTTGTCCAGGTATTGGCAATGATTCATCAATCCAAGCAAACCCTTTTGAATATAAAGGATTTATTGTTACCACCATTTCTGGACCAAAATTATCTATTTTATAGCGGCCATGCCCAATAATTTCTGGATTATCATGCGCCCAAACTGAAGATTTTAAAGCAGAAAAGCCAGCGGATGTTTCTTGTGGTGCACCTCCGCCACTTTCGTTAGGAATATATACAATAACTTCTATGGCATTTTTTGAAGCTTGATTTATAATCGAAGGCTTACCATCATATCCAGTCTTTCCAATCTCTGAAAGTATAATTTTTTGTATTTCTTCAGTTTTTTTTAATTTTGGTCTCAACCTGTCAAACTCTATTTTTTTGTTTTGAAGCGCAATTATTAGTGGCACAATTGGATGCCTTGATACATCAGCCACGATGTGTAATGTTTCATCTGGTTTGCCTAGCTTTCCTTCATGTATCCTTATCTCTTTTTCATTATTTATACCTTTTTGCTTTTCTTCATCTGTAAGATATTCCGTATACTTTATACGTATTGCTCGTCCAGGAACAGTGTAAGATGCGCCGGCCATATCTTTAAGCCAATTAAAACCCTCAACATGAAGAACATTGCCTTTTATCAGCGGTATTAATTTCTCTTTAATGTCTGTTAAGCCCATATTGTTATCAAAATCAAAATCTTCATCTGATTTAAACCATTTAAAACCGTTAGTAATTTTTGCGTAAGTAATAGTTAGTGGTGGATTCACTCTTTCAGTGATTTCGATTTGTCGTTCAAGTATCTTAATTTCTGCATTTAAAATTGCCGCTTTTGATGAATCATCTGCGACATCAGCAGCAGATGTATCAACTGATGAAATCAAGCATCCTCCTGTTGCCACATTACGTATATATACCGTATTAAGAGTATCTCCACAGTTTATATCCTCCACAAGGTCCCACAAAGCATTATCTCCAATCTCTTTTTTTAAAAAAACTTCAAAAGTTTTTGGATCTGATTGAAGATAAAAACCTTCGGCAACTTCAGAATAAAATGCAATATACTTATCTCTTTGATGAGATATTGTAAATTGAGTAGCTACATCTCTTGCATCTTTCCCATTCGCATAAAGGCGCCAGATGCCATTAACATCTTTTTCCACTCTGTAATATTTACCTGTTGATAGCGATTTTATTCGAACCACAGAACCATCATCACCGACCTTGCTGCTTAACGGTCTAGCTGTAGAGTAAAGAGAAATAGGAAAAGGAGTTTGATTCATAATAGAATCAATTATTGCAAGCCCATACTCCTGCTTTGCTTGGACCGTTACGTTAAAACATAAACTTACAAGCCAACAAAAAAATAAAAAATGGCGAAATCGTATCTTCATCAGTTTCCTTTTTTTAAAAAAGTAAATGCTGTATATGCTGATTATTAGACTCATACATCAACAACAACATCTTAAACATTCGATCGAATCAATGGTTTCAAGAATTTAACATTTTTTATAATCCGAGCTGCAAGCCTGCATCAGAAGAAGGCTTGCAGCAGTTTTTCCAAAAAATTGCAAAAACTGCATTCAATACTTAAACAATCGATCAGCAAATGATTTATGCGGCAGTTGTCGCAGCCTGTAGATCATATGTTGCATCAATCTCAGTTTCTATAATTTTAGGTTTTGGATGTTTTATCGGACTTGAATCCTTGGCATATTTTAAAATATCTTGAGCAGTAAACGGAAAATTTGGAGCAAACGGAGCAAAAACTTTAACAAAAGCAGCATCAAAAGCATCTTTATTTGAAGCAAGGCCATAAAATCGTTTAATCTCTCGTCCAACAAAATCCAAAACTGTTTCAGGCTCAAGCCCCTGAGTTCTATCAAAAACATATGCGCTAACTTTTTTTCTGAAATTTAATGCAGAAATATCGTAAGCATACGCAGCATTTAAATGCTCGGCCTCAGCTTGCTGATAAAGCGTTTTACATTCAGGATCACCAGAATCAAAGCCAAGATCTACAGTAGCTTTAACAAATTTTTCTTGAGCCTGATTAAGCTTATCCCAAGCTGCTGATGTAATCTGCAAGTATTCTGTTTTTCCAACCATTACATCTTCCGTTCCATTCATGTATCTCATTTTTACAGGATCTGTACACTTTATTAGCTCTTTTTCTAATTTTAAAACGTCATTCAAAGCCCTCATCAAAACAATAAGAACGCCAACCTCTATTTCTTTTGGATTAAACTGTTCACTATCTGGCTCAAAATCAACATCTCCTTCGAATGGAACCATTCGAAGGAGATTGAAATCTTCGAATTTATCAAGAATAAATTGTTCAAACGAAACATCAGCAACTATTCCACCATCACCTTTAACACTTTTTAAGACTAATTCTTTCACAATATTACGTAAAACATCAGGGGCATTAAATATACATTTAGAAACATCTTTAAAATACACCGGCTCCCACAAATACTTGTTAGGCTCAAGAGCATTAGATCTTGACGTAGCTCTTTCATCAACGGTCCACATCAATTTAAAAAATAACTTAAAAAATTCGTCTTCTAAAAATTCATCACGCTTGTCTGGATCAGTAAATTGCTTGGTTGCTGTATTGAATAATGATATTGCTTTTATTAAAAATATTGGCTCAGGATAACCGCCAAAAAGCATTGCCATTAATTCATAGGAGAATGAATCATTTACTGACTCTAAAATCGCATTAAATTGTATAGGTTCGCCTTCAATGGTGGATGGGAAAATTTTTGTACAAACAGGCGTAAAAGAATTAGCGATGCTTCCAGCGCCAGCATACTCAAACAACAACACAATTCCTGAATCAATAATTCCACCAGAATATTTCAATTTTGAACTAGCATTCAAAGTTCTATCATAATAACCAAATTTATTGAGAATATTTTTAAAATAATCATCAAATGTTAAGTAAAAATTGGAAACTTTTGACACTGCATCAAGCGTATCTGCCTGAACTTTAATCGCGGCATTTTTTATTGACATCTTTGCAATATCATCCGCTCTCTGTTTAGCTACAAAATCCAAACGTTGATTTTCTTCCTTCATTTTAGCTAATTGTACGTTTAAGTCATCGCCCATAAGAGCACGCTGTGACAAGGTGCCTTGATCTAATCCAGTCCAATTAAGTGTAAGTTCAGTAACTTTTTTTTGTATTGCTCCCAAGATTAATGCCAAAATAGCAGGTACTACAGCAGCTAAAAGCATAGCAGATGGAGACTGTGAAAATGCACGAGCTTTAGTAGACAAATCAGTCATTTTTTCGTAAAATGTTTGACTCATCTCAGTTTTAACATCATTCAAATATGCGGCTTCCAAAGCTTTTTTTTGTGATTTTTCATACTCTGTTTCAGGATTAGTTAAAATCTTATTTAAAGCGGTCAATTTTTTTGACGCATCTCGTGGTTTAAAAATCTCTCCAAGAGTAGATGGATTTAGTTTTGACTTTTTTGCAATTTCCAGCAGCTTTTTTTGATACTCTTTTGGATTATCTTTTTGAAGTCTTTGCATCTTTGCTAAGGCTAAGGCTTTATATTTAAAATCTTCACTATCAAGGCTCGCCTCAAAGCTTATTCTTTGCTTCTTAACTTCTTCATCTGAAAGCTGTGGCTTGCCGGCCTTGTCCAACGCAGCATTTTCTTCTTTAATTTTTTCATCAAAATCTGCTAATTCAACTTGCTTTTGTTTTCCAAAAACAGAATCTTCCACCTCTTTTCTAAAATCATCGCTTGAAAGATGCTTTTTTAAGGCCTTTTCGCGATCAGCTATATCTTTTGCAGAAAGAGGAGGCTTGCCAGCATCCAACAATGCTTTAGTTTCTGTCCTCAAGTCATCATTAAATTTTTTTATAGCCTCTTGCTTTTGTTTCTTAACTTCTGAATCCCAAGCTTTCGATTGCGAAGCATGTTGATCTGTTAATAAAAATCCTGAATATAGCTTAGATTTAAAAGCTCTTGCATCTTTATTAATCTCTTCAACATTTCTCTGAAGAGCTGTATCTTTTAATTTTAGCGAAGCTTTCATAATTGCCCTACTTGAATCAGGAAATATTAGTGCCACTTTTTTTCCAAGAGCAATAAATTGATCTTCTAAACCACTTTTACTTTGAATATCTTCTTCAGGTCCTTGTTTAGTCTGCCTCTGGACCAATTCATCAATTTCGCTTTTTATAGCCTCTTTTTTTTGTTTTTCAATATCTTGCTTCATTACATCGGCAAGCGATTTTTGCTTTTGTTTTGTTAGGCTTGCAATCGCTTGCTTCATTTTTTCTATAATTGTTGGGGGTTCTTTTTTAGGAGGTTCCCCAATTCTTAAATACTTTCCGTCAACTTCCACAAACTTCTGGCCTTCTTCGACCTTTACCCATTTTCCAGATGGTGATTTATAATAACCATCCTTGATATCTTTTTGATCAATAAAATCTTTTTTTGTGTCTTTGTCTGGCATAGGAGTTTTAGCTTGAGCCTTTTTTCTTTCCTCATCAGCTGCCGTCTTCTTTGCCGTTTCTTCAGCAGCAGCTTCTTTTTCGGCAGCCTTTTTTTCTTCGATTGCTTGTTGCTTATCTGCAAATTCTGCCATTTGTTTATCAACCGAATCTTTTGCATTAACACCAAGATCATCAGCTGAATGCTTGACAGCTTTATGCTTTGACTCATCAAGCCCTTCTGATGATATTCCTAAACTTTTTTTTGTTTGCTCAATTGATTCCTTGGCTTTACCAGAAAATCCTTTTCTTGCGGAATCTGAGCTTTCTTTAAGCTTTCCTTTAATATTAAAACCTTCCTTAATCTGTTTTTTAATGTCAAATTTATCTTTAATTTTCTTCTTTACGGATTCTTTTATCTTCGCAACCTTTTTTTTAAATCTAGATGCCGCACTAGACCCTGGATTAACAGAGCAAAAAGTAAATATTAGAATCACGCTTAATGCGGACAAAAATTTTTTACACATAATCTACCTCATAAATACTTTTTGCTCTATTAAACTTATTAATAACTATGCCGCAGGAACAGCCGGCGTTACCGGAACAGCTGGAGCTACCGGAGCCACGGGCTTTATAGGCTTTATATAGTTTATATCCATTTTATCTTTCAAAGGAATAATTGTTGTAACTGAAGAAGGCGAGACATCTTTGGTAGCTGGAGTCGGTGCTTGAGCTGGGGCTGGTACTGCTGAAACTGCTGGCGTTACAGGCTTTGTAGCTGGTTTATCAATTTTATTTGGATCTTGCATAGACGTCGTTGCTTGAACTGCAGGAACTGGCGTTGTTGTAGTTACAGGCTTCGTAACAGTTGCAACAGCAGTAACTGGAGCAGAAACAGGCAACTTATTAGCTTTAGGTTTTTCAGTCGATTCAAATGGAGTCCCAACTCTAACATTTTTAACTGTTACCCCTCGGTCCCAATTACTAAAACCAACTGATCTAACAGAAGCTATTGGATAAGGATCAACCCAATCAAATTGTTTATTTTGGCCAAGAGCTCCAACTCCGCAAGAAATAACACCTTTATTTATATTAATCCAATACCTTTTGAATGATGTTTGATCAAGAGCAAGATCAGGATATTGCTTATGATCAAATGTAGCAACCTGGTCGCCTAAGCTCTTTCTGTGTATTGCGGTAAGTTTATTTTTCCACTTACCAAAAATAATTTCATACATTCTGCTATTTACATTACGAACTTTATAAGGATTCTCGCTAAGCCCTACAAACACATTATCCGCAGCCTTAGCTTCAAAAGTTATAGATCCGCTAGCTGGCGCAGGAAGCTTTACAGGAAACCAAAGATACTCACCTTTAAAATTAATTTTTATTCCATCGCGCATAAATGCCGATTCCTTCATAATCTTTGATGACACTTCATTAATCCAAACATACCAATCATCTCGCCGAGCTTCGTCTTCGGCATTTCCATAACCTGTAATATAAGCACTATTATAAGCACCTATAAAAGTATCAATAACTGTCTGAAAGAGCGGCAGCGTAGAGCTGGTAACGTCAAGAGTATTGACCGTCTTGTAAAGATTGCTCAATCCATCCATAAACTTTGCTTTCACTGCGGTGTCACTAATAACGTAAAAATCAGTAACAAGTCTTACAGCATCAGCCCATTGCTTGGTTGCATAATCAAGCTGTGCAGGATCACCCATCTGTAACTGAAGCATAGATTCAAGCTTAGATTCAAGAATTGCTTTGTTTTTTTGTGCCTCTGCACTAATTTCAGCAGATCCTCCAGCTTGTCTTTGAACAGCCTCTGAATAAATATAGCGTGCACCTAACTCTGAAATTTGATCAATCCTTGCTTGTAAGCCTGAAGCAAGCAAGTTAAGTCCTCCACCAATAAGGCCCGCCCCAAGAGAAAAACCAATAGCAACGGAACTGCTTATTATTTCAGGACCAGTAGCATAAGCAATAGTTTGAGCCACTCTAAACGATGATTCAGCTGCAGAAGAAATCATTTTAACAGCAAAATCAAGAGACTTCTTTTCTTGAGATGGATCTTGATATAGAAGCGTAATTTGTGGCAGACCAGACTTATCAACATCAATTTTAAAATGATAATCTGAATCTGGTAATGGAGTTCCATTAACTTGAAACATAGTTCCAGTTAACATATCTCTAAATCTAACAGCTGGGCCTTCCTGCATAATTTTGTATATAAAAGGAGATATTATACTTAAAGAGCCTTTAAATGGAGAAAAGCGCCTGCTTTTTTTATAGTCTGAATCTGCCTCTTCAAGCCCTAACTCCACCTCCGGCCAAATTTCAAGATTTTTGATAGAAGCCTTACCTCCAAATCCAACTCTGAATATACCCTTTGGATAGCTTGAATCAACAAGTGCACAAAATGTATTTTCGCCTACATCTCCATTACCAATAAATATTAATCCTTTATAAAAGCTAACCCAATATTTATTTACCACATCAGCCTTTAGTGCTGCCAATGGAAGCACTCCAGCATTAATTTTGTATAAATTTTGTCCACCATTCAGACGTTCAATCAATGTCGCAGTATTTTTATCAGCTCCAAATGTTATTTTGTACCCTTCATTGTTAGCATTTCCAAGCATCAATGAGGCATCTTCTGTGCCCTTTGCCTCAAATGCGACGGTGCCGGCATCTGCAGGAGAAAGTGGCAGTCTATGCCAAGCTATAGAATCTCCAGATCCAACTTGAATTGACTTTGAATCTGATACATATGGCGCCCGTGCAGGAATAATAGCAATCGGAGCGCTAATTTTTTGAACATCTGCAAATTTAACTGTCGATTCAAATGTACTAAATCCAACTCTTTCTATATTTTTTGCAGGACTTGGATCTTGCCATGCCATTAAAATACCTGTTCCAGGATCACCTTTTCCAAGTATGAAGAGGCCATTGTTATCACTAACCCACATTTGCTCAATCATGCCTGGCATAATTCTGGCGTTAGCGTTCTGTTCAATATTTATTGACTGTACAGCCTCTCCATTTTTATAAATTGTTGTTTTAGTATTATCACACTCACCAAACGCAATTTTATAAACTGTTTGAGGAGCAACGCTGTTTGAGAAGCATACGTGCACATCGCCACCTGTTGACAAAGCCCTAAATGCGACAGTTCCTTTGCCAGGAATTGGCAAAGATTCACCAAGCCATGCAAAGCCACGAGAACGCAAAGGATTTACGGTTACAATCATTTCGGGCCCAAAATTGTCTAACTCGTAGCGTCCATGGCCATGAAATTCTGGACTGCGGTGTGCCCATACATAAGATTTCATAGAATATCCTGGAGCTATTGTATCTTTTGGAGCGCCTCCATCATCCTCGTTAGGAAGATATGTCACCGTTTCAATTGATATTTTTGTCGACTGACTCAATGCGGCTGGAGCACCGTCATAACCAGTTTTTCCAATATCTGATTTTGCAAGATTACTTATCCTTTCGGCCTTAACACCCAACGCCTCTAGCTCTTTTTTCTTAGCTTCAAGTTGTGCTTTTTTAGGAATAGCTGGATGCCTTGAGGCATTTGCTTCGATATGCAAAACATCGTCTGCCTTGCCAACAGTTCCTTCATGCACTTCTACAGTTACATCACTAGGAGCCCCAAACGCTCTATACGTTACACGAACCAAACGCCCAGGTGTTTTATATCCAACCAAATTTCTAACCCAGTTAGGATCATCAAAATGAAGCACACCATCAACTACTTTTGATTGCATCTCACCGGTAACGTTATACGCCGTACTGCCATCAATACCCCACGTTGGATCGGTATATTCAAGTCGTCCAGCCATCCACGATCCAGAAATCTTGGCCTTCACAATTGTTAATAAAGGATTATCTTTTAATAGTTGTTTAATCTCTTCTTCCAGTTGTTGAATTTCGTTTTTCAACGCAGGACCCTTCGTTGCATCATCTGAGCTTGAAGCATCAAGAGCAGCCATCAAAAATCCGCCAGTTGCCTTATTTTTTAAATGAGCTACGGTAAGCGTATCTCCACATTTTGGATCTTCAGTTAACTCCCAATAACAACTATCATCCAAGCCTTTTTTGAGTAAAACTTCAAACGTTTTTGGGTCTGAATAAAGATAAAAATCTTCAGCAACATCTGACGACAACGTAATATGTTTTTCACCTTCGTGTGTTATACTGAACTGGGCAGCTAAATCCTTTGGGTCTTTGGTATCAGCATAAAGATGCCATTCCGTATCTTTCCCCTTTTTTGCAGCCCTGTAATATGTACCAAAACCAGTCTTGAGAGACTTCAATCTTACTACTGACCCATCAGCGCCTAGTTGTGAGCTAAGAGGACGAGATTCAGAGTAAAAAAGACATGAATATGGACTTAAATTTGTAAAAAGATCGATTTTAGCAAGCCCATGTTGCTGAAAATCTTCTGCTTGCACAGTTGTGTTAAAAAAATCAAAAAAACACAAACCAACAAAACAACAAAAAAACAAAACATTCCGTAACCTTCTATTCATTACATTCTCCTTTTTTTAAAAAAAATAATTTACATGTTTTAAAGCTAAAAAATTTAAGCAATAAAATTCAATATTTTTAAAAAAATCTTATAATACTTGATTAAATCAATATAACAAATATATCCAAAAGCAGCTTTAGATCGAACGATAAAAATATGCTGGCACTTTGCGCAATTTTTGAAAAAATGTTTTGTGATGGCTCTCCAGATCTTCGCTAGCAGGCGGGGGTTAAAAATTTATTAAATTTTTGGCAGGCGCAATTTGATGAACATTGTGAAGGGGCATACTTGATGTATACCCCTGTAAATCACTTGTTTGACTTAAGAATTATGTTCGTTCGTATGGATTCGACTTCGCTCACCACGAACGGCTTATTCGCCCCGTTCGCCCTGAGCACCGTCGAATGGGTACGAACGTGGCTCAGATTATGCAAAAATTTTATTTATCAGAATCTTCATGATCTTGCGAATCATGCCCCGTTGATTCTTTGAATCCACAAGACTCTTTGTTTGGGCATGTCAGCGTAATCACACCGGCTTTGTTTTTAGTCAAAAGCAAGTATGGATGCTTACACTTTGGGCATGGCTGTTCTTTGACATCTGAAAATATTGCAAATTTACACTTTGGATAATTTGAGCATCCCCAAAAAGTTCCGCCTTTCCAACGACGTTTTGTGATAGCACCATTGCACGTCGGACAAGGCATAGAAAGCTTGTCTTGATGAATATATTTACACTCAGGATATCCTGGACATGCTATGAATGGACCAAATTTGCCAATTCTTTGAACAAGCTGTCGATCACACTGAGGGCACTTCATATCCACAGTTTGAACTTTGGACTCAGCAGTAACAAGCTGAATATTGCCACTTTCATCACGTTTAAAATTAGAGGTATATTTACACTCCGGATAGTTAGAACAACCAACAAAATCGCCATTTTTGCTAAATCGAATGTATAATTCTTTGCCACATTCAGGGCATTTCATGTTCGCTTGGATCGACTTTTTGCCAATGTCTTTACCACCAAAATGTATTAAATCTTTGCGGAATTTTTCATAAAATTCAGTCAAAACAACATCTCGATCAGCAGATCCATCTTCAATTTTATCGAGCCCTTCTTCCATTTTTGCCGTAAAATCAACATTAATTATGTCTGGCAAGTTTTGCGAAAGCATGTCGCTGACAGCTCGACCAAGCTCAGTTGGGAAAAAGCGCTTCTTCTCTCTGTCGGCGTAACCACGCTTCTGGATTGTTGATAAAATAGTTGCGTAGGTGCTCGGACGGCCAATGCCTAATTTTTCAAGCTCTTTAACCAAAGAAGCTTCTGTAAATCGTGGAGGTGGCTGAGTGAAATGCTGCTTTGGATCAATCTTTTGCAAATTTAAAGAATCTTTTTCTTTGAGGCCTTTCGGAATCTTTACAATATCTTTTTGCTCTTCTTCATCTTCGATTTCGTAAACTTTTAAAAAACCATCAAATTTTAACGTCGAGCCGGTAACTCTGAAAACGTAGTCTCCGCCAGCTATTTCGATTTGACGCAAAGAATATTCTGCTGGAGTCATCTGACACGCAACAAAGCGCCGCCAGATCAGCTCATACAATTTATATGCATCTTTTTCAAGGTATCGCTCGATGGTTTGCGGTATTCTGTCAACGTTAATCGGTCGTATGGCTTCGTGGGCATCCTGCGCACTATCTTTCGTTGAGTATGCGTTAGCAGCCTTTGGAAGATAGTCTTGACCATATTCTTTTGAAATAAATTCACGCGTAGCACTCAAGGCCGTATCAGAAATTCGCAAAGAATCGGTTCTCATGTATGTAATCAAAGCCTCTATGTTATCGCTGCCAAGCGAAATACCCTCATACAATTTTTGCGCCACAGACATGGTTTTGTCGACAGAAAAACCTAATTTATTGTAGGCATCTTGCTGCAATGTACTGGTCATGAAAGGCGGAAGAGGTCGCTTGGCTCGAACAGAATCGGTGATTTTTTCGATGCTATATTTTTCAGCACTAGCACCTTTGACGATTTTGTCCGACTCTTCTTTATTTTTAATTTTTATTGTTTTGCCGCAGACTTTGACTAGTTCTGCAGTCAAAGTCTGCTTTGCATCAATTTTAAATATGCCGTGAATTGACCAATATTCATCTGGTTTAAACGCCTGAATAGAGGCTTCACGATTGCAAATCAAAAGCAACGCAACAGACTGTACGCGGCCCGCAGATAATCCCTTTTTAATCTTGCGCCACAGAATAGGTGATACTTCGTAGCCTACCCAGCGATCAAGCACTCTTCGCGCCTGCTGAGCGCCAACTTTCTTCATATTAACCAAAGACTTGTGACCAATTGCGTCTAAAATCGCTGGTTTTGTAATTTCGTTAAACGTTATGCGATAAATTTTTGATGGATCCGAAAAAATATCCTCAATCTCCTGGCCTATGTGCCAAGAAATAATCTCCCCTTCGCGGTCAGGGTCAGTTGCCAAAAATATCTCGCTGGAATCCTTAGCCTGGCTGCAAATGTCGGTAATGACTTTTGATTTATCCTTTAAAACCTCATAATCTATATCAATTTTATGCGTCTTTTCATTAATAGTTACTCCAGTTTGCTTGGATGGCAAATCTTTGACATGCCCAAGGGTTGACATAATTTTATAGTCTTTCCCCAAAAATTTAGAAATTGTCTTGATTTTGGCTGGAGACTCAACAATAATTAATTTCGGCCCGTTCGGATTCATAGTTTTAGTCTTTTTTGCTTTGCGTCCCATTTTGCCCCCCAGCAAAGTTAAACTGTTTTATTTATACAAAAGGTGTTTATCGCTTTGTTTATATTTTATTTTTATTTTGTCAAAGCAATTTTACAAATTACCACTCAAATGTCACCATAAAACTACCAACACCTTTGACAAATTGTCAATAATATCAAAAACAAGCTTAAAATCGCACACTTAAGCAACAAAAGACATTTTACTGCTTCATCCAAAGCCATTAAAACTATTTTTAGAAAACGCAAAACAAAAAACTGATTTACGTCTTTAATAAGCTGACTACAAATAAATATATTTAATTTAATTTATTTTATTTGATTATCGCCATTCCATTGATCTGCCAATCTAGAATTACAGCAACAACATCTGGATGCCCTTTATATTCGGCTAATTTTAATGACGTAAAACCATTCATGTCAACTAAATCAAACCTAGCACCTTTATACAGAAGTAGTTTTACAACATCAGCATAACCACATTCTGCAGCAACATGCAAAGCCGTCTGCCCATGCTCATCTACGGCATCTAATACGGCATTGGCACGCAAAAGCCGTTCTACAAGAATAACATCCCCGCAAGCTGCAACAAAGTGTAAAAATGATCTACCATCACGCAGCTTTATCTCATTAACATCCTGGTTATGTTCAATATAAAAAGTAACTAATTTTAAATTTCTTTTTATTTCTAATCGCTTTTCTAATTCCGGGTCAAAAAGAACAGGCTTTAATGATCTTGACAGTACTCCAGATTTTTTTATACAACCCTTTGTTCGCTTAGAGCCACTATCCATAGCACATGCATACTGTCCAACAATTACTAAAAAAACTGAAATTAATAATAAATTTAATACTTTTTTCACCTAAAACCCCTATAAATTTAAATATTTTCAATTTTCAATTATTGCTTTAACAATTCATAAATTCGTACATAGTATGATTTATCTAAATCTGACAAATTTTCATATTTTATAATAAAATCTAGATCAGAAATCAAAGTCTCACCTTGAATGTTTTTTTTGTTTACAATTATCTTTAATTCATCCATTTTATTGCGAGCCTGAAATACCTTATTTACTATCGTAGCTACAATATCATACTGACCGCTTAAGCATACATATTCAAATCCAACAGCTCCACAGCCAAACGTAGCCCCTTTTTGCAATAGCACATCAACGATATCTATTAATCCTAGGTAGCATGCTTTATCCAGAGGACTTATTCCATACAAATCTATAATATTAACATCACCATCATAACGCATCACCGCATCCAAATCGCCTTTGACAATATCATCAAATAATTGTCCTTGCACAAATTGCACCAACATGCTAACCAAAAACACTGCTATCTTCCAATTTTTCATCATATAATCCTTCTTATAAATTAACCAAAAATAAACCACATACAAATAATCCAGACGTTGAACAAAATACCAAAACTCACATATTTAATGAGCATATACCAGAACAATTGCATCAATTTCAAGATTCAAAAACTACGAAAAGTACAACTACTTTATCGATAATACTGCAGAAATCAAGAAAAAACTAAACTAATTAAGCCAAAGCTATCACCCCAACGAACAGACATCGATAACACCGCGCCGTAACCATGACCAGATCAAAACATTGACGCATCGACAAGAAAAGCCGGCTTACATTTACGCAAGCCGGCCAAAATTTACTCAAAAACCAAACTCTGGTTTATGCCAAAGCCGCTTCAATTTTTTGTAAAGCACACTTCTTCTGGTAATCGGTTGAGTACCAAGCGTTGAATAAAACAGCTGATGCATTAAGAGCTGCTGGCAAGTATCCTAAAATATCCAGCACGGAAATAGGCACTCCTTTAAACTTTGTAAGTTCTTTTAAATCAAAATTCTTGCATTTTAAGAAGTAAATTAACAATAACGGCAGAGCCAACGCATCAACTAACGCCATTGCGCTACGGCCAATAAATAGGACTTTGCCATCTTTTTCTTGTGCAATCTTTTCACTTAGTTTGTCAGCATATTTTTCTCTGAACAGAGCAATAATTTCTTTTTTGTCTTCAGGCTTTAATAATGCAACACATTTTTTAAGGTTTTGCAAAGCAACAAGAGACTTGTCGCTCTTATAAATTATTGACTCACAAAATACCTGTGAAAAAACCATAAATATTATCATTATTGCAGCAAATTGACTATCACTTAATTTTTCATATTGGTTACCTTTAATAGCCAATAAAGGAATTGCAACTGTGCCAAACAACTTTGCTAACTCTTTTATAACGCCAACGCCAGCACGTCCTACAAAGGATGCCTTGTTTGATTTCAACGCAATTTCTGCCAAATTTTCAAACTCGTTAACTGCAGCAGATTTTGACGCTGCAATTTCTACGTCCTGAGCTTCTTGAGGCTGCGTATCAAAATCTTCCTGAGAAGACATGTCCGTAGCATTTACAGAACCTGCAAAAAAAATAGCGCCCAGAGCTAAATATTGTTTCAACATCTTCATGAATAAAACACCTTATTTTAAAATATACATCTGACAACTTACTCGATGAGTATATAACAAAAAAATAAAACTTCAAACGACCAATTTAATTCAATTTGAAAAGACGCCACAAGGCTGCCGCGCCAAAACTATTATTTTCAGGCACATACATCGACTATCGCCATTCGCAAGTGCGGCCAGATCAGGTCTCAAGAGAAATTGACAATTTTTATAACGCGGCCTACTGCATGTCTGCCAATGCTGGCTACGTAATGAAATTTTTCAAAATTGCAAAAAGTGCCATAGTCTTTGAATAAGCCTATCTGCATGCGAATGCAAACAAATAACATCATACATAGCAGGCCAAATCAAGACATTGACGCTTCGAATCGAGTAGGTCTCGATTTTATGCGTGTTTCGGTAAATTATTTTCAACCAAATTTTTATACATTATAAATGGGAAAATTGATACAGAGCTTGAATTAATAAAAGTACTCAGACTTTTAGGCTTGAAACTCGATATTTTTACTGTTTAATGCGTAAGCCCTGGGACTTTCACCTTATAAACAATGCGCATGCCGCGCACACCAAAAAAGGCGCCTCCGATTTTTCGTAGGCGCCTTTTAGTTTTTAAGCTGCTAAATTTATTGTAAAGATATGTTTGAAAAGAGATAGTTTTGATAAGTGACTTGGGGATTCTCAAACAATAACGGTCTGACAGTTTCGGCATCCAAACATTTGGCGTTGTCAGCTAATGTTTGAATTGCTTGTGCTCCATGGTCCAGCGTTGTTGCTGTTAATAGTATGTCAATGCTTTTGTCAAATCCCATTCCTGCGACATTAACAAATCCTAATGTTTCTAATTGTTTACATATATTTATCGAGTGCAAGTCTCCCATGCAAGCAACTATTCTTTTTTCGTTGCAACTAAATATGTTTACAAGTACTTCAGTCTCAAATAATGCAAACGCTGACTGTTGGATTTGTGGGAAAATTTGCATTATTATTTGCTGCAGAACGTCTGTATTCTTGGCTTTTGCAAAATCTGCGCAAAATAGTGTTGCAATTATAGGTAAAATTGTATTACTAACCATTTTGCCATGGTCCGTTTTATGCGTTTCCCACAATTGTTTGATGGCTGCAGGAATATTTTCTTGCTCGTCATTTGCTATTTTGCCATCGATTGCATCAACTCCGAATTCTAAGATTAAAAGAGAATTAAATAAAAGTTTAATTAATTCTCTTTTAACATGGCTATATAATGCTTCCGCCGTAGCATTTTTTGCTACACTAGCTATAAATGAGGGCTGTAGAGAAGTGCAACTCATTCTTACGTCTAAAACCCCACATCTTGCTTCATCCGAACAAATCAAATTTGCTTGTGGTAGGCTTTTTGCTAATTCGTTAAAAAGTTTAAGTGCAAAAATCTTTTCCTTAAGAATTGATTGGGTATTATATACTGCAGTTAAAATCTTCACTAATTGTGCAAGACGATCCGCTGAATGATCCCCTGAGGCGTCTGCTATGCTGGCTTCATATTCTGTAGAAAGTGCCCTCAAATACGCTACAAGTTCGGTAACTGTGCTTTGTTCCGTCTGAGGAGCTTTATCAATAAAAGGTTGCATCATTGGATATAACGTTTGAGCTTTTTTCGTGTATTCCGTAAATTCAACAATATTTAGAGCTTGAAATGTAGCCAGGTCGGAGCAAATGTCTTTTTTGCAAAATTCGCAAATGAAATTTACATGACCGTTTAATGATCTGTGTAAATTAGTTAATAGGCCAGTATAAGAATTAGATAACGATTCAACATTGGTTGGCATACCTTCTATTTTGAACAGGGCTTGGCCGCTTTCATGAAAATCTGAGAGGATATCGACGCATTGTTGCGTTTGGGGATTATACATGCGCGTCAACTTAAATGGATATGGCAATGCGCTGGTCATGGCAGTAAATAAAAAAAGTAAAACTATTTTTGTTTTCATAAAAAATCCTTACTTTGGATTAGCGTAGTTCAACAAGTTTTTACTATGATATAACGCAATGCGTAAGATTTGAATGTCTTGGATGTTTAAATTTTTTGCACGAACGAATTCCATCTTGGGTGTTCATTAAAGCGATTTCTTCCTGGTGGGCAGCTAAAAACATATCAGCCTTTATCATATTTTGCGGAACCACAAAATATGATATTACCTCAGGGGTTACAAAAAGTCCGCATTTATGAAAATGGCTTACAACAATGGAAATAATTTTTTCTTTTGTAAGCATTTCATTAAATCTTCTGCTTAAACACTTAAAACTCGAAACTATTTTTATTGCTTCAACTATAAATTCAACCAATTTAATCTTGTTGCTATGTTTAAATAATGAAATAGAAAGGCCCTTGCCAGAATCTATAAGCCATATTATTTTCATGTCATCACGCATTAATGGTTGATTTTCTGTAAATCCAAATATTCGATTTGGACTCACTGGCTCAAGGCTAATCTCAATAATATATTCTATTGGTGGGTTATCAATCTTGTCAAAGTAAATAGGTTTATTTGCTGCAGAAAATACACTTGTAGTTAAAGACACTACGAATAAAGCTGATAGCGTTATGATTCTGAAATTATACATAATTGTTTCCTGATTGTTTGAGATGAGAAAATACTGTTATTTAAAGCATTGTTTCAAGTTAGCCGTTATTTGTTTTTTGTCAAACGCGTATGCTGGTTCAGTACATATGAGACTGATTGGCCTTCGCAGGATTGATAGCATAACTCAGAGATTGAGTAACGCAAGACATTATGTGGACGCACTTTGTTGTAAAAGGCATTGAATTCTTTCAGTCTGTAACGCAAAATTTCGAACTTGGGAGGTCTGTTCAGAGTAAAGTGCCATCGAGTTTTAGGTCTATGACTTGGAGATGTATTTGATAATGCGATACCCAGCAAAGCTACCCAATCAAGATATTCCACAGCTCTAAAAATTTATCAAATGAAATTTGCTGGGAGCGAAGTTGCAAAATATCGTTAGTAATTTTTTCGTTTTGAAAGAACTTCGTATTTTTTAGATTATTGCGAATAGTCTGCCTAGGCGCCTTAAAGCATATTTTGACAAACTCCCAAAATTCAGTTTCTCGAGGAATGTGTACCAAATCAAATTTGGGTTTGAAATAAATTGTTCGTGAAAAAACTTTTGGAGGTGGTGTAAAAGAGCCTGGTTCGACCTTGTCAAGCAGCTTCCAGTCGAAGTGGTATTGCAAAAACATTGTTGTTGCGGAGTATTTTTTGCCACGCGTAGCAACAATTTTTTGCGCAACCTCTTCCTGAACCATGACAACGCCCTCATTGAACAGGTCTTTGTTTTGCTGAAGTTTAAAAAGAATTGGAAATGTGATCTGATAAGGCAAATTTGCAAGCAAAACCAGCGGTTTTTTTGATTCTAATTCTTGCCTTAAATCCACGCTTAAAATATCTATAATATTTATATTTAATCGCTTGTCTTTGATTTTGGATTGAACGTATTCTGCCCATTCAGGATCAATTTCAAAAACATGAAGTTGTTTGCATTTTGTTTGTTTTAAAATTGCATCGGTCAAAAATCCGTCCCCACAGCCAATTTCAACTATTGTGGTTTTTGCGTCGACCTCAACAGCATCAATCATTCGATGAACTACTGGTTCATTGCGCAAAAAATGCTGCCCAAAAGCCTTTTTTTTAAGTGGCAAATTTTCGAATTCATCAACAACAGGTTTACGTTCTTTAAAATGCAGCATTTTTCTAGGATTTAAGTATTTAATCATTCAACATCCATGGATTATTTATGAGATCATTACACAAAGCTTAAGTTGTTGAACCAGCATTAATTACAACAAATATCATAAAATCTATCAAATTTTGGCAAAAATGCATCTATTTCGGCAAATAATAAATTTGTCGATTTTGGCTATCTTTGTGAGTTATTCGCATTGGTATAGGCAGATATTATCTTAAATCATTGCAACGCACAAATATAATTTACTATTATTAAATTAGATGAAGGTTATATGTATTTAAAAAGGAGAGGTTATCATGAAGATGAAGTTGCTATGTTTAACACCAGTGCTTGTTATCACATTCTTAGTCATCAGTTCAATATCGATTAGATTGGTTGCTGTCAATGAAGATGATAAAGATTTCAAATTATTTAATGGTAATGAAACCGTAAAATTAGTTGGACGTGGTGGCGGAGGTGGTCACGGCGGCGGACATGGTGGTGGCAGCCGAAGCTTTTCAGGAGGTAGAGGCGGCAGTCGCAGTTTTTCAGGAAGCCGTGGTGGCAGTCGTAGCTTTTCTGGAAGTCGCAGTGGTGGTCATGGAGCTTCGAAAATGAGAAGCGGATCAAAGGGTAGTTCAAGAGTTGGCAGAGGTGGTTCCAAATCTCGTGGCGGTAGTCACGTAAAAAGTGGACATGGCGGCGGTCGAGGTGGCAGTCACGCAAAAAGCGGACACCACGGCGGTCGAGGCAGACATGGTGGTGGTCACGGAGGTCGTGGCGGCCATCACGGGCATCATGGAGGTCATTACGGGAGACATCATGGTCACTGGGGTGATCGTGGATGGAGAAATTCTTACTGGGGTTTTGGCTGGGGAGCTCCTTGGTGGCCAGGTTTGTTCTGGTATCCTGGAATCGCAGCTTGGTACTGGGGGCCTTATAACTGCTTAGTAACTCCAATGTTTGGCATAGGTTATGGGTTAGCATTTGCAGGTCTTGCTTATGGCTATTACTGGTATCCATCAATAAATGTAAGTGTCTATGTTGCAGAAAAAGAAGATGTTCCATCCGGTGTTGTATACGTAGAAAATGAGGATGACGATAATCCTGTTTATTATGCGGTTTATCGAAAAGTGCTTAGTGGCGATGATTCTTACTTAATAAAGGTAAGCTCTCCACAAATTTTAAGCACAAAAAAAACTGTTAAAGTTTATCTACCAGAAACATCAACTAAAAATTATGTAGTCGTTACGCGTCGCAGTGAAGAAGAATTCAAAGACAACATGGATGAAAAGGGTAATGAGGTGGACGATGATATTGTGAAACAAATTAGAAAAGAAAAAGCTGATTTGATAGAAACAAAAAATATAAAGGCTGATGAAAACATCGATGAAGAAGAAGTTGGCAAATTAAAAGAAACAAAAGAATCAGCCAGAAAAGATGAGTCCAAGCTTCGCGAAGGTCTTGCAAAAATAGAAGTTAATAAAGACAAGCTTCCAACAGAAGAAGAGCTCGCCAAGAAAAATGGTAAACCAACAAAATACACAAAACAATCTGCTGTTGAAGTTGAATAGTTTAGGTCCAAACTAACTTTAAAATAACAACTCTTACCAAAAAAGAAGAAGTGGTGAATGCATGCCATTTCTTCTTTTTTTGTACATAATTCATAAAAATTTTTCTAACATCATCGTTTACTAATACCAATTCCAGATCAAAGAGTGAAAAAAAATTAACTACTAAAGCTTAAAGCGTCGATTAACAGCACATAAAGAAGCATATTTCCGCTACATCCTCCTACAGATCGGACATTTGACGTGAAGTGAAAAATCTATAAAAAAAGTTACCCTATTCCTAAGAAAAAAATAAGTAACAAGGTAATGAAGTTAACTTCACCCTACAACCAATTAAAATATATCGATAGCACTTTTTGCAATTTTTGAAAATTTCATTCCGTAGATCGCTCCAGCAGATAGCTGGAAGCTCGAATCTAAAAACTTATCAATTTACTTGCAACACCGACACACAGCTGCGGTTAAGAATGCAACATCAATGTATCACCCTAAAAATCATAGACTTGTCTACTGATTAACTGATATAAAAATTCGACTTGCAATCGGCATCGAGTTAAGTTTACCGAGTAATTTGTGGATACTTGAAAAATTGGGGGACTTCAAAAATATTTGTCTGATTTCGATATTTTGAATTTTGTGAATAACTGGCAGCGCTGGCCCAAGAATTCGTACACCAAGATTTAGACTTTGATTAATATCATTCAAAAAAGCGGCCACCTCGGCTGCTTCTTGATCAAGTAACACCGAATCATCGTTGCGCAACTCGACTTGCGCAAGTCGACAAAACGGTGGATATAAAATTTCTTGTCTAATTAACGATTCATTCGTGCAAAAATCGATGTAATCAATTTCATTCAAAAAATCGAAAATTTTATGATCTTGGACTGCCTGTATTATTACACGACTGTGATTATGCATCCGACCTGCACGGCCCGCAACTTGAATCAATTGCTGCAGCGTCGATTCACACGCATTATAAAAAGGCATGTGTAGGCTAACGTCGGCCCAGAGCACCCCAACCAATGTTACGCCCGGAAAATGGTAACCCTTGGTTATTGTCTGCGTACCAATCAAAATATCTATTTCTCCCTTTTCAAACATCTCAACAGTCTTGTGCCAGTCTCGCTGCTTGCTGGTGGTGTCAAGGTCTGCTCGAGCAATTCTGGCTTTGGGAAACAGGTCCTGAAAAATATTGACCGCTTGCTGCGTGCCTATGCCTTTTTTTAAAAAATCTTTTGAGCCAGCACCGCAATCTGGGCAAGCATTGGGCACAATCTTTGAAAAGCCGCAATAATGACAGCGCAAAGTGCCAGTCGAAAGCTGGCTGTCGGCATGCAATGTCAAACTTACCGAGCAATGCGGGCAATTGAATATGAATCCACAATTTTTGCATTGAATAAAAAAGCTGTAGCCACGTCGGTTAAGATATATCATCGCTTGCTCACCACGCTCCAAACACTTATCAACAGCAACGTCCAGCTCACGAGAAACCCAAAAACTTCTACGTTTCTGATACCGCTGCGAATTTAAAATAACTTTTGTAACAAGCGGAAAACTGCCTTTAAATCGCCTTGTTATACGAAATAAGGTCCAGCCATTCTTTGCAACGTTATGCAACGACGTCAGTGACGGGGTGGCAGAACCCATCAAAATTGGAATTTTATAAATACTGGCACGCCAAAGCGCGACTTCCTTGCTGTTAAGGCGCGGATGTTTCTTCTCAACAAACCCATTTTCATGTTCTTCGTCAATGATTATCATGCCAAGATTGTTAATCGGAAGCATTACCGGCATATGCACGCCTATAACAAGAACTGGAAGGCCTTTTAGTAAAGAGTTCCACAATAAACGGCGTTCAGCAATTTTTGTGGCGGAGTGAAAGCCAAAGATCTGAACATCGGGCAGCTGAGCTTTTAGTATGCGCTCGAACTGAAGACTCAGCGAGACTTCTGGCAAAAGCATCAAAACACTTTTATTGTTGGTCACACACTCTTTAATCAAGGCCTTGTAAACCTCGGTTTTGCCTGAACCTGTGACACCGTGCAAAAGAGTTGGCTTATATTCTGAATTTTTGATAAATGGCGTGAGATGGTCAACGACCTGAGCCTGTTCTTGCGTAAGCTCAACTTTTGGTTGCTGGCTTAAATCCTCATCCACCGAAAACAAATCAGCTTTGCTTTCTTTTTTATCACCCAAAAACCCCCTGATTCGCTGAAAAAAATGTAGTGGATGGGTGAAATAAAAACCGGATATTTTATTGATAAATTCAACAAATCTGGCATCAGCCGGGAAATTGCCGACCTCTATAATCTCTTTAACATCAAAGGCTGCTTCAAATTTGGGTTTAAGCGCTACAACGTAGGCTAGATGAGTACTCGTCTTCAGAGGTACCCTCACAAGCGTGCCAATGCCAACCTGATACTGAATTACTGCAGGCACTCTGTAAGTCAAATATTTCTGAAATCCGTTTAAAAGCAAAACATCGGCATACATAAAAATTTTAATCAAACTTTTTTTGGGCTATGAACTTTTATCATTATTTTACTGAACGGCAGCGGAATTTCGAACTGATCCCAGCTTTTTTTGAATTTTATTTTCCACGTAGAAGAGCATTCAACGAAATAAAGTGGCACATCAGCCGTTTTTGCCAAAAATGTAACACCTGGCTTTAATTCAAAGGCAGGCCCACGAGAGCCATCGCCAACAATGCAAAGCTGTTGTCCATCTTTTAATATTTTTACAGCTTGGCGCGTAAGTAATATTGGATTTTTGAATGACGAGCCATAAATAATATTGAATCCTAATCTTTCTAGCACATACCCTGCAAATTGCCCATCTTTGCTTGAACTAACAATACAGCTTTGCCCATTTCTAAACTTATAAAAAAAGAAAAAACCAGCTACAATTTGTTGATGCCACAAATAAAAAACTCCATTGTTTTTGGAAAAAGGAATCTGTACCCCATCATCAAAAACAACATCTATGCGATATGTCATGATTGCAATACGCGCTAAGCGGTAGAGCACCTTTTTAACCAAAATAGTTAAAAATTTACTATTTTTTACACTTTTTATGATAGGCTTGAAAATATTAAATTTCATTAGAATAAAGCCTTAAATACAGCAAAAAAGATTTATAAACCAACACAGATGTAGTGAATGATATTAAATTTTTTAGTAAAAAGTAAGCGCTAACCTAAAATTTGACAGGTTTCAAAAATGCATACCGACAATAATTTTAAAGTATACAAAAAAATACTTAATAATGGGCTAACTATTTTAGTTAAGCCTCAACATAACATACCACGAGTAGAATCGCATATTTGGTATAATGTTGGCGCAAAAAATGAAGAACTTGGCGCAAAGGGTATAACACATTTGATCGAACACATGCTATTCAAGGGCACAAAAAACCTTTCAGAATCTGACATCAACCTAATTTCACACAAACTATTGGGATATGCAAACGCATTTACATCACATGATTCAACATCTTACACATTTCGCATGCCAAGTAACGCATGGGAAGAGTCCTTGGCAATATTTGCCGAATGCATGCAAAATGCCACATTTAAAGAAGATGTGCTTGCCTCAGAGATTAAGGCTGTGATAGAGGAATTTGGCATGTATCAAGAAGACTATCAAAATCAATTGATAGAAAATTTGATTGCAGCAATTTGGCCAGAACATCCATATCACACACCAGTACTTGGAACAAAATACGATTTATACTCAACTTCATCAAAAAAATTGCTGTCCTACTACAAAAAACATTATCATCCACAAAACGCAACCTTAATAATTGTCGGCGATGTAAAAGCAAGCGAAGTCTTTGAGAAGACAGAAAAATATTTTGGTAAAATCAAAAGCCCATCCGACTATAAAAAGCAAGATAATCACTTTATATCAGATGTTTGCTCCAAAACTGTTAAACTGTTTCGCGATGTAAAAATTCCATGGTGCTGCTACGCGTACCAAATTCCTGGCTTTTCTGCTGGGCAAAATTACATTTTTGATTCAGCAAATCTATTGCTTGCCAACGGCAACAATTCCAGGCTTCACAGAAGACTCGTTAGTCAAACACAGCTAGCAGTAGAAGTTGGCAGCCTTGTTTATGAATTTAATGAAAATAGTCTTCTTTTAATATTTGTATATCCACAAAAAGCTAACTCCATACCTGAAATTGAAACAATAATTACTGACGAAATCAAAAAGTTACAAAGCAGAAATGTCACAAGCTGGGAGTTTGAAACCGCTAAAAAGAAAATTTTGCTTGATTACGCAAGTTTATTGGAAGATCTTGAAAAACAGGCAACTTTGATTGGTAACTTTTACATGACAACTAAAGATGAAAATTATCTTGAAAAATATTTAGACAAAATTAAGTCTTTAACACCCAAAGATATAGCATCGGTTTTTAAAAAATATTTTGACATTCATGATCAGCACAAGGGCTATCTTTTACCTGTCGATAAAATTAGTGCACAAAAATTGCACACCATTCAAGAAAAAAACAATGCACTTGACCAGGAGCTGCTTAAAAAATTTGATCGTAAAACACCTGTTGAGCAAGGTAAATGGGCAAACAATGTAAAGCCATGCTCAATGCAAAAATTTGAATATCCAAAACCAACAACTTTTACTCTGCCAAACGGTCTTGACGTAACATTTTACAACAATACTCAAACGCCTGGAATTTCAGCCATTTTGAGCTTTAAAGCAAACTCGAATTATGATACTCCAGAACTTAGCGGCCTCTTCGTATTTTTATTACGTCATCTGATGGATCAGACAAATAAATATTCAAGCGAAGAGCTGCACAGAGCCCTTGAGTCAAACGGGGTTTTCATTACAAATGCAAACGATGTTTTAACGTTGAAATGTTTGAGTGAAAATTTTGAAAAGGCATTATATTTTCTTCAACACATCCTGACCAATCCATCATTTGATAAAAAATCTATAGAAAAAATAAAAAAACAGACAATCAACGAACTTACCGAATACTGGGATACACCAATCGAATTTATTGAACAGTTAGCCAAGGAACATATTTATCAACAACACCCGTACAGCAAAAATCCGATTGGAACACTGCAAAGCATTGATTTGATTTCAGCTAAAGATTTACGTGATTGTTACAAAAAGCATATAACCCCTGCCAAGGCCAACCTTGTTGTAGTCGGAGATTTAAGGAGCATTAATATAGAATCTGTGATAAAACGTAATATAGGCTGCTGGACGGGAAGCAGCGCATCTGAATTAATTTTTCCAGAATTTACACCGCCAAAACCAAAAAATATCAATCTTCCATTAAAAAGAGACCAGGTAGTCTTGGCGCTTACTGCTCCATCTATATCTCGTAAAGATAAAAACTTTAACACAATGGCAATCATTGATGTAATTTTGACAGGCGGCGCTGGATATTCATCAAGTTCACGACTCTTCGATTTACGTGAAAAATACGGATTATTTTACGCTATCGGAGGATCTTTACTCTACAATTCAAAAGAAGAACCAGGAATTATGTTAATTAAAACCCTGATTTCTTACGATAAAGTAAACTTAGCAAAAAAATTGATCTTAAGCTGCATTGATGACTTTGGAAAAAATGGTGTAACAATTGATGAATTTGAAAACGCCAAAAAGATGATCCTGTCAGGCAATATTGAACATTTTGAAAGCAATTTAAAAATGGCCGCAACTCTTCTATTTTTAAAAAATTTTAAAATGAGTGCGAATTTATTTGACAAAATGGGGGCCTTATTTTCTATAATAAAGATAGGAGATGTGAATAAATTAGTAAAAGAGTATTGTAAAAGTTGTAGGTTTTCTATAATTACTGTTGGTCGGGCTAGCTAAATCAAGCAATGCCCATAAAGGAGTAAGGAGAATAACATGGCAGTCAAAAAGGCAGCGAAGAAAAAAGTGGTCAAAAAGGCCGCGAAGAAAAAAGTAGCTAAAAAGGCAACCAAAAAAGTTGTTGCCAAAAAGGTAGCTAAAAAGGCAGCTAAGAAAGTTGTTGCCAAAAAAGTAAGTATGCGTACGGTAAAATAACATCGTAACGCAAAAAGCAAACTAAAAAAGCGATCCAGACTGGATCGCTTTTTTAGTTTGACAAAACCTTTTTCTTTTCATAAAGTCAATAACTCTTTGGGAATATGGTATTATTTAACTTTTTTTTTATAGGGGTTTCTAATGTTTGTACCAAATAAATCCGTAAACTGGATTTTGATTGCCGGAATAGTCGGGGTTGTAGCAATTGCCTCTTTTTGGCTCTTTAAATGTAAATTTTGCAGAGGCCCAAAAATTGAACGCACTCTTGCAATAATAAAGCCTGATGCAGTAGCTGCAGGTAACAGCGGCAAAATCATTGATAAAATAGAACAGTCTGGGTTCAAAATTGTTGGCATGAAAAAAATTGATCTAACAAAAGAAAAGGCTGAAGTCTTTTATGCCGTACACAAAGAAAAGCCTTTCTTTAATGATTTGGTACAATTCATGATATCTGGATCAGTTGTTGTACTGATTCTTGAAAAAGAAAGCGCTATCCAGGCTTGGAGAGATTTGATGGGAGCTACAGATCCACAAAAAGCCGACAATGAATCATTGAGAAAAACATTCGGAACCGATTTGACGAAGAATGCAGTTCATGGCTCAGACAGCGAAGAAAGCGCAAAAATTGAAATAACCAAAATGTTTCCAGATTTGATGCAATAAAATATCCTCAGCTATAAAAAAAAGCGGTAGCGAATTATATAACTCGCTACCGCTTTTTTATGTGTTAATTTTTAAATTATAACGATGCTATCGTCTTTCGCATCAATTTTAAAATGCTTTTTATCCTGATATTTCAAAATTTCAATCGCAAGTTGGCTAACTACATAATTTTGAATAGCTCTTTTTAAAGGACGTGCGCCAAACTCTTGTTGAAAGCCAACATCTGCAATAAAATCCAATGCCGCATTTGTAAACTCAACTACTATGCCACCTTCTTTCATTCGATCGTTCAAAGATGAAAGCTGGATTTTGATAATTTGAGCTACATCAGATTTATTCAACGATCTGAAGTAAATAATTTCATCAATTCTATTTAAAAACTCAGGACGAAAATACTTAAACAAAAGCTCATTTATCGACTGTTTTATTTTTTCGTTTATGCTTCCTGCATTTAAAATTAGATCTGAACCAATATTTGAAGTCATTATCAAAATACAATTTTTAAATGAGACAGTACGCCCCTGAGAATCGGTTAAATGCCCCTCATCAAGAATCTGCAAAAACATATTAAAAACATCTGAATGAGCTTTTTCAATTTCATCAAACAACACAACGCTGTAAGGGTTTTTGCGCACAGCCTCAGTCAGCTGACCGCCCTCCTCGTATCCAACGTAACCGGGAGGCGCACCAATAAGCCGTGCCACAGCATGTTTTTCCATATACTCAGACATATCCAACCGAATCATTTTGTGTTCATCGTTAAAAAGATAATCAGCCAAGGTTTTGGCCACCTCTGTTTTACCAACGCCAGTTGGACCAAGAAATAAAAATGAACCGATTGGCTTGTTTGGATCGCCGATACCAGAACGATGAATTCGAATAGTGTTGGCAATTTTCGTTATTGCTTCGTCTTGACCTATCACTCGCTTGTGCAGCTCGGACTCCATTTCAATTAACTTTTGGGTCTCATCCGTCTTCAATTTTTCTACTGGGACCTTTAACCAACGAGAAAGCACGAGAGCAATATCGTTTTCATCAACATCTTCTTTCATCATGTGTGTTTTCAAATTCTTAAGTTTATTTTGCTCTCCTTCCATTTTTTTATCAAGCTCTACAAGCTTGCCATACTTAATTTTGGAGGCTTTTGCATAATCGCCTTCTCGTTCGGACTGAGCAAAATCTACCTTTGCCGCCTCGATTTGAGCCTTTATTTTTTGCATCTCTTCAAGCGGCTTGCGCTCTGCCTGCCACTGTTCAATTTTTATTCGATTTGATTCTTTTAAGTCACTAAGTTCTTTATCCAACTCTTTAAGTCTGAGCTTTGATTGCTCATCTTTTTCCTTTTCTAGTGCCAGTTTTTCAATCTCAAGTTGCCGAATTTTACGATCAAGTTGGTCTAACTCTTCAGGCTTAGAATCAATAGCCATTTTTACCATGGCTGCAGCTTCATCGACTAAATCGATTGCTTTGTCTGGCAAAAATCGATCAGCAATCATGCGAGATGAAAGGGTTACAGCCTTTACCAAAGCCTGATCTTTTATTCGTATTCCGTGATGCAACTCGTAGCGCTCTTTAAGCCCACGTAAAATAGAAATCGCATCTTCAACTGTTGGCTCCTCAATCAAAACTTTTTGAAATCTACGCTCAAGTGCAGCATCTTTTTCTATATATTTTTTGTATTCAACAATCGTTGTAGCTCCAACACAGTGCAAAATACCTCTTGCAAGCGCAGGTTTAAGCAAATTAGAGGCATCCATCCCGCCGTTGGTAGCTCCAGCACCAACAAGCATATGAAGCTCATCTATGAAAAGAATGATGCCGTTGGAATCTTTTTCTATTGCTTCTAAAATCGATTTTAAACGCTCTTCAAATTCGCCACGGTATTTTGTTCCGGCAATCAATGAACCTAGGTCCAAGGCTAAAATTTTTCGTTTTTGGAGGCTTTCCGGAACATCATTGTCTATTATTCGTTGAGCAATACCCTCGACGATTGCAGTTTTACCAACTCCAGGGTCTCCAACAAGAACTGGATTGTTTTTTGTTCTACGCGAAAGAATCTGCACCACGCGCCGTATTTCATCGTTTCTGCCAATAACAGGATCAAGTTTGCCTTCGCTAGCCAACTTTGTCAGGTCTTTGCAATATTTTTCAAGAACTTGATAAGAGCTTTCTGCATTCTGATTTTTCACAGCTTCCCCTCCACGCAAATTTTTAACCCAACTCAAAACATTTTCGTAAACAAATCCATGCTTTGCCACTCCCACAATTTTTATATATCTGATTTTACCACAAGCAAAAAGTCGTTTAAAGATTTTCGTTTTTTATATCAGATCTCATTTGAATCCGTTCGTACCCATTCGATTACGCTCGAGCTTTGCACCCGAGGGCGAACGGGAAAATAGTAAATTCGATAAAACCCGTTTGTGGTGACACTTCGATACGATTTTTCGGCCGCTCGTCCCGAGTATTTTGCTTCGCAAAATGTATCGAGGGATGCGGCCTTCAAAATCACTCAGTGCGAGCGGTATATTTTTCATGGCAAAGTCGAAATATGGCGGAGCCAAATCCATACGAACAAAACCATACTTGATTTAAATTGAGGCCGACCAGCTTTAACACTGATCGGCCTCAATTTAAATCAATTTTATAAATCGCTTAATTCAGCTCTTGTTGAAGACTCTTCAATAAATTTCTTTTTTGCCTATCCGTAGAACTAAATAAATTGATAGCAGACGGCAGAGAATTTAGGACAAATAAACCAATACATGCGGCCAAACAAACATAATTTTTTGTTGGATCATTATTCCAAACACCGCCGCCAGCCTTCAAATCAGCTCCTATGGCTTTAAGCTTTGACTCAAATGCGTCTCTCTGTTGGCCGAGAGGTTTACTCTTTGCATCATATATACAGCTGCCAACGTATATAAATAACGGCATCAACGGCAAGATAAAATCAAAAAATATAGGGCCTAGGCTTAAAAACTTGGTTCCGAAACCATCGCCTTCTTGCGCTACTTTATTATTTAATGAAACAGAATATTTTATTTTAAACAACTTCGCAGCTTCAAACTTTTGTTCAGGCGTTAAAGTTTTTGCATATTTTTTAAGATTCTGAATAGCCTTGAGTGAATGATCATTTGTGGCAATAGACGCATCACAAATTAGTGCAAAAATTATAGCAACAACAAGAACCAAAGCTCCCTGTGCGTTTTTTGTTAAATTCTTTCTTGTCGCAATTTGGGTTGCATCTTCACCGCTAAAACCAAATACATTCTTAAAAAGTCCTACTCCGACATCCAGTACATCTTTATTCTCCCAAGCAGCAACACTAGACGCTAACTTAAAAAGCAATGCGCAACCACCAATTTTCACAACTTCCCTGACAACGCCAATCATAATCCGTTCATTCATGGAAGGCTTGTCGGTTGCTAAAACCTTTTCTGCCAATCGTTGAAATTCTTGTGTTTCTGGACTGACAGGCTCCATAGCTGCCGCAGAAGTAGAACCGGTAATTAAAAAAGCAACGATCAACACAAGTAAATATTTTGTTAAATTTTTCATAAATTTTTTTAACCTAAAACTAAAATAATACAGCTCTGACAACACATAATACCAATTTGCAGAATTAAATAGTTTTTTAAAAGTTTCTAAACCCATCATGTAATCAGCGATTTAGTAAATTGAGTTTTATGTATTATTTTGTCGATTTGGTATAAGAAAGTGTAACAGAAAAAAAATAAAAGAAAAACGCATACAGTTTCACTTTGTCAACAACTTGGTAAGTGTGGTCAAAATCACGACATTCAGCGGCATACATCAACCACGCATCTCTGAAACACTGACTAAATGAGCCTTTACAAGAAATTGATAATTTTTTAGACGCGGCCTACCAGAGTCGACTGGAAGCTGTATTTCGAATGATTTTTAAACAAATTGCGAAAACTCATCCCTTGGAATTGGAACATACGATAAATTATTTGACCTGCCCCAGGCAAACAAAAAGTTACGCAACTTGTAAGCCTTTGGCGTCTGGGAATTAGAAGAAAAGGCCGGATCTATACATAACACAGCCTGCCGTTTTTGGTCCCAGCCAACAACTACCATTAAATGGCCATTGGTGTACGGAGTTGCGCCTCCACGAAGCTTTCTAACGCTAACCGCTACTGGAATTTCGTTTGAAATATATCGATATAAATCCTTAAAGCTATTCAATCGCTCAACCCTGTAAAAAACATTACCATCAGTAGCATCATACGCTTGCGCAACGTTAAGCGGCCAACTTCCATAAATATCTAAATAACCGTTATCGTAAACCTTATCTGCAAAATCAACCAGATAATTTGATAAGTTTCTAGCATATTTACCATCAAATTTTTGCTTGAAATAATTAACTATCAAACCCGTCGAAGTTGGAGAGCATAACTCGCGATATCTAGGATGATTCAAAACCATCTGGGAATGGCGCGGAATTCCCTTAACAAGGACGGACGGAAATGTAAAACGGCAAGGCGTTTTTATTTTAAATTTTTTCAAATCTGAAAGGCAAACAAACAATGCTTTAAGATTGTCCAAAGACGCTCCATTTTGAAGAGCTACCTTAATTTTAAACCCCTTTGCATGCAAGCCTCGCTGCATTTCAACTCTTACATGTTTGGTATGAACGTATGGATTTAGCTTATTAACAAATGTTCTTTGAGTGTTGGCTCCCCACTCAGATATTCTTTGCCACCCAGACCAATTAAAATGCTTTACGCTAACCCAAAAAGTCATCTTACCTCGTTCTGGTCGAAAGGCATTCCACGATAAAATAAGCTCTGTAAATGGATCACAGGAGTTACACTCCCAAACATAAACACCTTTATTATCAACAAATTCTTTATCCTCAACAAACTTAAATAGTGTTTTGGAAAAAGGATCAACACTCGACGAATAATTATTTAAAGGAAAAAGCACTGAAAAACCGCAAAAAACTCCCAGCAGAAAAGCAAAAATTTTGGGTCTTTTTAGTTTAATAAAAATCTTCATTGACATCCCCCCTAATCCCATCACCTAAAAATTGCATGCATGGCAATCCACGAGGCTCTTTGTCTTTACTTTCCTATGCAAAAACTGTTAAATACGGAATCAAGAACCCTCTCCCCAACATCCCGTCCGTTAAGCTCGGACATTAGCTCCAAGATTTCTTTGATCTTGTATGCCATCAATTCATATTCTACTGAATTCAAATACTCATTTACAATAGAATCCAATTTTATTGATATTTCATTGATCAATCTGGCTTGCCGTTGGTTCAATAAAAAGTTAGCCGAGCGGTTTTCTATCATATTTTTCACTTTTTGCTGCACAACACACTTGAGATCTTCAATTCCAATTCGCTGCTCAGCAGATACCCTTACTATGACATCATGCTGAAAATACGTAAAATATTCATTAGCAGCTTTATCAATTTTATTTAGGACTACAATAATTTTCTTAGCGTGTTTGTCAAGAATTTTTTGGTAACTTTTCCACAACTCGTCATGCATTTTTTGAGATAAATCAACAACCAGCAAGACTATATCGGCTTTTTCTGCTTCTAAAATAGATCTTTGAATGCCTTCTTGTTCTACAAAATCTGAAGTTTGTCGCAATCCTGCCGTATCAATGAATGTCCAGAAAGCGCCATCTTTATAAATGTTTGACTCTATGCTATCTCGCGTTGTGCCTTCAACTTCTGAAACTATTGCCCTATCCTTGCCCAATAATGCATTAAAAAGGGTGGACTTACCAACATTTACAGAACCCAACAAAACAATTTTTATACCATCTCGAATCTGCTGCTGGTGGTTAAAATTTGTTTTCAACTCAATCACCCGCTCAGAAATGTAAGAACTCTTTGTTTTGATTATTTGATTTAAATTAATATCAGACTGCTCTTCTGTCAAAAACTCGAAAGACGCCTCCACAAACCCAAGCAGCTCAACAAAATCATGCTCTAGCTTCATCAAAAAACTGGATAAGGTCCCTGAGATCTGAGCCATAGATTTTTCAAGTGCAACCTCGTTTTGAGCGTTAATAAGCTCGTTTATAGCTTCAGCTTGAATTAAATTAATTTTACCGGCAAGAAATGCACGCTTACAAAATTCCCCATGCCTTGCTTGCCTTGCTCCATTTTTGCAAGCTACTTGAATTATTTTTTCGATAATAAATGGATTGTTATGACTGCTTATTTCTATTATATCTTGACCTGTAAACGTTTTTGGGGCTCGCATTAAAAAAAACAAGACCTCATCAACAACTGTTGAACTTTTTTCATCATCTATAATAAATCCGTGATGAATTGTATGAGTTGGTAGATCTATTACATTTTTACCAGAAGAAATTCGTGCAATTTTATTCACAACATCAAATACATTCTGTCCAGAAAAACGTATAACCGCTATAGCGCCACTACCCTGCGGAGTGCTTAGCGCAACGATAGCCAACTGATCTTCAGTTAGATGTTGAATTTGATGTGTCATTTGAAGCTGTATGATTTATAATTATCTGAATACCCTTAAACCGTTTTTTATACTTTCTTTTCAAAAGCTGCATCAAAATATGTGCCACACTAGCAAAAAAAGACTTTAGGTCTTCTGCTACAGCAGTTGCTATATTTTTATCAAAAATTATAACCAGATTTTTGTTATTTATCTTAGCGATAAAAAAGCTTTCAATTCGTAAAACGCTTAGAATCTCTTTAAGATTATCCGTACAATAATCAGCCATTTCAGCATTCCAAGAAATAATTTCTCTATCAGCTTGAATTGCTTTATCCACCAAAACTTCTCTTTTTTGAGTCTGCGTTCCAGTATTTCTTAAAGAAGAATCGTAGCGCTTTGAATCTTCTTTTACTGCCACTTTTTGAAGCTGTTGTTTATCTCTATTTTCTATCACGCCTTGATTAACATTCGAAGCTTGCGGTTTGTTAAACGATCTAACCTGAGTAAAACTTTTATTTCTTTGTCTGTCGGAGCCAAAAATTGGGCCATAAGTAATCGAAACAATAGCAGGACGCTTCGACATGCCTAGAAAATTTTTTTCCCCCTTTTCAAGAATCTTTATCGTAAATTCAGCTGGCTTACCAGACTCAATCCAAGCCTTCTCTATAGCTTTTGTTATAGAAGAAGCTTCACGAAGCATTGATTTCATTTGTTAAAAATCCTTTTACGTAAAAAACCAAGAAAATAATATTTATTATTTAAAATCTACCAGAATTTTGGCACCACCGCAACAATGCTACAATTTGAGGTATTTTGCATAAATTGGAGCGGGAAACGGGATTCGAACCCGCGACCCTTGCCTTGGCAAGGCAATGCTCTACCACTGAGCTATTCCCGCATGAGTGAGTCAATTAAACACGATAAAATTTATATTCAATCAACACAGAAGTCAACCACTAATTTAGAATTTTTTAAAAAACTCTAAATTTAAAATTCAAAAAGCCATTACATTTCAACCAAAGTCACAACTCCATGCAATTTATTGTATGGCAATTTATAAAATCGTGCAAAATTTGGAACAAGTCGCTTTATTATAGCAAAGATACGCCAAATTAAGCTTTTTGATACAATCTCATCAAGCCCATAAAAAATGGCCTTGGGATGTATGCCAGCATTCTTCAAAATTTTTTCAACATTCAAAACTTCCATGTAACCGCAGTGAATTTCAAAAATTCGTAGGCCCTGAGCTAGGTCACCCTTAAAAAATGCAATTACACCAAATGGATCTTCTCGGCGAATAACAGATATCAGGATATTGTCTTGGTATACAATTTTGTTATCAAATATAGTCTGCGTAACATAAGATTGAATATTTTCGGTATGCCTGGTAAAAAATAGGGCAGTTCCGCTGATTTTATTGGTGCTTTCAAAAGTTAAATTGTATTTTTCTAAAAAATTCTCTAACAACATTGGTTTTAATGACTTTCTTAATCTATTTTGTCCAGCCACAAAAATAAAAAATATACTGAACGGGACGGTAGCAAATATTATCGACCAGTAACCACCATTCGGTATTTTAAAAAGCGTCGATGAAAAAAACAATAAATTCAATATCAAAAGCAATACTGAAACTAGCTGCCTAACCCTATTTTTTCGCAATGAAAAAATGGCAACCATCAAGGTAGCCGTTATCACCATGGTACCACTCGCAGCAAAACCGTATGCTTCAGCCAAATTCATAGATTCTTTAAAATTTAAAATCGCAAACAACACTGCAATCAACAAAACCCAATTTATAAATCCTATGTATACCTGAGAATGCATCCTACTAGACGTATATTCTATCTGAAACCTAGGCAAAATTTGCGTGGTGATACACTGATAAACAACTGAAAAAATACCACTAATCATTGCCTGGGATGCTATGATCGTAGCCATTAAACTGACAAGCAAAAATGGAATATATAAAAAACTTGCCTGCTGAAAGAACATTTCGTAAATGATTTGTTTTGCACCAGGATGCTTAATTAAAAAAGCTCCCTGCCCCATATAATTAAAGATAAGGGAAACGAAAACAAAATACCAAGCATGTTGTATCGGCTTGCGCCCCAAATGTCCCATATCGGCATATAAAGCTTCTGCGCCAGTTGCACACAAAATCACTCCAGAAAGAATAAAAAATGCAGGCAGCCCATTGCTTACCAAAAATTTAAAACCATTTAAAGGGTTTAACGCGCACAAAATTTCTGGAAAACTAAAAATTGAAACTAATCCTGAAATAAAAATACTCGCAAACCAAATAACCATTATCGGACCAAAAGTAGTTGAAACACTTTCTACACCCTTTTTTTGAAAAGAAAAAAGCCCAATAGTTATCAAGCATGATATAAAAACAATCGCACCGCAACTCAAAAACTTAAATTCTGGAATCAACCTTAAACCCTCTACGGCACTTAAAATACTCATCGCTGGCGTAATAACGCCATCTCCCATAAAAAGGGATACTCCGATAAACGATAAAAATGTCACAAATGCCACCTGGCCGTGACGTTTTAATAGAGGCTTTAAAATTTCCCTTAAAACGATTGTCCCACCCTCTCCTTTCCTACTTAGACTCATTGCAAGCATCGAATATTCAACAAAAACTAACGCCACCAACGTCCATATTATCAAAGAAACAACGCCAATAACATTTTCAATTGTTGGGATGATAAACAAAAAAATAGCAGGAAGAGTGTAAAGTGGACTCGTTCCAATATCGCCGAAAACTATTCCAAGGGATTTGACTATACCAACAACAGAGCCTTTCAAGCTTCCAGATTTATCAGAATACGCTCCAGAATCATTCATAAAAACTTTCGTCTTTTATTAACTTATTCAATACAAAAAACCTCTATGTAGTTTTGCGTAAATTAAAATAAAAAACAAGAATCATAGCTATTTTATCGGATCTATTATCTCAACGGTAGTTTCAGTCATCAACTTTTTCTGAAAAATTTTTAATTCTTTTTCCATTCTCTCTTTTGTTAACAATCGCTCGATCACACCATATCGTTGGCTTAACGCCACCTCTTTTCGCTCTTTTTTATCCAAAACTTCAACAAAATATTTTTTTTCGCTTATACTCACAGGCTTTTTCGATACATCACCTTTTTTCATTTCAAAAACGAAATGAAATTTTTTATCCAATTCTTCACGATTTACCCAACCCAAATCAATTTCATCATTTACAGATTTTTTTTTGACTGGAATCATTTTTAAATGATATTCTTCCTGTGAATATTCTTGATGATTCTTAAAATACGTCTCAACTTCTTGAGATGTTATAACTATTTTATCAGTAATTTCCATTCTTTTAAGATTTTCTACAGCAAGCAAACACCCCATCTGCTCTTTATATGTTTTTGTGGTAAACTTATATGGCTTTAAATACTTTTCAAAATCAGCTTCTGATATATCTCCAATCCCGTTTTGTATCTTAAAGCTAACAATTTGCCTATCAACATCGGCCTCAGATGGCAACACATGCCGCTCTGTAGCCCTTTTTAGCATAGCTAGTTCAAAAATTATATCGTTAAGCTTGTAAGCGCCTCCATCTCGTGCAATTCTAGGCATGTCAATATCAGACTGTAAAACCTTTGATCCATCAACAAAGGCAACTATCCTATCAACAACTTCATTCTTAGAAATATCTTCACCATTAGCTTCGACAGATACAAAAAACTTCGAAATCGCAACAAATAATAGAAAGACACGCTTAAACCTCAACAATAAAAACATCTCACATTCCTTCGATTAAGTTAACAATGTCAAATACCAAATCAGGGCAAGCTCTTCAACTTGCCCTGATCTTATTACAGATTTATTTTTCGTCAATTATTAAGCTGGAGTTGCTGGAACTTCGTCTTCCTTATCAGCACCATCTGCAGAAGTTGTTGACTCGACTGGAGCATCACCTTCTTTTGGTTCAACTTGGCCTTCTACTTGCCCTTCTGGCTTAGCAGGAGTTTTGAAAAACTCGTCATTTGTTGAAATCTTATACTTACCTTCAAGCTCTTTGACTACTTTGGCGTATTCATCTTTGAACTTATTATTCTTTAACATTCCTGAAAGCTGCTCTGCTATTTCGCTTAATTCGAAATAAACAGGCTCTTTTCTATCAGAAGCCTTAATAATCCAAACATCCTTGCCAACCTTTACTTTTTGAACAAATGGCAATGACTGAGATGAAAGAGCAGCTTCTTTAATTGGAGCAGGAGTTGCTTCCATACCCATTGCGGCACCAGAAGCCTCTTTAGCTACGCGACCAAATTCTCTAAATTTGCCAGACTTGTTTTTCTTGGCCAATTCTTCAAAGTTTGCAATTTTTGCCTTTGCCGTTGCCAAAAATACACTTGCTGAAGCATCTGTATCAAACTTGATGCCAGTTACAAGAACACCACCAGCAACTTTTACGTAACGATCCTTGTTTTGATCAAAGTGAGCCTTAAGTTCTTCTTCAGCGATTTGAATCTTGTCAAAAATCTTCTTTTCTGTTAACTGAATCTTTACAGAACGCTTCAATAAATTTTTCATCTCTGCATAGATCTTTTTAAATTCTGCATCGCTTTCAATTTTGTTAACATCTGAATCATGTATCAAAAGCTCCTCTTCGACTAAGCGCTTGAATACATTTTGCTTAACTTGAGGAGGAAGCATATCTGCTCCAGCGCCTCTGAAATATGGATTTGCTTGCAAAATTTGATTTATCCTTTTATCAAAATCATCTTTTGTAATAACAACCTTATCATTGATTTTGCACAATGTTACTTCTACGCCGGCAGACTTTTCACCTTCTGATTTTTCTTCTTTTTTCTTGAAAAAGTCCATCACTGCACAACCTGGCAACAATGCAATTACTAACGCAAACGCTGTTCCCTTAAGAAACAATGAGAAATAATTTTTCATGGATATTTTACTCCTTAAAAACTTAAACCATGACACAAAACCTACAAATAAAACAAACACACGGATAATCGTATCATACAAAATCAAATTTTCAAGAATTCTTGACAAAATCTTATATCAGAAACAGAATTTATCATAATTTTAAACAAAAAACACATTCAATAACCACTAAAAAAGGAACCGAAATATGGAACAAAAAGGTAAAATTTCTTTCTTCGCAGCTGTACTGATCGCGATTAACATTATGATTGGCACAGGCATATTTGCCGCACCTCAACTAATGGCACAAATATCAAATTCTATGAGCTTCTTAGGATGGATCTTGGCAGCATTATTGCTATTCCCAATAATTTGGGGTACCGCTCAAGCGTCAAAAATATTCCCTGGCGAAGGGGGGTTCTATAATTACTGCAAGTGCGGAATCAATCCAACGGCCGGCTTTTTGGCTAACTGGTCTTATTTGCTTGGATACCTTGGCACAGCAGCTACGCAGGCAACATTTATAAGATTAAACCTAGCAACAAATCATAATTTAACTTTTTGCGCAGAACACCCGTTCATTTTCAATGTAATTCTTATTACAGCTATTTCCTTGCTAAACCTTTTAAGCATTGAAGTCATAAGCAAAATACAAAGCTCTGGAACATTATTAAAAATATCACCGCTCATTTTTGCAATTTTGATTTTGCCTTTTTATTTTAACAGTTCAATAAATTACGACTTTTCGTACATAACAACAGTACCACTTACCTTACCCATGGCACTTTTTGGTTTCTGGGGATTTGAAGCATGCTGCACAATCGGCCACATGATCGAAGGCGGTTTTTCTCAAGTATTTAAAGCGATATTCATTGCATTTTTTATAGTTGCAGCCATTTATTCACTCTTCCACTTCAGCGTTTTAAATATAATGGGCGCAACAAATCTGATGGCCAACGGCGCGCCAGCCTTTCCAAATTTTTTAGGCTTTGGAGCTGGAGCAACATCAATAATTGGCACACTGGTCGGCTATGCAATTCTTTTAAGTTTTTTAAATGGTATCTACGGCGTTTCGCTTGCAAACATCACTAGCCTGAATTCGCTGGCAGCTAAAAAATCACTATTTTTTAGCGACCTGCTAACAAAAACAAACAAAAATAATCGCCCATTCAATGCTATAATTTTACATGCAATTTTAGTACTGCTGTTTTTAACATTCGTAACAAAGATTGAAATTTTGGTAGCATTGACCGGTCTTGGAATTCTGCCAGCACTTGCACTGACCCAAGTAGCCGTATTCTTATACTTTCTAAAAAATAAATTTTTTGGTTATTTAACGCTCTCAGGGTTAAGCTTTGTTTCGCTTGCTGTTGCGGTTTATTACACATATATATCACTGGGAGCAGATAACACAACACGAATAAGCTACGCCATGATCATGATTGTTGGATTATTAATCGGTTATATAATTTTTAAAGTTAAAAGCGGTCAAGCAGAAAGTAATTAATGAGTAATAACGAGCAGGCCAAAATCCCTTTTTCGGTCGCAGTTTTGATTAATATAAATATTGTTGTGGGCAACGCGTTTTTTATCGGTGCCCCACAACTTGTCAATACTTGCGGGCTATTGGCTCCGTTGGCTTGGATGGTATGCGGTATCTTTTTACTTCCGCTTGTCGTGGTCTTTGCCAAGCTTTCACGAATGTATCCCACAGTTGGCGGAATTTATATTTACAGCCTTAAACACCTTGGACAGTTTTGGGGGTTTGTCAGCGGCTGGGGTTATTACATAGGCACTGCTGCTGCAAACGCTTTTGTTCTGCACATTTTCTGTCAGGGAATTCAATCAATTGAACTCCTGCAGTCGACATTAAACTTTTGTTTTTTGTCTGGTACCAATCTTGATTTCGCACTGATAGCACTTTTTACAGTTTTTAATCTTTTAAATGTTGAATTTTTAGAAAGAGTTCAAATAGGGCTCACTCTCATAAAAATCATACCGTTTGCCTTGGTTTTGATCGCCATTCCAGCGCTTTTTAGCTTTTCAAATATTGCAAGCGCAACTCCAAATTTTACAGGGCTTATAAACACGGTACCAATGGCGCTTTTTGCTTACGTGGGCTTTGAAGCATGCTGTGCGATAGCAGAAAAAATAGAAGATGGTCAAAGAAATGCATCCAAAGTCATCTTTATCTCTTTTGGCTTGGTTATCGTTATTTATACACTCTTTCAGGCTTTACTCCTAGGCCTGCACGGAGCACAGACAACGAACCCATTTCTCGAGATTTTGCCTAAGCTCACAAGCAACACAATGCTGATTGGAGTGGGAAATTATCTGGTCAATTTCGCAATTTTAGCATCTTTTTTAGCCGGATTTTACGGCATGTTTTATTATAATAACTGGAACCTTTATTCCATGGGCAGAGAAAATAGTATATTATTTTCAAAACAGTTAACCAAGCTGAATAAGAATCAGGCACCCTGGGTTTCCGTTATTGTTGGGGGAGTTTTGGTTGCACTATTTTTGTTAATAACCACCAACAGCGAATACCTGGTCAATATGTCGGATTTTGCAACTACTTTAACGTATTTTTTAAGCACAATATCGTTTATTGTTGTATTCAAAAAGCTTTACGGATACCTAGCTATAGCCAGCAGCCTCATGCTCGTTTCAATCTTCGTATATAATTTAACCAATGCCGGAATGCAGTACATTTTGCCTTTTTTTATAATTTTGGGACTAGGGCTTGCCGCACATAAAGTAAATGAGTGGCAAAATATATAATTTAAATTTCTACTTGCAAACATTCCGTCACTTATTCCTATATTTACATTGTTTTGTAAGTTGGAAATGTTTTAGCCTGTTGCATTAAATTTAATACTGTGCCAACATGTTAAATGTTCAGGTTGAAGATTGTTCGTTTTAAATTTATTTTAGGAGGTTTTATGTTTAAGAAATCGTTATTTTTAAGCTGCATATTTACAGCATCAATCTTATCGGTAGGGTTACATGCAATGGATGAAATCTTATCGGTAGAGTTACCTGCAATGGATGAAATTGGTAGAGATAAAGCCGCCAATCATGCAAATCTAGAGATAGGCACAGCGGTAGCCCGAACATTGCTTGCTTATTCAGAAGCAAATTCAAAGAATCCTGGCAGAGTAAAGCTTGCCTTGACAGATCTTGCAAGAATTTCAAACGAATTATTGGCTTACACTAATTACTTAACAATTCGTAAAGACTTAAACGCCAAAACTTTGGATCGAAACAGCAATGCACGTAATTTAGCTGTATTTGCAATACTTCTCGACATGTTATCGCTCTGCAATCATCTTATGTTTGGAAAAGCAAAACCTTCTGGCAACGAAAAATTAAAAGGTTTAGCCAAATTTATTGACACAAAGATTCTTCCAGGAATAGAGGGCGCTGCAGCTATAATTCGTGCAGGCGCAAACAGTGAAAATAATTTCGTTACAAACGCAGTAAAAACGATCAAGGATCATACAAAGATTGAAAACCTAGATTACTGGTGTACGTTCACAATCATTGCAGCAAGGATTTTCTCAAGCATGGTAAATTCAGGCCTTCGCTCAAAAGCATTTGAGTTGAAATTGCTTGTAGCTCTTATTTACGGCTTAACAGTATTAAATGACCATATCCCAGGTCTCTTTGACATCTCAATTCAAGGCACAATCGCAGATGCATTCAAACGCCTAACACTTATCAATAAAGATTCAAACGCTCTTAAAGATAACGGCGTAATAGCAGCATTTAAAAAAGCAGTAAAAAAATTAAAGAAAAAACCCAAATCAGTAGAAGCTGCCACAGATCATGCACTTGAAGAGTATGTGCCACAATAATATTTGATTTCAAAAAAAGAGCGTCGCTGAAAATTCAGCGACGCTCTTTTTTTATCTCACTTATTTTCAGCAAAAAACAATCAATCTATATTTGATCAAAACCACGACCTATAAAGTCATACACATACTACATCAATTGAAATACATGACTCAATCAAGCTTGCCAAAGAAATTACATTTTTTTAGATGCGGCCTACCGGCACTGACTGGATGCTGGCTGGCGAATGTTTTTACAAAAAACTGCAAAAACAAGCTGTGTAAAAAAAATTATACGAAAATAAAATACGTCCAGACAAAAAATAAAAATACCAAGAGCAAAAACAGTCCAATTAAATTTATCAACTCGAATAAAAATAAAAATCCGACCGCTGAAAAAATTACTGCCATCAATGATGTAAAAATCAATACTTTGTTTTTTGACCAGCCTTTTTTTTGAAGATAAATCGAAAAATGATGTGGACTGCCGCGATAGAACGGAATACCTATCCACGTGCGAATTATAACCAAGAAAAAAATTTCTAACAATGGAACGGCCAAAATAGCGATTGGCGTGTAATAAGCATTAAACGAATGACTACTCCAAGAAATTAGCAGCGGAATAGCAGATAAAAACCCGCCCAAAAACATAGATCCAGCATCACCCATGTAAATTTTTGCCGGCGGTTTGTTATAAAAAAAGAAAGCCAAGACAGCCCCTAAAAATGCCGCCAGCAGCAAGCTTATCGCGTATTGCTGAAAAATAAGTGTGATTATTAAGAATGAGCTTGCTGCAACAATGGCTATGGATGCAGCAAGACCGTCCATCACATCCACCAAATTAAACGCATTGATAAGTGACAACATCCAAAACCCTGATAAAAACAAATTAACGAACGACGTCATAAATTCGGTTTTGAGCCAAAAGCCACCTTTTAAAAAACATACCACAGCAACGATCTGTCCCAAAAACTTTTGGCCTGGCCGCAAGACCTTTAAATCATCAATCATTCCAATGAGCAAAAGTAGCGTGGATCCGAGCAACAGCCACAAGACTTGATTTTCAAACGGATACACCAGACACAGCGTGGCAATAAATGATAAATAAATGGCAAGTCCACCAAGATACGGAATCGGCACACCGTGGCATTTTATTTTGCCATCAGGAATGTCCATAATTCCAAGCTTGAATGAAGATTTTATGATTGCTGGCATGAGATAAAAGCCAAACAAAAAAGAAAAGCCTGCCGCAAAAATATGGCGAACAAAAAGCATAGTCATAGCCTCATTCCTTTCTCCGAGGATTCATAAGTTTCAAAAGAGGTCTAATTTACTACTCAAAAATTGGCTAAATAAACTATACTGCGACTGATATAAAAACTCAAATTCAATTCTGAAAACAAAAATTTTTAAACGATCTTCATCAGAAATAATTTTGGATAATTTAACCCAGTCTTTCTGCGTGACAACAACCCCATCCATTTTTTTTTGAGTCATATCTTGAATGATTTGGTCGATGTCTTGAGAAGAGTAACTGTGGTGATCTTCAAATTCTAAACACTTCCCAACTTTTATTCCAAAATTTTCAACACTCTCAACAAACCCTGAAAATGACCCAATGCCTGCAGCTATCATAAATTTTTTATTTTCAAAATATTCAGAAGGCATCTGTGTGTCACCAGCTTGAAATAAGCCTACGGCGCGGTGTTTGCCTAATAAAATTTTATCCGCATCAAACTTATCAAAAATTTGTGTTTTGATTTTATCGATCTGATCAGATGTAACAAGATCCGCATGAGATACTATAATTAAATCGGCTCTTAAATAATCAGCTTCTCTTAAGTTGCCCGCAGGCAAACAAAGTCCATTAAATCCGAGTGGAAATCGAGCATCAACAATCAATATATCCAAATCCTTTTTCAGCTGATAGTTTTGGTATCCATCGTCAAGTAAAACATATTCGATTTTGCCCCACAATTCACGAACAAGCAAACATGAATTAAATCGATTAGAACCTGTTGCTGTAACGATTTTGAGAGCCTGCGCAAGCATGTATGGCTCGTCACCACACTCCTCAGGAGAATGATAAATATTTTTACCGTCGCAGACTAATAAATTTTTACCAGTCGACCTTGAAGCATAACCACGCGAAACAATGGCACATTTGCTTACATCCAAAAATGTTGCCAAAAACTGAATAAAAACGGTTTTGCCAGTTCCTCCGACAGTCAGATTGCCTACCGAAATTATTTTTAATCCTGAAACTGTTTTTTGACCACGATAAATTTTTATGGATTGTACGACCTTAAAGCCAACTTTATAAAAAAATTCGAAAAATCGAAGACATGCGAATAAATATTTTTCAAAAAAAGTTAAAGACTTGTGGTTTCCTGATTTCCACCACAAGTCTTTAATAATCTTACTAAGTTTATTAAGCATTTTAAGCTTTATTTGGGATTTGGAGTCTGTTTAACTTCTGCAAAGCATATCACTGTATCGCCTTCTTGCCATTCAGTGAAGCCTTCGCATGTAAAGCCGCATTCATATCCAGAGTGAACCTCTTTAACAGTCTTTTTATCACGCTGCAAACTGTTAACTTTACCGGCACCAACCTCTTTGCCAGCTCTCATGCAAGTAACCTTGTTGCCTTTAGTTATTACACCATCACGCATATAACAACCAGCAATAATACCTATCCCCTTGATATCAAAAACCTTTTTGACAGTAGCTTCACCGCATTGCTTCCACACAGCCTCAATTTTGCGCTTGCTTTCAAGCATCTTTTCAAGATCTTCAACAAGATGATAAATTACGTGAAATATTTTTACTTCAACATTTTTATCTCTTGCAAGAAGTGCTGCATTTTTTTCCGGTTTTACATAAAAACCAATGATCAAAGAGCCTGTATTTTCAGCCAATTCAACATCGCTTTCAGAAATATCGCCCACGCTGGAGTATACTACTCTAATCGGACAATTAACTTCCTTGCTAAGCTTGGCAAGCTTCTGAATACAACCAATTATTGCGTCAATTGATCCACGCGTATCAGATTTGATAACCAAATTTAAAACTTTTTGATCATTCTTTTGTCCCAACTTAGAAGACAAAGACTGAGGAGCTGTAAGTTCATTTTTTTGAATAATTTCAGACTTCTCTTGTTTTGCCTTTAAATAAATAGATTGCGGAACAATATCTAACCAATCACCGGATGAAGCATATGTGTCAAATCCAGCGATTTGAACAGGAATAGAAGGCCCAACCTGTGCAACTTTTTTACCTAAACTATTGATTAGCAAGCGAATTCGACCAGTACTTGTAGACCCGCAAGTGAAAAAATCGCCCTGCTTGATTGTGCCCTCTGAACAAATAACCGTGGCAACAGGTCCTAACCCTTTTTCAATTTTAGATTCTAGAACAAAGGCTTTTGCTGGAACATTTGCATCAGCCTTCAAATCCATAATTTGCGATTGCAAAACTACCATTTCAAGCAATTCTTCAACGCCTTGCCCTGTTTTCGCAGAAATAGGCACTATAACAACATTTCCACCCCAATCTTCAGGCATCAATTCATGCTGCGCAAGCTGACGTTTAATAGTTTCAAGTGCAGCAGGAGACGACATTTTGTCAATTTTATTTACAGCAACAATTATAGGAACCCCTGCCGATTTCGCATGATTTATAGCTTCAACTGTTTGAGGTTTTATCCCATCGTCAACAGCAATGACAAGAATTACTAGGTCAGTAATCTTGGCGCCACGTTCACGCATTTGATAAAATGCTTCGTGGCCAGGAGTATCAATAAAAACAATTTTGCCGTGCTTGCTGTCTACTTCGTATGCTGCAAGATGTTGAGTAATGCCACCTTTTTCAGATGCCGCTACATTCATTTTACGAATATAATCAAGAAGCGTTGTCTTACCATGGTCAACGTGGCCCATAACAACAACAACCGGCCAACGAACCTGACTGGCCATTGTCTCAGTTATTATTCTTGAACGCACAGCACTTTGTGTTTTCTGTTCTTTATCTACAATAAAATTTATATTAAATAATTCACATAAAATTCTAATATTATCAAGAGATAGAAGATGATTTCTGTTGCAAATCATGCCCTTTTTAAATAAGGCAAGAATGAGCTCTCCAGAAGACTTGCCCATCATATCAGCTACTTCGAAAAGTGGCTTTTCTTTATCAATCTTTATCTCTGTAACAATCTTAGGCTCTTGAACAACTTGAGCTGTTTGTTGCCTCTGCCTTCTTCTTCTTCTCGCACCAGAACGAAATGAGCGAACCTTGTCGCTATCAAATGCTTTGCCAATAAAACGACTAATCCTAGTCTGACTTAAAATATCCTCTGACAGAACCGCGTCTTCTTCCAAGATAACTGGCTCCGCCACATAATCTGATTTTTTTGGAATAGGCCTAGATTCTACAGGCTTCTGAATTTCTTCCGCTACTGATTTTAGTACAGAATCAACTGGTTTTTTTTGTAAAACAGCAGGCTCATTAGCCTTTTGCACCTCTTTAACAATGCTTGTAGCCTTAAGAGGCTCATCAAAAATAACTTTCTTATGGGCTTTTTCTTGAACTTGAGATGTTGACATTGAACCCTTACTAGAAGTAGAGAATTTTTCCCTTACTTTTTTTAATGCTTCGTCTGATAAAACAGTCATGTGACTTGAACACTCTACTCCACAACCATTCAAGAAAGAAATAACGTCCTTACTTGAAATTCCCAAATCCTTTGCTATCTCATAAATCCGCATGCTTTTCCCACTCGAAAGAAATCAAATTATGACTACTTTTCTTCTTCCTGATTTAAACCTTCTCCGATACCACCTGAGCGATCTTCGCGCTCATAGTCGGAAGAAGAACTATTGTCGTACATAGATGATAAATTATGGTTAGCAGGAGAAACGTCCTGCAACTGAAGCTCTAAGCCAACAAGCTTAGATGCCAATGATATGTTCTGCCCCATTTTGCCTATAGCAAAAGAACGTTGATCATGAGCCAGCCATACTACTGCTTTTCTATTATTTACAACTTCAACTTTATCTATTTCTGCAGGCTTTAAACTATCTTTAACCAAATCTTCCATTGAATCGGTATACTCTATCAAGTCAATTTTTTCTTGACCAAGCTCTCGCAAAATTGGCTTAATTCTGGCTCCGCCAACACCAACGCATGTTCCGACAGGATCAATATCTTTGCTGGTTGAGGCAATAACAGCCTTCGTCTTATATCCAGGAGCTCTAACCATCTTTTTAATTTCTACTAATCCCTCATAAACCTCAGGAATTTCAATTTCTATCAATTTTTTAACAAAATCGACTGAAGCTCTGTCTAAAATTAATTGAAAATCCCATTTTGGCGTAGGAAGAACATCGAGCAATAACACTTTTACAGGATGCCCAACCTTCAAAATTTCACCAGGAATCGAATTATCTTGAGGCAGAAGCGCAAGAACTTCTCCAACCTTGATAGCCATACCATTGCGTTCTTTTTTATGAACAACGCCAGTAATAACAGTATCTTTTTTATCTTTAAAATCATTAAACACAGCTTGGGACTCTAGCTCACGAATCTTATTCGCAATAACTTGCCTTACAAGCAAAATCTCAATTCGACCAATGTTCCCCTCAAATGGTACCGCCACAACCGATCCGATATCAGCAGACGGATCCACCAGCCTTGCTTTACGCAAAGAAACCTCTTTGTCTTCATCTGACACAGAAGACACTACGACTTTTTCTGCAAAAATTTCCAAACTTCCAGTTTTTTTGTTAAACGACATATTAAAAACGATATTTGGAAATTTTTTTGCATAAGCAGATAACATTCCATCACAAACAATCGCAATGACATGCTCTTTATCAAGACCGCGTTCGTCGACTAGGCTTTCGATAACATCAGCTAAATTCACTATAGTGCCAACCTATTTTAAAAAATTAGTAACATCCAGAAAAACTACCATATACGATCTATTCTAGATAAAAAAACAAAAAAGTGAAGCTTTTCAAAATAAACACAACGTTTTCTTTTTGGTTATCGACATTTTAACAAAGTTATCAACATCGCTTATTATTATCTCTTAATATATATTTATATAAATAATAATAATAGGCACCCCATCTTTTTGTTGATAACTCATGCAGGTTGTCCACTTTGCCCTGATTTAATCGACCATTTTAAACATATTTAAATTGTTGATAACATGTTGATAACATGTTGATAACTTGTTGACAACTTCTTAGCCCATATTCAAATTAGGCACGTAGTAAGGTGTTTCGCGCATAGACCTGCCACAGATTCGACTGAGCTGGTCTTTTAGATGTGCCAAGTATAGTTATCAACAAGTTATCAACAAGTTATCAACATGTTATCAACAATTTCTATCTGCATTTATCTTCTATTTGCGGTATCTCAAAGCTGCGTATGATTCGGACGTTTCGAGGGATTGTGGACTTTTTGCACTTTTTCAAAATTTTAATTTTGAGCCAGCTTCAGGAGGTTGTTTGCTGGTTGGGTTGAAAAATTTAACAATTTCTTTATAACGCTTATATATTCATGACTTTCAGTCTATAGCTCTAATGTATGCTTGTGTTTGTGAATGGTTTGAGCGCTTTATTCTTTTTTTGTTAAAATCTGATGCATAGTTTGCGCTCTGTGCCTTGGTCATATCGATCTTCTACAGTTTTCCAGTTTATGTTTGCAATGAATGCATTTATGTAGTCTGTCCGACCCATTGCTTTGAAATCAATCATGTATGCATGCTCCCAGACATCCATTACAAGCATTGGAATGAATCCAGCGATATGTCCGTTTTCATGCTCTTGAATAAATGCATTCAGGAGCTGGCCTGTAACTGGATCCATGTATAAAATTGACCATCCTATTCCTCGAGTTTTTCCTGTGTTTGCAAAATCATCTAGCCAGTCCTGAAATGATCCCCAATGTTTTTCTATTTCTTGCAAGAGCGAGCCTCGTAACGGTGGACTACATTTGCTGCACAAGTTGCCAAAATAATATTCGTGCAAGACCATGCCGTTGTATTCAAATCCAAGCCGGCGTTTTCTGTCAAGGTATACAAGCGTGCTAGTTTGTTTTTGTGATACTAATTCGACGATTTCATCGTTAAGTCTGTTGACTTGGCTTATATAACCCAAATAAAGGTTCCAATGGTCATCTATTTGTGCGTCTGACAGGCCGATTAGTCCGGATGGCTTTAGCTTTTCTTTTGGTTCGTATACAATTATTTCTTTCATAGTCGCTCCTTTTAGCTTAAAATTGTTTTAAAAAATTGAGCCTCAGTTGTTTGGTTTTCAGCCTTTGTTATTCCTGAGCCGATCGCAATGCAATTAGGTTTAAGGTTTTTTATTTGATTGATATTCGTCCTGTCGATGTTTCCTGTGATAAAAAGTGGTGATTGTGTATTTGCCTGAATGCTGTGCCAATGAGATGTGTAATCTGATAAGTCAAACGGCGTGGGTGGTTGATGTAGCAAAATTGCATCAATTCCAAGGCTTTTTGAGTCTAGTGCGATTTGTCCAGCTGTTTGCATATCAAATACATCGATTACGACTTTTATATCAAATTTTCGTGCCGCCTCAACAGTTTTTTTGATAGTTATTTGCGGAATGCCAGCCAAAACAGATATCATGGTAGCTCCAGCGCTTGCAAACAGCTCCACGGAATCTTGGGCTTTTTCGCTTATTTTTGTATTTGCAAATAATATTTTTCGTGGAAAGATAGACTTGAACTCTTTTATCGCGTTAACGCCCTCTTTATAGATCAATAAAGTTCCAACCTCGATTATATCGGCGAAGTCTGCTGTTTTTTGAGCAATATTTAATGCATGCTTGAGGTCTATACAGTTGTAGGAAATTTGTAGTTTCATAGTAAAAACTCCTTTTTTATTTTACAGAAATGGGGTATAAAGTAGTTACAAGCTACTCAATTCTTAATTGTGCTACAAGAATTTGAATAATTTAGAACAATAATCTGGATTTTTATGAAAGAAATTATTAATCAACTAAAACTTTGCAAAAAAAAGGAAGTGCTCGTTATTGGCGATGTCATGGTCGATGAGTATGTAGTTGGTAATGTAGAAAGAATTTCATCGGAAGCTCCGATTCCTGTAGTTAAAGAAGTTTCTCGCGATTACTGCATTGGTGGTGCAGGTAATGTTGCAGCGAATTGTGTAGAGATAGGCTTCAAGACTACGATAATCAGCATAATAAACGATTCAGATTTTTCTGGACAAAAAATTATATCCATTTTAAAAGATGCAAAAATTCCAATGAATGGGCTTGTTAGAAGCAATGATCGCAAAACAACTCACAAAAAAAGAATAGTTTCAAAAAATCAACAACTATTGTGTTTAGATTCTGAGGATGTCAAGCCATTATCCAGAAGCGAATTAAAATCAGCATGTGAAAAAATTGATCTGTTGATGAAGCCTGGAATGCTTGTTTTGATTTCAGACTATGACAGGGGTTTTATTACACCAGAGTTTGTTGAGTATATAATTAAACGAGCTGCAATCCTCAAATGCTTGGTTATGGTAGATCCTAGTGGTCCTGATTATTTAAAATATAAAGGGGCGCAATACATAAAACCAAATTTGAAAGAATTTAACGAAATGTTAAGTGTTTTCAATTTAAATCCAAATAATGACCCGATAAAGAATGGTGTTGAGGTTTGCAAAAAGCTTCAGTGTGGCGGTTTATTTGTAACAATGGGAGAAAAGGGAATACAATACATTTCTCCAAATTTGCAAGTAAACTCTCCAACACAAGCAACGGAAATTTATGGGCTTGCCGGCGCTGGAGACACCGTTTTCGCCTATTTAGCTTTATGCGTTAGCTGTAATTTATCCATTGACTTGAGCCTTATAATAGCCAACAAGGCCGCCGCAATAGCGGTATTGCACGTGAGAACGTATTCTGTTAGCCTTGATGAATTAATAAACAAAGAAATAGATTTTTCTGCAAAAATATTTACTGAGTGGTCGCATCTAAAAATAGAATTAGATTGGCAAAGTTTTGGCAAAAAGAATGTTATTTTTGCCAGTGGATGCTTTGATATTTTGCATGCTGGACATGTTTATCTGCTGAAAGAGGCCAAAAAATTGGGAGACATTCTTGTTGTAGGCATAAATAGCGATGAATCTGTAAAAATGCTAGGCAAGGGTTCGGGCCGCCCTGTAAATTCTTTTACAAACAGAGCAAATGTTATTGCTGCGCTTGGCATGGTTGATTTTGTTGTACAATTTGACCAATCGTCACCCAAGGAGTTGCTTGAATATTTGAAGCCAGATGTATTTGTCAAAGGCGGCGATTACATAGCTAATAAAAACACGAAGAATAATGAGCTATTGAAAAAGTTTATTGAAGAATGCGATGTTGTAAAAAAATATGGTGGTTTGGTCAAAATGGTAGAGCTTGTGCCAAATCTTTCTACAACAAATATCATTAAAAAAATAAATGATGCGCAAGTTTAAAAAGAGATTTTCATGCAAAATAAAATTGGAATTTTAGGATTTGGGGTTGTAGGAAAATCAGCCTTCAAATTTTTTCAAAATAAAAAAACAAAAGACGAATTCATAATCGATGTTTGGGACCAAAAAATACTCGATACGGATTCTCAAAAATTGTTAACTGATAAAATGGTTCAAATTTTTGATTCAACTGTTCATCCGCTTGAAACATTTATACAGTCGCACGACTACATTATCGCAAGCCCTGGTGTAAATTTAAGCGATTTTTATGCTTACAAAGATAAGTTTGTTTGCGAGTTAGATCTTTTTGCTGACAATTTTAAAAAACCTACAATTGCAATTACAGGTTCGTTGGGGAAAACAACCACAACAAAGCTATTGGGCAAGTTAACTGGCCAGATGTCAAAATATCCTAACAGTGCATGGGTTTTTGGAGAGAAGCACAAAGTTAACCCTTTTATCGGTGGAAATGTTGGGGTTGGCATGCTTGAGGTTGATGAAAATCATGAAGGTTTTGATTTGGGCGTTCTTGAAATTTCTAGCTTTCAGTTGGAGTTTAGTAAGTACTTTGCCCCACACATTGCAATTTTGACCAATTGTTATCCAAATCATCTTGATAGACATAAGACTATGAAGAACTACATCCAATCAAAGTTTAATTTGATGAGATATCAATCAGCTGATCAGTTTGCTGTTATCTCTGAACAGGTTTTATGTAATGAAATTGTAGATTTTTTAACAGAAGAGTTGCAGTCCTTTAAATCTCAAATATGTTTTACGTTTACTAAAAAACCAGATTTTCAAATGTTAAAATCTTTGAAAATTAACATAGATAAAATTTTTTATAAAAACGAAAATCAGTTAGTTTGTTTCGACTTAAAAACTGGCATAGAACAGGTGCTTTTTGATTTATCTTTTCTGCCGGAGGTTACATTTATTGAAAACTGGATACAGGTTATTACAACTCTTTATTTGTTAAATGCCGACATGATTTCTCTGTTGCAATATTTTAAACAAAATAATAATGAATTTGAAGTAGATGATCATCATCACAGAGTTGAATATTTTGCAACAATCGAAGGCGTCGATTTTTATGACGACTCAAAAGCTACTGTTATTCAATCAACTATTGCAGCAACAAAGATGTTAGCTGAAAAGGGTCCAGTTATTTTAATTTTGGGTGGGCTTGGTAAGGGTGTTGATAGATCTCCAATTTGTCAGGAATTGGCCAAAATTTCGAAATTAAAAAAAGTTTTTTGTTTTGGGCCCGAGTGTGCCGAATTTAGCAGTATTGCGTGTAAGCTTGATTCTCTGGAAGATATCGTTCTAAATATTAAACAAATTATGCAACCAGGAGATCAAGTTGTGTTATCGCCAAGCGGGACAAGTTTTGATTTTTATAAAAATTATAAAGAACGTGGTCAAATTTTTAAAAATTTGGTAACAAAATCTTATTAAAGACACTGTAATTGTGGAGCATCAATAAAAATCTGGCTGTTGTCGAACTTATCGCAGGGCTAAACATCTTGGGTATATAATTTTGGTACATAACGCTCAAGTGCCAGCAATTCGCTATCAAGCGTTCTAATGTCTGCTTGTATATTTGGATAGGCTTCAGGAGCAAATATAAAGCTGTTTTTTTGTAATCTCTGCAAGATTAATTTTAATGAATATAGTGCATCAAAATGCCTCCTGGATAGTGCTTCTAGTCGTTTTTTATCGTTGGAATCGTTTTTATAAGCTGCTATAAATTCCTCGTAATTTGGCCTAGCTTTAAACATGTCTGCAACTCTGGCAGTAAAATCTTTTTTTAGTGAATCGGGGATACTGGTTTTTATGTTTGCCATGGCATCTAACCAATTGCGAAATTGTTTAACTTTTTCTTCTGAAAATATTGAATCAGGGTTAGCCCCTAGTAGTTTGTATTCAAGCCTTTGTAGATCATCTCTTGCAGGTGGTCTTTGGCTCCAGAACCGACGTGGCATTGGAGGGTATAATTCATTGCTTATTTCGGACAAAAGCGTAGAAGTATCGACGTTTGCTGGAGTTGTGAAATCTTTAGGTGACGTAGTAACTGATCCATCGGGTCCTACAAAGCCTTTTTGTGGTGTAGGGTTATCTTTTTTCTCAACTGCTTGCTCTTGCAATTTTTGTACATCTACTTTTAAAATATTTATCTCTTTTGTTAAGTTTTCAACAGCAATTTTTAAATCTCTAATATCTATCTGATTACGTAAATTACTGTTTAGTGAAAGTTTGCCTTGTGTTGCCTTTATAGGTGTTACTGGTGTCTCGGCATTTAACACAAACAAACTGCCGCTTATAAGAAGCATCGATATAAGGTTTTTATCAAAGCGCATAATAATTCTCCTTGTTTTATGATTAATATAAAAAATAAAATTTATCATTCTACAATGAAAATATAAAAAATGGATCAAGTAAAAATCAATGTTTGTGTAAAAATGCAATAAAACATGTCTGCAGGTTTTGCAAAGCGAAGCAACCACTTTTCGCTATTTTACAAAATTTCATTCGCCAGACCGCTTCTGATCATTGCTGGCAGGCCGCATCTAAAAACTTGTCAAAATTCATGCAAGCACGATACGTAGCTGAGTTTAAGCGAACATAGTTAATGTATAAAGCTAATTATTATGGTTTTGACGCGGTCATGAAACTAATCTAACTAACCAGATTAATTTTTTGCAAGTTTAATTTTTACCTGAGCAAGTCTTGCCTGAACATTTTCAATTGATTTTTCAACATTTTTTATGTCAGACTTCAAGTTTTGAACTTTTTGAGCGAGTAAATCCTGTGCAGGCTTAATCGCTGGGTCATGCTTTGGTTGTGGTTCAGCCATTTTCAAGATTTCTTCGCTTTTTTTATCAAGCTCATAAAAAAATATGTACGGAGTTGGTTCTCCAGTGCCTCCGCCAAAATTTGGGCCTATGCCAGTCATAAAGACCATTTCTATATCTGCTTGAGACACAACATAAATATTTTCATCTTCATAAATGTTCCAATTTTTGCCATCAAAGCCATACGCCCAGTAATGCCCATGTCCATATTTTCCGCGATGAACAATGAAAGCCTTTAGCCTGTATGTTAATTCTGAATTTTTAATTTTTTGCAATAATTCATCCGAAAAAAACGAATTCAAAACTAGAAGATCTGTAAACAAAACAGGAGTTTCATCTTTATATGTTTCACCGTCAGCGGATATAAATCGATTTAATGATAAAATCAAATATTTAGGAGGTCTCGAAATTTTGAAATATTTGGACGCTGTAATATCTTTATCACAGTTAAGACATCGAACGTCTACATTTTCTGGCTTAAAGTATGAATTCAAGCAATTCAATATTGTTACGTCACCAGGTTTTGCAGAAATTGGAATCTTGAAGCTATCGCTATAAGAATTGCTTGTTCTAGCAAGTAGCGGGCATTTTTTGTGGGCAGGCTTATTTAAAACACTATCAACTTCGGCTTGTACCATGTTTTTTAATGCATCAACATTGCCATACTCAAGAATGAAGTTAATCATCTTTGTTATAAATTCAGCTGCATCTTCTTGTTGATAATAAGTTATAGGTTTATTATTATCCTTAAAATATTCCTTAAATGACGGCATTTCTGCCTGGCCAACTGATTTAACCAAATCATCATAATCTTTTTTAAGTTCTTCTTGTGTTGGATATATAAACTCAGGCAATCCAAAGAATTTTTGTGCAAAATGATGATAACAATCTTCAAGTGTTTTGCCATTTATTACCACAAATCCAGACGATATGTATCCTTCTCCTGGCAATCTAGCCATCATTCCATTATAAAGCTCGATTTCATCGTTTTTATTTGGAATAGTCTTTGTCAAAATATTGAAATCTGTAAGATGTGACATGGCTTGCATTGAAGAATTAAAGTAACAGCTGTTTCCACAGTTTGACAGACCTTTATTTTTGGCATGCAAGCTTACATTCTGAATGCAAAATATCAGCAAAAAGCCAAGCACTACTCTCATTCTCATGACTACTCCTTGTCAAATTTTATACTCAATGGCTTTTTTTCTTCGATGCGCGTCTCATTCGTTACTTCATTAACATAAACAACGCGCTGTGGCTTTGCAAGGCTAATTCCATTTTCTTTAAATATTTTAACCAGTTTAATTCTGAGATCTGATGCAATTATCCAACTGTCCTTCAGCCGCTGCGTGCTAATAAACGCGCGACTCATAAAATAAAATGCGTTTTCCTCAAATTCTTCAAGCCGACATACAACGGCAGGTAGCTTTAAAACAACTGGATGACTTTGTAACGTCTCCACGATTAGCCTGCGCACCAGTTCAGGATCTGATTCATGGGTTACCCTGATATAAATTTCAAAACCCATCGCAAATCGGCGATGGCTCCAGTTAATAATATTTTTGGCAAGCAGATCTTTGTTTGGTATAAATACAGCAAAATTACGCGAAGTAATCACTGTTATTGTGCGTGCAGAAATTTTGTGGACTGTGCCCTCGACTGCGTCAACTTGAATGTAGTTGCCAATCTCGATCGGTCGCTCAATAAGAACAAAAAAACCGGCAACAAAGTCGGCCAGTACATCTTTAAGCGAAAAGCTTAAGCCTAGCCCCAACATTGTACAGATAAGCCATATAAATTGCTCAAGATGTATCGACTTAAACCCAAGTAAAATAGCCACTACCAAAATTAGATAATGAGTAATTTTAGAAATCGTGTTTTGTGTGCCTGGCTCGGAACGTAAAATTTCAAACAATTTCGTAAGAACAAATTTATCAAAGACTGATGAAATTAGGAAACCTGCAAAAACAAATCCTCCAAGCGTTAAAAACTGCACAAAGCCTAATTTATTGTTTATGTCCAGCGGAAGAGTCCAAGTCTCAGAAAATAATCGCCAAACCTCGACCAGGGTATAATCGTAACCCCATATCCTTGAAACAAAAGTGAATGTTAAAAATAGAAGTAATAAAAAAGAGCCTACAACAAAAATGCCGTAATAAGTTTTTGCATATTCAAACCGGTCTTTTACCTGATCCTCATCCTCCTCCATAAAAAATACGAAAGAATATTTTCTGATGTAATTGTGTATTGCGAAAAGCACGTATAGAAGCAACAATGATGACGGTACGGCAAATGCAAGATACCAAGCCATATTTTTGTATCCAACATTTGAATTTGATAAAATAAATAAGCACATTACAAAGAAAAATACTGGATAATAATATAGCTCCGCCTTGCGCCTAAACCATAAATATATTGGTTTAGGAGTCGATGGAATAAATTGCAAAATTTCATTTTTTGTGAAAAAAAACATTAAAACTGCAAGCAGAATCAAAGAATACATGGCCATTAAAACTTCACCAAAATACGCTGGCGATTCAAAGTAAGAAAGATACGCTAAGCGCAGTGGAATAAGAATAGAGGTTGAGTAGGCAAAAATTGCAAGCAGCACCAAAAGCCTGTTTTGAATTGTTTCTGCAAAAAACATGTAACTCAATTTTTTATTAAGGTTTTTAAGCAAAATCAATAATCTACTTGAAATAAAAACAAAAATAATAATAGTAATCAAATAAAACATAGATTGATAATACCGCTGAGATACAAAGGCAAATCCTTTGAACCATTGCTCATAATCAAATCGAAAGAGAATAAAGATAAAAAGCCATGAATACAGCAACTGAAAGTGATGTGATACAAAATCAATCAAAAATCGCCCAACAATGATATGCATTTTCGATGATTGGATAGCTATTTTTTCGCTATAAATTTTAAATTTGTTTGTAAAGATCATCCACAAATTTTTAATACCAAACAAGCTAACCCAAAATAAAAATATAATTAATAAAAGAAATAACCAATCCAGCCAGCCAAATGTTTTGAATTGTTTAAATAATGTTTTGGGGGCAAGATAATTTGGAGTATCCCAAAATAATTTTTTAAAAAAATCTTCTGCTTCTAAAAAAGATAATTCTAAAACGTCTAATGATATTGCCGCAGGATCGCGCTTCCAAATGCTTTGGGTCATTTTATAAATTTCAAGATCGGCAATAATTAGATCATAGTAGCTCAAAACGCTTGACTGTTGCTGGATCAAATCAGATGATGCAGCCAAAAAGTTTTGCATCATAAATAATTCATTCGTGTGAATGTTTTTTGTATCCACATAATTCGAAACTATCTCTTCAAGAAATTCTGGCTTTGATTTTAAGATGTAAGTTTTTTGTTTTCTTATTTTATCCAGCTTTGAATTAATTACTTCAACCAATCTCTGCGTTTCACCAAGTGAATTTGCAGCCTCTGTCTGCTTTTCCGCAAAAGCTTTTAATGCGCTAGCCTCAAGGTCTCGTTGATTTTTATAGCTCGTGAGTAATTCACGAATGTTTAGTTTTTCATTATTTAAGCGATAATGAATCTCAATCATTCGATATTGAAGTTCTTTCATTTTTGACTGGATATCGGCGATATCTTTTTTAGCATCAAGCAAAAGAAGCTCTCTATCAACTAATGAAAGCATTGCAATTAATTTTTGTAACGTTGATTTGTCTAAATGAACTCTCGAAGCTTCAGCTTTATTTTTGGATAAAAGGTGCTTAATTTGTTCTTGCAAGATATTCTGTTCTTGCAGCATTTTTTCTTTTTCTTGTCTTTTAAGGGCTAGTCTTTTGGATATCTCGTTTTTTATCTGTGCGACATGAATAACTTCTTTATTTAGTTCTGTCTTTGCGATTTCTATATCTCTAAAATCAAGAATTAAGCGCCTTTCTATCTCTGTTAAATAAGTCTTTGAGTCTTGCACCTTTAACTGTAATAATTCAAGTTCGCTTTCTCTAAGTTTTTCCTCTTCAGCAAGTTTTTCTATTTTTTGATTTGAGTAACGTATGCGTTCCTTTAAGAATTTCACATCTTGGTCGATGATTTCTGATTCAAATTTTATTATCTCTGTTTCAGAAAGTCCTGAATATTTGTTTTTTAATTTGTCGTCTTCTTTGCTCTGGTTTGCTCGGCTGATATTTTTATCTCTTTCCTTTTCCTTTGATTCGACTTGTTTTTGCAAAGACAAAAGTGTCTCTTTTTCGACTATGAGCTGCGTTTTTACTCTTTCCTTTTTCTTTTTGTCGGACTCAATTTGCGCTATTTGCTCGGAAATTTTTATTTGAGATTCTTGAAACTCTTTCCACGAATAAAGAGGCTTGTGTTCAGGTTTTGCAAGCTGAAGATACGCAAAAATTTCTTTTTGTAGAGCTATTCTTTTTTCAATTATTTCAATGGTTTCTTTGCCTAACTCCTGGCTATTAATCCAATTTTGTTTACGGGTGCTAAGTATTGAAAGCTTGCGATTAAGATACTCAATTTGCTTATCAGAAGCCCCTTTTCCCTGATTTTGAATTTTAGAAGCATCAAGATGAATTTGCATAATTGTATCAGTGCACTCTTTTATCAAAATCTCAATGCGACTTTTTGCATCCGATAAATACAACTCTAGGTCAGAAATAGCTTTTTTTCTTACTTCGATATTGCTTAGGAATGACAGTCCTCCAGCATCTGATGTTAGTTTTTTAACGTCATTGCTTCCCCAAAAAATTGCACCGCAATTAAATTGAATTAAGGCAATATTTAGTAATATTAAAATTTTTTTAATTTGCATAATAAACTCTCCAAAGGTTATTTTTAGCTTCCATAAAGAAACGCCAATGTTTTAAACGAACAAAAATTTGGGTGCTCCCTCAATCCTTCCATAATCAACACGTCCAAATCCTTTTCATCGATAGATGCAAGCTGATTTTTTAGGAATTCTAATTTCTGGGCATGTGTAAAGTCAATAAAACTAAATGTTAGCTTATCATACACCGCAAGGCATCGTGAAATTTTGTTGTAAGAACAAAATCCAAACATGCTTAACAGTTTTATAACAAAAACTTTATGTACCAATAAAAAATTGTGCGATATATCGTGTTTACGCATAAACGTAAGCGTATCACACAAAAAAGCAAACACCTCTACGCAGGGCTTGTGATAAGGCGCAAAGTAATAACAAATCTCAAGAATGTGGTGAATGAAACAAATATCAGAGTACGAATTATTTACGAAGCAAGCTAAAATTTCAACATCCAGGCATAACCAATTTTGATTTTGTTCGATTTTGGTAAATGAAATAAGCATTCCTGGACAAATTTTAATACCAAAAAATATCTTTCTAAAAATCAAATTCCTCTTGCCTTCATTCATTGTTAAAACAGGAACATACGAATTGGCATGATTCAATTTTTTAAGAACAAATGCTATTTTTCTTTCTTCCATTTTTTTCTCAATAATTTAAACTTACGATCCAATCGCTAAAATTCATTTACCCAAACAACTTTTCAGATCGCGCCTTACAACGCCTACGGCACTTTTTGCAATTTTTAAAAAATTTTACCGTGAGACAGCTTCAGTTCGTGGCTTGCAGGCCGTATCGTAAAAATTATTAATTTATTGTAACGTCCGATACACAGCTAGACACCAAAGACCATAACAAGTGTATAAGCCTTACAATCACTCTTTTGGCCTATTTAATTTTATAAATTATTTTACACCGTCAGGCATAAATTTTTAATGGTGACAAGGTCATGATGGTATGTTAGCATTTTTAATGTTACATAAGTATAGAAAATAAGAAAAAGGGAGAGCATGACCAAAAAATACACCTTTGTTGCAAATTGGAAGATGTATTTAAATTTTGATGAATCAATCAAATATATAACAGATAACATGGATGCACTAATTAACTTGGCGCAGTTACCCGATACGAAAATTGTTATTGGGCCATCTTTTCCAATGATTTATCCAATGACTCATATGCTGAAATCAAGCAAAATAGAATTTAGTGCACAAGATTGCTCAACTCACGCAAATGGGGCTTTTACAGGGCAAGTTAGCGTTAAAACTTTAAGCGAAATTGGTTGTAAATACTGCATAATTGGTCACAGCGAAATACGACACTACAACAATGAAACAGATGAAATTGTCGCAAAAAAAATTGATCTTTTAATCGATCAAAAAATTAGCCCTATAATCTGCATTGGTGAAAATGAATCACAAAAAAAAGATGGGCATACGTTTAGTGTTCTCGAAGAACAAATTAAAAATGTTTTGGAACTAGTAAAAATTGAATGCAATAAATTAAATGGCCTACCTATTTTTATTGCCTATGAGCCTCTTTGGAGTATCGGATCCGGAACAATTCCAGAAAAAGACCACCTCGAAACAGTCTTTGCATGGCTTCATGGTCAAGTGCAAAAAAATAGTGCATCAACGCATTGGAACCTCTTATACGGTGGAAGTTTGAGCGAAGAAAATATTGCCGCATTTAAAAAAATAGACTATTTGTCAGGTTTTTTAATTGGCAAATCTAGCACAAACTTTCAGGAATTTGAAAAAATTGTAAAAAAAATATACTATTCATAGAGTGATAAAAATTTTAAAGTACGCGCAGAGTTTAACCTCAAAATATCGAAAGTTTAAAAATGTTTACTCTTTTATTGATTCTATTCACAATTTTGGCAATACTTTTGGCAATTGTTATCTTGATTCAGCCAGGAAAAGGAGATATGGGTCTTGGCAGTATAGGCACAGGAACGCAAGTTTTGTTTGGCGGATCTGGTGGACGCAGCTTCTTTGAAAAAATTACATGGACGCTAGGTGCAATTTTTATTCTTGGCGCGCTTGGCTTATCATTAATTAAAACAAAAGAAACGCAGACTTCCAGATTTGTTGATTATACGGCCAAAGAAAGACCGGCAGCAAAACTTCCTGCTCAAGAATCAGCCAAACCTGCACAGGAACAGCCAGCTGAAGAAGAAGAGTAAACCTCACTTCTTGATAGGAACTTAAAAAGTGTTTGCTAATTTTATTGATATTGTGGGTAAAAAAACAATAGAAGCTTGTGATATATTCGGCGACATAGCGCTTTTTGTTTATGAAACGTTTGATTCGATGTTTGGATCAACGATTAAGTTTAAAAAAGTCTTTTATCAAATGAACTATATCGGCGTGAATTCAATTGGCGTGGTAATTTTGGTTGGTATGACCGTAGGAGCAGCCATTGCACTACAAAGCTATATAGGACTCGAGCGTTTTGGAGCAACACAATTTATTGGGCCAATTGTATATATCGGTATGACGCGAGAATTTGGCCCGGTTTTTACTGCAATTATGGTAATTGGTCGTGCAGGATCTGCTATGACTTCAGAGATAGGCACCATGCGAATAACTGAACAAATTGATGCGTTGCAAACGCTTTGCATTGATACTAAGCAATATTTAATTGTTCCAAGGCTTATTGCAGGCACCTTTATTTTGCCTTTTTTATCAATATTTTGCACAATGTTTGGGATAGCGGCCGGGTACGTTGTAGCTGTTTACGTTCTTGGCATAAATCCTGAAATATACTACCAAGCCATAATCGAAAACGTTTCAATTAGCGACATAACAAATGGATTAATAAAAGCCACAGTTTTTGGCTTTTTATTGACAGTTATAACTACCTACAAGGGTTTTTTTGCAAGGGGCGGAGCTCAAGGAGTTGGCATAGCAATTACTCAAAGTGTGGTTTACTCAATTTTAACCGTTGTTGTAGCGGATTATATACTCACCGCTCTAATGTTTACAAAATGATAGAATTAAAAAATCTAACCAAATCATTCGGGACTAAACTCATCACAAACAGCCTAGATCTTACAATCGAAGGCGGTGAATTTTTGGCAATCATTGGACGTTCCGGTGAAGGAAAATCTGTTTTATTAAAGCAGATCATAGGGCTTATAAAACCTACAGATGGCAGCGTTATTATTGATGGACAAGACTTAACCAAATTGCAACCCAAGCAACAAAAAGATATTTTTAAAAAATGCGGCTATGTATTCCAATTTGCCGCGCTGCTCGATTCATTGACGGTTTTTGAAAATGTTGGAATAACAATGCTTGAAGATGGTGAGTCTGAAGAAAAAGTAAGGCCCTTGGTTATTCAAAAATTGGCAAGCGTTGGACTTACGGCAGACGTTCTGGATAAGTTCCCAAATGAGCTTTCAGGTGGCATGAAAAAGCGAGTGGGATTGGCAAGAACTCTCATGCTTAATCCAAAAATATTGATCTATGATGAGCCAACAACAGGCCTTGATCCGATAACAATACGATTAATTCACGAGTTAATCAAAAAGACTCATTCTTCTTGTCAGGCAACAACTGTCGTAATTTCACATGACGTTGATGTATTCAACTACGCAACGACTGTTGCAATGTTGCATCAAGGCAAAATCGTTTATAAAGGCTCTACAAAAGATATATGGGATTGTCCAAATCCTTACATTTATCAATTTATCAGGGGCTTGCCAGAGGGTCCGATAGAACAAATCGGTTTCGTAAAATAATAATTTTTTACCTTTTAACAAGAGCAAGGTTATGAATAATTCACCTCTAATTTTAATTATTGACGACGAGCAAGCGATTTTAAAAACACTTCAAGAGGCTCTTGTTGACGAAAATTTCAGAGTAAACACACTCAATGATGGCTCAAGGGCTCTCGATGTTATTGGTGAGTTAATTCCAGATATGATCATGCTTGATATTTTTATGCCAAATTGCAACGGTATAGAGCTTTTAATAAAAATAAAAAAAGAATACCCGCAGCAAAAAGTCATTATTATATCTGGTTTTGGCAACGTGCCCATTGCTGTTGACGCGGTAAAAAATGGAGCATTCGATTTTATTGAAAAACCTCTAAATTTAGATGATATACTGCCCAAATTATCAGTACTTAAATCAGACTATGTAACTAGAAAAGACAGCTCAACACAAGTAAATATGGCAAAATATTTAGAAAAGGGCATAGTTGGTGAAAGCGCTCTTTTTATTGAGCTATTAACACAAGTTAATAACATTGCAAATCTTAAATATCCATTATTAATTTACGGACAACCTGGCACAGGGAAAACGGTTATTTCAAAATTTATTCACTCCACAAGCAGATTTAGCGCTATGCCTTTCATCTCGACTGACTGTTCGATAGAGACTACCATGCAGCTTGATTCGGAAACATTAAATGGCATTGTATTTTTTAAACACATTGATGAGTTGAGCGGTGAAAATCAAAAAAAAATGTTAGCATTTTTAGAAAGCGATGCTTATAAAGAAAAAAATGTGCGTGGTGAAATAAGAATAATCGCAACGTCAGGCAAGCCTTTGCTGAAAATGGTTTTGGAGCATGGATGGAGTAGTCAACTTTTTCACAAACTCAACATAACTCCAATTGAATTACCATCACTTTCCAAGCGCAGGTATGACATTCCGCTTTTAATTGATCACATCATAAAAATTATAAATGAAAAATACCGCCGCAAAGTCTCTCTAGACAATTTAAGTATTCGATATCTGAGAAACAGAAATTGGCTTGGCAATGTAACCGAATTAAAAAATTTTGTTGAAAAGCTCGTAACTTTGTCAAAAACAGGTGATGCTAAAGTATCAATTGAAGATATTCAAGTTTTAGAATCTGAACAAGATATTGAATTTGTTGAGGAGCAGTCATTCTTGATGTTTCAATCACTTGATGATGCAACTACAACATTTCAAAAACGTTACATCTCCTACCTTCTCAAAAAAAATAATTTTGATTTGAACCAAGTGGCAGACAAATTAAAAATGAGTCTTGAAAGTCTAAAGACAAAGCTTTATGAATTGAATATTAACCATAAAGATTGAATTTAATTTTGATATATTAATAGATGCGTCAAAACTGCCATATCCATTGGTATACATCTATATTAATATCTTAAATCATGCATCAAATGCGGTCTGTCACAAAATTAACAAGTTTTAAGATGCCGCCTGCTAGCGAAGATCTGGAGCTGTTTTACGATTATAATTTTTAAAAATTGCGAAAAGTCGCATTCGCATTTAAGCTCAAGCTTGCGCTGTTATGTTTGCAACTTTTTTGGCTTCTTCGCTGTCGTCATTCAATATTTTTTGAACCAAATTTTTAGACTTGTTGTCCAAAACATAGGCTTTTGTGCGCTTGTCTGTGAGTCCGTAACGAATGCCAACAAAATTGATCCCCATTTCTTGCGTTGTAGCTTTTACAGAGTCAATGTTTTTTAGCTTATCATCTACGAAAACAATGTTTTTAACCTTTAAGTCGGGTTTGCTTGTCAAAAAAGCTTTAAGAGCCTGCCCCTTACGATAACCATTGCATAGCAAGACGCCTTTGCAGTAAGTTGCTCCAACCTTGGCGAGATCCAAATTAATACCATCTTCTGGAATGCTTCCTTTTTCAATGTCTATTTCAACGGATTTAAGTTGTCGAAAAAGGCTATTTACTAAACAAAGAGATCTTACTGTCAGGATCATAACGTTGTGACCGTCAGCTTTTAATCCATCAATCAACGCTTTCGTACTTTTATCAACCGGTTGCGCTTCAGCAGTTCGTTGAATCTTTTCATAAATAGGCAGTAGACTTTTTACAGCAGATTCCTTTTTCATTCCGCCATTTTCTAGTTCTACAACCATTGCACAAAACCAAGCATCAAATCCGTAATCTTCTTTTCCCTCAACAATCACGTTGTCAAAATCAAATATAAACAAAGTATCTTGCTCAATAAATTTTTTAACATCCTCAATTGAATTGCTTTCTATAACTTGGCATTGAGCGATAGCCTTTTTTGATAAGAAATTACCAAATTTAAAACAAATGACAGATATACACGCTAAACCAAATAAAAATGCCACATTTTTTATTTTCATAATTTTCATACGCTAGTCCTTATTTATTGTTTACACTTAAATATTTAAATTAAATTCGTATCATTTTACGTATTTTAAATTTTTTGTCAGTTAAAACTTTATTTCTAGACTAGATCAATTAAATAAGTCCCATAAATCCATGCGCTATCGGTATATTTTTGACATGTCTTTAGTTTTAAAATATGAAAACTTATAATTAATTTAATATTGCTTGAGGTATTTATTAAAGGTTGGTTTTTTATCGTTGGGGGAATAATGTTTTACTCTGCATTTAATTTATCTATTTTGTTTGTCTTTATAAGCACACTAAATCTATGTGGAATGGAGGCCTGCTATAATAAAGAAAAGCACAAACCACAAGATTTTGATTTTGTTAATATAATTTTTATTAAAACCATTGAAGACGTGGATGTTTTGATGGAAAATGACCAAGTAATAACATCAACCGATACAAGCTTAATACCATTGCCATTTCGCAGCTTTTTTGGCAGTGGGCTTATGCCAGGAATACCTCCAATGGATTATTTAGAAGGACTATACCAGAATCTTTCGTGTTCTCCAGAATGTTACAAATTGGCTCTCATTTATATCAATAGAGTAATAAAAAATGCAAACACTTTAGAGCTGTATAAAGTATTTAATAACATATCATTTTATCGAATGTATCTTGCTGCAGTTGTTGTGGCAATAAAATTTCATGACGACGATTTTTTTTCAAATGCTCATTATGCCGTGATTGGTGGAGTTGACAACACCGAAGAGATGAATATTTTGGAGAGAGCCTTTTTGCAAGCAATAAAGCATAAACTTTTTATTTCAACAGAAGAATGGGATGCCTTTGATGACGAGCTAATTATTGATACATCAACAAAAGAGTTTTCAGCAGGCCCATTCATCGACTATAAATCAACCGACACCCAATACAGTAGCACATGGTTAACAATTAATAAATTTTATAATGTGGCCAGCCAGACATGATCAGGAGCTGGTAGCAGATGTGTTTTTTCAGAAATTGATAATAATTCAGAGAGCAAAAAAGCTAATTTTTTGATAAAATTTAAAAATGAAAATAAATACGCAAAATCAAAAACTTATTCCGTTGGCTCAAAGAATGAGGCCGTCTAGATTGTCAGAATTTTTTGGCCAAGAACAATTGCTTGGCGAAGGCTCTTTTTTAAGAAAAGCAATTGTTGAAGACTTCGTGCCGTCTATGATTTTATGGGGTCCACCCGGATCAGGCAAAACCACACTGGCATGTATAATTGCAAATGAGACCAAGGCCAATTTTTTAGAGCTCAGCGGAGTTTCAAGTGGCAAGCAGGATTTGCAAACGGTTATAAAAAATGCTGAAGATTATCAAAAAATCGATCGTAAAACAATTTTGTTTATTGACGAAATACATCGCTGGAATAAGGCTCAACAAGATGCCCTCCTACCACATGTTGAGCGTGGCACTGTAATTTTGATTGGTGCAACTACCGAAAATCCAAGCTTTGAAGTTATCTCTGCATTGATTTCACGTAGCAGGGTATTTGTTCTAAAAAAACTTGAGTCTAATGATTTAGAAAATATAATTCGACAAGCTATAGATGATTCAGAAAAAGGATTGGGTTTAAAGCAAATTCAAATATCTGATGAAGTCATATCTCATGTAGCTAAACTTGCAAATGGAGATGCGCGCATTGCGCTCAATATTATTGAGTCTGCTGCTGAACAGTCATCGATAATTACATCTGAGCAAATCAAAAAAATATTACAGAAATCCCATATTTATTATGATAAATCTGGAGAGGAACATTACAACATAATTTCCGCCTTGCACAAATCAATGCGTGGATGCGATCCAAACGCGGCATTGTATTGGCTTGCTCGTATGCTTGAAGGAGGCGAGGATCCGATTTATGTTGCTCGTAGACTTTTGCGTTTTGCATCCGAAGATGTTGGGCTTGCTGACAATTTTGCAATGGTCCTTGCAAATGCAACATTTGACGCATGTCACAAGCTTGGAATGCCAGAGTGCAACGTACATTTGGCGCAGCTTGTCGTTTATCTATCACGTGCTCCAAAAAATATTAGTGCTTACCGTGCTTACGGCAGAGCAAAAAAAGACGTGTATGAATACGGCAATTTGCCAGTCCCGATGCATATTCGCAATGCGCCAACAAAGCTCATGCAAAAGCTCGGCTACGGCAAGGGGTATAAATACACACCTCTTGAAGATAGCAGTGATCAAGAATATTTGCCGTATGAATTAAAAGGCAAAAAATATCTTTAAATATTTTTGACCTAAATAATTACTTGCAATTATACTATATCACAAGTAATGAATATTTTTATTTTGAAAGTTTAGGCATGAAAAAACAAGGTCGAGTAAATTTTTTTGTTATTATATCTTTATTTTTCTGTATTTTTCAAACTTACGCAGAGCTGCAACATCAAGAAATTCAAGACGTTATTATTAATAATGTTGTAGTACAACGAGGTCTTGGTGATTGTGAAAGATGCTACGAAGCTATTAAGCCTTTATTGAATCAATACAAACGTCCAATAACGGTACTAGATCTTGGCGCTGGTCATGGATACTTTTCATTTCGTATAGCCGGTGATTATGATTCAACATGCGTTATGGTTGAAAGTAATGATAGAGAGTTGAAATGGGCCGATCAACTTTTGGAGCTTTGCCGTTTGAACTCTAAGCTACAAAATGTAATTCTTTTAAACAAAAAAATGACTCTTGAAGAGATAGAAAAACTTGCAGACTGCGAACATTTTGATGTAATTTTAGCTTTTGATTACATTGATTATAAAAGCCAACAAAGACAAATGTTTTTAGATGCTATCTTGCGACTAGGTGACAATATTTTTATTCAAACAACATCTTTAGAGGCACAATCAGAAAAACATCAAAGATTATCTTTTCAAGAGAGCCTTGCAGGCAATGGAGGAAGGTTAATATTGCAAACCAGTAGCGTATGTGACACTGAGGTTGAAGAATCGTTATTTTGGTTTCAACGTAAAAAGGATAGGCTAAACTGTAAGTGCTTTATTTATAAAGATAATGATAAAAAATCATTCTGTATTAAAAGTACTTACACCCAAAAAATTTTGATAAAAGATGGATGTTCTTCAAGAATTACATGGAAAAAGGGAATAAATTTAGTGACGTTTCTTATGCTGAATGGTGTATATCCAACAAAAGAAAAAATGAAGCAAGAAATAGCTAAACTTACACGACAAAAATTAACAGATTTTTTGCCAAAGAATTTGATAGTGCAGGGCAATAACATTGAACTTATAGATCAAAATGATAAATGTCGACGCGAAGCCAACTTATCAAAAAGTTTAAAATTTATAAATGATGCCATTGATAAAACATCGCAATCGGAAGTTGAAAAACTGTTAAAACAAGAAGGTTCAAAGCATAAGCGTAAATACACGCATAGCTGGATATTCCGCATGTTTGGTTTGTAGCCGTCTATTAAAATATTTTACGGCGTAAAATATATGATTTAATATTCTGTCTTATCAAATTTTTGCTTCCAATCTTTAAATGCTTTTATTGCTTCGTTTTGCATTATCTGAATTGCTGGAATAGATCGTTCAGACATTACTTTGTTTAATTCATCGTAAATAAATGAATCGGAAAAACCTATATTTTTGGCATCAGTTCTGCTGTTGGCATAAAAAATTTTATCTATGCGCGCCCAATAAATTGCACCCAAACACATCGGACATGGTTCACACGACGAGTATATCGTGCATCCCGATAAATCAAATAATTTCAGTGTGCAGCAAGCGGATCTAATTGCATTAATTTCTGCATGCGCAGTTGGATCATTATCGATGGTTACGCTATTCGACGTCTTCGATATAATTTCTCCATTTTTTACAATTACAGCGCCAAACGGGCCGCCATTGTTTTTAACGCTGTTAATCGAAAGATCGATTGCAGCGAGCATGAATTTATTATCGTTTTCGTTCATAAAAGTCCTTCATTATTAAGCAACAACAAAATACTCGCCGTGTTGAGTATCCCACGCTACAAAAACAGTATTTTCATCAATCCAGCGTGAATCATAAACAAAAGAGATATCTGTAATGCAATCAGAATTGGCCATTTTATTAATCATAAAGTGACCAATCGAACATTCATACCAAACCCCAGGAATATATGGCTTATTGGTCCATCGATACGCTCGCTCTTTTGCGCACCAAGCAACGTTAAAATTTGAGTGTCGCAGCCACCAACCGCAGTGTTGCTCGTCATTTGATATAAGCCTAAAGCCTCCAGGGATCTTTGCAATATCACTTTTTACTCCGACAGTTTGATAGTTTTTATTGCAGCCCATAACGCCAGATTCTGCCACTGTTGAAAATGGATCAAAAACAAGCCGTACTGAATAATTATTTAAATAAAACTGAAAAATACTTTCGATGTCAGAAACGTATGGCGAGCAAATCAAAACAAAATTTGTGTCCGGCTTAAATTTATATCGCGCAAAAAAGCGGTCAAATCTCTTCTTGTACTCAACCCTCTCATGAGCAAATCCATCTAATTCATGCATATTTGAACGTAGTCCGCGACCAGCAAGTATAATTGCAGCAAAATAAAACATACCGCAAAACAACCTGCCAATAATGTTTTTATTTGTTTTATAAAATAGATAAATACTGTAAATAAATATAAAAACCACAATCGGATAAGCAGCATTGATGTATCGTGCGCTTGGATAAGTTAAAACACTTGGCCAAAGTAGTGAGCCAAGGCCCAGCATTAACCACAGCAGCAAAAGGCTTTGACGCTTGAAGGCAAATGCCACAAAGAAAATTAAAGCCAACACTGCAATAGTTGCGTAAATTTGATGAACTTGTGTTTGTAATGAAATATTAAAAACTGCTTGAATCCACAGAATTGATTTTTGCCACAAGGTCCAAAAAATATTGGAATGTGTTGATGCTGTTGCAAATGGCGTTGATATTGGCACATTCGACACTTGATAAGCTGTTTGATTTACAATATTTTGCATTGGCGCAAAAATCTTATTTAAAAATGGGAAGCGCAGGAATAGGTTTGCAAGTGTGCGGTCTAGGGTGCCAAATCCGAATGCCCAAATTCTCAATAAAAAATAAACTATGTTGGCTACAAAAAATACCCAACATATTTTTATGGATTGCCAAGCGTTTGACAAAAAATTTAATTTTTCAGTCATCTTCAAGTAAATAAATACACCAAAGCAAAGCCAGGCAGGCAAAAATATTCCGCTTTCGCGAGACAGCAATGAAAAAAAATAGCATCCGCAAGCCAATAAATATAGTGGATCGAATAAATTAAAGCGGATGTTTTTATGAAGCCTTATCAGTAGAGACAAGCAAAGCATCATTAAAATTATAAAAAAAACAGACAGACTGTTTTGCAAAGTACTGGCCCAAATCATCCAACTAATATCTGGATAAAATGCAAACAAAAGTCCACCAAAAAAAGCTAGTCCCAGCGGTACAAACAACGAATATAAAATAAAAAGAAAAAATGCATTGGCTGCATGAAATGCAACCTGTAAAAAATAGAAAGCCATGGGCCATGGTCCAAAAATATACAAAATTAGCGAAAAGATGTAGTTTTGTAGTGGCCGCCACAGCGCTGAGATAAAATTGGGGACTGTTCGCTGATAATTGCATGGCGTTATAAAAGACCTGCAGTCACTAAAAAAAACGCGCACAGCACTTGTCCAATCTTTAACCCGGCCATTAATAAGAGTTCCAAGATCATCTTCTCTAAACCATGTTTGATTTAAGGTGAAAGCAAAGCAACAAAAAATAATCGTGAATAAAATTAATCCTAAAATTAGACGAGCAACATTTTTTTTGTGAATAATTTTTGACTTCATCACAATCTCCTAAACCTCTCCAATTTAATGATTTACAGAGGCATACATCAACTATGACTCTCTAAATCACGCTCCAAATCAATCTTGTCAGCATTTTGATAATTTTTTAAACCCGGCCTGCAAGCCCTCATCAGTGGCTGGCGTGCAAAACATTTTTAAAAAAATTGTAAAAAGTGCCTGTCTTGTTTTTTATTTTAATGAGGTAACTGCATCGACCTGTTTAACCACTGACGATGACCCGCTTTGCATATTTTTGATCGAAACGGTTCCATTTTTTTGTTCATCTTCGCCCAAAATCAAAACAAACTTAGCGCCAAGTCGGTTAGCCTTCTTCATCAAATTTGTCATCGAACCTTTTGAAAGAATTATATCTGTACAAAGGCCTTTAGACTGCAACTCACTTGCAAGAATAAGGGCCAGTGGCCTTTGTGCTTCATCCATCGGAAGAATAACGTGAAGAGGTGGCTGAGGTGGGATTAAAAGCTTTTCTTTATTTTGTTCGACCAGCATTAGCATTCGTCCCATGCCAAATCCAACGCCAATGCAAGGCACATCTTCACTGCCCTGAATTTCGCTACCCAGCGTGTATCGTCCACCGCCGCAGAAAGCATTTTGCGCACCCAGGCAACGTGATACAAATTCAAAAACAGTTTTGTTATAATAATCAAGGCCTCGAACAAGGCTGTGGTCAACGATATAGCTTACAGAAAGCATTCCAAGTAATGTTGTCAATTTTTCCCAGTCAGTCGAACATTCGGTGCATAAAAAATCTAAAATTTTAGGTGCAGTAACTAATATTTTTTGACACTGCTCAAGTTTACAATCAAAAACGCGCAGTGGATTTTTGTCTTTACGATCCAAACACGTCTGACACATTTCCGACTTATTTTGCTCAAGAAAGTTTATTAGTGCCTGACGATGTTCTTTACGGTCTTGGCTGCATCCCAAAAAATTGAGCTTAATTGCGTAATTTTCTAATTTTAAAACATCAGCAACAAATGAATCAATCATTTTTAAAAAATAGGCATCATTTTCAATCTCTTTTGCAGCAATTAGTTCAATGCTAAGCTGTGTAAATTGGCGCCAGCGGCCTTTTTGAGGACGTTCCTTGCGAAATACCGGACCATGCGCAAAAACCTTCCATGGTTTTTGTTGAATGCCATTTTCAAAATATGCTCGAATAATAGATGCTGTAATTTCAGGTCGTAGACAAATGCTATCTTCGTCGTTGTCTTTGTTAAATACGTACATTTCCTTTGAAACAATATCTGTCTGTTCGCCAACGGCTCTGACAAATAAGCTTGTGTGCTCTAAAATTGGAGTATCGATTTCGGTGAAATTGTGTACGTGTAGATGTTTTTTTGCCTTGTCTAAAATAAAATTATACAAAGTTAAATCTAAAATATCCTCTGTACCGCGCACACGAGAAATCATTTGAAACTCCTAAGCTATTTAACGATCCAAAGCACAAAACGCAAAAACACGTTTACTGTAAAGCCTGCTGCAAGGCTTATCACTATTATTCTGACAAATTTTGAATGCTCCTGCTCTTCTAAATCTTTTGACTTTGTAAAAACAAAGAATGGCAGGGCAAAGCTGAAAACATGAAACAACGCTAAGCCAATCAAGCCCAATTTAACGTTGAATGCAATGCCATAAAATGCAAGCATTGTACCAATAAAACTGTTAATAATTATTCGGTTTTCGCTATCTTTCTGTGAAAATAAAATTGCAAAAATACTAATCAATAAAACTGCAAAAACTAATATCCAAAAGCATGTTGGAGTTCTTTCATCGATAAAATTTAAAAACATAATAGCAGGCAAAGCCAGCACGGATGCAATGATTTTACCCAGTACTGAGTCTCCGATTGGTCCAAAACTTGCAATTTTAGTAAAGTATTCCTTAATCATGGTATTCCTACGATTTGTTATACAAAGATTTAATCAACATCCCAGCAACTCCAACCACAATAAAAATGTCAGCTACATTAAATGTTGGCCAGTGCAACGAGTAAATATGCAGATCGATAAAATCGACCACATACCCGTGATTAATTCTGTCAATAACATTTGATATTGCACCACCAATAACCAAGCTTTCAAAGTAAACCTCTATTCTATTTAGATGTTGGATAATCGAATAAATAAAAAATCCTGATATAACCAAAATTATAAAGCACGTCAGTATAAAATATAGTGAATCTGCCTGAAAATTTAAAAAGCCCCAACTAATTCCACGATTTGAAGCCAATGAAAAATTCAACCAGGAATTAACAAAAACATCATGACCGCCATGCAAAGCACTTGTTGCCAAACGCTTTAAAGCCTGGTCTAGTGTAATTATTATTGAAATCAAAAAAAGATAAGCCAAAAACGATTTATTTTTATTCATACTTTTTTATTCGATCTTTTACTTTTTATTTTAACAATATTACGAACGCAATTTTGCACCAAGCGCTACAACATTGGTAATTGCTAGCTGCATTACATCGTCCAGTTCGCTTTTTTCAAGTGTTCGGTCAAAATGCTCAACACATGCTCTGAATGTTAAAGAGCGCTCGTTTATCCATTCGCTTTTTTCAAAAAAATCTATTAACTCAACCTTTTTAATCATGGAACTGACGGCTGCAATGGTATCTTTGACGTCAACAACTTTAACCGAAAACGGTACCATAAAACTGAGGTCGAAATAATTTTCTTGAAATTTAGAAAATGGCACATAACGTTTAAGCTTAATTTCTGGATTAATCAACCAATCGCCATCAAGCTCAAAAACAACAGCTGAGCATTCTTCGTGAATCTTAAGCTTACTTAAAAAGAACTGATCGGCATTGCCCATCGTGCCAATTTTTTTATCATGCAATATAATATTTACGCTTTGGTACGCAGCGTACCATTCATTCTCTGGGTTTTGTATTTTTTGCCACTTGATGGAATCAATATCTATATCCAGAAGTCTCAGTAGATCAATAATTTGTTGCTTGCATTGATAAAAGTCTGCCACAACTTTCTTTTCAAGAAAAATTCCTGCCAAACTTTTTTTCTCGATAATTTTTTTATCTTGCAACATCCATATTTTTGCAAACTCAAAAAAGGCCAAATTGTCGCGGTGTACGTGATTTTGTTTCATATTTTTAAATAAGCCTGGAATCAATGAGTTGATAAGGCGACAATTATTTTGGGAAGCAGGATTTAAAATCCTTGGCGTTGGGGCAATTTTTATATCTATCTCTGCCAAAAACTCCTCGTCAGCAAATGAATAATTTTGTTGTTCAGTCATTTTTGCACAACCAGCCAAATAATTTTTGATTTTACGCAGATTTGTAGTTTTGCTGAAATCAAAAGGTTTTTTAGGAGCCAACGGAGAGGTTAACGGAATACGATAGAAACCGTAAAATCTTGTAACCTCCTCCAAAATATCCTCTTTAATTTTAATGTCTTTGCTTGATCGATATGTTGGAACTGTTACTTGGTAAAATGGCGTCCTGTCAACATGTTTTTTAAGTTCTACTTTAAATCCTATCTTTTTCAAAGGATTTATAACGTCTTCTTTTGTAAGATCGATACCAATTCGCTTGGCCAAAAATGTGTGATCTACTTCAATCATAGGTTCCTTGACAGGGTGTCCCACGCTGACGATTTCTTCGGCGTATTCAGCCTTTATATTATATTGCTTTAGCAAAGCCAAAAATCGAAGCGCCGCATTGGATGTCTGATTTGGATCTAATGTTTTTTCAAATCTTGATGAGGCATCTGTACGAGTTTTATGACTGAAGGCGCTCCTTCTGATTGTTGCAGCATCAAACGTTGCGATCTCCAAGAATACAGATGATGTATTTTCGGCTACGCTACTGTTAACGCCGCCTTTGACGCCGGCTAAACACATTGGTTTTTGAGCATCTGCAATAACTAAATCCTGCGTTGTAAGCTCGATTTCATTGCCATCGAGCAAGAATAATTTTTCTCCGTGCTTCGCCATTCTAACAACAATTTTTTGTCCTTCAATTTTTGTAGCATCATATGCATGAACTGGCATGCCCCAGTCCTGCATCAAGTAATTGGTTAGATCAATGACACCGCTGATTGGTCTTGAGCCAACTTTCAACAGCCTGCTGGTAATCAATAGATTGGATGGGGTGTTTTCAATGAATTTAAAATAAATTCCGCAAAAACGAGGGCATGCTTTTTCTTCCAAATTTTCAATCGTGATTGGACAGGTTGAAGTAGGCTGAGTTTTTTGATCAAAGTATAAAATATCGCGTTTAGCTAAAAACTTTTTAGCATCTTTGAATGGCAAATCTAGTAATGCTGCGATCTCTCTAGCAAAACCTCTGTGTCCCCACATGTCAGGACGATGAGTGATGGATTTATTATCAATTTCAATAATTATATCGTCGCATTCAAAGCTTTGACGCCATTGTCCGTTAAGTTGTGCGCTGCTAGCATCAAGATGTGGCATTAAGCCGTCTTTTTCTACATCAAAATCTTGTAATGTCGCCCAGCTGAACGACTCACCATGTTTTTTGATTATAAAAACTGATTTTTTATTTGAGTTTGATGTTTCATTTCCAGCCTGAATTCTAAGCGGAAGAGCTATATTAATTTTTAACTCTGGCACAGACAATTTAACTTCAGTGTCATTTTTTGAAATTTCCTTGGCCAAATAAAAAAATTTTAAATCAAATTTAACTTTCTTAAACGCTTCAATTTCAGCTGTTGTTGTATTAAATTTAGACAAAATCAAATTTATGTCTTGCCGCTTCCAATCGGCATCTATGTGGTCAAATATCCATGAAAGAGACAGTTTCATATCTATTACCTACTCTTTAAAAACAATAAAATATGCATTGATACATTCAAAAGATGCAAAATATTATCGATTTCGTCAATCTCCGAAGACAAAGAATTGATTTTATTTACTTATTTTGATTAGACTAGGTCAAACACAAAGATTAAAGGCATGCTTGAAACTTAAAATCAAAGGACGCGATTGAACAATCAGACGCAGAATATAATCTTGGGCGAAATTAACATAACATCGCTTTTAAAGGCCCACAAATTGCTTGAAAACGCGTTAAAACAAATTAATACTGAATTAGAGCGAGATGGAGCAATTCAAAGATTTAAATTCACGTTTGAGCTCTCATGGAAAACATTAAAACGAATCCTGACATTCAAAGGCCTTGACGTTAACAACCATCGTGATGTTTTTAGAGAATCAGCCAAACAAGGCCTAATCGAAAATGTAGAGGACTGGTTCGAATTTATAAAAAAACGCAATTTAACGATACACACTTATAATGAAGAGTACGCGGTGGAGATATTTGAAAGCCTCACTCAGTTTAAAATTGAAGTACAAAAATTAATCGAAACAATAACAAAATTATGAACAAAGCCAGGGCAGCCAACCCCATAATATTCACGGGGATACATCAGACATCACGCCCTAAACCCACGCGAATATAAGCCATTTAAGCGATTTAACAAATTTTTAGATACGAGCTGCCAGGCTAGATCAGGAGCTGGCTACAAGATATTTTTACAAAAAATTGTACAAAGTGGCTTTATGCTTGAAATACTCGATTTAGAGAATGATTTGCATACAGGCCAAAGCACGTCTGGCCCGTATGTTTCAAAATCAAGAAAGTTTTTGAATTATATTTAAATATGGCATTCCGTACTGTATAGCCAACGTGATAGCCAATGCTGAAAAGAAAACCGGCTTTGTGTATTTAAAGCCCCAGAGTTTATACGCAATGTTGCACAAACAAAGAACAATCAATGCTGGATATAAAATTATTGCGACTGGAACAATTGCATTCATTATGCCTTCAAGCCCTAAGTTTGTCATTGCAAAAATAATAACTGTGGTGATCAAAAGCGAATATCTGTAGCCAAATTTATCACCAAAAATTTGAGTTGATAGGTAGTCAGCAAAAACCGTTGTCAATGCTACAGCTGTTGTTAAGCATGCTACTGCGACGGTGATATTTGCTAAAATGCCTGCGCTGTGACCTAGAATAAAGGTTGTCAATGCGCTGAGCAATTGAGCTCTTTCCACTCCGTAAACATGCGTGCCATACATTGCTGCCAGTAAGCAAAATCCAAGGTATACAACCCCTAACAGCCCACCACCAATTACACAAACCTTAAGTCCACTGATAATCAAATCTTTTTGTGAAGCTTGAGCAGAACGCGCCTGAAGTTGCTTGAGCGCGGAATAAATTAATGACGAGAAAAATATCGTAGCTAACAAATCTAACGTGTAATATCCGTCGAGAAGACCTCGTAAAAAACTCTGCGAAGGAGTAATCGAAGTTGGCTCAAGCACACTTGCAGCTATCAGACCCAACACAACAACAGACAACAACAAGGTCAGTTTGACAGGTCCTAAAAATTTACCAACAAGCTCAATGACACGACTTTTGTTTAAAGTAAGCAACAAAACTAAAATCGAAGCAAAAATGCTATAAACAAACAGTGATAACGAAGGTATATGCCATTGAATGGAAGCATGAGACAACACCAAGCATCGAGGAATAGCTCCGAATGGACCAATTAAAATCATACAAATAAACGCAATCAATGCTCCTGGAATGCGGCCAATCGTACCCAAAAATTCACGATAATTACCCTCAAAAAGCATGACAGCTATCAAACCAAGCAATGGCACAATAACTGCTGTCAATGTAAAGCCGGCAATCGCATAAAATACCATGTTACCAACCTCACGACCAAGCGAAAGAGGGAGAAATACGTTTCCTGCACCAAAAAGCATTGCAAATGTTGCAAGCCCCAAAGCAAATAATGTCGATCTTTTTTGCATTGTAAACTACCTTTGATTATCCATCGTTATACTTATTCCTGTGCAACAAAGTCAGTTACACACATTGCCAAACCTCGCAATTATTTTATTGGGATAGTCCTATAATTCGAGAGAATTTGATGTAATTATTTTCACTTAAATTTTATGAAAAGTCAATTTTAACTACACTTTGTGGCCACGTTAGGGCTATTTTGCAATCCTTATTTAATTTGACATCTAGAAAATATAATTTATAGTTTTAATATTGGTCTTTGAAAAATCTGGGGGCGTAATTTGGCTTCGACACATTGCAGTGTGTTTTGAGAGCATGCCGAGTTTTGAATGGAACTCGTTAATCAACGTTCAAAAACATAAATGCAGAACCACTTAGTGGCTCTACAGCTGTTCCTGCTTAATTTAAGCATTAACTAACTGTCTTGTGAGCGGGCGTGTCTGTTAGCTTAGCTTACTCGTATAATCCAACAGAACTTTTTGACAAGACTTTTTAGTTGTGTGGTCAAATCGTACACTGAACTAGCTTTCACTTGTTCTGGTCTCTTGCAGCACAGTGAAAGTATAAACAAGAGATAAGCATGTAGCGCTTGAAATTCATCGTTCTGTGGACATGGGTTCGACTCCCATCGCCTCCACCAGTTTTCGCACAAAATCATTCATACTGTTTGTGCGTGCAATATCTTTTCGGATTATCGTTAGTTCAAAGTTTTTTAATTTCCCGAACTCATGTTAAATAGGGCTATACATTGATATGTACTTGTATTACACATGTACACATCAATGATTTCAATAATTTTACAAATTTTTAAACTCGGGCTGCCATCCCTGATCCAGTCATTGACAGCAAATAAGTTTTGCAAAAATTGCAAAAAGTCGTGGTGCATTTGGGATGCTTGATTAAATCTTGCATTTTCAAGCAGCCGGTTTTGTGGTAGCCTTGACTATGTTTTGTACACAACAATGGATATATTCTAAGGCTATGTCTACGTTGTGCTGTGAACCCGCTCGTGGTGAGCTTGTCGAACCATTTTAACGGGTTCACTGGGTTCGAAAGATGTCCGGTCCTGAAATTGCGAGGGGTTCCATGAGTTACGATTTTAAGGCAATCGAAGAAAAATGGCGTAGTTATTGGAAAAAAAATCCGTATTTTAAAACAAAAAAAAATTATTCCGATAAAAAATATTATTGCTTAGACATGTTTCCATATCCTTCCGGAGCTGGCTTGCACGTGGGACATTGGAAGGGTTACGTATTTTCAGATGTGTACGCTCGCATGAAATGGTTGCAGGGGTACAACGTGTTGCATCCGATGGGTTGGGACGCTTTTGGTTTGCCTGCAGAAAACTATGCCATTAAACAGGGCATCCATCCCGCTGTTTGTACAAAGCAAAACATTGATAATTTCAAGGTTCAGCTTGATAAAATCGGCGCAATTTACGATTGGGACCGGGAAGTAAACACGACCGACCAAGATTATTACCGCTGGACTCAGTGGATTTTTTTGCAGATGTTTAAATCTGGCCTAGCGTATGAAGAAAATATGCCGATTAACTGGTGCCCAAATTGTTTGACAGGACTTGCAAACGAAGAGGTGGTTAACGGAGCCTGCGATCGTTGCAGCACTCAAACGGTTCAAAAACCTGTCAGGCAGTGGGTTTTGAAGATTACAGCGTATGCAGAAAAATTATTGTCAGGTCTTGATAAACTTGAGTGGCCAGAAAAAGTAAAGCTTATGCAGGCAAACTGGATCGGCAAAAGTGAGGGCCTAATGTTTACGGCTCCGGTTAAAGACGTGAATTTTAAAATACAAACATTTTCTGCACATTTTGAGGCATTTTGCGCGGATACATTTGTTGTAATTGCTCCAGATCATGCCTTGTTGCCAAAGCTTATTGATGGTATTTCGAATAAAGATGAAATTTTGGCTGCATGTGCACGAATGATGATGGAACGTAAAAAATTAAACGGCGAAGAGCAAGAGCCAGAGGGTGTTTTTACTGGACGATATATTATTGATCCGGTGGGCAACGGCGAATTGCCGATTTGGATTGCAAATTTCGCTGTCGCAACTTATGGTACTGGGATTGTAAAGTGTTCTGCCCACGATGAGCGTGATTTTAAATTTGCAAAAAAATATGGAATCAAGCTAAAAGTGGTTTTGTTGCCAGAAGATCCTGAGCTTGCTCAAAAAGTTAAAAATTTTGAAATATGTTACTCAGACATGATAAATGGAATTTTGGCTGAACCAACTCCGTTTGCAGGTAAAAAAAGTGGGGATGTGCGGCAGCAAGTCGTCGAGTATTGCGAAAAAAATGGGCTTGCAACTCGTAAAGTGGCCTACAAATTACGCGATTGGATTTTTTCACGTCAGCGTTACTGGGGTGAGCCAATACCTCTTGTGCATTGCGCAAAGTGTGGAGTTGTTGCAGTGCCAGAAGACCAATTGCCGGTTTTGCTTCCAGAGGTTGAAAAATATCAGCCAACCGGGACAGGTGAATCACCTCTTGCAGCCATCGATTTTTGGGTGAACACAAAATGTCCTAGCTGCAATGGGCCTGCAAAACGTGAAACAAATACAATGCCACAGTGGGCCGGCTCCTGCTGGTACTTTTTACGTTATACAAGTCCAAAAGATGATAAATACGCATTCAACCCAGAGTCTATAAAATATTGGATGCCGGTTGATCTTTATGTTGGTGGAATCGAGCACGCAGTGCTGCATTTATTGTACTCAAGATTTTATATAAAAGTTTTGCACGATCGTGGATTTCTTGATTTTGATGAGCCTTTCAAAAAATTGTTTAACCAAGGCATGGTTTGCATGAAATCATCAATCACAGGCCGCGTTGAAAAGATGTCTAAATCGAAGGGTAACGTTGTCACGCCGGACGAAATTATTGATGAGATGGGCACAGATACTCTGCGCATGTATGAACTTTTCATGGGGCCGCCAGAGCTTGATTGCGAGTGGCAAACAGATTCGATCAAGGGCGTGCGTTCATTTTTAAATCGGATGTGGGCTTTTTTGACAAATCCAGAAAATATTGTGCCTGCCGGACAATCTGTAGACGAAAAGTCACAACGATCATTCCATCTGTTTTTAAAAAAATATCAAGAACGAATTAATGATTTTAAGGTTAATACTGCAGTTGCTGCAGTCATGGAATATCTCAACGAATTGACCGATAATAAATATAAACTTGATCGCGACATGGCCGAGCGTTTTCTTGTTGCAATCTCGATTATGGCGCCACATTTTTCGAGTGAGTTGATTGAGCAATTACTCGGTAAACAGCTTGAAAAGTGCCAATGGCCGGAATACGATGTAAATCTTGCTGTTCAAAACGAATGCGAAATAGCCATTCAAATTAACGGTAAACTTCGCGGTTCAATCGTTGTTGCCAAGGGTTCAAAGCAAGAAGTTGTGGAACCGCTTGCCATGGGATTTATTGAAAAATGGCTTGAGGGCAAAGAGATAGTCAAAACGATTTACGTTGCCGATCGATTAATTAGCTTCGTTATAAAATAGCGGAAAATTGAAAAGAAGAAGGAGATTGCTATGAAAATATTTCTTGATACTGCCAACAGAGAACAGATCAAAAAATGGGTTGCAACAGGTCTTGTTGATGGGGTTACGACAAATCCAACGCTTTTGAGCAAAGAAGATCCTGATTCCAAGAAGGTTTTGCTCGATATCTGTAAAATGGTTGATGGTCCAGTAAGCATCGAAGTTGTAGAAAAAGCTCCAGATGCTGTTTTTGCTCAAGCTAAAGAGATTGCAAAATTGGCCAGTAACGTTGTTGTCAAAATTCCATGCGCGGTCGAATATTTTTCAGTTATAAAAAAGCTTGTGGAAGAAGATGTTAAAATCAACGTAACACTCGTGTTTTCTGAGCTACAAGCGTTGATGGTTGCAAAACTTGGCGCAACATTCATCTCACCATTTATCGGCCGCCTTGACGATATCGGTGTCTCTGGAATTGGTGTGGTTGAAAATCTTGTTACAATCAAACAAAATTATGAATTTGATTCAGAAATTTTAGCTGCATCCATTCGCAGCGTTGCTCATCTACAAAGCGTTGCGCTTGCCGGGGCTGATATCGCCACAGTGCCTACAAATGTGCTTGAGGCTGCTTGCAAACACCCGCTAACAGAAATCGGCATCAAGTTATTTGATGCCGATTGGAATAAATTGAATAAAACAAGTTTGCTGTAAAAAATTATTGAGCATAAATAGCGTGAATGTGCCGTTCCCACTCGAGTCTGGTTGAATCTTGTTTGTAAAATTCTTGCATGTCACGGCACAAATCGCCATCATAACGATAACCCATCAACGCACCAACCAAAGTTGCAATACCGCTCGAATTTCCTCCAATCACATACAATGCTTCAAAGATTGCTTCATAAACGGGCCCAACCTGATTTGTTGGCTTATCTGCATACCTCATAAAAATATACAACGCCGCTGCAAGCGCTTCGTCGGCACGCCGTCCAACCAAGCGTCCGCTTCTAGATCGATTAAACTCATTTGTGGCGTCATCGTCGCCCAAAACATCTTGTGGCGTCCACCCATCAGAACCTGAATGTTCCCCGGAACCTTTTGCATATAACAGCATCTGGGACGTCAGCATATTATTCCTTGTAATATATGCTCTAAGATCATTTACTGATAGCGTACTCCAATTATCAATATATTGAAAGCCGCTACCAACCTGTAGTTCATCAAATACTCTTGCCGCACCAATCATTGCGTTAGCTACTTGATCTTTAGTTGCTTTCGGATTATTACACAAATAGACAAACCCAGCAGTCATAGCCGCACATGCCGCGACGGCTGTAACATCGTTGTTCGTAATTTGTGAATAATTAACGATCGCATCAATTGCAATTTGGGGAATATTTGAATAAAAGAAGCCTATCGGCCAAGCACTCACAACAGATTCGCAATCGGTTGGTTTTATTTTTGAAGCATCTAAATTTAATAAATGATGATTGAATCTTTGTCCAATCTCACCAACTTTTTTGTCTGGTAGAATATTTCTATCAGCAAGAACTTCAAAAACAATGTGTGTCATTGTGGTATATTGGCTGTATTTGTAAACAGGTTGATCAATTTCAATGTTTGGCATAAACCACGTAATTTTTGCAGGATTAATATCTTTAAATGTTTGTAATGCGCCTAACGCATCACCTACTGCCGCAGCCCAAAGAGCGTTAGCCATTCTATTGCACTGATCATCTGTTTTGAGTGACGCAGCTTTAAGAGCTTCATGATTCCAGATTGCGGGGGAGTCGTGAAATGACTCATCTTCTGATCTCAAGCCATCGACACGTTCTGAGCTCAAGCGATCGACACGGCTTGAAACACTGCCATGGCCTAAAAATCTGCTTCCAATTAAAAAAGCACCCGCGCCTGCGACTGCGACTCCACCAATTAAAAGAGCTGACTTCAAAACAGAACTTGATGCCGTATCCTTTTTATTTTTTTGTAGACGCTTACTGGATGTTGCTGGATTTTTTTGCTCATCTTCACGATGTTCAGTTGTTGTAGCTTGTTCAGTTGCCGCCGCTTGTTCGGCTGTTGTAGCTTGCATAGCGCAAATTTGCCCAATTTGCGTAGATAACGAAAGTGTAATTAAAAATAAAAAACGTTTAAACATAATAAATTCCATCTTTTTAAGTTAACCTGACAACACGTTAAGTAATGATATCTAAAAATATAAAAAATGAAAGCGGGTGAGTAATTCAAATTGCAAACATTTTTGACATATGCGTCAAGACACTGATTTATACGGCCATACATCAACCATATTCATCCAAACATACGATCAAATAACGTCTGCCAAACAATTGACAAGTTTTTAGATGCGAGCTGCCAGCACTGACTGGTTGCTGGCTGGCGAATAAAATTTTTGAAAATTGCGAAAAGTAAAATTAGCTCTGATATGCACAAGTTTATTGTGAAATAAAGGCATCATTGGTTCAAGCCTCACATTTAATTTAATAATCATAACCCAAGAAATTTTGTTGATTCAGTGCTTATAAAAAATTCACTTAGTGAAGCGCATGGATTTGCATATAATTGACTTGCTTGGCATAATATGTCAATAATTCTTTCAGCAGGCATGCCCTTGTTAATTAAATACAATAATCTATCAATAAACCCACACATTCGTTGAAGTCTAGAGATTATGTCTTGAAATAATAAAAGCCATGGTTCTTGAGTGTGGCGAAATTGATTATCCCAATAATCACAATGAACATTACCACGTAACAGCGTCCAACAAGGTTTAATCATTACTTCCAATTTGTAATGTGGGTGTTCTGGCGCTATGTTATAAGCTTGCGTAATTCGCATTACCATATCAATAGAGTTTGTGCTAGTATTCATATATAAATATATTATCATTTCACTGAACAGGTGCAATCCTTTTTGTAATGCAATAATCTCACTGACATGATGATTTATAAAATCAATTGGCGCTTTGTCTAGTCCGGAAAGATTTTTTCTAATGTTTATAAACGCGTTTGGACCGCATTCTTTACACATTGCCCACACTAAGATCGTCAAAGCATTGCGCATTGCTGGTCTAGATATACTAATTGCGTATGAGTCAAAACCCATGTAGCTTTCTGGGCCGGTTAATAAAGGGCTATGATCTACGCTAAATATACTTATAAATTGTTGCTCCAAATTAAACGTCCTTTTTTCAGTCTTTGCAGATTTATTGAAAAGTTCAGCTATAATATTCGTAAAAAAACATGGGCTACAGGCAAAAACACTGTCAACAACGACAAAATTAATAATTATTACAATAAAAAATAATTTATTTTGATAATTCATAGATTTAACGCCTGTTCGATAACTAAAAAAATTTTTAAATATATCTAAAATATGCAATCGCTAGAAGATTGGATAAAAATTCAGCAAATACTTACTGCTGAAACTATAAAATTAATTTGTGAAGAGGTCTATTGAAATCACAAACATTTTAAATACATGCGTTAAAACATTGATTTATACTGCTATACATCAGCCATACTCACGCAAACACACGACCAGGTAACGTCTGCCAAACAATTGACAAGTTTTTAGATGCGAGCTGCAAGCATTGACTGGATGCTGGCTGGTGAATAAAATTTTTCAAAATAGCGAAAAGTGGCATCGGATAAAATAATATTTGTAAAAAATTACTTTTCCGATGCCACTTTTCAAAATTAATTAGCTCGCAAAGCTCGCATTTGTTTATACCATTCAATTTCGCTTACTCGAGGTAGATCGAAAATATTTCCCTCAAACCTGTAACCAAGCAAGGCTCCGACCAAAGTTGCGATGCTATCGGAGTCGCCAACTGTGTTGAGCGATTTTTGCATTGCAGCCGTAAAGTTGTCAAAATCAGTGCCTGGGTGCAGCATAAAAATATAAAGTGCTGCAGAAACAGCTTCATCAGCCTTCCAGCCAAGCAATGTTCCGTCCGTGGTTCGACCGGAGCCTGTTCTGCCATCGCTTGATTTGCCTAAAACTGTTTCTGCGTTAATTCCTGCGATTGCAGCAAGTTTTGCATATCGAAGCATGTCGCTAGTCAGCATTTTACCGCCAGGGAAATTTGGTTGTACTGCTTTGATATGATTTTTAATGTCTGTAATTTGTTGTGCAATATTGGCTTCGTTAAATTCAAATTTAACAAGTTTTGCTGTTTTTATTTCATCCATGTCGTATAGAGCTGCTGCATTAATCATGGCATCAGCAACCTTGTTTGGATCTGCTTGAGGATTGTTACACAATAGCACAAACCCAGCTGTAAATGCCGCACATGATGCACGTGCGACCAAATCTCTGTGTGTAATTTGTGACTGAGCATCGGCTACGTAGAGTGCTGCTTCAAGGTCGCTTGAATAAAAGAATCCGACCGGAAATACGCGCATGACCGATCCACACCCGAATTCATTCCATGTATTTTGAGGTTCAATCTTTATATTATCAGTCCATGGCTTATTTTGGCTTCTTAATGCTCGCACCAATTTCGTGACTTGTGGTGCTGTACCACCATGAATGCGTTCACTGAAGAGAGGGTCGATTGTACGATATAAGCTATCGTCTGGATCGAATAAATTTGCAAATCGTTCGGCCATCACAGCAATCGCTTCGTTTGGGTTTGGATATTCAGAAAGAACTTCAAAAACAATGTGCGCCATGACCGTATCATCAGAGTACAAAAAGCTGGTTGTTGGCTTATTGTCGTTGAACAGTTCAATCTTTGCTTTATCAATATCATCAAACCATCGAATACCTGTGCTGGCCGCGGTTGGTGCACTATTTTTTGTTATTCCATACTTAATTAAATCAGAAGGCGAATATGTTTCCGGCACCCTGCCAAGCGCGTCACCAATCGCAGCACCACCGACCGCATTGGCAAATCGATTGCATTCCTCTTTGCTTTTGCCACAATTTGCAAGAAGTTTTGCGTGGCTCCAAACCTTATCGACCTCATCAGAGCCGTGGTACGTTGTTTTTAAGGCTAAGTCAACAGAATGCGGTGCTGGTACTGTAATTTTTGATTTGAGTTGATAATTTATTGTTGTTGCGTGAGTTAGCTTAATTGCATCCAAATCCGTTGCACCTTCAGGCAAGGGGATAGGCTGTGTTTGGCCGTTGGAGCGCAATTGTATCATGCGGTCAGCCCATTCAACGTTCATCGCACCAGGTAAATCAAATAAATTTCCAGAAAGTCGATATCCTAAAAATGCTCCAACCAAGATTGGTACAGCGTCAGCTGGGTTATAAATGCTTAACGCTTCATTCATAGCTGCATTAAAATTATCAAGAGTATTTGTCTTGCAGTATCTCATGAAAATATACAGAACCGCAGCTGCAGCGCTATTTGCCTTCCAACCATTCAAATAGCCGTTGTTGTCGGCTTCTTTAGCTCTCAGAACAAACATTGGATCAATAGCTCCACGCGAAGCAGTTGTTGTAGCCGCATCTTTGGCGTAACGTAGCATATCGCTTGTTAGCATTTTATTGGCAGCTATCAATTCTTGAATAGAAACAATATCAATAAATGACACATTTTGTAGCTTAATCTTACACGTTTCATGTTTATTGAATGATATTTCGCTACCATCATACGAGCCTGCAGCTTTAATCATTGCATCAGCTACTTGTTCTGGTGTGCCACCGGTGCATAACATAGCAGCCCCAGCTGCAATGGCTGCGCATGATGCTAGAGCTATTGGCTTTCTGTGAGTAATTATTGATTGTTGCTCGGCTGCAATGATTGCTTTTTGAATATCATTTGAATAAAAAAGGCCTACTACAAAGGCTCTTGTCAGAGATCCGCTTCCATGTTCATCGGTTAATACAAGCGGATCGCGCAGTCGCTCTTGCCACGGTTTGCCTTGTTTAACTAAACTACGAATACGGGCGCATGCATTTACAGCTGTGCCGCTATGACCACGCAAATTCCAGAGTGGATCGATTGTTTGTGCAACAGCTGAATCGAATATATTTACAAATCGCCTTGCAATCGTGTTAATAGCTTCATTTGGCAATTGATGATATTGAGAAAGTACCTCAAAAACTATGTGTGACAATACAATATCGCCATTGTACGCATAAAACGAAAGGCCTTGGAACTTTGGAACAGATATTAAATCTTTTTTTGCTGGAGCCTTAACTCGAATGCTTCCAATCGCTGCACCAAGCATGGCATTGGCGATTTTATTACACTGATCTGGCGTCTGTTTTAAATTTTTAATTAAATATTCACTTGTCCACACTTCCGGCGTGCCGTGGTAAGTGTGTGTTATATCTCGATCTGATTCTTCTGGAGAAATTTTAGCAGAGCTCTTGGCTAACGACGATTGAACGGTTTGTAGCTTTGCTTGGATATTTTGAATGCTGGCGGCTGCGCTACGCAAATGAGATTTTAATCGAACTAGGCTGTCAGTCAACGGTTCGGCGTTTATTACTGCAAACACTTGTAGAACGAATAACACACATATTCGACAAAATAATTTTATACTTAATTTCATTTTTTTGACTCCTTGGAAGCTGTTTGTATTATATAATCAATCAATTTTTGTAATGGCGTTTTTTCATACAACCGCTGATCTTGCCCCTCTCCACCACGCTCTTTTAGCCTGCGGTAAATCCAGTCTTTAATCATATTTTCAATAATTTGGGAAAACTCTTTTTTATATGCATCTTCGTTAACATCGGCCAAGGCCGTATATCTTTTAATTATTACATCTTTCCATAACGATGGACGAAGCAGTAGTCTGGCCTGAAGATAATTTGCAAAAAAATCATCTTTATATTCCTCATATTTATCATCCACGCTCGATGTGAATTTATCATTTTCAAAGTCTGTTCTATATAAGTTTAATATTGAAGATATTTTAGTATGACGATGTTTTTCTGCATCATAATCATCAGTGATTGGATTATCCAGCAATCGTCCATACATTACAGATGCATAAGCAATTGCGTCAACATCGTCAGGATATATAAAAATTTGCAACAAATGCCCGCCCGCATCTTTCATGTATTTTTTGTAGCAATTTAAAAGACGTTTTATATATATTTCATCAAAATGAAATATTTCAAAGTACCCTTTTATCTTACCAACTACATCAATTGGGTGGATGCTCGCTGATTTTATAAAAAAATTAAATGAGGATTCACCATCAGATTTAGCGTTACCAAAAACACATAAATTTGCAGATAAAGCATAATTCGTAAATTCCGGATCATGATCTTTTATATAACAGTCGGCTTTAAAGCTAGGGCAGGTATCAATAAATGTATTAACATTTGGATATGTTTCAAATCCTTTATCAATAAATCGAAGCATCATTGAGCCGCTGGCATCATCAATAAAAAACAATTTATATAGCGCAGAATAAAAATCAAATAATAGCCCAACACCTGTAGAAATAACTGTTGTCGTATCTGTGGTTCTTTCTCTATATCCAGCATAAGAATGATAAAAGACGTATCGATTTTTATATAATTTTTCCCATCTAAATATTTTTTGAGCAATCTTCTTATATCTATCCGACCAAGGCGTTATATATTGATTCATAGCCGCATCATAATCAAAATCTGCTTGATGATGATGATTTAAAAAAGACTGCATCTGGGTTGGCATATCAAGAATTTTTTGTGTAGATGTCTTTTTTAATTTTTTTATTTCCGACAAAACTTTTATCTTTTGCACAATCGTTAATGCCTGTCTTTCGAGTGGATCTGTAATGCCTTTAAATTTGTTTCTTCTTAGCTCTGATAGCGTTTCGGATTTTGGATCGCTTGGTACTGTGCTGGAAGTACTTGCAGCACCATCAATAGTATTTGCAATTTGCACAGCAAATAATAGATATATTCGGCAAAAAGATTTGATATTTATTTTCATATAATTCCTTTCATTAAAAAATAACAAATTCTGATCGAATTTATTTAATTCGTGTGTTATAAGTCAATAAAAATAAATTTTGCCAAAAGCATTATATTTACGGGCATACATCCTTCGATAAACTCAGGACAAGCGGCAGGATCAGGGCTGCATACATTTTGATAAATTTTATGATGCGGCCGGCAACCATTGATTGGGTGAGGTCTGGCGAATAAAGTTTTTGAAAATTGCAAAAAGTGGCATCGTATTTGGCGGACCTTTATTGTAAGGGTATTTGACGTGCTCGAATTTTGTATAATTTGAATTTAACCTTAAATAGTTTTATGCTTATTTTAAGTACAAATCAGTAATTTGTGTTAAGCCTCTTTCGATTCTGATGAATCCGTTGAAATGGTTCGACAAGCTCACCACGAGCGGATTCATCCACGCCGCCTGACCATGGCTAGGTTTCAGGAGCTGTTTCGAAAGAGAGCTATTCGAAACCAGATTTTGGCGTTGGGGGGACGAGGCGTGATAATTATTATCGATGGATACAACCTTTTAAAGCAGATTTTTCCGCATGTGAAGGGGAGACTCGACCCACAGCGAGACATGTTTATTCGTCAGCTGGGTTGTTATAAACATAAAAAATTAGGCGACATCAAAGAGATAATACTTGTTTTTGATGCCGGGCCATTTAGCCATGCTACTCGCGAAATTAAGCAAGGCATTGTTGTTATGTTTTCAGGTCAAAAAAGCAGCGCCGATGATTGGATTATTGAGTATGTGCAAAAGCATCGCAACGACGAGCTTTTGGTCGTAACAAATGACAGAAAAATTTTGTCAGCCAGTGAGCATTGCAACGCCGTAACATTGAGCAGCAATGATTTTTACCACATCTTACAAAAAGTGTTATTTGAAGAACATTTTGAGAGTTCATTGCCAGAAATAAAAATTTCATCAGACGTACAAAAACTTGATCAGGGCAATTACTTTGATGATACTCTTGAAAACATGCTTCAGATCGATGAACGAACTGTGGATATGTTGATGGAACAATCCAGCTTTAACTTACAAAAAAAAGATGAATATGCCGAAACACATTCAAAAAACGGAAAAAAGTCACATGAGCTATCCAAAAAAGATAAAAAGCTTTATTCTAAGCTAAAAAAATTGTATTGATGGGTTTTACGATGATTATTAAATTTAACTTATCCCAGCTTGAATCGGTTGTAAAAGAGCATATTTTGCCACTACTTTCCGCACACTCAATATTTACATTTACAGGGCCACTTGGCGCGGGTAAAACTACCATGATTAAAGTAATTTTACGGCAGTGCGGCATAACTCAACCGGTTACCAGCCCAACATTTGGATATGTAAACAGCTATCAAGCATCTACGGATCGCACATTCAACCACTTCGACCTTTATCGCATTTCATCGATTGATGAGTTTGTAGCTGCGGGCTTTGATGAGTACCTTCATCGCTTGAATGATGTTAATTTTATCGAATGGCCACAGGTTATAGATGAATTATTAAAATCATCTGAAATAAAATCTAAACTCGTCCACATAAAGATTAGTTATGCAGGTGATAAATTTGATGCGAGGCTTCTTGAGATTTCCTGACTTACTCTTGATTTATATTTTCTTGTTTATTTTCGAAAATTAGTACCTGAAATACGCGTCTCGCGCTTGCCTGCTGAACTTGGAAGCAGTAGCCCTCATAAACCACACGCTCACCTTTTCTAGGCAGATGTTGCAGGTTTTCAGATAAAAATCCGCTTAGCGTTACGGAGTCGTGGGTTGTAAATTTAATTTTTAATAACTCTTCAAGCTCTTCAAGCCCCATTCCTGCGTTAACTAGCCACCCTCCACGCTCGAGCGGAACAACGTCTGTGCTGATGGTTTCAAGCTCGTCTGTAATATCACCACCAATTATCTCTTCAAATACGTCTTCTAGCGTTACCAAGCCTTCAACGTTGCCGTACTCATCGATGATTATGGCCATGTGCATGCGTTTTTTCATGAATTCGCTTAAAAGCTGATTAATTTTTTGTGTGTCAGGCACAAATAACACAGGTCGCACAAGCTCTTTTAATGTACGCTTTTTGCCCTGATAAAGAAGCTCAAAAAAGTCCTTTTGATAAACAATTCCAATTATGTTGTCGTCTTTGTTTTCGTAGACCGGAATACGTGAGAAACGTGATTTATGAAAGATGTTTGTTGCCTCTTCCAATGATGCGTTTACGTCAAGCACAACGATATCCGATCTAGGCTTCATGATCTCTTTGACCAGCGTGTGACCAAGGCTGAAGATGTTTTGTAACATTTCAGTTTTTTCGCGCTCCATCAAACCTTTTTCATCGCTGTAATCAATCAAAAATTCGATCTCTTTTTCTGAAACATCATCTCGTTTTTCCAAAATATGAGATCCACCCACCCTTGAAAATACAAAGTCGGCAAGTTTAAGAAGCCCTGAAACTAGTGGATAAGTAGCCTTGTATAAAAAGTTAATAAACCACAACAATGAAGCGAATAATTTTTCGTGGTGAGTTTTGGCAAAGCTTTTTGGTATTATTTCGCCAAAAACCAGTATGAGTACGGTGGCAAGTGCCACACCAATTGCTAGTCCCAATGGCCCGAAGCAGCGTTGCATGATGTGTGTAACTAGTACTGATGTCAAAACATGTGCAAAGTTGTTTGCTATCAAAATTGTTATTAAGATTCGTTGAGGGTTTGTTTCCCACGACTGGAACAATGTTTTATACTTTGAAACAGAAACCTCGAGCTCTTTTAGCTTGAATAAGCGCAAGGCCGTGAAGGCTGTTTCCAAAAAGGCGAACAGGGCTGCAAAACTAAGTGATACACAAAATAACGAAATTAAGCTTAAAAGCGACATAAAAATCCTGTAAAAGAGTACATCAAATTTGTAACTGCTTTTTATCAACCTTGCCTGTTGAGTTCATTGGCAAATCATCCAAACAGATTATTTGCTTGGGAACTTTATATGCAGCAAGGTTGCTTGTACATAATCCGCGTAAAGATGGTTCAATTGAGTTATCCCCAGCTTTAACCATCACAAACGCCACTGGAATTTGTCCTGTGTCTGCGTCTTCTTTGCCGATTACAGCGGCCTTTATCACAGCGGGATGTCTTAATAAAATGTTTTCAATTTCTGCAGGATAGATATTAAAGCCCTTGTGAATTATTACATCTTTTGTTCTACCACATACAGCAAGCGTGCCGTCTGGAGCTATCATTCCAAGGTCCCCGGTATTTAACCACCCATTTTTTAAAATTTTTTCAGTTGCTTCTGGTGAATTATAATAACCAATCATTATATTATCACCCTTAATCCAAAGCGTTCCAATGCTTCCTTTATCCAGGGGTTTTTCATTATCATCTCTAATATCACACTCCATACCTTCTAAAACTCGACCAACATTATTGGTAGGACTAGCTGGATTTTTGTGATTCACAGCTACAACCGGTGATGCTTCAGAAAGCCCGTAGCCAGCACAAATTTTGCGACCGTAAACCATTGCAAATGCTGCACGAATTTTGTCTGGCAGCATGTCAGCTCCAGATACAAAAATTTTCACCGAGCCGATTGGCGCGTTTTTCATCATGCAAAGAAGTCCAAAGAGTGCTGGAAATCCCAAAAAAAGGCTTGGTTTATGTTTCAAGCCTTCCGTAATAAGCTTTCGATCAATCTTTGATACTATAATTACAGCCGATCCTGTCATGATAGGTAGCCACAGACAAGTACACTGCGCAAAAACATGAAACAGTGGTAGAACGCAAAAAAATTTATCTTCATCTTTAAGATTAAATAGCCTAAATCTGGCATAACATTGCAGTGCGTTTGTAATAGCGTTTTTTGATGACAACATCACGCCCTTTGGCACCCCTGTTGTTCCTGATGTGTAAAGCAGTGCACAAAGATCATTGGTTGCGCGTTTTGATATCTCGAAATCTATGTTGGGATGGATAGAGGATTGCCAGTCAATTGAATCTTGTGTCAAAATTTGTGGCAAACCTTGAATCATGACTTTGTTGATAAGATTCAGCAGATTTCCTTTTAGCGATTCAGAGCTAAAAATTAATGCAGGCTCGGAGTCATTGATTATGTGAATGAGTTCTTTTTCATGTAAGAATGTGTTTAACGGAACAACGATTGCTCCAATTTGCCAAGCTGCAAAGTATGCTAAATAAAAAAATATTGAATTTTCCGAATAAATTATTACCTTATCTCCATTTTTAATACCAAGCTCTTGAAGCTTTTTGCTCATCAAAACGGTTCGAAAATAGAGCTCTTCGTATGTAATTGTTTTGTCTTGGGCAATAAGAGCAGTATTATGTGGATATTTTTTATATGCAAGTTTTAGCAGTTCTCCGGCAAAAATAAGCGTCTCATCTTTCAGAAACTCTTTTTTTATTTGCTCGAAGATCTGTTTTTCTTGTAACGTGTCATCTTGATTAATCGTTGATTTATCAAAAAAACTTTTAATGTTCAACATAATACTGGCTCCATTGGTGCCGTTTATTCAATTTTTATCGATTGAACTGGACAAATATCAGATGCTTCTTTTATTAAAGTCTCATACTTATTGATATCAACATTTGGTTTTATTTGAGAGATGTCTTTTACTTCAAACACCTCTGGACATATCGCTTCGCAAGTCCCACAAGATATACATCCTGGTGAAATATAAACTTTTTTCATAAATTTTGGTTAATACCTTATTTACGTGATTTTTTGTTTGACCCACAGCATGATTCTTTTTCATTGTTTGATTGGCAGCAGCCTTTAAAGGTGTTTTCGTTTTTTTTACTTGATTGGCAGCATGAATCTTCACATGATCCGCATTCATCTTCATCGTCTTCGCCATCGTCTTCAAAATCAATTTCTATTTCACCTTCGCTGCCCATTGTTTCAAGCAAAAGTTCAACATCGCGAATATTGTTTTCATTTAAGGCTTCTGTCAAATCACCCATAACTGCAACCAAGTCTTCTTTTGCAATTTCGGCGTCTTCTAAAATTGTTTCTTTGAATTCAGCTGTTGTAAGCAATTCTTCGTCTTTGTCAAAAATCATATCAATCATGGTTTGAGCTTTTGAGGCATCTTTTGTTGCTGCAATAGCGTTTAATGCTTCTAACTGTTTTTCCAAAAATTCGACATCAGCTAGCATCTCTTCGGTGATAGTGCTTAGCTTGTCTGCAAGCATTTTTGTGATATTGCTTAGGCTTGTTGTGTCATCAGCAGAAAGACCTTTTTGCTGTGATTTTGTTTGAACTTGTTTAATAAATTTTGAAAAAATTTCCTCCGTTGAACGCAAAGCGTCTTTTTGTTGGTCTAATAAAAAGACTGTCTGCTCGATTAGCATTTCGACTTTTTTTTGAATCTGCACTGAATATCCCTTCGCAATAATTGTTAATTAAAATTAATTTTACGGACAATTCTACACAGTTTTTGCAAACAAAGCGAGCTATTTGTCCACCTGAAATAATTATGACAAAAACAATCCACATTGTTGCAGTTTGAAATTTTATTGTAAATTAATGTATAAAAACGCTATATTTTGTGTTAATTTATACAAGTTTTGAAAAATTAGCCTTTACGGTTGCTTGAAACAAGCAATTGATAAAAAGGGCTATACATATGGCGCAACTCTTGAAACACTTGATTTGATAATAGATTTCATGATATTGGTAAGTTTTATAACCTTGCCAGCTGCATACGATCTAAAGCGCTGTTGCGGTGGATAATTTAAAAAATTGCAAAAAGTGCCTTAGGCTCCTAAAGCCTTGATTGGGTCTACTTTTTGTTGTGTGTAAATTTTGCGAATAAATAAGGCTTTTTATGTGTATGAGAATGTATAATTTAAAATCAAATGTAGAACAAATTGCCCAAGAAAAATTTGAGAAATATTGTTCAGATGCTGGGTTTGAAAATTTTAAAAAAATTGTAGTTTCAAATTTTGACATGCTTGGCAAGTTAACAGCTTTGAGGTTTATTGAATGGTGCCAACTTAATCCTGGAGGAGTTGTTTCACTGGCAACCGGTAAAACTCCTACAACTTTTATAAAATGGATTCAATTTTATATCGAAAATTGGCATAATGCTGACGTACAGCGTGAACTTGTTGAATGGAGGATTGATCATGCATTGAAGCCAGACTTCTCAAAGTTAATTTTAGTGCAAATGGACGAATATTTTCCAATCGACTCTTCAGACTCAAAAAGCTTTTTGAGTTACATCAGTTTAAATTATTTTAAAAAATTTGGATTCAAGCCAGAAAGCGCATTGCTTATGAATCTGTCAGCGTATTGCCAAGAAAAAGGATTAAATCTTGTCGAAATATTTCCCACGGCAAACGTTGATTTAATGTTGAAATTTAGAAATCCAAAAAACACAATTGAAGCTATTCAGATGCGTGCATTAATGCTTGTTGAGCAGTTCGCATCCGACTTTGAAGCCAAAATTAGAAATTTTGGAGGAATTGGATTTTTCTTGGGTGGCATTGGGCCGGATGGCCATATAGCTTTTAATTTTCGAGGATCAGAGCATCACGGTACAACAAGAACGTTGCCAATGAATTATGAATCAGCGGCTGTTGCGGCAGCTGGTTTTGGTGGTATGGAATTTATCAGAAATAAGGCTGCATTAACTATAGGCCTTGGCACAGTTACTCAAAACTCAACCACAACGGCAATAATTTTGGCAGATGGTGTTGGTAAGGCCGATGTTGTCAAAAATGCGATAGAAGGAGCTATATCAGTAGAATATCCTGCAACAGCATTGCAGCAATTGAATGGTGCCAGATTTTATTTAACGTCAAGTGCTGCAAGTCAACTTAAAACGCAACAATTTATTAATTTTAAAAACAACCCCGATAAAATCAGCGAGTGGGGTGAGCAGGTAATAATTAATCTTGCAACACAGAGCAATTGTTCGATCGATATGATTACAAAAAAAGACGTAGATCAAAGTTTTTTTGCGCCATTGTTTCATAAAAATAACGTAGATCTTGACGCGTTTATTCCTCAAGTCCTTGAAGGATTAAAGCAAAAAATAAAAAGAGGTAGACAGGGCTTTGTGGGTAAAACATTTTTACACACTTCCCCTCATCCAGACGATGTTTTGCTTGGCTGTTTTCCGATAATAAACCAACTTGCAAAGCAGCCAGACATATCCCACTATTTTACAACAATGACTAGTGGGGCAAATGCTGTTCAAAATGATTATTTTGGCGAAATTTTAAATAAATTAGAACAGCATATAAAATTTATTACTCCTATTTCAAATGACAGAGCTAGCGATCTTAACGATTATCTTTCCGGCGTAATTCAAAACGACAATGAGTTGAAAGCGAGAGCCTTTTCGTCAAGAATGTTGCGGAATTTTGCTAAACTTATGAATCTTAGTTTGGATGACGCCGATTTGATTAATTTGGTCAACAATAAAATTATAGAAATTAAAAAGCTTATTTTAAGCGAAACAACTAATAGCTTTATTGTTACATTAAAAAGCTGCATTCGCGAATGGGAAGAGGAACTGGTTTGGGGATATTTTGGGTTTGGAGCTTCCAATATTTTTCATTTAAATTTGGGTTTTTATGCTAGCAAGGATAAAGACATTGTTTTTGAGCGTGATGTTCAACCAATTTTAGACATACTCAAAAAAACAAAGCCAGATATTATTACTGTTGCCTTGGATCCAAAAGATGGCGGACATGCTACTCATTACAGGGTTGCCGAAATTATCGCTCAGGCATTAACTATTTACAAGCCTGATAAAAAGGTTGAGATATGGGGCTACAATAACGTGTGGTGTAAATTTACTCCAACGCAAGCTAATATTTTCTTTTCAGTCTCTGTAAATGATGCTTTAGTTGGAAGTAATGTGTTTAACGCTTGTTATAAATCACAAGTTGAAGCAGTTGTGCCAAGCCCTGAGTTGGATGGGCCATTTTGTGATCTTGCCCAAAAAATTATGGTTAATCAGTACCAGCTCATAAAGGCGTGCTTGGGTGAAAAATTTTTTTCAGAAAATGCTGACAAGCAAGTTGCTGCGGCAAAGGGGTTATGTTTCATAAAGTCTATGTCAGTCGAAGAATTTATAGTTAGAATGCAGAATAGCGAAAATAGTTAGGTACGTAACATGAGAATTTTGGCTTTAGATCTTGGCGATAGATGGGTAGGAAGTGCTATTGCCGATCCACTGGGTATTACTTGCAGGCCATACCAGACTGTAGAGCTTGATCAGTTGCGTGATTTCTTGAAAAAAATACTATCAGCTGAAGGCGTAAGCAAGGTTGTGGTTGGATACCCCAAAACATTTTCAGGCACAGAAAGCGACCAAACCAAAAAGATAGTAAGTTTGAAACTTGAACTAGAACAAGAGTTTGCAGTTGTTCAGGGGCAGGACGTAGAATGGATTTTATGGGATGAGCGGCTTAGCAGCAAACGTGCGTCTGCTGTGCAAAGTGGCAAACATGATGAGCAAAGCAAGCGTCAAAGCCATTCAATTGCTGCAGCATTTTTGTTGCAGACTTATTTAGATCACCTGGCGATGATGCGATCATAAAAGAATGCACCACCAACCACTTGTTGCTTTGCCTTCTTTTAATAATCCAAATTTATTTGGTATTTGGCCGTTGTTTAATTGAGACGTTTTGAATTTAACAGCCTCAACGATTGCGCCAATGTTTTCTGGTTCACATAAAATTTGGTACATCGGTAGGTAGACTGAATCAAATGTTGCTTCATCGTAAGTCATTTTAAACATTGAAATTTGAGTTGGATTTACCACATAAATTACGATTGGTATTTCTGGATTATCCTCATAAAAAATTTTGAGGCCTTTGCCTGTCACTTTAAATTTACTTAAAGATGGAAACGGCATGCCATGCGTCCTTGCAAAAATTTGTGACTTTAATAGCTCGGTGTGATCTTGGGCAGATGCGTCACTTGATGCATCGCATATTACAAAAACATCTGATCGGCGTTCTGGTCTGTTAAACGGAAATATTGGAATATTTATATAAATGCCATGGTCAATGAGATCGATTGTTGGCAAATCATTCATTCCACATTGATCCATTCCGAGAGTGAAATTGGGCATCGAGTAGTCAAAACATCGATGAGCGTAGTAGTTATGCTTTGCAAGATACTTATTTATTTGAGGTTCTATATATTTAAAATAAAAGTTTTCTATGCCTAGTTCATCAAAAATTGTCATAAATCCATTTGTTACAAGATCTCCTTCGGTCAACGAAAATGCAGACCCAAACGTGCCCATAAACTTCCACAGCGGCATTTCGTGTGCTAGCTTTTGGCAATATCCGTTAGCAATTATTGAACCAAAGAGCTCAGTCCTCATACCTGCTCGCAGGTGGCTACTGTAAACAGAAAAAGGTGTTACCTCAAGCCCCTCATAGAATGGGCCTGTTTGTCCAATAGCCGTTGCGAATATTGGAAATGGGTATACGTTTGTTTGTGCCAAAACATCCCTGAAGTCCTGAAATGTTAATTGGTGTTGATATTTTTGCTCCAAATCATCTAATAATCTTCTAGCGATTAAATGCCCCCATATTTCTGTAACTAAGCATGCATTGAAATCAAAATTTTGAAGAGAAACATTAATCCTAGGCTCATTTTTAGCAATAGAATTCCAAAATGGAATTTGTAATTGTTGTTTTAAAATCTGTGCATATTCGATTGGAGTCATTTTTTGCAGCATCCATGGAATTATGCCCCAGGTTGAGCCAGAAAGTGTGGATACGTAGCTTATGGCCTGTAGAAGCCCTATTTGCAAAGCCGATGCCAAAAAAGCAATGGCGCAAGTTTCAGCGCGTACTCCTCCGCCGCTAACACACATGTTTATCTTAGGCAATCTATAATCAGATTCTGGAGCTAAACCGATAAATTGTTTAATTGCTGGTTTTGTGATTTGATTTCTGCGAAGCTGATACTCTTTTTCTCTTGTATCGAATTCATTGCTACAATAAACAACTGCCGTATCCATTCCGTAACAAAATTCAAATAAAATAAGGCTAATAAATGCGAAGGCTTTTGTATTGAAAAGCATAAAATTCTTTTTTTTAGTCTTTATACCAATTTATGGTTACGTAGCGATTATAAAAGGCAGCAGCCGCATGATGTATTTTTTACCTTACCGTCCTTCAATGCCATAAAATTGTTTGAAATTCTATGATTGTTTAATTGCGATGTTTTGAATTTAATGGACTCAATTATAGCACTTCTATTTTCAGGTTCGCATAAAGCATTATACATTGGCTCATAAACTGAATTAAACTCTGCTTCATTGAATGTTAGATCAAGCATAGATATTTTGGTTAAATTTGCTATGTAAATCACGATAGGTATTTCTGGATTATCTTCATAAAAAATTTTAAGATTTTTGCTTGTTTCTTTAAACCTTTTCAATGATGGAAAAGCCATGCCATGGGCTTTTGCAAATATTTGGGCCCTTTTGAGTTCGGTGTAGTCGTTGTCCACAGCATCACTTGATGCATCGCATATAACTAAAATATCGGTTTTTCGTTCTGGTCTGTTGTATGGAAATATTGGGATATTTATGAATATACCGTGATCGATCAAATGAATTGCTTCTTTATTATTTAATCCACGCGAAGCCATTCCGTAAGTGAAATTAGGAAATTCTACATCAAACGTTCTTTGATTTAACTCTTTAATTTTTGCAAGACAGGCTTCAAGTTTGGGCTGAACAACTTGCAAATATGAATCTTCAATTTCAAGAGTGTCGCAAAGGCCTAGTAGTACATGCTCTACAGCGTCAGCTCCACTTATTGCAAATGCAGATCCAAAAATGCCCATATAAAGGCTTAATGGCCTTTCAGTTGTATGTTTTTGACATATTCCATTTAAAAATGTTGATCCGAAGTCTTCTGTTTTAATTTCTACACCAAGAGCTTTACTGTAAACAGAGAACGGTGTAATTTCAAGGCCTTCGTATTCTGGCTCTGTTTCAGCTATTGCTGCCGTAAATATTGGAAATGGATAGGCGCTTGTTTGCTCTAGAATATGTCTTATATCTCCAAATGTTATTATTCGTTGTGTGTTTCCATCTAAATCGTAAAATAATCTTCTAGCTAACAATTGGCCCCAAATGTGTGTGACGCTAAGCTCACTTGTTTCTTGCGTTTTGATTATTAATTTAATTTTTTCTAAAATTGTTTTAGATGAATCTGGACCTCTTTTTTCGCTTCCGTCCCAAAAATCACGTTGCAACTGCTGTTTTAATATATTCGAATAAATACGAGGTGGCATCCTATGCAATATCCATGGAGCTAAGGCCCAGGTCGAACCGGAAAGTGCGGCCATATAGGTTGTAGATGGCAAAAGACCAATTTCCTCTGACGCATCTAAGATTGCGATTGTTGCTATTTGAGCTCTGACGCTGCCTCCGCTAAAACTCATGTTGATATTGGGTAACGTATAATCAGATTCTGGAGGCAGACCAATAAATTGTTTGATTGCTGTTTGAGTGATTTGTTTTCTTCGTGACACATACTCTTTTTCTTTTAAATTGAGTTGATCGTATGATGATTCCATGTAACATTCAATAATATCTACATCCAAGTTTTCCATGCTGTAGCAAAATACATTTAAAATAACGCCAAAAAGGGCCAAAACTTTAATATAGATAGACATAAAATCTCCTTTTCTTTTTAGGCAGAAACTACACTTTATGGAAAGATATAATTTTTTTATGTATTTTGTGAATAAATTTAAAATAAAAACGGATATAACGTATATGTGGTCAAAGTTTTAGCAAACTCTTCCATTTTTGAATGATTTTAAGCTACAATGCAAATAGTTGGAAAATGTAAGTAGTTAACCTCAGGGGGATAAGTCATGAAAAATACCGCAAAATTGTTGCTTGTTGCAATGACATTGGCGTCACTTGCATTTGCAACAGGCTGCACCAAAAAAGAAAAAGCGACCGTTATCGGTACAGTTATTGGTGCTGGCGCTGGAGCTGGAATTGGAGCTGCTGCAGGTGGCGGCGGAGGAGCTGCTGTTGGTGCAGTATTAGGTGGTGCAACTGGTGGTATCATTGGTCATGAAGCAGGGAGTAAGCATGAAAAAAAGCACGATAAAAAAGACAAAAGCAAAAAAAGCAAAAAAGACAAGTGCAAAAAAGGTAAAAAAGACAAAAAAATGATAGAAATTGAAGAGGATAAGTAAATAACATTCAAATTATAAATTTGATGATAAAAAATAAGACTATGAGCATTAAGTTCGTGGTCTTATTTTTTATCTCCAGATCAAGTCTTTCAAATGCGATATAGCTTTTTGCACTTTTTACCAAACTTCTTCGCTAGAATCGATCCAATCAGTTCTAGCAGGCCGCATCTAAAAATTTGTCAATTTGCTGTTACGCATGATTCGGCTGCGGTTTTATAGCGTAGTGATTGATGTATAGCCCTAAAAATAATAGCTTTGAGCAGTACAAGGTTTTACGATTTTATAGTGTAATTTTTTACAGACATTGTTTTTTGGTATAAAACTTGTACAATTTTGTGTGAGGAAGATAATAAGTGGTAATATCAAAGGAGACTTCATGAAAGTGGTTACGCAAGCGATTCTTTTAAGTGTGTTTGTTAGCATTAGTGCCAATGCCGATGTTCAAAATAGGCATGATAGAGCTCATGCCTCAAGGCACGCGAGGCATGTTTCGTCTAGAAGTCTTCATCATAGGCGCAAATTTATGTCCGATCCAGAAACAAGTGTAGCCTTGGACAATTTGGCAAAGGACACATATTCAGTCAAAAAGCTTGCAGATTTGAGGTTGTTGTTGATGAAATCTAGGGGGATCAGCGCTTCTGAGCAGACCAAGGCAAAGTTTAATACACTGTTGCAGGAGGCCTGCAACAATTACAACAAAGGTGATCGCCGAGAGGCTTTTACCTTAAGAAGTGTTTTGATATTATCGCAAAGATCTACTCTTTTAAGCCAAAACAATCAGCAATATGTTGATAAAATTCTTGCCGATATCGGAAATAATTCCGTTGAAGAGGGTAATCGCCAGCTGAATATAGCAAACTTAAATAGTGTAAGCGCCAAGGATAATTATAGCGCCAAGGCGATGTCATTGTGCAGGATTATGAGACGGCCAAATCGTGGCATTAAATTTGATAAAAACATGCAAAGTGAAGCATCATCGGCAATACACGATCTGTATGCCAATCGGCCATTAAATGATGTTGCGCTTTTATCGAAATTGAAGGAAGTTCTTAATTTGGCAAGCCAAACACCGCTTTTAAGTACAATTAATCAGTACGAAGTTAAAGAGATAATGCTTCCAGAGGTTTTAAAAAACGTTGATAAAGCTGCTTTATTAACTAAGAATTCGGCAGAAGCAAGAACCAATCAGGCTCCATGTGTTAAATGTATAAATGAGCATAATTTAGCTAAGATGGAGGCTGGAGAGTCTGTAAGTATTTAGTAAGCAATAAAAAAAGCCCCTGAATTTACAGTGGCTTTTTTTATAAACAATATTTATATTAAATCGAGTCTATTTTTACTATGGTGTACTGTTGTCGATGACCCTTTTTGGTTCTGTATTTGTTTCTTCTTTTAAACTTGAAGATAATGATTTTTGGGCCTTTAATTTGTTTTACAATTTTAGCTTTTACTTGGGCGTTTTTGATAAAAGGCGTACCGTATTCAAATTTGTCAGCATCGGTTTTTCTGAATAAAACTTTATCAAAATCTATTGCCTGTCCAGCTTCACCTTCGATCTTTTCGATTTCAAGAGTTTTGCCAGGTAATGCCTGATACTGTTTGCCACCTGTTTCTATTATTGCGTACTTATCAAACGCAACTTTTTCCACTTTAACCATGATTGATTAATCCTTATGTTACCGACTAGCTCAAGTAAATTTACAATTTTAAGCGGGGAATCGAGTAGTAAAAGCCCTCAAATTCTCATTCCATTCTAGCAAACTAAACCTTTATGTCTAGATATAATCTCAACTTGGGCTACTTAACTCAGGCACTTAATTATTATTTCCCAGATTGGGTCAATTTTTTCGACCATTTTATCGAAGGCACCATTTTTTTTGGTAACAAATGAGTGTAATTCTTTGATGTCAGATTTGTCTAGCACGCAGGATAAATATTTTTCAAAATTTTCGCTAAGAGAGCTGAGGGTAGTGCTTTCTAGCCCTAAGCTGTACTCAAATAGTTGTTTTAGTGCTGGATTTACTTTCTGCATTATATCCTGAAACTTTTCATTTTTTGACAATGATGGCTTTTCGCATAATTGGATAGTGCTTTTTGTTTCATCTGGTATAAAGCTTGAGATATATGTTAAAACGTCCAGAAGGTCCGCCGTTTCATGTTTTGAAAGCTGAAGAATTTGTAAATCTTCGGCCTTAATTTTGGCTATTAGATTCAGCAAAATGTAGCCTAATTTTAAAAAGAGCTTTTTATTTTTTAACTTAAATCTTGTTAATTCAAAAAACTGAGCTCCGTTACATGAAGAGATAATGTAAACGCAGCTTTCTGATTTTGCGGCTTCTAGCTTGTTTTCTATTTCTTCAGAGTTTTCTTTGTGTTTTGAAACGATATTTTTGGCAAATTTTATAAAATTTTTGATTTTAACATTATCTACGCTTTCACCAACCAAAGCCTCGTTGTCATTCTCGACTGAGTTGTGGATATCGTTTGAATAAACGAGTTGGATTGTGGTTAAATACAAAATTAGTGTAAATAATAACTTTTTAAACATAACAAATGCCTTACATTTTCATATATTGACCTGTATTTAAGAATGGCTCCATGCAGGCGAGTATTTATCTTTTCAGTGTTATAAGTATCAATTAATAAAGCCATAGCGTCAAGGCCATAAAGCTATATTTATTCAATTTGAGTAAATATAGCTTTATGGTTTAAATTAATTACTTCAGAAAGTATTTTTTTGATGTTATTATGGATTAAATATTGCAAGTTTTTACTAAAAGAAGTTGTTTGAGTGATGTTAAGAAAAAGCAGCATTTTTATCCTATTATTTTTTGTTTTACCACATATAATATTTTCTGCATGCACGAAATCGTCAGGCAAGCATGCCTCTAAAGTACAATTAGAGAAATTTGTTCACATGGCGAATTTGTCATCAGATTGGTACCCGCAACAGTCAGAATCCCTTGAAAAAGAACTAAACGCGTATTTCGAACAAGCAAAAAGAGATTTTAACATAGTTGTGGATGGTGATAAAATTAAGGCGTTAATTGTGCCTCATGCTGGATATTATTATTCGGGTCTTTGTTCTGCTTGTGCTTATCGGGCGCTGCTTGACAAAAATGGTGATAAAAATAAACATATTTCAAGGGTGATTGTTCTTTGTCCGAGCCACAGAGTTTTTTTAAACAATATTGCCTTGCCAGACTACAATGTTTATCAAACCTGTTTGGGGCAGCTAGACGTTGATACGCAGGCGATAAATATTTTAGGTAAGTCAAGTTCTGTGTTTAGGACCCATGCGGATGCTCACAATATTGAGCATGCAATTGAGGTGCAGTTGCCATTTTTGCAAAAAACTATCAATAATTTCAAAATAGTTCCACTTATAGTTGGACACCTAACCCAAGATTCGTTTCATGAAGCCGCCATGGCTATTAAAAAAATAGTGAATGACGCGACATTGGTTGTGGTAAGCTCAGATTTTACACATTTTGGAAAGACTTACGAATATTTGCCATTTTCAAAGCTTGTATTTCATCAGGTTCGGTATTTGGATTCATTGGCTATACAGGCTATAACAGGGCTTTCCGGTTATGGCTTTGAGCAATTTTTGCATGATACCCACGCAACAATTTGTGGTCAAATGCCAATAAATGTACTACTAGGCCTTTCTAGCCTTGGTGTTTATAAAAGTTTAAATTCTAGACTTGCTTGTTACTACAATTCCGCCCAGCTTAAAAAAGCAATAAATGGCAATGTTATTAATTCTGATATTTTGCTAAATCCAGTATCCGATCTTGAGTGCGAAGGCTGCGTAAGTTATGCAAGCATCATTTTTACGGAACATGCGGTTGGTGAGCTCAGCCGTGAAGATGTGCTTTCTGATTATGATAAAAAATCTTTATTAAAGCTTGCTAGGCAGGTGATAGTAAATGCTTTTAGGTTAGACATCGATAAAATTCCAGAGCATCTAATTTATCCAGTTATTACGCCAACAATTCAACTAGCTTCTGGTGCTTTTGTCACGCTGAATACCAAAAATGGAGATTTGCGAGGATGCATAGGTCAAATTTGGGCAAATAAACCACTCTATCAAATAGTGGCAGAAATGGCGTTAGCGTCGGCTTTTAACGATTCAAGATTTTCACCATTAAAAAAAGAAGAACTTGATAATATTGTAATCGATATTACAATTCTTACTGTGCCCAGGAAAGTAGGTAATTACAAAGAGATTCAAATAGGTCGAGACGGTGTTATTCTTAATAAAATTGATGCGTCTGGACAAGTTAAGGCGACAGCAGTTTTTTTGCCTCAAGTCCCTGGGCAGTTTGGGTGGAATCTTGCAACGACGCTTGAGCATTTAAGCCAAAAAGCAGGTTTAGGTAAGAATGATTGGCAGCACGATTGTGAGTTTGAAGTATTTGAGGGCTTTGAAATCAGAGAGAAATAAATGGCTATAAAAAATGTGATCATAGGTGCATCTGCTGCAGGTATTGCATGTGCAACAAAATTACGTGAGTTGAGTAAAGAGATAGACATTCTTGTTATTGATTCGGAAGAAAAACTTCCATGTAACAGGTGTCTGTTGTCGGATTTACTGTCTGGTAACAAAACTGAGCAGGAGATTCTTGTCAGAAAGCAAGAAGATTTTAGATTACAAAATATTGATTTAATGCTTGAAACGAGGGTGAAAGAGATTCTTCCTCAAGAAAATTGTGTAAAAATACATAACGGCCAAAAAATATATTATGATAAGCTCTTTTTGGGAACTGGTAAAACTGGCTTTATACCCAATATTTCTGGATCTTCCAAAAAAGGGGCTTTTTCTTTTTATGGTCTATCGGATATAAAGGCGATTCTTAATTTTATTCAAAGTAATTCCGTAAAACACATTACTGTCATTGGAGCAGGCCTGACAGGCCTAGAGTGTGCGGCCGCCTTATTAGATCGTGGTTTTGAGGTGGCGCTAGTTGAGCGTAGCTCCCATGTTTTGCCATATCAGATTGACGTTGAAGGTGCCAAAATAATTCAAGCTTTGATGAAAAAATACAAAATTTCGTTTTATCCTGGTCAGATAGTTGAAGAGATTAATGGTGACGGACTTGTTAATGAAGTGATACTTTCAGAACAAGGCCCTCTTAAAACTGACATGGTAATTTTTTCGATTGGTGGCAGGCCTAATATTCAAATCGCTCTTAGGGCAGGGCTTGAGACTTTGCCGCAAGGGATTGTAACTAAGCCAACAATGCAGACTAGCATAGATAATATTTTTGCAGGAGGCGACAGTTGCGCGGTTCGTGACATTATCTCCGGTGACACTGTTCAAAATTGCTTGTGGACAGAGGCAGCCATGCAGGGCATGGTTGCGGCACATAACATGCTTGGCATAAAAAAAGAATATCCAGGGGTGCTTGCGATAACCAGCTCCAATCTATTTGGTACACCAATTGTTTCATGCGGCCAGATGGGTAGACACTCCGAGACTTATAAGGAAACGGTCAAACGCGGTGACAATTTTTATCAAATGTATTTAACTGATAACAAAACGCTTGTTGGCTTTGCAATGATCGGCAAGACAGAAAATATTGGCATGTTAAGAAGGGCGTTAATCGACAAAACACCTTTTAATGTTGATAATGTTTCCTAATCAAATACTATTACTTGATCGTAGATTTGTAGTTCAATAAAATTTAGAATCGCCGATTCGTCAAATGATTGATTGTTAGTGGCATACATTGACTGTGCTTGTCAATGTATGCGATTGCATGAGGTCTGTAGTGAAATTGATAAGTTTTTAGATGTGGCCTGCCGGCATTGATTGGATGCAGGCAGGCGAATGATTTTTTAAAAAATTGTAAAAACGCTGTGTGATGTTTATACCCATCGGCCGGATGTACATAGCGTCAAATAACGCTCCTCATCCCTAAATTCACGATGTCTTACGACATAGGACTGAATTTCTTTGAGGTCATCAATCAGATCAATTGATTTGTCAAGAGTCATTTGAATTTGTTTGCAGTCTTTATACTTATTCAAAGGATCAATTAAGCTATTTAAGCGTTGAATGTTGTTTTTCAATATTTCGTTGTATTTGTGAAAAGGTATTCTTTCTGGTGATACGGATTTTAATACGCTTTCCCAAAAAGTTGATATATATTTTTTGTCCCCAACAACTTCGCCAAGCAAATCTTTTATTTTTAGCTGGTCGGTTTCATGTTTGATCAAGTCAAACTCTTGCTCATAATTTTGGTATATCGACTCACAGAGAGAAGCCGCTTGTGTCTGAAGGCGCTGGCTTTTTTCTTGAGGTGTTTCGTGTTTGCCGCAGCCTGTTATCAAAATTGCCAGGAGCAGGCAAGATAGCCTTATTATTTTATTGAGCAAATTCATTGTTTACTTTCCGCTCAATCTAACTTTATAGCAGTATGGGCAAAATTTGTATCCAGACTGGGCGCCAAATTTACTTCCACATTCGCGACAATGTTTATATCTAATCAATCTGCCACCGCACTTTGGGCAACTTTGTGCGCCAAGTATTGTGACTTTTTTGCTGCAATCAACGCACCAGCGATCGTAAGACTGCTTAAGTAGCTCATTTTCCTCTTCTAGTTGTTCAATTTTTTCGTGTTGGCGTTGTACTCTGCGTTGTTGTATTATTTTACGCTCTTTTTCTTCTTGCCTGTCTGCAGGTTTACCCATTTCACGTCCGGCAATGTTACCAACTAAGCCACCAATAACTGCACCAGTTGCACGATCGTGCTTACCTGCAACAGCAGCGCCAACAAGGGCGCCCGCAGCGGTTCCAAACATTCCGCCGGCTGTTTCATTTTTACCGCATCCAGCAAGAGCTAATAATAAAATTCCTGGGAGAAAAAAGAATAAAACGGCCTTCAAGTTTTTCAACATACAATACCTCTATTTTAAATTTAAAACTGGGTCTAATGATTAGTCTCTAAAATTTTTCTACAGACGATTGATCTATCCATCCATTTTGTCCGTTGATTTTAATCTTGAAAAATCCGTCAACAGCCTTTTCAATTACAACCTCTGATGCTTCTGGGATAAAACATAAAACCTGATAGTTTTGCCCTGGACCAGAGTATAGATTGGCATTTTTACTTACAACGACGCCATGCTCTTTTATTTCAAAATTATACTTTATTACTAAGATTAAACCAAAAATTGCAATGGTTGTAAACAGCAGTAGAATTAGAGACTTTCTTTTTGTTCTAAATAAATTCCGTATGAATAAAAACGCTAAAACCCAAAGCAATAAAAACACAAGCTGTAAAAACAAAAGCGGTGTTGAATGTATAAAAAATTCAAAGTAAATCCTCAAATTTTGAATTTTTTGCAAAAAAGCCTCATTTTTATACTTCTCTTTTGCGTTAGCACTGCTTTCGTGAAGCTTGTTTTTGAGTAATTTGATATTGTTTAAAAGCTCTGATCCACCAATTAAGCCCAAGTTTCGCTCTGCTCGTCGCCAGTAAGCGAGCGCATAGCCGTAGTTGGATTGTTTGTATGCGCAGTTTCCCATGTCGTAGCTTACAACTGCTCCAGGGTTTGGAATTTTTTTGTAAAGCGTTAACGCTTCTTCGAATTTGTCCTTTTTATAAAGCTCATTTGCTCTATGAAAATAATCGGCATAAATTGACTGCTCTTGATTCTGAGGATAAGAAGCAGCAAAAAACAATGTGCAAATTGTGAGTAAATTTAATATTTTTCTATAAAACATGGAAGGACTCCGCTTTTTGAGTCTAAAAGCTTACTTTGTTAATATTATAATCCAGTATTCGCCTTTTTTAAATAAACTTTCTCCAAGGCTAGCGTCTAATCGATTTGAATTTTTTATAAAATGTAGACTGGCGCAATCATTTAAAAAGTCTAAAAATTCACTAAATTTGCCGTCTTCAAGGCCTAAATCGGCAAGTTTTTCTGCTATTTTGTCGTGAGATATTTCCTGCAATTGTAGATCAAATTTTACAGCCAAAAATTTTAAAAAAAATGAATAAAGCTGTTCAGGTTTTTGGTTTTGTTTTATTTTTTCAAAATCAACAGAAAGCCTTTTAAGCGATGACTTTTTTGAGGCAAGTTTAAATATTGGCTTTGTTTTTAATAAATATCGTATTGTTTTAGTGATTTTTGTATAAAAAAGTGCAGGCAGCAGTAAAAATATTATTAGCAGCCATCATGGTATGGCCCAACCATTTCTTTTGATTATAAGCCCGTCCAGTTCAATAAAATTAATTTCTTTATTTTCTAAAGGTTGTTGTGGTTTTTCTTCCTCGATTTGTTGGCCAATTTCTGGTTGGATTTTGGATTTTTCATGATTTGGCAGTTCTCCGATAGGTTGCGTTATTTGCAAAACTATAGGCGTAGACTCTAAGATTTTTACTTTTTTTGTTTCTGTGTCTAGATAAGTAAATTTTTGTGCAGGAATCGTTACTTCGCCGGATTTGCTAACTTGAATTACAAATTCGAAAGCTTTTTTCCCAGCAAATGGTCCATTGGAAGGATTTTCTTTAAAATCTGTTTTGGATTCATAGCTTTTAATAAATTGTTCCAACGTTAATTTTGGAGTCATTATTTGTTCAAAATTGCCTTCGCCTTCAATTTCTAATGTTAATTTGATGGCCTCATTTAGCAGAGCTGTCGTTTTGTCGACTGAACTTTTAAATTTTGCAAATTTACCTACGCCATCCGTACCACTTTGAACGTCATTGGGATTGGCTACATTAATTTGTATTCCATTACTTACTGCCTTTTTTGGAACAAGCCTTGCCTGATCAAAAAATCCACCAAAATTAAAAAAATCATCGTTGAACATTCCACGTAATCGGCCTCTTTGTTGTTCTGGTACATGATAAATAACAGTTGCTGGTCCTATTTTTTGTGCACCACTTTCCAGCGGAATTAAATAATATTTTTTTTCGTGCACAACGTAAGGTTTGCCATTTTGTACGGCCTCTTTACTTTCAACTTGTTCAAGCTCCTTTGCCTGAAATCCTTTAAATGTTATTGGCTCCATTCCAATTTTGTGTATGCGTCCATGACATTTAATCTTAAGTATGGCAGTTATTGGTTCACCAACAAAAATATTTTTTTTATCAATTACAAACTCGCACTCTGCAAAATTTTCTGCAGAATTGCCTTCATGATCATTTTTTTCTTTAAAATTTTCCGGACGTTTAATTACTCTAAAATGAACTGTGTTTGAGCGAATAAAGCTACCATTTTGTTGAACCTCAGCAGGTCCGATATCAAAAGCTCCTTCATTCTCAGCGCAAACTTCATAATTATGTGATTGATCAGCTGTAAATTTGCCGTTAATCATCACAATATTTGAGCTTGAGTTTTTGCCAACAATTTGTAATTTTTCAATACCATTTATTTTTATATCACCTGTGCTATCGTTTGCATTTTTAGCTGTGACCGTTAACCCAAATTTTTCGCCAGCAAAGACTGTGTTTTGGGCATCTTTTTCGCCTGGCAGTGTAATTTTTTTTGCGTCAGTTAGCTCTAAAATTAATTCTGTTGCAGGTAGTGTTTTTATTGTTAGAAATACTAAAAAAATACGTATACCTACTTTAAGCAATAATTTATTCATTTGTGGGCCTTTGTTCTCTAAAAATGTTCACAAAATTACCAGGGTTTTTGATTTGATTTTAAAGGCTTTTGTGTATCTTGTGTTTTTTGGATAACTCTAACTTTTTGTAAATTTGACTCATAGTTTTGTAGGTTGTCAAGAATTGCACGCATTGCTTTTTGCTTGGCGGTCTCTTGCTTGTTATCACCTTTTTGAGCTGCATGAATTGATGCTTGTTCTGCTTGTTCTTGCTTTTGTTGGCCTGACTGGTTACCATGTTGTTGGTTGTTTTGTTGTTGCTCTTGCTCTTGATTGGATTGGCCATCATCATGTTTAAGATCTTGCTGTTTTTCGTTTTGATCTTTACCTTGGTCAGATTTTTTTTGATCCCTGCCGGCTCGCTTATCATCGGGTTGGCTAGAACTGTCTTTTTTGTCTTGTGTTGGCTGCTGTTGTTGATTTTGCTTATTATCTCGTTCTTTACTGTCTCGCGATGAATCCTGGTTTGGTTGCCGTTGTTGTGGGTTATTGTCCTGGTCTTTATTTTCAGTTTTTTGATTTTGCTGATCTTGTTTCTGATCTTGATTTTGGTCAGACTTATCCTTTTTGTCTTGCTGATTTTGTTGTTGCTGCTTCATTTTTTCTTGTAAAACTTTTAACGTATCTTTGGCTTTTTTTAAGTTGGATGTACCATGAATATTTTTTTTATTTATCTCCAACAAATTTTCATAATTTTTAATTGAATCTTTTACCTCTTGTATTGACTGTGTTAATTTTGTTTGATCAACTTCAACATCTTTATTTGACCAGTTAACCGGCAGCATTGATAATCCGTTTTTGTAAAAACTGTTAGCAAGATTAAAGTACCCGCGCTCTTTCAACTTCTTATTTTTAGCGTGGATTAGGCATCTTTGAAAATTGCTTTTGGCTTGGTAAAATTTCTCTGTTTTATAAAGAGCCACTCCAAGATTGTAATTGATATACGGATCGGTTGGATTGTTAATTTGTTCAACTACTAAATCCTGAACGTTTTGATCTGGTGGAAGATTTGAGTAGTTTTTAAATAGACTAAAAGCCATCAAATTAGTTGAAAGCAGAAGTAAATAAATCAATAAATACTTGAATAGATTCATACCTAAATTCCTGTTAATTTTTATAAAATCCAATCGAGCAGAAGCATAGCCCAAGCTATGCCTAAAAACCATGGATATTGATCGTGATACAAAGAAAATTGTTTTTCAGTTATTTTTTCTTTTTCAAAGCCATGCAAAAGTATTATTAGCTGGTCTATATCGCTATCTTGATAGGTTGATCGGATGTAGTTACCAGCCAACGATTGCGTTATACTGCTTAAAAGCTCTTCGTTTAATTTCGATATTGCTATTTTACCGTCTTGCTCTGTGTAGTGTCCGGTCTGCTTGCCTGAGTTGTCAAACATTGGAATTGGTGCCCCATCAGTTGTTCCTATGCCAATGGCAAAGAGATGAATATTTTGTTCGGACGCCCAATTTTTTGCCTGACCTAGATTGACTGAAAAGTCTTCTCCGTCGGTTATCATAACCAATATTTTATTTTTACGTTCTTGTGATGCCTTGAAGACTGAAATAGATTTTTGCAAAGCATTTTCTATAGAAGTTGTCCCTGACGATATTGTTTCGGCATCGATGTGGTTGAGATACATTAAAAAAGCTGCGTGGTCAACTGTTAATGGGCATTGCAAAAAGGCTGAGCCAGAGAAAACAATTAATCCAACTCTGTCTGTTTTTAGTTTTGATACAAGTGTTCGGATCTTTAGCTTTGCAAATTCCAGTCTGTTTGGCTTTAAGTCCTTGGCCAGCATGCTTTGCGAAATATCAAGCATGATAAGTAAATCGCGGCCTTCTTGGATAATGTTTTGCTCTTTTTTGTCCCACTGAGGTTGCAGTAGTGCTAGAAAAATAAATATTAATGCGGTAACCAACGAAAAAACTTTTAGCCGCTGCTTAATTAATGAAAAAGCTGGGAATATAAGTCTTTTTTGGCTTTTTACATAAAGTTTAGAACTACTATTTTTAATTCTGAAATAGTTTTTTATTACCGCAGCAATCAAAATCAAAAATATTGGAAAATAAATTATTTTATCAAATCCTGCCCAATGTATTCCTAACATTTCAATCATAATTACACTCCTCGCCAGATAAAAAATCTTAGCAAAAATTCAAGCCCGAGTAGCGCTAAAATTATCCAAATAAATGTTAAGAATGCTTCGTAGTAATTATGAAATATTTCGCTTTCGATTTTGGTTTTTTCAAGTGAATCGATTTTATCATAAATCATGCGCATTTCTTTTGCGTTTGAAGCTTTGAAAAACTGTCCACCCGTTTTGTCGGCTATTGATTGTAAGAGTGTAGTGTTTAAGGTGTATTGTGTTTGTTGCAGTCCAAACATTGGATGATAAAAATATCCACCTTTTTCATTGCCTATCCCAATCGTGTAAATTTTGATATTAAATTGTTTTGCCATCTCAATTGCTGCGTCTGGTTCTACTTTTTCTGGCTGAGTTGGCTCTCCATCTGTCAGCAATATTATAACCTTGCTTTTTGCCTTGGAGTTTCGCAACCTGTTTACAGCGGTGGCCATTCCCGTACCTAGCCATGTGCCTGACGGGTCAATTTCTCCAAGTTTTATTTGTCCAACAAGCTCTTTTAAAATAGATTTATCTAGTGTTAGTGGACATCGTGAAAGTGCCTCTTTACCAAATAATACAAGCCCGATTGGGTCGTTTGTTCTTTTTTCAATAAACCTGATTGCTTCGCGCTTTGCAACCTCTATTCTGGTGAGTCTGTCAGAAAGGTCATCTATTAATTGCATGCTGTCAGAAGCATCGATTGCAACTACAATGTCTATGCCTTCAACGTTGAGCTTTGAAGATTCATCGACCCATTGCGGTCTAGCAATTAAAAAAGTTAAGCCGATTAGCGCTATGATACGCACAAAAAATAAAATTTTTTTGTGGTTGTTATTTTTTATAAATCGTGAGTTTTTTAAAAAACTTACTGCAGGAAATGTGTAAACTGGGTATTTATAAATAAATAATCGATATAAAATTACTAATATAAACACCGGGAACAGAATGTAAAGTAAGTTGAGGTAGGCTAAGCGTAAAAACATGATGTACTCCTGTTATTCTGATTTTGATTCAAGCTCCTTTTCAAACCACATTTGTGTGTATTCTACAAAATCTTGGCGAGTTTGAAAATCTTTGTAATTTATTGCTGGTCCAATTTTAATTTTAACCGTTTGTGCATACGAATCAACTAAAAAACTTTTTGATGGCAAAATTTTGTTTAATCCTGACACAGCAATCGGAATTACCGATCGATCAAGAGTTTGCGCCATAACAGCAAAGCCTGGAAATAAGCTATGTATTTTGCCGTCTGTGTAGCGTCGACCCTCGGGAAAAAGCGCAATGTGGGAGCCATAGTCACTTGCCAGCTTAAATATTTTTTCCATCGCGTGTTTTACGCTAGAATGGCTTTCTCTTTTTAATGCTACGTGCATGCGATTTAAAACAAAGCCCCAAACAGGTACTTTGGTGTACTCCGCTTTGGTTATCCAAATTCGAGGCTGAGAGCCTAAAATTAGCTCTATCACTGGAATATCAAGGCTGGACGTATGGTTCATCACAAAAACTGCAGGATTGTTGTGATCAGGTAAGTTGTTTTTGCCATAAATTTTGTATTTTATAAAACCGAAAAAAAATATAAGCCTGGCACATACATTGACGAAGAGGTGGAAGATTCGGCTTTTATAGCGATACTTTTCTGGAAGAAGGGCAATCGGTAGGCAAAGTAGCGTGGTGATTACCAGAATCACAGGAACAAACGAATAAGCTATTACATTTTTCAAAAACTTGAACATGTTTTATTGACCCAAAAATAGATCAGGATACGTATGCTTGATTTTGACGTAAAATATCGAAAGCAACGATAGTTGAAAAAACGATAAAAACATGAAAATAAGAGTAATGAGCGAAATGCTGATAACAAGCGAGTACGGAATTATAAGCATTATAAAATATGCCAGATGCGATGGAGTTTCTGCAGGTGTGACGAATGAAATATTATACAAAGTTGTTGGAATTATAAATGCAAAAAAACTGAATGAGAGCCAGTTTAGAATGATAAATGGTACTACAATTGCAGGGAAATAAATTAAAAATTTTATGCTATTTAATATTGATTCTAACATATCTCTGAATCTGAAATTTGAGTCCATGTAAAAATATGCACTTAAAAGAATGATTGAGCCAATGCCAGAAAAAAGGCTGGATAGAAATGTTAGCGCTAGCATGCCAGGAGCGGCTGCCGTGTAGGTCGAAAAATATTGAGTATCTTTTCGTTCAAGCGATGCTCGGCTACTTAAAATATAAACAAAAAATATTAAATTTAATGCCGTGATCATGATTATGGATTCAAGCAGGGATATGGCAAGGCTGGTTTCCATCATAATTGTGTGCATGATAGGTAAAAGCAGAAATGGCACAAGCCACCAGCCAAAACCGATGGTTAGCTTGACAGATCTTACAAAGTTGTTTAGCCCAGCAAGCAGAGAGAGTTTTAACTGTCCCCACCTTAAAAGTTGAAACGAGTCTTCCCAGTAATCCAAAATTTGCTTTGAACTCATACAGCTCCCGAGTTGCCCGTTCGTGGTGAGTGCTGGCCGATCCTTCGATACGATTTGCTTTACAAATCACTCAGGACGAGCGGCCAGTGTATCGAACCATGCGGGCATAATACTTGTTTCGAATGATATTACCACCACATAATCTAAATAATTTTGAGTAAAAGCGCAAATTTAGTAAAAACAATTATCTGGAGCTGTATATAAATACATATTTGTATGTAGGCGCTTGTAGATCGGCTCATTCAAAGCCGATGTCAGTTTTTGAAGCTTTTGAAAATTTAATTCGATATGCGGCTTCTGGTCGGTACAAGCAGGCCGCGGTATAAAAATTGTCAATTTCTCTTGAGCCCTGATCTGGCCGCACTTGCGAATGGCGATGGTCGATGTATGTGCCTGAAAATAATAGTTTTGGCGCGGCAGGCTTGTGGCGTCTTTTCAAATTGAATTAAGTTGATCGTTTGAAGTTTTGTTTTTTTTGTTATACGCTTATTTAATATTTTGTCAGATGTATATTTTTAAAATAAGGTGTTTTACTCATGAAGCTATTGAAACAATATTTAGCTCTGGTTGTTATTTTTCTTGCAGGTTCGACAAACGCTATGAATTCGGATGAATTGGTATCGCAAGCTGTTGACATGCAGCCTCAAGAAGTTCAGGCGGCAAAAATTGCAGCGCCAAAACCAGCCGTAGTTAAAAAGTTTGAAAAATTGGTAGAGGCTGCGATGAGAGCAGATAAAGCATCTGTTAATATGCGAGTTGGCGCTGGTGTACTAAAAGAATTTTTGAAGATATTTAGCCCACTTTTTATTTTATTGATTCATATGTGTGGGACTAAAAATAGAGACTTTGTAGCGTTGATTATATACTTGCTTACGCTCTATCCTCCATTCACGCTTATTCTGATGTGCAGTTCTTCGTTAATGTGGGAGTTTGTATTTAATTATATATCCGATAATGACCTATCAACTGTCAGCGACAAATCACTTGTGGCTTTACGAGCTCTTCAACGACATGTTAATTCATTAACGCCTGAAGAAAAAAAAGAAATCGCTTTGCAGTTCAAAGAAAAATATGCTCATAAATTAAGTGAAAAAATTACAAAAGAAAAAGATGGCAAGGGCCTAGTTATTGGACGTAGCGCGATGTCGATATTGACTGGCGTTGGTATGCCTTTAATTTATATTTTTATTATGAGGAAATTTAAATTGAATGAATCGTTGGCAAGAAGTATTAAAATAAGTGATAAAACGGCCAATGGCTTTATTTATACAATGGCAACGTTGCATGCTCTGGCTGCCGCGTATAATGCATGGTACTCAAATGATTATCAAGAAAAATGTGCCCTACAAGAGATTGAAGCGGCTTTGGCATAATTCATAGTTTGATTTTTGAGTAAATTTTGGCCGGCTTGCGTAAATGTAAGCCGGTTTTTCTTGGTGTGCGCGACATGCGCATTGTTTATAAGGTGAAAGTCCTGAATGGTGAGCGACGACAGTAACCATTAGCTAAACAGCAAGGGTGTACATCGCGAGATGTAATCTGAAAGAAGCTGTCCCTGGCTCGAGGAACACGAATCTCATAAGGCTAACGATAGTTGGATGAGTTTGCCAAACAAAACAAAATCCGTACGCTTGATGCACAGGGCTATTTTAATCTTAATATCGAATGTATATCCCTAAAAATCGCAGTTTTGACTGGTTACAAATTTTAAATTTTTATTTGCAACAAACCGATAAATCTTCAAGGATTGTTACCAAATCTTGCTCGTGCTTAACCTCATCTTCAAGAATTTTGGAAATCATGTTTGCAGTAACAAAGTCCTTGCAGTGCAGTTCTTTTAATAAACTGTCATAAAATTTGATAGCACACTGCTCGCCCTTGATATTTTCTTGCAAAATTGTCAGCGAATTTTCAGATTTTACAGCGTTATACTTGCATCCGGCAAACTTTGACCATTCGCTTGGAAGCATTGTTACCGTTCCACCAAGTTGAATTATGCGATTGGTAATCATCTGAGCATGCCCAAGCTCTTCATTGGCGTGCTCAATGAGCTCAGCAACTACTACGCCACGCATAACGCCCTTTGCAATCTGCGCCCCAAGCCAATATTGATAATAAGCAGACCATTCATCGGCAAAAGCCGTAGTCAACTTTTTTAATAAATCTTTTTGATCAACTTCTATAATTTGTCTTGCCATCAATTTTATAGCCATTTCAACAACTCCTTAAATTAAAAATAATGGATAACGTCTATTCATTCTAATACACATCAAACACCAAATAAAGCTTTATGTTTTGGAAAATATTGAAGTTTAACAGCACTTCCTGGCAAAATAGTATTAACTAAGTAATTTTTTATAAAAAGGGGGAGATATGAATAAATGTGCGTTTACGCTCATCGAGCTGATGATAGTCGTTGCGATCATCGCATTTCTTGCAACTGTTTCGGTACCACAATATTTTAAATACCAGGCTAAGGCAAAACAGGCTGAGGTAGCAGCAAACTTGGCTTCGCTGCATACCGCCATGCAGGCCTATTTTATAGAACATGGCGAATATTCGACGGTATTAAACGGGGAAGGCGGGATTGGATGGAAACCTGACGGATATTCCGGAGGAGGCAAGGGTGAAAAATTTTATTACACATACGGGTTCAATTCCCCAGGAGCACAAGAAGGAGTTCATTATTTTACAGGAAAACTTGAAACGCCAAAGGAATCACTGGGACAGACATCTGCTGACCAAAATCATTTTTTAGCCGGTGCCGCAGGAAACGTATCTGGCAGCGGAAAATCGGATGTGTGGAAAATAGATGAGCAAAGAAACCTTCAGCACGAAGTTGACGGGCTAGAATAAAAAATGGGCGCGGATGCGCCACTTTTTTCAAATAAATAAATTACAAAAATTACTTTGCTGCTTCTTTTTCGTCCAATTTAAATGCGTATGGAAGCAATGTTTCTAAGCATTCAATCTTGTAATTACCATTCATTGTTCCCATAATTATAATGGCGTTTGGCTCAGCAAATTCATTAATTACCTGTCTGCAAGCACCACATGGCGCACCAAATTCTGGTGCATCCAAAACAATTGCGATAGCCTTAATAAAATTACCTTTTTCGCCCTCAGAAACAGCTTTGAATATCGCAGTTCTTTCAGCGCAGCAAGTAATTCCGTATGAGGCATTTTCTACGTTACAACCAGTATAAACTTTGCCACTTGTTGATAAAACGGCTGCCCCTACCTTAAATTTTGAATAAGGGCTATACGCATTTTCACGAGCTTTCTTTGCGACTTCGAGCAAGTCATTAAAATTAAAATCAATTTTTTTAATTGCCTTCCTATCCGTAACAGATTTTTTTTCAACAGACTTTTCGCATTGCACTTCCACTCCTTTATCTTTTTTATCCGCAATAGCACACTTTCCTGTAATTGGTTTGGCAAAACCGCTACCAAAAACAAAAATAGCCACCACAATTTTTAATAAATTTTTCATGTCAAATATCCTTTTAAAATAAGACTTTTTACTCACAAATAGTGATGCATCTTACAACAAGATAAAGCTGAAATCAAGCAAATAGTTAATGAAAAATTAATATTATGAAAAGAAAAATCTTATAAAATCTTTATCGAATAAAAAGTAAAAAGTGGCACCCAGAGCCAAAAATGGACCGAATGGAAGACGAGTTGTCATCTCTTTTCTGAAAATGATTAGATATAATGTCCCGATAAGCAATCCAGACAATGAACCAATCAACAACGAAAACCACACGCCAAGCGGGCCTAAAAAGCTGCCAATCAATGCAAGCAATTCCATATCTCCAACACCCATGCCATCACGTTTGGTTACAAGCTTAAAAATAAGAGCCACAAACCAAAGACTAAAATACCCGATAAAGGCACCAATCAAGCTTGCCTTTATCGAGATAGAGATAATATTAAAGTAGGCAAACAAAAAACCCAGCGGTACAAGCCACAAAGAAAATAGCTGCGGAATAACCATTGCTTCAAGATCTGATCTAGTAGCAGCTATCAATGCGCTGAAAAAAATAAAAAACGCACCCAGCATACATAATCCACGTAAAAAAACTTGATCTGGAATAACTGATGAAAAATTCATAGAATCAACCATCAACTGATCTGTCGAGATAAAATAATGAAATGGAGAAAAATACGGCAATAACTTAAAAAACACACAGACAAAAATAAGACCAGAAATCAATTCAATTGCAGGATATAAAAATAAAATACGATTTTTACAATTTCTGCATTTGCCCATGAGCAAAAGCCAAGATAGCAGGGGAATATTGTCATACCAAAAAATAACATGTTCACACACAGGGCACTTTGACCGATTTGTAAAAAATGGCTTTCCAAGCGCAAATCTATGAGCAACAACATTTAAAAATGAACCCCAAACTAATCCAAATAAAAAAATTGCAATCACTATAATTGAAATCTCCACTCCTTCATCCTTTCACAATACGATTTAAGCTTTTATTCCTGCCTTTATTAAGTCATGAACATGAATGACCCCAACAACAATATTATCGTGCTCAGTTACAATTAAACTTGTAATATTAAATTTATCCATCATTTCTAGTGCATTAAACGCAAGTTTCGCAAAATCAATAGTTTTTGGGTTCAAAGTCATTACATCTGCAGCCTTTTTATCAAAAACAGATGGGCCAAATTTATCACATGCACGACGTAAATCTCCATCTGTAATCAAGCCAAGCAATTTATTGCTTCCATCCACAACTACAGCAACCCCTAATTTTTTGGAAGAAATTGTATACAATATTTCGCTGAATTTGGTTTCCAAGCTAATTGTTGGCGATAACAGCCCTCCATGCATAAAGTGTTGCACCGTCAAAGTCAATCTACGCCCTAGAGCTCCAGCCGGATGATTTTTGGCAAAATCGGCTTTATTAAAATTTTTAATTGAACTTACAGCAACAGCCAACGCATCGCCAAAAACCTGCATTAACGTAGAACTGCTTGTCGGTGCCAAATTTAATAGGCAGGCCTCTTTTTGCAATGGAAGCCTAATCACAAGGCGAGCCAGAGAACAAAGTTGCCCACTGCTACAACAAATTAGTACCGAATCACTAGCTCGATTGTTTAAAACCGAATAAACACATTCAAGTTCTTCTCCACTCGCACTTTTAGAAATTCCAACAAAAAGATCTTGTTGCTGCATCATTCCCAAGTCGCCATGCAAAGCATCACATGCATGAACAAAAATTGATGGAATGCCAAGACTAGAAAATGTTGCTGCAATTTTTTGTGCTACCAAGCCAGACTTTCCAATGCCTGAAAAAATTACCTTGCCTCTGGTGTTTATTATTTTTTCAACAAATAAAACCGCCTCGTCTGGCATATTCAATTCCAAATTTAATAAAGCATTGGCTTCATCAGCAACAATTTTTGAAATTATATCTTTTATTTTTATTGAAGCTGCGCCATGCACAGCAAACGAATCTTTTTTTTGCTGTTCCAACATTTGAAAGTCCTTTATAACCTCTATTTCTTCCCCGCCAAATCATCACGAACCATATCAAGCAAATTATCGATTTTACTTTGTTTTTCTCTTACTTTATCGTATAAAAAGATGATATTGGGAGTGTATCGTGGATTAAGGCGTGTTGCAAGTTCTTTGCGCATAGATGGCCTATAAAGTTTAAGTCTATCTAGCGATAGATTAAAGGCCTCTTCTGAAAACTCATCAAACGTAGACAAATAAACATAAAGGATGCCGTAATCATTAGAAAAATCCACCCTTGTTGGATAGACCTTGCCAACCAATGGCTCAGCCTCGGCTAATAATTGAATTATTTGAGTTATTTCGCGAATAAAGAGGGACTTTTTCTGTTCCCTCTTTATTTCATGACTTTTTAAAGTATGAACCATTCTTAAAAACAAAGCTTATTGAAGCATGCCTTCCATACTTTTGATTATATTATTTTTGATCGCGCGCATCAGGCGCTTTCTTCTTTTTTGCGTTGGAGGCTCAAAATAAACTTGACGCTTCATGTCACGAACGACACCCTCACGCTCAATTTTCTTTTTAAGCTGCTTGAGGCTGCGTTCCAAGCTTCCAGATACCTGAATTTCAATGTTATATGACTTAGCCATTTAAATTAACACCGCCTTGAAATACGTTAAATTTGTTTAAAAACAACAACTGTTACCCAAAGATAATATCAAAAGCCCAACATTTGTCAAAGAAAAGTTAAATCAATAAACTCTTAACTCGCAAAAATTGACAATCAGACACAATAAATTAATCTTCTCCTAATTTTGAATAAAAATAAAAAAAACACTTCACAAACAATGTTTTTGTTGTAGAATCTCATGCACCTCTAAAGTCTGTTAATTGTCAATGATAAATAATAAAACCATTACTTACGGAGTTTTATATGAATAAATACATGAAGCTATATTTACCGATTTTTTTTGCATTGCTATCTCTCACGTCTACGGGGAAGGCTTGGATTTTTGAAGCAGTAGTCCCAAGCTTTGATACATTTTATAAACTCGTAGAAATAACTGAAAATAAAGGTCTCACGTTGTGTTGTTGCGATTTAGATGATACGGTAATATCTTATCCTGACTATATTGGATCGGAAGCATGGTTTTCAGGCACATATAGCGCATTAAAGGCTGGTGGCGTTATTGATCCTATGCCAATTACATTTTGTACAGCAACAATAGCTCATCAACTTAATATTGATAAAGTGATTCCAACTGAACCGAATGTTGTAAGCATTATTAATAGGATGAGAGCAGAATTGCAAATCAAATGCATAGCATTAACGTCAAGAACACACGCCTTATCTGAAATAACACAAAAACAACTAATAGCTATTGGGCTAACTTTTTGTTGTCCATGGCCAGGAGATGAAAAGCCTCTAAATATGGATAGAATTTGGAAGGCCGTATTCAAGCCAAGCGATGGAAGTGTTTATTGTAGTGGAGGCAATAAAGGCGAAACTTTGGTAAGCCTTCTTAAACAAACAAATTGCATGATTGATGGTAAAAAAATTAACACAATAATCGTTATAGATAATGACCAAAGACATTTAATTAGAATTAAAGACGCCATAGCAAAGCACAATATTCCTGCAAATCTTATGCTATTTACATATAAACCACACATACTCAATCAATCGCAAGCTAATCCAATCGCAGAAAAAGTAACAAATTTTTTGGTTGATATGGCTAAGCAATCACAAGATGCAATAATTAAAGATGCGTATGAAAAAGGAATAATACAAGGAAAAATTCAAGCCATCCGTGAAATATTAGCAACACCTTCCCGCAAAATTAATCACCGTACTCTATCAACGCCTAGCTTGCCAAACGTACAAGTAAACTAAAATCCGCATATAATGGGCCATACATCAAGTATGCAATTCAAAAAGCACGCATGTATGAGCCCTGCCAGCAATTTAATAAATTTTTACTATCGGGCTGCAAGCATTGATCAGAAGCGGTCTGGCGAATAAAATTTTGTAAAATAGGTAACTATTCAGGTGCCTATCTTATACGAGAAATAAAGGCTTTTTTTAAAAATAGACGTGGTAAATTTCAAGCTGTTGCATATAACTTTTTGTAGCATGATTTTCGCATAATTTTACTTAAGAACGCCTGCTAATGAGGGTTTCGGTGTTGTTTTCGTTGATGAAAAAATTAACTGAAATGAAATGTAAATCAGACAGGCGACTCAATCCAAAAAACTTAAAAAGTGCTTTAAACAGGGCGTTTTGGTGTTTTGCGGATGGCACCTGAATAGTTACCTTTTTAGAGTAAAGTGGCATTGGTGTTTGGCGATATGAAAAGCTGTTACTATATTTCCAATTCTATTTTGCGAAAAAAAGGACTTTTTTTAATTGTGTTGACATATTATTAGCATATTTAAGTTTACTAATGTTATAAATTATCATACAATGTCCGTCCTAATATGCTGAAGTTCAAGCTATATTTTAACAGAAACAATACATTTTTGGGAATGGTTTTTATGTGTCATAAAATATATAAACAGTTTGTTAAGCTGCTTACATTGTTAATTTTTATTGGAGTTACTCCAAATGTTTGTTATTGCGCTGCGACAAAAATAATAGATAGTACGAGCGTTAGCACTTTAATGGATAAACAGGAAGATATGGCGGTGCTAAAAAAATATCTTTCAGGTGCACTTATTGAAACAGATGCAGAACGCTTAATTGTACAAGTAGGTATTTGTAATATTATAGGGCCTCTTTTTTGGGGATTGATTAAAGAGGATAAGTGTAATATTTACGATGATCATATTTATGATGTATTCATTACCGTGAATCCAACGATTATATCGCTACAAGATTATTGGTTGCGTTTTGTTGAACACTTACATTGTAACCGTAAATGTTTTATTTTGGCTTTAATTTTTATTGGTAGATTAATGGAAATTGATGAAAAATTGTTTTTTAAATTGTTTTCAACTCATTATATTCATAAAACTTTTTTAGCCGCCGTGATGTTTGCATTTAAATGTAATATAGATTGTAAAGCAGATTTTCAACATTGTGCAAAGGTTGGAGGAGTGCCTTCTGATCTATTAATGAAATTAGAATTACATTTTTTGCAAATATTAGACGGTAAACTTTTTGTATCAGCAGAATATTGGCATGGTTTTATTGATTCTCTGTTTATATTAAATGAACAACAGTATAAAAAAATATGTCCTAATATATTTATAAAGGAATTAAATAAATCGAATGGCGATGAATTAACTAAAGAGTACTGTGCGGGAATATCATGTTTTCTTCGTATAAGGAACAATCAAATATTGTGTCCTCAAAAATACACCCTGGAAACAATAGTAGATTTCGATAAAATTAATTTGATCTTAGCGCCATTATTTTAAGCAGTGTTTTTATTGAAAGGATTTCAATGTTTTATAAAAAAATTAAATTATTTGTAGCTATAGTTTTAATTGGAGCGTCAACAAATGTTTGTCATAGCGCTGCGTTACCAACAACAGAATTGCCAAGCATATCATTTGATACTGTTAAATCATTAGTTTTGATGCTGGTTGGCAAAGAATATAAGCGAGTTAACCTAGATAGTGTTCAAGAAGATTTTAAGATATTTTTTGGGATTGGTGCAATATCTTCGTTATTAACCCCAGAATATTATTTAAAACGATTAATTACCTATTTACATGCCTGTCCAGAGTGTTTTGTATGTGCTTCAATATATATGCTTAAGATATTTAAAAAAGCTCCCGATTTATGCAATAGCATCTCTTTTTATCGCTTATCCTTGGCTGCATTGGTTATTGCTATTAAATACTTACAAGATAACTACTACTCAATGTCTTATTATGCAGGAATTGGAGGAATTGATGTTAATGAGCTTGGCAATCTTGAGTTGCGAGTGTTACAACTTTTAGATTATGACATTTCAATATCGCGTGAATATTGGCAAGGATTTACCGATTCTATTTTTAAGCTGTATTCGCTTGAAAATTTGTTTGGTAATACTATTGTGAGAATTCACATAGAAGATGCTAAAAAAAAGCAGGATTATATTGATGGCGTTATTGATTTTGTTTATGTTTTTAATGTAGTACAGCATGACAATCCAAGAAAATATATGTTTAGTTGCTGTGACGTTGACAAAGTAGGGGTCAATTTGATTATTAGGCCTCTAACTTTTGAAGAGTCCAAAAATATTGCAGATGAAAATGTACGAGCCAAGATTCTTCAAGAAATGTATGCAGAATTAGAGTGAAACTTTGCTTTGCCTAATTTATAAAGATTAGCTAATCTGAAGATCGGTTTTCATTTGTTTAGTCTTTATAAATTAGGCAAAATTGATATGGTGAAAATAAAAAACAGTATAGTTTTTGTTATATTTTTATTTTTTACACCAATTGTGGCCATAGATCCGTTTTCTAAGATTTTGATCACAAGTGAGAAAGCTGTTTGTAAAAAAGACGACTCTGCTAAAAATGTTTTTCTATTTAATTATTTAGGCAACGTTGTTGTTACGCTTGCAGATGGCAGCAAAATTACTGCCAAATCGCTTGAAATAACGCTTGACGGCAAGGGAATAAAAGTTTTCGATGGTGCTGCAAGCAAGCCATTCAAGCATAAAAAGGGAAAACACAAAAATAAATCCGATAAAAATACTTCACATGTCAAAAAAATTATCTTTAAAAATAATGTAAAAATTTTTAATAATAATCGCCAAGCATCATCTGATTCGGCTGAAATAGATATGCAGGAAAACACTTGCAAGCTTATTGGCAATGTAAAAATTATTCAAAATAAAACATCTGAAAAAAAAGACATTCCTCTAAATATTCAAAGCAGTTGCGCGCTTATAAATTTGAAAACATCTGAAATTACATTGCTTGGCAGCAGCAAAGATCCAGTCAGCACGATAGTTGAGCTTGGCAAAGAAATTTTGTCGCCTGGTCGAAAGAATTCTAAAAATGAATAAAATCAAGGTACTGCAAGCTGATCAAGCGCAAAAAATTGCTGCTGGTGAAGTTATTGAACGACCGTCTAACGTCATCAAAGAAATTATAGAAAACTCGATTGATGCTGGCGCAACGCAGATTTCTCTTTTTATTGAAGATACTGGCAAAAATTTGATTCGTGTTGTTGATAATGGCTGCGGCATGACGTCAGACGATGCACAAATGTGTTTTTTGCCGCATGCAACGAGTAAAATTACTTCGATGGATGAGCTCGAAAATATTGATTCATTCGGGTTTCGCGGTGAGGCTTTAGCCAGTATTTCAGCGGTAAGTCGTGTAACGCTTATTACAAAATTAAACCGGCTGCAAGACTCTGATGCAGGAATAAAAGTTGAATTTGTCGATGGCAAGGTTCGCGACGTTCAGCCAGCTTCATGCAATGTTGGCACTGATATTTCGATACACAGCCTATTTTATAATGTTCCTGTTCGAAAAAAGTTTTTAAAACAGGACGAAACTGAATGGAACCTGATTCAGTCGATATTTCACGCGTTTTGCTTGAGCCACACAGCTATCCATTTCAAGCTATTCCGCGATGATAAAATGGTTTTAAATGCACCAACTGTAACCGATATAAAAACACGAGTATCACAAATTTGGGGCAACAACATATCTCAAAATTTACTTGAATTGACCCCAAAAAAACATGCTGAAAACTGGCTTGATTTTTATGGCTACATATCCAACCACAATTTTTGGCGGTACGGCAGAACCCATATATTTTTCTTTGTTAATAATCGATGGATCAAAAACTCTGAGCTATCAAAGGCCTTACTCAAAGGATATTTAAACGTTTTACCTCCGGCAAAGTTTCCAGCAGCTTTTATTTTTGCAACGGTAGACAAAACGTTTGTTGATGTAAACTGTCACCCCAAAAAAGAAGAGGTGCGCTTTCTAAAACCTGCAACTGTTCAGGCACGGCTGCAAGAAGTCGTTAAAGCTACCCTTGAAATCAATATTTCAGCTCAACTGTCTCCTCAAAAAACAGTATCTATTTTTGAGGAGACGCCCACAAATTTTGAATACAAAGACCAATATTTTGTAGAAAAATCTTTCGCAAGTGGACTAAATATTCAACAACCAAATTTTACTGAAAATAAAAGCAAATTTTATCATAACAACGATGCCGCTGATTCAGATTTTATTAGTCCATTAATAAAAATAAATTCAGTTTTGCAATATAAAGAAAGCGTAGTCAATCAGACTCAAGACGATATCGATTTTGGCAGAGATCAAAGCATCAATCAAGACTACTATAATTTCAAAATAATAGGGCAGCTATTTAACACATACATCGTGCTTGAAAATGGCGATGATTTGATAATAATCGATCAGCACGCGGCTCACGAGCGAATTTTGTATGAAAAAATGCTTAAAAACTTTGAGCGAAAAGATGGCGTACGATTGATGTTTCCAGAAATTTTAAAATTGACTGAGCATCAAATAAATCTACTGCTCGAGCATCAAGATTTTTTGAACAATCAAGGCATTGAGTTTGACGTGTTTGGCAAAAGCGAAATATCCATAAAATCTGGGCCGGTTGCGTTGGTCAAGGCCTCGTTACAAGAATTGATTTTGGAGATAGTCAATTTCATTGATGAAAACGAGGAGATGGATAACGATGTGTTTCGCAAAAAGCTGAACGAACACACTCATTCACATCTTGCTTGTAAATCAGCTATCAAAGCAGGAGATGAGCTATCAGTTTTGCAGATGCAAAACTTGGTACAGGAGCTGCAAAAAACAAACAACCGCTTCATCTGCGTGCACGGCCGACCAACAACTTGGACAATTAAAAGGCCAGACCTGGAAAAAAACTTTAAAAGAAGATAATCAAATTAAAAAGACAAGAATTTAAAAATGCTGTCGATATGTTAACCAAATCCGCGATTACAACGGTTATACATTGACCATAGCTCTATAAAACACCATGCCTGTCGGCTTTGTCAGTAATATTGCAAATTTTTAGATGCGGCCTGCTAGCATCGATCTAATCGTGGATTTCATGCAAAAAAAATGAAAATAAGCAAAAGTGGTAACTCGAAATTTTGAGTAGGGAATTTTATTTTTTGATTATTGCCAAACAGTATCTATTTTAATAATTGATATACCAAAACCATGTTGAATTCATGCAAAACATACCATCGAATTGCCTTTTTCGTGAAAAAGCGCTACAGTGCACTAATTCATTTGACCTAACAATAAATAACGAAAAATTTGGGAGGCTGCATGTTTTTTAATACAATCTCTTATCTTAAAGAAAGACCGGATCTTATTTTTTGGGCCTGTGCGTTATTTGGCTCGGTCATTTTTGTTTTGCGTATGCTGACATCTTTTTTTATGCACTCAGGTGATGATGATTTTAATTGTGATGCATCGTGTGGTCATGACGGTGTGCATGATGGCCTTGATTCGCATGATTCGATTGAGCATAATAATTTTTTATCTTCATTTAATTTTTTCACAATGCATTCAGTTGCCGGTTTTTTTATGATGTTTGGTTGGACTGGACTTGCATGCTTTAAGCAGCTTGAGTGTGGACATTTAAAATCAATGATGGTTGCCTTTACTGTTGGCATAATTACCATGTTTTTGACAGCACTTATATTTAAAGGTGCAAAATTGCTTGTTAGTCCTGGTTCTTGCATTGATACTAAAAAAATGCTTGGACTTGTCGGAACTGTTTATAATAATATTCCCAAAAATGGATTGGGTAAAATTCAAATCGACGTGGACGGTGTGACACGCGAAGTTCTTGCCAGATCGCTTAATAACTCTGAGATAGAATCATTTAAGCTTGTTAAGGTTGTACAGATTCTTGATCATGAAGTTGTCGTAGTCAAAGAAATTAACTCATCAAACTAAGGATTGTAATATCATGTTAGATTTTATTTTAATTGCGTCTGTATCGTTGGCGGTATTTATATTTTTTACATTCATGTTTTTAGCAAGTTGCTACAAGCGTTGCCCTTCAAACAAAATATTGGCAGTATTTGGAAAAGTAAGCGGTGGAAAATCGGTCAAGTGTTATCACGGTGGTGGTGCCTTTATTTTGCCACTTATTCAGGATTATACTTATCTAGATTTAACACCAATGACTCTACATATTCCTCTTAAATCGGCCCTTTCGCAGCAAAACATACGTATTAATGTACCGAGTACCTTTACTGTCGCCATTGATACAACGCCTGAGGCCATGAACAATGCATCAGTAAGGCTTTTGACGTTGTCACGTGAGCAAATCGAGATGATGGCAATCGAAATGATCATTGGTCAATTACGCTTAACAGTCGCATCTTTGAGAATTGAAGAAATTAATCAAGACAGAGAGCGTTTTTTATTGGAATGCAGAAAACATATTGAGCTAGAGCTTAAAAAAATTGGCCTAATGCTTTTAAACGTTAACATAACAGATATTACCGATGAATCCGGATATATCGAAAGCATCGGCCGAAAATCAATTTCAACTGCGTTAAACCAGGCAAAGGTTGACGTTGCAAATCAAGAAAAAACTGGTGAAAGTGGAAAAGCTGCTGCTGAAAAAGAGCGCAGAATTCAAGTCGCAACGTACAATGCCGATGCTGTTCAGGGTGAAAATGAAGCAAAGGCAAAGATTGCAAATGTAAATGCACAGCTGCTCGAGCAAGAGGCAGATGCTGCTAGACGAGGACAAATTGCACAACAAAATTCTTATGCTGAAATTAACAAAGCAAAAAGCTTGGCGGAACTTCAACGTCTTGAAGCAGAAGAGATTGTGCCAAAAGAAATAGAAAAAAGAAAAATCGAGATTGCGGCTGCAGCGGATGCTTCAAAGCAGCGACTAGAAGCTGAAGGTAAGGCAGCGGCCATTTTAAGCATAAAAGAGGCCGAAGCCGAGGGTACTCGCAAAGTGTTGGCAGCAAAAGCCGAAGGTTATAAGTTACTTGTTCAGGCTTGCGCAAACAATAGTCAGGATGCTGCAACAATGCTTATGATTGAAAAGCTTGAAGAGATAGCTAAGCTGCAGGCAGAAGCAATCAAAAATATTAAAATTGATAAAATTACGGTATGGGACAGTGGCAATTCAAGCAATGGCAACAGTTCAACTGCCAATTTTGTTAGCAGCATGGTAAAGGCACTTCCTCCATTGCATGAAATTGCAGCGATGACTGGTGTAAATTTGCCAAATTATTTGGGTGATTTGCAAAAACACAATGCGGCGACGACTGCTGTGCCGGCTTCAGAGGAAAATAATAAATCATCTAAAATTTCTAAGTAAAATCAAAAACTGAGGTTAGCCAAATCTGCGATTGCAACGACAATACATTCGCTACATCTCTATAAAGTATTGAGTAAGTGGGCTCTATTAATAAATTAACAAATTTTATAATACGGCCCGATTGCACAGATCAGATCTTGGTTTTCAAGTAAAAAAATAGACAATTTTTTCAAACGTATCTGAAATCCAGCATCAGATCAATGTCCGTAGGCCGCACCTAAAAATTCATCAACCTGCTGAGAATGCGCAAGCAATCGAGTATTTAGAGGTTGATGATTGATGTATAACAGTAAACATGATGGTTTTGGCGAGGAGCGCTTGCGTTAATAGATTTAATTTTTTGTACTTGGATATTTAATGGCATCGAGCTATTATTATTTAAGTTTTTTAACCAAATTTTCGGGAGATGTACATGTTTTTTATTATTCCAGCGATGTTTACGGCTTTGGCAGCCTTTTTTAACATGCAAACTTCTATTGTGTTGATTGCATCATTTTTTATTATAAAAAAGCTTGTATTTGGGGGTATATTTTTGACTTGTGGTTTGCCAACGTTAGCTGGTGCTGCAACATTTGCATTGATTCAAAACGATGCGTCGAACTCGGATAAATATTTTAGCATAGTTTTACGCCTTTTGCTGCCTCTGACTTGCATGCTTTTATTCATCTTTCATCCGATTGCGGGTTCGGCATTTTTATATTCATTTTATTGGTTCATTCCAATGATTTTATATTTTGTAAAATCTAAAAATGTTTTTATAGCATCACTGAGTTCCACATTTGTCGCTCATGCTGTTGGCAGCATATTATATCTTTATTCTACAAATATGGCTGATAGTCAATGGCTAGCATTAATCCCAGTTGTTGCATTTGAACGATTTGTAGCGGCTTTTGGCATTGCATTGTTTTATGTGACTATTAAAGGCATTGTTGTCTTGTGTGTTAATAAGTATTTACGCAATTAATATTGCTTGGTGTTAAAAGAGATTTAGGAGATCTGTGATAATTGTTACGCTACTGCGACAATTACTGACGAGGAGAGATAAATTTGTTTTATTAATACTTATTTTTTTATCTATTTTTGTCTCTATCATTGAAACCGTTGGAATTTCAGCAATTATGGTTTTTGTTGGATTGGCAACCAATCTTGAAACCGTATTAACAAATAAATACTGTGTCAAAATTTATACACTTTTCGGATTTACTAGGCCGGCAAATTTTGTGATATTTGTTGGCGTAGTGCTTTTGTTTTTTTATTTGTTTCGAGCTGTTTTAACCATTTTTTATACATACTTAGCAAACTATTATGCATTTCGGCGACAGCACTATTTTTCTTGTACAATATTCAACAATTTTCTACATTTTAATTACAATGATTTTGTAACGAAAAATTCTTCGCTACTTAGTCAAATTATATTTTCTTATTCGGGTAGCTTTTCTCAGGTTTTGGCAAGTATGATAACTATATTTGCAGAGGTATTCACAATTTTGTGTATTTATTCAATGTTGTTGTATGTGAGCTGGAAAATTACGGCCGTTTTGACTGTAATGTTAGGTATTATGGTAGGAATTATTACAAAAATTTCGTCAAAAAAAGTTACGCGTTCAGGTTTACAAAATCAAAAAGCTTCTTATCTGATGGGCAAGGTTTATACCGAATCGTTTTGGAATTTTAAGTTTTTAAAGTTAATTGGAAGATATGATTATATTTCTTCAAAATTTTCTGAAGTAGTTCAAGCCCTTGTAAATGCAAGCATTACGAATATTGTTTGGCAGACGATTCCACGGTTTATTATTGAAACAATTGCATTTTCGATAATGATAAGCGTCATAATGTATGTTCTTTTCATGTACAATAATGCAAATTTTATTTTGCCTATTGTTTCTATGTATGCATTGGCATTTTATCGCTTTATGCCATCAATAAATAAAATTTTTGCGTCGTATAATCAAATAATTTTTCATAAATATGTACTAAACCCTTTATATGAATATTTAAAACATGATTTTGAAATGCTTGGTAATGGATCAGTTGAGTTTGAAAAGAGCCTAGAGTTTAAGAAAATATCTTTTTCTTACAGCACTGGAAATAATATACTATCAAACGTATCTTTTAAGGTGTCAAAAGGTGATAGAGTTGCATTTGTTGGTCCGAGTGGAGCTGGCAAGAGCACGCTTGCTGATATTTTGATGGGACTACATATTCCGAAAATGGGACATGTTTGTATTGATAACACGCCATTAACTTTTAAAAATGTACAGAGTTGGAGAAACAAAATCGGTTACATTCCACAAAATGTTTTTCTTTTCGATGGGACAGTTGCAGAAAATGTTTTGTGTGGCAGAAATTATGATGAGAGTAAAATTATTCAGGTCTTAAAAAGAGCTCAGATTTATGATTTTTTACTTACAAAAGAAGGCCTTGATACACGAATTGGAGAAGGTGGGGTGATGTTTTCTGGTGGACAAAAACAACGTGTGGCAATTGCCCGTGCTTTGTATTCTGAACCAGATGTTTTGGTGCTTGACGAGGCAACCTCTTCGCTTGATAATGCAATGGAGGCCAAAATTATGGAAGAAATTTATAGCGTTAGTGCACGAGTAACATTGATAATAATTGCCCACAGATTAACAACAATTGAAAAATGTAATAAAATTTTTAGAGTTGAAAATGGTCAAATTTATCAACTAAATTCGTGGAATGATGTTGCTGCTGGCAATTGGCAGGGAAAGCAAATTACTCAAACCTAAAAAAGGAGGTAGGGGTTAAGATGTTGAAATATAAATCAATTCTTATTACTGGTGGAACAGGGTCTTTTGGCAAGGCCTTCATAAAGACAATTTTACAGAAACATCCAGAAGTTGAGCGTGTGGTTGTTTTTTCCCGTGATGAATTCAAGCAGTTTGAGATGTCAAATTTTCCAGAATTTAAAAATAGTGATAAACTTCGTTTTTTTGTTGGAGATGTCCGCGACAAGGATCGCTTAAGTCGTGCTTTTGATGGTGTTGATGTGGTAATACATGCTGCGGCATTAAAGCAAGTTCCTTCTTGTGAATACAATCCGTTTGAAGCGGTTAAAACAAATATTATTGGTGCACAAAATGTTATTGATACCGCTATTGATAGAGATGTGAAAAGAGTTGTTGCATTAAGCACAGATAAGGCATGCGCTCCTGTTAATTTGTATGGAGCTACAAAGCTTTGCTCAGATAAGCTTTTTATTTCAGGAAATGTTTACTCTGGCTCTCACGACACAAGATTTAGTGTCGTGAGGTATGGAAATGTAGCCGGAAGCCGTGGGTCTGTAATTCCATATTTTAAAGAATTAATTGAACGCGGAGCAAAAGAATTGCCTATTACAGATTTTAGGATGACTCGGTTTTGGTTGAGGCTTGAACAGGCTGTTGATATGGTTTTGATGGCCCTACAGACAATGTATGGCGGCGAACTTTTTGTCAAAAAAATTCCATCGATGCGCATGACTGATTTAGCTCAGGCGATATCTCCGGATATAAAAATGGTTGAGGTTGGCATTCGTCCAGGTGAAAAAATTCACGAAGTTATGATAACGCGTGAAGATGCTAGAAATACGATTGAGCTTGATCAATATTATATTGTTAAGCCAGAGTTTGGATCTATATTAAAAAATGCTTCAAATTTAATAAACGGTACACCTGTTTCAGATGATTTTGAGTATCATAGTGGTAATAACGATCAATGGTTATCGATTGACCAAATGCAAACAATGATTGAAGATTTATGCCCTGAATTGGGCAAAAGGCTTCTATCCAAAAAAATAGAATATAGAAGTTGTGTTTTGGGTTCTTAAAAATTAGGTTATCATGAAAACATATGCTTACGGAAAACAATCAATTTCGTTTGGTGATATTTGGGAGGTTGTCAAAGTTTTGCGTTCACCACTACTAACACAAGGGCCAAAGGTTAAGGAGTTTGAAGATGCGCTTTGCGCCTATACCGGTGCAAAATATTGTGTTGTTGTTGCAAATGGTGCCGCAGCGTTACATCTTGCCATGCTCAGCCTTGAACTTTATCCTGGTGATCAGGCGATTACAACACCAATTACTTTTGCTGCAACTGCAAATTCAGTTTTATACGCTGGTGGAGTTGTTAAATTTGCCGATGTTCAGACTGATACTGCGAATATAGATCCGATTGAAATTGTTAAAAATATTACAGATAAAACAAAAGTACTGGTTCCGGTCCATTTTGCGGGTCAGTCATGCGATATGCAGAAAATTCGTGAAATTGCTGATAAACACAATCTTTTTGTTGTTGAAGATGCGGCTCAAGCAATTGGCTCTGAGTACAATGGACACAAAGTTGGAAGTTGTAAATATTCTGATCTAGCAATATTTTCATTTCACGCAGTAAAAACAGTAACAACTGGTGAAGGTGGTTCTATTACAACAAACAACAAAAATTTATATGAAAAATTACTGATGCTTCGGACTCATGGCATTACGCGTAACGTAAATTATTTTACTCGTGATGAAGGACCTTGGTATTGTGAGCAACACGTTCTTGGATTTAATTATAGATTAACTGATTTCGCTTGTGCGCTGGGGATCTCGCAGTTGAAGCGGCTTGAGGGTTTTACAAAACGACGTCGAGAGATTGTTGAGTTCTATAAAAATGCATTTTCAGATGATGAACGATTTGGATATTTAACAGAGATGCCTTATTCTAAAGCATGCTTTCATCTGTTCCCATTGCTTATAAATTTTAAAAAAATTAAAAGTGATAAAAAAGAAATTTTTGAAAAATTGAAACAAAAAAATATACATGTCCAAGTTCACCATATTCCTGTTTATTGGCATCCGTATTATCAAAAACTTGGATTTAACCATGGCGATTGCCCTGTGGCTGAAAATTATTACAGAAGTGCCGTATCTTTACCGCTTTATCCGGGCTTGATGGATGCTGATTTGAGATATATTGTTGATACCGTGAAGCAGTTTTGTTGAGGAATGTAGTATTTTATGTGCAAACTTGGATTAAAAATTTGGTCTATTAATTTAAGTTATATCAACGATGCCATGCGCTTGTATGAACAAGGTTTTTGCCAATACATTGAATTATTTGCTGTTCCGGGAACTTATAATGATGTTGCGCAAAAATGGGCTAATTTAAAAATCCCATGCGTTATACATGCTCCTCATTTCAAACAAGGGCTTAATTTTGCCCAAAAAAAGAGTTTTGATCTTAATAAAAAATTGGCAGCAGAAGCATTGCTTTTTGCGGATAGGCTCAATTCTGAATTTGTTATTTTTCATCCTGGCGCTGATGGTGATATCCACCAAACTTTAGAACAGATAAAAAAAATATTTGATAATCGAATGGTAATTGAAAATAAACCATATTTTTCGCTTGATGGCAAATTAGTGTGCAATGGTTATTCCCCGCAAGATATTGAGATGTTAATTAAAGAGGCTGGTGTTGGTTTTTGCCTTGATTTTGCGCATGCAATTTTTGCGGCCAATGCATTGAAGCTTAATAAAATCGATTTTATTAAGCAATTTATGAAGTTAAATCCTAGCATGTTTCACATAACGGATGGACAGTGGGACGGCGTTTTTGATGAGCACCTAAATTTGGGTCATGGTGATTTTGAATTTGATAAATTAAAAACGTTTTTTTTGCCGGATTCCATGATTACAATTGAAACAAAGCATAATTTTGAATCAAGCTTGAATGATTTTGAAGATGATGTGTTCTTCCTAAAAAATAAAGGAATTTTAAATGAGCCGTGGATTAAATGAAATTTTAGATAAGGCAACAAATAGTCATAATTTAGCAGAAAGAATTAAAAAAAACACGCAGGGTACGGAAGATATCTTTAGTTCGTGGACGGATAGTCTTTTTGTATCTTTGAATTATTCAAATGTTTTAGATATTTGTTGTGGTACTGGAAACCAGATCGTTAAGTATGCCACTAATAAAAAAGTAAAAAATATTACAGGTATTGATATTTCCGAAGGTTCATTGAATTTTTCTTTAAGCCGATTATCAGAATTAAATAGTACAGCAATGATAGATTTAAAAAATATTAGCATGGATCTTTTTTTTGAAAAACGGCATCAGAAATATGATTTGATATCATGCTTTTATGGTTTGTATTATTCTAAAAATATAAAAAAATTAATTTCACAAATGATTAATTGTACAGAAGATGGTGGGGTAATTCTGATTGTAGGACCATATGGAGAGAATAATGCGTCTTTTTTTGGATTGATTGAAGAACATTATAAAATACCTGATTTAGTTAAAAAAAGTGCAACTTCCTTTATGGGCGATGATGTATTGCCTGAGCTTTCAATGCAAACACGGGTGCAGATGAAAACGCTTGTGAATAAAATATATTTTTATTCTTCAGATGAGCTTGTTAATTATTGGAGGGCAACAACTTTTTATAATTTTACTCATGAAAAAGCTGTGAGATTAGATATTGATTCTTATTTTGTCAAACATGATTTTTTTATTATTGAAAAGCATATTATTGCTTTTATCGCAACAAAGATCTAATCGAGGCTTGGCTATGAATGGTTTTTTAAAGATTAATTTAGCCTCGCAACGTGATTTAATTGACGTTTTTACATTGTCTAATGATGATATTGTCAGGCATAATTCTTTTAACTCAAATAAAATTGAATTAAACTCTCACAAAGTTTGGTTTTGTAAAAAAATAAATGATGAAAATTCTTTATTTTTTATAATAAGAACGATAGACGATATTTTTGTTGGATATGTTAGGTTTGATCGGGAATACGGTGATGAACCCCTTAAGTCGTATACCATCACTATACATCTTGCTCAAGCGTTTAGATGCAAGGGTTTTGGGACTAAATTGATAATGGATACCTCTAATACAGTTATTGATCAATACGGCTCAAAAAAGATATATGCTTACGTAAAAAAGGAGAATGGCGCTTCCTTAAAAAGTTTTGTTAAGGCTGGATATTCCTTAATTGGCCCGGATGTGATAAAAGGTTTTGATTGTGTTAAATTAATTTATGAAAAAAATGACGAATAAGCAAACTGTTTTAGTTATCGCTGCCCACCCAGACGATGAAGTATTGGGGTGTGGCGGCACAATTGTAAAACATGTACAAAATGGAGATGAGGTAAATGTAGCGATTCTAGCTGAGGGCATTACGGCAAGAGATTTAATAAGAGATCCTAAACAACGAAAAGATGAAATTTCAAAGTTAAGTGTGGCCGCTCATAAAGTTAGTGAGTATTTAGGCGCCCGCTCTTTAATTTTGCATAATTTTCCCGATAATCGTATGGACTCGCTAAATCGTCTTGACGTTATAAAATTTGTTGAACATTTAATTCAAAAATTTAGGCCCAGTATTGTTTACACCCATCATGCCGGCGACGTAAATGTTGATCATAGAATAATTCATGAAGCAGTAGTTACGGCATGTCGTCCCATCCCTGGATCTTTTGTTAAAATAATTTTATTTTTTGAAGTTGCATCAAGTACCGAGTGTCAGACGCCATTTTCTAATTTTCAATTTAGTCCCAATTGGTTTGTTGATATTTCGGAAACATTGCATTCAAAATTAGGAGCCATGCAACTTTACAAAACTGAAATGAGAGATTATCCTCATGCTCGGTCGCTTAGGGCGCTGGAATGCCTTGCAAGGTGGAGAGGTGCAAGTATTGGAGTAGATGCGGCGGAATCATTTTTTTTAGGAAGAAAAATAGATTAATGGGGAGTGGTAATGAAAGAAATAAATATTTCTGGAGTAAAAGTAGGTCATGCATATTCACCGTTTATTGTAGCGGAAATGTCTGGAAATCATAACCAATCATTAGATATTGCATTACAAATTGTTGAGGCTGCATCTAAATCTGGTGTTCATGCTATAAAATTACAGACATATACCGCTGACACAATCACATTAGATGTAAATTCTTCCGATTTTTATATATCTGATGCAAATAGTACATGGAACGGTGCAAAACTTTATGATCTTTACAAAAAGGCTTATACTCCCTGGGAATGGCATAAACCGATAATGGATATGTGTAAAGCACTTGATCTTGTTTGTTTCAGTACGCCATTTGACGAGACAGCAGTAGATTTTTTAGAAACACTTGATGTACCATGCTATAAAATTGCATCTTTTGAAATTTTGCATTTGCCGCTAATTAAAAAAGTAGCGCAAACAGGCAAACCTATAATTATGTCGACAGGAATGGCAAGCATCGCAGAACTTGATGATGCTGTAAAAATAGCAAGAAACAATGGTTGTAAAGATCTAATTTTACTAAAATGTACGAGCTCATATCCTGCAGATCCAAGCCAATCAAATCTCTTGACAATTCCTCATATGCAAAAGCTTTTTGATTGTCAGGTTGGCCTGTCCGACCACACTCTTGGCATTGGCGTTAGCGTTGCAAGCGTTGCTCTGGGCGCCACATTTATTGAAAAACATTTTACACTGTCTCGTGCAGATGGAGGCGTAGACTCATCATTTTCACTTGAATCTGAAGAAATGAAAAATTTAGTTATAGAAACGAATCGAGCTTGGCAAGCATTAGGTAGAGTTTGTTATAAGCCGTCCGGATCTGAAGAAAAATCATTACAGTTTCGTAGGTCTTTGTATGTTGCCCAAGATATGAAAGTTGGCGATGAGTTTACTCAGGAAAATTTAAGAATAGTAAGGCCTGGTTTCGGGCTTTCACCAAAATATTATGATGAGTTTCTTGGCAAAAAAATTTCCCGCGATTTAAAAAAAGGTACTCCAGTTACATGGAATATTTTGTTTTAATACAAGCGAAATAGAAAGCCATAATTTATTAGACCTGTTCCAAAACGCTTTCTTCGATTATGATTTTTTGCAATTTGTCAAAAAAACATTCGCCAGCCTCGTCCCAATCAATGCTGGCAGGCCGTATCTAAAAACTTATCAATTTCACGGCAAGCACGACGCAGCCGCAGGTTTAGACATACACCACCGATGTATAACCCTAAAAGTCAATATTTTGGCCATAGGTTGACTTAATGAATTTTTAAAGCTAAATTACACAATGATGATGTATTTATATAATCAATGATTAGCTATAAATGAAAAACTATGAAAAAAATTAATAAAAGCCGATACGCGATTCTGGGCATGCTTTTTGATAAGCCTCGTTCTGGTTATTCCATAAAAAGTAACATGCTTGAATCAACTTCACGCTTTTGGCAAGAGTCGGACGCATCAATTTATCCGATGTTAAAAACTCTTGAGGCCGAAGGCAAGGTCACTTCCAAAAACGAATTTGTTGGCAAGCGTGCAAAAAAAATGTTTGAAATCACTCAGACAGGCAAAGACGAGTTTTTGGCCTGGATGGCCCTGCCGGCCGAAAGCGAAACACATCGCGATGAGCTGCTTTTGAAATTGTTTTTTGGGGCAAACACAACGCCTGACGAAACAATCAAACAGCTTCGATTAAAGCTCCAGCAGTCTCAAAAAAAGAGAGCTCAGCTAACGATCGTTCAAATCGATACTTTGGCGCAAATACCAGATACGCACACCCACAAGCTGTTTTGGGAGATGGCGCTAAAAAATGGATTGATGCATTACGATGCTCAAATAAATTGGCTGATAGATTCTATAAATTGTTTAGAAAACAAATTTGGAGGTAAAAATGGAAACAAAAATTGATTTTTTAAAATGGTTATCACTCAAACTTTATTTAACAAATGCCGCTATGTATGCGACAGTTGGCTTATCAATGCTTTTGCCGTTTTTGTTGCTTCAGGCGCTTGCCATGCCTCAGCTGATTGCCAGCTTTGTCGCATTTTTGATTATATCATTGTCACGCGCTTTTTTTGAAAGCATCGTCATCAACGAGTCACCAATCAACGGCTTGGCCGTGTCCAAACTCTTGACTTTATCGGTAGCAACAGCAGCAACAATGACCATTGTTATTTTTTATTTAAAAGCACCCTGCGGCAATTTTGTTATTCCACTCGCAGTTATAATTTCAAGAAAAATTGTTGGCGCGCTAAAAACTGCGCTGTGGCAAAACACCGTCAGGCTCGGATATTTTGCTGAACTTGCAACAAAATTGCAATTTAACATGACGGGAACTTATTATTTTTTTGGAGCTCTTGTCGGAATAACGTACTTTGCGTACGGAAAATATGGATTCAACTTCGCATACATCTTCCCCGCAGCATTTTTTCTTGGAATAATTTGCGAAGAGTTGTATTTTATGATTAATGTGTATGAGATCGAACCTGGTATCAACACGATGTTTAGGCTCATGGCATGGGCGGCAGCTTGCGCGATTGCATCAACTATTATCGTCATTTCAATGATGCAACTACTCGGTTGCAGCGGCCAGGTAGCCACAATCGTCGGCGTCATCTTAATTAAGTTAGTTCAGCCGCTCGGATCACGTAAATTGATTTTGGGGTTATAAATCGAAAGGATTTTTGTTATGAAAAAATTAGGACTACTGTTTATTTTGGCTGCAGCAGTAATTGCCTCGGTCATATTTACGCGATTTAAATCTACCCAAGAGCCATTTACGCTTGAATGGCGCAAAATAACGCTACAATCGTATGATGAAATGAAGCCAACATTTGAATTATTGCAAACTATATTTGTTGAAGCTTTTTTGCCTTTGATAAAACCGGATGTCTACAAGTATGATGCAAGATTTGCGAATATTCCAGCCGACAAAAAAAGCGTTGTCGATCAAAAAATCATTGAAGGCATCACGAAGTCGTTACAATCAGCGTGGTTCAAAAAAATGGATAAACTCCATGCCTACCTGCAAGACAAACACCTTCCTGCTGCGTATCTAGCAATTGCCAAAGACAGCCAAAATAAAGCGCTTGGATTTTCGCTATTCATGGAAGAACCAATTAAAGACAACATTGGTTCACGCATACTCAATATAACGCAAGGATCGCTTGAGCGCATCAGCCAAGACCATCAAGTCAACGATGAAGTGTATGTAAGCCTTTTATCTGTCGATCCTGGAATACAAAAAAAAGGCGTCGGCAAAGCTTTGTTGTTTTCTGTGCTCGATCATTGTCCGCACATTAAAACAATGTACCTAACAACTTCCGCAGGTGATTCGAATAAAAACACACAGGCGTTCTATGAACACGTAGGTTTTACTCGAATTCTTACAGGAATATTCACATCGAGCGGCGAGGAATCTGATTACGAACAGGCGGGTAAAATAGTGTATTTATACAAAAGACCCTAAAATCCTTAGCATTAAATAGTTTCTTACTACTGAATGTTGAATTTATTAATTTTACGGTATAACGTACTGCGACCAATGCCAAGAATACGTGAAGCCAAAAGCAGGTTATGATCGGTCTCTTCAAGAACAATTTCTATCAAGCTTTTTTCAAGTTCTTGAATAATCAATGGATGGATATTGCCTTTTTGGTTGCGGCCAATGCCGCTTATCATTTTTTTGACATCAGATTTTAAAAGATCATGCAAGGACATGTTCGTAAACCCTTTTTGCTTCTCATCAACGAATTATTTGAAATGACCGAGATAAAACAAATCAAGCGAATGAAACGATGATCCCATTTTAACCGCATAATCAATTTTGTACAAATCTTGGTACAAGCTGTGCAAGTACGCTGGCGAAAACGATGACCACTGCTTGTTTATAAATGCGTAAGGCAGGCCATAGCTCAACTGTTTGGCTTTGATAAAGTCTCGATTTTTCATGTATCCAACAACGTGGAATGCACGCCACACTTGATCAGCCCAAAAAGAGACCCAAAACATTTCTGGATATGTTGACTCAAGCTCTGACCAGAGCGCAAAAAATGGCTTGGGCTGCTTGTTAAAAAAATAGTTGGATAGCTGGTTAAGCGCCGGCTGAGCTCCGATGATTGGCGCAAGGTAATCAGGCAGATCATCAACCATATTTGCGCTTACAAGTTCTAAATAATTTATGAGCATGCAAACAACGTCCGGGCCAAGCTCTTTTTGCTGATCAAAAAATTGACGCGCTACGGATAATTTTTTGGAGGTAAGTCGACTACCCAAGAATTGTAGCAACAAATCAAACTCGCGAGCGGAAATAGACTGATTTATATCGATAAATTCTACCAAATCTGATTTACCAACTTCGCTTGAAGTAAAAAATGCGAGATGATGCGGGCCACTGTACTTTAAGATGTAGCCAATTAATTTATCTTTTTTGCCTTGATCGGATAAATCACCCATCCAATAAAAGTTAGACATGCCCAAAACGCTCTGTCCAAGCGTTTGTTCAAAATTATTTTTAAGAGTATCCGCGTTGATGCTTTTTTTGGGGAAAGGCAAAGCATCGATTTCGACGAGTTTATTCCATAAAAAATGAAAAAACAAAAGCTCGCAAAATCGGCCTCTGAAACAAAAAACTTTTTTAGATTCCCAAAAAGTCCGATCTATTGCTCTTTTTAAAAAATCCTCAAAATTCATTATTCCTCAACGCTTTGAGCTATAAATTTTTTAAAATATTGTTCAATTTTTGGAGCAGCTGACCACATCAATCGCTTGTATTCATAATTTAAAAAATCGCTATTTAAGACTGGATTTTTGGGCTTGGATATCAATCGATCAAAGCTGAAAGAGCGTTGTGCAACAACTTCTTTTCTGTAGTTCAAAAGCTCGCAAAACAGCTCTAATTTAACAGTTGAATGAAACAATAAAATATCTGGCGACACGTATTTCTGCACTGGATCAAGGCTTTTGATTGTAACTCGAAGCGCATAAGCTGATGATTGGCTGCTTACAACCTTGTATCCAATACGTTGAAAGTGAGACACTAGCGAATCATAAACCAAGCTTGAAATATTTTCAAAAACATTATTATTTACTGGAAGTTCAATAAAAATAGGAGTGTTTATGTGTTTGCGCATGCAATAAGTGGAACCGCTACGCCTTAGCTGACAAGCGGGAAAAAATAAAACTAGGATTGCTAAAAAAAATTTTATTACCCTTGAATTAAGGTTAAACATAGCAAATCTTATGACGTTTTACTGATTCTACTGCCAAGACTGAACATACCACCCTTTTGAGCGTAACCATTGTTTGAATAAGGCTTTTGAGCTACGGTGGACTGAACAAATTTAACGGGTGGAATGGTCTTTTTACATTCTACAATCAACTGCTGTATAGCTGTTGTTGCCATGTTTTTAAGCACATCAAACTGAGAAGCGTTAATAGTTTTTTTCTCGCATGTGCCCTGAATCTCAACTAAATTACCGCTGCCGGTCATAACAAAGTTAAAATCGGCATCAGCAGAACTATCTTCATTAAAATCAAGATCTACAGCCTCTTTTTCACCAACAACGCCAACAGAAATAGCAGCAATGCTCTCTTTAAAAACGTCTTCTTCGAAAATATTGGCACTAACCCAACGATGTATAGCTAATTCTAGAGCCAAACTTGAAGCAGTGATGCATGCAACACGCGTACCGCCATCTGCTTGCAAAACATCGCAATCAACAATAATACTACGTTCGCCAATTTGATTGAGATCTACAACGGTTCGCAAGCAACGGCCAATTAAGCGTGATATCTCGACACTGCGAGCATTGCGCTGCGCACCCGACGATTCTCGCTGAGTTCTTTGTTGAGTGGCGCACGGTAACATCGCATATTCGGCAGAAAGCCAACCAACGCGTTGCCCCTTTAAAAATTGCGGCACTGATTGCTGCAAAGAAACCGATACCATAACTTTGGTATTACCCAGCTCCAGCAACAACGAAGCATCAGCATATCCGTAGACATCGTAATTTAATTTAACAGGCCTCAGATCACTCAAACCTCGACCGTTGGATCGATTGAAACTCATCTAAATCTTTTCAAATTTTTAACTAATTAAATTTATGGCTTATCTACAACTAATTACGCCGCTCTAAAAACACGTCCTAATCAATGCTCAAAAATCAACAGACATTTTTTGCAATTTTTCAAAACTTCATTCGCAATTCAGCTCTGAATCAATGCCAGCAGGCCGCATCTTAAAATTTATCGATTTATCGCCAGAGCCGACTGGCTCTAAATTAAAAAGGGTCATATCTAATGTATGACCCTTTTTATCAATCATTTGACCATATTACTCTAATTCTGGAGAAACAAGACGTATACGATCGGTATCGCTATCATAGGCAACAACCTTAACCTGTAACGGCTCATTAATCTTGCAAATCTTGTACAAATCGTTTTGTTTTTGTCTGTTGATTGTTGAAATATGTATCAAGCCTTCTTTGCCCGGTACCAATTCAACAAAAACACCAAAATCTGCAACTCGTTTTATTATTCCAGTAAATACTGAACCAACTTTAACGTCTCCTGCTATAATTCTTATCCAACACTCTGCACGGCCAGCTGCGGTACTATCTTTTGAATAAATTTTAACAGTGCCGTCGTCTGAAATATCGATTTGAGTTGTGGTTTTAGCAATAATTTCTTTAATAATTTTACCGGCAGGACCGATAATTGCGCCAATTTTATCTTGCGGAACCTTGAAAGATATTACGCGAGGGGCAAGATCTGAAAGCTGTTTTGGCTTAACAAGAGTTTTTGCCATTTCACACAAAATATGAATTCTGGCAATTCTTGCCTGTTCTAACGCTTTTTCCATCAATTGACGAGGCAAACCTACTTTATCTTTAATATCAAGCTGAAATGCCATGATACCTGATTCAGTACCGGTAACCTTGAAATCCATTAACCCGAAACCATCTTCTTTGCCAGTAATATCAGTCAAAACGTGCATGTTGCCATCAGCATCTCGCAATGCACCCATCGCAACGCCACTGATATGACTTTTGAGCGGAACACCTGCGTCCATCAAGCCTAAGCTTGTGGAACAAACAGAAGCCATCGATGATGATCCATTAGATTCAAGAATATCTACGACAGATCTAATTGTGTAAGGAAACTGCTCTTGTGATGGTAAAACATTTAAGAATGAAGATTCTGCTAAATATCCATGTCCAATCTCTCTTCTACCAGCACCACGGATCGGCTTAACCTCACCAGTTGCAAACGGAGGAAAGTTGTAATGAAGCATGAATGAACGTTCACCAAGCCCACCAAGCAATGTTTCTGTTTTTTGTGCATCTTGACCGGTTCCAAGAATAATACTTGCTAAAGCCTGAGTTTCTCCGCGCTGAAAAACCGAAGAACCATGCGCACAAGGCAAAACACTAATTTCAGACATAATGTTGCGAACCTGATCAAGCGCTCTTCCATCAAGACGCTTAGAACGTTTTACAATCTCTTGTGGAAGCTCATCTTTTACAATGGCATCCAACAAACTAAGTATTATTGTTTTAGATATTTCTTCGGATTTAATTTGACTTTCGAAAGTCTCTACAACTTTATTTTCTAAAGCTTCAAATGCCGCATAACTTGCTTTTTTAGATGTCGAAAACAAAGGATTTAAATAATCTGTAGCAAGAACATCTTTTATTTTCTTTTTCCATCCGGCTAAATCAATACTGTTATTTAATTCAGCCTTCTTAACGCCAAGCTCTTTTTGGATATCTAGCTGCCACTGAATCTGCTTTTTGATTTCTTCATGAGCAGAGAAAAGCAAATCTATAAGTTCAGACTCTGGAACATTATTACAGTGCCCTTCAACCATGCAAATACCAGCTTGCGTTCCAGCTATCATAATATCAGAATCAGCGTCTGAAGCCTCTGAATATGGAGCATTAAATTTCCATTTACCATCAATTTTGCAAGCATGTACAGCCCCAACCGGTCCAAGAAATGGAATCTCCGATATAGTAAGCGCTAGGGAAGCACCGATCAACGCAAGTACGTTAACAGGAAATTTACCATCAAATGAGTAAACTGTGCAAAGCAATTGAACTTCATTAAAAAATTCTTGTGGAAATAAAGGACGAATTGGTCGATCAATCAGCCTAGAGGTAAGAACCTCATTATCGCTAAGCTTTCCTTCGCGTTTTACAAAACCACCAGGTATTTTTCCCACAGACGAAAAACGCTCACGATACTCAACTGTAAGCGGAAAAAAACCAAGATAATCTTGATCTTTTTTTGATGCAACAACAGTTGCCAAGACAACATTGTCTCCCGCTTTTATCCAAACAGCCCCATCAGCTTGACGAGCAAGCTTGCCAATTTCTGCTGTCAAGCCTAACTCAGGCAGATCAAAAACCTTATGCATTTCAAATACCTCGTGATTTTAATAAAAACAAGCTCGCATTACACACGAATTTCACTCACAATTTTATGCATTAATTGCCTGCATCAATTTCTCGTATGCTGATCGATCTTTTTTCGCAAGATAATTCATTAAAGAACGTCTTTGTCCGACTAATCCTAACAAACCACGTTGTGAGTGATAATCTTTAGGAAATTTTTTAAGATGCTCTGAAATTTGACTTATTCTTTCTGTCAAAAGAGCAATTTGTACTTGACTTGAACCTGAATCCTTATCATGTACTCTAAACTTACCAACCAAATTAATCTTCGTTTCTTTACTTAGCATTTTATATTAACCTCAATACCTTAAAATAGGCGCGAGCGGATTCGAACCGCTGACCCTTGCTACGTCAAAGCAATGCTCTACCAACTGAGCTACACGCCCGATTAAACCTATTTATTCAAAGAAATCTTGTCTAACCCTATTTCTAATACTTCTTCTTCACGCGCCTGTTTTTCCAATGCGGAAATATCCTCACCTATATATTTTCTTTTAAATGATTCTACACCAGTACCGGCAGGAATTATTTTACCAATTATTATATTTTCTTTCAAGCCATGTAAATAATCCACCTGGCCAACCAAGGAAGCCTCTGTCAAAACACGTGTTGTTTCTTGGAAAGATGCCGCCGATATAAAGCTTTCCGTACCAAGAGAAGCCTTCGTAATACCCATCAAAATAGGCTTCGATGTTGCTATTCTTTTTCCTTCGTTAGCCATAGCCTTATTTACAGTTTGCAAGTACAGTTTGTCTACGCGATCCCCAACAACAAAATTCGTATCACCTGGATCTGTAATTCTAACTTTACGCAACATTTGACGTACAATAACTTCAATATGTTTATCATTAATATCAACGCCTTGGAGAGTATAAATTTCTTGAACCTCTTTGACAAGAAATTTTTGCACAGCATCAGGCCCAAGGATCTTTAAAATATCATGGGCATTTGGAACACCAAATGTAAGAGAATCGCCAGCATTCACACGTTCGCCATCTTCAACATTCAAATGTCTATTTCTTGGTACACTGTACTCAAATGATTCATTTTCATCAGTTATTACCATAATTTTACGCTGACCGCGATGTACTCCACCAAATTGAACAACACCATCAACCTCACTCAATATTGCAGCATCTTTTGGAATACGTGCTTCAAATAATTCAGTAATACGAGGCAATCCACCAGTAATATCTTTAGTTTTCTTTTCCTCTCGAGGAATCTTAGCCAAAATATCTCCTGGATGTACCGCTGCATTGTTTTCAGAAATTAAAATAGCATCGGTAGGCAAATAATATCTTGCAATTTCGCCACCATCCTTATCCACAATAGATACGCATGGCTGGCGCTTTTCATCTCTTTTTCCAAGAATACTCTTGATTGATTTACCAACCGTTTCATCAAATTGTTCGTGATAAGTTACATTTTCGATTAAATCGACATACTGAGCTCGACCAGCCTTTTCACTCATAATAACTTTATAAAGATCCCACTCTGCTATTTTTTTACCCTTTTCAACAATATCTCCATCATCAACAAATAACAGTGTACCGTGTTCTATTTTAAATTCTTCAAGCTCTCGACCATCATCAGCAACTATGGCAATACTTCCTCGTCGATTAATAACAGTTAACACACCATTTCTGTTTTTAACTGCATAAACACCTTTAAAAACTATTTTACCTTTAACTTTAGTCTTAAAAGAATTTTCTTCTACAAGACCACTTGCCGTACCACCAACGTGAAAAGTTCTCATGGTAAGCTGTGTTCCTGGTTCACCAATTGATTGAGCGGCAACGATGCCAACAGCAGCTCCAACATCTATCATTTCTAACCTGGCTAAATCCATTCCATAACATTTAGCGCAAACCCCACGATTAGTTTGACATGTTAAAATTGATCTAACAGGGGCCTCAGTTACAGCAGAATCTTTAAGTAACTCAACGATGACATCATCTATCATATCGCCTTGCTTAGCAATTAGCTTGCCAGTAACCGGATCCTTTATATCATCGGCTACAATTCTACCAAAGACACGCTTTGACAATGGCGCTATTACTTCACCAGATTCCTTAAGATCACTCAAAATCACGTATCCAAGAGTTTGACAATCAATTTGCGTTATAACTACATCCTGAGCAACATCCACTAATCTACGAGTTAAATATCCAGCATCAGCAGTTTTCAACGCTGTATCCGCCAAACCTTTACGAGCTCCATGTGTAGATGTAAAATATTCAAAAACATTCAAACCTTCTTTGAAGTTTGCTAAAACTGGTGTTTCCATGATTTCGCCAGATGGCGTTGCCATAAGACCTCTCATAGCAGCCAATTGACGAATTTGCTGTCTTGAGCCTCTAGCTCCTGAATCAAGCATCATAAAAACAGGATTAAATGGCGACATTAACTTATCAGCATTAAGTCCGGCTTTTTGATCTTGTTCTTCAAGAACAGAAATCATATCATTTGTGACGGATTCTGTAGCTCGAGCCCAAATTTGAATAACTTTATTGTATCGCTCACCATTGGTTATTGCACCATCAAGATAAAGCTGCTCTGCTTTTTCGACATCATTTAAACCATCTGCAACAATTTTATGCTTAGAATCTGGAATAACAAGATTTTCCATCGTAAGAGAAATTCCACCAAGCGTTGCGTTATTAAATCCGAGTAATTTAATACTATCAAGCGCCCTAACCGTGGCTGCTGGCCCACAAATTCTATACATTTTCTCAACCAGTTTGGCCAAATCTTTTTTCTTAACAGCTTTGTTTACCCACTCAATTTTGGCACCATCAGGCAACGATTCGAATAATATTATTCGACCTACCGTTGTTTCAACAATATTTCCAGTCTTCAAACGTACTTTAATTGGAGCCTGAATATGAACTTTCTCATGTTGATATGCATAAATAACTTCTTCTGGAGAAGAAAATATTATTCCCTGGCCAGGAACATTTTTTCGAGCTTTTGTCATGAAATAAAGACCCAAAACCATATCCTGCGACGGAATTGCGAGAGGACTGCCGCTTCTAGGAGATAAAATATTCTGAGAAGAAAGCATTAATCGTGCAGCTTCAGTTTGAGCCTTCTTGCTTAACAAAACGTGGACCGCCATCTGATCACCATCAAAATCTGCATTAAAAGCGGAACAAACAAGAGGGTTTATTTTTATAGCCTTACCCTCTACAAGAATAGGATAAAAGGCTTGAATACCTAATCTGTGAAGTGTTGGAGCACGATTTAGAAGAACCGCTCTATCTTTAACAACTTCTTCCAAAGCTTCCCAAACCTCTGGCGATACCTCTTCAACCATGCGCTTTGCAACTCTTAAATTGGCAGCCAGCTCACGTTTCTGCAACTCAACATAAACATATGGCTTAAACAATTCAAGGGCCATAATTTTCGGCAAACCGCACTGATGTATCAATAATTTAGGCTCAACAACAATCACAGATCTTCCGGAATAATCAACTCTCTTACCTAATAAATTTTGACGGAATCGTCCTTGTTTACCACGTAACATCTCACTCAAAGATTTAAGCGGACGTCTATTTGATCCTCTAACCGGTTGGCCACGTCTTCCATTGTCTACCAATGCATCAACAGACTCCTGTAACATTCTTTTTTCATTTTTAATAATAACTTCAGGAGCTTCAAGCTCTATTAGTCGCTTTAAACGAATATTTCTATTTAAAACCCTTCTATAAAGATCATTTAAATCTGAGCTTGCAAAACGACCACCTTCAAGAGGTACCAACGGACGCAAATCAGGAGGCAGTACAGGAAGAACCTCTAATATAACCCATTCTGGACGAATATTGGCTTGATGCATACTCAACAAAACTTTATATCTTTTAGCAAGTCTATGCCTAATAGCTATCGATGTGGTTTGTTCGTACTCTTCTTGAACTTTTCGCACTTCAAAATTCAAATCTACCATAGCCAAAATTAATCTGATAGATTCTGCCCCCATTCCTGCTTTAAATGCTAAATCTTCAGCATGATCTCTTGTATAGTTTTCATATTCTTGTGAAGAAATTAGAGACTTAAAAGGATATGACGAATGGCTCTGATTTATAACAATATAACTATCGAAATAAATAACTCTTTCCAAATCACGAACCGTCATCGAGGTAATTAAACTTAAATAACTAGGGATCCCTTTAAGGTACCAAATATGACAAACAGGTGAAACCAAATTAATGTGGCCCATACGCTCTCGTCTAACACGTGATTGAATAACTTCAACTCCGCATTTTTCGCAAGTAACGCCACGATGCTTCATCCGTTTATATTTACCACAATTACATTCCCAGTCTTTTACAGGGCCAAATATTCTTGCACAAAAAAGACCATCTTTTTCCGGTTTCAACGTTCTATAATTAATTGTTTCAATTTTTTTTACTTCACCGTAAGAAAGAGACCTAACCTTTTCAGGTGATGCTACACTCAATTTCATAGCATTAAATTGAGTAGCCTTTATATATTCACGAAATTTTTCAAGAATTCTATTATTCACCAATCTGCTCCTTACTTAGTTTAAGAAGATCAACCTGCAATCCTAAGCTTTGAAGTTCTTTTACAAATACATTGAATGACTCTGGTATTCCTGGTTCTGGAACCGCCTCGCCACGGACAACGGCTTCATACGTTTTTATTCGACCATTAATGTCATCAGATTTTAATGTTAACATTTCTTGCAACGTGTAAGCCGCACCATATGCATACAATGCCCAAACTTCCATCTCTCCAAGACGTTGACCTCCAAATTGAGCTTTACCGCCAAGTGGCTGCTGTGTAATCAATGAATATGGACCAACAGACCTTGCATGAAGCTTATCATCAGCCAAGTGATTAAGCTTCATCATATAAATGCTGCCAACCATTACAGGTTGCATAAAAGCAGCTCCCGTACGACCATCAAACAACTGATATGCGCCAGATTCGGACATTCCCAAAGATTTTAGTAGAGGCTTAATTTCACTTTCATAATCAGCCCCAGCAAAAATTGGAGTCTTCATAGCAACGCCATTTTTAGCAGTATTTTGAGCAAGCTCATAAATACCATCTTTACCATCAGCTTTTTCAAGATCTTCTATTAAATTTTTTCCATAATATTCAATCATGCGCGATTTTATATCAACAAATGCTAAATCATTAATTTCTTCTGAAAGATTTTTGCCGATTTTTTTACCAACAAAGCCAAGAACTGTTTCCAAAATTTGCCCTACATTCATACGACCGGGTACACCAAGTGGATTTAAAACGATATCAACAGGGGTTCCATCAGCTAAATAAGGCATATCTTCCGGATTAACGATACAAGAAACCACACCCTTATTTCCGTGCCTTCCTGCCATTTTATCACCAACAGAAACATGTCGTTTATTTGCAACATACACCTTAATCATTTTTATAACACCGGATGGAAGCTCATCACCTTTTCTAAGTTGATTAATTTTATCAATTTTTAATGCAGCTAAAACATGTTGTTGATTTGAATACATTTCTTTCAATGTATTCAAATCAACATTAATCTCTTTATCCTGTACAATAAGATCGAAAAGCTGATCCACGTCCATATTATTAAGCTGAAAACTCTTTAATATTTCTTTTTTAGATCCATTAATAATGCTTACGCCAGAAAGCATTTCAATCAATTTTTCTTTAATACCAACTCTTAAAACACCAACGTGATGCGCAAAATTATCTTCAATTCTCAATGTTTCAGATTGAACGATTTCTTTGTAACGTTTATCTTTTCTTATTCCACTTCTAGAAAACACTTTTACATCAATAACCGTACCTTCAACTCCAGGCGGAACTCTCAATGATGTATCTCTAACTTCTCGAGATTTTTCACCAAAAATTGCACGCAATAATTTTTCTTCTGGAGAAACTTGAACATCTCCCTTTAATGTAACTTTTCCTACAAGAATATCTCCAGGCTTGACCCTCGTGCCGATTCTTACAACACCATCGTCATCTAACGCTTCCAATGTTTTTTCTGAAAGATTTGGAATGTCTCTAGTTATTTCTTCTGCGCCAAGCTTAGTTTCTCGAGCTTCAACTATAAATTCCTCGACATGAACAGATGTAAACACATCATCAGCAACCATTTTCTTGCTTATAACTATAGCATCCTCAAAATTATATCCTTGCCATGGCATAAAAGCGACTAGAACGTCGTTTCCTAACGCAAGCTCTGCATTATAAGTTGCAGCACCTGATGCAATAACATCACCCTTATTTACAGTTTCACCAACCTTTACAATTGGCTTATAATCAATCCAAGTATTATGACTCGAGCGACCAAATTTTTTAAGCGTATAAATTTCAACAGGCCTTGTAACTAAATCAGATGAATTTATCGTTTTAAAATCCACACGTATTATAATTTTATCTGCAGACACATAATCAACAACCCCTGAAGATCTAGATTTTATGACAGCTCCCTCTAAGGCTCCAACTTCTATTTCCATTCCAGTACCTATGAGTGGCGCCATACACTTTACAAGAGGAACTGCCTGTCGTTGCATGTTGGAACCCATAAGTGCACGGTTGGCATCATCATGTTCAAGAAATGGAATCATGGCCGTTGGAACAGAAAACAACAAACGAGGAGATGCATCAATAAACGAAACATTTTCTTTATTAACAGTAATAATATTTCCGTTTTTTCTGGCAAAAACTTTAGTTTCTGACATTTGATTTTTATTATTTAATTTAACAGTAGATTGAGCTATAGTCTCACCAAGCTCCTGGAAGGCATCAAGATAAAGAACTTGATTTTGGACAACACCATCTAGAACCGGTCTATACGGTGTTTCAATAAAACCAAGGTCATTAACACGTGCATAAGTTGAAAGCGACGAAATAAGACCAATATTTTGTCCTTCAGGTGTTTCGATTGGACAAATTCTACCATAATGAGACGGATGAACATCTCGAACCTCAAATGTCGCTCTTTCTCTTGTAATGCCACCAGGCCCAAGAGCTGAAAGTCTTCGCTTATGAGCCATTTCAGCCAATGGATTTGTTTGATCCATAAACTGAGACAACTGTCCTGTGCCAAAAAACTCACGTAAAACAGCCGCAAGAGGTTTAACATTCAAAAAATCATACGGCATCATAGCTGCATAATTTTCTTGTAGCCTAAAACGTTCTTTTACAATTCTTTCTATTCTTGCAAAACCAACGTACATTTGTGATTGTAAAAGCTCTCCAACTAAACGAATTCCCCTATTTCCAAGATGATCAATATCGTCGATTTCACCTTCGCCTCGTTCCCTAAGTCCAATTAAATACTTTAATGTGGCAATAATATCTTCTTCTGTCAGATACGTAATACTCGAATCAATGGCAAGACCAAGCTTGCGATTAATTCTCGCTCTACCAACGATAGTTAAATCATAAAATCTTGAATTATAGAAAAGATTTGATATATACTCTTCCATAATTTTTAGAGTAGGAATATCGCCAGGCTTTAATTTATTGTAAGCTTCCTTAAGAGCGTCTTCACGTGTTGTTATGTTATCGTGTAACAACGTTAAAGCCATTGTCGGCTGAACAACATATCCATAAGATTTTATTACTTCAAAAGATTTAACACCTATAAAAATACTATCCAGCAATTCTTCTGTTATAAAAGAGCCTTGGCTCAACAAAATTTCACCTGTTGACTTATCAATAACATCCTTGGCAACAACCTTGTTAATCAATGTGCTTTTTCTGATAGATAAATTTTTTACTCCACTTTTGAATAATTTATCTATAACTTGCTTTGTTATTCTTTGTCCTACACTAAATTTTTTTTCAAGATCCTTTGGCAAAGAATCAGCCTCAAGGCGCTGTCCAATGAGATGATCATTAACGGCCTTAAAAAACTTTCCAGACTTAACGTCTATTTCTTCAAAATCGTAAAACTTGGAAAGTATTGTATTTCTGTCAAAACCAAGAGCTTGCAAGAAGGTTGTAACCAAAATCTTTTTCTTTTTATCGATGCGAACATAAATAAGATCATTATGATCAAATTCTATATCAATCCATGAACCACGTGCTGGAATTACGCGAGCAAGTTGATATGGTTGTCCCCTAAAATCTTTATTTTTTCTGCTAGTTGTAAAAACAACACCAGGAGCTCGATGAATTTGACTAACAACAACTCGATCAACACCATTAATTAAAAAAGTTCCCTGACTACCGAGTTTGAAAATATTTTCTTGATCCTCATATAAATCAACCATAACCGGTAAGTCACAAAAATAAACATCCTGCTCTTTGATATCGCGAACAATTTTCTTAGATGTTTCCGGATCAACATCCCAAGTCAATAATTGCATTTTAACTTTTAGAGGCAATGTATAAGTTTTTCCGCTATATCTGCACTCATCAACAGGTGAGCCAATTTTTATAGTTACACGCGAAAAACACTTTTTACAATGAATATATACAGCAGCATCCTTATTGCAAAAAGAACATTTATTTGTATTTTGCAGTAATCCAACGCCATTTTTTTTGCAAGACTTACATTGCCACTTATACCTGTTTTCAATTCCTGTTAACTGCCCGCAAATACAAGACCAGTCTCCAAGTTCATAATTTACATATTCCAAAGATATACGATTATCATGCTCAATTGGAAAAGTGTCCCTAAAAACTTTTTCTAAACCAATATTCTTTCTTTCTGATGGCAAACAATCTAACTGTGCAAAATCGTTAAAAGATTTAGATTGAACTTCAATAAGATTGGGTAAATAAACAACCTCTTCAATCTTACTAAACGACTTCCTGAATAAACCTTTACCTCTTCCATATTGAGACATTCAAACGCTCCTAACAAAAAGATTAGAAAATCTAACAGACCCCTAACACACAGTTGAATAAAAGAACGAAACAGATTCCGTTTTAAGTCAAATAAACATCAAGCTTAAAACGGAATCTATGCAACTTTAAAAAACAATGCACGCAATCAACTAAAATTAAGACAACTCTACCCTTGCGCCAGCTTCTTCAAGCGTTTTCTTAATTTTTTGTGCATCTTCTTTTGTAGCAGCTTCTGCTACAACAAACGGCACATTTTCAACTGCCTCTTTTGCGGCACCTAAAGCAAGTGTCGTAACTGTTCTAAGCGCTTTTATTACTTTAATTTTATCTGAACCGGAATTATTAAGAGTTACTTTATATTCACTCTTTTCTTCTGCTTGAACAGAAACCGGAGCCGCCACAGAAGCAGCTACAACAGGAACAGCTGCCGTCACACCAAACTTATCTTCTAAGGCTTTTACAAGTTCGGCTAATTCCATAACAGATAATTTGCTTATATCTTCCACTATCTTTGTTAATGTTACTGACATGAAAACTCCCTTACTAAAATTTAATTATTATCGCCACTTTTATTTCGGTTAATATTTAAGACAAAAACTCAACAATTGAACTAGTCTATAAATCATTAATATATTATTAATATTACACCAAAAATTAACTTTTTATTCTACAATTGTTGAGTTTTTTCTTTAACTGCACTCAAAACTCTAACTAACGCGGACATTGGAGCTTGAATTGTACCAATAACCATAGATAAAAGCACATCTTTTGGTGGCAAAGATGCAATAGTATTAATTTCTGCCAAACTTAAAACTTTAGACTCAAATACCCCAGACAGAAGCTTTAACGACTGGTTTTCTTTGGAAAAATCCACAATCTGTTTTGCAACAGAAAAAGCCTCATTTGGAGCAAAAATTAAACCAACCTGATCTTTTAAATTCAATTTAAAACCATCAATATTTACAACATCATTTGTTGCGATTTTCATCAATCTAGCTTTTGTTACTTTAAATTTTCCTCCGCACTTACGCAAATGCTTACGTAACGACTGAAGATTGGAAACCGTCAACCCTCTATAATTCACCAAAAAAACAGCTTGTGACTTTGAAAATAAATCTTTAATTTCCGCCACAGCCATTTCTTTTTCATGCCGATTCATTTTAGAATCCTCTCAAAACGCCATTGCTAATTTTCATCCGGATTAATACTTACACCAACACCCATAGTAGATGAAAGGGTAATTTTTTTAATAAATTTACCCTTTGACGTAGCCGGCTTTGCACCATGTAGCGATTTTACCAAAGCCATAAGATTTTCTTGTAATTTATCAACCCCAAAAGAAACCTTTCCGAATGGCGCATGCAAAACACCACCCTTATCATTTCTAAACGAAAGACGTCCCTTTTTCAAATCACCAACAATGTTCGCAACTTCAAAAGTGACTGTTCCAACTTTATTATTTGGTAGCAACCCACGAGGTCCCAGTATTTTCGCTACCTTTCCGACCAAACCCATTAAATCAGGAGTAGCTACAGCTACGTCAAAATCCATCCAACCAGATTCAATCTTATTAATAAGATCTTCAACACCAACATAATCAGCTCCAGCTTTTTTGGCGGCAGCTTCATAGTCACCTTTTGCAAAAACCAAAACTTTGATTTTTTTGCCAGTACCGTTAGGGAGAAGAACAGAACCTCTTACAGTCTGTTCACCCTTCGAAGCATCTATACCAAGAACAATGTCAGCATCTACGGACTCATCAAATTTAGCAGTAGCGTTCTTGATTACAAAATCCAAAGCCGATTTCCAAGACGTTACACCTGTTTTGGACAATTTTTCTTCCGCCGCTTTATGTTTTTTCCCTGTATTACTCATGACAAACATCCACTCCAGTTAAGTATTTCTATTTGCTTTACTGCACCCAAATTTGAGCAGGCACAATCAACACTAATCAATAACCGTTAAGCCCATGCTGCTGGCACTACCTGCAACTATTTTTTTTGCAGCCTCAAGGTCAGATGCATTAAGATCAACTATTTTAATTTTCGCAATTTCTTCTATGGAGCTCCACTTAATTGTTCCAGCTTGATCTTTACCAGGATTACTAGATCCCTTTGAGACATTCGCCCTCTTTTTTAATAATTCCGAAACAGGCGAAGTTTTTAAGATAAAATCGAATGTTTTGTCTTTATAAATAGTAATCAAAACCGGAACCGTTTCCCCTTTTCTACTCGTAGTAGCAGCATTAAACTTTTTGCAGAAATCCATAATATTTACACCATGTTGTCCAAGAGAAGAACCAACTGGAGGTGCAGGAGTTGCAGCTCCAGCCTGCAATTGCAATTTTACATTTGCTTTAATTTCTTTAGCCATTGAAAGCCTTTTCCTAATTTAATTCTACTTTTTAACTTGATCGAAACTTAATTCAACAGGGGTCAATCTACCAAAAATACTTACCAGTATCGTAATTTTTTCACGATCTTCATCAACTTTATCAATCCCACCTACGAAACCAGAAAATGGACCGCTGACGATGTGAACTTCATTTCCCACTGCAAACATCGACTTTTCTTCTGAAACCGCAACTTTTCCTGACATTTGAGAGAATATACGATCCACCTCTTTATCAGACAAAGAAACCGGACTACCCCCACCAAGAAAACGCGTCACACGTGGACTCGACGAAACCAACCGAAAAGACTCTCCTGTCATTTCCATTTGAATCAAAAGATACCCTGGAAATATTTTTTCTTTTTTATCTTTATTATCTGTAAAAAAGCTAACCAGCTCAACTGTTGGCACCAGTATTTGACCAAACAAATCCTGAAGACTTTCCTCGACAACTCTTTTATCTAGGTCAGCCTTAACTATATCCTCAAAACCTGTATATACTTGAACAACGTACCAACGCTTCATTGTAAACATCCGCCCAAATAAACTAGCCGACCAACCGCTTCAAAAGCGCACTAAACATAGCATCCATGAAACCCAAAATCAACGCAAACACCAAAACAATTATACACACAATTATAGTGGTTCCAATCAATTCATCTTTTGTAGGCCAAGTAATTTTTTTTATCTCAGCTTTTACCTCACTTACAAATGTCACCATCTTATTCATAAATAATCCTCAACGCCAACTAGCTGGCAGGCCAGGAGGGATTCGAACCCCCAACCCGCGGATTTGGAGTCCGCCGCTCTACCAATTAGAGCTACTGGCCTAGACTCCTTTTACTTAGTTTCTTTGTGGTCAGAATGCTTACGGCACTTTGAACAATATTTACTCAGACCAAGCTTTCCATAAACTCGTTTCTTAGAAACACGCTTGCTGTAATTCTTCATCCCGCAACCCTTGCATTCCAAATGAATAATCGTTCTATTCTTTGCCATCGCTGTGAACCCTATAAAACCTTAAATCTCAAACTATAAAACTCAACTTCAACAGATCCCCAAAACCAAGCTTTGGAGCCCGCGACCGGGCTTGAACCGGTGACCTCTCCCTTACCAAGGAAGTGCTCTACCAACTGAGCTACGTGGGCCTTTAAACCCATGGAGCTGGCAACTGGACTCGAACCAGCGACCTGCTGATTACAAATCAGCTGCTCTACCAACTGAGCTACGCCAGCACATCTTTTGGAGCGGGAAACGGGTCTCGAACCCGCAACCTACAGCTTGGAAGGCTGTCGCTCTAGCCAATTGAGCTACTCCCGCACTAAAACTATGTCAAAATAATTTTAAACTCTAAAAGTTTAAGCTCGGGCAAAATTATTATATCGCAATTTTGCTGTATATCAACCACTTTTTACACAACACTCTATGATGTTTACTCCAAGAACCGCCTCGTTTGCTCAAAACAAATGGTGGGGAGAGTAGGATTTGAACCTACGAAGGCTTAGCCAACGGATTTACAGTCCGTCCCCTTTGACCGCTCGGGAATCTCCCCATGCCAAACCTATTTTCTCAAACTTCAATCATTTGTAAGTATTTACAAAAACTATAAATATGATAGTGACTTTGATAAAGTTTTCAACTTTTTTTTGCAAAAATTATTCACAATTAAAGATTAGAGCATTCAAAACATCGCACAGATCTAATAGTTGAAGAATAAAATTATTTTTTCACAAAAATAGCCAGCCAACGCCTTCGCCCATGCATGTCGTTATATATTTCAAAATTTTCATAATTTAAATCTTGTAGCAACGTTTCAATAAACCATTGCGCCGGCCCAATCTCAAGAACGATACTTGGAATATCGGATGAATAAATATTTAAATATTTAGAAGCTTGCAACAATATTGTTTCATAAAACTTCATTCCAGCATCACCTGCAACAAGCGCATTTTTATCTTCCCAAAGCCGCACATCCGCATCTAAGCATACATACTCATCAGCTGATAAATACGGCGGATTGCTGACAATCAAATCACACGTAAAATTTTCAGGCAAATTTTCAAACATGTCTGATTGTATAAATTCAATGTTATTCAATTGATTTTCAATTTTATTTAACTTACTAAGATTTATGGCGTGCTCAGAAATATCTATTCCAAAAACATGCGATTGATGGAATGCCTTTGCAACCGCAAGACCAATGCACCCGGAGCCGCAGCACAAATCCAGTACGGAAAAATTTTTTTTGCCCGCAACTTTTAGAACCGAAATCAGCCAACAAACCCATTCTTCAGTTTCTGGTCTAGGAATTAAGACAGGAGGCTCAATCAAAATATTCAAATCACAAAATGGAACATACCCCAATATGTAGGACAGTGGCTTATTTTGAACAACTCTTTGATCAAGCAATAAAGCAAATTTATCGGCCTGTTCACAAGGAATCTTGGCATACTTATCCAACAACAATTCTGACCGATTTTTCCCAGTAATATGTTGCAAAAGCCACCACGCTTCCTGCTCAGCCAACATTTTGTCGCCACACGTCAACAAAAGTTGCGAATATGCATCTTTTAGCAACTCTGATATCATGCAATTTTTCATACTATTTCTCGCTCAAAGCTATTCGTATAATAACCCTTTTACGTACTCAACATCGTCAAAGCGCTTTAAATCCTGCAGCTGCTCGCCATAAGTTGTGTACAAAATAGGAATCTGCAGCTTCTGAACCACAGCAAAAACAATCCCGCCCTTTCCGGTCCCATCAAGCTTGGTTAACACCGTTCCATTCAATTTTACCGACTGCTCAAAAACCTCTGCCTGTCGCAAAGAATTCTGTCCAAGCATAGAATCGATTGTAAGCCAGGTACTGATATCCTCGCCAGGAATTTGCCTTTCAATAATTTTACGAATTTTTTCAAGCTCTTTCATCAGATTTACTTTTGTTTGCAATCTGCCGGCTGTATCGATGATTATGTGATCAAAATTTTCATCTTTAAATTTTTTGCAGGCATCAAAAATAACCGATGCTGGATCTTGATTTTCTTTACCCAAAAACACAGGAATATCTATCCGATTTGCCCACTCAGTCAGCTGTTGTGTCGCAGCTGCCCGAAACGTATCTCCGGCCACCAAAATAACCTTTTTGCCATCACTTTTAAGAAGGTTTGCATATTTTGCGCAAAAAGTTGTTTTGCCGCTACCGTTGACTCCAACCATCATCAACACTCGTGGAGCATGGTTAGTGGCGTTTGTAGACAACTGAACAAGCAACAGTCGCTCAAGCTCGATCTTAACCTCATCCATTGTTTTAATTTTTGCATCTTTGATATCGACTCTCAAACGGTCAATAATTTTGTTGGTAGTTTCAACGCCGGTATCTGCAGAAATAAGCAAAACTGACAACTCATGCAAAAACTGCTCATCAAGACTTTGCCTAGAAAAAATCGAGCTAACCTGCTGCGTAAAAACATTATAAATTTTTTTAATTTTATCTTTTATAAAACCAAACATTTCAGCTCCATATTTTAACCGTTTTGCTTGTACCACTTTAAAAATTTATTTAAAGCTTTAATTCGATATAGATACTGCTCGCCACACGGCATACCGCGCAATTTTGCATAAGTTTGCTGCTCGCCGTCTGGAACAAAAAACGCATCGTACGGAAGCTGTGGATGAGCGTTAGAAGTATCAGGCTTTATCAGGTAACCATCGCATCTGCCCTCAAACACGTGATAATCTGTTGGGCCTGAAATATAAATCATGTACAACAAAAAATAGGCCCTGTCGCCTACGTCAAACAGCCGCTTAACACCTTCAAACTTAATACCTTGTGAAACAAATTTGGAAAGAGTACCTGGAAATTTATGGTACCGTTCAAAATAAATCGCTGCATCATCAAGCAAAAGAGGCTTCCCTGTCAATGCCCATGCCTTTTTTGCTTTGTCTACAGCAATTTCAAGCTGGTCATCGGACTGAATCTCTTGAATGTCTAGCGCAGACTTTATCAATTCAATCTCTGGGGCGTACTTTTGAGCATGCCCGTAAACCTCATCAAACTTGCCGTTATTTGTTGTAACGTAATAAATTTTATTTTTCATAAATTCCACATAAAAACTCTTCATACAGCTATTATAAAGGCTTTAAATCAGATAACAAGATGAAATTTTTAAGCCTGGGTCCACGCTTTCGCGAGGACGACGGAATGATACATTGTCATTTCATCGAAAAACCAATCCAGTACCCACTTTGTACAACCGTCATTCCCGACTTGATCGGGAATCCAGACAAAACATTCACCCCACAAACTAGATATGCACCATTTTTAGTAGCTGCTTGAAACACATAAACATAAAACTGCGTCAAATTCGAGAAAAATATTTTAAATCTCTTGCAACATCTTGGATATCGACTTCCAAGCAAAGACGCGTCCCTGCTTATGAACAACATCATCAGATCCACCGTATACAACGTAAGATTGAACTTCGCGCTGATCAGTAATTTTTTGCCAATCAATCAACCCTTTAAAAAAATCGGACCCCACAGTTTTGCCAGCCTTAACTTCAATCGGAATGGTGTGCCCGAGAGACTTTTCGATAACACAATCAATTTCATGCCCCTGCACATCACGCCAAAAATAGATCTGCGGGGCTAGCCCTCGATTAAAACTGTATTTAAATATTTCGCTGACAACAAACGATTCAAAAATCGCGCTTTTGAGCGGATGAAGATAGAGCTCTTCTGCCGTCCTGATGCCCAAAAGCGAGCATATCAACGCCGTGTCATAAAAGTATAATTTGGGGCTTTTTGTAACGCGTTTATTAAAATTATTGTGATATGGCGCCAATAATTTAATAACAAAGCTTGTCTCCAGCACACAAATCCATTCTTTGGCGGTATGCGGACTTATATCGCAATCACGCGCAAAATCGGCATAATTTAATAGGTTGCCAACACGCGCGGCGCAGAGTTTCAAAAATTTTTGGAAAGTAAGAACGTCGGTTATCTTCAGCACCTGTCGCACATCCTTTTCAACGTACGTGCTCACGTAGTTTGCACACCATCGCTCAACGTCCATTTCCTGTGAATATAACCGAGGATAAAAGCCCTTGATTAGCTGCGATTCAACATCCTGGGCAAGTAGCCCTTCGTCAGCCAGCTCGTTCACAGAAAGTGGCAGGAGCGTCAAAAGAGCGATCCGCCCGGCCAATGTTTGCGTTATTTTTTCATACATCAAAAAATGCTGTGATCCAGTTAAAATAAAAAACCCCGGACGATGTCGCTGATCGATTATCCCCTGCATGTACGAAAGCAGCTCTGGCACCTCCTGAACCTCATCAATTATAACGCCAGGCCGCTGAGAAAACGACCCCAAAAACCCGCGTGGGTCGTCCTTGGCCATCGTTCGTTTATCGATATCTTCCAGCGAAACATACGCATAATCCGGAAACGCAGCCTTCACCAGCGTCGATTTGCCCGACTGCCGCGGCCCCATGACCGCCACAGCCGGAAATTGCTTTGCCACGCTCAATAATTCAGTAAACAACTCTCGCTTAATCATCATTTTAACCCTCTCAAATAAACGCTTTGTAAAAAATGCACCCGTATTGCATATTTTACACGATTTCTTGAAAAAGTCCAACAGATCGACTAAACTCCGCATATTTGTGGTATGCAATCTAAGCCTGGGTCCCCGCTTCCGCGGGGACGACGTGATGTAAGCGCGTGAGTTATGACACCGACTCGATAACTTAAACCTGGCGCAATGATAATTTAATTAACGTGTGAATGTTGAGTCGTCATCCCCTTGAAAAAGGGGATCCATCCCATGCGCCAAAACGCCCATATTCTGGGCCATACATCAACACCGGCAATCAAAACACACGACAGCATCGGCGCTAACAAGAAAATGACAAATTTTTAGGTGCCGCGTACCGCACTCGATTGGGTCGCAGCAGGCGAATGACTTTTTTGGAAACTGCAAAAAACGGGTGTGTGTTTGTAGAAGAAAAAGAAGGGTGCCGATTCGGCACCCTTCTTTTTCTTCTTGCATTGGATTTCGTCGACCTATTTCGGATCTTCACCAAAAAGTGTGTTCGGATTTTCATCTAATATACTTAAATCAGGATCAGTTTCTTCCGTCAACGCTGTCTCTGGCACAGGTGTTGTAGTTTTTGAAAGTGGTTGTTGTAATAGTTTTGTTAAATCCGCTGCTCGCGCTTTTCTTGCAGTCTCTTCTTCCGTCAACGCTGTAGATATTTTCAATAAGTATGACTGTATGTTCGAAAACACATCAATTATTAATTTTTTCAATGCCTTACTTATGTCCTTCGATTTGTTGACGTAATATTTAAGCAATTCAACAAGCAATTTCGCGCGATCATGGTTTTCTTCTTGTTTTGCCTGAGCAATTAGCACTGCCGAGCCGATAATCAATGGATCAAGATGCTCAAAATCAGACCAGCTTATGTTATATGTGCTCGCAAAATTGTCACTCTTAAACTTATTAAATATTAATGTATCCGCACCCGAATCGCCCGGGCTACTCAATACCTTTTTATAAATACCTTGAATAACATCATTGTTAGTATGAATCACGTTTTCATGCTTTAAGCACAGCCAAAACCAAGCTTTTTGCGCGGCCATGAACGCTTTGATGTTCATTTGCGCGGCATGCCTGAAAATGGAAATGTTTGCTATAATCTTTCGCTTGCCTTCTTCATTTAACGTGTCTTTTCTCCACAATTCGCCCAAAGCCTTGACGTTATTTAACAAATTCTCGATTACAGGCTCACCATCACCATCATTACGTACGTCTTTAATCATCTGATACATCATCTTCTGATTCATGCAATATTCTAATTGCAGACGTACTTCATTTATCTCAACTTCGACGCGTTTTTTTAATTCATCACCAAAACACGACTGCGAGGCCAAAACGCCCGCCAGCAGCACAAATGTTATGTTTTTAATTATTTGCATAATTTTCTCCGTTTAATTTAAATCGTTAAGTTCACTCATTCGCAGCAACTGGCACTATTTCGACACCTTGTTTTTGCGCTACATCAACGTGTCTAGCAATATTCAGATCCAACTCAGCAACACGCATTTGCAGCTCCAGCAGCGTGTAATAAATGTAGTACTGCTTTGCATGTTCTGGATCTTGCCGCCAACAGCTAATTATTTCTCCTAATAAAAAAGCTCCCAAAATCGAAGCTCCGCCCTTAATTAAACCAAGCAGGCTTGAAGCTTGCAACGCAGTCCAAAGAAGCATCAAAACCGATAACCCTTTCGCAAAGACAGCGGTAGCGATAGGCATAGCTTTACCGTCAACAAAACCTGCAACAAAACCTGCAACGGATCCGTACCAGGCCTTGACCGATTCAGGAATCATGCCTCCTGCTTGAGTAAATAATTTGACAAAGACCTCGCCCAAATTTGCCGATCTAATCGTAGAAACAAATCCTGCAATGATGTCTTTTGCTTTATCTGCGCCCCAGCTGGCACCAGACATAAATTTTAAGTAAGTAGGGTTCTCCACAATTTTAGCAAGATACAGCGTTATCATCGTCGAATCGATATTTGTAAAATACTTGATAAAAGCAGAATTGTTGAGCATCTCTAAAAACGCAGTCGAATTAGTTTGCGCAAATTTGGTAAGAGCAACTACAAATGCAGAATTTTTAAATCTGGCAAAATATGCTGCATATTCAACTGCTTGAATCTTAGCCACAAGAGCCGCAATCGCCGGATATTGCGCTGTAAGGCTGCTTAGATATGTAGACACCGCAGTGACCGCACCTGGCATTACTGCTACATAAATAATCGGCAAAACAACTGCAATCACCAGCATTTTCATCATCACGCCTCCAGCAACACGCCACCTTGCGCTACTCAGCTCCTTGCTGGCAAGATCGCCAATGCCGACAGTGTAAAGCTCCGCAGAAAGTGTGCGTAAAGATTTCAAATTGACAAGTGTTGACTGATCAATTTCAGGCGCAGACTTTGTGCCGCCAGCATCACCAGGTTTAAGATCTGCCATGTAATACTTAGACCTAAAGAACTGCTTGTTTACATCCAAAATCTCTTTGGCTATGTTTATTGTTGCCTGTTTTTTATTTGATTTTTTAGCAAGCTCTTCAGTAGTAAACCCTCCTCTACGGCTTAATACGTCTCTTATACTTTGTTTTACCATTGCAATTGCATCTTCTGTTCCACGTTCAGGTTTCGCAATAAAATCCAATTTGTATACGTCGTCAACGACAGAGCCAATATCCCCAGTCAGATCCATCTTGCTAAGCTGATTTTCAAGATACTGGAGTCGATCTTTAGTTGGATTATGATGCGTATCTAATTCCAAAGGCACCTCCGGCTCTACCAGTATGCGAGTGAGAGCTTGATATCGCCCGACGTAATTTATGTAACCGTCAAACCACATCGGATACTTAGAATATATGTCTGGATCACTGATTGCCTTAAGTCTAAAATTATAAAGCGTTTCAGCATCGTACAAGTTCTGCTTGTTACCCCGCTTCATGCGTCTAAGCTTGGGCTCAATGATTGGCTTTAGCTCATTCAAAACAATTTTTGTGACCAGCTTGTCTTGATATGTGGTTGATTGCGGATATTTGCGCCAAAAAATCACCCACCCACGTTTTTTTTCCGTATATAATTTATACAGATCTTCCGCCACTTTAATTTTTAAATATTTTGCCTGCATCGGTGTTATTAAATACGCATCAGTAACGTGAGATGGCATAGCCAAAACATCGATTTTCAGGAAAGCGGCATTAACTGCCTCAAAAAAACCATCTGGAAGATTAACCGCTGGGGTTGATGCAGATGATGAAGGTTCTTCAACATATTCTGGTGTATCTTTTGGTAGTTTCCAGCCTCTAATACGATTAAGTGCTAGAATAATCGCACTGACAGACTTTTTTAATTCGGTAAAATCTCCTGTGGTCACGGAGCGAGCCATTAACTTAATGTCTTTATCAGAACAACTCGTTATATTTTTGATATTAAGCAGAAACAACTTTTTCATCTGACTCGACATGACCTCCGTCACAGGCTGCGCAGACTGGCACAACAAAACAGCGGCCAGCAGCGGAATTATCTTTGTAAATCTCATGAATCTCCTTCTTCAGAACTCCACACCACAAAATTTTACAACTGAATAATATTTTATAAAAATAAGATTCATGAAATCAATATTTTTTAGAATTACGCAACGTCGTTATTGATTTTAATGTGGGTCCCCGCTTTCGCGAGGACGACATGGCGTGAATGCGTATATTGACGTGAATGCGCTTGCTACTGTCATCCCCTTGAAAAAGGGGATCCAGAAATACGGCTTAGAATATGTACACCACATTAGCAAAACACCGCATATTTTGTGATATACGTTAAGATAGACGCGCGTAACGCCCTAGTACATCGGTGCTAGCAAGAAAATGATAATTTTTTAGATGCCGCGTACCGCATTCGATTGGGAGCGGCACGCAGAGAGAATTTTTTGGAAATTGCGAAAAACGCCTGCTTAAATTTGGGAAACTTTTTTGATCGCCTCTTCGGCCTCAAGATAGTCCTGGATTGCGTGGTGTACCTTGTCTAGGTGGCTTTGATTTAAAGTATTTTTGATGCCGATACATTTCATACCAGCGGCTTTGGCTGCAGCAAACCCAACAAGCGAGTCCTCAAAAACTATGCATTCTTCAGGAGTTGCTCCAAGCTGCGAAGCAGCATGCAAAAATAAGGCTGGATCTGGCTTTGCAATGTTGTTTACATCAGCCACGCAGTACATATTTTTACCAAAAAATCGCTCGAACTGTAGCTTGCTTGAAATTCTGTTTAAACTTAATTTGTCTGCATTTGTTGCAATGCTTGTTGGAATATTGACCAGCTGAAGCCTTGAATGAAACGACTCAAAACCCTCTATAAATTCGAGATGTTTATCAAAATATTCATGCGCCAAAGCAACCTTGCGGTCAAGCAACTCTTGCGGAGATTGCTTTAATCCAAAATTTTCTTTTATGAAACGGCAAGAATATTCCATCCCCACGCCGGAAAGCGACTGAAGTTGGCTTTTTTGCTCATCGCTAAGAGTACTGATGCCGCATTCGGCAAGCACGTCGACGACAACTTTTCCCCAGATATGTTCTGTTTTTACGATTGTACCGTCCATATCGAAAATGACGGCTTTAACCCTGTGTTTCAAGTCATTCATAATTTATCCCCCCCCTGACCCTAATTTTCTAAATCTTTAGTCTCGAGCTTATAATAATCATATTCCAATCCACATGTACATACTTTTAATAAAGCTTACATTAACCGCATTATTTGTCAATTTGAAAATATAACGCGAAATTTATCGCAAAATCAGCAATTTCAAACTAAGGCCAAACAGGCAATCCACAATAATCAAAAAATCCAGCATTAATACAGCAAAATTGGCCTCCAGTAGCATAATTTGCATGCCAAAGTTGCAAGTTATGATTTTTTGATTAGTATTGAGCATATCGACAAAATATTCCAAACGACGATCAAAAATAAAGGCGATACAACGCCGTTATTGTCATCCACTTGAAAAAGGGGATCCAGGAATACAATTATGGATCCCCGCTTACGCGAGGATGACGTGGTGCTGCTGTAAGGCAACATTCTTGGTGGTTATTAGAATATTTGCACTATCGTTACGATTAAGAACCATGGCTGAGGGCAAAGATGCAACATCTTGGAATAATTCCCGATGGGAATAGGCGTTGGGCAAAGCAAAATAAATTGCAAACTATTTTGGGACACCAAACAGGCGGAAGTGCTGTAAAGGCCGCTATCTATGCGTGTCTTGAAAAAAACATCCGGTACCTTTCGATTTATACCTTTTCACTGGAAAACTTTAATCGCAGCGAAATCGAAAAAGAGTATCTTTTTAATTTAATTCCAGAAGAATGCAAAAAAACATTACCAGAATTAATCGAAAAAAAGGTTCGCATCAAATTCATCGGAGATAAAGATTATTTTCCCAAAAACGTGATTCCAAGCCTTTTCGAGCTCGAAGAACAAACTAAAAACTTTGACGCTCTGATCGTAAATTTTTTGTTTTGTTATGGCGGCAAACAAGAAATTATTGCAAGTATCAAAGACGTGATAACTAAAGTAAAAAATGGGGAATTAAGCATCGACAACATTGACGAAAACGTCATAAAATCATCGCTTTGGTGCGGAAACATTCCAGATCCAGACCTGATTATTCGAACTGGAGGCGTATCACGTTTGAGTGGTTTTCTTACATTTCAATCAGCTTACAGCGAGTTAATATTTTTGGACTATTTTTGGCCAGAAGTCACAAAGGACATAATAAAAGGCTGTATTGAAAAATATGATCAAATACCAAGAAATTTTGGAAGGTAAACTTTTTATGGAACGCAGGGTTACAATTCTTGGCGCTGGCGCATGGGGCACCGCAATTGCAAATCATCTATCGCAAAACAACGTAGAAACGATGCTGTGGTGCTTTGAGGCTGAAGTTGCGCAAGAAATCGAAATTCAAAAAACTAACAATCGATATCTTCCAGACATAAAACTGCAGCACAACGTCAAAGCAACAACAGACCTTTCAGCCGCCTTAAGTTTTTCAGAATTTATCGTGGAAGCCATACCAGTCAAACACCTGCGCAACGTACTCACGATGACCAAGCAACACATAAAGCATGAACACAGGTGGATAATGACCAGCAAGGGCATTGAATCCGACACGTTTATGCTTCCATCAGAAATTTTACGTGATGTTCTTGGCTATCAACCAAATGTTTCCGCGTTGAGTGGCCCAAATTTTGCAAAAGAATTAATCCAAAAAAATGTAACTGCCGCCGTGATTGCAAGCAAAGACGATGAGCTTGCCAAGCAAGTTTCATCAATTTTTGGAAATGATCACTTTAAAACATACATCTCAGACGATTTAATTGGCGTTCAAGCTGGCGGAGCGCTAAAAAACGTTTATGCCCTCACGCTCGGAATTTTGCGTGGACTTGAATACAGCGAAAATACAGTAGCTTTCGTATTTACAAAGAGCCTTGAAGAAATGACGCAAACATGCGCACAAATCGGCGGTCGCAAGGAGACGATGTACGGCCTTGCAGGCCTTGGAGACCTTTTTTTGACCGGCAACTGCGCTCTGAGCAAAAATTTTAAATGCGGAAAATTGCTGGGGCAGGGAATAAATCTTGGAGATATCAGCAAAAAATATTATATGCTGCCGGAAGGCTTTAGCACGCTAAAATCTTTAATGACGTTTTCAAAACAATTCGGCATCAGCCTTCCAATCTGCCAAGCCACACATGACTTCATTTTTGAAGGCAAATCAATCAAGAATCTTTTATACAAGCTCCTGGAACAAAAATAATTGAATTTCAGCACAATTGCTAATTTCTTGCATTATTTAATATCTGTTCTATAATGCCAGTCCTTTGATGCAGTTTTTGTTGTATTTCTAAATAAAATCCTGGAATTGAATTTGTAATTAAAGACTCAGTTTTGAGGTATATTTTTGAGGAAAAATTTTATGTCTAATTATTTCATGAAAAATGGAATGTTTGTCGTGTTGTTAGTGTTGGGAAGCATGTCTTCAGCCAATTTTATCAAGGCAGCGGCGATGGCAAGCCCTGAGCCTATGCCAACAGAAGTAGATGAACAATCAGCAATGGTCGTAGAACAACAGATACAATCAGAAATACAAGCAACGCAAGAAAAAAAACTTAAACGTACTGTACATCTTGACTTGCTATGCGGCATAATTAATTCACCACTTGGAGATTCGTGCACACTCAGAGGACGAAGCGGAGGAGAATACACATACTGCTATCAATGGGATACGGAAGCTTGCAAGCTTTGTATATGGAATACCAACTGTTCATGTTTTTTTTATACTTTATCTAACAAAGAACTTGCGATATATCATAATTCTGCGATAGAAGAATATAAAAAACGAAAAGCCTCGTATTGTCCCGATCAAGTCGTGTTAGAAAACTTCAAAGTGTTAATAAGCGCATTAGCTGCGATATTTCAAAGTCAAACTTCAAAATAGTACATCCCATCCTATTTTTTGCTTTGCTTCTAAAATTTATTTTGGTATGTTAGAGCCTGGTAAAAATTGAGATTGGTGGGGAGATTTGGGCTCTAAACAGTTAAACTTTAAAGTGTAAAGAGGTGACTTGTGATTTCAACGTCAGATTTCAAAAAAGGCTTTACCAAAATTTTGTGGAACGGTGAGCCATGGGTCGTGGTAGACTATCAGTTGGTCAAACCCGGCAAAGGTGGCACATATCTACGTACAAAAATGAAAAATATGATTACCGGCCGCATGCTTGAAGAAACCTTTCGTTCAGCAGAAAAATTTGAAGAGCCGGATCTAGACTACAAAAAAATGCAATATCTTTACACGGATAATGGCATTTATCACTTCTTGGACCAAGAAAGCTACGAACAGATAGATTTGAGTCAAGAACACATCGAAACCGTAAAAAAATATCTAAAAGATGGCGAAATTTACAACATCGTCAATTTCAAAGGAAATCCAATCTTGGTTGAGCCTCCAACATTCATGGTGTTAAAGATCACAGAAACAGTTCCAGGCGTTAAGGGCGACACGGCTCAAGGTGGCTCTAAGCCTGCAACACTAGAAACTGGGCTTGTTATACAAGTACCACTTTTTTTAAACGAAGGCGTTTCAGTTAAAGTAGATACCCGCGAAGACAAATACATCGAACGTGTTGATTAATTTTTATGAACGCAAACTTTAACGACGATCAAATAAACCAAACCCCCATTGATTTAGAACTAGATAAGGCACAAATTGAACTTCAAGAAAAAGAGGACGCTGCTGAGGTTGAAATAGAAGAGCTTCTAAAAACTCTTAACATTGACTCGCGCAGAGATGAGCGAATTATCGCATTTTACTTCGTGTATGCAGTAGATCGCTGTGATTACACGGCAAGCTTGGAGTCTGTCGCGGATAATTTCTCTCGAGGCTATAATCTGACAGTACCTAAAACATCGTACGCCTTCAAAATAGCGAATGGAACCATTGAAAACCGCAATGAAATAGACGAAAAAATTAAGCCTTATCTTAAAAATTGGAAACTTGAGCGCTTAGGTTGTTGCACGCTTCTTATCATCAGAATGGCGATGTGGGAGCTGGAACAGACAGGCACAATCGCATCTATCGTAATAAACGAAGCTGTCGAGCTTGCAAAAATATTTGCCGAAAAAGATGCTTTCAAGTTTGTAAACGGTCTTTTGGACGAATATTGTAAGAAAAACGGCCTAAAATCAACAAAATTTGAAGGCCAGGAGTAGGGTTTGTATGAACAGTAAATTTGCGTGGCTAAACGACGTTTCTAACGATAAACCGATATTCTTTATTTTGGGCCCATGCGTCATTGAAAGTGAAGAGCACGTTCTCAAAATTGCAGATTTTTTAAAGAATTTGTCCGAAAAATTAAAGTTTAAGTTTGTATTCAAAAGCTCGTTTGATAAAGCAAATAGAACATCCGCAGCCGGATATCGCGGCATTGGTATTGATGCTGGGCTTGAGATTTTGGACAATGTTAAACAAAAATTTGAAGTTCCAGTCATCACCGACATTCATGAATCATCTCACATCGACAAGGTTTCCGCCGTTGCTGACATTTTACAAATTCCCGCCTTTCTGTGCCGTCAGACCGATCTTTTAGTTGCTGCGGGCAAATCTGGGCGATACATTCACGTCAAAAAAGGTCAGTTCGTCACCCCAGAATCGATGGAATATGCTATCAAAAAAATTGAATCCTCAGGCAACACAAATGTTTGGCTGTGCGAACGCGGATACACGATGGGATATAATAACCTAGTCGTTGATTATCGCAACTTTCCGATCATGAAGCAATTTGACAAACCGATCGTCTTTGACGCCACACACGCAGTGCAACGCCCAAGCGGAATGGGCTCCTGCACATCTGGCGACAGACTCTTTGTTCCAAATCTTGCAGCTGCAGCAATAGTTCAAGGCATAGCTAGCGTTTTTATGGAAGTTCACGACAATCCTGAAACAGCGCCATGTGACGGCCCAAACATGATCAGGCTTTCAGATCTTGAACGTTTATTAAAATATCTTATCGATCTTGATGCTTTTGCTAAAAATAATCCTGCGCCTCAGGTCAAATAACTTTCAAGATACTCATTAATCAAAACCCCTATAAACAGGCGTATACATAAGCCTTCTCACCTTAAAACATTGACCTAATCAAGACTATCAAAAAAATAATAAATTTTTAGATACGGCCTGCCGGCTACGACCTGGAGCTTCATTGCGAATGTTTTTTTTAAAAACTGTAAAAACAGCCCCTATGTTTTACACTATTTGCAACCTCGCCAAGTGAATTTTTTTTTACTTTGACATGTAAAAAAAAGTTCTGCTAGTATTACGCTTGATTTTATCTACAGCCCAAAAATTGGCTGACAAACGAGAAAGGAAATTAGAATGAGGAAGTGTCTGATAATCAAAGTGCATGGAAATGTGCAGTCAACTACGCAAAAAGCGTTAATTCAAAAAAATGCACAATCTTTAAATATTGAGGGGACTGTGCAAAGTTATGAGGATGGAATAATAATTCACGCCTGTGGGGTTGTTGACAGATTGGATAAGTTTGTTGATGAGATTTATGGTTCGATCGACAAGCTGAAGATAAATGGCGTGGAAACTGAGCCGTTTGTAAATGAAAAAGACTATCGAGGCGCTTTCCGAATTATAGGCTAATAGCCGCTCATTCGTCAAATTCAATGGCAGTGGCATCGAGTTTATTCGATGCCATCTAAAGAAAATTATTCAGTCTGTATTTTGCCTATCTAGATTAGCGATTTAGTAATATTCTTGGCAGCCCCAAGGGGAATCGAACCCCTATTTCTGCCTTGAGAGGGCAATGTCCTAACCGTTAGACGATGGGGCCAAGATCAAACTATATCTACCCATTCCCCAAAACCAAAATTTTATGAGAAAATAATACAAGATAAAACAGAAATAGTAAAGTATACTATCAACGCTGATTAATACAGAAGTGGGGACAATTTTTGTGCAAATGAGATATTTACGTTTTTTAATATTTATTTTTATTGGTATTCCATTTTTTCAGGCACAAGCATGGCGAAATTATGGTGGAACCTTTCCAAAGCTTTTTAAGGAATCTGCAGACTCCGCGCCAATATCTTTTTTGCTGTCAAAAATTAGCTTTGAGTCAGATGTAAATTTTGAAAAAGATGAATTTTTATATTTAACTGAATTGAAAGAAAATCAAATTATTACAACTGCTCAAGTTGACCACGCATGCCGCATGTTGATGCGTAAAAAGAAGTTTGCAGACATTGATGTTGATGTTTATGATTATCAAGCTGGTAAACACCTCCATTTTAAATTGACTGGCAACTGGATTTTTAACAAATTAAAAATTGAAGGCATTTTGTTCGGCAAAATAAAGTATGTTAATTTTTATTCACAACAACCTGGTGACGTGTTTGACTCATCATTGCATGAAGAGTCTGTTAAAGTAATTAGGGATTATCTCAAAGATCAGGGATATGTAAATAGCAAAGTTGAAGACGAACTAATTTATAACAAAAAAAATAAATCGTTGAATGCAAGAATATCAATACAACGTGGTAAGCGATTTACTGTAAAAAATGTGCAGTTTATCGTCACAGAATCATCATATCCAGGTATCGATAAAATACTTGAGCGCAAGTATGGTAAAGTTCTTATAAAGTCGTACTATACAAAAAAAGCCTTTAAAAAACAGGCGAAAAAAGCATTGTTGTTGCTGAGGCAAAAAGGCTTTGTTAATGCCAAAATTTCGATAACAAAAAACTTGAATTTAAAAACTCGCAGTGTCGACTTGATATTTAAATTAAAGTTGGGCAAGCGCAAAACTTTAAAATTTGATGGAAATAAGCTTTTTTCCGAAAAATACATTCATGTAAACATAATCGGCATAGACCAGCCTGAGTGGCTTTTTTCACCAGATATTATTTCTGAGCAAATAAAATACGAATATTACAAAAAAGGCTACTGGGATACAACGATAGCTTATAACCAAAAGCCTGACCAGGGCTTTGTTTTCAATATAAACGAAGGCCAACGAATAGTTGTAGAAAGTATTGAAGTAAGAGATAGCATAACTCAAACGGCTGAAGCGTCTGCATTTTTTTGGGAAGAGATGCTGCAAAAGAAAATATTTGATCATGACACTTTGAATGATGGCATAGAAAAATTAAGAAGTTTTTATTTATTTCAAGGCTTCTGGGATTTTAAAATAATTGATAAGCAGTTTATTAAAAGCCCTGATACAGGCAATTATTCGATTCAAATTTTGGTGGATAAAGGGATTCAACGATTTTGGGGTGGACTAAAAATTGACGAATATAATGAGCTTGAGGATGATCCTTTTTTTAAAAAATATATTTCGTCGCAGGATGGTCAGTTTATTCCGTTTGATCTAAATTGGTTAACTGAACAACGATCCTTTTTAATTAACCATTTTCAAAAGCAAGGATTTTGGTATACAGATATTCAACCAGAACTTTGTGAAATGAAGTTGGAAGGTAAAAATAATGCTAATCACCCAAATGGTGTGCAGGTATCGGTTAACTGGAAGATTGACACCGGAAATAAGGTTAAGTTTGAAAAAATATTTCTTCGCGGGAACACCAGCTTGCCTTTTAGAAAGATTTTAAAAGAGATAAAAATTAAAGAGGGCGAAACATGGTCAAGAAAAAAAATTGATTTATCTCGTAAAAAACTTAAAAAATTGGACATATTCAAAAGCATCCAAATTCAGCCATACCAGCTGTCTAAAGAAAAAGACAAAAAGTCTATAATCTTATCATTAGTTGACGATGATCCGGTAGAACTTAGGATGAGAGCTGGATATTTTTTAACCAGCAAAAACTTCTTATTCAAGCAACAGTCGACGCCAAAGCTTGGCTCTTCATTGATATTCAAAAATCCTTTGAATATGGCGGATAAATTTTCGTTAGATTTCGATTGGACAAAATTTGAACGTAAATTTAACACAGAATATCAGATGCCATCAGTTTTCAATCATTGGCCGATGTGCAAGGCAAAGGTCTATGCCAACAGGTATGTTCAGCCTGTGCAGGTCGGCAAAAGTGCATCAGCATATGAAGCGTTTCAGAATGGATTTTTGCTTGGATTAAGTGATGAATATAAAGAAAATTATCACTGGGGCATAAACTTGGGTAATGAGTGGATGATGACCAAGCAGGTCCGTGGCTATTTAAAATTCAATGAAGATTTGATTGGCAAATACGTGCCATTCGTGTTTTTGGAGCCAAGTCTTGTAATCGACAAGCTGGACGACCGAATTAATACAAAAAAGGGTACTCTAACATTCGCGTCTATCAAGCTCATGGTTCCTGAAAATATGGGAATCGCGTCTGGTAAGCTTCAGTTTGATCAATCTTATTTTCATCCGATATTCAAAGATTTTATTTTTGCTGCGCGCTTCAGATTCGGATATATTTTCAGAAAAGATTTTGAAGATATTATGCCAATCGAACGATTTTATCTGGGCGGGCCTTACTCGGTACGAGGCTATGACATCGATTCTATGCCTCCGTTGGGTGTGACAGAAAAGGATCAGGATGGCAACATAATCAGACAATACACGACCAGTGACGTTGGCAAGATACAGCCAAATGACGACATAACCAGGGAATACACCATACAGGGTGGCAGTGCAATGATCAACGGCAACATTGAACTCAGGGCGCCCATCTTTAAAAATTTTAGCGGCGTATTATTTCAAGATATCGGAATACTTAGCCAAAGCGGATTTTCAGGTTTTCAAAAAACATGGTTCCCTGCTTCAGGGTTTGGGCTCAGATACAAAACTCCAATCGGCTCAGTTCGCTTTGATATGGGCTGGAAATGGAAAACTAAATTGCCGAAAGAAAGTTCATTCGGATGGTATTTGACCATCGGCGAGGCCTTCTAGTTCAGCAAAATTACGCTATTCTGATTCAGCAATCAATCAATCTTGCCAGAGGTAGTGGCACTTCTTGCAATTTGTTCAAAAATGTTTTGTAAGACAGCACTAGATCACTAGTCGTAGGCCGGGTTATAAAATTTATTAAAATGCTGTAATGATTGATTCCAGGCTCAATTGAAAACAACGCATCCAATGTATGATCCTGAAAATCGATATTTCTACTCTTTAAGTTTTGATAAAAATTGTTTGATGAGTTATGGTAAGATAAATAAAATTAATACGTTGATTGCCAGTTTAGGGGATTAAACAATGAATAAAACAGAATCTGATAAAGAACGATTTGATCGATACAAAAAAATCTTGCTTGATATAATTTATAAAGAACTACCCAACTGCAAAGTCTATCTCTTCGGCTCAAGGGCTCGCAATGATCACAGCTCTGGGTCGGACATTGATCTAGCTGTTGACATTGGAGTTCGCATAAATTTTGATAAAATATACAAAATTAAAGATCTTATCGAGGAGACGACAATACCATTAAATGTAGACCTAGTTGATTTTCAGACAGCAACCGGAGCATTTAGAGAAGAGATTGAGAAGGATGGAATTTTATGGAAAAATTAAATAACAAGCGCCAAAATTTATGCAACGCGTTAACCAGATTAGATGAAGCGGTGGTCGACTTTGGCAAGCTTAAATCTGACTTAAGCAATGAAACAGAATTAAGGCTTTATCGAGCATTTCGCGACTCAATGATTCAGCGATTCGAATTCTGCGTCGATTTATTTTGGAAATACTTGAAGTTTGGTTTAGAAAAAGAGTTAAAAAAAGAATCTGAGTACAACTCTCCAAAAACAGTTGTCAGATCGGCTTGCAATGCAAGATTTATTACGGAACAGGACTCCGAAATTATTATAAAAATGATCGAAGACCGTAATCTATCATCTCACACCTACAAAGAAGAGCTTGCAGATCAAATCAGTGCAAAGATAGGCAATTATTTTTGTGTGATGAAAACATATTTCGACAAGCTTAATTTTTAGGACTCTATCAAAGGCGTTTCATGAAAAACATTATACCTATTTTGAAACCGCTCTTGAGACCCTTCGACAAGCTCAGGGCGAGCGGTGTGGATGAATCCGCTCGTGGTGAGCCTGTCGAACCATTTCGACGGATTCATCAGCTTCGAAGGCGATCTATCATTGATCTCACTCACACATTTACAAAATCAATGCCCGTGCATTCTCTTGACGATGCTCCGACTATCGAAAAAATACGTAATTTAACTGATAACAAATATAATGACTGGAAGCTAACTTCGTGGATGCATGTCGGTACACACATCGATGGGCCCGGACATTTCACCGATTCCAAGATTGTATTTTCTGATATTACAGCCGACAGATTTGTTGGCAAAGGCGTTCTGATTGATGCTCGGAATAAGGCAATAGATTCATCGCTATTAAAAGATTTACCCGCTGAAGAAGGTTTGATTGTTTTAATTTTAACTGGATTTGATAAAAAATTTGGAACTGACGAATACTTTAACAATCATCCGGTAATTTCAGCGGATTTTGCCAGAGAACTTGTTAAGCGTAACGTTAAGATGGTTGGCATGGATCTTTTTTCTCCAGATAATTATCCGTTCGAAGTTCATAAAATATTTTTATCATTGAAAATTTAACCAATCTTGAAATGTTGCTAGGACAAAAATTTACAGTCGTCGCGCTGCCACTCAAGACCGAGACCGATTCGGCTTTGGCTCGAGTAATTGCGATGGTTGAATGAAGTTAATAAGTTAGGAAAAACAATGCCAAGAAAAGCTTTATATCCAATATCGAATATTTTTATTAATCGCTGGTCTTCGCGTGCTATGTCGGACCAACCCGTAACAAATGAGCAATTGATGACGCTTTTTGAAGCTGCACGTTGGGCTCCATCAGGCTACAACGAGCAGCCATGGCGATTTATTTACACGTATAAAAATACAAAACTGTGGAACGAGCTAATAGCTTTGATGATTCCATTCAATCAAAGTTGGGCAAAAAATTCAGCAGTTTTAGTTGTAATAATTTCTAAAAATTTTTTTGATCGAACAGGCAAACCTTCACACTTGCACACTTTTGACGCAGGCGCAGCATGGATGAGTCTGGCTCTGCAAGGTTCAATCAGTGGCTTGGTAATACACGCGATTGGGGACTTTGATTACGATGCAGCTAAAACTATTTTAGACATTCCAGACGAATTTAAAATAGAGGTTATGGTTGCAATCGGCAACAAGGGCAAAAAAGAAATTTTGGCTCCAGAGCTTCAAGCTCGAGAGGTACCCAACGATAGAAAGCCTCTCTCAGAGATTGTTTTTGAAAATAAATTTAAGGAGTAAAAATCATGAAAAAATTTTCAATTGTTAGTGGAGTATTCGCGTGTATTTTTTTGGCAGGATATTTGGTCATTTAATCGGCTGAACCGTCAATCGATAAATCAAGCAAAATGCTTTTTGTTGAGGATTTGTATTCAATACAAGAAAGCCAAATTTTAAAGAGAGGCTTAAATGATAAGCAACGAAATAATTGAAGAAGTAAAAAATAGATTAGTTAAAACGTATAACCCTGTGGCAATCTACCTTTTCGGGTCATACGCCTGGGGCAGTCCGACTGAAGATAGCGATTTAGATTTATTAATTGTAGTTGATAAATCTAATGAAAGATCCTTTGATCGCCCACGTCCAGGACAGCGTGCACTTTTCGGGCTTGGCATTTCAAAAGATATGATAGTTTACACCAAAGATGAGTTTGAAAAATATGCCGATAATATAACAACTTTGTGTCACAAGATTAAAAAGGATGGGAAGGTGTTATATGCTCGGTCATAACGACTGGCTGCGTGTTGCCAAAGAAGATTTTCTTGCAGCAAAAGGATTAATAAAGATCGACTTATATTCAGCATCCGTTTATCACAGCCAACAATCTGCAGAGAAAACGCTAAAAGCTTATCTGGTATTCAAGAAACATCCACTCGTAAAGACACATGATTTAATCCAGCTACTTGAAATTTGTATGTCTTTTGATGCTGAATTTCGCAACAAATTTGATGCTGTAGACTTTCTGAACCCATTTGCTTCAAAATTTCGGTATCCAACTGAATTTAACCTGCCAGAGATCAAGGATGCAGAACTTGCTGCTAAGCACGCCGAAAGCATAATGCGATTTGTGCTTAAAAAAATTGCAGAACCAGAGACGGGTCAGACTGATATTTTTGTAACATCGGAGAAAAGGTAACAAGGATAAATATGAGCTGTATATTTTGTAAGCTTGTTAACGGAGAAATTGAGTCTGCCAAGTTTTGGGAAAATGAATATTACATTGCAGTGTTAGATATATTTCCAAATGTTAAAGGCATGGCTCTTGTGATTACCAAAAAACATTATCCTTCAGACATATTTGATCAGATGCCCAATTCTGAGTATATAAAATTTTTCGATGCAGCAAACGAAATAATCAAAATCTTGAAGACCGGCTTAAATGTCCATCGTGTTGCATTAGTTGTGGAAGGCCTTGGGATAAACCATGCACACATCAAGCTTTATCCTCTACATGGACTTACTCAAAACTTTCAAGAGATGTGGGGTGCGGAACATATTTATTTTGAAAAATATCATGGCTACATTTCCACGCAACTTGGACCCAAAGCCGATATTAATGAACTCAAAAAATTAGCTGATGTTATCAATCATAAAGGATAAAATGGATACAGCGATTAAAAAGGAATAAAAATCATGAAAAAGATGTTAATTTTTATCGGAGCAATTGTTTGCATTTTTGTAGCAAGTTATTGGTTTTTTAATCGTTTGGGCAGACAACCGATAAATCAGGCCACCAAGACATGTTTGGTCACCGGAGCGTCATCGGGAATTGGTAAAGAAATTGCGCGTGAGATGGTCAAACGTGGATGGAAAGTGATAGGTGTTGCTCGTCGCAATGATAAACTCAAAGAGCTTGAGGTTGAGCTAGGGCAGGCATTTATATCATACAAATGCGATGTGGGCTCAACGACTCAAATTCATGAAGTTTCTGATGAAATCAAAAAACAAGGCTTACAGCCAACACTGTTTTTCTTGAATGCTGGAACTGGCGAATTAGAGCAAAAATGGCAGCTCTCGACCGCAGTGCATCAACGAACATTTGCAACAAATTATTTTGGCGTAATTGCATGGATTGAAGAATGGCTAACATTGGCAAAAGATCTGGGAGGCGGAACATTTGTTGCAACGTCCTCGGTTCTTGCACTTTTTGCAACACCTGTCTGTGCGGCATATGCCACAAGCAAAATAGCGCTGGTACATTGTTTTGATTCATTGAGACGGCAGTATTTGTACGATAATATCGGCTTTAGCATTGCACTTCCTGGCCCTACCGATACCGAAATGTTAAAAGGCGCTGTGGATAATTTGCCGTTTGTTCACAAGCCTGAAGACGAAGCCAAATATATTATAGACGGCGTTTTTGCAGTAAAGCAACAGATTGAACCGTCCTGGTTTTATTCTTGCATGTTAAGAGTATTGAATTGGCTGCCGGATAAAGTTGCACTGAAATTATTGTAAAACTCAACTTATATTTTTAACTCAATGAATGTTGCCGCATAGGCCTGAAGTCTTTGGCTCGCGGGCCATTCTGTTAAATATTCGTAGTGATATGCGGAATCTAGGCTCGCAGTTCTTCTAAATCCAATGTGTTCGAATACCCCAATAGCTTTGAAATTATCCTGATGAACTCCAATAATAATACGTTTGACCTGCGGCAGAAGCTTTAAAATAGCGCTTGTCAAAATTGTGCCAAGTCCCATTGATTGAGCTTCAAGTTTTACAGCTATAAGCTCCAGTTCAACTGTACCGTATTCAAAATTTTTTTGTATATCAAAAATTGCTGCACCCAATAAATTTTTGCCATTTTCCCGTATTTCGCTTACAGTAACGATGTAATAAAGGTCACCTTGGTCTTGCTGCATAGCTGTTTTAATTTTTTGAATATATGCATCATAAAGTCCATTGTGATGTATTTTTTGAGCAGATTGAATCATATATTTTGCATAATGAAAACAAGGCTCGGATTTATCATATATTTTGCCAAACATTGCCTCCATCGTATCTGTAAAAAGTGTGGCAACTATGATCAAATCATATGCAGAAGCAATAATCATGCCATTATTTGATATAATTTCACCTTCAACAAGAACTAACTTATTGTTGCAATCTTTAGCTGCCCAAACGCCATACGATTGGCATGATTTAGTTTGTTCAATCCACGATATTTGATCCATGCCAAACAAATAAATTGGAGCAAAAATCAAAACAAGCAATTGAATTTGTTTAAGAATATTCATTAGACCTCCTCCTAAACTAGTTTTATAATTCATGATTATAAATTCCAGATATTAAATTTAGGCGTGAACCAAAACGCTTTCTTCGATTCCGATATTTATCGGCCAAAATTTTGAAACGTTTAAGTTTGCCGATTACATGCTAATTCAAAACGCGTAGACTCGATATTTCATGGTTTTGATTTTTATCTTCTAAAGTTAGCGGCTGTTTTTTGCTTTTTTTCTTTGGCATCGATGTGTTAGTATGAATTTTTTGTAAACCTTGATAACCAGAATCTGCAAGAATTTTTATTTTTTCAAGAACCCTCACGCCTGATTCTTTTAAAAATCTGAAGTCATGACGTTTGCCGATTGCAACATTGGTACAAATAATTTTTGCAGTTTTCTTAATTCTGTCTTCAATGCTTAGCTTTGGTGGCCGACCGCCAGGCCCACGTGCAGCTTCTTTCTTTGTTGTATATGCTTTTGTTACAATCTCAAGCATTTTACTAAATGTTGTACGCTTCACTCCAACAATTCTTCTAAACTGATTTTCTGACAAACTTTCTATCTTTTTCCATTTCATGTTTTTCTCCCAAATATTTTTTATTAGTTTGCCAAGTTTTTATAATTTGGGAAGAAGTCTATCGTTGAATCTGTAAATTACATTGCGATTGTTGACAAAAATTCATCAAGCGAAATTTGGCCAGATTTTACTTTTTGAATGCCATCATCTTGCAGAGTGATCATGCCATTTTCTTTAGCCTGTTTTTGTATCACTTCATTGCTGGATTTTTGTACAATCAAATTTTTTATTTTTTCATCAAGAACAAGTAGCTCAAATATTCCGATTCTGCCACTGTGTCCAAGGTTGAAACATTTGCTGCATCCATTGGAAACATATGATTGCGTTGACAAATTTTCTAAATTTTTAAAAGTTGAATTATCAATTGTTTTTTTGCAACTACTACACAATTTTCTTGCAAGGCGTTGAGCAATAACACCGGTAAGAGTTGCGCTTATCAAAAATGGTTCTACGTCCATATCAAGCAATCTTGTTACAGCACCAGCAGCATCATTTGTATGAAGCGTACTAAAAACCATGTGACCTGTAAGCGCCGCTTCAATGGCAATTTGAGCGGTTATTTTATCTCGAATCTCACCAATCATGATTATATCTGGGTCTTGACGTAGAAGCGAACGAAGACCGTTTTGAAATATAAAGCCAGCTTTTTCATTGACTTGACTTTGGGTTATGCCATCAAGGGCATACTCAACCGGGTCTTCCATAGTTATTATATTTTTCCCAGGATTGTTAAGATACGAAAGCATTGCGTACAATGTTGTTGTCTTCCCTGCACCAGTTGGGCCTGTTACAAGAAAAAAACCATGCGGTTTGCTAACTAAATTTTTTACCGACTCAAACAATGGTTTGTCGAACCCAAGAGATTCAAGCTCCAGCAAGTTGTACTCACGATCCAAAATTCTGACTACCATTTTTTCGCCGTATGTCGAAGGAAATGTCGAAATTCGAAGATCGATAATATGCGTACGCCCAAAATTTTCGTACATCAAGATCTTAATTTTGCCATCCTGAGGCAATCTTTGAGTGGCAATATCAAGGCCAGCCAAAATTTTTATACGCGATATAACAAGCTTTGAAATCTCTGAACTTACGTCTTCTTGATCATACAATGTGCCATCAATTCTGAATCTAATTCGAGCTCTATCTTCTTCTGGTTGAATGTGAATATCTGAGGCATGAACATTTATTGCCGTGTATAAAAGGCAATCAACAAATTCTATAGTTGATTCATGTTTTATACCTTGCGATATCTTGTCCTCTGGGCTCAAAAGTTTGTATACCGTTGACTTTATCCCATCGCCTTGAAGCATCTATTATCCAAGTTTATACCCAATTAAACAGCCAACCAAAGCGGCAATTGATGCAACCAAATTTGCCTTTATCCATCCAACCGCCACACCAATCATTGGCGAAACAAAATCTTTTTTGTCGGGTGTTATCCCAAAAATATCTTTAATTGCGACCCAATCTATTTCAAGTAATTTATAAAACTCCATCCCTTTAATTAATAAAAAACTTACAATCAAGCAACCAAATATAAATTTAAAATACCTTTTTAGTATGAATCCTGAAGCAAAACTTACGCTAAAATATATGGCAGCCTGGATTGCTTCCGAATATGATCCACCAACGTTTTGAGACCATGCTTTCAGATCAAACTCAGTCCAAAAAGTTTTGACTTTGTCTGCTGTAGTAGTTAGCGTTGCATTATCTAGCATTTTCGCTCCTTGTTAAAAATAAATTTTTAGAATACGGTTTAAATGTATTAAATTAAATTATGTATTGATATGTAAATATTTTATACAAAATAGTTAATTCGGATCGTTTAAATGAAATTCAACGTCCCTAAGGTTTTGATTTGCATTTGATAAATTTTTGAAAACTGAAATATTTGAAAAATAAAAACAAAATTGGATTGAATAAGATAAAAGGGGAAGACTGTTTGCAGTCTTCCCCAAATTTTTTTTAGAGTACTGAATCTTTAAGCTGTTTGCCAGGCTTAAATTTTGGAACTCTCTTTGCAGGAATTGTCATCTTGTTGCCTGTTGCAGGATTGATACCTATTCTTGCTTTTCTTTTGATTACTGTGTATGTGCCAAATCCTGTAAGCACAACGTCTTTTCCTTTTTTTAATGTTGATTGCACTGCATCAATAAATGATTCTAGTGCAGCTTTGCATGCTGATTTAGGCATCTTTGTGCTTTTTGCCATATGCTCGATCAACGCAGCCTTATTCATAGAAATCTCCTCATCCAAACGTAACGTTAGGATACAAATACGTTATACAACTAATAACAACTCACTAAACTATAAACTTTATCTCAATAAAGTCCATCTGGTCTGTTTTATGATGTAATCTTTTTATAAAATATCATACTACACGAATATTTCAATCATGTTTTTATAAAAATCATGATTGAAATGGTTTTAATTCAATATTTCGATTTCATTCTTAACGCCTTTTGAGAATGTTTTTGATTAAATTGTTATAGAAAAAATATTTTTTCTATAACAATTCTTAACAACAATAATTGAGGCTGCCAAACTCTTTATCATTTCCTGCAACTCCGTTATACAATTCTAATTTTAAAACCTACCAAACATTGCTTCATTCCAAAACATGCATAGGCAGATTGATACATCGGCTATGGCTTCTCGCATGCGGCTATTCATCAGAGCTGCAAAGAAAATGATAATTTTTTAGACCCCGCCAGCAACATGCGATTGGATGTGGCTTGCCGAATTAAAATTTTCAAAATAATGAAAAAAGCCCCTGCCATTTACAGCTAGCTTCCAATCGTAGATTTACAACCAAATGCAAAAAGCTTTATTTTAATAAATAGGTTTATTCTTACACATCACCGACACATGTTTTTTGACAACACTTAACAATTTCTCATTTTTTCGGTTTTTAATTGCAAAATCAATGAGTTCAACCACTTTTATTACATCTTTCTCTTTAAACCCGCGGGTCGTCAAAGCCGGCGTGCCAACTCGAACTCCGCTAGGATTAGTTGGCGATTGCGTATCAAATGGCACGAGATTGCGATTTAAAATAATATTACAGTTTTGCTCAAGCAAGACCTCAACGCTTCGCCCTGTAACGCTGTCATCCAAATTTTTGTGGCCTCTGAGGTCTACCAAAAACAGGTGTGTCTCTGTACCCCCAGAAACAATGCGATATCCAAGATCAGCAAATGCTTTTGCCATTGCCTTGGAATTTTTTATGACCTGTGTTTGATATTTTTTAAAGCTTGCTTGCAAGCACTCCTCAAATGCTACTGCCTTGGCAGCAATAATATGCATCAGCGGCCCGCCTTGAATGCCTGGCATAATCGATTTATCAAGCTGTTGAGCGTAATCTGATTTGCACAAAAGCATGCCGCCTCGAGGTCCACGCAAGGTTTTGTGTGTTGTAGTGCTGACAAAGTCTGCATGCTCAATCGGGCTAGGAATCAGCTTTGCAGCGATAAGGCCTGCGACATGAGCCATATCAACCAATAGTTTGGCGTTGTGTTTACGCGAAATACTTGCCAAGCGCTTATAATCAATAAGTTTGGAATATGCAGATGCGCCAGCAATGATTAATTTAGGCTTGTGTTGTGCGGCCAACCTTTCAATCTCTTCGTAATCAAGCTCTTCAGTATCACGGTTTACACCATAACCAACTGCATTAAAAATAGTTCCGGAAAAATTAATTTTGTGTCCGTGCGTCAAATGCCCACCTGCGCTGAGACTCATACCAAGAATGGTATCGCCAGGCTTTAAAATACTAAAATAAACACCAAAATTAGCCGTTGATCCAGAATGAGGTTGAACGTTTGCATGATCTGCGCCAAAAATCTTTTTGGCAAGATCAATTGCGTATTCCTCGATTTTATCTATTACTTGGCAGCCGCCATAATAACGCTTTCCAGAATATCCTTCGGCATATTTATTTGTAAGCACCGATCCAGCTGCGGCAAGAACCTTTTGGCTTGCGTAATTTTCCGATGCTATCAAATTAATGGTGCCTTCTTGGCGTTTTAGTTCATCTTTGATAAGTGTTTTGATAACTGATGGCATTTTTTTCCTTCACAACAGTTAAAAATTTTATTTGATTGCGAATGATTGACTGTTTATCTTCAAAAGCTTTATGTTTTATGTAGGGTAGAAGAATTTGGGGTTATTGGAAACAATTTTTTACTTTCGTCGGGGGGCCATGAAAAAGATTACTTATCTCTTGCTGACGCTTGTTGCGCTCAGTCCAAGAATTCAATGCAGACATGACGGAGGAGCTGTTGTTGCTGGAGCCCTTGGAGGGCTAGCTGTTGGAACAATGATTGGTAGCGCATCTGCACAGTCAGAAAGAAACAGCAGGGTTGAGGACAGGCTTGATCAGGAACAACGCGAACGCGATCAGGAAAAAGTTCGCGACCTAGAACGCAAGCTAGAAAAAAAGGAGATGGAGCGTAAGATCGAAGAACAGCGACTTTTGGCTGAACAAAGAGAAAAAGAACGCGCATCAACAATGCACATAATCTTCATCAGCTTGATATTCATTCTTGGATTAGCACTGGCAGGGTTAGGGATAGCAATAATTTTAAAGAAAAAACATTAATTTTTTGAGGGGAGGGGGAAGCTATGAATAAATTATTTATGACGCTGGTACTACTTTTGTCAATGGCATTTGGATCTTTATTTTACCTAGCAAAGTGTGGACACGGAGGAGATGCTTTTGTAGGAGGATTTGCCGGAGGAACACTTGGAGGAGTTATTGGAACATCAATCGCAAACAGCAACAACAGAAGCGAATCTCGCGAAGTTGAAGTCGTTGAAAGATCATCAGGAGTTTCAGCATCAAGAATAGCAGATATTGAAGACGAACTAGGAAACCTAAGAAAAAAAATCAGATCACTGGAGGCCAGAGTAGAAGAATTAGAGGCCGCAAAATAGTAAAAACTTGATGGGCTGGAAAAATTTCGGCCCGTTCATTTTTATTCAAATCCGTATTTTTCAATATCTTGCGCAAGCGAACCTGACCCGGATTTGACAATCTTACCGGCTTGCATAACATGCACAAAATCAGGGTTAATATATTCAAGAATGCGTGGATAGTGAGTAATCAAAAGAAGCGTCAGTTCTTGGTTTTCTTGACGGATTTTATTGATTTGAGCGCATATCACCTTCAGTGCATCAACATCAACGCCAGAATCTATCTCATCAAGTATTGCTAATTTAGGCTGCAATATCGACATCTGCAAAATCTCTGATCGCTTCTTTTCGCCGCCAGAAAAACCAACATTTGTTGATCGTTCAATAAATTTTGAATCCATCTTCAAGGCTTCAAGTTTTTGATCTAGCATCTTATTAAATTCTGCCAATCTTAGCTGTTTTGGCGTATTGTCATAAATGGCATTGTATGCTGTTCGTAAGAGCTGCCTAAGTGGAACGCCCTCGATTTCGACAGGGTTTTGCATGGCAAGGAAAATACCTAACTTAGCACGCTCATCAGGCCTGTAATCATTGATAATTTTACCATCAAATTCAATTTGTCCGGCCTCAATTTTATAATTTGGATGTCCCATTAAAGTAAACGCCAAAGAAGACTTACCTGAACCATTTTTTCCCATAATCACGTGAACCTGTCCGGATCCAAGACCTAAATTTACACCATCCAAAACATGTTTTTCGCAAATCGAAACGTTTAAATCGCGTATTGATAATATTTTTTTAGTCATGACAGTCAGAATGTTAACTATTGAACCAATAAAGCCCACTCATGCATGATAGCCAAGCATCTTATATTTTGCAACTGATCTTACAATTTAGATCAGGCTATGATATAATTCGTACGTTGTAAAAGCTTAATTGAAATGATTCAAGAAAATTAGGAGAAAATATGAAGATACCGTTTAAATTAATGCTATTATTTGCAGCAGCAATGTTGTTTAATTTGTTTAACGCCAATGCAGCTGTGCTGGCTCCTACAAGTCAAATCGTAACGGTTTCGGTTCCAGTGGCCGATATTAGAACAAAAAATACATCCTTTGTTTTACCGTTAAATTCAGAAAATACATCGTTTTTTTATGCTGACAATCCACTTCAAGACTCTCAAGTCTTATTCGGTGATTCACTGAATGTAATCAAAGAAGAGGGAGACTGGTTATTTGTAGAAATACCTAAACAAAAGCAATTTACTCAATCAAATACACTCATTTCGTGCAGCGGCTGGATTAATAAAAATGCTGTAACAAATAAAGCTTTTTCACAAGGGACTACCTTAGCTGTAAAGTCGCTCTGGGCGCCTGTTTCTTTTACAACAGAACAAGGAACAGCAGTATTCAATGTTTCGCTAGGAACAAGGCTTTTAGGGAAAAAGGCTTCCGACGGCTCATGGAATATCTCTCTGGGTGGCGTTAATTACAAAATTGGAGATGGTCACGTAGAAAAAATAATAAAAAAACGAGACTCAATTAAAGATTTGCGTGTGGATATAGTACAACGCGCAGGGCTCTTCTTAACAAGCCCATATAACTGGGGTGGAGCTAGCGCACCATTAAAATTTTATCCTGGTCCAATGGCGCAAAACATGCTCCAACAGGCTGCTGGCGTTGATTGCTCTGGTCTTATACACATTTTATTCAAATCTTTAGGGCTGATTTGCCCAAGAAATTCTAACGATCAATACCTATTTTCTGAAAAAATTGAATCTGGAAGTAGCCTGAACCCAGGTGATTTAATATTTTTTGCTAAAGTCGGAGAAGACTGCAAAACGCCTCTAAGAGTGACTCACGTAGCCATTTATGTCGGCAACGACGAGCAAAACAATACACTAATCATTGAAAGCCAAGGAGTAATCGAGCCGTATGGCGTAAAATTATCAAAATCTGCAAACATGGCACGCCTCGGAAACAAGCAACTTTCTGAAATAAAAACAGGCGATGTATTTCAATGGACCGATGAGCGTAACAAGACTACGAATTTAAGCTACATAATCTTTGGCACATTTTTTACAGCACAAAAACTCGAAGATATGCGTTCAGAATTTTTGCGTAACTAAAAGCAATATTGGCTTCGATTTTATTCGATTTCAAAACGCACACAGAAACACCGTACTATACAGCCATACATCAACTACACATCATCAAACACTTGATTGCATGAAGTGTGCCGCGAAAATAATATATTTTTAACATCGGCCTGCCAACATTGATTGGATGCTGGTGGGCGAATGACTTTTTCAAAAATTGCAAAAACTCCACTTACTTAAAATATTTATCTGCTTTTTTGCTTTATAAAATATACTTGCAAGATCAAAATATTGTGCTATAAATATCAAACTTGTGTAATTGCAAATACGTAATCAATTATTAATTCATAACTGAAATACAGAGATTGAAAATGCATTCAAAAATTTATTCTGCGACTACGGTTGGTATCGATGCTCATTTGGTTGAAGTCGAAGTCGATTTGGCGTTTGGCATGATTCAATTCTGCATTGTTGGATTGCCAGACAAAGCGATAAAAGAAAGCAAAGACAGAATAAAGGCCGCTCTCAAAAACAGTGGTGTCAGACTCCCAGAACGTGCAATCACAGTTAACCTTGCGCCTGCAACTCTCAAAAAAGAACAAATTCTTTTCGACGTGCCAATAGCAATCGCAATTTTGCAAGCCGCCAAACAATTGGATCTTTCTGATGAATTTATTCACGAATCACTGTTTTTAGGAGAAGTTTCACTTGATGGGCAAATTCGGCCAGTACGAGGCGTTCTTTCAATCGCTCATAGCGCTTCAAATTTTGGCAAAAAAAGATTAATTATCCCAAAAGCCAATACTCAAGAAGCAAGCCTAATCAAGAATATTGAAATTATTGGAGTAGAGTCGCTGGTCGAACTCATCGCATATTTGCGAGGAGAAAAAAGCATCGAACCAATTAATTCAACATTTGACCTGCACCTTGATAAAATACAAAAACACCCACTCGATTTTGAGGACGTAAAAGGGCAACTACAAGCCAAACGTGCTCTGCAGATTTCCGCTGCAGGCAGACATAATATTTTATTTGTTGGACCTCCAGGCTCAGGCAAAACAATGCTTGCAAAAAGGCTTGCAAGCATATTGCCACCAATGTCATTTGATGAGGTTATTCAAACAACTAAACTTTATTCCGTTGCTGGAATGCTTGGCAATAATTCGTTGTTAACACATAGGCCATTCAGAAGTCCACATCACACAATATCACAAGCAGGGCTTGTTGGAGGCGGCACGATTCCTCGGCCAGGAGAAATAAGCTTAGCCCACTGCGGAATTTTATTTCTTGATGAGCTTACAGAATTTAACCGTTGCACGCTTGAAGTTTTGCGAGAACCTCTAGAAAATCAAAAAGTTTTAATATCAAGAGCGACATGCTCCGTTGAATTTCCATCATCATTTTTACTAATAGCAGCATTAAATCCGTGCCCATGCGGATATTTTGGCGATAAAAAGAAGTGTTTATGCAGTCCAACCCAAGTGTCAAAATATTTAAGCAAACTATCAGGACCACTGCTTGACCGAATAGACCTCCATGTCAACGTTCCGGCAATCAATTACGATGAGCTTAAAAATACGAACTTTGCAATCAAAAGCTCGTCCGAGATGTACAAAGATGTTGACGCAGCCGTTCAACTGCAAGAAAATAGGCTGCCAGGCCTACGCAACGCATTCATGGCTTCTGATCAAGTTGAAAAGTATTGTAAACTAAGCAATGAGGCTGAACAAATACTCAAATTAGCCTTTGATCGAATTGGCCTAAGCATGCGTGGATACCATAAAATATTAAAAATTGCACGTACAATTGCGGATTTGCAAGCTAGTGATATCATAGATAGATTTCATATCCAGGAGGCAATTTTGTACAGATCTTTGGACCAAAAATTGCAATAAAAAAGGACTTGTCATGATTCTTGGAATTGGCGTCGACATAACACAAAATAGTCGGTTTATATCGTGGCCTGAATACGACAACCAAAGACTACAACACATATTTTCTGAGCAAGAACTTGAGGCTGTAAAAATCTTAGATTCTCAACAAAAAATACAATTTTTTGCTTCTCGCTTTGCCGCCAAAGAGGCCTTCTTTAAAGCATTCAGCTCGGCACTTGTGCGTCTTAAAATTCACGAACAAACTCAGCACGGCTTCGATTTTTTGTTCGCATGCAAACACATTATCATCAAGCAAGGCACATTCGACATCCCTCAAGTAATCATAGATATTGCAGCCTTCGAAAATAAATTGGGAATTAAAATTACTGAATTTCAAACCGATCTTACAATATCACACGAAAAAGATTACTCCGTAGCGGTTGTTACAATATCACAACAAGCACTTTAAGGGTTATGTATGAAAAGGAAATGTCTTGGTCACATCATTGCAGGCTCGCTAGCCGAAGGCCTTGCAATGAGGCTTGATTCTACAAGCTCACTTGAAGATGTTAAGACCGGCAAATTTGTCTCGATTGTTGGCCAACAATACACATTTTTTTCACTAATCACCGACCTTGAGCTGCAAGTCACAAATCCGGACATTCTGCTGTTTCCACCAGAAGAGGACGAACAAATGCTTTCATCTGTTTTGAAAAAACGCGACATTTATGCCAAGGCAAATCTTCGACCAATGCTGATGCTTGATTCTGCTCGACATCACATGCCAGTAAAAACAATACCTTCTCACTTTGCATCGGTTTATGAGGCCAGCTCACAAGAAGTTGCAGAAATTTTTGGAGATGAGCAAAAGAATAAAAAGTTTTTTAATATCGGCGTTCCTGTCGACATGGACACGCCTGTTTGCCTTGATCTTGAGCTACTTGTGGAACGATCAAACGGCATTTTTGGCAAAACAGGAACTGGCAAAACTTTTATCACGCGCCTGATTCTTGCAGGATTAATCAAAAACGAAAAGGCTGTGAATCTTATTTTTGACATGCACAGCGAATACGGATTTCAAGCGCGAAAAGAGGGTCCAGGAGAGTCGTTTGTCAAAGGACTCAAAACACTTTTTCCTGACAAGGTTGCCATATTTTCGCTTGACCCAGACTCCACACGCCGCCGCGGCTGTACCCCAGATTTTGAGGTATCACTGAGTTATCAAGACATTCGGGTTGAAGACATTTTAACGCTGCAGGACGAATTAAATTTGCACTCAACGGCATTTGAAGCAGCCTCATTAATCGCAAGTAAATACAAAAATAATTGGCTTAAAGTCTTGCTTGAACAAGAAGGTACACTAAAAGAATTTGCTGAAGAGATCGGAGCACACGCTGAATCGGTTGCTGCTTTGTATCGCAAACTTAAGCGCATTGAACGGTTTTCATTTATTCGCAATAACCCCACCAGCTTTTCAATAATTGATCGAATGATGGAATACTTGGACCGCGGCATTAATATCGTCTTGGAGTTTGGCAACCACACGTCTATGCTTTGTTATTTGCTTGTCGCCAACATCATCACACGCCGAATACACGATGAATACGTGGAAAAAACTGAAAGATTTTTAGCATCTCAAAAAAAATCTGATGAACCTCATAAGTTAATGATTACGATTGAAGAGGCTCATAAATTTTTGAATCCAAACGCAGCCAAACAAACAATATTTGGCATCATTGCTCGAGAAATGCGTAAATACTACGTTTCACTCCTTGTAGTTGACCAGCGCCCATCCGGCATAGACCAAGAAGTGCTATCACAAATCGGAACCAAAATTGTCGCACTGCTCAATGATGAAAAAGATATTCAAGCAATTCTGACCGGCGTCAGCAATTCAAGCGGCCTACGCTCAATTTTGGCAACATTAGATACAAAAAAGCAAGCGCTGGTTCTAGGACATGCTGTGCCAATGCCGGTTGTCATCAAAACACGTGAATACGACAGCGAGTTCTACAAAATAATGGGCACGGAAATTAAAGCACATGATATTAGAAAAACAATCGATGAAATTTTTTGAAAATATTGACCACCTCTCATTCTTTAAATTTGCGTTACAGCCTGAAATAATTCAATATCTTCTACAACAAAGCATGTCCCAATCAGGCATTGCGTTACTCAACCTCTGAATAATGCTATCAATCCTGTGAGGCCAATCAGTCTAATATATGTATTTAACCACCACATCCGGTTGAATTATTTTTAATATATCTGTAATATTTATATTAGTGGTAAAAAATTGCTTTTATTTCTAATTGCCATTTAAGGATGCTGGTGTATTTGAATAAAAATTTGAGTTCAAGATTTTTATTTTTTTTGCTTTGTTTCAACGTATCTATAAGTTGTGTTACGCAACCTGGTGCTTTGGAACCTAAGCCTGCGTCCGAAGTAACTGAAGACGCAAAGAGCCTTGCCAATAAACAAAAAAGCAAATCAATTCTAATAAAAAAATTAGCTTATTGTGGTGGTGCTGCTGCGGCTGCTGCTTTGTTGGGTGGATCGATTGTTGTATTGGCTTGTTCTGGCCAAGGTTCTGGAAATGCTCTTTTATCACAACAAGTTATAAATTTTAATAACTCTCCAGACGCCATTGTAGGCAAGTTTGTAACATTGAAAAAAATTAATGAAGAGCATTCACAAGGATATATACAGGCATTTTCAGAAAGCGTTGCGAAAGAGTACGAGTCGAAAGCTGAGAATTCACTGCTTAATAGCTTGGTCGAGAGTAAAAACGGAAATCGTTTATCGTATTGTATTTTTGAAAATACGACAAATACGCTTATTGGTGAAATAAATATTAGAAAAAGCGGTTGGTGTGGTAATTTAGGGAATTGGGTCAATGAACGATATCAAGGCAACGGGTATTATCAGGAGGCTTTGGGCCTTGTTGTTCATGAACTTTTTACAACATATAAAAATGTGAAAAACTTCACGGCCCATGTTAGACGAGACAATCATCGCAGCTACTATGCCTTAAAAAAATTTGGATTCAAGGAATTTAATGACTTGCCTAAACATATATATAACGAGGCTGACCATACGTTAATATTTACACGAGCAAGTTTTGAGGAAAAACGCTGGAATTTTGTTCAAGCAGATATTCTTGATCCTAATGCGATTGGTGGTCATAAATTGCGTTGGATTTGGCAGTAGAATTATTTTTGGATTAATTTTGGTGCCGAGAGCCGGACTCGAACCGGCACGGGCATTTTAGGCCCGAGGGATTTTAAGTCCCTTGCGTCTACCAATTCCGCCATCCCGGCACACAATTTTTAGATTACTTGAGCAAGCCTAATACGAAGTATTAATCAAGTCAAGCGAGTTGTTCTTGGAGGCGGCACCCGGAATCGAACCGGGGATCGCGGTTTTGCAGACCACTGCCTTACCACTTGGCTATGCCGCCGTGTTTGTGTTTATTTCAATTTAATCTACTAATTTACCAAACAGGTTCACAACACTTGCGTTTTCAACACATGCATTCGTAAATTTACCAGTCAACGAGGTATGACTATCAACCAGAATTCGAGTATTACCCTCAGTTCTTGCTAAAAGCTTACCATTCTCCAGCTGTTTTTCAACAAGTATTTTTAAAGTTTTGCCAATCCATGCTTGGTTACGCTCAAGAGAAATTTCCCGCTGCCGTGCCTGCAAATCCATTAATCGCTTTAATTTCACGCTTTCTGGACAATCGTCTGACATACTAAAAGCCTTTGTGTATTGACGTTTTGAATAAACAAATGAATAAATTTGATCAAATTTAATAACTTCCATTAATTTGCGAGTTTCAAGATAGTCTTCTTCTGTTTCGCCAGGAAATCCCACAATAATATCTGTTGTTATTGTTAGCCCTTGAAGAGCCATTCTGGCCCATTCAATTTTTTGTAAAAACTCTTCAGCTGAGTAGTTTCTATTCATTGCTTTTAATATTTTGTTTGAACCTGACTGCAGTGGAAAATGAAGGTACGCAGTAAGCTTATCTCGATGTTGAGACATGACGTCAAAAAGATCTTGCGTCATGTCTTGCGGATGCGCACTGACAAATCTAACCCAAAAATCTCCGGCCAGATCGGCAACTTGTTTCAATAGTTCTGGAAATTTTGCTCTAGTTTCCGGATCTATGTAAGAGTTTACGTTTTGACCCAGCAAATTTATCTCTTTGACACCACGATCTAAATCTTTTTTTACCGCCTGCAAAATTTCGGCGAAAGGATAGCTTATTTCACGCCCGCGGGTGAATGGGACAATGCAGTACGCGCAGTATTTATTGCATCCGGTCATGATATTGATATGCGAACGCAAAAGCAAGTCAGAATCAGATATTTGCTGCGTACCACAAGCATGAATTTTTAAATTTAAATTGCTTATACTCTCTTTGTTCAAAATCGGCGCTTGATTTTTTATTTTAGACAAAAAATTCTTTATATCACGCACCTGTTTAATTGACCTTATCTTGGCTATCGGGTTTGCTTGATGTTTTTGTTTTACCTGCTGAAGATGCAAAACAATCTCTTTTAGATACTCTTGAAGCATTCCGATTTCTTCTCGCGCTCCGTGTACAAAATTAATGCAGTCAAAGCTTGTATACAGTTCCTGTTTTTTATAGCTGGCTACACAGCCAATAATGCCGATCTTTAGATAAGGTTTGGCCTTTTTTAAATCTGCTAAGCGACCAATAAACGAAAATAGCTTCTGTTCAGCTTTTTCTCGAACAGCGCAAGTATTTATTATGATCAAATCGGCGTCTGATTCAATGTTTGCCTGGCTACACCCAAGCCCAAGCAAAAATTTTGATAGTCCCTCAGAATCAGCAACATTGGCTTGACAGCCATAAACTTTATTAAAAAATTTAATAGTCATTTGTTTATTTTGCTTTTATTTTAAAATAATTCTAAATTTAGGTTTATCTAGGTTTTTATTATAAATTAATCAAAATTATCCTCAAGTCTGCTTTTAAAAACAGTTTTTAATGCTTGGGATGATGTAAAAGAAAGGTTTTTATGGCAATTCAAGCAGGTCTAGTAGGCCTCCCAAACGTAGGAAAATCCACATTATTCAACGCATTGACTGATGCGGGTATACCAGCTGAAAACTATCCGTTTTGTACAGTTGATCCCAATATTGCGATAACCAACGTACCAGACGAGCGCCTTGAAAGAATGTCCAAAATATTTAATTCTCAAAAACTTATCCATACTACTGTTAAATTTGTTGATATTGCCGGACTTGTCAGAGGTGCTTCAAATGGTGAAGGGCTTGGAAATCAGTTTTTATCGCATATCATGGAAGTGGACCTTATTTTACACGTTTTGCGCTGCTTTGAAGATGAAAATGTAACGCACGTCAATAACATGATCAGCCCACTTGATGATTTTGAAATCATAACATCAGAGCTTATGCTCAAAGACTTAGAGTCGATAGATAAGCGCCAACAAAAAATTCCCGTTCAACTGAAAAAAGCATCGACTCCACAAGAAAAAAAAGATCTTGAACTTGAACAGACTGCACTTGCACAAATTAAGCCTGTTTTGGACCAAGGAAATATAGCCGAAGTTCAACGTTTATACGCAAAAGCAAAAAGTGATGGAATTGCAATGCTTCCACTGCTTTCTGCTAAAAATTATTTGATCATAGCAAATTTGTCAGAAGACGATTATGTCGGCAATAACTATCTTGCAAACAGCTTTTACCAAAGCTTGATTGAAAAATTTGGCCAAGACAAGGTTATTCCGGTTTGCGCAAAAATTGAAGCCGAGCTTGCCCAGATGAGCGATGAAGACTCTGCTGAAATGCTCAGCTCACTTGGCATCATCGAAAAAGGCCTTGATAATATTATTTATAAAGCCCACTCAAACCTTGGATTGATAACCTTTTTTACAGTTGGGCCAAAAGAGGCACATGCATGGAGCGTTCGCAAAAATATTAGCGCTCCGCAAGCCGCCGGAGAAATTCACTCCGATCTTGAAAAAGGCTTCATTTGTGTGGAGGTTTATAATTGTCAGGACATTTTTGAATTTGGCAGCGAAGCCAAATTAAAAACTTTGGGCAAGATTCGTATCGAAGGCAAAGAATACGTCATGCAGGATGGTGACGTCATACACGTCCGCTTCAATGTTTAATTAATACCATTGTTAACATCTATCAAATCTTGCTCTATCTCAAAACATGCATTGGTAGATTGATACATCAACTATAGCTTCTCGCATGCGGCTATTCATCGGAGCTGCAAAGAAAATGATGAATTTTTGCACCCCGCCAGCAGCGTTCGATTGGATGGGGCTTGCCGAATTAAAATTTTCAAAATAAGGAAAAATGCCCCTGTCGTTTACAGCCAGCTTCCAATCGTAGATTTGCAAAGCCTTCATTAATTGTACGGTATAGCTTCTCCACCAGTTTCTTTAATTAATGCTTTCAATACAGCCGAAGGCTCACTGCCCCAGTTGTTTAAAATAATTTCAAGTCCGCTGTTTTTTAAAACTGAATCATTTACCGCTTGAACAATCGCTTCTTCGATCCATTCGCGTTTGTTGCCAAAAGCACCACCTCCAATGAGAGTTAAAAATACTTTTTTCTTTCCAGCAACAATGGCCGCTTTCAGCGTAGATTCATACGTCCAATTCAAGATTAATTGTGCAATTTCATGCTTTTTGTCATCGCTCATACTTTTAATTTCAGGGCACAAATCCTTCGCTTGCGTCAAATTAACAGCCGCTGCAAACACCTGGTTAACTGTTTGGCTTGGCTGATAAAAGTGTGTATAATAATAATTTTTGCTTTGAACAAACGTTACTTGAATATCTCGATGAAAACCTATCTTAAATTTATCTGCATTTTCATCTTTAATATTTTCAATACCGCTGCCGGCACCAGCTTCACCAGTGCCCCAAATATAGCCATTTTGTGTATTTACACCAAGCCCATCCAGCAAATTAAGCTGCATGTCAAAATCGTTATCATCGCGAATATTTGCTGTCTTCTGTTCTCGCTGTCTCCAGAGCATAAAGTTATTGTTGCGTTTTTCATCCTTCATAAAAAAATAAAAATGGCGCAGCACAAGTCCAGGAAATGCTGCAATTGACGCAGCCGGACCTTGAGTATTGTCTAAATAATAATAATTAAGATCTGGAAGCCAAGTGTACGTCGTTGATTCCAAGGCATTATAATTTGAAGCAACCTGAAAGACTGCGTCTTTGTTCTCTGGTTGTGCTTCTAAATATGTAACATCTAATTGTTTGCACTTTTTAGGAGATTTCGAATAAATTACGCTAAATCTTATTTGGTTTATTGTACCTTTAAGCGCATCAGCCTTGGCCATTGCCTGTCGACGCAAATCACCAAGCGTCATAACCTCGAATCTGCCGCATCGGTACAATTTATCATCAGCTCCATTGATCCAATAACAATTTTGAGCATCCTTCGATATTCGCGCCTTAATGACAACTTCGCTTGCTTTATATTTAAAATCCACTTCGGACATACCCATCAATTGATCAAAAAGACTTTCTCCCCAAACATCGGTTTTAACGATATAATTTTCGTCCGATTGTTGTGATGGCGCGGGGCTTTCACAAGAAAAACTCTTTTTCAAATCGCCAAGATTTTTAATAACTTTTGAAATAGAGTCTTTTATTCCATCAAGGCTAGATTTAAGAGCTGCAATCAACTTAATCAAATCGCCTTCCTGGAAAACTCTTTCGCCAGATTTTGATTCTGCGGCAGGCTTCAATCCCCACAAACTAGGCGATGGATGAATTAAATTATTTTCATTTTTGAATGGTTTTTTGTTAACCACATCAATGTAAGCGTTTTTGCTGGAATCCCAGAAATAAGCATATTTGTCTAGTTGACCCACATGATCTTTTGACAAATATCCGATATAATAATCATAAACGTCTGTTCCAACCTTAGCGCTGGATAACGCAAAATCCCAATAAAATAAGCCTTGCGGAAGAACACGATTATCGATGCATTTTACATATTCGAAATTAAAATTTTCAGGATTTTTTAAATCAATTTCGGGATATGCTTTATCCTTAATTTTAATAAACACGGTCACTAGTTTTTTATTAAGTATAAAATCTGGCACCACCAGCCGGGCATATACCCCGTCAGTCGCGCGTTTTGTGTCTACAACATACTGTTCGGGAATAGGTGTTAGATCAGCCAAACAAAAATGACCTGCAAAAAAAACACTCAAAAATAGCAACCCTTGCATATAATTAAACTTCATAAAAAACTACCCTCTCAGCGTTATCGATTTAGAAACATCTTTCGTTTTTTCAGCACCTTTTTTAGGGTAAAATGCCCATTCCATTTACAGCTAGCTTACAATCGTAGATTTACAAAACATTGTTCTTAATTAAAATTGTAACATATTAACGATAAAAATTTAATTTATTCCATCCGACTCGTTCATGCAAATGCTTTATCAGATCGCTATAAACCTCGCCAGCTTTGATCGTTGGATTCAACGTCTGGTAAAGCTGAACATCCGATATTAAGAGGTTTGCAGAATTAACCTCTGCCATCCGCACAAGTTTGGCATCAACTTGTGTATGTGGCGGTTTTTTCCAATAATTTATCGTCAATGGATCTTCGATAAATGAATGTATTTTGCTTCGCGCGATGGAAACATAATTTTTATCTAAGTTAAACATAATTCGCTTGTTATGCTCAAATTCATAAGGCTTTAAGCGCCACTCATTCCAATTACTTCCAACAGAAATAATTGCAAAACAATCGTATGGAAGATTTATTTTTTCACCAACTGCAGACGAGGCTGCAGCAGTTGAAAATGTAAATACTGGATAAAAGGCCTTATTTTTGATAGGAAAACCATCCTCATTATTTTGTTCATTTTTATTCACAACATTACGCCAATGATCACCGTTTTGAGCAGATCCATCAACACGTTTATACAACTTCAAACCAAATGCATAGTGCTGATGACCTCTAAACAGTGCCTGAATGCCATAGTCTTTCATGAAATGATCAATAAACCCCATCGACGCCTGATATCCACGATTTTCGACAACTTTAATATTTTGCGTTGCCTTTAAATTTGGAGCAAGATCACACCAATTAAAACCAGCTTGAACGAAATCTGTTTTTGCAAGCATCGGACCAAACTTAGATTGGTGAAGTGTTTGTAAAAGTTTTATAGAATCGAAACTTGAAACCATTTTACTAGAAATAGCGGTCGATTGCAGTTTCTCATAAAACTTATTTGAATTTTTAAGCAATGCGCTGGAATCATAAAGAGGTTCAACTCCACCGTGACAAAATTTCACAATTACATCATCACAAACAATATAAAGCGCATGAATCAACAAATCATAAAAACGACATAACAAAGGCTCAAGCTTTTCGATCTGATGGCCATATTTTTTATTAAGCTCCAACCACATCGATGGTAGATACTTTGGATCATTTTTATTAAACGTCAGATCTTCGTGATTGCCGCGCAACAAAAACACTTTATTTTGGTTTTTTAGCTTCAAACGTATCAGAGTGTAAATAACATCCGGACTATATCCTCCACGATCAACATAATCACCTGTAAAAATCATATAAAAATTAGGCCGCGTAATTGCAAAATCATCGTCCAAATAGCCTTTTATAACTAAACGCCACAAACTTCTGAGTAACGAATGCAAACTCCCATGAATATCGCCCATCACAAAAAACTTTGTTTTAAATCTCTTTTTTTCTGGAATAAAAGACTGCATTTTTAGACTACTCAGCAACTTTGCGTCAGGATAGCTCTTTGCAACAACAAGCTTTTGAACGTACGGACAGACGTATTCGTTTTTATTTTTAAAATCAAATAAATCAGAATTTGCATCAGGAGCCATCTTAGGATTGACCCATTTGTTGCGATTTGTAAAGCCATTTTTATCGATCTGATAATAGTTTATAAAATCTCTAAGAGCTCCCTTAAAATCATGTGCCGTAAGCTGAGTTTTAAACTTGCCAAGATCAGGTTCTTCAAGATTTTTGAAACAATCGATGGTCCAGGCAGATAGTGTTTCATGTTGATAGGCGCAAATAGATTGAAAAATAAATAGAATAAAAAAATAACAATAAACAGCAACTTTCTTCATTAACCAATATCCTTCCCTTTTATGGTTCTAACTCCATGTTTAATATTTGATCCGCCTTTTTTATCAAATATTACGAGTTTTCGACGCTTATCCTCAATCAGTTTTCGCTGAGAATGTATCGAAGATACACCTAAAACAATTTCTTCTTGCGCTTCAAATGACTTTTTTAACAATTCTTCATAAATTATAGATTTCGGAGGAATTTCACTCCAATTTATTTTAAACAAATCATCAGTCTCAAAATCAGCCTTTGTTATCGACACAAACTTATCATCTCTGCTATCCGGCAAAAGATATTCATAGACTCCTAGCTTCCAATTTTTTAATTTATCAGCTGTTGTTAAAATCCCCAAACAATCGTATGGCAATGTCCCTATCTCTGCTGCTGTAGAAAACGTAAAAATAGGCCATTTTACTTGTGATAATAAAAATTCACTATCATTTCGAATAAAGTCAGACCAGTGACGTTCACCTCCTATTTTCATGCCAAAAAATGAATGTTGATGTCCTCTAAAAATGGCTCCAATTCCATAATCTGCAAATTCTGCGACGGCACAATCACAACCAACATATGGTCGCAATGTATCAGGATTTTGACCATATGATTCAGCTTCTTCTAAAAAATCCATCAAATTAAAACAATTATTTATGCCCATATCTTCTGGAAAAATTCGCATACTATGTGTCCCTTCAAGAAGCTCTTCTTCCAAAAAAATCTTTAAAGCTTCCTTCAATGAAGGCTCTATGCCTCCGTGACAAAATTGTACAAAACTCGCATCCGCTCCTGAGCCAACAAACAAAGCATACGGCAGATATTTATAAAAATTATCATTAACTTCAGTCAAAGAGCATATTGTTTTTGCCTGTAACTCATCAAAAAATCCATACGCCATATTCATAGTTGTATTTTCGTGATTGCCCCTGAGTAAAAATACCTTATCCCAATTCATCATTTTTAAGTCAATGAGCGTCGCTAATACCTCTACACTACAAGGGCCACGATCAACGTAGTCACCCAAAAATATTAAATAAAAATTTTTTTTAATTATTTTTAAATTATTATTTAATGTTTTAAGAAAAACTAATCTCCATAAATTACGCAAAAGAGAATGAATGCTCCCATGAATATCACCAATTATACAAACATTACTGCCAGTCGGAATTTTAATTTTTTGTATAAAGCCTCTGTTTGCGTCACTATCATCTACATCTAAACTGCTTATAAGCTGAAACATGCGCATCTTACTACGAAATTGCTTGCTTGAGATAGCTGAAGTCGCACTATAAATACCTGGTAATGCAACATACTCTTTGTGTTTTGTAAAGCATGACTTGGTCCATTTAGCTAGATTGCATTTTAAATCAAATAAACTTGAAGCAATAAACAAAAAAATACAAAACGTTTTTGACATAAATCTCATAGGATCCCTCTCCAATTTCACTTTAGATTTATACCGAGCTTAATTTATAACCAGTCAATCAAAACAGCACGTGTAGGTGCAGCCTCTAAACCATTTAATTTAATAGGTAAACACGATAAAAAATAAATACCAGGCAAAACATCTTTTAATCGTAGGCCTTCAATAATAACAATATCGACCTCAAGTAGAGCTTTGTGCGTTTCATGGCCTGGCTGCCCACGCTCTATTCCAAGATAGTCTATTCCAACCGCTTTTATACCATTTGATGCTAAAAATAAAGCAGCGTCAGCGTCAAGATAAATAAAATCAACGCTAGCCCTTGCGCAACAATCTAATAAACTGTTTTTTGTCTTTAATAAAATTATTTCACCAGAATCAATCGAAAGATTGATAAGGTCCGACTTGGTAATTTTGCACTGCACATTGGTCAAGTCCAATACTCTGCACTGACCAATAAAACTGGACAATGGCAAATCATCTAAATATTTACCTTTTTCTAAAAAATGAGCCGGCGCATCAACATGCGTACCTGTGTGTGTTGTAAGCAAAATATCGTGCTCTCTGGCACTATTTTTCACGATTGTTTTTGTTGGCACAAACTCAACTTTGGCTTGGTCTTTGTACTCAGTCATACCAGGCTTTATTGGCCAGCTGATATCAATTATTTTAAAAGACTTCATTCTTCACCATTTTTTTTAAATGGATGACCACCAAATTGATTTCTTAGCAACGCCACAATTTTAGTAGCATAATTGCCACCAGTTTTGCGAGACAATGCTCTAATTTCTAGCGCACGCTCTATCAGATCGACGGGTACATATTTATTTTTTGCTTCATCAATTGTCCATCGGCCAGTTTTGTTTTCACCAATCTGTCCGGAGATATCGCTAAAATTTTGATCTTTAATAAAAACATTGTGAGACAGATCAAGAATCCATGATCTGATGATTGATCCATGATTCCAAACATCGCAAACCTTAGCCAAATCAAGATCTTTATATTCACCCTCTTTTAAAAGATGGAAGCCCTCGGCATACGATTGAAGCAGTGCATACTCAATTCCGTTGTGCACCATCTTAACGTAATGTCCCGCTCCAGCAGGCCCCATGTACGCATACCCACCTGAAGTTGCCAACACTTTAAAAATTGGCTCTAATTTATCAAAAACATTTTTATCACAACCAATCATCAAAGAGAAGCCCAACTCCTTGCCCTGAACTCCGCCCGAAGTTCCACAATCAACAAAATTAATTTGTTTTTCTTTTAACATTTTATAGCGACGCACTGAATCGTGAAAATGGCTATTGCCACCGTCAACAAGAATATCGCCTGGTTTCAAAACATTGATTAACTGGTTGATAACGCTATCCACAGCATCGCCTGCCGGAATCATTAGCCAAAAAATACTTGCGTGCTGCGCTAATTCTTGAACTGCGAAAACTACTTTTACACCGATACCTGATGCCAATTTTAAATTATTTGAATCCGTATCAAAACCCCAAACCTCATGTCCTCCGCTGATAAGTCTGAACGCAACGGCATGCCCCATGCGACCCAAACCAATAACACAAATTTTCATTTAATATCCTAATGCCACTTTTTGCAATTTTCCAAAAAATCATCTAAAACTCACGATCCAATCAGTGCCAGCAGCTCGCGTCTAAAAACTTATCAATTTCTTTGCACGCTGCATACGATCAAACATTTAAACAACAATGGTTGATGTAAAGCCCTAAATATCGCATCGTTGACTTTGTTTAATTTACACAATCATAATTTATTAATCCATCTACCAAAATATTTGATCCAGCCAAGAGATTTACTGTCGCATCATAGTTGGCACCAAGAGATGAATTGCCAAATCCAACCCCATTTGATATTGCTTGGACTGAGCTGTTTGGAATATAGTTGACTTTAAACACCTGTAATGCGTAATATACTCCATTAGTCACCGCGATAAATTTGCCATCAGATGACCATGACACAGCAAGAGGCATGCCTACAGTTGATGAATTTCCAACTGGTATTGGATTCCTATTTCCTACAAATGAAAATATTTGAAAGGTGCTAGACGCTTCATTACTCACAGCTAAAAACATTCCATCTGGGGACCATGATACAGATCTTGGTAAAAGACCTGTTAATACATGTCCAACTAGGATGGGACTTCCATATCCATTAAATGAAAATATTTTTAATGTATTATTATCAAAATTAACAGCAGCAATGAATCGTCCATCAGGTGACCATGATACAGATTGTGGATTACTTAAAATTGAATCCGAGATACCAACCAGCACAGGGTTTTCGGCTTCGTTGAATGAATATATTTGTAGTGTATCAGAATTAATAACTGCAAGAAATCTTCCGTCTGGCGACCAGGATGCGGATATTGGAATATTTAAAACACCAACGGTTCCAACTAGTATAGGATCTCCATTAAACGAAAATATTTGCAAACTATCAAAATCAACAACAGCTAAAAACATTCCATCTGGAGACCATGATACAGATCTTGGTAAAAGACCTGTTAATGCATTTCCAACTAGGATGGGACTTCCATATCCATTAAATGAAAATATTTTTAATGTATTATTATCAAAATTAACAGCAGCAATGAATCGTCCATCAGGGGACCATGATACAGATCTTGGGCTATTTAACCCGCCAATGCTTCCAACTAACGTTGGATTACCTGTATTATCAAAATAAAATATTTGCAATGTATTGGAAAGTTGATTTATTACAGCAATAAATCGTAAATCTGGCGACCAGGATGCGGATATTGGAACCATGTTTGTGCCAGCTATGCCAACTTGAGTTAATACTGCAGGATCTTGAATTTGAAAAATTTGAAATATGTTTAACATGCTATCAGAAACCGCAATACAATCACTATCAGGACAAAATGAAAGAGATGAGGGCCCTTTCTGAGTGGATATTTTTGTGCTTTCTTGAGATAGAAGGCCTGATGCATTTGGTGAAAATGCATGCAATGTATTGTCTCCAGGGTTTACTGCTGCAATAAAATTGCCTGCACGAGACCAGGATACTGAAGTTGCAATATTTCCAACTATTGGATTATTACCAGTACTTGCGTTATTGTAAGCTTGAATTAAGTTATCTAATCCATTAAATGTATAGATTTGCAGCGAATTGCTAAGTGAGCTAGCAATTGCTATGGACCTCCCATCTGGCGACCATGATACTGATGTTGGATAGCGTAATGTTGTAGTTGAGCTAACAGGACTTGGATTTGTAAAACCGTCAAAGCTAAATATTTTGAGTTGCCATGGATAATTATAATTAATAACAGCTATAAAATTGCCATCGGGTGCCCAAGATACAGATTTAGGAGAGCTTAATCCTGAGAATGAGACTCCAACATAAATAGGCGTTCCCCCATTAAACGAAAAAATTTGTAATGTATTGGCATCTTCACCGACTACAGCAATATAATTTTCTGCATGGGCCCATGCTACTGACACTGGAGCATATCCTTGAGCAGTACTACCAACTGAGCTTGGCACCCCTGAGCCATTAACCGAAAAAACTTCCAATGTATTTGAAGATTGGCCAACTACGGCAATATAATTTCCCGGAGACCATGATACGGATATTGGTGTGTAGGCTGGGGTGATGCTTCCACCAACAACAGCACTTGGAACTCCTGCGCCATCAACTGAAAATATTTGCAATATGTTTGGTGAATATCCAACTACAACAACATAATTGCTGGACGACCATGATACAGAAGCTCCTGTGCTGCCTGTCCCTATAGTTGCGCTGCCTGCAAGAGTTAATGCGCTTACTCCATCAAACGCAAAAATTTGTAGAGCATCTGACCCTGAAGAATTATTAACTACTGCGACGAAATCTCCATCTGGAGACCATGATACTGAGTATGGCATATTTCCGGTAGCGGTTGCATCTATTTGATCTATCATGCTTTGATTATAAAATTGTAAAAATTGTAAAGTATTTGAAGAATAGTTAACAACCCCAAGAGAACTTCCATCCGAAGACCATGCTGATGAGATCGGTGTATGATCTGTCGGAATGGCATTAAGAAGTGTTAATACTTCATTTGCATCAAAAGAAAATATTTGTAATGTGTTCGAATTACTATTTGCAACTGATAAAAAAAGTCCGTTTGATGCCCACGACACTGATGTCGGTGTAATATTTGTTAGCTGGTCTGCTATCTCTGTTGGACTGCTAAATCCATCAAATGCAAAAATGAGTAACTTGTCTGATCCTGAACTTGTAACTGCTAAATACCTATCCCCTGGCGCCCAGGCAACAGATGAGGGGAATTGTTCAGCGATAACATCATCTCCAACCTGTGATAACGTATCTGCTTTAAAAATTTGCAAAGTATTTGAATCATAATTTGTTACTGCAATATATTTGCCGTACGTAGACCATGCAACACATGATGGATTTGAGCCAGTTGTTTGGCTTACAGAAATAGAAGGCGTAGCCGATCCAGTGAAATTAAATACTTTGACAGTGTTGTCTCCAGCGTTAGCAACTGCCAGCTGAGTGCTTGTGTTTGACCAAGAAACCGCAACGGGTTCGGATCCTGTTACAACATCTCCTCCAATTTGTGTATATAAAACTGAATCAAAAATTTGTAGCGTATTTGATTGCTTATTAACAACTGCCAAATAATTTCCATCTGGAGAATAAGCAATTTGAGACGGTAAATTTCCAGTACTAATATTGTTCCCTGTATCAGAAAGATAAGGTTTTGGCAAATCAAGTGCGCTATTGCTTTTGATAATACATTTATTTTCAAAATTTACAGTTCCACTTGAAAGTCTGCAACCTGTTGGAGTTGTGCACAATGTTGCCTGGTTAAAATGTAAGCTAGACGTTTTGTCAGCCATTAAAAGAAAATTGTTTGATGTGTAAGTTGGCCATTGATCAAATTTACAGTCGGTGAAAGTTGCTGGTGCAACTGAAAAAGTGGCTCCTATGTCAAAATAAAAAGTACTGTCATGAGCGATTAAGCTGTGTTGAGTTGATTGATAAACAAATGCTGATGTTCCTGTAACAATAACGTCACCATGAACAAAGAGCTGGCCCTGCGGAAATAAAAAGTCTTGCGATAAAGCCAATTCCACATCGCTAAGCGCCAAGCTGCTCTTAAAGGCTGCAAGCCGTATGCATGGATCTGAGTAATTATTAAACGTTTGAACTATTCGCATGTTTTGCAAAGTCAAAGTAATGTTTGTATCAACGAATATTTTACCCCTATTTTCGAAAATCAGATCGTGCCCTAGGCCGTCAATTATTGTGTCTGAATTAATATGAATTACAGAATTGCTTGGAATTGATAGGTTTCCATTTAAAAAAATAGTGTTACCATTTCCTCTAATTACGCCACTTCCTGATAGTGTAGCATTAACATCAAAATTAAGATTTCCTTGCAGGTCAAGAGTTCCAGTTTCTCGCAAATCAAGCCATCCAGAAAATGGCGATAAAATATTAAATGAGGCAGTAGCATCGTTTAATATCGTTGCTCCAGCATTAAATTTTACATATCCGCGAGCATATTCGTTATTTCTAAAAACTTTGTTTGTTGTTAAGTATTGAATACTTGAGGTGCCATCAACAGATGTTGCAAAAAGGCTATTAAATGAGGCTAGTGTGCAAAAAATTATAAAAAATAAACGGTTAAAATACTGCATTGCGGTTCCTTCTAAAATAATACAATTAAAATTTACAACAAGTTTGTACATTTTTATAAGCGATGGCACTTTTCACAATTTCTTGTAAAAACATTTGTAACACCTGATCAGATCGAAGCTTGCAGGCCGCATCTTAAAATTTGTCATTTTATCGTTAGGGCCTATGCAGTCACAGTTTTGAGACATAATAGTGAATGTATCGGCCTAAAATTCATAGCTTTGACCTAATTCCTTATTTTGATTTTTAATCTGTTGCATATGATACGGTACCGTTTATTACTATTGAGCCATTGCCAAGCACGTTTGCATCAACTAATTTGCCAATATCTAAACCAGTACTTCCTGTACGATTTATATTTGCAAGATTATCTACTTTAAATACCGATATTTGCTGAGCATTTGAATCCATGTTATACGAACCCGTGGCAAGATATTTACTATCATTGCGCCACGCATTGGACAAAATGTTGAAAACACCGGTTATTTTTTGGTAGTAAAAAGGGCTGTTTTTTTGTGCAAAATCATTTATTGAAATATACCCAAAGTCATTAGAATCTCCATTTTTTGCGGTGTATGCTATTTTTTGACCATCAGGACTCATTTTTACATCTGTATTAAAAAAAGTAACATCCCCCCAAGAATTTATTTCCTGAAGAAAGCTTCCATTAAAATAAATCTTACTAAGAATAGCTGGATTTCCGTAGGCAACTGTTATATATCTGTTATCAAATTCCCAATTTACGCTTAGCACAGCGCTTGAGTCGTTCCAAGCTGCACGTTGAACTAGTGAATTGTTATTTAAAAATTCAAACACCGTTAAGCCTGTTCCTGTCGTAGGATTTGACGTTGGTCGTCCATGGCATGTTCCAATTGCTATATATTGCCCATTCGGACTCCAGTCGATTCCTGCGACAGTAAGTAAGGTATCGTCAAAATTGTATCCTGTAACTGGAATTAACGATGTACCATTAAATGAATAAATTCTTAAAATGTCTCCTACAGCAAATCCTCCAACGCTTGCGGTAGAATAGCAACCAATTGCAATATAATTTCCACTTGGATGCCAAGCTATACTATAAATTTCTGCTGAAGAGCCTGCGGCAACGCTTATAATCGGCGATACGGTACTTTGTGCAAAATTATATATTCTTAACTGGTCAGTATTATTAAATCCACCTGCTCCATAAATTGGGCTTATCCCACCGACTGATAAATAATTGCCATCCGGGCTCCATGAAGTTGAACAAACTCGTTGTCCATATTTTTGGCTTGTTACTGTGTACAAGCTTTCAGCCAGACTGCTAAATCTGTAAATCCTTAATTCATCAGTGTTATCAAATTCTCCAACAGCTGTTGCACCTTGACCACCAATTACGATATAATCTCCGTCTGGGTGCCAATCCATTGAGTAAATTCCAGCGTCTGTTAAATAATTAGTTGTATAGTTTTGATTGGAAATTAATTTAGGACTTACTCCAACTATAGAATAAATATCGATGAAATTAGACAAATTGGATGTTAATAAATTTGTGCTGGGATTCCAATCAGCTGCGTATTGTTGAAAGCTACTACTTCTACTGATATTTTTTAACTGGGAAATGTTGATATCAAACGTTGAATCAAAATAATACACATCACTAGACCAATTTCCTGAAGCAGGATTTATGCCACTGTACAACAAAAGGTTATTATCCGGGCTCCACTTTAAATTTTTAACAACAATGTGATTTACGCTTGCATCTTCGACTGGACTTGCAAATGTTAAAAACGTAAGAGGTGTAATGTTAGCGGGATTAAATTCATAAATTACTATATTTTGTGTTGCTGTTGCATAATTCGTAGTACTTCCTCCGCCTACAGCCAAAAATCTGCTTTCACTTGTCCAAGATAAAGAGTTTATCGATGTGTTTGCGGCTATTCCAAAACTTTTTGCATCAAGCAATGTTAAAGAATTTGTAACTGGATCAAGGGTAAAAAGATTTAAATTACAGCTTCCTGCAGATTGGACCCCTCCAACAGCAAGATAAGATCCACTAAAATCCCATTTTGCCGTATTTACGCTAGGTCCAAAGTGAAAGCTTGTTACAGTGCTAAGCGTATCTTGAAAAACGTCAAAGTGATAAATTCTTAAATTATCATTGTTGCTAAAACCACCTACAGCAAGAGCTCCAGTGCTGCCAACGGCCAAATAATAATCATCCAAACCTCCCCAATCTATTGAATTTACTGTTGCAGTAATACCCAAATCTACGCTGATTTGTGGAACTAGGACAAATGTTGCTGGATCAAAATAATATATCCGTAGATTATCATTATTATCAATTTCTTCGACAGGGCCAGCACCGCAACCGCCAACCGCCAAGTATTTGCCATCTGGACTCCATGCTGCCGAGTAAACAATAGAAGACATTGATCCGTATTGCAATGTTTCCAATTCAGATAAATTTGTAGAATCAAGTTGAAAAATTTTAACCTGATTGTTGTTTGGATTTATAGATTGTCCCGATACAGCCAAGAATTGTCCACTAAAATCCCAATTCATATTTTGCAGGTCTATTTCGGAGTCGATTTGGTTTATGTTAAACATGCTTGTATTAAATTCTGTTCCAACATCAAATTTAACCTGATTTTCAAAAAACATATGTCCATCACTTAAATTCAGTCCAGTTGGGGTCGATTGAAGCGTGGAGCCGTCAAAATAAATAGTCGATGAAGGATCTTGTTGTATTATTAAGCAATCATTTGTGTTTTTTGGGCAATAAAAAAATGTAGTATCTTTGTCAAATAATAATGTGCTGCTTGGAGCAACATAGCTAGGTTGAGTTGAGCAATAAAGAAATTTCGATCCTCCAGAATACAAAACATTATTATGAAAAAACAGACTACCTTGATTGAACCAAAAGTCATCTCCAAAATAAATTTTTACATTATCAAGTGCAATTTTAGTATCTGCGCCACCTGCAGCAATTGGAGGCTTTCCAGAATTGTTGTTGGCATTTTGTATTATCATATTTCTTAATGTTAAAGTTGAATGAGTATCTGTTAAAATTTGGCCAAAATTATCAATAAAAAGCGTATGGCCATTTCCTTCGATAGAAAGACTGGATGTAATTTTTAATGTTGTTAGTGCTGGAATCGTCAGGTTACCATTCATTATTAGCGAGTAGCCGTTTCCATTTATCGTTCCGCTTGTGCTAAATAAAAAACCATCTTCGAGTTGAAAATTATTATCCAAAATTATGTGATTATTGTTTGAATTTATGAGGTCTATTCGATTTAAATTGTCCGTTATGCCCAGATCATCAATGTCGTACGTTCCTGTTGTTTTAATGCGAATTTTGGAAATATCATTTTGAAGCATGAACTTGGAAGAATCGTTCGAAAAGTTTAATGAAGCATCAATTTCCAAAAAATTAAATATATAAATAAATAAAAAAACCTTATTTAGCGTTTTCATTATTTCCTCTCTTGTAAGATTACACAACCATGACTCATTTAAAATTCATTATCAGAATGTTTCGTGCACCTCAATATTACTTATAACAATAATCAATTAGCGCCTCTGAGATAGTTTTTAAAAGCGATGGCATTTTTCGCAGTTTTCGAAAAACATAATCTAAACTTCGCTTCTGATCGTGCATTGCAGGCCGATGTTTAAAATTTGTCAAACTTGCGGTAGAGCTCGTCAAATGATATGTTTCGATTGATTAGCTTGATGTATATGTCTTAAAATCGTTGATTTGCTGCCATTGAAATTATAATTGTTTAAATTTGAGATGCCTGCATTAGTCGTTTCAATTTTTCGCAATTTGCCGTTGAATAAGTGATGTCCCCGACCCTTGCAGGCTGAAATGTGATCTCTACAGCTTTTTGGCCTACTTCTTTTTCAAGTTTCTTAATTAGCTCAAGAATGCTTATGCTTTTTCCTGAAGCAACATTTATGACATATCCATGCAGATTGTCTGGAGCTCCTATTTTTAGATTTGCATCGACAACTTCACTTACATGCACGAAGTCGCGGGTTTGATAACCATCTCCAAAAATTGTTATTGGCAATTTGTTTTCTAAGTTATGTCTAAATTTCGCAACCACAGCAGCATATTCATGATCAATTTTTTGCCGGTCACCATAAACATTAAAATATCTCAAACTTACCGCGTTGAGTCCAAAATCGGAAGCATATTTTTTGCACAATTGTTCTGCGTCTAGTTTGCTTTTGGCGTATGGCGAAAGAGGCATTGCTTCATCATCTTCTTTGCATGGATTGGATTTGTTACCATAAACAGCACAAGATGATGAAAATATGAAAGATTTTATATTGCTATTGACGCAACCATCCAAAATATTTTGCGTTCCAAACACATTAATTTTGTGACATATTTCTGGAAATTGTAGCGATTGAGGAACAGACACCAATGCCGCAAGATGGAATACTATATCTTTGCCTTGTGTGGCTTTGGCGCAGACATACGGAATGCTTACATCCGCATAATTTAAATTTATTTGAGCAAGTACATTTTTGAGATTTGATATACTACCGCTGGAAAAATTGTCCAAAACGGTAACTTTTGCTTCCAAGGACACAAGTTTTTCAACTAAGTGTGAGCCTATAAATCCGGCTCCACCCGTTACAAGAACCTGCTTACCTTGGTAAAAATTTTTTAGCTGCTCCATTACTCTTTTTCTCCTCTATAACTTTTTATGCGACTAGGTTTTTAGATGATATCCTTTTTATTTCGTTATTTTTCAAATTTTGTGTATTCAATATTTGAGATAAGTTCAATGTTTTTAGATTGTTCAAAATATTCGCAGCAAGAGCTTTTCCTGATATGACGGCCTCTTGCATGCTTGAGTAATTCCACTCTCCATATCGTCCGGATGAGTAAATTTGCTTGGCTATCAGATCATTTAATAATTTGTTCAAATTTTTTTCACGCCATTCATCATAAATTACGTAGGCGTGTTCTATGTGCAAGATTTTAGTTACAAGCAAGTTGCTATCGGATATCTGTAAATGCGCAAGTGCGCTTTTAATAGATTTTTCGGCTAATCTATTAATTTGGCTTTGAGTTTTTGTTCCATGAATAAACGACGTTTCTCCGTAGATGCTGGTCATGCCGTTTGGGGCCAATGATTGTGAAACATTGTGCCAAAAACCAATTCTATAAAATGGAAATTTGCTTTCTGGAAAATAGGTCCAATGATCTTTGCAAATAAAATCTTTATTAAAGCCCATGTTGAAATTTATTACGGACGTGCAGTGCAGTTTTTCGGCTTGTTTGGCGTAATTTTTTGACGAAGATTTATTTGTGAATTTCAAAAAATGTTTTAACGGAATGGTTGATATCAGGTATTTATATTTTTCCGTGTGCCCATTTTCAAATGTTACTGTTTTAGATATAACGTCGACTGATACGACTTTATGCGATATATTAATATTGTTTTTGAGCCTGGCTATGATTGACTTGATTAAAAATTCAATCCCGCCTTGTTTGGGATAATAAAAAGAGTGATTGTATCCGACTGATTTTTCTGAGTTATTTTCAAGAGCTCCGCACAAAATTGATTTTAAATCTGTTTGCGGTACAAATCGGCCCGTCCACGAATGTTGAACCTTTTTTAGATTGTAGCTCAACAGCTTACTGTTGTACGGATAAAAAAAATGCTTACCCATACCGGCTCCAAAGTATTTTAGAACCCAGTCATAAAAATTTTGAGGTTTTTTAATTTTGATTTTGCGGTTGATAAATCCGTTTATGCATTCATAAACAGCTTCTGTAGGCAGTCCGTACAAATTTTTTTGAAATGGATAATTCAAATATGTGTTAAGCAAAAAAATTGAGCTTTGTCGATTTATTACATCAAAATTTGTGTTGAGCTCTGCAACATCTTCTAAGAAGTTACGAAAATACGGATCGCTAATATGTAAATAATGGCCTGTGTAATCAAAACAAAAACCATTATCGGTTTCTGTTTTTAAGAGCCCTCCTGGGCGACAGCCTTGTTCAAATATTTTGTAATCGTGGTAGTTGTGGCTTTCTAGATGATATGCAACAGAAAGGCCGGTTAGTCCGGCGCCAAGAACAACTACCTCAGCCACAACGATCTCCCTTTTCAAAAGATTTGCTCGTTTTATAAATGATACTCAAGTTAAATGAAGAATGCAATGCCAAGTTTATGGCTGGTTTATGCCTAATCCAATTTTGTTAACTGAATTGCTTTTTTATCTGGAAGTGCAAAAAATCCTGATTTAATCGATTTTTCTTCGTTGTTTGGAAAGCTAAGAAATAAATAATAATTGTTAACGGAGACGATTTTTTGATTTACGTTAAAAGTAAGCGCTTGATTTTGAGAATTCCAAACACCGTCACACACAAGATTTTTTTCGATAGGAATCAATTCTGTAGCCGTTTCTTTTTTGCAGTACAAAGAAGCTTGAAGGTCTTTAATGTTATTTCCAAACCATTGCAGATTAAGTTTTTCAAGCTTTAAAGGAATTTTGCTTTTAAAAGTTATAGATCCGATCCATGCCCATTTTTTTTCATGTATCAGTGGTACGTTTTGATTGAGCTTAAACTCAAGCCAAGTCGTTGTAGAGCAGAGATAAAACATATCATCAAGTTGAATTTTATCATCAAATGTATTACGGATGGTTAAATCAGCACGAATGCTGCAGTTTAGAAAGATTAGCAGGCATATGACAGTTAGATTCAAATTTAAGATACACATTGTTTACCCTCTCCACTCTTTTACTTTTGTTTTTTATTCCTTTTATATAGTTTAAAACTTTTTGGCTAATAAAATAAAGTATTTAAATAGCTTTTATCTTAAAGCCCAAATCTCTGTGCATAAACTGTTATAATTCTGCCTGTTGAATAAGTCTTTGTGCCAAAGTGTTTTGGCAGAGGTGGAAATGGTGATGCAAATTCAAAATTTTTAATTATTGCTGAATCGACTTCACGATATCCAGACGATTGCAACATTTTTGTACTCAATAATTTACCACTTTCATCGATTGTAAACTCAATAACAGCTTTACCTTCGCTCATATGAATGGATTGACGGTGCGCAAAATTATCTTTCCACGATGCTTGCAAGCACCAATTAATTTTTGATTCATACGATATATATTTTAGCTCTTCAAAGCTTGGACGTTTGTTTGGATCTCCGTCGCGGTCAATTGGGTCCGTTCCGCTTTCTCCGCGCCATTTTTCGATGTAACCTTTTGTAAGTTGTATCAAATTTTTACTAGTTTTTTTATTGTTGCCAGTCCCCCACACAAAGTCCGTGCTTGGAGTACAGTGGCTATCTTTGTCTGAAGGTCTAGTAACGTCTTTGCGGAGCATGCTGCTTAATATCATGTTTTTTTCTTCTTCTTTTGTCATTTCTCGCTGCTCTTGCTGAGGTTCAAGTTCTGATGTTGGTTCAATTTTTTTAACATTTTTTTGTTCCTGCGCCAATGTTTGTTTTTCAGAATAAGTTGCAATTTGTTGTTGCAGCTTTTCTATCTCTTCAATTCTTTGTTTTACAGTCTCAACCGGCTTAGAGTGCTCAATCTCAGTTATTTCGACTCCATTTTTTATCGAAACATTCGGCATCTTTGCACTGATATTTTTTTTGTCGATTGGATCTATTTTTTTATGAGCTTTCGGCGCTTCAGGTTGGGTTTTGGGTTGTTGGTTAGAATTAACTTCAATTTTTACAGGTTCAAGCTTTTCCGGCTCATGGCCTGTATTTGATTTTTTTGTTTCAATTTTGCTTTCTGGTTTAGTTTCTGTTGCGGTGGCCATTTTTGACACACTAACATCGCCTTGTTTTGTGTGTGGAATTTCAAGCCTTTCAGGTTGTTTATGCTGAGTGTCAAATATAACCCAACCAAAGTTAGATTTTGGCGCTACAAGCTTAGCTGGTCGTGTGTTTTGTAGTTTGTTTTTGATGAATAATGTGGGTTTGCGCTCATGATTTTGTTTAGCTGATTGCAATATTCGATTAATTGCATCATGCTTTTGGGCTGCTTGTTCTTGTATAAATTTTTTGTCGGAAGGGCTTAGATAGCTTGCCATGCTAGCCATAAAACGTTTTGCATGCGTTTTGAAGCCATAATTTAAAAATGTTCCAAAAATAAGTAGATGAATAAGAAGTGAAATGATGATAAAAAGTACGAGCACAAGAGCGCGTTGATATCTGTTTTTTTCATTGTCGTCCGTCTTCATTACAATCGACTTTCATTAAAAATATCCTTTAAAGCTCACATTTTTAAGATAGCAATAAAAACTATGTATTGAAAATATTTTTTTCGAGCAGTTAGGAGGTGATTTGCGATTATGGAACGATTTTTTAGTTCCATGAAACCTGATCGCACTGATGGCAAAATTTATTTGACTAAAACTGATGAAGTGGATTATTGGCCAATTAATTATAAATTTAGCTTGAAAAATATACATACAACGGTTTTTATGAAATAGTAGCAAACAATTATATGGAGGTAAGAACCATTATTTATGTAAACAACTTGCCAAGCATATGAATTTTAGGCGCATACATTCACTAATTGCCGTATAATCCTCGACAGAATCGAGGATTATACGGTTTTAATATTTTTTTAAATACGGCCTACAAGCCTTGATCTTATGCTGGCTACAGCAATATTTTTTTAAAAATTGCAAAAAGTGCCATCGACTTTGAAAGAATTGATTCAGAGGTCGTTTTAAAATGCAAAAAAATTATCATTTTTTTGCATAATTTTGTGATCGAAATTAATTTCCGAGAGCCTCTGAAGTAAATCCGCTATACTTAATTCAAGATTATAAAAAAACAAGGAGTTTTTATGCAAAGTAAACAAACGTTTTTGAAAATTTGTAGAAAATTAAAACCAATATTTAAAGAGATTGAAAAATGCGGAGGTACATCATACATGGTTGGTGGCAGCGTACGTGACCTGGTATTGAACCAACCAATCAAAGATTCCGATATCGAGGTTCATGGGATTACACACAAAAAACTTGAATACGCACTTAAAAAATTTGGAACAGTAATTCTTGTTGGTAAAAAATTTGGCGTATTTAGGATAAAAAAATTTGATGTTGACTGGTCGTTGCCGCGTAAAGACAGCAAAGGACGTAAGCCTATCGTCGAAATAGACCCATTCATGAGCATTGATATTGCTTGCAAGCGCCGCGATTTAACAATGAATGCGATGGCGATAGATTTAAATTTTGTTTGTAAAAACATGATTAAATTAATGTCGTTAAAAGGCTCTAATTTTGTAAACGCGTTGCAAATAATTGATCCATACGGAGGATTGAAAGATATTGAAAAAATGCGTTTGCGAGCCGTTGATAAAACATTGTTTATCGAAGATCCGCTGCGATTTTTTAGAGTTATGCAATTTATTGGACGCTTTAATATGAAGCCAGACGCAAGCCTGAATAAGATCTGCAAAACAATGGCCCTGCTGGACTCTGAGCTTTGCCAGCCTCTGGCACGCGAACGAGTTTTTGAAGAGATAAAAAAATTGTTTTTGAAATCGCAACAACCATCCATTGGCATTCGTTGGCTTTTAAAAATTAATCGCTTGAAAGAGATTTTCCCAGAAATTTACGACATGGTTGGAATAAAGCAAAATCCAAAATATCATCCAGAGGGTGATGTATTTGAGCATACAATGCAGGTTTTAGATGCTGCTGCAAACATTGAATTTTATGATAAAAAAAATATAGAAAATGAAAAGTTTTTGGTAACAATGGCAAGCTTTTGCCATGACCTAGGCAAGCCAAAAGCAACCGATGCAAAACTTCATGCGATGGGACATGAGCGCATGGGAGTACCAGTTTGTAACTCTTTATTAAAACGATTAACAAATCAAAAAACATTTATCGTTGCAGTAAAAAAACTCGTTGAATACCACAGAGTACCTGCAGCCCTTTTAAATGATGGAGCTGAATTAAATGCTTACAAGCGCCTGGCGTTAAAGCTTGCACCAGAAGCCACGCTAAGACACCTTGGGCTATTGACTCTTGCTGACATGCGTGGCAGAAATGGCAAATCCACGACACCATTCAAAAAAAAGTTTGTTGGATTTTTTTTACAATTCATTAACAAAATTAAGTCTGCTAAAGTTGAATATAAACCAGAACCACCAATTTTGTTAGGCCGTCATTTAATAGATCATGTCAAGCCAGGGCCTGAGATGGGTAAACTTTTAAAACTAGCTTATACAATTCAGATAGAAAAAGAAATAAGTGATTGGCAGGAGCTTAAAAGGCGTGTTTTAAACACCACATTTTAAGCTCCAATTTATCAAACTTTTTGAGCCTTTAGCTCGTCTGTCAATGTTTTAATCCAGGCTTTTAATGTATCTTTTTGCTTATCTGGAAGCAGTGATGCTATTTCATTGATACCAGTTTTGTCGATAGTTAATTTTTTAATCGATAAAAATGCAATTAGCTTCTGTTTATCAATCTGATCCCTTCCCTGAACCAAATCATTAAGTTGAGTAAGAAAAATATTTATCACTCTTACACTAGTATCAGATGTAAAAAGTGAGAAAATTTTTGGATAAACCTCGGTAACATTTTTTGCAAAATCAGCCAAATTCATGGATGATTCTATCAATACTTCAAGATACAACTTCCACTGCGTTGCGCCAACATCAGCTTTTGGAGTAATATTTATTGCATTGGACAATTCAACAAGCCATTCAGATTCAAGTTTGGTTCTTGCAGCTAATGACAAAACGCCCGGCCTATTCATTACGTCTTCGCAAAACTTTTTAAATTTTTCTAACTCAGTATAGCCAAAATTGCCTCTGGTTGCGTAAATTTGCGTAACCATATCAAAAAATAGACCTTTTTCATAATCAGTATCTGGAACTGATAAGGCATCAAGTACTGGTCGATAAAAATTAAGCTGTGATTGAAGATCTTTTGCTAATGTAGGCCTTAATAAAATCATCAAAGCAGCAATAACAGTTGAATAAGATAAAAATTTGGATTGGACCGCGTTACTAAATATTAATTTAGCCTTAAAATTTGGCGTATTTAAAGCATCCAATAAACCTTTAAATGCAAAAATTGGCTCAAATCCAAGCTTTTTAATTTCATCATTTTTTCTATTCGCAAATAAACTATCTACCGCGTCACTGAACCGATTTTTTTCATAATCAGAAACATCTTTTGATAGCACAGCTATCACTTTTATCAATTCAGATGAAAATTGCATGTAATTTTTTTCTAACACATAAGCATTATTAAGAGCTATAGCAGTTTTTATTGTGCTTGTTTTTTGCGCAGTTACAAAAGATTTAAAGGCCTCAATACCCTTGGCCTTGTCTAGCAATTTATCAATACTTAACAAGGTATCATTTTTTAAAGCAGCCCTCTTGTCATAAACAACATTAATCTTCTCTTGAATTTTAGAAACAAGCTGCTGCTTTTCCGATGAAGACAAATTTTTACTGAGAGCATCTAGTCCAAAATCACACGCATTTGCAATCTTGTCAAAATCTTGGCCAGCTGTATCTAATTTACTTAAAGCATCCAGCAGCGGATTTGCTTGCTGTTGAGTTGTGGGGCTTGACTGAGCAGAAAGCTGAGGAGCTACTGGCAACGAAGGTGTGCCACCACCAACAACAGGCCCAGAGGCCTGACCGCCCGCTCCACTTTGCGAAGGCGGTATAACTCCACCAGGAGCAGCTGAAGGTTGAGTTGGTGTAGTCAGTAGCAGCTTAAATGATTTTATTTTATCTTGCTCCTGAGCAGTAAGAGCTGAGCCTGTGGCTACCAGCCTATCAAAAAATTTGATTATTATATTTTTTTGATCGTCTGAGGCTCCTTGTACAGTTGTTACTAGTCTTGCAATGGCATTGATAAAATCATCTCGCAAAGAATTTACTATATCTTTATATTTAGCATTTGGCTCTTTAATTAAAAATGAAAGCATGCTAAGAAGCTTATCGGTTTTGTCCTTCATCTGAGTTATAGGTATTAACTGCAAATCATCAAGCTTTTTTAAAAAATTATTCTGCCGCTCTAGCTTTGTTGTAAGCTTTGATTGCTTATCATTGGCGGAAGTCAAAGCATTTTTGAAACGCTCTTTCCACTGATCCACCTCAGTTGATTTTAATTTTGAAATATCATCATTAATTTGTTTTAAGTTTGTGATGCATAGGCCCAAAACGATGCTTACATCAGTAAGGTTTTTTATGGTTACATCACCTAAAGTAAGCACTGGATCAATTAAATCAGCAACCATGCCTGACTGAATTTTTAATTTTGTTTCAAAAGAAATCTGGGGCAATAATGAAGAGGTCGGCGCCTTAAAAAATGCATCGTAAATAAGATATTTGCTTTTATCAGATATTGTTGTGCCAAATAACGGTATCGAAGGTAATGCTGCTTCATTAAGTGCATCCTTTATCTGTTTTTCATCGGCATACTGAAGAACCAAGGCAACTGGTGCAGCTGGTGGCATAGGCATTGATTGAGAGCCGCCTGTAGGTAGGTTGGGATTAGCTAGAAATACATTTGATGACGATTGCATCCCAAACATCACTTGAATTATGTAAAAAATAAATAACTGCACAGCAACCAAAAAACGTAATCTTAAATTTTTCATCAAAAATCCTTTTTCTAAAAAATACTTCCACTCTCCAGTCCACTTGAAGCTCCTTTCTACCAAAAGATTACCACATATTTATTTTTGGGGAACACCTATTTTCAAATGATGGCACCTGAATGGTTACAAAACAGCCAGTAATCAAAACATATGATCTAATTAAATTGGATGTTGTTGGTTTTCATCCATTGAAAAACGACATGACAGTTGTGATGCTATTGCAGGAGTTTTTAAGGTGCATGAAAATTATGAAGCTTCAGCCTAAAATTATACGAATTCCTATTAAGTCAAAAGCATGATTTTTAGGGTTATACATCCAGTGTAGAGGTTTGAATCCTGCACTGCATGAGGCTTATCGGTAAAACGATAAGTTTTATGCAGCGTCCGGCAAGCACTGATTGGATCGTGAATTTCGAATGAAAAAAAGTAAAACAACAAAAACGAGCATCGGTTTTGAAGGAGTTGAAGTAATCATTTATTTGGCCCAACTAAATTTATGCAGAGGTTATAGTTTTGGATTTTTCACCGCTAGAGCTAGCTCTTTCTGAAAATACTCTTCATCAAGCTTTTGTTATCTAAACATTTTTATAAAAATCGAGCAACTTTTCAAATTTGACTTGATTTGAATAATTTTGAATAACATGCACAAACGCATTTTCTCCAAGCATTTTGCCAAAATCTGGATTAGATAAAATCTTTTCAATAGCATCAGCCAAAGCCTTCACATCACTGGCATCAAAAAGTAATCCAGAATACTCATGCTTGATCGTTAACTCGGCCCCTGTGCCGATAGTGCCAATTATAGGCTTTCTTAAAAGAGCAGCTTCTAAAAATACAATACCAAACGGCTCAACCCTGCTTGGCACAACTTTGATATCAGAATGAAAAATCAACTCATTTGTCTTATTTGTAAAACCTAAAAAATAACAATAATCAGCAACCCCAAGGCTTTTTGCCAAGATTTTTAATTTATGCTCTTGCGAACCTGTCCCTGCAAAAACCGTTTGCACTTTTCTATTTCTTTTATGAATCAACTCATGCATGGCTTGAATTAAAACTTCCTGATTCTTACGCTTTGACAAGTTCCCAATCAAACATAAAATTGGGATTTCTTGTATCGATAAACCAAAGCTGTCTTTAAAAAATTCAACTCGAGTTTTATTTGATTTGTAATCAATAAACTTAGATTCTTCAAAAAACGGTGGAATAAACGCAAAATTTTTGATTTGAAGGGTATGCTGCAAATTAAGGCTCTGTGCGGTCTTTAAAACATTTGGATTAACACAAATTAAGCCGTTTATATTTTTAATTTGTTTAATTTTGAAAGGCTTTGAGACATGCCTCGTAAACACAATTTTGACTGGGTATCTTTTTGCAACTTGTTTGGCTGCCCAAAGCTCCATGTCCTTGTTGCAGTGGATCACATCAAATTTTAATTTTTTATACAAAGAAATAAGCTTTGCAGCCAAAATCAACTTGTAAACAGGCTTGATTAACTCGAACTTTAAAATTTTGGTTTTGATGTGTGCAAATTCCTGATTCTCAAGCTGCCTTGTTATCTCGGTGTTATGCGGAACCAACATTTGAACATCGCAACCATTTTTAATCATGGTTTTATACATATTCAATGAATGAATCTGACCTCCGCCAAGTTTATGATGAAGCTCAATAATCAAAATTTTTTTATTCATTGGCCCCAAATTCCACTAAAAACAAGTGTTGCGCCTGCACTTAAATTTACATCTTCAGATTTGTCAACACAACATAAAATGTCACCGCCAGGCATGCTAATTTTAAATTCTTGATCGTAGTCAATGCGCCCTAATCTTGCAAGTACCCCAGCAATAGAAGCCGCTCCGGATGAGCAAGCCAATGTGATACCGCAACCTCGCTCATATACCAAAGACTTGAAAAGCAAAGGAGCTTCCTGCCAAACAAATTCAACATTTGTTTTTTGAGAAAATGCTTTGTGTTGTTCAATCTCTGATCCGTGTTTAGCAAGCCAGTCACTTGATGTTTGTTGAAAAACAATAAAATGAGGATTGCCAATATTAGCGCAATGACCACAAAATTTGCCTTGTTCCGTATTTATGCAATTTTCACCCAAATAATTTACCGATCCAACATTGGTCTTAATTAAAACATGCTCATTAATATCTTTTTGATACAAAATAAAGCATTCAACAACTTTTTCTCCTGCCTTTATTTTAAATTGACTAGGAAAATTATAGCTTGCGTGAAGGTGTAAAGCAACACAACGTAAGCCATTTAAGCATATTTCAGCCTTACTTCCATCTGCGTTGAAAATAAGCATCTCGGGCAAACTTGAGCTTGTATTCCCCTTTAAAATCAAAACTCCATCAGCTCCTATTCCAAAATGTCTGTCACACAATCTTTGAACAGATAAAGGAAACGAAGCATCAGCCATAGCTTGATTGATATAAGTTTCTGGTTTTTTATAGCAGTCAAACAAAATAAAATCGTTGCCAAGAGACTGATACTTGAAAAAATTTTTTAGCATAAAGTTAATAATGATTCCTAAAACACATTAATTTAAAACAGTAACACAAAATTGGGCTTAATAGCTTAAATTAAGATCTGCTTAAATCAACAGTTTTATAAAGCGCTTTCAGCATTTTGGTTTTCTGAAATTTTTTCTTTAACGCTTCCAATTGATTTATCAATGAAGACTTTGCTCAAATAATTTTTGCCAGAGTCCGCCAAAATAACGACTACTACATCGTTTTCTGTCAAATTTCTACAATATTCAAGAGCAACGTGCATAACCGCGCCACTGCTTATGCCTACCAAAAGTCCGTGTTCATTGGCCATTCTGCGAGTTGCAGAAAAAGCATCTGCATCAGTTATTGGCAAAATTTGATCAACAACTTCTTGATCAAATGTCTCAGTGATAACATCAATTCCCAAGCCCTCAACCTTGTAGGCTTTGGGGATTTTGCTTGAATATGCAGATGTCGCAGCATCAACACCAATAATTTTGACATTCGGATTCTGTTCTTTTAAATAACGGCCAACACCCGAAATAACGCCGCAAGAACCAACTCCACAGATAAAATGCGTTACCGTACCCTCGGTTTGCTTCCAAATTTCTGGACCAGTTGTTGTGTAATGAGCAAGAGGGTTAGACTTATTGTAGTACTGATTTGGCATGTATGCGCCAGGAATTTCATGCGCAAAACGTTCTGCAACTGAATGATATCCACGAGGATCATGCAAGTCGTCGGTGTTAGGGCATACACAAACTTCGGCTCCATAAGCCCTGAGTGTTTCAATCTTTTCGATAGCAGTTCTGTCAGGAACAGTTATTATAACTCGATATCCTTTTAAAGATCCGATCATTGCAAGTGCAATGCCCTGATTACCAGAGGATGCTTCAACAATTGTGCCGCCCGGCTTTAATAATCCAGCTTTTTCAGCTGCTTGTATCATAAAAAGCGCCGTTCTATCTTTAACGCTTCCTCCTGGATTAGCAAATTCAAGCTTAGCAAGAAGGGTTGGTTTTATATTAAAATCCAGACGAGCAATTGGTGTATTTCCAATACATTCCAATAACGACTTATATTTAGGACTTGCAATCATGGAACATCCTTATAAAATTTAAAAAAGTTTTAAAGTAAAGATTATTGTAGTGGCTTTTTTTTTAATTTCCACATCCAAACGTAAAAAATGTTCAAAAGAACTAAAAACACAAATAATTTACCACATTCAATAAACTTAAATGTATTATTTGAAATAAAAAGGGCCAAAAATGCATTCTAGCGTTAATACATGTTTTTCAAAATCACCTTTGAATCAAACGAATATCGTCGAAATTTATACCGCTCTACTAAATTATATCTTGGCCAAACAAAATCATGGCAAATTCACAATTCATATCCAGGATTGTGAATTAGATGAAAATGTTAGCCACGAAATATTTAGAATCATAAAAGATCTTGAATGGTTTGGGATTATAAGCGATGGCAGACCTCTCTTACAATCGAATAAACTTGATATCTACAAAGAAAAATTTGACGCTTTAATTGCCGGGAATAAAGCTTACCGCTGCTTCTGCAATCAAAACAATTCTGAACAAAAAACAAATTATGAATCAAAAGATATTTACAATCGCACATGTCTTAATTTGTCATCCGATGTAATTAAGGCAAAGTTGGCAGCTAATCAAAAATTTGTCTGGCGACTAAAAGTTGAAACCCCAGTCTTACCACAAAAATTAAATCCTACAAGCAAAAAGCTTATCTTTACGCATTTAACATTCAGCGATTTTGCACTAACCAATCAAAATGGAGCACTGGATGCAGTTTTTATGAATTTTGTGGATAACTGGATGTCAAGAATTACACACAAATTAATTAACTCTTGCGATTTAATACAAATTGAGCAACAAGCGCATCTTTACGATGCATTTTTGCTTACAAAACCACAATTCTATATTTTGCCTGAAATTGTAAATTCAAACGAAAAGCCCCTATCGGCCAATGATTTTGGGTTCTTTATCCAAGATTTACGTAAATATGGGCATAAACCACAATCCATTATAAATATTCTTACACAACAAGCATTAAAATCAAATCCGGACATCCTGATCAATGAACAACCAATCAGCAAAGCCATATCCGAACTTATAAAAGTTTTCAGATTTAAGCAATTGACGCCAGGCAGTAAGATTATTTTTGACATACAGAAAATATAAGCCCAAAATAGTACATGGCTCTGGACATATTTATGAAATACATTTAAACTTATTTTTGATTATTAGAAATTAAAGAGTGTATTAAAAAATAAAATATCTGGAGGATTTATGTTTAAGTTAAAAATTACATACGTATTATTTTTGGCAATTGCCATGTCTAGTTTTGGTACATGTTCAAGTATGTCGATAGAAGGCCTTTTTGGCGGCGCTGACAATATGTCCCTTGACGATGAAACCCAAAATACTGAATTAATAAATAAAACACTGACACAGGAATTTATTGTCAAACATTTCTATCCAAGCTTAAAATATTCAAAAAAACAAATTGCTCTGCTTTGTACGCCAGCAGTTTTAACAATTATTGCAGCAAGCATAATCAATTTTCAATATCAAAAAGGCTATTTTGATGTCGCTATTACAAGCTTTGATCAACATTTGCCCGAAAATGAAAATGTAAAATCAGCAATCTATCCCGTTATTCCAACGGCTTTAATTTCATCAATATTGTTAATTATTTCAAAAACTGAACCAGGAATTGGGATTCATCTTACAAAAAGTGAAAAGGCTATTTTTGTTGCATTTATCTACTTTATATGCTTTATAATGTTGAAATTTAATGCCAAAAATTTGATTGAAAGTTTAGCCGATTGGAAGATAGAAAGATTCATTAAAACATATCTAAAGCCTTTAATCATCCCTCTTATGTTAAGCGTTATTCCTACGCTGTTTGCCAACAACTTAATAAACTCATATAATCTAAACGAAGCGTTACTTAAGTTTTTAGACAACTACAACTCAGACAAAGAAAAAAATGGTCGCGCATACGAGAAACAAGCTGCAAAAATAGCTCAGGGCGTAGAAATTGCAAAGGCCGATAAAATTACCGTCAAGAACAATAAATTAATCACACCAGACTGTCTCCGAGAGGCGTTTGATAAAATTTATGACGACTACCGTCCCACAGAAATGACCATGTATGCGTTTAATGTCGATGGCGCAGTAAAAGAGCTTTTGGCAAAGCTTAAAGAATGCAAAGTATCAATCGAATAAGTTTTAAATTTTAACATAAAAAAAGGGCCTGAATCTCAGGCCCTTTTTTTATGACTATTTATCTGATAAAGTGCAAATATTTTAAACGGCCATCAAGAATAACAAGCTTGCATTGCTCAGCTATAATAAACGCATTCACATCACGTCATCCTCGCGAACGCGGGGATCCATAGCAACGCTTAAGCCTAGATTCCCGGTCAAGCCGGGAATGACGTATAAATAATATCGTGAGTTAATAACAACTTAATACCCACCATTTTTAGTGGCCGTTTGGAATATTTTGCCTATATCAATCTGTTTTCTTTTTTTTCAAAATTCAGAACGTAGCCATTTTTTTGAAGGTACTGCATGATAACCAAAAACAGGTCTTCATAGTCTGGTGCAACAAAAAACTCTAGTCGGCTGCTATCATCCTTCATAGCTCTTTCAAAGACAATATTATTTTCATTGCGAAAAACACCTGTGATAAACCATGTGTATGGAACATTTACTTGTGCTTGATAATAGTGACAGTACATAAAAATTCTCGCGGAAATAATAATTAACTAAACGCGTTTTACAAAACTAGAAAGTAATTTTTTTTGACCAATTTTAAAAGCGACAGTTAAATAAAAATCTTTTTCGCTGGCTTTTTCAACTTTAATAACAACGCCTTGACCAAACTTATCATGACGTACAGCACAACCGGTCTTCCATCCGCCATACGATCTTTCAGAGATGCTTTCAACAGATGGCTTAGGCGACGCTGACTCAAACTCTTTGTGCGGATATTCATTCGATTTTTTTCGAAACCTCTCAAATCCTTCGACAGGCTTCCTTCGACAGGGCTCAGGATGAGCCGGGCGAGCGGTGTAATGAACCCGCTCGTGGTTAGCTTGTCGAACCATTTCAACGGGTTCATTAAGATTCGAAAGTAGTCTATTCGATCTGCCAAACGTTAAAACTATTGGCTGCGTATCAAGTCCTCCACCAATCCACTCTTGCCATAGCATAGTCACCTCGACAGAGTGCAGTTTTTCAACATCTACTTTGTAACACAAACTAGTCGGCAACTCGGATAAAAATCTGGATGGCACCTGTTCAACGATTTGTCCGAAACTGTTACGTGCATACGCATTAAGCAACAAAAGATATTCCTGCGCCCTTGTTATTCCCACATAAAAAAGCCTGCGTTCTTCCTCAAGCTCGTCGTTCGTATTCAATGATTTGGAGCTAGGCAGAACGCCATCATTCAGGCCGCTTATAATAACTGTATTAAACTCAAGTCCTTTGGCCGCGTGAAGCGTCATGAGCTGAACTCGCGCCACGTCTTTAGTTTTTTCTAACTTTTCCTGCAAAAGCGCTATTTCGTATAAAAAATTTTCAAGAGTTGGGGTACGTTGCTCTTCAAAAACAGCTTCCAGATTATCAAACGCTTCAGTTACCGCATACTTACTCTCATAAAGAAGTGTGGCATTTATAAATTCTTTGACGTTTTCAACTTTAGTTTCCGCCTCGCGATCATCAAAATTGCGACGCAAGTAGCCGTAATAATCTGTATGGTTAACAATATTTTCTAGGCAGTATGCCGGAAATTGCTTAGCTTCAAGCCCTTTAAATACGTTTAAAAACTCTTCGAGTGCCAGTTTTTTTACGTTTGTTTCATCATTTTTTAAAAGCTCTAAAATTTGTTTAAAGTCTAAAAATGGATTTTTACCCCACTCATCAAGCAGCTCTTGCTCAAATTTTGGACCCAAGCCTCGACTTGGACAATTTATTGCGCGCATCAAGCTAAGCTTGTCGAAAGGGTTTGCAACCAAGCGCATGTATGCCAGCAAGTCTTTTATCTCCTTGCGCTCATAAAATTGCAGTCCACCAATAATTTTGTAGGGAATGGAGTAATACATCAACGCTTCTTCAATCTGTCGCGACTGAAAATGAGTTCGGTACAAAACCGCTATCTCGTCAAGCTTTTTACTTTTTGCACAAGCCTGAATAAACCGAGCGATTGTATCAGCCTCTTGCTCGCTAGATCTGCAATACGCGCTTACCACGCGATTTTTTGCAGGGCGATCAGACCACAAATTTTTAGGATTACGCAGGCGATTATTTTTGATTAACTCGTTAGCCAACTCCAATATCGGCTTAACTGATCGATAATTTTGCTCAATTTTTACAACTTTGACCGGTGCAAAATCGCTTTGGAACGAAAGCATGTTTGTTACAGTAGCTCCACGCCACGAATAAATTGACTGGTCTTCATCTCCAACAGCGCAAACAGAATCAAGATTAAACTTTTTTTCCGAATCTAGCGACATAAGCTTGAGTAGCTCGTGCTGCACATGGCTAGTGTCTTGATATTCGTCGACCAAAATGTGACGAACTTTTTGCTGAAAAGTTTTTTTAAATTCTTCATTTTTACGAAATAACTGCAAAACTTGAAACAATAAATCATCAAAATCAAGGCAGTGCGCTTCGCTTTTTTCGGATTCGTATTCCTGATAAATTTCGCGAATCAGCGGATTTACAAACTCTTCCATATTTCTGACAAGCAAATTGTTTTTGTAAGTTGAAAGCTGATAAGTGGCCTGATTTGCTGATATTTTTTTTTGCAACCCATTTTTATTTATAATTTTTTTGATCAAATCGACCTGGTCATCCGAGTCCATGATCGAAAAGTTGGCAAACGGCACGAGTGAAGGGTTTCGACGCAACAAAAGAAGGCAATACGAGTGAAACGTTCCAACGAACGGAAGCCGCTTTGATCCGCTCAAAAACTTGGCAATTCGCTCTTTCATCTCACCAGCAGCCTTATTCGTAAACGTAAGAGCAACAATTGAAGTGGGATCAGCATACTTTTTTAAAATTAGATATGCTATTCGAGCCGTTATAACACGGGTTTTTCCCGAGCCAGCACCTGCAATCACAAGCGCTGCTGGAGTATCGCATTCCACGGCCTGGCGCTGAAAATTGTTGAGCCCAGAATTTATAAAATCATCAAATGACATTTGCTGCTGTTCCATTAACATTCTTTCTAAGTTATAAGCTATCAAAACCGTCAGGAATTATAGCAATATTTTTACTGCAAGGCTACACTCTTTTACTGGAGCTTTAGGTCTAAAAATTGAATAGGACTTTTTGCTATTTTTAAAAAAAATCATCTGCAAGCGGCTACCAATCAATTCCCGTAGGCCGCTTCTAAAAAATTATCAATTTATTACTAAGCCCCATGCGGTGAGGCTTGTGGACAAGCGTTGTTGATGTATAGCCCTTCTAATAATGTTTTTGACTCAACAAAACATTAAATATTTATTGAGGCACAACTTCATCTTGAGTTTGAGTGTTTATTGGCTCATTTGCCTGTGCTGGTATTTCTGCCTGCATTTCAGGTGCAGGAGATTGTTGCTCTTGATTTGTCGTAACAGTTTGTTCAGCAGGTGCTGCAATTATTGGTGCTGGAGATGGAGGATTTATTGAAGTCTGTACTGACTGTGCAGCTGGAACCGGCATGGCTTCAGAAACTTCTTGAACTTGTTGAGTAGTTTGATTAAATGAATCAGTTTGTGCTGTCTGTGGTTCAATAACCGCGGATTCTGGTGCTGCAGCAGGCATTGGTGAAGGAGCCGCTATTGGCATCGGAGCTGGCGCAGCATTTGTAACAGCAGAAGGCTCTGGTGTTGGTGCCTGAACGCTAACTTGCTCAGGCTGAGAAGCCGATATTTCAGGAGTTGATGGCACCGGAGATTGAGACACTTGAGGTTCTGCAGGTTTTGGCGCTTCAGGCATGACGACAGGTTGTGCTGCAATAGCAGGTTCTGCTTGGGATGAATTTGAAAATTGTTCTGGTGCTGCAGGTTCGTTGAGCTTACTTATTTTAGTTTCAAAATCTACAACAGCATTTTTTACCGCTTGCACTCGTTTTTCAAATGTGTAAAAGTCAATCATGTCGCTCGATGAAAGAAGTTCTAGACAAGGCTCTTTTAGCGCGGTGCGCATATCATTGATCACCTGCGGGCCTACTTCGCCAGACATGCCAAAACATGCACCAAAAAATAAGTTGGCTAAACAAATAGAGTAAACGCTGACTTTCATAACAATCTCCTTTCATAAAAACATTTTTCAACCATTATTTTTAAATTAGTAAAAAATGTAATCGGTAGTCAATTTATTAAATTAAAATGATGCTAAGTCAGTTCATTTTTTGTATAACTTAATGATAGGAATATCAAAAACTAAAAATTTTGAAATCTGTTCGTATGGATTCGACTACGCCACAAGTGGCTTCGCTCACCACGAACGAATTACAATCACCGTTCGCCCTGAGTGTAGCGAGTGTAATACACGAGCGAAATCGAATGGGTACGAACGCTTTAAGGAATACAAATGCATGCAAAAATCGCGCCCAAGGCACTTTTTATCGTTGACGGATCATATCTACTTTACCGTTCATTTTACGCAATGAAGCCGCTTTATACATCCGACGGAACTCCAACACAAGCTGTATACGGCTTCTGCAGAGCCATAAAAAAATTTATTGACGAATTTAATCCTGAAAATCTAATTATTGCATGGGATGCGAAGGGTAAAAAATTTAGAACCGAAATTTACGCGGAATACAAAGCAACTCGACAAGCGCCTCCAAATGAACTTTTTGTTCAAAAAAATGACATCGTCGAATTTTTAGAAACAATCGGAGTTTGCCAAGTAAGCCAAGAAGGCTATGAGGCCGACGACTTGATCTACTCACTCGTCAAAGATCATTCGCATCAAGAAATTGTGATAGTTTGTCCGGATAAAGATCTATTTCAACTTCTTGGCAAACAGGTCCTAGTTTACGATCCATTTAAAGATCGAGTAGTTGACGAAGAGTTGTATGACAAAGAACATGGCTTTCCAGTAAGCAAAATTCATTTTTATTATTCACTGCTGGGTGACGCTTCTGACAACATTCCAGGCGTTGATGGGATAGGCGAAAAGACAGCAAAAGATCTTGTAACAAAATTCGATTCACTTGAAGATCTTTATAAAAATTTAGACAATGTCGAAAAAGACCGAACCAGAAAGCTTCTTGACGCAAACAAAGAAAATGCATTTTTAAGTTACAAATTATTTGAGCTTGCATACCACAAAACTAATGTCAAAAAGGATGATTATGCCTTTGATAAATCTCACTGGAACAAGGCTGTAGACTTCTTTAAACGAATGGAGTTTAAAAGTCTTTACAAAGATATAGCAAACAAAACACCGATGCAAATGTCGATTACAGATATTCAACAGCCCGCGCATGGAAAAGAAAAAAAGCTTTCTTACGACTGGGAATGTGTAATTATACGAACAGAAGAACAATTTGAAGACCTGATAACTAAAATTGAAAAGCATAAATATTTTGCGTTGGATACTGAAACAATGGGCGCAAACTCGTTGCAAGACGATATTGTTGGATTTAGCGTTGCGATTGACGATCAAACCGCATACTACATTCCGCTAATTCATGCAATTCAAGAGGGTGAGCTGCAATTGAATCGCGATGAGGCATTAAATCGAATTAAACCAATACTCGAAAATCCAAAATTTGAAAAATCCCTACACAACGCCAAATTTGATGCGCTTGTTTTTTCTCAGTGCGATATTTGGCTTGATGGCATAATCTTTGACACGCTGCTAGCAGCCAACCTTGTCAAGCTTGAATGGCAAAAAAATAATTTAAAATCATTGTCCGAACATTATCTCGGTCAGCCAATGCAACGATTCAAAGAGGTTCTTGGCACAAAGTATAAAAACTTTTCGCAGGTACCAATCGATGAGGGCGCTAGATATGCAGCTCATGACGCACTGCAAACAGTTAAACTAAAGCCCATTCTTGAAAAAAAATTAAACGAAGATCATAAACTCAAAAAAATATTTTATGATATCGAGATGCCAACGTGTTTAGTGCTAACAAAAATGGAGAAGCACGGAATAAAGCTAGATGTAGACGCGCTTAAAGAGTTAGACAAAGATGTGGTCAAAGAAATCAAACACATCGAAAAAAAGATTTTTGCAGCACTGGAAAGTTTAGATGTAAAAAATATTGAAGAGCTTAATCTTAATTCTCCGCGACAAATTGAACATATTTTATTTGATCAATTAAAGCTACCAACCGTCAAAAAAAGCTCAACCGGTAAACGGTCCACGGATCACGAAGTTTTGCAAGAGTTGAGCGCACAACACCCCGTGCCAGCGATGATGCTGCAGTATCGAGAACTTAGCAAGCTTAAAAATACTTACATCGATCCGTTGCCAACTTACATCAATACAAAAACAGGCAATATTCACACATCGTACAGCCAAACACTTGTTGCCACCGGCAGACTTTCAAGCCAAGAGCCAAACCTGCAAAACATCCCAACAGGAGAGGGTTTTGGCCTTAGGATAAGAGATGCGTTTGTCGCGCGTCGCGGATACAGGTTTATGTCTGCAGACTATTCACAAATCGAGCTGCGTGTTTTGGCGCACATGACCAAAGATAAAAATTTAACAGAAGCATTTTTGCATGACAAAGACATTCACGCGCAAACCGCCGCACAACTTTTTGATGTGCCGCTGAATAAAGTCACGCACGACCAACGCCAGCTGGGCAAGCGAATCAACTTCAGCATAATTTATGGCCTCACGCCGTACGGACTGTCCAAAGATTTAGGAATAACGCCCGCGCAAGCCAAAGATTATATCGAAAAATATTTTCAACAATATCCCAAAGTCGCAGGCTGGATGGAGCACACGGTCAATGAGGCCATCAAAAACGGTTACACGCAAACTTGGTGGGGCAGACGAAGATACATCGCTGATCTTGCAGAAAAAAACAAAAATATGTTTGAAGCCGGCAAGCGCGTTGCCATCAACAGCCCTGTTCAGGGAACTTCCGCAGAAATCATGAAACTTGCAATGATCAACGTTGATAATATATTTGCAAAAAAAGGACTAGATGCGGCTCTTGTCTTACAAATTCACGACGAACTTATCATAGAATTCCATGCCGACATTGAAGACGAGGTCACAAAAATTGTGCACAAAGAAATGGAAACCGTTGTTGACTGGGAGATTCCGTTTAAAGTAACAATTCGAACTGGCAAAACCTGGGGCGATGTTACAAAATAAAACACACAAACAACACATGACCAAAGCAATGATTTTTAGACAGATACATCAACTACCACTCTTGCTAGCCGCAGCTACATCGGTACTTTCGGCACATCTATAAATTTTTAGATGCGGCCTACCAGCATCGACCTGCCGCTTGGTTTCGAATGAAATTTTTCAAAATAACAAAAAGCGCCATCGTATCAGAAACCTTTGATTCACTCGATGGCTGCAGTCGAGTCAAAACGGCGAGTGAAAGCATGGTTTATTGGGCGGGCGGTATTTGTATTTTGTATATTTTATACAGTTCGCCGTACCTATTGTAATCGACCCAAGGATGGCGTGACATTACACACACTCTTTTATTATTCAAAAACTCAGCTGCTAAAGACTTATATGGCTCAATAGCATCTTTGTGTCTATAAAAAAAATCAATAAACAAATTTATCATCTCCGCCAGAAGCATCCAGTCGCTATCTTCAAGATTTTTTAAAACAAAATTATAAGCCTCATATGACAACCTATCATTTTCTAACATCGTACAGCAAAGCCTCTTAATATTTCTCCATGATTCTGGATCAGATTTTATCAGTGCTTGAATAAATTTGGTAATATCATCAAGTACATGCACAAATAGATCTTCTAACTTTAGATCTTTAAATCTTTGAATTAATAATAATAATCGTTCATCAGCGCTAGGGTTTCCTCGACGAATTTGATCTTTTAATCTTTCGACAAAATCTTGAACTACTAGTTGATTATTGCTTATAAACTGCGCAGTCTCAGCCTCTTCTTCTTTGGGCAATGTTCCCCAAATCATCGCCATTATTTTTGTGTTAATATGTTCGTTATTCTTAAACTTTTCCAACAAAAATGAAAACGGTTGTAGAATGCCATTCATATTAAAAATCAAAAAATCAATAAATTTTGGATCGGATAAAAACGTATTCCAAAAAACATGTTTATCCCAATTTGAATATGTTGCAGCATCACACATTAAGCTTAAGACATTACTCAACATATCTACATATTTGCATTTCCCATGAAAATTAAATGTAAGCGTTACCCCACAAGAATTCATCTCTATATTTGTAACTTTTACGTTATAAAAATACTCTATTATACGAGCTAATGCTATTTCTATTTCCCACCTATTAAAATTAGTTTCCCCCTTATTTCCCATAAACTTACAAATAATTTGTGAACTAAAAGTTTTAATGTTAAACATAAAATCAACAATACCACAATGCACACGCAATGGAAAATTGTATTTAAATTTAAATATATTTTGATTAAAAGATAGGCTAACAAGATAAGATTTATCGTAACTTTTCAATATTTTTTGATTAATATCTTGTACGAGCTCTGGAAGTTTAATATTTGCAACACGCAAATCTTTAATTAAAATAGAATGTATAGTCAATAAATTCTGATGTATTGCTGTAAATATATCTTCCAATGTTGTTGGGCCACTCAAACCCTGATCTAAGCCCCAAATAACAAAGCCTAAAGCATCAAAGAACCTGCTTGGTTTTATTTGTTTTACTGGATTATCTAGCTCTATATTTTTTAATCCATCATCAATACCTTTGAGAACATGTTCTGCCTGGATAGTATTCCATGCACGCGATATATCTATAGACTTAGGCAACAACACACTCCACCGCTGCAACAGCACAAAATATATTTCTAGCAAGGCTTTGAAATTTGTTACATTTTCCATCAAATCAGGGGGATATTTTGGGCTACCTTCCAGCGTTTTGAGTGATGAGTCAAACTTGTCGACCAACACATTCATTAAATTGAGTGCAGCAAGCTTGCCAAGCCGTTCACTTTTTTGAAACATTCCAAGAAATTCATCTCCGATAAAATATGTCATTAATCCACGAAGTTGCGCTGTTAACGGAGTGAATGACTTTGGATTTTCAAATGCCGACGTGTCGAACTGTTCGATGTTTTGTCGATGCATTGCAAGCACATCTAAAAATCGTTTTGATTGATCAAATTCAACAATTAATCGTTTGGCTTGTTCAACGGCAGGCACTTCTGCTGCAGCGGCCGCAGCTTCTGGTGGCGTTGCAGGATCAAAGGATAAATGCAGCCACAGCGTGATTATATCGTGTTGATTAAGTTCAGCAATCATTCGAGCAAATCTATTTTTAACAGAGGTTTTTGGTGTGACATCGGCTGGCTCCGGCAGTGATGCCAGGTCTTTAACAAATTTCAACCATTTTGCTTTTGTTTCAGGCGTGAATGCAACGGATCCGACCTTTGCGAGCTGCACTGAAACTGGATCTAGTATCTTGCTTTTTGTTATAATTTTCCACTCATGTCCGATGATTTTGTCTAGTTGTTCAAACGAGTATCCGTTGACTACGTCAGGTGAATGTTCTTGTAGCATCAGAGCCTCTAAAAAACGCACGGCGTACAGCCGTCTTACATCAAGAGATGGAAATTGCAGAGTAGTTGCAATTTCTTGCACGAAACCAGCCTCAGCCTGGCTAAGAATATTAAAATGACGCAAAAGCTCAGGCGCCAACTTATTTTTAGCTACAAGATTTTTAAGTCTTTCTTCTTCCACTACAATCTTAATTAAAAGTGCAGCCAATGCAGCTCTTGCACCTTTTTCCGGCGCTTCCTTTAACACGTCAAGCAATTGAACTGATGGCATCTTTTCAAAATTAGTAATTATGGTTTCATCTACGCCTTGTTGTAATTCTTTTATGATCCGCTTCATATCAACATTCAGCTTTTTTGTTGAAATTGGAATCGATAGTTGAAGTGGAATTGGATAATTGATGGAACCCTCTTTAATAAAGCCATCTGCTCGTAACGCCTCCAAAGATTTTTGTGGCCCATGCCAGATATAAATTCTACCGGTCTGAGGATCAATAACAAGTACGCCACGTTCTATGGCGGCTTTTAGCTCTTTTAACGCTGCACTGTCTGTCACGCAGACAACCGCCTTGCCCTCGATTCTGAAAGTATTTGCTTCATGCGATGTTGTTGGAGCCATGTTTTCGGTAATAACACAAGAAACGTGGGCCGGTCCATTCATTTTTAAATAAATTTGCAACGCCTCTCGCAGGGTGCTTGCAAAAATTACCTGATTTTTATTTGTTATAACCCGCACAGATCCACCGCCGCACCCAATCGTTGTTCCGCCTATATTGACACCAGGCATATCCTTGGAATATGTTAAAAAGCATGGCGGTAATAAATTTTTTTTATATGTGATCGGCCTAGCCTGAACAATCGATATTTTTGTTGTTGTTGGATGATAAACAAACTCCACATCCATCGGCTTGCCATAAAATTTTTCAAGCCTGTTTGCAATGCTTTTTAATTTATATATTACATCGGCATTTAACGCAGGTTTATCGGCTATTTCAGCTAGATTTGGTATCGGCGTATCATGCGCAGGAACAATGCGCACGTGCTTGCGTTTGATGACTTCATGAATAATATAATCTGCAGAAACATAAAAAGAGTCTATCGGCACAAGTCCATTGACAACACCTTCGTTGTAACCGTAAGTTGCTTGAATTACCGTGATGCCCGTTGTTTTTTTGAAGCCTGGATTAGCTTGCCTGAGCCTTGACCAGCCGCCCTCGGCCTCCTCTGTATACATCACACCAGCAGACGGAATCGGCTCACCTTCAACTTCACCGATCATTTTTTGAATTAAAACCGGCGTCATCGGAAGATTGAAAAGTTTTATGTCGCCAGCGATAAGCCGCTGTCCAAAAGACTTTGCGCTAAAATATGACGCAACAACAATGCCCATGGCATGCATAATTTCTTTGATGATTGGAGCTACATTTTTTACACTTTCATTGCCGCCAGCGTTGGCCACATTGTCTGTGTCCTCGGGACCAGTGCTGCGAACCACTAATTTTATGTTTTTTTGCGAAAATAATTTTGAAACATCAGGAAATATTTTTGGATCAAACAATTGCAGAAATTGCTCCGGAGTAAATTTTTCGGAAACTTCGTCGAATTTTGCTTTTATTTCATTTTCTAACTCAGCAAGCTTTGTCAAAAATGTTTCAGGAATTTTTCGTTGAGTCATAACAGCACCTTGCTCTACGCCTTCACAAATCACGCCCCATCGCGCTGCAACATCGATTCCATGAGCGCTAAGCAAGGCTTGAATTATTGGCGAGCTTACAGCAACAAAATCAGGGATCTCGATCCAATTAATGCCTGCGACCAACTCTTTTAATAGCATCAAATTGGCTGTTTTGTAGCCATATTCAAACGTTTCGGCAAAATATTGCAAAAATTTGGCTCGTCCTGTCAATGCAATTGTGTCAGGCTCAGTCAATGCAGCCTCATGTTGCGGCATGGTCACCGCTGCCGTAGTTAAAGTTGGATCAACTGTTGCAATGTATAGCGCGTTTGGCGATATTGGCAGCTCGAGTTTTTTATATCCTTGCCCAGATCCAAATTGCGGTTTAATGTTTGTGCTTTTTTTGGCAACGTATGTCCATGTTTTCATAAAATACGGTTTTAAAAACTCGATTGAGATATGGCCAGCAGTTCGAATTGGATTTACAACCCAATTTTTAATAGGCTCAACCACCCAATTTTGAAATACATTCCAAAATCCGCTTTGAGTCGCAACATCAGTCCGCGTTACACCTTTTTCCGCGCTAAATTGTGTAACTTCGCTTGGCTTATCAACATCTGCAGTTGCACCATACAAATTGCTGCAAAAAATTAGCAACACAAAAATTATAAATCGATACTTCACAACGCGCCCTTTCCATCGAACAAAAATTAAATACTTTTTATATTCACTCGATCTAGACAATGCTAACAAAAGCGATGGCATTTTTTGAAGCTTTTTAAAAAAATGCTCTGCAGCCAGCATCCATTCAATGCCAGCAGCTCGCATTCAAAAACTTGTCAATTTTCTCGCATGTGTGTCTGTGTGGCGTGTTTGGAAGATGATGGTCGATGTATGTCCGTAAATATTATGAGCTTGGCGTGGTTGTAAAAAGAGATTTTTTGACGCGTTTAGTTTTGCTTACTAAATTGCTATTTTGCGATCTGCTCAATGCGTCTCAAAAATAATTTTAAACGGCGATAGTCATTGCCGGTAAGAAGAGAGAATGTTTGACAAAATTCATCAAGCATGGCTTGTGTTAGCAGTTTTTTAGTCGCCAGATTATTCAAAATAGCAAGCAAAAGCTCGTCAAGATTGCAGCTTTGATTTAGTGCTGCAAAAAGTATGTGTACGTAAAGTGGTTCTTGAAAAAATAGCGCAAAAAGCTCACTCGAACACTCTTTTACAAATGAATGAATCTTGCATGGCGTTGGAGCCAGATGATAATTAATTTTATTTTGACTTTCATCGATGTATCCAACAATTTGAACATTGAAAATTGTACGCAAAAATTCAAATATTTGCGGCTGTTCCGCCATTAATTCGGCCTCTGTCTTTTGGTAAGGAAACGGTGAACGCATCGGATCGATGGAGCCTGTTTCGATTTGGGTTACACAGCCAATAATTATTCGTTTATCGCTCTGCGCCTGAACAAGTGAGCCAAATTTTGGAAAATTATCCCACTGCCAGCATTGAGCTGAAAAAAATTGCAGATTACTTCCCACTATTTCAGCAAAAAAATCGGATTTAGTTTCTTGGTTAGACAAAGATGTTTTGCTGTTTTGTGAGTTCAAGCTCATTTTTATTTATTCCTTCTAAAAAACTTTTTCTATGAATTAACGAAGAGCCTTTTTGCTTGATTAAATTTATATGTTCTCGTGTGCCATATCCTTTGTGCTGGGCCAAGTTAAAGCCTGGAATTACATCATCAATCTTGACCATTAATTGATCTCGAGTGACTTTGGCAACTATTGATGCAGCTGCAATTGATTTGGATATTGATTCTCCGTACGGAAAATAATGCGTTTCAAGTTGAGAATGCATGTACGCCAGATCAATTTGCAAAGGCATTGCATCTACCACCAAATACTTTATTAGTTCGAAATCGAATGGCAACGCTTCAATTAACTGAATAAAAGCCTTTTTCATTGCACGCAATGTAGCTTGATAAATATTTATTTTATCAATTATGTCATGGCTTAATATTGCGGTTGAATACCAAGCATTTTGGGTTATCCATTGATAAGCGGTTTCGCGTTCACTCTCTGTTAATATTTTTGAATCTTTCAGCGAATAGCTTGTATGCTGCGGCAAAATTACAGCAGCAACAACAAGCGGGCCAGCAAGGCACCCACGGCCGACTTCATCAATACCACAAACATAAAATTTATTTTCCCATGCTTGTTTCTCAAAATAATTTTTGGGAAATTTCAGTATTTTTGTCAAAATTATTCCAATCAAAAATCTATTTTGCTTACAACAGAAGAAAAACTTAGCAAAAAGATCGAAATAAAGCTACATGTGGCTTATTGTAAATTATTCCACCACATCTACAATAAATTATTAGTTCAGATTAATTTAATAAATAATAGAATAGATTTATTATGTATTGATAATTCAACTCATGCAATATCCTGCTAGCTGATTATAATAAATTATTTTAAGCATAAATTCTTGTTGAAATTTTAGTAGCATTTCTATTTGACATAGTTTATATTGAACGGAGAATCGAAAATTCAAATAAAGCCCGTATTAAACGAGAAAGGGATGATATGTCTTCAACAGAATTAAGAGTAAAAGAATTACTAAGAGAACTTGGTTGGACAACTAAAGTTTTGGCTGAAAAAACAGGTATGTCCGAAAGCTATCTTACGCATATCAAGAATGGCACTCGTAGATGGAACGAAGATGCGCTAAAAAAATTGGCGACTGCTTTTGGTAAGCACCCAGTAGAGCTTTTTGCGCAAAGAAAAAGCCGCACAGATAATGTTGATAGATCCGTTAAAATGCCAGAAACAACAAGTGTTGATCTACAGTTAAAAATTGTTCCCGTAGTTGGGGATGTTCCTTCAAACCCATCTCCTTACAATAATCAAGTTATGCAAGTTACTACTGGATACAAAGATATTTTTGTTCCTGTTTTTAACAGTTCAGATGAGTCAATGTTTTGTTTTTGTATAGAGAGCAATTCGATGTCTCCAAACTTTGTTAAAGGCGATTATTTAATTATATCACCTGAAGTTTGGACGCGTTCTGGAGACATTGCTGCAGTTGAATATGGAAACGAAACACAAATTAAAGCAATCATGCAAATTACTTACGCCGATGATTTTATCGTTCTAGAATCGGTAAACCACAAAAATCCTCCAGTGGCCCTTGTTCGCGGGAAAGATCATTTTAGAGTTATAGGAAAGGTCATATTTAGATATCAAAGACTTGGCTAAATTTTGTGATTGGTTTGCTGGGCTGGGCATAATGTTTTTGACGATAACACTTGTAGAAGCCTTGATTGACAACGTCGAGCAAAAATTTTGCAAAAAATAAATTTGTAAGCGCAACTTAAGCCGCTGCTGGAGTCATGCTTGCGTTGCTAGTGAATGTGTATGCCTGATTAAATTCTTTAAGCGCTTCATTAAATTTTTCCAACTTATCTTCGCTAATTTTGTTTTTGGTTAGCGGTGAGTCCCAATCTCCAATTTTAAAGGTGATTTTTATCGCTAAAATTTCACCTTTGAAGTTGAGTATTCCTCCTTCTTTTATAAGCTCACTCATCGATGTTGTCGTATTTATAACAAAATGCTTATCTCTTGTCAGACCGTTGGGCAATTTTACGTTATGTCCTGGAACGATATAAATACCGTCTTTAGTTTTACAAATCTCGTAAAATTTACCTTGAAATGTTGGATTTCTGCGCATGTAAGGACCGGTCCATTTTGCAGGATAAGCAATATTCATGCAGCCAACGGTTGAGCCCGCAAATTTTTGAATATTCAAAAAGTCTACCGGGATGCTGTCATTGTTAAAGCTTAAAATATTACAGTTTTTATCGATTTCATTGAGAACTTTCTCTATTTCTTTCAGGTCGTTTTTTATTGCCGCCACAATCTGATACGGCTTGTCTACGATGATTTTGATAAAAAATATAGACATTAAAGTTACCAAGGTTATCGTGCTGATTGCTGGAAAATATTTTTTCATAGACAACAACACTGGATTAATGCTCTTGTCAAAGGATTTGTCAATATCATGCATGAAATTATCAATTTTCTTCATTGTCTCTTCTTTCAACATTTAACGTAACTACTACGATTCCCCCTCACAATTTATCTTACATCTTTTGTATATTTAAAATAAACAAATTCAAAATAATTAGATTTATAAGGTATTTTGATGAGTTTTATAGATTTGTGGTAATACCTTTTTCACACTTTCAACGGCCTCTTTTTTTGAGATTAAAATAACATTATCTGTTTCAACAACGCATAAATCACTAAGTCCAATAAAAACAATAACTTTTTTATTAGTATTTGCCAGGTTATTTTGCCCGTCAATGTTTATTATTTCTGTTTTGGCCGGCTGAAATTTTTGTTGCAACGATAAAAATACATTCAAATTGCCCACATCGCTCCACTCAAAACTTGTTGGAATTACGACGATATTCTGGCTTCGTTCCATAACCGCATAATCAATTGATATATTTTCTAAATCGTGGTAGTCAAGTTTTTCATCAAAGAATTTATGCATATCAGAGCTGAGTTTTGGAGCATTTGCTTCAAATTCATGTAAAAAAGTGTTTAATTTTCCAACAAAAATGCCTCCATTCCAAAACATGTCATCTTGCTTGATGTATTGATTAGCTTGATCAGTAGATGGTTTTTCATGAAATTTTTCGACGATATAAACATTGTTGTCGATATTCAGGCCGGCTTGAACATATCCGTAACCAGTTGCAGGGAATGTTGGCTTAATACCGATTGTTGCGATTTTATTATTAGTTTGCACAAAGTCGCAAATATTGCTTAGGCAGCACAAAAACGCTTGTTGGTCCGGTATAAAATGGTCTGCTGGCAATATCACGATAGTTGCGTCTTTTTCAACGGCCTGTATTTTATGGCAGGTGAAAAGTATTGCTGGCGCGGTGTTTCGTGCTGCCGGCTCTGATATAACGTTGATATCGGTATCGACATGATTTTTGATTTTATTTAGTTGATAATCGTTTGTGATAATCCAAATATTTTTATACGATCCGGTCAACGGCAAGATTCGATCAATTGTTTGTTGCAATAATGATTTTTGTCCGATAAACGGAATTAAATGTTTTGGACAATCTTTTGTGCTCAGCGGCCAGAGCCTTTGCCCGCTACCGCCGGCAAGAATTACAAAATGTGTGTTACTCATTACTCTTCCTTTATTCGATTTTTTTAACTCTATCCTTAAATTTTATTTGTGAGACAGAACGCCCTTGCTGATCGTTGGTTTCAATCTCGATGGCACTTTTGGCAATTTTTGAAAAAATATCTTCGTAGCCATCTCCTGGTCATGCTTGGTAGGCCGAGTTATAAAATTTATAAATTTGTTGAGATTGGTGATGTATGCACGTGTTTGGAATTTAGTAGTCAATGTATAACCCTGAATATCGTATAGTTGATCAGTCTTGATTTTCATAATTTATTTCTTGATCCAGAATATTATGCTTGCCTCTTTTTATGATCAGCCAAAGCCCGAGCGCTGCCAGAATTATTAAAATGAATTCAAACATCATTCTAAAGCGCGCGCAGCCGTCGTGTCCAGTGACAATCGAGAAATAAAAAATGAATGATAAAAAAAGCCCAAGCAGGTCAAATCTTTTTTTATAAAATAACCAGAGCAGGGCAATCAGGCACAAAAAATAACGAAGCAATGACCAAATCGCCTCAAGCAGACCAACTATTTTAACCCACTGATAGCTTGCTCCAGACTGGATGTACAGCCAAGCTTTTTGAAGAAAAGTTCCTTGCATGTTAAAGAACGAAATATCTCCGCCGTGAACATTTGGATCAACCAAGACTTTAAGATTGCTGGTGTAGAGCCCCAAAAAAGTTTTTATAACGTTTTTACCCCAGATATACGGGAAAAGTCCGATTGGATAGGCTTTTAGATCAGCCCAAAACATATTTTTTACAACATCTATTCGTTCATAGTCAGCACCAGCAATCATCTGAAGTTTTGCTCGTTCCGCGTTAGAGGTCGTGCCGTGCACAAACGCCAAAACGTTTGGATAAAACCAAAAATAAATATTTTGCGATTCTAGTTTGCTGATCTTGAATTCGTTGAATGCAGCCTTGTTGTGAACCATATAAAAAAATATAGGGATTGCAAACATAATCGAAAAATTTGTTAAAAATTTTGTTTTTTGCGGATTGTTTTTGTTTAAAATATAAAGCAGCGGAAGTAAGAGTAGTGGATAATAAAGAGCTGCAGGCTTAACGCAAACAGACAACCCCAAAATCAATCCAGACCAATACAGAGCGGATGTGTTTTTTTCCGTTAAATACAGGCTAAATCGTTCAATAAATGCGATGAATAAAAAAGATAACAAGGTCTCGGTTAAAACAAATTGTGCAAAGACCAAAAACCCCAAATTTATGCATGTTAGTGCAAAAGCGATTATTCCAACCGCTTCATTAAAAAGCCGTCTGGAAGTCAAAAAAATCAAAAATGCAGACAGCAAAACCAAAAGTATCTGTGCCCAAATTAAAAAATCTATCGAGTCTGAAGTAATTTTATAAATTATTGCCATAAACATTGGATACCCAAGAACAAAGTACGGCATATTTTCAAATGCGGGCGTTGGTGCGAAAGTTCCTGATTTATAGAGTAGTTCACTCTTGCCAAGATATGCGCTTGAATCAACGTCGCTGTGATATTTTAATGGATCAACCTGTAAATAAAGCAAAATTGAAAGATTCAAAAAAATAAATGAAAATAGGACAAGAAATGATAGCGTTTTTGAAGATACCACAAGATCTCCTTTAAAATTATTTTATGGCCCACAAATTTTGTAATACCCATTTTTGAACAGCGAAATTATAAATATTATTTTTATAAAATTTTTCAAGATCGGAAAAATTGCCAGATAAAAACGTATTTTGACTTCTACTTAACGCTTGAAAGTAAGCTGGAAACAATTTTTCGCCATTCAACCATCTAAACGTTGGCGCGGAAAATCCAACCTTTTTTCTATCAATCACAGAATCAGGCAGAATCCCTCGACAAATCTTCTTTAAAAGATATTTTTTAATACCGTTCTTAAATTTTAAGTCTCCGTGAACATGCATCATAAATTCAACCAGCTTATGATCAAGAAACGGCTCGCGCGCTTCCAATCCTTGAGCCATCGACATTTTGTCTGCACGCATCAAAAGAAGCTCTGGTAGACGTTGTTTAAGTTCAAGATAAAGCATTTGTTTGCAAAAATCCGCTTCGGGATCGAGTTCTTTGAGCTTGGACATGTGATAATCGACAATGGAAAGACTGTTTAACTCTTGTCGCATGCCAGGGTAAATTTGTTGAACAATTGGATCAAATTCGATTGATGTGTGAACGTCAGACAATATTATTTTTTTATGCTGCTCATTAAAAGCGATTGCTCCGCCCCAAAAAAGAGGCTTTTGTTCGGCCCAATTTTGAATTAAATCCAATTTTGTCGGGTTGTTGTTTAAAAATGGAGAAAATATATTTTTTATGCCACTGCGCATGAAGCTAGGCATAAATTTTTGAGTAGGCGCCCAAAAGTTGTCATACATTTTTTTGTAATTTGCGTAAAGCTCATAGCCAAAAAAAAGCTCGTCAGAGCCTTCTCCCACCTGAGCCACCTTGATTCCATTATCCCGTGCAAGCTTTGCCACGTAATAAAACGGGATGCACACGCAATCTGCAAGCGGTTCATCCAGGTGATAAACCATTTTTTCATAAAACGAGAAGGCTTCTGTCTCAGAAATTGTTATTTCGTGATGCTGAGTTCCAAATTTTTGGGCAATCATTCGAGCCCATTTAAGTTCATTTGATTCAGGGCCGTCAGAAAACGCTACAGTAAATGTTTTTAGCTTGCTTGTTAATTGTGACATCAGTGCCACATTCAAACTTGAATCTATGCCTCCGGATAAAAACGCTCCCACAGGCACATCTGACACCATTCGTTTTTTTGTTGATTCAATCAATAAATTTTTTATATTTTCAAGGCAAAATTGTTCAGATTCAAATTCTTTTTTTTCTGTGGCGCTAATTTTTTTTATTGGATTGTACCATTCACAAAAACTCAGCTTTTTTTTGCGGTCGATTTTTAAATAAAATCCGGCGGGCAGCTTGTATATTTCTTTAAAAATTGTGTACGGCGCAGGGGTAACCATAAACGTTAAGTAATGATAAGCGGCGACAGGACTTATTTCTTTGTGCGTCCATGGTAGATGCCACAGCGCCTTAATTTCGGATGCAAATCCTAAAATATTATTTTGCAGAGTAAAATAAAGCGGCTTAACGCCAATTCTATCACGAATGAGATATAATTCTCGTTTTTCAAAATCATAAATCGAGAAAGCAAACATGCCTACAAGTCGATGTATTACGTCGATGCCCCATTCTTTATATCCATATAAAATTGTTTCTGTATCAGATGTCGAAAAAAATTGATAACCAATATTTTCCAGCGTTGATCGCAATTCTTTGTAATTATAAATTTCGCCATTAAAACACACCACCACGCTGCGCTGTTTATCGAACATTGGCTGCATGCCGGCATCGGATAAATCTATGATGCTTAGTCTGCGATAGGCAAGCCCAAGCTGGTGCTTATCACTGGCCCAAATTCTTCCACCGTCCGGACCTCTGTGAGCGATGGCTCTTTGCATTCCATCAAGGATCTGTTCATCAATTTTAATCTGTTTTTCGTTAAGATTTAAATATCCAGCTAAACCGCACATAGTTAGACCTATTCTTGTTTGAATTTTTCCCGAGGCGTAATAATATTTTTTAGAATTGCTGCATCCGATATTTCTTCCTGTTCGATAAATGGCTTAATGGCATTCATCGCCGAAATCATTGCCGTATCCATATTGTTGTATTGATGCATTCCGTTGCGGCCCATTAATTTTAGATTTTTGAAACATTCAAGGTAGTCGTATACGATATTCAAATACAGTTTATAATTGCCTTCATAGATTGGATAAGCGTCAGGAGCTCGCAACACCATACCATCTAGCACTAATTCTTTTTTGACTAGTCCAATTTTTGCTACTTCATTTTTGGCTTGGTCAAGAAGTTCAGCATCGGTTTTTAGCCAAATAGGATCACCCATGAAAGTAAAGCATTCTAGGATTATTGCGGAGTGTTGTTTATTTGGTCTTAACATCATCGAAAAATTATTCATATTTCCGATACGTATTGTTTGAACATTTTTTTCGTGAATATAAATCCAATGATCAGGGGTTATATGTTCCTGATTGATTATCAAATTAATTGTTATCAATGCGCGGCATATGAGCTGTTTTGCAGCAAATATCACGTCTGATGGCGGCAACGGGTCCATGCTTAGAATTAAATTACGCAGTGTCATTGTTGATAAAAAATAATCGCCTTCATGGCGCTTGAGTTGTTGAGCGGAAGCCTCATTTTCGTTGAGCATGCTTTTTGTTAGCACGGCCACAATTTTTTGATTATCATGCTCAACTGAAACAACTTGCTCATTCAGATTAATCGAGCCATACGTTGAGTTAATTATTTTCTTGCCGACTTTATTCCACAGCGATCCCGAGCCATGAATCGGATAATAAAACTCATTTAAAATTGTTCGAGGTGTATATTTTTTAAACATTTTGCCAAAAAAAGCGAAAAATATAGCTTTTCCCAGCGAGAAATTTTTAATTCGCTGAGCAGCCCAATCTGCTGAAATTTGACTGCATGGTATACCCCACAATTTTTCAGTGTAAGATTTAAAGAATATTTCAAAAAGTCGCTTGCCAAACCGGTTTGTCAGCCAGTCTTCATACGACGCAACTTTTTTGGGGAAAATTTTATATCGAAAATAGCTACACACACAGCGAATAGATTCAAATATATTAAGCCCAAGCAACGCATTAATTGGTTCTAGCGGATATAAAAAGAAGTGTCTGTTATAATAAATTCTTGTGAAGCGTTTAAGTGGTATAAACTCATCTTTAACAATATCTTTCCACCAATTTTCTATTTCTTTGGATTCGGTTACGTAGTGATGTGGACCAATGTCGTATTTATAATTTTTGTAGCTTACTGTTTTGGCAAGTCCGCCAATTTGATCGTCTTTTTCGATGATATTAACTGCAAATTTTTGTGTTTTTAAAAGCTCAAATCCAGCTGTAAGGCCAGCTGGCCCAGCTCCGATAATTACAGCCTCTTTTTTATTCTTCATTTACTCTCCCTTTAAAAAAATCAATCCAAGCCTTACTTGCTAAAGTAATTAAAAAACACTCGATTGGCAAACGTAATCTAGCGTATCCGCATGCAAGTGTTATAAAAAGTACGGCAAAAATGAAAGGAAATGCTTTGAAGGCTACGCATAAATTATTGAAATTAACAAATATTGATGCGCAAAACATAAAAAATCCGATCAACAAAAATAATAATAAAAATATTTCAAAATAAATTACCGGAATAATCCATTTATTTGATACATCTGGCAGCAAAAATCTTTTTACGATAGTATTTAATCCACGATTATTATCGTACGGAGGCAAGCTGCCACCTGAATCCACAAAAAGCAGCTCAGATGAATAAAGTCCAAACGCCGATTTTAAAATATTTGTAGTCCATAGTTTGATTGTTATCATTGGTCTTTCAATATACATATTTAAAGTTAATTTTTCAGCGATTAGACTTTTTTCTATTTCTTGCAATGGCCTACATAGCTCTAATTCATGCTTTTGACATAAATCATTAAATTTTTGATAAACGTTGTTTTGTGCTTGTTCATGTGAAATGTTGTGTTGTCCCATCTCTAAACGTACGGCGGCATGGTTTAAAAAATGTGGCCCAGACAAGGTACCAAAAAAAATATACCCGGTTAAAAGATAGTTGCGCACCAACCACCATCCGGTTGCAAGTAAAAAGCCAGATATAAACGTTGCTAGAGCGCGTAGCCTTTTTTGTGTGAATAAAAGCAAAAATATTGAAACGCAAATCATTGCAGGTACGACCTGTCTTATCAAGCAGGCTATGCCCAAAAATACACCAGCGGCAAATAGCTGAATCAGTGATTGTTTTGATTTGGATTTGCAAAAAAACAGATTTAAATTTTGTAAAAATAAAATCAAAAAAATTGTGAAAAATAAAACAAAAAGAGTCTCAGTAAAAACCAATCCTGGAAAAATCAAATATCCTATGTCAAAACAAGCTACCAAGGCTGCAAATTGTGCCACTTTTTTTTGACATGGAAATATTGTGAGTGATAAAAAAAATATAAGCCACGCAATAAAAATGCTGAGTAGGATTTGAAACAAAATTGCATAAATCGGGTTTGCCTCAAAACACTTGTAACACAAAGCTAAAAATATCGGGTATCCTGGAACGCGGTAAAATTGCGGAGCTCCACTCTCGGTAGAGATACCATTGCCTGTCGCGATTTGTAAGGCTATTTTGTGATAGTGCGATGAGTCGAATTCAAGCATGCATGGATTATTTTTTAAAAATAATGCAAAAAATAAAAGTTTTGTTGTGAACGCAAGCACAGATATAAAAACTAAAAAATGCTTATCATTAAACATAAATTCGCTCTCCTTCAAAAGTTAGATTGCGGCAGGCCTTTTAAAGAAGGTGGCGTTTTTTGCAATTTCTGAAAAAACCACTCGACAACCCAGATTTGGAGCGGACTTACCGGTCGCATTAAAAAACTTATCATTTACTTGACAAAGCCGACCAATTCAGAGCTTTAAAACACCATGCCCTATGTATATCAAATTCATTCACGCTTTTGCGCAATGGCTATTTTATAGTTTTTCAGTTATTTCTTTGACAATTTGATCCATTGACTTAGCAGTCAATATTCCAGCAGCATTCGTATGTCCTCCACCGCCAAAAAGCTTTGCTACAGCGTTAACATCTGTGGTTTTTGAACGAAGCGAAACCTTGATTTTGCCGTCTTCTTTTTCATAAAACAGCAAAGTCACGTCTACGTCGCAAATTTGAGATAAAAGATTATTAAAGCCTATCAATGAACGAAGCTGCATATCATTGTCCAGAAGGTCTTTTTTAGTGATGCAGACCCATGCGGCTGTCCCATTTTTTGCGACTTTAATATTACTTAATATTTTGCCCCAAAAAACGAAAGTTTTATGGTTGTTGTTAGAAAGCAGCTCTTTTTCAAGCTTAAAAAGATCCGCTCCAAGTAGCATTAAATCGGCAGCTATTTTTAAAGTTCTTGGCTGTAGCGGATGAATTTGAAATATTTGACTGTCATAAAGAAGACCAAATAATAAACATTCTGCAACATATCCATCGATCAAATTGGCGTCCCAATAATGTAAAACAACATACAACTCTTCGCTGGCGCTGGATGCTTCAGCATTAATAAAGTTAAATTTACCATTCAACGAGTTACTGATGTGATGATCAATATTAATCATTGGAATGTTATGAAATTCTTTTGGCCAGTAAAGTCTTTCATAATTTGCAACATCACAAACAATTATCAATTGAGGCATTTGGCAGTGTTTATTTATTAACAAATTTGTAGGCTGACGTTTATAATTAAATTCAGGCTTATCTGGATATATCGTTTCTGTATTTTTCCCCATTTTTCTTAAAATATAATCTAAGGCTGCGCAAGCAGAAATACCGTCCCCATCAGCATTAGAATGAGTAAGTAATGTTATATTTTTTGCCGCTTTGACTAATTCCCACGCACCACAAACCTGATCACTAGCATAATATTGTTCAAATAAACCTTTAGACATTACAATTTCCTTAAATTTGGAGCTTATATCACATCCAAAACACCACGAATTGTTCAAGCCCTTAAGATGGACATTCTCTTCTAAAAATTTCATCCTGTCAATCAAATGACATTTTTTTTCTTTAATCCAGGAAAAAGAAGCCATCTATAACAATAAATTCAGTTAGAAAAATATAAAACTTACACATTGCGACAATTAACGCAATGTGTAAGTTTTATATTTTCAAAATAACTCAAATAACCGTACCATTAGGGCATTTGACAATTTATCAAATATGTCTTACGATGAGCTTATATAAATTTAAATTAGAAACTGATATAACACTATAAAAAATAAACAACGACAAATTGTATAATGCGATGTTAAAAAATTTGGCATAAAATATTATGTTTCAGTTTTTTATAAAATTAAATTTGTTAAAAAAATGAAATGTAAATTTTGGGGGTAAAAGTTTTTAACATAGAGTGTTAACAACACGCTATAATTAAGTTAACTAGTGAAAGGTTGGACAATGTTGATAAATAAGCAAGTGCAAAAAAAGGGCGTAACGTCCCTGGATAAAATTAGAAGTTATAATGAGGTTATAGAGTATCTCGATTCATTGACTTACGCTGAATATAACGAAAGCGTATTGGAAAGAATGAGCGCGATGAATAGCCTTTTTGATAACGTTGCAAACAAGGTTGACACGATACTTGTTTCTGGAACAAATGGAAAAAGCCTAACAATGCACTTTGCTGCAAAACTTCTCAAGGAAGAGGATTTTAAGGTTGGATTAGCTTATTCTTCTAACATCTTAACCTACAACGAACATATCGTTACGGACACTCAATCAATATCAAATAAAATATTTGCCGACATTTTAAATGAAGTTATAAACACTGCTGAATCTAACAATATTAAAGCAACTGCTTATGAGCTTTTAACAATTGCCTCATTAATAAATTTTATTAATGAAAAAGTTGATGTTGCAATTCTGGAAGTAAGATATGGCGGAAAATATGATGCAACAAACATCTGTAATCCAAAGATTGCAGCACTTACTCGTGTTGCTCAAGACAGCGCCGGCTTGCTTAACAATGACCTAGACCAAGTTGCCTTTGAAATGCTTGAAACAGCTAAGTCTGGCTCGTGGTTTATTTCAGCAGAACAAAGCAAAATCAGACTACAAAAAATGAAAACGGTGGCTATTGAGCGTGGAATAGAATGGGCTATGCCTATTCGCAAACTTGCTTCACTGCCTTACATTTACGAGCAATTGTTTGGTCGCGTGGCTTCTTTGGGCGAAAGAATAGCACAAATATACGTTGAAGACATCAAAGGCAAATTTTCTCCATTCTTACGCGGAAATCTTTTAATTACGCAAAAAGGTCAACGTGGCCGACCAACACTTGAGGCAAAGCGTCAATCAGAGCTCAATCCAGTTAAAACATTAAAAAGTTTTTGGGCTGATCAATTTGATTTAATTAGAGGCCGCTTTGAGCTTATTGATAAAGAGAATCCATCAATCTTGCTTGATAACGCAAGCAATCTAGATGCTTTGACAAATCTTTATCTGGGCATACGCTTAATGCATTATAAAAAACCACTTAAAGGTCTTGCAATTATCATTGGTTTCAGCAAAACACTGGATGCTGTTGAATGCTGTAAACTTATTAGATACCTGACCAAAAAAGTTAATGGCTCGGCGTTCTTTGTTAGATTGCCAGGCGAGATTGAATCTCATAGTCCAGAAGAGTTGGCTAACATAGCCAAAGAGCTCAACCTCAAAGCTAAAGCTTGCTCATCTTTATCCGAAGCGCTTGACGTAGCAAAAGGTGCAATTGATGGACGTGATGGCTTAATTGCTATTACTGGTTCACAAAATATTGTAACTGAATTTTGGAAATTACGCGGAATTAAGAAATTTTAAGCAAAGAGCCCCGCAGCTTGCTGCGGGGCTCTTTATTTGTTTTAACACATTGTATGAGTTGTTACGTTGTCACAACTTAGGTTAATGTTGTAAATACCTTATTAATCCTAGCGGATACAGTATTTTTTCTTCTCCAGTAATTGCGTCTTTATTTGCTAAATACATGCAAATTTCAAATGCCTTAGGATTAAGTGATGTAAAGGCTGTTGTAAAAAGAGATGGTGCTTGTTGAAGGTGCGCAATTTCTTCTCCAGATAACTGTTCTCTGCCCAAGAGTGAATAAATTAAAAAAGTTATTCGATTTTGGGCTCGTATATCTAGCCCTTCGGGTGCCAGAGCTAATGCAAGATTCAATGCGTCTTTAAGTGATTGTATATCTGTATCTTCGAACGGAATCAATTGATTTTTTATTAAGACTTTAATAAGGGTACTTACACCAGGATGATCTGAGTTTACAGCAGCCATCAACAGAGAATCACCTTCATTTAAGGCTATAATTTCATCCATAGAAAAGTTAGGTTTAAGTATAATGCCACGAATTAAAGAAGAAATTATAGCGTCTTTATCTCTGGATATAGATAGCCATGGAGTTTTAAGTGCACATTCTAAAGTAATCTTAGTTGCTAACATATTAGCATCTGCCAGTCCGCCAACGCTACTACTACTGGAAGCGCCTTGTGCGCTAGCAAAAAGCAAAGCTGCAACTAGCGTTAATTTAAAAACATTTTTCATATCATTTCCTCCATAAAAACCATTAAACATAACCATTTTACACAAACATACAACAATTTTCTGATTCATCAGGATCAACAATTTACCAACGTTTTAAATTAAACGCAAGGGTGTAAAGTTTTTATTTAAGAAGATTAATGATGTTGACGCCTTAATGTTTTAAAAATATTATATTAGTAAATATTGTGTGCGTTGGCCTCCTTTCAAAATCAATGCCATTTTTTGTTATTTTCATTTTTTTTGCTTGGCAAACCCCGCCAAGTCGATGCTTGCAGAGCGTATCTAAAAACTTGTAAATTTCTTTGCAAGGCTCATGGGTGCGTGAGTTTAGAATGTTGTAGTTGATGTATAATCGAATTTATCGGTTATTTGCTCGCGTTCTTTACATTCGCAGTTTTTTGAATAATATTGAATTTAAGGAATGTTTCTAGGTTTAAATATTTTTGGGTTTGGGGTATATGGATAAATTATCTTGGGTTGAACAAGACAAAAATGGACGTGACTATACAATTGAATTTCACAGGATTTCTGATGAAGCCGGTTTTTGGGCTTTGGTTGCACAAATTCGTTCTATCTATTCCGAAATTTTTATTAGTTCCAGCGATGAAGAGCCGGTGATGCTTTGTGAAAATAAATTGAAACGTCTCTGGGACGATATCCGTGATTGCAAACCCATGATTTTTATTGCCAAAAATGCTGAAAACAAAGCATTAGGCTATGCGTTGTTTCTCTGTGAGGCTCCGGAGTATTACGAAGAAACCGCTGTGCTGGAGCAGTTAGCGGTCGCGTCAGAGTTTCGGGAACTGGGGATTGGTAAAAAATTAATCTTCTCAATTTTAAAAGTTATGCCTGATATGGGCTATATCGCGCTTCATACGCATATTTCGAATTATATTGCACAAGATATGTATGAACGCCTTGGGTTTCAAAGATTTGAGTCAGAAGATTCTGAAATTGTAGATTTTGTGTATAAGATTAAATTTAAAAATGAAAGGACTTAAATGTCAGAAAGATTTAGAATGCCGGTATTTGCAGGACTAATTTTGAAGCGAGGCAACGAAGTTTGCTTGCTGCGCCGCGCTAATGCCAAATTACACGACGGATTTTATGCCGTTGCCGGTGGTGGTGTTGATGGTGGCGAAACAGTTGCTCAGGCCAATGTTCGTGAAGCAAGTGAAGAGCTTGGAATAACGCTTAAGCCGGAGGATCTTAAAGTTGTTCATGTCCTTCATGTTAAAACTGAAAAAGGCGATGAGTATATCAACTTTTTTATGGAAGCATGTAAGTGGCAAGGTGAGCCATCAATCATGGAACCGCACAAATGCGATGATGCCGCTTGGTTTTCGCTCGACCAACTTCCCCAAAATCTGATGCCAATGCACAAACATGTTTTTAACATGATCAATCAAGGCATAATCTACAGCGAATACGGCTGGTAATAATCCTCAGCCCTCAACCTCAAGCCGCGTCAGCCCAGTTTTCTTTCTGGCTTTAAATACAAAAGTCAATACCGCGATAGCTACAAAAAAGTAGAAGACATTTAATTCCATGCTTTTCAGTATCGCTGAATTTATGCTTGTTCCATTTTTTATAAACTGCGTCAAACCGTCGAATACGTGGTACATCGGAATATAATGAGCAATGGTCTGGCAGACTTGCGGCAATACTGTTACTGAATAAAAAACTCCACAAAATGGGATAAGTGCCCATGGAAGCGTATAAAGACTTGACGATGATTTTTTTCCAAAAAACATCGAAAATGAGACCAAATATATTCCAATAATCCAGCTTGATATGATCAGTGAAATAATTGTCGGAATCAATACAATGCCAATCGAAAAAACATTAAATCCAAATAACAATAACATACAAATAAAACCCATCGCAAAATTAATGGTCGAGCAAAATAATGCAATTGTTATTTGCGCAATAACCAATTCAAGCAATGTTAGCGGCGTGGCCATTAAGCCTACAAAACTCGAATCGATAAGGTCTTCATAAAGAGTTAAAGCCATTCCGATTGCCGCACGTGGAACTATGTACCAGAGCGATAGGTTAGTAAAAAGGCATATAAATGCTACCTGATTTCCTGCACCAATCACGCTACTTGTCGATTTGGACATAAATCCAAAAATTACGATATCAAGGCCAACCCAGTAAAGCTGGCTAATTAGCTTGAACGGCTTTATTACTGTTAAAAAATGACGCATGACAACAGCAAATACTCTTTTAATTTTAAAGCTCATTTTTGTTCCTCATTTTCCAACCAAGTTTATGAAGTAATCTTCAAGAGTTGGCTTTTCGATTGAAATTTGTGTGTAAAAGATTTCTTTTTTTGCAAGATCTGATAGCAGCTCTGAAACCTTGTGTTCATCAACTTTTATTTCGATATGCCGTTTTTCAACTTTATACACAAGTCCAGCTTCCTGCGCGTAGGCGATTGTGCGCTTCAGACCATCGCCGATCATTAGCTGAACATGAGCCAACGAAACAGTTGATGCCAAATATTCAGGCGTGTTGTCTGCAATAATTTTGCCATTTTTCAGTACTAAAATTCTATCGCACAACTCAGCGACTTCTGGCATGTTATGCGAGGTAAACAAAATCGATATTCCGCGAGTTTTATTCTGTTCGTTGATAAAATCTCTGACCCTGCTGGCAGTTTCTGGATCCAGGGCAGCAGTTGGCTCGTCCAACAAAACAATTTTGGGATCAACCAAAAACGCTCTGGCAAGTAGAACCGACGTTGTCTGACCCGACGAAAGAGTCGTAACATTTCGGTGTTCTAAGTCGCGTAGATTAAACATATTTAAATATGTTTCTATTTTCTCCTTTAAATCAGACATTTTCATGTCGTAGAGCAACCCTTGCATAAGCAAAACCTGCCGGACCGTCAGCGAGCTTGGCAGTTTCATGTAACCGCTCACGTATGAAATGTGCTGAATAGCAGATCTATTTTGAAACAAGTTTTTACCAAAATAGGCTATAGATCCAGATGTTGGAGTTAATAAATTTAAAAGCATCTGGATGGTCGTTGTTTTGCCTGCACCGTTTGGGCCCAAAAAACCAAGTATTTCACCCTGTTTTAAAGAAAAAGAAATGTTGTCGACAGCGGTAAAAACATTTTTTAGCTTAAAGCCAAAAAAACTTCGACTCTCAAATTTTTTTGTTAAATTCTGAACGATGAGTGGGTGTTGTTCCATAAAATTCCTTCCAAGATTTATCTTGCCAAATTTTATATTGTCTTATTTTTTCAAATTTTTCATGTAATCGAAACATCCATAAACAGACTCATACATCAAGGTCAATGTCCTAAAGCAATATCTGAATCGGTGCTGCCAGCAATTTAATAAATTTTTAGATGCGCTCTGCTGGTCATGATCTGGAGGCACTTTACGGCAAACTTTTTAAAAACATGCACTATTTAAGTGACTATCTCCAAACAAGGTCTTTTAGCCAGGTTTTTTACCACTCTTTTTGCGCAGATTTTGCGTTCTGAAAGGCTTGCTAAGCCAATCAGTTGAAGCTCCTTTCTACCAAAAGATTACCTCATATTTATTTTTTGGAAACACCTATTTTCAAACAATGGCACCTCAGAATTACACAAACAGCTTTTCATCTAAAAATCCCTGATATAATCGATTTTTTGGCACAAATTAAACGAAATATGTTCAATTATTTAAATTTCATGATATATTATCAACTTGAGGGGTATTAAATAATATAATTATCATAAAAATCGAGTATAATTTATCATTTATAAAGATGTTGTTTAGGAATTAGTGTTTTGTAGCTTTAATGTTTAACTTTTTTAATTATTAACATAAGGGGTTTTTATGTTTCCAGGTATCACACGTGGTATTTCAAACGTATTTCAAGTGATTAAACGCGCTTTGTGGGGAGATATTTCTGGGGAAGAGTTTAAGCGGTTTGGGTTATTGTCATTAACCTTCTTGTTTCTTATCGGCACATACTGGCTTATGAGACCTTTAAAAGATGGTTTGTTTATGAAGATTGTAGGATCTTCCTACATTCCATGGGCAAAAATTGCCTCATTAATAGTAATAATTCCATTGATTTTAGCTTATTCTAAACTCGTTGACTTAGTACCAAAACAAAGATTGTTTTACATTCTTTGTTCGATCTATGCGGCTTTGTTTTTGGGCATATCATTTGCATTAACGCTTCCAGATATTGGACTTGCAAACACTATCGCAAGCCCAACAAGAATTTTCGGCTGGATCATCTATCTTTCAATCGAAAGCTATGGCTCAATGCTTCCAGCGCTTTTCTGGTCTTTTGTTGCAAGCTCAACAAGCACTGAATCTGCCAAAAAAGGCTATGCTTTAATCATATTTGGAGCACAGTTTGGTTCGATTGCTGGACCAATGCTTGCTGGTAATGCAAAGTTTTTCGGTATGCCATTGTTGGCGATTTTCGTTGCAATTGGAATCATTATTGTTCCTTTGCTTATCAAGTACTTCATAACTGTTTATCCAAGTGCTGCCGAAAACACACCTTCTAAAACAGAAAAGAAGACCGGCCCTCTCGAAGGTTTAAAACTCCTTTTAACCAAACCATATTTAGCAGGTATTTTGGGTGTTGCAACACTCTACGAAGTAATTGGAACAATCATCGACTATCAAATGAAAGTATCTGCAGACGTAGCATTCCCAACCTCAGAGGGTGCAACACAATTTCTAGGCTGGTTTGGAGCATCTGCAAACAGCTTATCTCTTGTATTTGCATTGCTTGGAACAAGCTTTGTAATAAGACGATTTGGTCTAACATTTTGCTTGGTAGCATTCCCTGTTACAATCGGCGTAGTTGTCGCATACGTTTGGGCATTTCCACAAATTTGGACACTGTTCGGAGCAATGGTTGCAATCAAGGGCTTGAGCTATGCCTTGAATAACCCTTGCAAAGAAATCATGTACATCCCAACAAGCAAAGACGTCAAGTTTAAAGCCAAAGGTTGGATTGATATGTTTGGTGGAAGATCTGCAAAAGCTGCTGGATCTGGTATCAACGCATTCTTCCCAACACTTACAGATCTCATGTTCTTCGGTTCTATCATTTCTTTGGGAATCGTTGGCGTTTGGATTGCAGTGGCTTTCTACGTTGGCACATCCAACAAAAAACTTACAGAAACAGGCACAATTATCAGCTAATTTCTGATTTGATTTAAGTATAAAAAAGGGCCATGTTTATCGGGCCCTTTTTTATTATCAGTCAAGTGCAACAATCTAATGCAATAATTCATTCAAATCGCCGATTGAAAGGCTTTGCTTTTCGGGCCCCAAATCATGTTTTATTGTTTTATCCTTCATAATCCACAACCTGTTTCCCAATGTTTTTGCAAACTCCAAATCGTGGGTGATAAAAAGCGTTGTTATTTTATGTTTTTCTATGAAAGGTATAGAAAAACTCAACATTTTTTTTGTTGCAATCGGATCTAGCGCTGCCGTTGGCTCATCCAACAACAGCATTTGTGGCGGGGTTATTGTGGCCATCATAAGTGCAACCATCTGTCGCTGTCCGCCAGAAAGACCCCCCATCGGACGCTTCAAAAGTTTGTCTACGCTACCGTTTACAAGCGATAACAAGTCCATAACTTCGTCTGGCAATTGCGATGAAATTTTTTTAGGTCGAACAGTCGCGTTTTTAAGCATTGCAAGCACTATATTTTCATGAACACTTAAATTATCAACGGTGTTCATTTTTGGGTCTTGAAACAGCCGTGCAATAAATTTTGTTCGTTGCAGCTCGCTTAGCGGTGTTATGTCCTGGTCATTAATAATTATGCGACCAGATTGAGGTGTTAGCCTGCCTGAAATGGCGTTAAACAGTGTGCTTTTACCTGTTCCGTTCGGACCAATTATCATAATAACATCGCCTGAATGTATTGTTGCATTCAGATTTTCAAGAATGGGACTTCCATTCAATGTTACGTTTATATTTTCAAGTTTTAGCATGATTTTTATTCCCTTATTTCAATATCATTTTTTAATGTATCAGCGATTTTGATATTCAATGCACAAGCCATTTTTTGGCTTACAATCATCTTTTTGGGGGCTGGTCCAACGGCCAAAATTGTTGCTGGCGTTTTTTTATGATTCACTATATCCATTATTAAATCGGCAGCTTGACGCCCGGCTTCATGGTAATTTACGCTGCCAGTGCAGCCAAAAACACCATTCGTGAAAAGAAAATCATCGCAGATAAATAACGGCTTATTATTTTTAAGTGCTGCCTTTGCAACAACAGACATTACCGATGCAATCGTATTATCTGTTGGGATAACTACGGCATCTGCTTTTTCGAAAGCAATAGTAGCTGCTGATGAGACTTCGCACTCGTTATTTACACCGACATGCAAACTTTTTATATCAAGTGGCTGTAAAATCGTGTCCATATCTTTAACGAATGAAACAGAGTTTGCCTCTGCTGGATTGAACAAAAGAGCGATATTTTTTGCTGCAGGCAGCAACATTTTTATCCTTTCAACAAGCTGATTTATGTCGACTGCATCAGTTATTCCGCATGCATTTGTTTTGTCGTGAACCAATCCCAACGATTTTGGATCAGTTACGGCGCAGTAAATTATAGGCTTCTCTTTTTCGATCTTTGCCATTGCTTGTGTTGCCAGTGTTGCTATTGTTACCACGGCGCTGATTTGTTTATTGTTGTGAAAGCTTGCGGCTATGTTTTGTGCTGTCATTGCCGACCCTTCGGCGTTTTGAGTAATTATACAAACGTTATCTCCTAACAGCTCTTTCAGGCGAGAAATTGCGCCATCACGTGCTGCGTCAAGTGCTGGATGTGATATTGTTTGTAAGACGCCTATCGTTAGCACATCTTTTTTTGAATGACTCAATTTTGAGCTAACAATTAATGCACCCAAAATTATAACGACAAAAAATCCAATAAAAATTTTATTATTAAACGTTTTCATTATTTTATCCTTGTTTTGAATTGTTTATCCCAACTAAAACTATTATTAAAACTGCTGTTATAAGCCGGTTCCAAACCGGTTCTATCTGTAATTCAAGTGTCAAAGCAATGATTGACTGATAAGCCAAAGCACCAAGCACTATTTTTGCAACCAAATTATTCGAAATTGAGGACCCAATAACCAAACCTGCAAGAGCTACGGTTAATGTTCCAACGCAGCCAGTTATTGAAAAAAATCCAAGATGTTGAACAAATAGTGCTCCAGCAAGGCCCGTTATGCTATTGGAAATAATCAGGCATGAAATTTTGTAAAAATTGATACTTTTTCCAAGTCCGGTCAAAATTTGAGGGTTGCTTCCGCTTGCCTTCAAAACGAGCCCAAATTCTGTTTGTAACAGCCATTTAACTGTGAATATCATTCCCAAGCAAATGCCCACAAGTACGATTAAATGGGATGCCTCTCCAAGCTGTAAAAAACTTAACAAATCAAAAATTGTTTTGTTAACGCCCAAATTTGCGTTGGCACCTGCAAGTTTAAGATTTATGGAAAAAATCCCCGTGGTAATCACTATTCCGCTTATCAGGTTATTAAGTTTTAACTTTGTATTCAAAATGCCGGTTAATAGGCCCGCTACGCCACCGACAAAAACTGCTGCAAGCGTTGCAATCACTGCATTTACTCCTACAAGCAACAGTGAGACAACAACCGCCCCACCAGCTGTAAAGCTTCCGTCAACGGTTAAATCGTCGAAGCTTATTATTTTTGACGATAAAAAAACCGACAAGACGACTAGCGCGTAAATAGCTCCAATTTCTACTATATTTAAAATTAAATTTATTGGTAAATCCATTTTAATCCTTTATTTCTACTTTAATTTTTAAATTTTCTGGAATATTAATTCCCAGCAGTTCAACAGCTTTTTTATTCATGACAATTTTCTGCGTGTCAGGTTTGATGATCAAGATATCGGATGGCTTTTGAAGTTTCTTCAAAAGCTTAACTGATATTTCTCCGGCCAGGCTTCCAGACATGCTATAATTAACTCCGCCAACATAGGCGAGTATTCCTGGATAAAGCTCGGTATCATAACAAACAAGCAGCGGTTTTTTATTTTTCAGACAAATTTTTGCAACACTTTGGAGTACGCAGGCTACCGTGTTATCGGTTGGAACTACGACCAAATCTGCCTTTTGCACAGCTATGTTTGTGGCTGCGTTTATTTCTGCTTCATTATTCACTGAAATGTGTATAGAGTTTAAGCTCGATTCAGAAATGCTTTGGTCAATCTCTTGTACTGCTGAGGCTGAATTTGGTTCTGATTGATTGTAAAGAATTGCCACATTTTTTATGCTTGGCATCAGGCTTTTGATTAATGAGATTGCAGATTTTGTTTCAGCTGCATCTGTCATTCCGCAAGCATTTGTTTTATCGTGAACTAATCCAAGTGATTTCGGATCGGTTACTGCACAGTAAATTATTGGCTTTTCTTTTTCAATATTTGCCACCGCCTGTGTTGCAAGTGTTCCGATTGTTATAATTGCGTCAATTCGGCTATTGTTGTGATAGCTGGTAGCAATATTTTGTGCCGTTAAAATTGATCCTTCCGCGTTTTGTACGACAACCGATACTTCGTTTTTTAAAAGCTCTTTTAATCGTGCAATTGCGCTATTTCGTGCGGCGTCAAGTGCTGGATGCGATATTGTTTGTACAATTCCAACCGTCAAGGCTGTTTTTTTTGATTTTCGAAGATTTAACCCTAAAATTATTGTCAAAATAACGGAGGCTATGCCACCTAAAACTAATAAATTCTTATTCATCTTAAAATCCTTTATAAAAAATGTGATAACAACAAAAAACCCCCGGTGGTTTACCGGGGGTTAACTTTTTAGTAACGTTATAAGCTATTTAAATCGTAGCTCCCCGGCAAAAAAATAGGGTGTAAAATAGGAAAAATAAAAAAATGAAAACGACACGGGACATGCCGCTGTTGCAGCATTTTGCGATAATGTAATTGAAGAACTACAGGTTGATTTGCAATGTGTCATCATGTTTTTACCTTTCAATGACTACAAACTAATACCAAACAATTTCTACATGAGATTACATGAAGTTTGCGGATATGTCAAATAGAAAACAAAACCGCATCCGATTCAAGCCTCTCAAACGCTATGCCAGTTTTCGTTATTTCCATTTTTTTCGCTTGGCAAGCCGCTTCCAATCGTTGCCTGCCCGCGGGGGCTAAAAAGTTATCAATTTCGATGTAAGGTTGACCGGTGCGTGGATTTAGGGTGAAATAGTTGATGTATTGACGTGCCATAGCATGCCTTGGTTTAGGACCGTTTTTATGTTTTGTCAAGGCAAAGTGATAACCTGTCAGGGCAAACGCACTTAATGTGTGGAATTTAAAAGATTTTTAAATTATTTGATGGTGAAATTTCAAGCTGTCAGAAATGGAATTTTGAGTTATCCTTTTAAGGCATCGTCCGAAACGTTTTTGTTAAAAAAAAATCTGGGTCTTTGTAAATCAAAACAATCGTCAAGCAGAGCAATAACAACGTTTGAATAACCTTGCTGTCTGGGTGGGTTGCAAAAACTTCGTTAAAAAGTCCGGCGGTAACATGAAAAATAACTGCAACCAAGATATTGCGATTGGTTTTATAATATAACCAATTCATCAAAAGTACGAATGGAATTAAGCTTAAAACAAAATTTAATGAATAAATCCAGCCCATCGCGGCAAGGTTGCTGTGATAATAGTCTTTAATAAATGAAAGCGGAAAGTGCCAAAAAGCCCAGAAAATGGCAAACATCATAGATGAGCTAAAAAGACTAAAACGAGATCGGAGACAGTCGGTTCCGTAAGAATGCCAGGCCAGCTCTTCGAAAAAAGGCGCTAAAAATAGCATGATCCACGCAGGAAAAAGAGAGTACGAAAAAGATGTTCCGCCCGAAAAAGCAAATTGATCAATGCTGTAGCCAAAAATCAATGATACAGCTTGAGCCAAAAGAATGCTGCCAAGCATAAGAAAGCACGTCAAAAAAAGATATATCGGTTGAGATTTGTTAAAAGTAAAAAGTCTACGCCAAAAATCGTTTTTTAATTTTGGATTTAAATACATCATCAAAAATGCGATTACGGCTGGACTAATCAACCCAACCACTCCCAAAATCCCACCCAAATTGGCATAAAAGCTACTGTCGGATGGAATGTGGCTCAAATACGCAGCCGTAAACCAAAAGCCCCATGGAATGAGTGTACATAAAGCATAAAAAAGAATTATGTGCTTATATTCATTGATTATCACGAATAAATCTCCTTTGTTGTAATCGTATCTGGAAAGGCTTTTTATTCCAACGCAAATTCAACTGCTGCAGCGCATTGAAGCTGAACGGGATTAATGATTGGAAGCACAGAATTGCCACTATCAACGAGCAGTGGAAACTCTGTACACCCTAGAACTACAGACTGACAATCTGGGTGAGCTTCTATCAACTTTGAAAAATAATGTTTTGAATCCTGAGTAACAACGTTATAAATCAGTTCATCAGATAATATTTTTTGCATGCCGTCGCGTTCTGCCAAATCAGGTATTACTACTTCAATGCCGTGATTTTCCAAAGTTTTTGCGAAAAAACCATCTTCCATGGTTGATTTTGTGGCTAATAACAGAACTTTTTTATACTGTTGTTGATTGATATGTTGCGCAACGAGTTCTACTGCATGAAAAACAGGTATATCAGCATCTGGATATAAATCATGCCTCACCAAATCATAGTATTTATGCAGGCTATTGCAACAAATGATTATACAATCAGGATTCAACGACATAAGCTCTATCAATTCTGCATGTAAAATGTCGGCTATTTTTTCGTGATTTTTTCCGTAATTGCTCATTATATCGTGATAATCGATACTTTTGAGGAGGATTTTGGCGCTGTGATAACCGCCCAAGCGTTTGCCAACTAATTCATTTAATAATGTGTAATAACCCATGGTTGAAGACCAGCCAGTGCCACCTAAAAGTCCGATTGTTTTCATGTGTAATTTTTCCTTAATTCATTTTTCTTCGGTTTTATAATCTTTTTATCGCAACATGTTTTTGAAGCTCATCCAAAGAGCTCTGCGTGTGAACCCAAACGTTCAAACTTTATAATTTGCTCTTCGGCTAAAATTCTATAAATCATCACCCAATCACTTGTCACGTGGCAATCTCGATACCAACTCCAGCGACCTTTGAGCTGATGATCTTGAAAAATAGGATTCAATGGCTGTTCACTGAGCAAAGTATACATAACCTTACCCAATAACTCTAAATCTTTTTTTTGACGGCGCGCTTTTTCGACGTCTTTTTTGAAACTTTTCGAGATTTTTGATTTAAACATGTCGTTGGCAACCCTAAATATTTAAACATTTCCGAAGGAGAACCAAAAATGAATGAATCCTTTTCACACTCACTTTTAACCAGGCTTGCAGCTGTTTTTTTATTGGGAACATGTTCAGTGCGGCATGGTAGATGTTGTCTGATACAGCTCAATACAAGATCATTGATGCTTGTGTGTTGGCTGGCAGCCATGACCTTGAGCCACAATCGCTCCTCTCTGGGGATATCAATACTAAGTCGGGATCTTTTCTCGGGTTCTTTCATAAAGCACCTCATTTCATAACGCATTTGGCTTTTGACGCCATGTTTTAATACTCAAATTTAATGTGACACAAAGACACAAATGTGTCAAGTCGTCTTGACCTGCCAGACACGGCAAAAGTCTAATTAAATGCAATATGAGTTTTGAGTTGCCAATTTTCATTAAACTTGCGTTACATATCTAAAAAATTTAATCTCGTTCCTGTGTAATAAATTATCAGAACTACTTATTAATTTAAAGGACTTCAAAAATGAAAACTTTGATTCTTTACAAAAGCAAGTACGGAAGCTCTAAGCAATACGCTCAGTGGCTTAATTCAGAAATAAATAGCGACATATTTGAATTAGATAAATGCCCAGATTTGAGTAATTATAATTTAATAATTTTAGGCGGAGGAAGTTATTTTGGTAAAATAAACGGATCAGATTTTATTTCTAAAAATTGGAATGTTCTTAAAACCAAAAAAATTATTCTATTCTCGACATCTGGGGCCAAGCCACAAGACCCTTTAATCAAAAACCTTTATGAAGATAGTATTCCAGCAGAGATAAGGGCATATGTGCGATACTTTCCACTTGATGGAGCTTGCGCGTACGAGCGCCTAACTTGGACGCATAAAATATTGTCTTTCATTGGATCAATGTTTCAAAGCGATCCGGTTAAAAAAAATGAAATGCGACAAGGTTTCGATCGTGTAAAAAAAGAGAACATTAATCCAATTGTTGAGTATGTTAAAAACATAGTTTTTGCAGATTAGATTTATACAGAATGTCTTGAACCAGACTGGCTCCCAGAGCAGGTTGCGGTTCGAACTTTTGACAGGAGTTTAGGCATGCAATTTTGTAATCTAAAAAAGTATGAATTTTATTTAAGTCTCTTGTTTCCGATTCTCTTCTGTTTTTGTGTGCAAGCAAATGCAGTTCCGTCGTTGCATACTCCACGGTGTACATTATCAGCGGAAGCGATAGTCTTTGACCGTGTAGGCACAGCCAAGTATACACTTGTTGAACGAGTACCGGGCACAAATTTTTTCTTCGACATTCCTACCACGCCAGGCGACTCAGCCCTCAACAGTTCCAATCTTAAGCAAGGCTTTTCCCCTGGATTTAGGTTGGGTGCGGATTACCGTATAGACTCCAACAATGATTTATTGTTATCTTTTTTTCGTATCGGCGACTGGGACACCACCCGATCCATTTGGCCCGATAATCCATTGGACTGGCTGGTAATGAGAGCTCCTGGCGGTTTTTTTCAGACTCAGGATTTTACATACCAATCGATGACATGGGACTATTCTACGAAACTTTATAATTTGGAATTCAACATGCAAAAGAAACTCTCCAACGGAGTAACCATGCTCACCGGATTCCGATGGCTGCAGTTGCACGAAAACCTTCAAGGCACAATTCCGCCCCCTGATTATATCCAGCCCACATGGAAGAGTTATCCGGAAGCCAATCTTGCCTATGTTGCGTGGTTTGAAAAACAACCGGGCACCACAGCCCCAGCTTATCCTCCATTTTGGGATACAAGTACTACAAACAATCTCTATGGTTTACAGATCGGTTTAACAGGAGACTTATTCAAGCATTATCACTTTTCCATCAACGGATCGATAAAGATTGGAGGGTATTGGAATCATGCGTCAGAATCAACTGAAGTTAGCATAGCAAAGGTCGTGTATGATTCAGGCGCTTCAACAAATAATCTCGCTTTTGTTGGAGAAGTTGGCTTGCAGTGTAAATATCAAATTACCGATATGTTTGTACTGAAGCTCGGCTATGAGGCGCTATGGGTTGCAGGTGTCGCTCTAGCTCCTGGGCAAATAAATGAGACGTATTCAAATTCAGCTCCGACCTCAGTGAATGCTCTTGGCGTGAGTTGCAATTCCAATGTGCTTTTTCATGGGGTAACTGCTGGTTTGGAATTGTCATTCTAATAGTTCTAATAAGCAAAGACCAACTGGCCCGATAAAAATATTTTTTAATTTTGAATAAGTTTTGATAGAACTCTGCAATAAGATTAAATAATGTTATTGTACAAAATTTTTGTTGTGGTCAATGTCTGGAGTTGTTGAAAGGGCTTCTACAATCTTAGCAAGCCCTTTAGCAAATGTAATTGCAGTATCCCCATATTTATTAACAGCATTAACATTAGCTCCTGCAGCAATAAAAGCTCTAACAACAGCAATGTTTTCATGTACACCATCATAATATTTGATGCCTTCCGAGGCCATCATATTAACCTCACATGGTTGATAGTATAACTCAGGGGTTGAGTAACGCAAGGCCTAATTGGGGACGTATTTTATTGTAAAAGGCATCGAATTTTTTCAGTCTGTAACGCAAGATTTCGAGCTTGGGTTGTCCGTCGTACTGATAGTGAAATTTGTACTTAACTGTGCCATTTCCACGGTCCACTAAAATGCGATGCCACTTTTCGTTATTTTCATTTTTTTCGTTTGGCAAGCCGCTTCCATTCGATGCTCGCCCGCGGGGGTTAAAAAATTATCAATTTCGATGTAAGATTGACTGGCGCGTGGATTTAGCGTGAAATAGTTGATGTATGGACGTGCCATAGCGCGTCTTGGCTTAGGCCAGTTTTTACATCATTTTGACAAAAATTGATTTTATGGCTATCTTAATTTCGTTGTTATAATTTGTTTGGTCCTCAAATTTTGAGCGGGGACGTATGAAAGTTTCTTTAGTTGGGTCGTTGACCCTCATCAAATAAGTATCTAAGCATTAGTGGCTGCTGGCCGCGGTGATAGATGACTTTTGGTTTTTATGTCCGTCGTTGCACTTGAAGTGCTGTGACGCGATAATTTTTACGTATTCTGTATAATGTTAAATGCGTTCGTTCGTTCGTATGGATTCGACTTCGCCGAAAGCGGCTACGCTCACCACGAACGGATTATTATCCTCATTCGCCCTTAGCAACGTTGAATGGGTACGAACTGGGCTTTGGTAGGAATATTACAATGTTTTATGCTGATCGCATAAGATTGATCTTGTCATGCATTTTTATTGGCATGATCGTGTTTAACAACTGTTTAACTGAAGAAACTGAAAGAATTATAACAATGATTAAAGAGCCTATGTTCAAATCAGAAGAAGTGAGTTATCAAAATAACCAAGCCGGAATAACAATTTCTGGAACTCTAACTTTACCAACATCAACAAAACCCTCCGCCACTGTAATTTTGGTTCCGGGGTACGGGCCAAACGACCGTGATTATGTGTTGTTTGGGCACAAAAGGTTTATGGTGCTTGCGGAATATCTTACGCAACAAGGGCTTGCTGTTCTTCGTTTTGACAAGCGCGGAGTGGGCAAATCCACCGGTGATTATGGGTCTGCAACAAGTCGTGATTTTGCCGATGATGTAATTGCTGGAATTGAGTATTTAAAAACGCGCAAAGATATCGATGCATCAAAACTCGGACTGATCGGCCACAGCGAAGGCGGCATGATTTCGTGTATGGTTGCGGCAGAATCGGACGACGTTGCTTTTGTTGTGATGATGGCTGGCGTTGTTCAAGCTGATGTTGAAGATTTGGTAGTGCAAACAGCCAAACAGATGAAAGCTGACGGTGCAAGCGATGAATTGATCACCCAGGACGGTAAATTTCGCACTCAGATTTTGACGATTGTACAGCAGGAATCAGATGTTGAGTTGGCCAAAACCAAGCTTCAAACGCTCATGCAGGATTATTGGACGAATTTGCCTGAGCCGTTAAAACAGGAATCTGAAGAAATACAGTTCGCAATTACAGCAGCCAAAATTGATGGCATGACCCAGGTATTCAACTCACCGTGGTATCGTTATTTTTTGCACTGCAAGCCTGTTGAGATGCTTAAGCAAATAACAGTCCCAGTTTTGGCGCTTTACGGCAACCGCGATTGGATTGCGTCGTCTCAGCCGTCGGTTTCGATTGTTTCTGAAACTCTTAAAGTGTTGGGCAATAACAACGTAACAGCGCTTGAGTTGCCTAATCTGAACCACTCGTTACAGACGTGCCAAACAGGCGCCCTGGCCGAATATGCAACGATCGAGGAGACGATTGCGCCGGAGGTTTTGAAGATAATATCGGAATGGATTTTGAACAGAAGTGAAAAGAGGTCTTTGGCAAATTTAGAAATTGATTCAAATGCAAAAAAACAAATTCATAATTGCCTAAATTTAGTTAAGGAAATTTTTGGGCAAGATTTGCTTGGAGTATATTTGTACGGATCATCAATATTGGGTGGCCTTCAAAAATATAGTGACATTGACTTATTTGTTGTTTCCAGCCGCGCTACAACTCGTGAAGAAAAAGCTAAACTCACAACGTCCTTGCTTAAATTTTCCGGAATTTATATGAAAAGCCAAGAGCTGCCCATTGAAATGACGATAGTTGAGAAATCTGAACTTAATCCTTGGCATTATCCACCTAGATTTGATTTTCAGTATGGTGAGTGGCTACGCAAACAATTTGAGCATGTAAACATCGAACCATGGCCAACTAAAGAAATGCCTGATCTTGCGTTGATCGTTACCCAAATTTTTTTAGCCAGCACGACGTTGGCGGGCGCTAGTCCAGATCAGTTACTTTGCAAGGTTCCGTATAAAGATTTTATGACAGCCATAAAAGATGCTTTGCCAAATTTAATGTCTGAACTTAATAGTGACACTCGCAATGTTTTATTAACGTTTGCTCGTATCTGGAGCACTGTTACAACTGATGCAATTTATTCAAAGCTATCTGCTGCGGATTTGGTTAGTAATCGCTTGCCTGAAAGATATCGCCCAGTTATGGAACGTGCAAAAGCGATTTGCAAAGGTGAAGAAAAAGAGTATTGGGATGATATACAGAAACTTATAAAACCCTGTGCTGATTTTATGTTAAGCGAGATAACTAATAAAATTAGCGAAGTTATGAAATCTGATGATTTTGATAGATCTATTAAGATTATTTATAAAAATAAATCTTGATGCGCGACAATCTGTAAAATGCGTGGTGGCGCTGCGATTTTTGGTGGTGCTACCACGCTAAATTGTATAAAGGAATCAATTTTAGAACTGGTGTGGTAGTTTCTAAATTGCGTAGATACTCAAATTTTATGTTATACTGGCAAGGTGTAAGTTTTTTGAAAGGATTTATGATGACAAAAACGCCATTTCTAGAAGAGATCAAACGTCGACTGGTGCAATCTTTTGATCCCGTCGAAATTTATCTGTTTGGCTCTTATGCCTGGGGCAACCCAACCGAGGAAAGTGACTTAGACTTGCTTATCCTAGTTGATAAGTTAACGCAAAAGCAGTGGGAAGCTCAATCTCAGGGATATGAGGTCCTTTTCGATTTAAATATTTCAAAGGATATTGTTGTTTTTCCCAAACATGAATTTGAGTTGCGAAGCGCAAACACTTCCTCGCTGTTTCACAAGATAAAAGCGAAGGGAGTAAAGATTTATGCAAGAGCATGAGCTTTGGCTTAACTACGCTGAAAACGATTTGAGGGTTGCTAAAATTTCGATGAAAGAGGATGCTGTGATCTCGTCAGCCTTTTTTCTTACACAACAATGCGCCGAGAAGGCTTTGAAGGCTTTTTTGATTTTTCATAAACAGCCGTTTCATAAAACGCACGATCTTGTCGAATTACTTAAATGTTGCATAAAAATTAACAGTTTGTTTGAAAGCATTAAAAAAGAAGCAATCGGACTCAATCCATTTGTTGTAACGTATCGATATCCTGATTTAGCGCTTCCATTTCCTGATAAAACTACGCTTGGGGTATGCATTATCGAGGCATCAACCGTTCTTGAATTTGTTAAACAACAGATTTCGTGATTTTATTGTGATAAATCATAATAAAATACGTAAAAACGCCTTAATTTAAAGCTGTTTTGACAAGGATTACGATCTGAATTAAACTGCAAATATTGGTAATTTTAAAACATTTTAATTTTATGAGATGAGTTTTATGTACTGCGTAAACGAAATTCTTCAAAACATTAAATCATTACGATTTACAAGCCCCTTGAGCCGATCTGTGGTCAGGGGTGGTCAGTACATTTCTTAAAATATTCCACATTATTCCTGATATTTCACAAGCTCTCGGTTTAAGGGGATTACCCGAAACAAGCTGAGTTGTCATGCTGAATTTATTTCAGCATCTATTTTGTTTTATAAAGTCATTATTTAACCGAAGAGAAATATTATGAAAATGTCAAAATTAAGCCTTGATGCACTTCGTCGTGCATTAAATATTCGTGATTTGTCAAATTCAGCCGAAGGCCATCATGCCATGCAGCTGATAGTCGATGAGATTGTTCAATCATTGCAAAAGACATGGGCTTGTGACGTTAAAATTCATCGCGAATCTCCAATCGTTTCCATGTAATTTTAAGGGCCCTAGATCGAACATTAACTACAGATGAGTGTAACGGTTATCGTGATATGATTTATGAGGCACTGCACGAAGGTTCGCAATGGCAGTGGGCTGGCAAGAGATAGAATCATGCATAAGATCTTAAAAACCTTTGATTAGTTAAAATGCGTGGTGGTGCTGTGTTTGTTAGTGGCGCCACCACTCTAAATTTCATAAAAGTGTTGCTTTTAAGTAACGTGATAATTATATTATTATTATCGTAGCCAAATGATGTAAAAATGGTTGAGGAGAGATTTGTGGAGTATGAAATAAAGATTTACCAAACATCGTCTAGGAAGCGACCTTTTGATAAATGGCTGAACGATTTAACCGACAGGAAGGCTCAGATAGCTATTGATTTGAGGCTTGAGCGGATCAGGCTCGGAAACCTTGGTCAAAATAAATCGCTTGGCGGTGGGGTTTACGAACTTAAAATTGATTTGGGACCGGGATTTCGCATTTACTACGGTAAAATCGGACTGCAGGTAATTTTGCTTTTGTGTGCCGGAGACAAGCGGTCGCAGCAGAAGGATATAATTTTGGCCAAGAAATATTTTCAAGATTTTAAAACCAGGGGAAATGAAAATGACTAATAAAAAAACGACAAAAAAAGTGCCGAGTTGTGTTGATTATCAATCAACTTTATTAAAGAGGCTCAAGGACCGTGATTACGCAGTTGAGTATTTGAATGCTGCCATCGAAGAAAGTTTTAAAGGTGATGGTGAATCTCAGAAGCTTTTCCTCAATGCGCTTAAAAACGTGGCTGAAGCGCAGGGAACTATGAGCGATCTTGCAAAGCGTGCCCACGTTAGGCGAGAGAGTTTGTATCGAATTTTGTCTGAAAACGGTAATCCTGAATTAAGCTCTCTTGCGTCACTTCTTCATGCGATGGGTTTTTGTCTTAGTATTCGCTAAAATATAAGGATGTTTAATGAATAAGTACAAAATTTCTATTTTTTCCGTGATAATTCTAATCATTGTCGCAATTGCAGTCATGTTATTTGCTCGACCATATCGTGTTTCTGGCGATTGTATGGAGCCTGCGATTAAAGACGGGCAATTATGTTTTCTGAATCGAATAGCACCATATTTACGACAATATCGGATCGATGACATTATCTTGTTTAAGTATGATAATAAAATTTGGATATCACGCATAGTTGCGCTGGAGAATGATATGATTCAAATATCCGAAGGTAGCGTAATTGTAAATGGTGCTTCACTTAACGAAATAGGCATTCAGAGAAGTTGGTCAAACTGGAAATACGGAACGTACGCAATTGATAAGCCATTCAGTGTTCCGATGGGCCATGTTTTCGTGCTTTCCGACAATCTTGCTGCGCAGCACGATGACAGCCGTGTTTTTGGGCCTGTGTCAAAGGAATCAATTTTAGGATTAATATGGTAATCAGGAGATTTTATGATTTCTAATGAAATAATTAAATCGGTTACACAACAACTAGTAGCTGCGTATAATCCCGTTGCCATTTATCTTTTTGGATCTTACGCGTGGGGGAAGCCGGATGCTGGGAGCGATCTAGATTTATTGATTGTTGTAGATAAATCGGATAAAAAGCCACATCTAAGAAGCGATGCTGGATCTGAAGCTTTGTGGCATTTAAAGGTGCCCAAAGATCTTTTGATTTATACCAAAGATGAATTTGCGCAACGGGTCGGCGACGTGACAACTCTCTGCCATAAAATAAAAAAAGAGGGAAGGGTTTTGTATGCCAGGGCATAGTGATTGGTTGAAAAAAGCTCAGAGCGATTTAAAGATGGCCAGAAAGGGTTTAAAAGACGACGATGATACGCTTGATTGTGTTGTCTATCATGCCCATCAGTGCGCTGAAAAAGCCCTCAAAAGCTTTTATGTTTTCAATGGTAAGTTTGTAGATCGAACACATGATCTTGAATATTTGCTTAAAGTTTGCTGTGATATGAATATCGATTTTCTGAGTTTGAAGGATTGTATCAAAAAGCTTAATCCGTTTGCGGTGCTTTCTAGTTATCCAGACGATCGTTTTAATATTGATAGAAGTGATGCTGAAGGGGCGGTTAAACTCGCCAAACATGTTTATGATTTTGTTAAAGCGAAAATAGAAAAGCCTGATCCAAACATGAAATTGTTTTAAAAATGAGCGTTTTAATGAATAAGTACAAAATTTCTATTTTTTCCGTATTTATCTGTTTGGCTCTTATGCCTTGGGCACCCCAACCGAGGAAAGTGACTTAGATTTGCTTATCGTAGTTGATAAGTTAACGCAAACCCATTTGTTGTAACGTATCGATATCCTGATTTAGCGCTTCCTTTGAAGTGTATTTTCACAGACGGCAAACTCTACATGGAGCTTGCTGAACCGTTTAACTATATCATGGAAACCAAGAAATCTGGAAATTGGCGTCCCCAAGCGGATTCGAACCGCTGTTACCAGAATGAAAATCTGGTGTCCTAGACCGACTAGACGATGGGGACGCATATTGAAAGAAATGGTGAGCCGCGTAGGAATCGAACCTACGACCCACAGCTTAAAAGGCTGTTGCTCTACCGACTGAGCTAGCGGCTCACGTAAATTTCATTCATAGAATCTATAAAAATAAGTATTTCTTGTCAAGAAAATCGATAAAATCTGTCAACGAAATTTAAAATTGTTCGCTTTTTCGCAAAATGAAAATGTCCTCTTTTCTCTCAAAAGCATGATGAAACGGCAGCTTCTTTATATTGGTTATTAGTTTTATGCGTACAGATCGTATTTATCGAATATAAATGAAAGACAGGAATACACTAGTTTGACTAGTAAAATTTTCAGTTAATGCGTAGCTCCTGTATACTGGGCAACTCCCCAATAAACACGCTTATACATTAACCAGTGTTTGCATAATGTCTCTATGCATCGGCCCTGCCAAGAAATTGGTAAATTTTTAGATGCGGCCTGATTGGTATGTGCTGGAGCTGGCTACGGAATGAATTTTATGAAAACTGCAAAAAATCGCTGTGCTTTCTAGTCGCATGCTTGCATAATAATAATAATAATATTCCAAAACGCGTAGCCAACAAATTATAATCAAAAACAAGGTGTGATTAAATGCTAATTTTATTGAAAGGGAATGGGTGTGAAAAAACGTTTTTTATTTTTTATGATTTTTAGCGTTTGTAGTTGTTTTTATGAAACGTATCCATCTGCAACTACGGAAACATTGCAACCTAAACCAGCTAATGAGCAATCTTTATTGCAACGATGTAAAAATTATTTAAGTACTAAAAGTAAAACATTGCAACAAAATTTTTGGAAAATGATTGAGCATGTCAAAAAGGCTTCTAAGTTTGGATATCGCTATGTTCATGAGAGTGCATTCGGTCGATCGATTAGAGTAGTGTTTGCTGCTATGAGAGCCAAAGAAAATGCTTCGATAGCATCAACGCCAGAATTTGAAAAACTTACATCCGATAAACCTGAGTCGTCAACGCAAGAACCTGAACCAAAAGAGCGAACACACGCACCAGAACAAAAAGCGCCTACAAAGGCTGAATTAGATGACATTAAGAGTGTATTTTTAAGCGAAATATTTGAACGTGTAACCGGAATGCCAGAAGCGGCTGGAATTCAGTTAACTACGAATAAATTTGGAACTGATTTTACTTACATTGAAAATGTGCAGACACATGAACTGTTTTGCTGTGGCAAAATAACACACAGCACACTTGCAAAATTGAGAGAAGACGTACAAGTGAAATTGATAAAAGACGAACAAATGAAATTAATCAAACCCGACGATAAGCCATCATTTACAATTATTTGTTATACAGGCAATAATCCAAAAAATTTTAATCAAGCCGATGTTTGCGCATTACAAGCTCATCCAGAAAATGCCAACGCAGTATTTCAACTAGCGTCGCGATTCCATGCATTAGAGGGCGGTACCGCGTGTGGCGGATTAAATGTGGATGCAGAGTTCGGTTTTTTCTCGGGCATGAGCCAACCAGTTCAGGGCGAATACGCATCTTTTTCAGCAGCCCCTGGCACAATTTTTAAAATGTACGGCTATGAACCCATAAATTTACTTGCAGGTACGCCTTTCGACCATCTAATCGATCCAAAACAGTCAGGAGGCAGCATGCCAACAATAGATCAAATCGTTGGTGTACCCGTTTATTACGGATGGACCGATAATTTACAAATCTGCTTTCATGAAGGCATCACAGTTGTCGTAGGTCAACAAACAAAGGCCCCTACATCCTGGAAAACTAGAGGCACAACAGAAAAGCGTCAATTTATTCCAAGCAGCAGCCGGAATAGAATTAATCAAATACCTGTTGCATCGTTTGACTGGTCTGAAATTAATGACTGGCCTGAAATTAAGGACAATGATCCAAAAATTGGAAAACTAAGTGATATCACCAGACAGATGCTTTGCGGATTTTATGAAGGTACTCTTCTATCGGCAGTATTGCACAATTCTCGCAAAATTTTTTTAACAGCTGTTGGCGCTGGCGCATTTCAAAACGATTTATGCGTGGTAACAGGCGCCATAGCAAATGATACAAATCTGCAAATCATACAAAAATATGGACTTGAGGTTATATTGGTTATTCATGAAATTGATTATAGAAGACGCAATCATTGGAAATCAAAAATGAAATTTTATGCAGATAAAAAAATGGCGTACGCATTTAATGAGATTTAAATAAATGCAGCGATTAGGAAAGTTCTAAAAATACAGCATATCAAATTTTATTTAAAAATCGTTGATTTAAAGCATTATTTAAGGAAAATAATACAAAAATATCAATATTTAAATAAATTCACAAAATCAAATCTAGTATTAATAAATTAAACGCAAATTTCATGAAAATTGTCGTTTTTCATGAAAAAGCTCATAAATTTTAAATTATTTCATATCTGGCAATAATTTTGACTTGTCAGACTGTTTTTTTCCTGATAATATCAAGGAAGTTATTGGAATTTAATTTCTTTTATTAATTTTTTGAGGGGGTTATATTATGAAAAATTTGATGGTTCACAATCGAATATCAAAAAGGTTAAGAGTTGTGCTCTTGGCCGTTGTCTTGTTTATGGGAGCGCAAAATGTTTTGCGTGCAGGTGGGGACGAGCAAGTGTTCAGTCCAATCATAGCTCAGCAATCGTTGCTTGATGATAGCGGTATCAATTCAAGAAGAATTTTTAGCATACTTGCAAACGCACTGAAAACGGCCGCGTCTTTGAACTATTTCAAGGATGATGGCGTTACGTTTGATTTCGTGGGAAACAAAGTATCATTTGATTGGGGATTTGCTGGTTCTGGAGATATTTTCAAACCGTTGGAAGTAATCACTCCTAAATTTAGCTTTGCAGAAGATCAAATCGGAACAACTTCAGCAACTAGCGTCGTCAAAGTCTTGGCGTTGAATGCGTTAAAAAAACAAGGAGGCAAGAGCGATACGTTTAAATGGTTTAAAAACTTTAAATTAACGCCGTTGCATCTTTTTGGCTTGAAGCTTATTTTGTTGGTCAAGTCTCTTGATGATCAGAATGCTTCGTATTTATTTGAAGAAGTTGCGTGTTTGCTATTCAGATTAAGCCTTGTTGACGATTTATCATTTATCGATAAAAGTAAGCCTCTGACAGCATATCTTCCTGAATCATTGAATGATTTGTTGGAGGATATGGGTGGATTGTCTGGTTTTATTAATCAAATTTGGCATACAATTGTTTCGAATAAAGTGGCACCTTCGGAATTGACTTTGAAAAAACCTGTTACAGTTAATGGTTTTGTATTTATTGACCAATCTTTAGCAAAAGATGCATTTGAGAATTTTAAAGCATATCAAGGCTCTGATTTTTGTGAAAAATTTGAGGCTTTTGGTCAAGGCAAATTTCAGATTGATCCGTCTACGTTTAGAAGTATCAGCGGCGAAGTTTCTGTTGAGGATTTAGCTTCGGATGTAAATCCATTTGCCCGAAACATTGTTGGATACAGAGAATTTAACTTGGACAATAACACTTTTACAGGTTCAGCCTTGGACGAAAAGGTTATCAAGCAGGTTAAAGCTCTTGAAGGCAAAGATGGCGTTGTCTCTTTTGAACATGATGGCAAGTTTTGGGTTGCTCAAGTGACATACGATCTTGGCGCTGTTGGAGCTCTCAAAAGCCTGATGTTAACTTTTGTCAGAACTTTTAAAGAGTACGTGAGTGTCAAAAAATCGCTTTACGAGGGTTCGGATAAGGCATCAGAAGATTATCGTATAGCAGTTAAAAGCGTTGATACAAAGCGCAAAGAGCTAGAGATGTTTGTACGAACAGTTGAAGGAAAAGCGGCTTTTGAAGATGTTTGCAAACAAGTAAATGCGGTGATCTGCCCAGCGTTACCAGAAGGTATTGCCAAAGAATTGCAAGATAGCAAGGCGGAGCTAGATAAAGATATTGCTAGACTGGAGGCTTTAAAGGCTGCGGTCGAGCAAAGACGTGATCAAGTCGATGGATTAGTTGCTTTAAGTACCGGTCAAAACAGTTATGTTTTGCTTGCTGAAAGCACAAAGCTTACGTCAGAAATAACTAATCTTTGTGGGCAAATTAAGGTTAAGCAGCAAGATGTGAATAGTGTTGTAGCAAAACTACAAGGGGCTGCTGTTGTTGAAGATGAATCAATTTTGCAAGACAGGCAAACATTAGAGAGACTGAAAAAAATTGTTCATGAAAAACAAGCTGCTAATGCTGTTGTGCCGCAAGCTGTTATTGACAGGGTGGCAACACTTGAGCAACGAATAATCAATGCGACAAAACAACAACAAATTAAAACAAAATTTAAAGATGTTTTGGTTGCACGTGAAAACGTAGCACAAATATTTGAAGAAAAGGCTTCTGCGTTACGTAAGCAGGCAGATCAACAACGTCTTGAGTTAGAACAAATTAAAAATTCAGATGAAAAAATAGTTCAAGAAATAATATTTGAAGACTCAAAGTCTTTAGCAGATAAATTTATTTCAAGACTTGAAGATTCGGCTAAACAAATTAGAGCAAGTAGCGATAAAGCTAAACGTCTTGAAGTATTGCGTAAAGCAGATTTGAAAAATCAAGTAACCGATGTTAGAAAGACAACCGATTTGTTAGAGCTTGAAGTTGGACATATTCTTGATGGTACTTCTCATGAAAACTTTATTCATGTCTTAATGATGAAGCCATCGATATTTGGTGAATTTGTGAGTGATATGATTAAGGCTGGCGATTCAGACGTCAAATTCATGGGATTGAAACAACGAATTGCTGAGTCGGTCAAGCAGGTCGTTGATGGATCAGAGGTTGTTCAGGAAAACTTTATAGTCGTAAAATATTTAATGCAGCACTTGCCGCCATCAGTTACCGCACTCTTGAGAATATCGGGTGCTGGTCAGCTGGTTGGGTAATAATCGATAATCGATCTATGCTTGGGGGCGTAAGCCCTCAGGCATGGCTCTAAACTTGAGGGGGTTTGGAACATGAAAATATTTAAAATAATGATTTTGGCTTTGGGTCTTGCGCTTGGTTCGGGTACTTATGTTATTAGTGCCATGGAATCAAAGACATTGCCTGAACAGCCAAAAATATCTGAAGATAAAAGACTTAGCAGTGTTAATAATCAATTCACTCGAATTTTAAGTGGATTTGATGTGATAGAAAGTCTTTTGAACACGCAAGAAAAACAAAATTTAATGTGGGTAAAGAGCTTTTTGGGTGGCAAGTTAAAAGACGTTGCAAATGTTAACGCGCTAGTGCAGGTTTTGAATGCATTTAATATTGCTGGTATGAAGCTGGAAATATTAACCGTTGCGCATGAAACAAAAAATGTAAAATGTTTAGTTGAGAATGCGATAAGCGAGTTAGCTGCGCAAAAGATTCGACTACATCTTTTGTTTGATCTGTGTATGGCGTACAAAAATTTTGTTGGTAAGTCTGCGTTTGTTTTATCAAATAATACAGCAACAAAAATGCTTTTTGATGTGTTACCTGAAAACTTCAAGCGCTCTGCTGTTGCGAGGATTGCCCTCTGGTTGAAGTCTTTTGTGCCTCTTACTGGAGAATATACGAATCTGAGTGGTCTTAGCGGCATAAAATCATTCTTATCCGAAGATTTTTATACAAGTCATATCATAGAATCTCTTGAGTACGCTGACTTGATATCAGATTACAACGCTGCGGTTTTGGGAAATAAGCCTTTAAATTACGAAAGCTTTGTGGTTCGAGTAGATTTATTAATAAATAAATTGTTTGAGATTAACGACTCTAATAAAAATATCGATGCAATTGTTGAATTGTTAGTCGCAAAATTAATGCTAATCAAAGAGCAAGTCTTGATGTTTGATAAAAACTTGGCGGACGTAGCTCAAAACACTGCAAAATTGGAATTGCTTACAAAATTTAAAGTTTTGTTGTTCGAGAATAAAAACTTTAAAACCCTTAGATCAAATAAGGCATTTACTGGCACGTTTGATTTATTTGTTAGCATCGTTAAATCATATTTTGCAACAAAGACAGCTGATCAAGCAAGCTTAGCAAAACTGCTTGAACTTAAGCAATTGCTTTTAAATATGAAACAAGAAAATCAGCCAGGCCGCTTCATGAGGTTTTTGGGTAAAAAAGCATCAGAGCTTGTTGTTCTTGATGAGATGCTTTCTATTTTGGAAGGCGTAATCAAAGAAATAACAGGCGCCAACACAAAGACTGGCGGAATATTGACTGATGGCATGAACATGCTTGAGCAGCTTAAAACTGCTGGGTTTGATGGGTCAATGATTGCTGAATTAGCGGGTGCGTTTTTTAACAAGCGATTTAAGTCCACACAAGACGCAGCTTTATTTATTGCTGCAAAAACCGGTCCTGTTTGGATGAAAAAGATTGTACCTTTTTTACCTGATGATTTAAGGCCGACAGTTTCTGCGCTTTTGAATACCTTGGTTGATGTAAAATCAGCTATGGGTGCAATTGATGAAGCTGTTAGCGGCAATGTAGAATCAGTTGTGGCAACAAGCTTAGATAAAGATATAGTTTAATTTAAGGAAAGATTATGAATAAAAAATTATTATCAATTATTTTAATTTTAGTGGCTGCGACAACAAATTGCATTTTTGCAGCTCAAAATTCGGCCCAAAAATCCGACGAGCCTAAAAAAGATTTATTTGAGACCTTGAAGGATAGATTGGCTGAGCGTCGAGCGGGTATGAAAGAAGATGATGATTCTGACCAATCGTCAGAATCTTGGGATGATGAGCCAAAGGTTGAACAGAAATCAGAACCAACCAAGCCGGAAGCCAGGGTCAAAGAATCTGACAAAATCGGTGGAAATGAAATGGCGCTAAGAAAGGCTGTTCTTGCTCGTTTATTGGGAGACAGAATGCCTCCAATGGACCATGTTTCAGTTGTTTCTAAGAAGGATGAACCAAAAGAAACTAAGCCTGCGGAAATCAAATCTACTACAGTAAAGCCTGACGTCAAGAGCGATGTTGATGCGACGGAAGAGCAAGAAGAGGACGTCCCACCAGCACTTCCGCCGAGACCGCTTCGTAATGTAAAACCAGAAGCAGAACAACAAGAAGTTATTGAGCCGACAATTCAGCCACAAGAAGTTGAAAAGCAAGCTCCAGTGACTGTTGAGGCAGAACCTGTAACAGCTGTAGACAGTGCGCCAACACAAGAGATTGCTAAGCCCGACACAATGCCTGTTTTGGTTCAAGGCAATGAATATTACAAAAATCAGGTACGCAGGCTTCGTAAAATCGTACCAGAAGTTTTTAATGAAACTGATTCATTTGAGATATTTACAGGGTGCAATTTTACTCTAGACTGGATGGAAAATATTTCAGATGAAGAAGACTTAAAAAAAGAATTGTTGCCCAGATTTAATCAAGCTCGTTTAATGACTGAAATTTTAGGATTTAATCAAGAGTTGCAAGGCAATGATTTTTTGGTTAAATCAGGCTTGACGGATAAAGAGAAAAAACAAATACAGCTTCGCGCTCTTAATACTTTGCTGGTCGCACATTCAATTGATGTATTAACTCTCGTTACGTCACTCCTTCCGAATCGTTTTTTTGTTGAAAATAATAAGGTTTTGGTAAAATTACATTTAGCGTCAAAGTATGCTATTCATCAGGGTTTTGCTTCGTGGTACAGCATTGTTGCCGATGAAGAATTTTACAAACAAAACAGTTATCAAGTTAACCGCGCATTTGATTTAATTGATAGAAGCTCAGAATTGTTGGACTTTGTCAAAGAATGTAAAGATGCATCAAATTTTGCGCTTTATAAAGATGAATTGAATCGTATAATTTCAGAGCTCAGATGGCTTTGGCTTGTGATAGATAATAAAAAATATCAAGGAATATGCCAAGATCAGAAAATATCTTTGCAGTATTATTATTCATGCGAAATATTTATTGATGTTATAAAAAACTGCATGAAGAGAGTTCAAGATCTAATTAATGTGTAATTAAAGATATAAAAGCTTTATTCTAACCCTCATTTAGTGGCCCCGGCGTGTTGCCGGGGCTTTAACTTTCTGATGTAGTAGCCCTTGTATGTTATATCATTCTAATTTTAAAATCTACCAATCCTAATATCTTAATAACCCATTCCACCCATGCCGCCCATTCCTCCCATACCAGGGTGACCATGGCCTTCATGAGCTGGTTTTTCTTCTGGAATTTCAGCAATCATTGCCTCAGTTGTAAGCAACAATCCTGCGATAGAAACTGCGTATTGCAAGGCGGAACGTGTAACTTTTTTAGGGTCAACAATTCCAGCCTTGACCATATCCACATATTCTTCTTTGTTAGCGTCAAAACCGATGTTTTCTGGAGAACTTTTTATTTTATCAACAACCACAGATGCGTCGTGTCCTGCATTTGATGCTATTATTCTAACAGGCTCTTCAAGCGCACGACGAATTATATTTACGCCTACGGCTTCATCGCCATGTAATTTCAAGCTATCAAGAACACTTTGTGCTCTGAGCAATGCAACGCCGCCACCAGCAACAATGCCTTCTTCAACGGCAGCGCGAGTTGCGTGTAATGCGTCGTCTACACGATCTTTCTTTTCTTTCATTTCTGTTTCGGTTGCTGCACCAATCTTGACAACTGCAACACCTCCAGAAAGCTTAGCTAGACGTTCTTGTAGTTTTTCTTTGTCATAATCAGATGTTGACAAATCGATTTCAGCCTTGATTTGAGTAACGCGAGCGTTTATGTCTTGTTTTGTGCCTTTTCCGTCAACAATTGTTGTGTTTTCCTTGCTGATGCGGATTTTGCGTGCTGAGCCAAGATCATTAAATGTTATGCTTTCAAGCTTAATGCCAAGCTCGTCAGAAACCATGCTTGCGCCTGTCAAAATAGCGATGTCTTGCAACATTGACTTTCTTCTGTCGCCAAAGCCAGGAGCCTTAACTGCTGCAACATTTAATGTTCCGCGCATTTTGTTTACAACCAAGGTTGCAAGCGCTTCGCCTTCGATATCTTCAGCAATGATTAAAAGAGGAATTCCTTGTTTTGCAACTTGTTCAAGAATCGGAAGCAAGTCTTTCATGCTTGTGATTTTTTTATCACAAATCAAGATTGATGCATTCTCAAGTTCAACTTCCATCTTTTCTGTATTTGTTATGAAGTATGGGGACAAATATCCACGATCAAACTGCATGCCTTCGACCACTGTAAGCTCACTTTCCATGCCCTTGGCTTCTTCAACCGTGATTACGCCTGTGTTGCCAACAGCTTCCATCGCATTTGCAATCAACTCACCGATTGAATGATCGTTGTTTGAAGAGATTGTAGCAACCTGAGCAATTTCATCTTTGCCTTTGATTGTTTTTGACATCTTTTCAAGTGATGCAACAATCTTTTCAACCGCCTTATCCATGCCGCGTTTCATCTCCATTGGATTTGCGCCAGCTGCCAGGTTTTTTACACCTTCGCGATAAATTGCTTGAGCAAGAATTGTTGCTGTTGTTGTTCCATCACCGGCTTCATCAGCGGTCTTTGAAGCAACTTCGCGAACCATTTGCGCGCCCATATTTTCAAATTTATCTTTTAGATCAATTTCTTTTGCAACTGATACACCGTCTTTGGTAATTGTTGGTGAGCCAAAAGATTTCTCGATAGCCACGTTGCGTCCCTTGGGCCCAAGTGTTACTTTTACGGTATTTGCAAGTGTATTTACGCCGATCAAAATCTTAGATCTGGCCTCTTCGCTGAATTTAATTTGCTTTGCCATAATCATTACCTCATTAATTTATTAAACAAAATTACTTTTCAATAATACCAAGAAGCTCTTCTTCTTTGGTGATCAAGTATTCTTCACCATCGAATTTTATCTCTGTTCCTGAATATTTACCAAATACAACTCTGTCGCCGGCCTTTACTTTCAAAGGTCGTATGCTTCCGTCAGCCAAAAGCTTGCCTTCTCCTGTGGCTTCTACGATGCCAATTTGAGTTTTTTCTTGAGCTGAATCGGGAATAATTATTCCGCCGGCAGACTTCTGCTCGCTCTCAACTCTTTTGACCAAAACTTTGTCATAAAAGGGCTTAATTTTAACAGCCATCTCAGCGTCCTCCAGAATTAAAATATACCTTCAGTATTTTACTGAATCTGACCACAACAATAGTCACTATTGACTAGAAAAAGATTATAGGACAAAAATTTTAAAAATCAACTATATTTTATATCAACGGACTAAGATTTTATCTAAGCGTTAAACTTAGATTTAATCAAAGTAGCACAAGGCTTTATTGACAGCGATACCATTTTAGCCAAAGCGAGCCATAGCATGGCCATACATCAACCATCACTATCAAAAACCACGCATACATGGCATTCGCGAGCAAATTGACAAGTTTTTAAACGCGGCCTGCAGGCACTGATTGGATCGGGGCTACCAAGCGAAAAAAATGAAAATAACGAAAACTGGCCGTACGATCAGAGGCTCCCGAAAATTAATTATGAAATTAATTAACAAGAAGAAATCTGCGCTCAACACTAAAAAACATTAAACCGTGTGTTTTTATAGGCTATAAAAATAATAATTTCTTGAAAAACATTGTTTAAAAGGTTTATAGTTTAAATTAGAAGGTGTTGTAGTTGTAGGGTTTGAGTATTTTTTAAGGAGAAAGTTCTATGAACTATTCTAATTTTTTTATAAAGTTATACTTGTTTTTTATGCTTGTTGGCGGCTTAAATGCCGTAGGCACGCGAACAAGAATTGCGTATATTAATAAAGAGGATAATACCATTCGTTATTACGATGGTGAAGTATCTTCTGCAAATTGCAGTAATTTGAAGTGGATAGATATCACAGGTGGGTTTCCTGCTAAGGATATTGCAATTGCTTCTGATGGCCAAATGCTTGCTATTAGCACAAACAACGGTCTTTGTTACTCAAGAGGTGTAGTCAATGGAGTTGCTAATTGGATTAGACAAGGCTCATTTGATTTTGTTAACGCAATTGCTGCGGCTGGCAATAATAAATTTTTATATGTAGGAAAGGGCGATGCAGCTTTTGGTCATGGGAATGATTACAAAGCATTGCATTATTGTTTTACAGCTCCTAGCAATGATGGGCAGCTGGCATGGAAATCGTTTAAAGATTTTACTGCCGCGGGACCCATTGCAATTAACTCGAAGGGGCAGTTTATTCACGCAAGTGGCGTTATTTTTTATCAAAGTGGAAAAATAGGTCCTAACGGTGAGGTGTCCGGCACTTCAGATTCCTGGCAGGCGCACCCTGGGACAGATGCTAAATCAGTTGCAGCGGCTAACGGCTTATTTATGCATTCTACTCCAAGCAATCTGATGTATTACATAAAAGCTGATAGTCTTGATGGTAAAAGCGCTAGCGATTGGGTCCGTTTAACAAACGGAAGCACATTAAAAATTGCAGTTTCTGACAGTGGACAACTTATTAGCATGGGCAGCGGGCAATTATTTTATGCCGATAGGATAAATGATAATTCGACTGCCGATTGGGTTGTGTTATTAAATGGTGGTGCAAATATTAATGCAATATCCATTGCTATAAGTTCTATAAGCGATGATACTGTCAGCAGTAAAGACTTTTTTACCCAGACAAAAGAGAAATTCGCTCAGTATTTAATAGGCCAATCTGCAACAATAAATACGCTTGCAGATATCACAGATGCTCAGATAGCTGCCAAATTAAATTTTTCTGATTTTGGATTGAATATTGGTAGCCCGTTAGGGGATGCAATAATTTATTTTTCAGCCACTCAACCTACCGCCGATCAATCTAAATTAAATGAACTCACAACATTTGATGATAGAATAAAGATGCTGTCACTAAGAATTTATTTAGCAACATATTTTGGCGCATCGTCAACAATCGCTACCCTTGCTGACATAACAGCGGCTCAAATTTCTGCTAAGATAGCTGAGAAAACGCTTGCAGTTGTTAAATCTGCTGTAGATGCCCAAATTGGACATTTAACTTCATCTGAAATTACCACATTTAAAGCAAGAATAGTTGATCCTGACAGCATTAATCAAAATGCAATGGCTGCGTTAAGAACAGCATTGGCAACATATTTTGTCGCACCGTCGACAATAGCTACACTTGCTGACATAACAGCGGCTCAAATTACTGCTAAGATAGCGGCTAATACGTTCACCGTTGTTAACGATTATGTAAACTCACAAATCGGAACATTAACTTCATCTGAAATTACAACATTCAAAGCAAGAATAGTTGATCCTGACAGCATTAATCAAAATGCAATGGCTGCGTTAAGAACAGCATTGGCAACATATTTTGTCGCACCGTCGACAATAGCTACACTTGCTGACATAACAGCGGCTCAAATTACTGCTAAGATAGCGGCTAATACGTTCACCGTTGTTAACGATTATGTAAACTCACAAATCGGAACATTAACTTCATCTGAAATTACAACATTCAAAGCAAGAATAATTGATCCTGGCAGCAGTCCAGACGTCATGGTTGCGTTAAGAACAGCATTGGCAGCATATTTTGGAGCACGCGCACGGTCGGTAGATACACTTGCTGACATAACAGCGGCTCAAATTACTGCTAAAATAACAGCTAATACATTCACTGCTGTTAACAATTATGTAAATTCACAAATCGGAACTTTAACTTCATCTGAAATTACAACATTCAAAGCAAGAATAATCGATCCTGGCAGCAGCAGTCCAGACGCCATGGTTGCGTTAAGAGCCGCACTGGCAACATATTTTGGCGCACCGTCGACAATAGCTACACTTGCTGACATAACAGCGGCTCAAATTACTGCTAAGATAGCGGCTAATACGTTCACAGTTGTTAAATCTTATGTAGACGCCCAAATCGGAAGTCGAACCTCATCTGAAATTACAAATTTTAAAGCAAGAATAGTTGATACTGGCAGCAGCGGTGGACGAGGTGGAAGAGGTGGAAGAGGCACAAACGTAGGCGGTACAAATGTAGGCGGCACAAATGTAGGCGGCCAACGTAGGGGTGGCGGAAGAAGCCGATCAACTGCTGGCGGCAGAAACACCGCAGCAGTAAGATAAAAAAACAACAACAAAGAATATTCAAAACTAGAGAAAAAGGAGGTTTTATGAAATGGCTTGGCGTGATATGCAGCATTCCGATAAGTACAAAGGTGAAGCTTTGGAATGCTGCGTGGAAAGGATTTACATGGATTAAGGCCATGTTTGGAATCACTTAAATGTTGAGTTACAGCATAATTTAAAGCTTAAAAAAGGTGATGCGTATCAATATTGATACGCATCACCTTTTTTTGCTATACTCAATCCTCACAAATTGTTTTTTTATAAAATAAAGGACCTTTATGATATACCACGCTGCGCAAAGCCTTCAATCTTACTGGAGTTTTTTGAACATATTTCATTATGTTTCTGTTAGAGTAATTTGCACACTTCTGTCGTCGTTAATTTTTTCTTTTATTTTTGGCGATTGGTTCATAAATTTTTGTCAGAATAATTTTCGATCAAAAGTTAGAGAATATACGCCAGAAACGCATCAATCCAAAAATGATACCCCAACTATGGGAGGCATTTTTGTTATTAGCATCTTTATAATCAATGTTTTGCTCTGGTCCAACCTTGCCAAACTCAATGTATGGCTGATGACTTTATGCATAACAGGCTTTGGGTTGATAGGTTTTTTGGATGATGCCTACAAAATATGGTACAAAAAAGGTATCTCTGCATCACTCAAATTTAGACTTCAGATTTTGCTTGCATTCTCGCTATCTTGTCTGTGGTACTTTTTTGCAAGTCCAGATCCAAGACTTTGCATTCCATTTTTAAAAAATTTCATGCCAGCAATCGGTTTCATGCTTATTCCATGGGCAACTTTTATAATCGTAGCAACAAGCAATGCGGTTAATCTGACAGATGGGCTGGACGGACTTGCCACAGGCCCACTGATTTTAAACTTCTCAACATTTGCAATAATCGCGTATCTTGCAGGCCACGTTAAATTTGCTAACTATCTTTTTATACCGTACGCGGGAAGCGCTGAGCTGACAATTTTGGCCGCAACACTCATAGGATGCTTACTCGGGTTTTTATGGTATAACACTTATCCTGCGCAAATTTTTATGGGCGATGTAGGCTCATTGGCTCTGGGTGGTGGGCTTGCCTTCATGGCTTTGATGACCAGGCAAGAAATTTTATTGTTGATTAGTGGAGGTATTTTTGTTGCAGAAACTGTATCAGTAATTTTGCAGGTAACATCATACAAATTAACCGGAAAACGAATTTTTTTGATGGCCCCACTCCATCATCACTTTGAACTCATGGGATGGAAAGAGGCCAAAATCACAGTCAGATTTTGGATTATCTCCATCATTCTTTGCGTTCTAGCAATTCTGACGCTTAAAATTAGATAAACTTAAGTGCTGCGCCAAGTCTATGATATTTAGGACTATACATTGCCACTAACACTTTAAACAATCGCTCCAATCGTCCATGCCAACAAATTAATAATTTTTTGAATGCGGCCTACCAGCATTGATTGGATCGTGTTTTACGAGAAAGTTTTACAGAAACTGCAAAAACATTGAGGCCGCTCATCCAGAATTTGAAATATGAATAAGCGGCCTAACATCAGTTATTTAAATCAAAATTAGATCAAAGACTTAGGCGCATTATCTGTAATGTATTTATTTATAAACGACAACGTGCTCAAATCAACAACATCACCAAGTTCCTTAATCTTACGATAAGCAGGTGAAGAATAAAATTCAGCCTTATGTTCATTAACAACTTTACGCATTTCCCTAATTAAAATCGCCTGAATTTTTTTATAATTATTTATATAATCATCACTACTTTCTGAAATTATATCACAAAAGACAAGTCCGTTATTTATGCAAAAATAAGGAATTGCATCCAATAATAATTTTATATAAGCCTTAATCTCTTCATCATTTTCAAGTACATCCTTAGTAACATGTTGTTGCAATTTAGATGCTAAATGACGACTTAACCTTATTATCCTTTTTTGCATTTCAAAAGCAATCGCGTTGCGCTCAAGTATCTGACTAGCATCGATATAATACTGTGATAGTACTGGCGCTGGTGCTGGAGCCGATGAACTAGAGCCAATTCTTCCTTCATCCTCCTTAGCTTTTCGTTTTTTAAATGGTTTTTTAGTTAAAGCTGTAACTATCACTGGAGCTGGTGCTGGAGCTGGTTCTGGAGCCGATGAACTAGAGCCAATTTCTACTTCGTCTTCGTCTTCATCTGAACCAGAAGATGAGCTGCTAGAACTAGATTCTTCTTCGTTTGAACCAGAAGATGAGCTGCTATAATCATATTCCTCTTCATCTTCTAAAGTGGTGCGTTTACGACGTTTTAGTTGTGGTGAGCGTACACTTTTTTGTTGTTTATCATGGTAAGGATGTATTGAATCAAGGCCATCCCGCTGAGCATCTAGAACTAAATTGAAGGGATTTTTACCTCTAGGGGGCATTCTTTTTGGCAGATTTTCCATGAGATAGGATTTGTCAATATGTTCAAACGCTACACCTAATTTCATTAGAATATATACAATAATACCGCTACGGTTTTTTTTGGGATCCATCTCAAGTCTTTTTAAATATATTTCCAATGCATTTTTTCCATCTGCATTTTTGCAATTAAAGTTAATATTTGATGCTTTTAGCATATGGATAATCATATTTTCAGACATAATATGATTATTAGCGGCAAACTCTATCATTGCTTTTCCAATTGTCAGTCTTGTTTTTACATGAGATGGTTGTTGCATATAAGAACGGAGCGTTTCAACAGCGGCAAGCAGGCTCTCGGCTGTTGAAATTGGCATCAGATGGCCTCTAATATATTGTTGTATATCCTCAGGAAATCTATAGATAGACCTGCTCGCTTGAGGCAATTGCGCAGGTCTAGGCATCAGATGGGCCATTGGAGCAGCAGCTGCTGACACTGGCGGCGCTGATGCTTTTGGGACCTTTATTTTTAATCGTATATGTGGAGCTGTATCTCTTGCTGCTGCTGACGTTTTTTGCATTGATATCATCGCCAAGGCTCTACTGATAGATTCATGCAGTTCTGTTCCCAATTTCAATAAAAATCGTATGTGGCGACTTGCTATGCCATTATCCATGTCAATGAATGCAATATTAAATCCAGCAATTATTCGTGTTATAGCGTCTTCATTCTGTTCCATCCATTTATCTATCGCCGCAAAATTCGTAATATTTATATTATTCTCATTCAATCCTTGTTTGATGAATGACTCAAGATAAGCTATCTGACGATTTATTAGTGCGGATTTTTCTGTTTCTTCGGGATCTTCCATGGCATTAACAGGATAAAAACTAACAATCGTTAATAACATTATCAAAATTAAATACTTAAATTTTTTCATTTCACACTTCCTTCAACTAATACCTCAAAACTCTTTCGATACTCTAACAATAATTTTTTGAAATTAGCCTCCCTGCCCCTGATAATAAACTGTTAATAATTTGCAAATTATGCGAACAATTCAATTGAAGCTTAATTTCAAAATATCCAAAATAGAACATTTTAAGCAAGCATTTTATATTTAGTAAAAAACATATCGTCTAAGACCATCATATCCAGGGCAATACATTGCCACTAACACTTTAAACAATCGCTCCAATCGCCAATGCCAGCAAATTAATATTTTTTTAGATGCGGCCTACCAGCATTGATTGGATCGTGTTTTACGAGAAAGTTTTACAGAAACTGCAAAAACGTTATCGTTGATAAGAATAAATCTTTTCAAAAATTTTTATCGAATAAACTGCAGAAAAATGGTACCATTCTGTGAACTATGCGCTCTACGTTGAATTCAATTTAAAGCTGGAGTTAAAATGTTTGATTTAAAAAGCAAGATTTTAAATATAAAATCTGATTTTAAAAATGAAGTAAAAAACGCACAAAGCTTGAAGACATTGGATGACATTCGTATAAAGTTTTTAGGCAAAAATGGGCTGATAACCGCTCTGATGAGTGAAATTAAAAACTTGTCTCTTGAAGAAAAAAAAGAATTTGGGCCAGTAATCAATCAATTTAAAATTAGCGCAGAAAGCGAGCTTGAGCTGGCAAAAACCAGCATAACAAAACAGCTTGCGCAAGCCGATGTTCTAAAAAAACAAAGCTTTGACGTCTCCGCCACTCAACCAAACGCAAAGCAAGGCTATTTACATCCATACACGCATCTGATCGCTGAAATTGAAGACATTTTTATTTCGATGGGCTACGAGATTGCTGATGGACCAGAGGCTGAATCTGATGAATACAATTTTTCCGCTCTTAACATTCCGCATGACCATCCTGCTCGAGATATGTATGATACTTTTTGGCTTGATGTGCCTGGCATGCTTATGCGCACACACACATCACCAGTTCAAGTACACGCAATGCGCAATAAACCTCTTCCATTGGCCGTTGTTGCGCCAGGTAAGTGCTACCGACATGAAGCAATAGATGCCTCACATGAAATCATTTTTATGCAATGTGAAGGAATGTTGATAGATAAAAATATTAGTATGGCTAACATTTTTGCAACAATTCAAACATTTTTAAAAGCATTATTTAAAAAAGACGAATTGGACATCAGGATAAGACCTGGATTTTTTCCATTCGTTGAACCGGGCGTAGAAATTGATATGCGATGCCCTTTTTGCAAGAATGGTTGTTCTGTGTGCAAAAAATCAACATGGATCGAATTATTTCCAGCTGGCATGATTCATCCAAACGTATTAAAACAAAGCGGCATCAATCCGGAAGAATATTCAGGCTTTGCTTTTGGCTTTGGTCTTACGCGTCTTGCAATGTTGAGATACGGAATTGACGACGTAAGGCTATTTTACAACGGCAAAACAAAATTTTTAGAGCAGTTTTAAAAGGAGTATGAAGAGATGGTAATTGCAAAATCAATCATTCCTGCGGGTGGGCTTGGAACACGTTTTTTGCCAGCAACAAAAACAATGCCAAAAGAAATGCTTCCAATTCTAGACAAGCCAGCCATTCAATACATAGCTGAAGAAGGTGCAAAATCAGGAATTAAAACATTTATCGTAATTACCGGAAAAAATAAAAAGGCAATCGAAGATCACTTTGATTCACCCGACACAAGATTAAAGGACAAAGGCAAAGAAGGATGCTTTGAAAGCTTGAATAAGGTTATTGAGTCAACAAATTTTGTTTATATCAGACAAAAAGAGGCTCTTGGTCTTGGACATGCTGTATGGTCAGCAAGCCACTTAATTTACAAAGAACACGTTGCAATTATGCTGCCAGACGAAATAATAACCGGGCCAATTCCAGCTATCGCACAATTAATGCAAATAGCTCAACAAGAAAAGTGTAATGTTGTAGGAGTGCAGGAAGTCCCACTAGATCAAGTTTCAAAATACGGGATCATAGGCATTAAAAAGCAGTTTTCGCCAAATCTATTTCAAGTTAAAGAATTAGTTGAGAAGCCTTCGATTGCAAATGCGCCTTCAAATCTTGCATTAATCGGAAGATACGTTCTTTCACCAAATATATTTACAATGCTCGGCGAATCTAAGCTTGGAGTTGGTGGCGAAATACAGCTCACTGATGCAATGCAAAATTTGCTTTATTCTGGCGAAAAAGTTTTCGCTTACAAAATTCAGGGCAACAGGTATGACATAGGCAATCCGCTTGGGCTTCTAAAAGCAAATTTGGATTTTGCACTTAGACACGAGCAATATTCAGGTCCAGTCATGGAATATTTAAAAAATTTAGAAAAAGACATGATTATTCTTGAAGGTCAGGCATCCAGGCAAACTTTGGTTAAGCCCAAAAGTGCAACTTTACTTTAAAATCCAATAAAAAAGTCTACCTATCTATGCCTGATTTTTAATTAAATTGAGCAGCTTTTTATTGAATTACGCCTTTTATTAATAAAATTATATGTTTTTCGGCAAAACTAATTTCAAATAATTGACTATTCGGCCATAAATAAAGTATGTTTATATCAGGGAAATGGAAGGTTTTTAAGTAACGCTGCGAAGGAGGAAGTTTTATGAAAAACATCAAAAAAGAAATCAAGTACGACAAAAAAATATCAACAAAATGTAAAATTCGTACAAAGTCTCACTTTCCGGAAAGGATTTGGAGTATTCCAAACGAAAATAAAAAAGGACATAAAATATAATCCTTAGAATTCTTGACTAAAGACAAATTTAAAGTAAGCTCAAGCTACGAAAAGTTTCTCCAGCTTTATGTTTAAACCTTAAAACCTTTGGATTGAAAATGAAACAACTTCGTAGCTTTTTTTTTATTATAATTTCAATATTAGTTTTATCTTATTTTGAATGTTCTGCTACGCATTCTGGTAATCGCTATTTTTACTTTTTTGAACGTCCAGAAAGTTATGTGACAAAAAAAGAATCTATAATTACACCTCAAATCTTTTATTCAAAAACATCAACAGCTTTTCGTCGATATGGTGGAAGATGCGGCATTCCGGAACTGTGGGGTAAGTATGACCTCAAGGATGTTATCACCAGCCTAAAAACAGTTTATGGCAATAATATTGATCCAATCTATGCTATTACCGGAACGCATGAGCTTGATGGAAAATCGCTAAAATATAAGATCGACGGAGAAATAGAGACAGTCGGTTTTATGCTTGAATACGAACAAAATTTGAAAGCTCTCAGGCTAAAAGATTTTACCGTTGGATTTTGGCTTCCAGTTTATCACATGAATACAACAAGTCGCTTCGCATTTGACTCGCATGCTTTTTACAATGCTTATCATCAAAATTTAAGTTCTGCTGAAATTGTAACAATTGATAAAATTAGACAGCTAACCCACAGAGAAATAGGCATCCAAGGCACCGATCTAAATCGTGATGGTTTTGGGGACTTAGATTTACACGTGCGTTGGAATTATTATGCAGAACATGCATTGATGATGCGCAGCATCGATGCGAATATTCAGCTTGGCGCAATAGCTCCAACAAGTCCTAAAATGAATATCAATTATCCTGGCACTGTACCATTCATGAATAATGGGCACTGGGGAATGTATTTGGATATTGTTCCAGAATTTGAGCTAAAACAAGACTGGAAATTTGGTTTGATACTTGGAATGCTTGAGCAATTCAATGCATCAAGAACTACAAGGCTTGCGGTTGGCAATGAACCTACAACTTACAGCGCTCTTGTTGGAAAAATTGAAGAAGATGCTGGACTGACGCTAAAATTTTCGGCATACTTCACACTTGAAAATTTAACTGATGGTTTGCATGTTCAGTTTAGATATTCATATCTTAGACATCAAATGGATCAGTGGTTTGACAAGCGTGAAGATAAAACAATAAATAGTTATATTGAAAAAAACACATCCAGCGCTGGATTAACGCAGCAAGAATCACTCAAAAATTTTGATGATAAAAGCGAGTTATCAAAGTGGCGCGCACATTATTTTACGTTTCAAGCCGTTTATGATTCAAAAGAAGGTCTAAAAAATTGGTTTATGCGTCCTAAGTTTTTTGCATCTTATGATCTACCAATAACTGGTAACGGTATTTGTAAAACGCATCAAATTACACTTGGTGCACAGTTACATTTTTAATTTTAAGGTAAAATAAATGAAATTTTGGCCAGCCACTAAATTATTTAGCCTATTTTCCAACGACATGGCAATCGATCTGGGAACGGCAAACACTGTGATTTATGTTAAAAATCGTGGAGTTGTACTTAATCAACCGTCTGTTGTTGCTGTAAAATCTACTACAAATGAGGTTCTTGCCGCTGGAGACAAGGCAAAGAGCATGCTTGGCAAAACACCAGAAAGCATTGTCGCAAGTCGACCAATGAAAGACGGTGTCATCGCCAATTTTGAATTGACAGAAAGCATGCTTCGTTATTTTATCAGTGAAGTACACAATAATCGTCGCACTTTGGTAAGACCTCGCATGATTATTGGCGTTCCATCAGGCATAACTCAGGTAGAAAAAAGAGCAGTAGAAGACTCAGCCAAACAAGCGGGCGCTAGAGAAGTGTACACAATCATGGAACCAATGGCCGCTGCAATTGGCGCCGGGCTTCCAGTAAACGAACCAACTGGTAACATGATCGTAGACATTGGAGGTGGAACAACTGAAGTAGCAATAATTTCGCTCAAAGACGTTGTATACTGCAAGTCTGCTCGTGTTGGTGGCGATGAAATGGATCATGCCATTGTTCAATACGTTAAGAAAAAATATAATCTTCTGATTGGTGAAAAAACAGCCGAAGATATCAAAATAAAAATTGGGACAGCATTGTTGGATGCAGATGTAAGAAAACAGGTCTCGGTAAAAGGCCGTGACTTGGTTACAGGCGTACCAAAGACAATCACTCTCTCTGATACAGAAACGTTTGAAGCATTGACAGAGCCAATATCCGTTATAATCGATGCTGTAAGATCAGCTCTTGAAAATGCACCTCCAGAGCTTTCTTCAGACTTGGTAGATCGTGGAATTATGATGTCCGGTGGCGGATCTCAACTTAAAAATCTTGATGTATTGATTTCAAATGAAACAGGTCTTCCTGTAAAAGTAGCAGACAATCCACTTCTCTGCGTTGTTTTGGGAGCAGGCAAAGTTCTTGATGAAATCGACAACTTCCGTGAAGCGTTAATGCGATAACGTTTTACCAAATTAATTTATTGAATCGAGCAGAAGATCCCCAGGGCTTTAAACCTGGGGATAAATAGGCATAAAATGCATCATGTGTGTTTTCGCTATTTCCATTTTTTTCATTCTAAAACCGTGATCCAATCGTTGCCGGCAGGCCGATGTATAAAATTTATCATTTTGATGATAAGCCTCATGCTGTGCAGGGTTTGAACTGCTATGCTAGATGTATAACCCTAAAAATCAAGCATTTGACTTGATTGGAATTCGTATAATTTTAGGCTGATGCTTCATAATTTCCATGCACTTTAAATGTGCTTTTTTCTGAACCTTGCGCAACATATCCGCCTGGATGTCCATAGCTGTTACGGTTCCGTGATTTTCCAATTTTATGGCGATTGGTATCGTTAATCTTCCCGGACCGCAATCTGCATCTAAAACACTCATGCCAGGCTCAAGTTGCAGGTTCTCAATGATAACGTGTGTGCGGTTAGTTTTTGTAAATGGATTATCAAGCTCGACCATCCAGCTTAGCCACGAGGGACATGGGAGAGATACTCTGCGGGATGAATATCTCCATAAAAAACTAAGCGCAATGAGTAAAAATATTAGTCCTAAAATTATATAAATCGAAATTGGCATATTAATTCCTATCGCTAACGACGCAAATAATTTGAATCCGAATCCGGTGCATCAATGCTGATAGATCCTCTTTTATGCGTGCGAGCCTTTGGCGTAACATTTATTGTTACATCTTGACCAAGTTCATTTAAAAAGCGAAACAATCGTTCCAGCGAAAAACCTGTAAGTTTTCCGCTGGCAAGAGCCGAAACCTTTGGCTGATCAATACCAAGTGTAAGAGCGGCTTTTTCTTGGGTTAGCTTTTTTTTCTTAATTATTAAATGAATTTGTCTTGCGAGCTCAGCCTTCGCTAAAGCCTCTTCTGAATTTGACAAGTTTAAATCGGCAAAGACGTTACCGCTGCTTTGTTCAAATTTTTTATTCATGATTTTTGAAGACAATTTCATTTATTCCTGCCTGCCTCAAAATACTTCTAAATGTTCCCAACGGTATTTCCTTTTTATTCATTGGCAGAATAACAACTCGTCCTGAGTTATTTTTTAATTTACCGTGGGAGCCTTTTTGACAAACAAAAAAGAAGCCTAATTTTTCCAGGATCCTTTGAATATGATCAGAGGAATACAATTTAGACATTGATTGTTTCTTTGCCCAAAAATATTGATTCCACTTCGGGGATAACGTAATCAATCTCTCCCTGAAAATAAAGCTCAACGGCCTCTTTCAAATTTTTAATGGCATCATCAAGCGTGTCTCCATGCGAAGCCACATCAACATTTAAACATTGTGCCACAAACTCGGCATTCTCTTTCCATACGATAAAACTTATTGTTTTCATGAAATCTCCAAAATCAGCGATTTACAGACTTGATAACTATGCCAAATTTAGCATAAGTATGCGTATTTGTACATCGGGATGTTGGAGTACATCAAAGCTGTGTTCTAATGATGCAAAGCCTGCGTCATGATATTTTTAATCTCAACGTCCGTACGAGGCTCTGGCCATGTTAGTCGATTGCCCGGTTTGTAGATTATTTTGGCTTGGGCTGATTTTTTTTAAAAAACTTTTAAGCAGTGGAAAGAATTTTTCTGGCTCGTCAACAAATATCATGTGGCCAGATTTTTCAAAGATTTCAAGTTGAGCTCGTGGATGTTGTTTGCGCATGATAGCCACTCTATCCATATCACCCCACAGAACGTCCAACTTGCCCTCTAAGATTAATGTCGGAATATCAAAATCGTCAAATTTACCTTGCAGATTTATTTTGGCAATTTCTGAAATCATTGTGTCTCTAAATCCTGGAGCTTGAATAAATCCATGGTATAATTGCCTAATTAGTGCCGTTTCAGGTGGTTTATGATAAAATGCAAACTTCCAATAACCACTCAAAAATCTATTGTAACTCATTTGCAAAGAAGTAAGCTTCCCCTCTTTTGCCTTTTTCTCAAGATCTGCCCATGCATCAAACTCTTTTTGTGAGATAAACTGAGCTGCACGATTATATTGTGGTCCAATTCCAGTATACAAGCCCGCATTCCCACCGAAAGGATCGGCTGTGCTGAGCACCATCCCAGTACAATGCATGGGATATTTTAATGCATAAAGTTGAGCAAGTAACCCACCGTACGAGTGGCCAAGGACAACCCATTTATCAATATTTAACGCTTGTCTCAGGCTTTCTAAATCTTCGACAGCTTGTTTAATGGTGTAAATTTTACCGGTGTCATCGCTGCCAGATTTACCTGTTCCTCGCTGATCGTAATAAATTATTCTGGTAACATCTTTGAGTTGTTAAAAATATGGGTGGAAAGTGTGATGAGTCCCTCCAGGGCCTCCATTAATCAAAACTAGCGGAATACCTTGCCCCTCTTCTTCGTAATAAAGCTTGCCGTCCTGAATATCGGCAAAGCCATTTTTTAGACCCGGAAGTTCATCGCACAATGGCGGCAGTTGAGGGATCTCAAGCACCAATTCTTTTGGTATGTTGACGATTTTATCAAAAATTGTTTCTCTGGCGGAGCTCTTGCGGAACCAATCACAGCCGGCTAATGCGATTGCCAGGGCAATGGCGGCAACGAACATTAAATTATTTTTTTTACACATAAGACAATTCCTCGTTACTTTTTATCTGCTTCGTCAAAAATTGTAAGGTTTGTGTCAGGCTTTGTGTTTGTTTTGTTACATATCAAATTAAATACTTTATGGGCAATAATTATTGCCGACTCAACGTCAGACCTATTAATCTCAAAATAGTCATCCGGATATCTTGAATAAATTGCGTATGGAATCAATGTAATTACATCTTCGGATAAAGTCTTTAAAGATATATCAAAACGACACAAAGCTCTAAAAGCTTCTCTAAATCATGTGTTCTTGGTGGTACTCTGTTATTAAAAACAAGAAAAGCTTTTAGTGTCTTTTCTACACATTGTTGAGTGTGATATGCAGCAGTGTCAAGCGTTTCATCGTCATCTTTGGACAATTTTTTGGCTGACTTCAAATCACTTTTTGCTTTGAATAGCCAATCGTTATGCTCTGACATAGATCACCTTTCCACGAGACTTGACTTTGTGGGACAGTGACATTTCTTTTTGTGATGCATGTTCAAATTCGCTGCTAGTATAAACAATTATATCTTTGGAGATGCCAAGTCCCCACAACGCCTTGTATCCCTCAAAACTTCTTTTAATTGCTCTCTCATCTGATTTATCAACGACGATCAACAAATCTAAGTCACTGTCTTCGGTGGGCGTGCCCCAAGCATATGATCCAAAGAGGTAGATAGCGATTGGGTTATAAGTTTTGACAAGCCGATTTTTAACCTCTTCAATTGTTTCTTTATTTATCATAAAAATCCTTTATTTACACGCTATTTTTTCGCTTTAATTTAACCCTTCAAAAGACTGATTATATCAATTCATTCAAAGTAGATGCCAGTTTTCGCTATTTCCATTTTTTTCATTCGAAATTCACGTGCCAATCAATGCCGGCCGGCCGATGTATAAAATTTATCATTTTGATGATAAGCCTCATGTTGTGCAGGGTTTGAACTGCTATGCTAGATGTATAACCCTAAAAATCAAGCATTTGACTTGATTGGAATTCGTATAATTTTAGGCGGGTGTTTCATAATTTCCATGCACTTTAAAAATTCCTGCAATGGCATAACGACGGTCATATCGTTTTTCAGTGGATGAAAACCAACAACATCCAATTTTAACGCATCCTCATCCAAAACAAATATAATTTGATTTTGTCGATCAAAAATAAGGCCGAATGGAGTTACTGATCCAGGCGTGACATTCATGAGTTCAAGCAGCTCCACCTCTTTACCAAAAGAAAAACGAGCACAGCTAAGCTCTTGGCTCAATGCGTTAAGATCGACCCGTTTATCTTCAATAACACTGACTAAAAAAACTTGTCCCGCTTTATCTTTTAAAAACAGTGTTTTAAAATGTGGTCTGGGAACATCTTCATTTTCAACATTCATGCCATCAATTTTAGTAACAATCGGTTTATCATCAACAGTAAAAACTGGTTGATGCTCAAATAATTTGTAGCTTATATTGTTTAGTTTAAAAAAATTTAATAAAGCTTGTTCAATCATTGTATCAATCCATTGAGTTAGGAATATAAATTGCTTTCAGTACAACATTCATAGTATCACAAATTAAGTTAATTTCGTCCTGGGTGCATGCATAGATAATTTTAGTTTCGACATCTTTTTTCATTGGATCGGCCGTGCAAAGAATGCCGTTAATTTTTTTGTTTTGGGATGTACCTATCCAGATATCGATTTCATTGCCATCCGAGGCCTTTGTGCCCTTCAAAAAGCCATAATCGACAGGATAAATAAAATCTGGAAATTTTGGATGAGCTGAGTGTTTTGGCCGATCAATAACAATTTCAGATTCATCAACAAGTTTGCATAGCATCACCCAAAAATCATCGCTTTTTTCTCGAGCAGCACTCGAGGTTCCATGCGTAATTTCATGGTACTTATCACGATTGGAGAGATAACGCTTAATCGCGGGATTATTTTCATCAACTTCAATTGCCGAAATATATATTCCATCATTAAAACCGCCACGTTTTACGTTTTTGGAAATACGAGCTTCTTCAATTTCGGCAAGATCAATGTTTTGAGCTGATGCGATTGCAGTCAAAACCTCCATCACATCGGCAAGCTCTTCTTTTAACTCGTTAACAGATTTGGCTTGCAGTACTTCATGCGCCTCTTCAAGTAGCTTATTTTTTAATGCTTCTACAAGCTTGTCGCCATGCAGCTTTTTACTGTGCACAACGCTTCCCTCGGATTGAATCATTTCTGGTATTTTATCACGAACTAATTTATCGAACTTAAATATTTGTTTTGTCATTAGCGCTCCTTTTTAGTTCAGCTAAGCAAATCGCCTGCTGAGTGCCAACTTACAATGCGTCCCTTTTCCGTATCCCAATCTTTATCACCGCCATAAATAAGCACATTATTTTTTTGCACCGTCTTTGTAAGAGTATTCCAAGGTAGCATTTTTTCTAGTGCTTCAATGTCTGCAGTCTTTGAAGTTTTTATCTCAATTGGGGTTATATTTCCACCTTGCTCAACAAGGCAATCAATCTCAAAATCAGATTTATCTCGCCAATAATAACAAGATGGTCTAAATCCATGGTTTAACTGCTGTTTTACAAAGTCTGCTACTATCATTGATTCAAATATGTTGCCTCGCATGTAATTTGCAAAGAGTTGGTCAGAATTAGTAAGGCCAAGTAAAGAGCAAACAATGCCGGGATCATAGAAGAATATTTTTGGGGACTTGATAACGCGTTTTCTAAAATCTTTGTGATACGGCTCCAATAAAAAAATTATGTAACAGGCCTGCAACACCGACAACCATTGCTTTACGGCCGTTACGCTGATTCCTAAATCATCACTTATCGATGATAAATTCAAAATTTGTCCGTTGCGGCCAGCACAAAGTCGCATGAAATAGCTAAACCTATCAAGATTTGTAACATTTTTTATTTGACGAACATCTCTTTCAAGATAAGTATTAATATAGCTGCCGTACCAATCGACAATGGAGATCTCTTTTTTATAAAGCTCAGGATAAAATCCCTTGAAAAGCGTTTCATCTATCGATGATGAAAGTACGTTTGCCTGCGTTAACTCATTTATTGAAAGTGGTAGCAAATTTAAAATGGCCACTCGACCAGCCAAGCTCTGGCTGATGGATTCATTTAATAGAAAATTTTGAGAGCCAGTGATTATAAAATGCCCTGGTTTATGGTATTCATCGATATAAATTTGTAAATACGAAAACAGTTCGGGAACATTTTGTGGCTCATCTAAAATAAGCCCAGGGGCGTCCATAAATTTTTTTAAAAAATTATGGGGATCAGCCCGAAAAATGGATCGGGTATTCGGATCTTCAAAGTTGAAATACTCGTAGTTGGGAAAAGTCTTTTTTACAAGGGTTGTTTTGCCAGATTGTCTTGGCCCAGTAACCGAAATAGCTGCAAACTGAGCAGCTAAAATTTTCAGTTTTTCTTCTAAAGTTCTTTTTATTATCATTTTTCACCTCAAGGACAAGTTTAAACTCTAAGTTTAAACTTGTCCAGGTAAGCATGAAAGCTCGATAAATACTGCGATTTTAAAGCTATTTTTATGGTTTTCTTAGAATTTAGTGCTTCGTTTGATCAATTATTTGCCTAAAATTCTTTGTATTGATCAACGCTCCATTCTGGGGCTGAAATGACCAATATTTCAAGATTATCGCCATTAACCCAATACCATTCCTCGCAAGCCAAAAACAACGCATCGTTTTTTGCAAGACTAAAACTGCCGTCTTTTGTATGAACTGTACCGCGTCCTTCAAGAACAAAATAAATTAAGTCACAGGCGCTGTTTACAACTTTTTTATCCTGCTCGGCAGGGTATCGTCCGTTAATTGTTGCTAGGGCAATTCCAATATTCGGTTGATTGAATAAATATTCGATTACTTCGCACGTATCGTTATTTTTCTTTACATGTGTTTGATTGAATTTAATAAGCTTTTTCATTAGTTCTTCCATTTCATTTCAAAATCTCAAGTGCACATTCATATTTATGCTTGACGATATCTTGTGCCTCTGGACAAAGTTTATTCCAAGATCGTTTGAGCTTTTCTCTAACCCACGTTTTGCCATCTTCTATCGATTTGCCTCTTTCATTGAATGCTGCATACAATAAAGATGCAATTTGATCTATGTGTGCCATGGCGTCCGCGCTTGCCACGCATATTTCTTCTGGAGAGTTCTTTTGAATAACAACGCTGCCTCGATGAGACAAGACGCATTGTTTTACTTTTTCGATCTTATCATCGGGGTAATTGAACGCTTTTAAGATAGTTTCTGCTTCCTGGGCCCCATGAATGTGGTGCTCTTCGCTGCAAGCAAAATCCTTTATCCCTGCATAATCATGCAAAAGTGAAGCGATTTCAACAATCTCCTGGTCGGCGCCAAGCATCTGGGCCAGCATCTTGGAATATTTTACAACAAAAACTATGTGATGAGTCCAGATTCCTTGGCCAAACGCATTTGTTTTGCGCATGCATGCGTCTCTGACTAATGTTTCTATAGAATTTATAATTTGTTCTTTTGAATATGTATTCATATATTCTTTCAATTTTACGCTGTTGATTTTCAAAAATTGGCTTTTTTCATTGTTAAATATTTTGTCTCAAAATTATTGCTTGAAAACTCTGCCCAGTCAAAGTTTTGCAAAATTTCTGGATAAACTGTTTTGTTGGCGAGCTGTTTTTTGTCGTACCAACCGACGTCGATTATCCCTTCAATTCGAGCCTCTTCCGTTTTTGCAAGCTCTCCACCGACGACCGAGCACAAAAACCATACCTTGATTACACGATATTTGCTTGCAAGCAGGTCTTCGACAACCAGCATTTTGCCGGGGTTTACGTGCAAGCCCGTCTCTTCCAAAACTTCGCGTTTGAGTCCGGCGTGTAGGTCTTCTTCGATCTGAACTCCACCGCCGGGTCCAACCAAAAATGTACCGCCGTTCTGACCTTTATATCTGACGAGCAAAACCTTTTCTTGATGCAGGATTACGCCCGCAGCCGACAACCTAAAATCTTTCATTTTTATCATCTTTCATTTTTGGAATACTGCCTCAGAAGATAATAATTCAAGATAAAAATTAATCAATGAATGCAGTATTGAGAATGCCTTTTTAGAGTTCTTTACTAAAGTAATAACTTTTTAAATATTTTTCGTGTTACCTTGTTGTTAAAGCACCTAAAATAAAGCTTTTTGCGTTTGGTTGCAAATCTACGATTGGAAGCTAGCTGTAAATAGCATGGGCATTTTTCCTTATTTTGAAAATTTTCATTCGGCAAGCCACATCCAATCGCACGCTGCTGGCGAGGTGCAAAAATTCATCATTTTCTTTGCAGCTCCGATGAATAGCTGCATGCGAGAAATTGTGGTTGATGTATCAATCTGCCAATGCATGTTTTGAGATAGAGCAAGGTTTGGTAGATTTTGAAATTAGAATGGTATGAATAAGCTTATTTATTAATAAACGTTTATTGTTGAACGTTGTCTGCCTACAATGCGGTTTCGTTGAGTAGGAACCTGACGCCTTCTAGTTGGGCCTCTGTCTTGGGTTTGTATGCGTGAGAATTTGTCGGTTGAGGGTGGTGAAGGTTGTACAATTGGCTGGATTGGAGGTTGGGGTTTTGTGATAAATATGCTATTTAATTCGCTATCTATTGTTGCGATAAGTGCAATAATTACGGTGTTTTGTGAAGTCGATACGAAGTTTTTATCTTTGGCACTTATAAGTAAATTTTTTAGATTTGTATAATATGTTACATTTTTATTTAAAGGATCTGTTCTTGAGTTAACAAGCCCTTGTATTTTTGTAAAAATCGAATTTGATGTTTCGTTTGGATAATTTTGTAAATATGTTTTATTGTACTCCAAATTATTGATTATTACGAGTAATCCATCGATTGTTGTTGCAGCTCCAAGATCTGTTGCAAACTTTGATTTTATTGCAATTGATTGATCATTTGCTATCGTTTGAATGTTGCAAAATTGAATAATATTTGAATATCCTCCAAAACCAACATATCGAACGTTAGCGTCCAACGGCTTGGCAAACGTCCAACGTACAGCTTCATTGGTTCCTACAGTTTGGCCTTTTCCAAAAGAAAGAGTTTTGTTATTTTCAATTTTTACCCAGTAATCATCCCATGTAGATCCATCGCCAGGCAATCCACCTGTGATTAAGGCACTTGAGTTTAAAACTTGATTTCCGATTATTAGAGTTGTTGCGCCAGCTGTGGTGAAATTTCTTACCCATGTTAAACTATTATTGTTTCCTCCAATGTTTAAGTTATAAACATTGCCAACGGTGGCGCTTGGGTTTGGAGATAGTTGAACATAGAGATCTTTTTGTCCTCTCGCTTTAAATTTAACTGCAAAATTTCCTTCACTTCCATTTGGGGCCATCCATGCAGCCGCATTATAAACTATTGAATCGTTTCCATATTTACTAGGGTCAAAGATGAATGTTGGAGTGATTGATTCTGCGCTTCCTGAAATGGATGAACTTTCTGATCCAGCGCTTGGGATTACGATGTTGCTTACTTCATTAGTTACTGTCGTGTGCAATAAGTTAATATCTGTTATTTTGGTGCTTGGTAAAAAAAATTTATTTTGAGCGGCTGCAAGCAATGATTGTAGGGCTATCAGATCAGCTTTTCGTTTTGTTGGATCTGGTTGTGTTGCGGCTGTTGATCTTTGATTAAAAAAAGTTTGTATTTTTGTGTAGATATTACTTGTTGTAGATGGGGCATTTTGAAAATAGCTTCTATTATACGTTGGAATAATAGTTTTTAATTGTGCTACAGTGGTTGCTCCTGAAAAAGCTGAATTGAATCCATTTATTAATGTTATGTCTTGAGCAACGGTTGCTGCCAAGTTTGTGACATCTGTTTGTTGGGCAGCTGTTAAAAATGATTTTGTTTTTGCGTTGATGAGTGCTGATTGTAGATTTGTCAGAAAATTTTTGTCCGATAAGTACATTGTTTCTCTGGATGTAAAAAGATAGTTTAGAATTGCGTAAATTGAATTTTTTGGGTCGGGATAATCTTGTAGGTAAGGTTGCGAATAATTTGTATTTGAGATGATATACGCATTTAATTCGACCGGGTTATTTTTATATGTTGTTAGGTAGTTGTTAAAGTTAGTAAGTAATGCATAAAGCGTACTTTGTTCGTTGGATACAGTAGTAATCCAAGAGATAACTGAAGTGTTTTCAACGTTGGTTAAGAATTTTTTACCATTTGCTGCGTTTAAAAGATTAAGTAAGTCTTGTAAGAAATTGATATTTGTTTGAAGATTGGCGGTTCTATTGTTAAAAAATGAAGTTATCATAGCAAATATTGAGTTTGTAGCAACTGATGTTGAGGCGTATGGATAGTCTTGGTAATACGTTGTATTATACGATGTTGATTGTACGATGTTAGTTAAAAGTTGGCTTGGTGTTGTGCATGTGGCCAAAAATTTTGGGAAATTATTGTAAAGCATTGATTCGCTAGCTACTGTGTTGAACCACATAGATATGGTTGCGACTTGACCAGAAAAAACAAAGCATGCCCTGCCTTGAGCATTACTGAGCGTTTGCAGTAAGATTTTTTGGTAGTTTGCGTTTTGGGTTATTCTTGCATCATAAAAAAATTGCATTTTATCATAAATTGAATTTGCTATACCGCTTCCAGGAGTCACAAGCATCATAGAGCTGGAATTGATAACATTATTGTTGAATGTTGACAAATTGCTAGCATTTGCGACGGTCATTGAATTAAGAGTGTTTTGGATGTTGCTACTTCCAAAAATCGCAAAAGAATAATGTTGGTTTAAAAATGTTAAAAAAAAGAATAAAAACAATTTAAAGAAAAGAGCTATTTTTTTTAACACAATATTTCTCCTTACTTTCATTTTAAAACTAAATTCTTTATTTTAAAGTAACAAAGTTTTTAATGAAAAATCTAGAACTAAAATATGTGAACCATTAATTCAAGTATAATAAGGAGAAATGATGAGTAACCGAGAATCAAATCATGATGTTAATAAATTAATTTTACATCGCTGGTCACCGCGAGCGATGTCTGGTGAAGTAATAACAAAAGATGAGCTTATGACGTTATTTGATGCCGCTCGTTGGGCGCAGTCTTCTTACAATAATCAGCCATGGAGATTTGCTTATGCTTTTAGAGAAACTCCTGTCTGGGCTACATTTTTTAATTTGCTTGTTCCATTTAACCAGGATTGGTGTAAAAATGCAGCCGTGCTTATCGTGGCAAGCTCAAAAAAAGATTTTGATTTCAACGGTAAACCATCTCGTACTCACTCTTTTGACGCTGGAGCAGCGCTGCAAAATCTGGCGTTGCAGGGCTATGAGATGAACTTAGTAATTCATGGAATGGAAGGCTTTGATTATGATAAAGCCAAACAAGAGCTTTTACTGCCCGATGGATATGCAATTGAAGCAATGTTTGCTGTTGGCAAGCCAGGCGATAAATACGGACTTCCCAAAGAGCTGCAAGAGCGTGAAGAGCCTTCATGGCGCAATGAGATAGCAACATTTGCCTTTGAAGGAGGTTTTGCGGAACTGGCTAAAAAATAAAATTTGTTTTTGACAAAAAATGTGCTAAATTTTTAGCTGAATGCGGGAATAGCTCAATTGGTAGAGCATCGCCTTCCCAAGGCGAGGGTCGCGGGTTCGAGTCCCGTTTCCCGCTCTCAGTCATGATTTTAACCATAAATACCTGATTTTTTATTTATAGGTCGACATATTGTTTGTTTATGCTAGACTACTCTTAGTTGGTGAAATTCATTTTTAGGAGTATTCTGATGAAAATTTATGTTGGCAATCTGTCTCGTAATTTAACTGAGGCCGATCTACGCCAAGCTTTCGAAGCTTTTGGGCAAGTCGTATCTGCATCAATTTTAAAAGACAAGTTTAGTGGGGAACCTAGAGGTTTTGGATTTGTGGAAATGGGCAGTGCAGCTGAAGCACAAGCCGCTATTTCTGGCTTGAATGGCAGCTCACTCGGTGGCCAGTCATTAAGAGTTAACGAAGCTCGTCCAAAAGCTGATAGACCTCGTTTTGGAGGAGGTAATGACCGTCGTGGTGGTAATGGCGGTGGAAGCAGAGATTTCGGATCTCGTCGCAGATTTTAATTTTAGTTTTTGATTTTAGTTTTTTAGTTTAGATTTTTTTTGAGAATTTCACCAAATTTTTAAGGTTGATGAGACTTTATAAATAAAAAGGGTCCGGCGTAAGCTGGGCCCTTTTTCGCTAGATTATGTTTAGCGAAAAATCCAATCGCGCCAACTTCCTCATATCCACGGCCATACATCAACTATGAAGTTTTGCATGATCGAATGGATGGCGCTTGCAAAAAAACTGACAATTTTTTAGATGCGGGCTTCCAATAGCGATTGGATGCTGGGTTTCAGATGGTTTTTTAAAAAATAACAAAAACTCGGTATGGCTTTTAAAAACGTAAAAAATATAAAATTAATCTGATTTTTTTGGCCTAAACCAATTTATGAATTTATTCCAGCCGCTTGTTCCCAAATTTTTAAATTTAATAAGAGCCATTTTTGCTCGTTCAAGTACTGGGTAAAGTCTTTGCCCAGATTTATAATTTAGATAAATGCCCAACAATTTTAATTTAAGCATGTTTTGCGATTTATCCCCGAATCTGCATTTTTGGATCAGGCTTTTAATTGGAACGCCGGATTCAAGTAATTGATATATTTTTTTGTCTGAATCATCATTTTGTGTTAAGTATGACGTTAATTGACCTGGGAAATCTTTATCTTCTAATTCAACTACGATTTTATTAGTTGGCAGCGTTATTTCTGGTTTCGGCTCGACATTGGTGGTCTCTTCTGGCTGTACATCAAGCTTAACTGCAGGCTGCACATCTGGAGCTGCCGTTTTTGCTTGTGTTTCTGCAGTTTCATCTTCTATGGTTTTTTTTACAACCGTTTCCGGATGTATAGTTTGAGTTGTTTGTGCAGTTATTGGTGTTAATTGTGTGATAGTTTCTAATAATTTTATAGCAGCATCTTTTACATTTTCGTTAGCCAAGAGCGCTTTTGCAGTTTCTTCGATTTTAGACATTAAAGCTGGAATTGGTGTTAAACATTCAAGCAACTGTTTGGCTATATTCAAAGCTTTAGTTTTATCTACTTCATCGGTGATATTATCTTGATAAAATGTATTAAATTTTTCATTTTTCAATAATAATTCAGTTAACGATACTGGAGTTAGATTACATTTTTGTAAAAAATTAGCGGAATAAATTTCTTTTAACAACGTGCTTTGCTCCATTGTTAGCCATTGGCCTTTCCGTGAAAAAGTAATTGACCAAATTTTATCAATTATTAAATCAAGCCCTTGGCCTTTATTGATAAGGGCCATAAGTATTGGTAAAATTGTATTATTTTTTGAAAATCTATATTTTTCAATGCATTGAACTACAGTCTGGATATGTTTTTCATCTACTTGAATTAATTTGGCAAGTAAGTTTGCTATTTCTCGCTCGAAATCACTTGTGCCTTGCATTTCATATCTTCTTTCAGTTGCAAATTTTAAAGCTTTGGCTGCTACTTTAATAGCCAATGTGTGCATTTCAGAAAAACTTGAATTAAGCTTTGAAATGAGAATTAAAATCAAATCGTTTAGTGTGTAGTAATTGCCCTTCTCCTTTGCATCGTGGATAGATAAAGACCAAATTAACCTGAAAATATTTGGCTCTAAGTATATATTTTCTTCTTGTCGCATGGTCTGAGTTATGTGCCATAAATATTCAGGCAAAGCCGAAAGTATTGTAAAAAAATCAAAAGACTTGTCTTTGGGTAATTTACCGATACTCGCACGATGTACAAATTCAATTAATTTTAGGCTTGGTAAAAACATATTTGAGCCTGGCAGACTATTGAAAATAGCAGGGATAAGTTCTTTGGCCGTGTTATACTCAATATTGTGCGGCTGAAGCTCTCCATGCCCTGCGTTTACATAAAAATCAAAATTTTTTGATTTGTCTTTTTCAAAATAAATTCTTATAATATCTGTCGAATTGTATTCAAATGTTATGCCTAATCTTTCTTCGAGTTGAGGTAGATATTTTTTCACAAAATCACTTTCAAGTTCTTCTGACAAATTCTTGCCTTCAAATAAATTTAAGCCTAACAGGTAATCTAAAGCTATTATAAAACTGTCTTGCAGCCCTTTCATTTCAAAATAAATGCCGTCTTCTGGCTTGATTTCAAAAAATCTATGATTAGTAGTATCATTTCTCTCTGTACGCGCTTTCCATGTATGTTCGAAGTAGCAAACTCCTGGAATGTTAGCAACAACGTCTGTCCATGCGTCATGTACCGGAATCTCTTCGAGTGAGAATGGGCTAACTGCAACAAGTATTTTTCCGACCTTTAAAGCCGGGTGTTGATTTGTAAGAAATGCCACAAGTTTTGGATTGACGTTAGAATTTTTAATTCTTGATATTATGGAATCTAAATTAATTATTTTATTAACAGGATCATATGCTAGCATGCATATAAAATTCATTATTGTGCTGTCCATGCAATCTTGAAATGTTATTTTTTGGTTGACATCATTACACCAAAGTGTTGCCGTTTTGTATGGCGATATTCTCGGATACCGCCCAGGCAACAAATTTAAATATATAAACATTTTGTAAAAATTTGGGTTATTCAGCGTTTGGATAGTTTTTTCAGGCGTAGCGGTATCATCTGACATTTGTGTGGCGACTTTTTTAAAATCTATCTTTGCTGGATCAAACATTGAATTGACCCACACTCCCCAGTCTGGTTGTGTGTCTTTAAAAAAAATGGAAGTCTGAGAAGCCGCAAGCTGTGAAGCCTTATCAGCTTGCAATTTTGCCTCATCCGTTATAGCTTTAGCAGCTTTTTTTGCTTCTTCTGATCTTGCTTGATAGGCTTCCGTTACGTCTTTTATTGCAGCTTGTTTTTCGGCTTTTGATGCAGTTTTTGTGGCATCCTTTGCAGCGTCTATTGCAGCTTTAATTGTTTCTGCTGCCTTTGCTGTTACCGCTAAAGCTTCTTCATTTGCTGGCTTCATTACTTCTTCTCTTGCTGAATCTGCAGCTTGTTGTTGTGCAGCAGCATTCAATGCCTCGTAGTACGACTTTAGAGCCTGTTTGTCCGATTTACAGCAATACCAAACCAAAGCCAGCAAAACCATGATTGTTTCTTCTGGGTTCTCAAGTAATGCCCATGTCAAGTCTAGTGGCGATATTGATATTTGATTTGCCTCTGATGAAAGAGAGGTCATGAATGATTCATAATTCTTGGCTTCACTAAAGTACCTGGCTGATTTAATAAAATTTTTTAAAGTTTCATCAAATGACATATCTGCCATTACTTTTGTTGTTATTCGTTTTAGTGAGTTTTCCAATTCGTGACATTCAGACAGGTTAGTGATCGGTGAAATTGCCAAATCTTTTAATTGTTTTGGAAGGCTTTCTCTCACCGTCACATCTTTCAACGATGCCAAGAAGTCTTTTACAATTTTCGCTTTTTCTGACAGAGCTTTATATTTTTCTGAAAATGTAACACCAAAAATGTTTGCTACGGCTACTGCAATATCTTGCCTTGGACGTTGCTTTATATTTTCGGTTGGTGTAAATGTTGATGGCCCGATTGTGTTTGGAGGTCTATGAAATGCTTGATCAACAGCGCGAATAAGCGCTGGAGCTTTTTGAGGTTCAATTAATTCATTTTTTATTTTGCGAACTTTAGGATCTGATTCTTCACGCTTCCATCCTAAATCATAAATTTTCATAACCCAGTCGCTTTCAGCCGCATAAGCACCGTGGAGTACCGAAAATTGCCAGTATTCTTGCTTTAGAATAGAAAGCGTACCGTCCAAATTATTAATGTTTGCGATCAATGCTGAATTGATTGTGAAAATTAAACACAAAAATAAACAATATTTTTTTAACATTACCGATCTCCTTTTTAATTAATAGCTTTTAAGCAACAATAATTGAATGGACTTGCTAATGTCAATTATTCAATTTGCATTGAGTCAACCACCTTATTTTTACTGCCATACATCAAAGCTCAGTCTTTACAGCGACGCATTAATCGTGCTTGCCGAAAAAATGGTAAATTTTTAGATGCGAGCTGCCAGGCATGACCTGATCATGGGTTTAAGATAATTTTTCAAAAAATAACAAAAACACGGTGTGGCTTTTAAAAACGTAAAAAATATAAAATTAATCTGATTTTTTTGGCCTAAACCAATTTATGAATTTATTCCAGCCGCTTGTTCCCAAATTTTTAAATTTAATAAGAGCCATTTTTGCTTGTTCAAGTACAGGGTAAAGTCTTTGCCCAGATTTATAATTTAGATAAATGCCCAACAATTTTAATTTAAGCATGTTTTGCGATTTATCACCTAATCTGCATCTTTGTATTAGGCTTTTAATCGGAGCGCCGGCTTCAAGTAATTTATATATTTTTTTGTCTGAATCATCATTTTGTGTTAAGTATGACGTTAATTGACCTGAAAAATCTTTACCTTCTAATAATTCAAATTTTTTATTTTTCAATTCGTCTATTGCAGTGTCCAAAATGCTGTAGGCAGGCGTGGGTTGTTGTTGTGGTTGTTCGACAGGTTCAACTACTTTCGGCTAGATTTTGGGGGTCTCTTCTGGCTGTACATAAAGCTTAACTGTAGGCTGCACATCTGTATCTACCGTTTTTGCTGGTGTTTTTTCAGTAAAAGTCTCTGTCGGCGTTGGAACTATAATATTTGGTGCTGCAGCTGCAGCAGAATCTTCCGGGTTAGCTTGTTCATGTATTTTAAATTTGGGATTATAAATCTTAATTACTTCATAAGCGGCAGTTACAACTTTCTGATCTTTGTCCTGAAGGCATGTTTCAGCGATTTGATTAATCTGCGCCGTTAATGGATCCTGTCTTGGGGCCGTAGTTAGCATAATTTTCGTTATTTGTAATGCAAATATTTTATCCACAGGATTTGAACTTTGCATTATTTTTTCAATGTACGAAAAGGCTTCAACAAATCCATTATTTTGTGAAAAAAAATATTTAAATATGTGCGGTAAAGCATTTTTTTTAGACCCGAAAAGACCTTTGTCCGCCGCTTCAATAAGACTATTTTTAAATTTTAAAATATCTTCAAATGTGCCTTGACCTAGGTCTTCTGGCTTATGGCCACCAAACCATAATTCGGTAATAATGAATATGTAATAATATAAAATTGGCAAATCATTATTCTGATTCATCCAAAAAATATCAAAAAAAGTTGGTGTTTTATCAGAGCTCTGTGATTTATTTTTTATAATTTTAACAATGTCGGCTTGACTTAAAAATGCTATTTTTATTGTCCTCCAGCTTGGTAAATTTGGTTGGTAGCTTGGCATAGCAGTTGTTATGTTTTGTAGTTCTTGATAACAACTTGCATCTGTATTTGATATTATTGTTATATCAGCATGCAGTCCCGTGTAATTTAATTCAAATGCCGGTTTTTCATCTGACTCGGTACGAATTTTAATCAATAGCTTGTCGCCTTTTACAGTCGCTTTGTGATCGATCTCTTCGATTGAGCATGGGAGCATAAATTCTAGTTTTAGACGAGCTGCAAGTTGTGGTAAGTACTCTCTTATAAAATTATGACGTAAAATTTCAGTATAAATATTTTTGCCATCGAATAAGTTCAATCCTAAAATATGGTTTAGTAAAACTATAAAATTTTTTAACGTACCTACAAGTTCATAACAAATTGCTTTGCCAGGCGTTGATAGTTCGGATTCTTCTCGTCTATGTAAAACATAATATTTTTTTATATACGCGTAATTATTAGGAAGAGGCATGTATGTTTGTGATTTGAATAAGTCTATATATTCTTTTGGTACAATAATACAACCTAATGAATCGCCGTATGCGATAGGCCATGTGTAATCAAATTCTATGTTAGGTTCAGCAATACTAAGGCTGCGCGTATATGCTACACTTGGAATATTTGAAACAATCGAGCTGAAGGCTTGATGTACTGGCATTAAACCCATGGTTTCTGGTGTCACCATGCAATTTGAAGCTTTAAGCACAGGATGATCGTTATTAAAAAAGTCAACTAAATACGCATTAAGCTTTAATCCTGGGATTTTTTTATTTAAATATTCTAAGCTAAAGCATTTGTTGTCTGGATCGAATGCGAGTATGCAAATAAAATTTAGCATCATATTTTCCACACAATCTGTAAAAACTACATTATGTGGACCATTTTTATAATGAATATATGTTTTACCATCATACCAAAACTGCATATCTTTTTGATGCGTAGATGTTTTAGGATATTTGCCAGGCATAACATTTAAATATATAAATTGTTCGTAATTGCTTGGATTACTGAAGTAAACAACAATATTTGCATTTATTGCTATATATTTCATTGCTTCAGCAATAAATTGAAAATTCGTTTTATTTGGATCAAACATTGAATTGACCCACACTCCCCAGTCTGGCGGTGTATCTTTTACAAAAATGGAAACATGAGAAGCCGCAAGCTGTGAGGCCTTATCAGCTTGCAATTTTGCCTCATCCATTATAGCTTTAGCAGCTTTTTTTGCTTCTTCTGATACAGTTTTTGTGGCTTTCCTTGCAGCGTCTATTGCAGCTTTTTTTGCTTCTTCTGATTCATCTTTCGTGGCTTTCCTTGCAGCGACTATTGCATCTTTTTTTGCTTCTTCTGCCTTTGCTGTTACTGCTAAAGCTGCTTCATTTGCTGGCTTCATTACTCCTTCTCTTGCCGCATCAGCAGCTTGTTTTTGTGCAGCAGCATTCAATGCATCGTAGTATTTCATTAGAGCCTGTTTGTCAGATTTACAGCAGTACCAAACCAAAGCCAGCAAAACCATAATCGTTTCTTCAGGGTTTTCCAACAATGCCCACGCCAAATCGCCAGGCTGTGTGGATAGTTGATCGGTGCCAAGTTTAAGCATGTCGACGAATGGGCTAAAATTCGCTGAAAATTGCAAAAAACAAGCTGCGTCAATAAATTGTTTTAATGCCACGTTTTTGGTTTGAGATTTAGATATTTTAGGCATGGCAGCAAGATTAGTGATCGGTGAAATTGCCAAATCCTTTAATTGTTTTGGAAGGCCTTCTCTCACCGTCACATCTTTCAACGATGCCAAGAAGTCTTTTGCAATTTTCGCTTTTTCTGACAGCGCTTTATATTTTTCTGAAAATGTAACACCAAAAATGTTTGCTACGGCGATTGGAATCAGGTTTTTATTGGCTTTGTTGCGTTCTAAAATGTTTTCAGTTGGAAGGAATGTGGATCGGCTGGTTGTGCCTGGAGGTCTATGAAAGGCTTGATCAACCACGCGAATCAGGGATGGCGCTTTTTGAGGCTCAATTAATTCATTTTTTATTTTGCGAACGTTAGGATTTGATTCTTCACGCTCCCACCCCAAATCGTAAATTTTCATAACCCAGTCGCTTTCAGCCGCATAAGCACCGTGGAGTACTGAATATGGCCAGTATTCTTGCTTTAGAATAGAAAGCGTACCTTCCAAATTATTAATGTTTGCGATCAATGCTGAATTGATTGTGAAAATTAAACACAAAAATAAACAATATTTTTTTAACATTACCGATCTCCTTTTTAATTAATAGCTTTTAAGCAACAATAATTCAATGGATTTGTTAATGTCAATTATTCAATTTACATTGAGTCAAACACCTTATTTTTACTGCCATACATCAACCATCAATCTTTACACGATCGAATGGATCGGGCTTGCCGAAAAATTGACAAAATTTTAGATGCGAGCTGCCAGGCATGACCTGATCATGGGTTTAGGATGACCTTTTCGAAAATAACAAAAACTCGGTGTGGCTTTTAAACACGTAAAATATATAAACTTACTCTGATTTCTGTGGCCTAAACCAATTTATGAATTTATTCCAGCCGCTTGTTCCCAAATTTTTAAATTTAATAAGAGCCATTTTTGCTTGTTCAAGTACAGGGTAAAGTCTTTGCCCAGATTGATAATTTAGATAAATGCCCAACAATTTTAATTTAAGCATGTTTTGCGATTGATCACCTAATTTGCATCTTTGGATCAGCATCTTAATCGAAGCGCCGGCATCAAGTAATTGATATATTTTTTTGTTTGAATCGGTGTTTTGTTTTAGATATGATGTTAATTGATCTTTAAAATCTTTGCTGTCTAAGGATTCAAATTTTTTATCTTTCAATTCGGCTATAGCTGTATCCAGATAGTTGCCGGTGGGAGGGTTGTCGGCGAGTGCAGGTTTTTGTTCGGGCTGCGGTTTTGGCTCTGGCGTAGGCATGGCAATTGTCTCTGGTTGCACTGCTGGCTGCGGTTCTGGCTCTGGCGCAGGTATTGGTGCGGGCACAGGTATGCCAATCGCTTCTGCTGCAGCTGCTGCAAAAGCAGTTGTAATTTGTGGATCGTGTTGAGGTGCTTGACGCGCAGCTATTTCAGTTGCTAATTCAGAGGCCGCTTGCCGAACATCATAATCTGGATCAGAACCTTGCCTTAAAATTGCTTCTGCCTCTGGAATTCCTCTGCCCTGCTTAACTAATTCCAAAAATAATTGAAGTGAGTGTTTTCTTACGGATTCGCTACTATTCTTACATTCTGCAGTAGCAGCACTGATTACTTCGTCATAGCATTGTCCCTGCTTAACGAGTTCAGCTAACAAGTGTAAACTTTCAATTCGACCGGTATATGTTTGGGATGACAATGTACTCATAGCAGCACCACATGCCACATCAAATGCTTTTCTTTGCTGAACTATAGATTTAAATAAATTTATTCCATTCCACATTAAGGAATCGTCATTAGATGCAACTGCAGCTTTAGCTGTATCTAGCGCGTCTTTTAAATTTTCTTCATCTTCAAAACCATCAACATCGTGTAAAGTATCAAAAATATGACGATATTTCATTAATTTAATATTAAGATCAGTTTCTAATCGAGCAATTCTGAAAAATAAATTTTGCGTTAATTTATTAATTTTAATTTTTTGATAATTCAAAGTCGCGCATAAGTAATAATAAATAAAGAAATCTTTAATATTTAGACCAAACAATGAAAAATAAATGGATTCAGCATTAATGATTGGATTTGGAATATTTTTTATAAACTCATCAGCGCCCCAACCCCACTCATGATTCTTAGACCGTAAGTAATCAAAAATAAATCGAAGTTCTAAAAAATTAAGACACTGCAATTGCGCAAATAAGGCTTGCAAAGCTGAACTTTTAGGATACCCAAAAATATGATTAAAAACGACCGTAATAGTTTTATTCCATTCTCTATCTTTTATCAACTGCCTCAATTCGCCGTGCATGCTTGACGCGGTAGCCAATGCAAACTCGGCAGGTTTTTCTTTTTCAAAAAATACATTTGTTATTAAATAATCTTGTGTACAACGTTCAGCTTCTTCAACAGATTTTGATACACCACACTTCGGCTCCATTTTAATATCCAATTTAGCAGCCATTATTGGCAGATATTGTTCTACAAAATTTGGTTTTACAATTTCGTCATACACATTGGCTTTATCAAACAATCCTAATCCCAAAATATCATTGAGTGCGACTATGACATTTTTTAAAGGAGGTTGCATCTCAAAACAAATTGTCGACTCACTTTGTGGTTCGTACCCTGCAGTTCTAAGAGCCGCATGTTTTTGTGGTGGTGCAATGATAAAATGACTGCGTTCTAATTTTGTTCTTGTATTCCCAACTAAAGTATTTGCATACGTTACACCAGCAATATTTGAAATAACATCAGTCCAAGCGCTATGAACAAATATATTTTCCATCGTACTTGGATCTACAGGAATAATTCCTTTTTCAGTATTTAATGCTGGATGCTGGTTTGTAAAAAATTTTATAAGCTTATCATTCAGTTTCGCTTGTTTTAATCGTGATTGTAATTTTTTTAAACTAAACGATTTTGTTTCAGAATCATAAGCCAAAATACACACAATATTAAAAATCATAGCCTCTACACAATCTTCATACTGCGTTATAACCAGTTGTCCAGACGTTAAATCATTCGACTGTAAAGTTTTTCCATTAATCCAAAGAGTAGCATGTTTATGTGTTGAAATTTGTGGATATTTGCCGGGCATTAAATAGATTCGCATCAAACGTTCCCAAAAATCTGGAGTTTGTAGCATTTTTTCAATTGCTTCAGGTGTTTCAGTATCTTTTTGTATTTGTTGAATTCGTTCAGATACCGTTGATTGATCTAATTTATCCATCACAAGCCAATGATCCCACTCTGGCTCTTTACCTTCCATAAAAATAGATTTATTTGCTACATCGCGTACAACCCCATTTAAAGTTTGATAATAAATCATTAATGCCATTCGATCATCTTTACAACAAGCCCAAAGCAATGCCTGCAAAATCATTGTAGTTTCTTTTTGATTCTGTATCGATGCCAATGTTATCATTGTTGAAAGCGATTTATTGTTTTCATCCAAAGAATCGCATGTTAACTTAAATAAATAAATCTTATAAATGTCGCTTACAAGTTCTTTAACAATTTTATGGCGAGACGCAATTTTTTCATCGGGTGTTGGGCTTACTTGTAAATATTGATTGAATGCATCTTCTGCATTTTTTAGATAACCTGTTTCTTGACTAGCAATTCTAAAAATATCCGCTACTGGATCAGGTTTTTGCCCTTCTTTTGTAGTGGCGGAGCTAAAAACTTTTATAATTTTTCCAGAAAAGTTAACAAATTGTTTCAGGTCTTCATCCATTGCCTTATATGCTTCTTTGCTTTGGGGAAGATACGTTTTTAATTGATTGCTTTTTTTATTAATTTGCTCACAAATATCCTTAATCAACGGACTCAATGCAACAAGTATGCCAACAATTTTTGCTATTCTTTTAGTATCTTCAGGCTTAATAGTTTCTGTTGGTCCAAAAGCTGCACGTCCAACGGTGCCACGCGGTCTATGAAATAATCCATCAACAACCTTAATCAACGGCAAAGCATTTTCTGGATCAATTAATTTATCTTTTTTTTCTCCTGCTTTGGGATCAGCTTTTTTGCGATTCCATGCCAAATCCCAAACATTCATTACCAACTCTTTTTCCAATGCTACAGCACCATTCAACGCTGATCCCCATAAAAAAGAAGGGGCAAGGATACTTGCTGTGCCGATCAAATTATCATTATTAGATCGCACCAAAAAGTTTACAGTACAAGCAATACACAACAATAAATATATCTTTTTTATCATTTTATTAACTCCTTATTAACTCCAAAAACTACAATAAACTTACTTTTCAGTTTTTAAAATAATAAAACAAACACAATAAAGTAAAGATCTTGATTGATTGAGCAAAACCATGAAACACAGAAGCATACATCGAGCTACAAACCCTAAACATTCGACTAATTCAAGCTTAACGCAAATTTGATAAAATTGAAAACACGCCCGGCAACAATCGATTTAGTGCTGGGCGCGTAACAGTTTTTTAAAAAGGTGCAAAAAGTCGGCGTGGCTCAACGCAAATATTTTTTACTCTCTCATTTCGATTTTATTGATTTAAACCAATCAATAATTTTATTAAATTTTTCTTGCGAAGCATTTTTAAGTTGAATAAGAGCTGTTTTTTCCCGTTCAAGGACCGGGTAAATTCTTTGTCCAGATCTGTAATTCAGATAAATGCCAAACAATTTTGACCTTAATTTAAATGTTTCAAATTTATTATTTTCTTGGTAACAGCTTAAAGCTAAGCGATTAATAGAGGCTCCCGCTTCAAGTAATTTATATATTTTTTCGTCTGAATCGGTGTTTTGTTTTAGATATGACGTTAATTGATCTTTAAAATATCCTTTTTGGTTAATGAATTTAGTTCAACATAGTTAAACGGAAAAATTAATGTCAACTCTTCAATTATAATCCTACGTCCTCTCGACCATATTCAGGGGCATACATCAACTATGAAGTTTTGCATGATCGAATGGATGGCGCTTGCCAATAAAATGATAAGTTTTTAGATACCCTGGGCGCCGTAGCCACGTAGGGCGAAGGCGGCGGCCTGCCAGGCATGATTGGATGCTGGGTTTCAGATGTTTTTTTCAGAAATAACAAAAACTAGGTGTGGCTTTGAATGTTGGTGTTCAAATCTCCTTCTTTACAAAACATTAATCTGATCTTACACTTTTCACGTGCAAGGTTTCAAACATTATATTAACAGGGTTTAACTGAAGGAGTTTTATGGAACAATTGTTGTATTTCCTGATGTTCAGCGGCATTTCTTTGCTGGGCATAATTTTGACAGGAATCATTTATTTAAAGATATCAAGATATAAAAATGACGATAAACGCTCGGCGCATATCGCAAGTTTGATAAGAGCCGGTGCAATGACATTTTTACGTAAAGAGTATTCAGTATTGATGGTTGTTCTTGCAATTGCTGCTACTACTCTTTATTTTGCATTCGGTGCAGTTGCTGCATTGACATATGCAGTTGGAGCTTTGTCTTCAATGCTTGCGGGCTTTGTTGGTTTAAAGGCTGCAACAAAAGCCAATGAAATGACGACTTTGGAAGCCAAAAATAATGGCGAGCGAGCTGCGTTTTTGACAGCTTTACTTGGCGGCTCGGTTATGGGCTTTGTTGTTGCAAGTTTGGGGTTGTTTGGCGTAGGAACACTGTTTTACCTTTTTGCCGATGTGCCAGGATTTAATTTTATAAACATCATTACCTGCTTTGCTTTTGGTGCAAGCTCAATTGCATTCTTTGCTCGTGTTGGCGGCGGTATTTATACCAAGGCTGCTGACGTTGGCGCTGACTTGGTGGGTAAGGTTGAAATGGGCATTCCTGAAGATGACCCACGTAACCCTGCAGTTATTGCCGATAACGTCGGTGACTGCGTTGGCGATACAGCCGGTATGGGTGCAGATATTTACGAGTCATACGTTGGAGCAATGGTTGGTTCAATGATTTTGGCAGCTAGCGTTTATGCTCATGATATGCGTTATTTGGCTATGCCAATCGTGCTTTGTGGTGTTGGATTGTTGGCTTCGATAGCAGGTCTTGCTTCAGCTTTTGTGTTTAAGTCAAAACTTAATTTGATTTTGCACAAGGCAACATACGTTGCAATCTTGTTCTTCATCCTTGGTGCTTACGGATATCTTTATGCAATGGGCGTAGAGATGAATCTGTTTGGATCTATATTTTTGGGTGCTATCTCCGGGGTAATTATTGCGATTTCAACAGATTATTACACGAGTGGTAGTCCAGTTAGACGTCTGGCAGAGGCTTCTCAGTCTGGTGCTGGTACAAATCTTATATTTGGTCTGGCTCTTGGATTTGAGTCCGTTGTTATTCCTGTCAGCTCGATTGCATTAATTGTTTATGTATCATTTTACTACTTCGGTGGTATTTTTGGCGTATCGCTTGCAGCTGTTTCTATGCTTGCAACGGTTGGCATTACCATGTCTGTTGATGCATATGGTCCAATCGCCGACAACGCTGGCGGTATTTCCGAAATGTCTGGTTTTGGTCCAGAGGTTCGTAAGATTACCGACAGGCTCGATTCTCTTGGAAACATGACCGCGGCTTTGGGTAAGGGTTTTGCAATCGGTTCAGCTGTTTTTGCTTCCCTGGCCTTGTTCGCTGGTTACTGTCAAGAGGCTGGAATTCCCCATCTTGACTTGATACATCCAGTTGTTCTTACCGGTCTATTGTTGGGTGGATGTCTTCCATTCTTGATTTCTGCTCTTACAATGAAATCTGTTGGTAATGCAGCTTGGAAGATGGTTGAAGAGGTCAGACGCCAATTCAAACAAATTCCTGGATTGATGGAAGGTAAGGCTGAGGCCGATTATTCAAAATGCATTGAAATTAGTACAAACGCTGCGTTGCGTGAAATGATTCTTCCAGGCGTTATTTTGTTGTCTATGCCTATTATAATCAAATTTGGCTTTGGATCTCAAGGCAACGTTGCGCTTGGAGGTTTCTTGGCTGGAGCAACGCTTTCTGGAATTGTTCTTGCATTGACCATGGCAAACAGCGGTGGTGCATGGGATAATGCTAAAAAGTATATCGAAGCTGGCAATCTTGGAGGCAAGGGCTCTCCTGCTCACAAGGCTGCAGTTGTTGGAGACACCGTGGGCGATCCATTTAAAGATACATCTGGTCCATCTCTTAACATTTTGATTAAATTGATGTCGATTCTTGCACTACTACTTGCGAGCTTATAAAAGTAAAAAGAGCCACTCGAAATCGGGTGGCTCTTTTTTTGATTGAGGGGATAGTAATGAAATTCAAAAAATTAAAAATTTGTTTAGTAGCATCAATTATACCATTCACGTACAATTTTGCTGATCAAAATACAGTATTGGCCAGTGACGTTGGCAAGCACTTTATCTTAACATTGCCAAAATATAGCCAAACATCTGAGTATAATTCTTGGCTGGAACAAACAAAGCCTGCTGGTGTTATGTTGACTGAGCCTCATATGCAGAATAGGTCAAAAACAAAAGAGATTTGCAAATTATTGCAGGACAAAGCCAAAGATCTGGGTATTTATCCTCTTTTGATTAGTGTTGATTTTGAAGGTGGTATAGTGTCTCGCGGTGCAGATGTAAATGGATTTGTTTCGGTGCCTTCGCCTTACAAATTGGCCCAGCTTGGTAAGGCTGAATGTTATTCGGCAGGCAAACTTATCGGTCATCAGCTTGATGGGATCAATGTTGATTTTGCACCAAGCTTAGATTTATTTGATCCAGCAAACTATATACTTGCAACTCGTTGTTTTGCTGCTGATAGCAAATCTGTGGTTGATTGTGGCCTGTCTTTTATTAATGGGCTTTTGAGCGAAGGTGTCTTGCCTGTGATTAAGCATTTTCCAGGGCTCAAGTCTGGCAAGTTTGATACTCACACTGATAATGTTCAGATCAAGTTATCTGATGAAGAATTTGAGGCTAACGTTGAACCATTTCGCCAGGTGCTTGAACAGAAAATTGATGTGGCTGTCATGGTTGGTCATGCAAGATATGACCAGTTTGGACCTGATCAAGCAAGTACAAATGCCAATGTGGTTGCGTGGATCAAAAAGCACAATTCTGATGCGCTGTTAATTACTGATGACTGTTCCATGCAGTCATTTCACAGATCTCCGGATAAAAGCATGCAACTAGATTATATTTGCCGTGCAGCACAAAAATCTATAAAAAATGGTTTTGATTTATTAATTTTTTCAGCTTCCCCTGATGATCAAATTAAAATGATCAAAAAGCTTTCTGAATCATCATTTGATTCCAAATATGATATTAGATCAAAGATCAAAGCGATAGTGCAAAGACTTAGCTTAAACGTACCGTCTGACATTGATGAAAGACGCGTTTCTCAAGAGCTTGCAAAAAAGGTTGTCTCTGGCAATGTTGCAGAAATACCAATAACAAATAAAGTGTTGGTTTTGTCTGTTGACTTAAATAAAATACGACCAGCAACAAGCTTTCAGACATTGGATGACAAAGCAAGTTCAAAGAAGAAAACATTGTTAATGTCATTGTTTGAATCCGAAAAATATCACGTTTCAGAGATTATGTTAGATCCGATGTCTGCGGATTCCATACAAGATTTGAGTGATATAATTTATCATAGCCAATTTCAAAATAGTGATAATGTTGTTCTACAAACGTTTTTTTATGGAGGCGGTGTTTGGAACAAGAATCAACAAGAGTGGTTAAGATTATTAAAGCACTACTGCAAAAAGTTAACGATAGTTTCGCTTGGTCATCCTTACGAAAAAACAATTATACCAGATGCGCAGTCAATTGAGCTTGGCTCTTTTCATTCTTCACTGATCAACGCGGCGTTTGATCAACTCAAAAAAAAACTCTATTAACAGGGGCAGACAGGCTTATTGTTAATCCTGCAAAATATTTAAAACATAAAAAATTTGGTGTTTTGTGCCACAAGCCTAGTTTTGTTTACCTGGACAATAAAAAAGAATTTTTACTAGACGCTCTTTTTGATTGGACAAAACAAAGCAATCAGGGAAAGATGTGCGCCATTTTTAGTCCTGAGCATGGATTGGATGGAACGCATGAAGCGGGTGCCAGCGTTAGTGATGATTTATCGAAAAAGTGGGGTTGTCCTATTTATTCATTGCATGGTCAAACTCGTGCGCCTACGCGGAGTATGCTTTCTAATATCGATGTTTTGATCATTGATATTCAGGAGGTAGGCCTGCGTTGTTACACATATTTGAGTACGCTAAAATTGGCGCTGCAAGCAGCAAAAGAAAACAATGTTAAAGTTCTTTTGCTTGAGCGTCCAAATCCAATAAAGTTTTGGGGGCAAAGGGGGCCTGATTTGCAGCCCCAATTCGAGTCATTTATTGGAAAGGTTTATACGAAGTTCATGCATGGTCAAAATACTGGAACATTGGCCAAGACGATAAATAAGTGCATTCATGCGAATCTTACTGTTTTACCGTGCAGTGAGCAAGTTGATGGCCAAGATTATTTTTTATCTAATTTTGTATCTCCTTCCCCAAATCTTAATTCTATCAATGCGATACAGGCTTATCCAATGACGGTTTTGATTGAGGGGACTAATTATTCTGAGGGGCGAGGAACGTTATACCCATTCCAACAAATCGGAGCGCCGTGGGTTGACGCCAAGCTGCTTGCCAAAACATTGAATGACAAAAAGCTGAAAGGCGTGTTTTTTGAACAGGTGACTTTTACTCCAAAAATTATTCCAGGTATGGCAGAAAACCCTAAACACAAAGATGTTGAATGCAAGGGCGTTTTTATGCATATCTACGATAAAAAAAATGTATCGCCTATGATTGTTACTCAAACTATTTTGAAAGAGCTTTTTTCAGCCTACCCTCAACAATCTAATCTTGAAAAATGGGGTGGCAAATACGCCATGGATATGTTGATTGGAACTGATCATTTGCGCAAGTGGCTTGTCGCCAATCAGCAGTCAGCGCAAATGCATGATAGGCATGTACTGGCAGCCGTTAAAAAATAGGGATATGTCAGCACCAGCGTTGACAAGTAATTCTACAATTTCTGCATTTCTATTTTTCGATTTCAAGTAGTGAGCCAAAACCATTACTAATAGGATGATACATGACCTATATGTTATCGAAAGCACGATTTCGTCGTGCATTTCGATAAATTGACAATTTTTTAGATGCGGGCTGCCGTGACTGATTGAGTCTTGAGTTTCAGTGTATTTTTGCAAAAATTGCAAAAAATGCCCGTGATGTTGGAAGGCATTATTAAATGTCTTCTTCGTATTCAATTTTCCAGTCACCAAAGCTACTTTTGGTTGTTTCAGATATTGAGTTTTCAGTATCTGAAAAGCTTTTTTTGTTGTTATTGTCGTTAGAATTACGCTTATCTTTGGTGTTGTCAACTGTCACATCCTGCACGTCAATCGATTTGTTACGTATTTTCTTTATATTTTCTGTTTTGATTTCCATCAAGCGCTGCGCCTGTTTGCCAACGTCTTGTTTATAATCCTCTGCATCATTTTCAAGTTCAATCTGGGCGTTTTTAAGCAAAGAATTCATCTCTTCTTGTAGTTTTGAAATGCGTTTTTTTAGTTTTAAAATCATTTCGACGCCTGCAAGGTTGACACCCAATTTATGCGTTAAATAAATTATTTCTTCAAGCCTGTCTACATCTTCTTCAGAAAAAAGGCGAGTATTGCCAGTGGATCTTTTTGGAGCGAAAAGGCCCTCTTTCTCATACATTCTAATTGTTTGTTGATGTACAGAAAACATCTTTGCTACGACAGAAATTGAATAATACCCTTTTTTTCTCTTCACTGACTCTCCTTAAAAATTACTCTTCGCTCTTTAAAACTGTCAAAAATGCTTCTTGTGGAAGTTCAACGTTGCCAACTTGCTTCATTTTTTTCTTACCCTCTTTTTGCTTTTCAAGCAATTTGCGTTTTCTAGTTATGTCACCACCATAACACTTTGCTGTAACGTCTTTTCGCATGGCTGAAACGCTTTCGCGTGCAATTATTTTGGCACCAATTGCTGCTTGAATTGCGACTTCAAACATTTGTCTGTGAATAACTTCTTTTAATTTCTTTGTTAGCCTTCGACCCATTGAAAAGGCTTTGTCTTCATGTACTATGACGGAAAGTGCGTCTACGGGCTTTCCATTCAGCAAGATATTCATTTTTACAAGGTTGGCTGCCTGATATCCTGAAAGCTCATAGTCAAAACTTGCATAACCAGCGCTTCCTGATTTTAGTTTATCGTAATAATCTGTAATGATTTCGTTGAGCGGTAGTTTGTAGCGCAAAATAAGCCTACCTTCGTCCAGAAATGTCATTTCTGTCTGCGTTCCACGGCGTTCCTCACAAAGCTTGATCATGTTTCCCAAGTACTCTTTTGGAGTGATTATCGTTGCATTCACAATCGGTTCAAACACCTCTTCAATGCGTACGGACTCTGGAAAATTAGATGGATTTTCAATTAAGATCTCTTCGCCGTTGGTCAAAAGTATTTTGTAAAGAACTGTTGGTGAAGTTGTGATGATTGCAACGTTGTGCTCTTGTTCAAGCCTTTGCTTAAAAACATCCATGTGAAGTAGACCCAAAAAGCCGCATCTAAAGCCAAGTCCCAACGCTACGGAGCTTTCTTTTTCAACGTGTACGCTTGGATCGTTCAATGTTAATTTTTCGATAGCATCTCGCATTGTTTCAAATTCTGATGTATCGACTGGATAAATGCCTGCAAATACCATTGATTTGGCTGGTTTAAATCCGGGAAGCGGTTCGATTGGATGCGATGTGTGGTAAAGTGTGTCGCCAATGCGAGCCTCTTTAACTGTTTTCATTCCAGCGATCAAAAAACCGACTTGACCTGTGTATAATGCTTCGGTTTGGAGTGGTTCTGGATACATCAGGCCTATGTCTAAAACTTCATAAGTTTGCTCTGTGCTCGCAGCTGTGATTTTATCGCCCTTGGTTATCTCGCCATCGATGACCTCGATCAAGCATATGACTCCACGGTATTCGTCAAACCATGAATCAAACAAAAGAGATTTTAGTGGCTTGTTTTCATCGCCTTGCGGAGATTTAACTTTTTCAATAACTGCATCAAGAACAGTTTCAACGTTGAGTCCTGTTTTTGCCGAAATGTGCAGCAGTTCATCTTTTTTGATATCGAATGCTTTGTTCATTTCGCCGGCAATTCTTTCTGGATCAGCGTTTGCCATATCAATTTTGTTTATTGCTGGGATGATTGTTAGATCTTGTTCAAATGCTAAAAAGAAATTAGCCATGGTCTGAGCCTGCACGCCTTGTACAGCGTCGACAAGCAACACTGCACCCTGGCAGGCATAAAGTGATCTAGAAACTTCATAACTAAAGTCGACGTGGCCCGGTGTGTCGATCAGATTTAATAAATATATTTCGTCTTTATATTGATAAAATAACGATGCAGTCTGAGCTTTGACCGTTATGCCTCGCTCACGTTCGACCTGGAGCTTGTCTAGAAATTGTTCGTTTTTTACGCGCCCAGATATTGTGCCTGTTAACTCAAGCAAGCGGTCTGCAAGTGTAGATTTGCCATGATCGATGTGAGCGATAATCGAAAAATTTCTGATATGATCGGCTTTAAAGTTTCTTAAATCAAAATTTTGTATCTTAGATATATTCATATTACATTTTTTCGGGTTTACTCAAACCTAGCAGGTCTAAACACATTTCTAGTGCGTCTTTTGTTATTACAGCGGTAAACAGTCTGATTTTTGTCTGTCCAATATTGTCGATATCAATAATTTTATTGTTTGTGTAGTAATTATGCCAAGCCTGTGCGAGTTCTAATGTGTAGTATGATAATAAATGTGTCTGGTATGTTTCTTGAATGCTGTGTACGACATCTTGAAGTTGCATGATTTTTTTCAGCAATGTAAATTCGTGTTCTGTCATAGATTCTGCAATTTTTACAAGTTCTTCATCATCCCATCCACCGGTCAAAAGTAAATTCAAATAATCGTACAACTGCTCGTTTTGTTGCGCTTTTTCAAACAAGCTATTTATTCGTACGTACGCATACTGAATGTAAAATACAGGATTTTCATCTGTTTTTTTGAGTGCTGTGGCAAGGTCAAATTCAAGGTGCGCTTCAGCTTTGCGGTTAAGATAAAAAAATCTTGCAACGTCTACGCCCACTTCATCGATTACATCGCTGAGTTGGGTAAATTTGCCGGCACGCTTGGACATTCTGACTACAACGTCATTTTCTTTGATAGTTACCAACTGATAAAGAATTACTCCGAGTCTTTCTGGCGCATAGCCCAGGGCTTGCATTGTTGACTGAAGACGCTTAACGTAGCCATGATGGTCTTGGCCCAAAACATTGATTAGTTGGTCGTATCCGCGATCAAATTTTTCTTTGTGGTATGCTATGTCTGGAGCTATGTAAGTCCAGCTGCCATCGCTTTTTTTGACAACTCTGTCTTTGTCATCGCCAAACTCGGTTGATTTAAACCACAGAGCACCTTCTTGTTCGTAAACAAGGCCGCTTTTTTGTAGTATTTCAATAGTTTTATCAACGGCGCCGCTATCATGCAATGATTTTTCTGAGTACCAGCGGTCAAAGTTTATCCTGTACGCTGCAAGGTCTTTTTGTTGCTGCTCAAGCATTTTTTCTTTGGCGTAGTCGATAAAAAAAATGTCGTCGTTTTTCACAACGTCGCGGCCGAGTTGTTCTATGCATGTTTTTGCCAAATCGATCATGTATTGGCCTGCATAGCCTTCTTCAGGTAATTCGGATTGCTGGCCAAGCTCTTGAAGGCATCGGGCCTTTAATGATTTGCCTAGAATTAACATCTGATTGCCGGCGTCATTGATGTAGAACTCTTTTTGCGCATCATGCCCCAGAAAATTTAACACTCTGGCAAGAGTGTCACCGATAATCCCGCCTCGGCCATGGCCAAGATGTAGTGGCCCAGTTGGGTTTGCGCTTACAAATTCAATTAAATATTTGGCTTTGGAAGGGTCTTCTACATCGAGTTGAAAGAACATGTCTTTTTGTTGGAAAAACTCGAGCGCAAGCATGATCCAGAAATTTTTATTCAATGTAATGTTCAAAAAACCTGGCCCGGCGATTTCAATTTTTTCGATTATTCTAAAAAATTCAGGTCTGTTTTCATCTTGAGATCTTGATGTCAACGTTTGTACCAGTTCGGTTGCAAGTTCGCGAGGATTGCGATTAAACGGCTTTGCTAGCATCATTGCAGCATTGCAACTGAGATCGCCAAAAGTAGCATCCTTGCCCTGATTTAAGGTTAGAGTTATTTTTTTCAGTAATTCATCGTCGACATTGAAAGTCTCTTTAATTGTCTGAATTACCTCATTTTTAAAAATACCTAAAAAATTCATTATCCCATCTCAAAACAGTAAAACTGGTTTTTATGTAAAAACAAACGAACAAAATAGAGTTTACCCGTTTTTTTATCATTTTACCAGCTGCTTGGCCATGAGTCTTGATTAAGCCTTGATTCTTTCTAAAATATCTTTCATGAATTTGTGATAATCACCGACTTGCATAGCTATCTCGTTGGCCATAATTTCGTCGTATCTGTGGGATGATTCGTTTCGAGAATCAATCATTTTTTCTAAGATTTGAAATTCATTCAATGAAACTATATCTTGAGCGGCGCTTTCACGAAATGCTGACTTGGGGCTGGCGACTTTGATGCCGTGTTTGGCTTCAAGGTGATCTTTTAAACATTTCCAAAATATGTCTACACAAAATTCAAATCTTTGAATTACTGAATCTCGTAGTTGGGTATAAAGTGGCGCTGACTGCTTTTCTTTTGCAAAGAATGTTAACGATTCAGACAGTCGCAGCAACGCTTTTTCTAAAGATTTAAAACGTAAATTTATCTGTTCCATAACACTCCCTTGCTTAAAATATCGTTTCTCAACTCTGTTGACGTATTGTTAATATCTACAAGATCGATTTTATATGGCATGTGGACGGATTCAAGAATGGATCGAGCTTCGCTTAATTCGGTTCGGGCTATTGCTTTGCCTGCATCGATTGCCAGGTCAATATCAGATAAATTACGAAATGTGCCGTTTGCTCTTGATCCGTAAAGATAAATTTGGGCGCCTGGAAACAGTACGCCTAATAATTCGACAAGCTTGTTTTTGATTTTAATATCAATTCCGCCATGAGATTCCATTTTTTTTACCCCTCTGCCATTTCAACAATCATAAAATTACTTGCCATCCAAGACTATAAAAGTTTACTCATTTTTTGTTGTTTTGCCAGGATCTTGCTAATGAGTCAATGTATTGATTTTTACTGCTATACATTGCATAGCGTGTTCTAATGCTTCGATTGTATCGGTTATATGTGGAAAATAATAAATTTTTAGAGTCGGCCTGCAAGGCTCATGCTAGAGCGGGTTGCCAAGATATTTTTTCGGAAATTGCGAAAACTGCCTCTCTAAAATTTAAATTTTAACATCAAGTTTGCTGAGCCACCCCAGACGTCAGTAGGCCACCCGTAATCGCTGTAGAAAGGGTAATTGTATTCAAATTGAATGGATGGGCAAAATTTTTCCGATTCAAACTCATATTTTGCGACCAGGTGAAGCGTATGAGTATCCCAAGGTCTCAAGCGGTTGTCGGTGTTGACGATTTCGTTTTTGGAAGCAACCATCGGAAAGGTGTTAGATGGATAGTGTGGATCCCATGGATCTTGATTCAGCAGATTTTGGGAGTAGGTTTTTAGGAAATTGTGATCGCGTACTGTAAGTTCGGCCTTTTCCTGCCTTGAATAAGAATAGCCAGCCATGAACGAAAGTCCGAAGAATGGGCCAACTTGTACGTGGGCGCCAAAATCCCATTCCTGCCCTGGATTATACGTGCAGAATGCTTTTTCAAGCAATATCCAGCCGGACTGGTTTAAATCGGTTTTCATACGACGGGTTCGTCTTTCTGAAAAGAAGATGGTTGTGCCAATTTGAGCTCCTAATCCTAGCCAATCGAATATTCCTACAAAGGCGTTGGCCCTGAGGTTGGCTGCCCAATATTGACCGTAGCCTATGGGCATGGCAAACGAGATATTATCGGGCATTTTGCCGTCTGTTGGCAGCAATACCCCGGCCTGTACCGTGCCACTCAGGCTTTTGATTATTGGGGAGATAACTCGCGCGTATTTGTGCCAGCCTATCGATGCTAATATTTCGCTGACTCCTGAATCTGAATACGGCTTTTGATAATCTTTTAGTCCCATCGATTCTAAAATTGGATTAAGGGTGTCTTTCATGAATGTATCGACGTTTACCTGGTGGCCAGTCTGTCCGATTGTGGCTTCGCCCAGATTATTGTAAGAGATGTTTTTAAATTTGATATCCCTGACTGGAACGTATACTTGAGCAAAAAAGCCCCAAAAAATATCTTGCTGGATAGTGAAGTCGACTTCGTCTAGGTCAAACTTGCCTTTAAAATCGATAAGGCCGTCTTTGCCAGACTGCGTGTACTTGTCTGGATTAAATGGGGCATCTTCGGCGACCCAAAATTGCTGAATTTGAGCGTTTGGGTTTTCGATGTTTAGGCCCATTGTTGCAAGATTTGTGTATCCGTACGATGAAAATAACGATTTTTTATCGTTGTGGTCGTTCCACGAGTTTCTGGTTTCGCCGTGCATATATCTGACTGAAAATTGCGTTGTGTATTTGGCTTCGTTCTTGCCGAAGGTGTTTTGAAAATACGGGGCGCGGTAAAATACCGGCAAATCAACTGCTGACAGGCCATAAAACGTTGATAATATGACAAAATACAGTGATAATTTCAACTTCATTTTTACTCTCCTAAAACGGTTAATCGTATTTGCTTAAGTCATTTTAAAAAATTGAAATGACAAATGCAAATAAGTTGTATTAATTTCTGCTAAATCTTGAGCTGGAGATTTATTGAGTATGATTTTTTTGATTAAATTTATATGATTTTATTATTTCATAAGCTTGGGTTTGACTTTTGCTAAAAAACAGGGCAAAATTAGTCCATTAAAAAATTGGAAAAAGAGAGTCGTTCAAAAGAATTCGTAGGTTTTTGGTTAAATAACAATATTTAAAGTTTTGTAGGGATTTACGATGGCAACGAGTAAAAGTGGTGGTTCGACTAGTAACGGCCGCGATAGCGTAAGTAAGCGTCTTGGCTGTAAGCGATTTGATAATCAGATTGTTTGGTCTGGAGAGGTTTTGGTACGTCAACGCGGTACAAGAATTCATCCAGGTAAAAATGTAAAACGTGGTGGCGATGATACTCTTTTTTCAGCTGTAAGTGGAGCTGTTAAGTTTCACGTTGGTTTTAAAGGGCGTAAATTTGTCTCAATTATTCCAAGTAAGCAAGGTTAATTGTTGAGATTTGGGAAAGTAGTAGTTGTTTATTTAAATGCATCTTATTTTTGGAGAGGCAATGCAATCATCCACAAGTAATGTAAAATATCGTTTTGATTTTCTTAAATATCGTTATATTTGGCTGGCGGTGTCTTTGTTGTATCTAATAGCCGGTGTAGCAGCATATTTTGTTATGGGTGGTTTTCAATACCATATCGACTTTACCGGTGGTGCAGAAATTACTGTAGCATTGGATAATCAGGTTGATATATCAAAGGTAAGAAGTGCTGTTGCTAGCGGTGGGTGGAAAGAAGCCATTATCCAAGAAATGGGAAATACGAAAAAAGAATTTTTAATTCGTCTTGGTGGCAAAATTGAATCAGGACTTGAATCGAAAATGCAGAAGGCTATCACCGAATATATTCCCGGTAACAAGCTAGAAATTAGAAATGTTCAGTGGGTTGGTGCAGAGGTTAGTGCCGACACAACATGGAATGCGATCTACGCAATCATTCTTTCCATATTAATTCTTCTTTTGTATCTTGCTTTCAGATTTGAGTTTGCATTCGGTTTTGGTGCAATTATTGCCATGCTTCATGATATTTTGTTTATTTTGGCATTTGTGTTAGTTACCGGTGAGCAGGTTTCGTTGCATGTTTTGGCTTCAATCCTTGCAGTTCTCGGCTATTCTGCAAATGATACAATTGTTATTTTTAGCAGAATAAGAGAAAATTTTAAAAAGCTTAGTGGTCAAGGCGTTTCCGATTATGATATCGCAAATTTAAGTATTAATCAGACTTTAACGCGAACAGTTTTGACTAGCTTTGCAACTATTTTATCAGTTTTGGCAATTCTTTTTCTTGGTGGTGAATCATTGCGTGGCTTGTCATTAATAATGTTTATCGGTATAGTTGTTGGTACTTATTCTTCTATTTATATTGCAAGTCCAGTAATGTTGGCTGTAAGATATTACAAGGAACTTCACGCAACAAAGTAATAAAAATTATGCTAAGGCGGCGTTTATCGTTGTCTTCTGACTTTAGTTTTGCGATGCTGGTCTGTTCATTATAATTGTAAATAGTTTCGAAAAATGTGTTCTTTGATTACGTGATTCGATTAAGTTAAATGTATAATATTGTCATCAAAGTAAGAATTTAGTTTTGTAGAAAAGTTGTTCGTATATCTAATCCCAATTAATTTGTGTTTTTCTTATGGTTAATAATAAAAAAAATTCTCAGGATGTTATATCCAACAGTGAAAATAAATCAGATGCAAAAAATGAAAAGCTTGCATTAATCAAGGAAATTGAAGCTTTAGAAGGTGAAGCATCAGGAGAAGTTTTTGAAGAAAAATTGAGAAGCGAACCGGTTATTGAAGAACACCGTCAAAATGTGACTGGGATTACAAAAGAGGCCAAGGATCAAATGTCTGCACAAGAATCACCTAAACATGTAATCAACGATAGAAATGATAGGATAGAGTCCAACGGAGACGCTGGAAATAAGGTTTCTATCAATGTTCAAACTCTCAAAGAAATGAACATTACAAGTCTTATAAATTATGCTCAAAGCATCAACGTGGCCAACGTTGCGTCTCTCAAGAAACAAGAAATTATTTTTAAGATTCTTGAGGCACAATCAGAACAAAAAGTTGAAATTTACGGTGAAGGTATCCTTGAACGATTACCCGATGGATTCGGATTTTTACGCTCACCAAAATTTAGTTATGTTCCTGGTCCTGACGATATTTACGTTTCTCCTGCACACATAAAGCGTTTTGCGCTTAGAACTGGTGATGTAATTAAAGGAACATTGCGTAAGCCAAAAGATGGTGAAAAATATTTTGCTTTGCAGCGAATGGAAAGCGTAAATTATGGTTCTCCGATGGCGAATGTTAGCAAGACTGTTTTTGAGAATTTGACTCCATTATTTCCTAACGAAAAATTTACTCTGGAAACCGATCCAAATATAATATCAATGCGAATCATGGATATTCTTACTCCGATTGGTAAGGGCCAACGTGGATTGATTGTTGCTCCGCCAAAAACTGGTAAAACCACATTGCTCAAAGAGATAGCAAATTCGATCTTAAAGAATCATCCAGAAGCAATAATGATGATTTTATTGATAGATGAGCGTCCAGAAGAAGTTACAGATATGGAACGTTCTGTTCATGCTGAAGTTGTAAGTTCAACATTTGATGAATATGCAACACGACATGTCCAGGTCGCAGAAATAGTCCTTGAAAAAGCAAAACGATTGGTCGAAAGTGGCAAAGACGTTGTCGTTTTGCTTGACTCATTAACTCGATTAGCTCGTGCTTACAATACACTGGCTCCAGCATCAGGCAAGGTTCTGACTGGTGGTATTGATGCCAATGCGCTGCAAAGACCAAAACGTTTTTTTGGTGCAGCAAGAAACATCGAAGAGGGTGGTTCGTTGACAATTTTAGCCACTGCTCTTGTTGAAACCGGATCAAGAATGGATGAGGTTATTTTTGAAGAGTTTAAGGGAACCGGTAACATGGAAATCCACTTAACTCGTAAGCTAGCAAATAAGCGAATTTATCCAGCATTTGACCTCCAGGCTTCAGGCACTCGTCGAGAAGAATTAATGCTTCCAGAAGCAGAAGTTAACAACATGTGGGTTTTGCAAAAATTCATAAGTTCTATGAATACTGCTGAGGGTATGGAGTTCTTAGTCGATAAAATGCGTAAAACTAAAAATAATGAAGAATTTTGGGATATGATGCTTAAGAAAAAGACAGGAGCAAAATAAGCTGATGTCTTTAGTTTTGGGCATTGAAACCTCGTGTGATGAGACTGGAGCTGCGGTTTATGATTCTAGCTCTGGTCGAATTTTATCCAGCGTTATTTTTTCACAAATCAGTATGCATGCGGCTTTTGGTGGCGTTGTTCCCGAAATCGCCTCGCGTTCACAGTTAGAAAAAATTAATCCAATTGTTCAAGAGGCCTTGAGCCAGGCAAGCGTCACAATCGATGATATCGATGTGATTGCTGTTGCAAAAGGCCCTGGGTTGGTTGGTTCGCTGTTTGTTGGGCTTTGCTTTGCAAAAGGCATTGCCTGGTCGCGAAACAAAAAAATTGTCGGAGTCAATCATCTTGAAGGGCATCTCTTTTCATCTTTTTTAAAAAGTGATTTGACCATCGAAACTAACATTACTTTTCCGCATCTCTGCCTTTCTGTCTCAGGTGGGCACACAGCGCTGTATTTGGTTAAAGGTTTTGGTGATTATCAAGTTGTAGGCCAAACCATTGATGACGCCGCAGGTGAGGCTTTTGATAAGATCGCAAAGGTTTTAGGGTTTGCATATCCTGGCGGCCCAATCATAGAAAAACTGGCCCAGCAAGTAAATTGCCAAGATTTTTTTAAATATCCACGAACCAAAAACATCGGCGGAGATGTGTTTTTTAGCTTTTCTGGCTTAAAAACCGCTGTTCTTTACGACCTTGTAAAGCGTGGAGCTTATAATTTAAATACTGGACCTGTTCAGGAAAGTTTGACTCTAGAATTAAAGCAGCAGGTGGCAAGCTCATTGTTGGCTTGCATATCCGATGTATTCGTCAATAACGTTAAATTTGCATTCAAAAAGTACCCAGAAATCAAGTGTTTGACGTTCGTTGGAGGCGTTGCCTGCAATAAATTTTTAAGGCAAAATCTGAATCAATTTTGTTTGCAAAAAAACAAGAATTTATTCGTTGCCCCACCTCAATTTTGTACCGACAATGCAGCAATGATTGCTTTTGTTGGCGGATACAAACATCTCAACGGTTACTCTGATGATTTTTCTTTAGATGTTGGGCTGTAATCAAGTCATTGATTAGACCGATCATACATCAACTATGTTATCTTAAACCCTCGATAGAGTCGGTTATATCAGCTGTTTGATAAGTTTTTAGATGCGCCCTGCCGGCAGTGATCTGGTCTGGGCTGGCGAATGAAAATTTTTAAAATAACGAAAACTGGTTGCACGCTCGGCAGACCTGATGCAATCTAGCATATTTTATGAGTCTTGCTTGCAAGCGTCTTCTGATCAGAGTTTTGCCAAATAATTGCAGCTTTGGCGGCCTGTCTTGCAATTGGCGGTGTACAAACTCGATTTTTATCAATAAAATCAATATAATTCATTAGTTTCAGAAAAAGTTTAATAAAATGGATCGGCAAACAAAAAATGAGTAGCTTAAAAAGAGTTCTCGAATATACAAAGAAATATAAAACCCGACTGATTTTGTCGATGATTTTCGCATCACTGTTCGGGTTGATGGCTGCAGCGCCAACGTATCTTTTGCGCCACACCGTCGACGAAGTTTTTATCAAAAGTTATAGCCACCTGATTATTCCATTCATCATAGGTTTTGTTCTACTTTTTATACTCAAAGCCGTTTTTATGTATCTAACCTCATATTTTATGTACTGGGTCGGCAATCGCGTGATCAATGACATTCGCACCGACCTGTTCGCAAAAATAGCCCATTTTCCGATATCATTTTTTCAAGAAAAAACGTCTGGGCAGTTGATGTCACACTTTTTGAACGATATTCAGATGATACAGAACACTATCTCGCTCGGAGTCAAAGATGGCGTCCGCAGCCTGTTTGAGGGGGCGTTTTTGATTGGTGTTGCGCTTTTTATGAACTGGCAGCTGGCTTTGATCATGGCCATCGTAGGGCCAATCATAGTTATTACAACTCAACGACTTGGCAAAGCGCGTAAAAAGGCCTCTTTGGGCATTCAGCAAGAGATGGGCAAAATCAGCAACATGCTTCAAGAGTCTTTTACCGGAATCAGAGAGATAAAGGCGTTTAACGGCGAAAACATCGAAGTTGGCAGATTTAAAGGCCTTTTGACTCAGTGCTTCAGATCAATCATGCGCAATGTAAAAATAGAAGCCTTTGCCCCAGCGCTGATAGAGCCGATTGGCATAACCGGCGGCGGCGTGGTGTTTTATTTTGCAGCTCAACAAGTTCTGACAGGCATAATTACGGCTGGCGCACTGATTTCATTTTTTGGCGCGGTAATCTTGGCCTACCAACCTATCAAAAAAATAGTCTCTTTTTATTCTGAGGTCCAGTACGGCATTGCGGCTGCAGACAGAATTTTTGAAATTATAGATCGCGTTTACCCTGCAACAAAAAATAGATCTTTAGAATTAATTGAATTCAAGGCAGAAATAAACTTTAAAGATGTAGCGTTTGCTTACAACTCAAACTCATTTGTATTCAAGAATGCTAATCTACAAATTAAACACGGCGAATGCGTTGGCATCATCGGAGCGTCTGGATCAGGCAAGAGTACGATGTGCGATATGCTGCTTGGTTTTGTAATGCCAACTCAGGGCAACGTTTTGATCGACGGCATGGATATAACACAAATCTCGTTATCAAGCCTACGCAACAAAATTGGATACGTCGGGCAAAGAACGTTTTTATTCAACGACACAATCTACAACAACGTTGCATACGCCCAATCAAACGTAACACACGAAGAAGTGGTCAATGCCTGCAAGCTTGCACATGCAGAAGAATTCATCAAAGACTTGCCGCAGGGATATCAAACAATAGTCGGCGAAAACGGAACACTGCTTTCTGGCGGCCAAAAGCAGAGAATTACTATAGCTCGCGCACTGCTGAAATCCCCTGAAATCTTAATCTTTGATGAGGCAACATCCGCTCTAGATCAAGAGTCTGAAAAAATAATTCAGCAGGCAATTTTTGAATTAAAAGGTCAAAAGACTTTAATCATCGTCTCTCACAGGCCAGCAATGCTCAAAAATGTAGACAAAATATTTTCTATCAACTCAGGCCAGGTCAGAGCAATCCAAACGTCCAGCTTTCGGTACGAAGAAGGCCTCGTTTAATCAATATTTCTTGATTAAATTTTATTATTTATTTCATTTTATCGAATAATTACCTAGACTCATCAACAGGCGTGAGTATTGTAGTGAATAAATTGAGAAAGGAAAAATAATGAAGCGTCACGGAATATCACAGATATTGTTTATCAGCCTAGTCATGCTCGTATCGGGCAAAGTTTTTGGAGGACAGGACGATGCGGCCAAACAGGCCAAATGGGCTAAATCTACTAACGTGAAAAAGGAACAAGTAGAATATCGGAAAACTGAGATAAGTGGGCATAGAGCGACCTCTCCAACAAATATTCCTTCTGCAATTCTCCATCAGCCTACTAAACAAGTGCATGATTTGTCTTCTGATGAACAGGAGGCGCTTGACAAGAAATTAAAATCTCATCGGGATGCTACAATTTTACCTCCCAAACCTACTTATGCCGCTCCCAAGCCTCAACAAAGCTCAGCAGATATCACTCATCCTCAAGCTGCAGCCGAAGCCGAAGCCCCTAAAAAAACAACCTTCGGAGATAAACTTAAAAGCTGGTTCACTACTAAACCGCAACCAAAGCAACCCGAAACGCAAGTTGATGCCAATCCTTTTATTAAATCATTCAAAGGAAAAGATGACAGTGGAATAGAAACGCCTGAATATCCAAAAAAAGAACAACTAGCTGAACCAACTGCTGATGAGATGACAGCAGCTCATCGCTTTGTGCCTGGTCAGACTGGTCCTGAAATATCTGCAGAATCCGGCATACCTAAAAAAGCTCCAATTTCATTAGAAAAATTAAAGACAGCAGTTGAAGAAATTACGAAAAAAGTTGTAAGCGGTGAATTTATAAGTGAAGGTGATAAAACAAGACTACGCGGAGCAGAAACAGCCCTCACTAATTTTCGTACTAAAATTGATACTAAAATCCAAATATCATCACAGGCAATAAAAAAAGCTGCAGCTGACATTAAAAAACTTATGGATAATGCTATTCATGCGACGGCTCAAGCAAAAAAAGATATCCTGGCTCAAATTGAAAAAACGCAAAAAGAATTAGCTGCGAAAAAAGAAAACCATGTCAATGCGGTGCGAGACAGTGTATCCGCTACAAAGACTGCTGTCGAATTGCATGGTGCAGCGATAACTGAATATCAAAAAGCAATAAATGGAAGTCCACAAGATACAGACTCATTAAAACAACTACAAGTATCGAGAGATAGCTTTAAATCGGCACAAAAGGCGGCCGAAACACAAGCCAAAGAGTTGGACACAGCAATAAAAGAAGTTGACCAAAAGGTCGCTCAAGAAACAAAAAAAGTTACGCAATTTGGAACAGACATCAAAAGGTTAGAAGCTAAAATTCAGACACAAGTGAAAGTCATGCAGGGTATTAGTGATAGTATTTCAAAAGTTAGAGAGAACGGTAATGAGCCTGGCCCAGCTGCTACAAATAAACTCGCAGAAATGAACGACGTGCTTAAAAAATTGCAAGAAAATAAAGCGGCCATGCAAAAGGCTGCAAGAACAGCTCAATCTGATATCATGAAACTTCGTACACAAAGTAGAGCTTTATCAGGTAGCCTCAAAACAGCCGAAGCGGTCCTCGCTGCAAAAATACCTGCAGATGACAGAACGCCGCAACAGCTTGCCGATACGGTATCCATACTGCGAGCCGCGGTAAAAGCTGATCCAAGGGATAAAGATGCTCAAGCAACATTAAAATCAGCCACAAAAGACGCCGAACAAAAACTCAAAGAATTAGAGCAGAAACGCAAGGATGATGCTAAAAAATTAAGAGGGCTGCGAAAACTGGTGGAAAAACAAAGAAATAATACTGAACAGCAAACGAAAACCAAACAAGAGCGTGATGCTCTATCAACGGCAATGATCACTGATTTAATCACAAGAGATTCACTCAAGGCGGCGATTGCAGGCAAGCTGCCGAAAGGTGTGAAGGCGCCTACTCAGGCTCCAGCAACGTCTATACCTGTACAAGAACAAGAAAAACCTGGGCATAAAATAATACTTGATCAGCTTTGATAAGCAAATAAATCAATAACAATAAAAAGAGGCGGCTAATCACCGCCTCTTTTTATATGAGCCAAATCAATCTTCCACAGGGGCATACATCAACCCCATTCGTCAAAACGCGCCTGCCAATCAATGTTAACAAGAAAATGATATTTTTTTAGATGCGGGCTGCCAGGCACGATCTGGACGTTTGTTTCAGATACGCTTTTCGATTATCAATAAAACTCGATATAAAGATTAATAAATAATTATTTTATTTCATTTTCTTCAACAGTTATCTATATTCGCGATACGTATGATAGTGCAGTTATAAATTGAGAAAGGAAAAATAATGAAGCGTAACGAAATATCGCTGATATTGTTTATCAGCCTAGTCATGCTCGTATCGGGCAAAGTTTTTGGAGGACAGGAGGATGCGGCCAAGCTGGACAAACATGAAGCTGCGGAAAGGCAACAGGCGGAGTATAAAAAAGCATTGGAAGCTCATGGCACATCTAAACCGTTACCCGCGATTCCAGCTAAAACTTTCTCGCCCAAACCTACTTATGCCGCTCCCAAACCCCCACAAAGCTCAGAAGTTATCACTCATCCTGAAGCTGCAGCCGAAGTTGAAGCCGCTAAAAAAACAACCTTCGGAGATAAAATCAAAAGCTGGTTCACTCCTAAAACGCAGCCAAAAAAGCAACCCGATGAGATTGACATGAGTGATTTGAGTCAAAAAAAAGATCAAGTCGAAGCCCAAACAACTCAATCAAGGATCAAAGAGACTGTTTCAGGATTTAAATGGCCTAGCGCTGAAGAACAAATGGATTCTATGGAGTGGCGTGACCGGTTTAAACTAAAAAGTGCGCCTTACAAAAAAGAATCATTGGAAGATTTAAAAAAGGAATCTGTAACCATAATTGAATCAGCAATTATGGCATTTAAAGGGACAATTGGTGAAAGCAAACGACAGGTTGCAAGTCTTAATAAAGACTTGATAGATACTCAAAAAACAATTTCTGTTCTCAAATCTAAACTTTTATTAACTATCGATCCACAAAAAAAATCGTCTTTAAAGCATCAAATTGAAGAAGGCACGAAACAACTTTCTCTTAAACAGGCGCAATTACAAGCATCCTTACCAACTCGAACGGAAGATGCTGCAACTATGATTAAGCTACAACAACTTAAGATAGAAGCCATGGAAACAGAACTGAAAAAAGATCCTTCTAATACAACCAAATTCAAAGAATTACAAGCCGCCAAGGATGATGCTAAAGTTTTAGCAAAAGCGGCACAAGCACAAGTCAAAGAGTTAGATGTAGCTATAAAAGAAACTGAAAAAAAGATCGATCAGGAAGCAAGAAAAGTTGAGCAATTTGACTCATCCATTCGCGCTATTAATGCTAAAATTGCCAAACAAGAGAAAGCTGTAGCAGATCAAATTTATGCTATCAGTGCTGGTAAAGATACTGAACAAGCTAAAACAACATTAAAGCAAATGCAAGCCGAACTTGAAAAATTGAATGCAAGTAAAGTAAAGATGCTAGCTGATCAATCAAAGGTTCTAAATGAAGATATGATTAGAGCAGGTGATACAATTGCGTTATTAACAAAAGCTCAAAAAACAATCGAAGCTATCTTAACTTCAGATACCAGAACGCCGCAACAGCTTGCCGATACGGTAGCTATACTGCGAGCCGCTGCAAACGCTAACCCAAAAGATAAAGATGCTCAGGCAACATTAAAATCAGCCACAAAAGACGCACAAGCAATGGTCAATGAATTAGAGCAGAAACACAAGGAAGATGCTAAAAATTTAAAAAAATTGAACAAAGATATGTTAAAACAAAAAAATAATCCTGAAAAGCGAACGGCTACCAAGGAATTGCGTGACAATCTAATGACAAAAATGAAAAATGATGGGTCAGAATTACAATCACTCAAGGCGGCGATTGCAGGCAAGATGCCGAAAGGTGTGAAGGCGCCAACTCAGCCTCCAGCAACATCTATGCCGGTAACACAGACATCACCAGAATCGTTTACAAATTAATCGAATCAATTGAGAAGAGGCGGCTAATCACCGCCTCTTCTTATACGAGCCAAACCCATCTCCCACAGCGGCATACATCAACGCCATTCGTCAAAGCACGCCTGCCAATCAGCGTTAACAAGAAAATAATATTTTTTTAGATGCGGGCTGCCAGGCACGATCTGGACGTTGGTTTCAGATACGCTTTTCGATTATCAGTAAAACTCGATATAAAAATTAATAAATAATTATTTTATTTCATTTTCTTCAACAGTTATCTATATTCGCGATACGTATGATAGTGCAGTTATAAATTGAGAAAGGAAAAATAATGAA